>Ga0209963_1000035_pt1 | contig 769910 bp, 645 predicted proteins | sample ThiBio_1000_biof_2_FD_183957 | JGI IMG/M metagenome (GOLD analysis project Ga0209963, IMG submission 183957) | Wastewater bioreactor microbial communities from Cape Town, South Africa - Thiocy_cont_1000_biof (SPAdes) | ecosystem: Engineered > Bioreactor > Thiocyanate-remediating >...
GGTATACCTGGAAGCTGGTCTCGTTCGTAGAATTATCCACCCAGGTCAGTTTCACACCAGCGCTGCTCGTTGCTGTAGCCACGAGGTTCGTGGGAGCATTGGGAACTGCGGGCAGTGCCTGTGTGGTAGCATTCGACTGCCTGAACGTAGTGTTCATTATGTTGGCTATCGCATCAGCGCCCAGTGCGGCGTCGAATATGCCGAAGTCGTCGAGATTGCCGGCGAAGATGCCGCTGGCATTGTTCAACGCACAGGTACCGTTGGTCTGTCCAAGACGTGAGCCGTCGGTGGTGGTAGCGATGCTATGGAAGCTCAGAGCGTTGTTGGACGCCACAAGCACGCCGTTGACATATAGCTGGAGCGTATCTCCCAGATAGACTACTGCAACATGGTTCCAGTTGGTATTGCTACCATAAGAATAGGTAATGCTTGTCCGGGTACCGCCGCTGGCAACCGCTGCCGTCAGGGTATTGTTATTCATTACCAGGGCAAGACCGTTGGTGCTGCCGCCGATGTCGAAGATGACCCTGTTGGAACCAAAGCTGGCGGCCTTGATCCACAGCGCAACAGTCCGTTGATTGAAAGCATTCTGGAGGAATCCGCCGGTGCTGTTCAGCGTCTCGGCCTGGTTGCTGCCATTGAGCTTGAGCGATGCAGCACCCTCCTGCTTGTTGACCGCATCGTATGTCACCGTGCCGGTAGGCGTGATCGTATGGTTATTGCTGCTGTCGACCAGGGTGTTGTTGAACTGGAACCTGGCCTCTCTGTAATTGCTGATAAGAGCTGAAGCGCCATATTGGTTGATAGCCCTGACCTGGTAATAATACCTGGTGCTGGCGGCTGCCGAAGAGTCTGTATAAGACGTAGCGCCTGCGGGAGCATTGCCGATGATGGCAGCAGTAGTATAGATAGAATCAGTAGATCGGTAGATCTCATACCCTGTCTCGTTATTGGCGTTATCCTTCCATGTCAGGCTGATGGCCTTATAGGACACGGTGGTAGCTACCAGGTTGGACGGTGCGGCAGGTGCGCTGCCGTTATTTATACTGGTCTGCATAAATGCGCTGGCAGGTATGGAGACAAAGCTGCCCGAACCAGGCGTCTTCCAGCTAACGGTAAGGTTAAATCCACCCGTCATTTGCAGATAAGTGGCGGCAATGGGATAGATCTGTCCTGCTACCAGGTTTACCAGACCGGACTGCTTGCTGGTGCTGCCATGGAGACCGTCGTTATTGATCAGCGGAGTGCCGGAGAAGCTGTAAGGCGACGTCAAAGCGCCGGCAGACCCCAGGTACAGGCGGCTGCCATCATCCGATGTGGTCTGGAACTGATAAGTACCCGTTGTCGGGGCAATGAGGTAACCCTGGAAGAGGAACCCGAAATAGGTCGGATCATATGCCGGAGACAGGCTGAATGTGGATATCGTTCCTGTCTGGATAGGCGTCATGGAAGAATAATCGGGTATAGCTTTCAGGGTAGTGGCAAGACCGTCAAAGTAACTATAGGTCAACCCATTGATCAACGGTTCCCCGCTGACCTGGTTGCTGGGATTGGAAGCATTACCTGCCAGGTCCCTTGCCTTGACATAGAAAGTATAGGAAGCTCCATTTTTCAGGCTATACACCGTAAAGCTGGTTTTGTCGGGTGTCACAGAATAGAGTCGAACGCCATTGACATAAATGTCATAGGCTACCACCCCTACATTGTCTGTGGAAGCAGTCCACTGGAGCGATACGCCGCTGTAGGAAGTGCCGGTGATGGCAAGATTGCCCGGCGCCGTGGGCGGTTGTACGTCCGCGATGGTAGTGGCGCTGGCTTCGTTGGAAGTAGCAGATGCGCCTGTACTGTCGACGGCCCTGATCACCCAAAAATATTTCGTAGCGGCATTGAGCCCGGTGATAGTATCTGTGGAAGCGTCGGCTTTCGTGATGGCAACCAGCTTGTATGGACCACCGGATTTGGTACCCTGGTAGATCTCGAATCCCGTCTCATTATAAGCAGGTGAGGGGTTCTGGTTCCAGTTGAGCAATACAGAGGTCTGCGACAGGGCAGCCGCGAGTACGCCGGATGCAGGATCGGGCGGGTTGGGGCCATTGGCAGCTATTACGGTAAAGGGCGAGCCCCAGTTAGCGGAGCAGCCTCCTGTCTCGGTGACCTCTGCTATATATTGACCAGGTGTCGTGACCTTCAGGGTATTGGTTGTGCTGAGGGTGGTGTTGTTGCCCACTTTCTGCCATGCATAGGTGGCATAGCCGGCAGGCAGCTGCAGGGTCACGCCGGGGTTGTCCAGCGCGGGAATGACATTGCTGGCCAGACCTGCAATCGTGATGGGAGGAGTGATGGTGGGCTGCTTGATGCCGATGACGACAGGCGTATGGCTCCAGTCGGACCAGATGCCATTGCGTTGCACACGGCAGTCATACGTACCGTATGTATTGACGATGATCTGGTTGCCGGTGGCGGACAGCAGGTTGCCATTCTGTCTCCACTGGTACGCATCGAATCCGGGAGCGACACCCAGGGTATCCACGACGGTGACGCCGGGACAAAACAGTGTCTGGCCATGTAATGGCCAGGGGTTGGCGCCATAAGCGCGATTACAGAAAGGCCAGAAATCAGGTTCCGCCCATCCACGGTCCCAGGTGCCATGCCCCAGGTCGGGATATAGCGTATACTTATATTGTGCGCCGGCAGCGATCATTCCCTGATTTACAATACCTGCATCGTTGGGATCGGGCCAGGAGTCCAATCCGCCCTGGAAGTCCCATACAGCCAGGAACTTGGTCTTGGGCAGATTGGTGGAGCTGATATTGTTCTGGGTGTTGTTAGAAAATATCGGCGTTCCGCAGAATGCCTGAGGGTAAGTTTGAATGCTCGTCCAGCAGGCAGCGCCTCCGGCCGACAAGCCGTTGGAAAGGATATGAAAGGGGTCTACCTTGTTGTTGGTGATCATGTAATCGATGATCTGCTTCTGGTAGGTGATCTGGGAAGGGTCCCAGGCGCCATTCTGGTTCTGGGGTATTATGATAAACCCGGGCCAAACGCCATTGTTGATGTTGGCCTGAAACACCGTCTGGCCACCATGGGCCATCGATATCTCGTTGTCGGTGATGGCTCCTGCCTCACCTGCGCCATGCCAGAAGACCAGGACAGGATATTTCACCCCGTCGTTGGCTGTAGTGTAGTTCTTCGGGAAGATCACCCGGAAGGGCATGCCGTTGTAGATGTAACACTTCCACTGGTTAGTGTTCCAGCTCATACGGGTGGTCTTTATCCACTTGCCGATGGTATTGGCAGCCGGTTGGTTAGGGTTGTTCTTTGAGCCCTTCGCAGCGCTCGAGCTGTAAGTGTACACCGAGTCGGTCGGATCAATGATACTTTGACCACTCAAGTGTTGCACACAGAAAATGGCAAGCGTTAGGATAAGGCCCGGAAGCGCTTTTGTAAAAATTTTCATGTTTGTAATCTTAATAGGGGGAGTAAGACCCGTTTTAAAATAAATAATTGAAAAGGAGTTTCAATAAAATATTAGGACTTCCCAGTAAGAATAGCGCATATAGTTCAACGGCATATAGTGCCGCAAGAGTCAAAATGGAAGATAGGATACATTGAAAATGGAGTCAAATAGGTAAAGGAGTAAGGTTGGAGATTGGAGACAGGGAATTCACAGAAGATGGATGAGAATGTTCAGTAGAGATAATCACTGCAAATTAGCATCTTTTCGCTGTTTCTCTAAATTTTTTACCGAAAAAATTCAGATTTCTAATCTCTCAAATACCCACTCACCCCTGACTTCCAGCCAATTGTTCATAAATATCCTCATTCTCCCTGGCCAGGGTTTCCACATTATACCTTTTATAGATACTACTGATAGCATTTTGCATAAGTCGTTCCCGCAGATCCTTGTCCAGGCACAATCGGGTGATGGCAGCCTCCAGCTGCTCTTCCAGCGGTTCGGTTTTCACCAACAACCCATTCACCTCGTGCTCGATGATTTCGGGCGTGCCGTCCACATCCGTACCGATGACTGCCCTGCCCATGGACATGGCTTCCAGCAGTGCGATAGGGAACGCCTCCCACAAAGATGGGAGTACAAAGATGTCCGATGCAGCCAGGACATCCGGCACATCCTGCCGGAAAGGCTGTAACAGCACCTTGTCGGATATACCCAGTTCCCTGATCAGGCTGATGGCCTTCTCCCGCAGTTCCCCCTCTCCTACCATCAGCAGTTTGACACCCTCTACTTTCCTGCACACAGCCGCAAACGCATGGATCAGACGCAGGGGTTGTTTTTGTAGTGTAAACCTGGCCACAGACGACACCACTGTTTCTTCCAACCCGATACCCAGCTCCTGCCGCACGTCCTTATACTTTCCGTACGGATTGAATCTATCGGGGTCGATGGAATTGTAGATGACCTTTGCATCAAAATTGTGAAAGAGCTTTTTTCCTGTATCGCGATTGGCCTTGCTGCCACAGATGTTCACATCCATCCGGGATGTGAGAAAATCCTCGCTCCAGATCCTGAACTTCCGTACCAGCGGGTTCTGGTCAGGGTGAAAGGACCAGGCGTGACAGGTATATACTATCGGAAGACCCAGTTTCCGGGCGGCCCAGAACATATTTGAATTCGCCCGGGTGCCATGGGCATGGACGATATCAATGTTCTCCTGCCGTATGAGATCTTTTACCTTTCGCCAAACGCGGACATCGAATGGCCGTTCGGTATGGATCACATGCACTGTAATACCCCGGGACCGCAGCCGCTCCACCATCGGGCCATCCGTAAAGGACAGCACCACGGGCTCGAACTTGCTCCTGTCCATATTCTCCACCAATCCTAACAAATAACTTTCGCCTCCGCCGATCTTTCCCTGGCGTATGCCTTCCAGCACACGTATCTTTTTTCCTGTAGGCATGTTTAAATAGTGATGGTACGGTTGAATTGCCAAAAAATACCTTTCCAGAAAGACTTCAAATGCTCTTTCTGTCCTTTCCAGAGGAAGGTCAGAGTATTCTTGGGAATGGTAAAGCACAAAAAATAAGCATAGAATACCAGCAGACCGGGCCAGGCGATATTCCTGCGCATGAACCAGATCCTGTTGCGGGTAAGGTAAAACGTCTTCAACGGGCTGAACTTACCGGTGGTCATCGACTCCTTGTGGTAGATCAGCGAGGCCGGCTGGTAGTATATATTAAAGCCTTTTTTCCTGATCCGCTCCGACCAGTCCAGCTCTTCATAGTAGAGGAAGAAAGGCTCGTACATTGTCCCAACCTTTTCTATCACCCGCCGGGATACCAGCATGGCGCCCCCATGTGCGTAGTGGGTAGTCCTGATCTGGTCGTATTGTCCCTTATCCTCTTCTCCGCCGCCGATCATGCCATTCCTCCCCGTGAATATATTGACGGCATTGTAGCCGGCATACTCGATGGTCCCTTTTTGGAAGAAATAGTGGAATTTGGGGCAGGCCACCCCAGCATCCGGATACTTTTGGAATATCCTGAGCAATCCCTCGAGCAAGCCGGGGGTGAATTCGGTGTCGTTATTTACGATGAACAGGAAATCACCTTTGGCAATTTCGATACCGGTGTTATTACCACCCGCAAATCCAAGGTTCTTGTCATTTCGCAGTACTTTGACATCAGGATAGGCCGACGTCAGCTCAAAGGTGGGATCGTCTTTCGAGGCATTGTCTACTACGATGACTTCTATAGGAGTGTATGTATTTTCACGAAGAAGTGACCTCAGGAACTCACAAGTGACAGATGTGGAGTTCCAGTTAAGGGTAATGATCGATATTAAAGGGTTCGGGCTCGACATATATTTTCTTTCAGATACTTAGCGCCGGCAGTCAGTGACGCCGGTCGGCACGCTAAACATTCTCTTTTTGCAACAATGCTGAGGGCGTATTTGCTATTATCCAAAGATCCGTTGCGAAACTGCATTTGGTGGCGTAATCAATGTCCATATTGATCCTTTCTTCCACGGACATGTCCTTATTGCCTCTTTTCTTCACCTGCCACAGTCCTGTGATGCCGGCCGGAGCCATAAAACGGGCAGCGTAGTTGTCTGTGGTCAGCGTAGCAGCTTCGTACAAAGGCAGGGGACGATTGCCAACCAGGGACATATGCCCCAGGAATACGTTGAATAGCTGGGGCAGCTCATCCAGGCTGGTATTGCGCAGAAGGCTGCCTATACGTGTGATCCGGGGGTCGTTGTTGATCTTGAAGAAGACAGGACCGCTGGTTTCTGCATTGTACTGGTTCAGGTGCGTCAGCTCGGCGATGCGTTTGTCGGCATCCTGGTGCATGGTCCTGAACTTGTAGAAATTGAATATACGATACCCCTTGCCGGCCCGCTGTGCTATATAGAAGATGGGGCCCCTGGATTCGATGCGGATAGCAACGGCTAACAGCAGGAACAAGGGACTCAATATCAGCAGGGCGATAGAGGATACCAGCACGTCAAAAGCTCTTTTCGACAAAGGGCCGATGCTGAACTTATTTATCACGACATTCTCTTCGATGTGGGCCGCAGGCGCGCTGGATACGGCCGACTTTACCTTACGAAGGAACTGTATCTTTAATTTCAGGCACTTGTCATCCAGATTTTGCAAAAATATGATCTCGTCCGGGCGGGTGTTTGCTTTATACAGGTCCAGCTCTCTTTCATTCAGCCCGGATGCGTCCAGAATGAAGGGGATGGAAGACAGTATGGGATGCTTGCGCAGGAATTGATGGAACTGTCGGATGGACGAATAATCGAACTTTGCTTCACATAGTATCGCTTCGGGTAAGAGGTTACCTTCCTGATGCAGGCTCCTCAGCAATTCCGTCTTCACATTTTCCAGGCCTTCGGAAGCATAGCCCCTTTTGTACACGCCTACCAACTTCTCGATATGCGCCGCATTCTTACCTATGTAGTAAAACCCTCCATACCTGATCGTAGCTTCGGTGTGAACGAAAGTGCGATAAGCAGTACGAGTGATAAATCCAGGATGTTTCTCTACAGTCTTGGGTAGAAATAATAAATCCATACAAAAGGTTTACGGTTTCATAAATACGGTGGTTCAGAAATAGCGGCTTGCTCTAATAGGAATGTCGTTCTACAAACATGTCCATTGTCACTTTTCATATGCTGAGCAATACCCATCTATTATATCTTAGCTTGCCATGGAAATATCCTTGTCCAGTTTCCGGGTCTTCACCACCTCCCTGATGGCATTCATCAGGTCCACCGGGTTGAAGGGTTTCACGAAATACTTGACAATTCCATACTCCAGGCACTTTGTTTCAGTCTCTTGCCGATCCAGTCCGGACAATACGACGAGCGGTATATCGCCATACATGCCGCTGGAAGAAAGCTGTTGTATAAGTTCCCAGTTGTCCATATCGGGCAATTGGGGATCTGCTATGATCAGGTCGGGCATCTGCCGGTGAGAAAGATAATACATCGCGGAACATCCATCAGGCACAGTAATCACATTGTAATCTCTTCCCAAAACAGTTTGCAATAAGAATCGGATAGCCTTACTATCATCGATCGCCAAAATTTGCTTTTTCATTACCAGTTTCTTTTCTTTTAAGGGTTTTAAGTAGACACTTACCACTCAATCTTTCAAGGATGGCAATGGAAACCGGCTAAACAAGAGGTATTGGCGTCATATGTCCAGCAATCTGGAAATGGCTTTACCGAATAGTGATGTGGATTATTTAACTATTAACTTAAATCGCAAACGACCGGAGGAATTTCACAAGGATTTGAGGGACTTAATCGAAAGAATACACTAAAAGAGTTTTATTCTACATATTCAGAGGACTTGAATATGGCATGCATTAATAGTGTCATAAAAGTACGGATCTTTTTCTATTTTCAAAATAATTGTTTTACTATTTTTTGTTTCGAGTGCAAATTGGGAATTTTTCCCGGAATAAAAAATACCCGAAAGATGGTATTTTCCACATCAACGCATTTTAAATCCGAATAAATTCTACAGATCCTCCCTTTTTATTCATATATATAAATCCAATAATAGTCTCTTCCCTGGCGGCCCTCGCGGATAGTGGATGATAGCGTTCGACGAGTTCCTGAAGGTCCCTCTCCGTGAGTAAGAAACAATCTGTTATAACAGATGTCCCTTCCAATTGGTCCGGAGCACAGGTCCCGGAAACTACGGTGGATACTGCAGGATTTACTATGGTAAATTGAAGGGCTGCCGGGCTTTGAAAACTACCCATTCCCGGATTGGGAATGACGGGTGGGCAGCCGTTCGTTCGGATTCATTAATAAGCAATCATTGGGCCATGCCCCCGTGCCGGCACCAAAACGTCCCCTTTTCAACACGGCGTAGTTTCCCTCCGGCAGCCTGTTCAGCGGGTGCTAACGGCAACGATAAGGCCCAAACGCACCTGCTCCACAACCCGTGTAATATATTCCCCTCCTAACCCACAAAAATGTGATCTGATCGGGAAAAATAATTTCCCCACACCCCCTGTTCCCTGCAATTATTTCCATTACCTTTATTTGCCGAAGATCAATCCCTGTCCTTTAGAAAGCCCCTCCGTTATTGTCCACTTCCTTTGAAACTTCCGCTATTAACATCAACACCTTAAATGATTAACTTTATGAGAAGAAAGTTTACCTCTCTCACGTGCTCTTTACTCCTCCTGCTAGCCTCGGCATCTGCTCAAAATACAGCCCTCAGCTTCGACGGGTCCACCAACGAAGTCACCACCACAGCCATGGTCGTTCCCACTTCCGGCGACTTTACAGTAGAATTCTGGGCCAATGTCCCTACCCTGCTGAACACCCCGACGTCACTCCATGAGTTCGTCTCACAGGGCCAGGGCACGACCAATGGGTTTTACATTGGATATGATCAGTCATCCGGCAATCTGCGATGCGGGGACGCCTTCCAGGCAACGAGCACACCCTGCCCGGTAGGTAAATGGTTCCATCTGGCCCTGGTCAACAGCGGCGGAACGGCGAGCCTGTACATCAACGATGTGCTCATGAAAACACAGACGGGTTATTCCATCTCGGCCACCGGCAGCAATTTCACCATCGGCAATCAGTTCTCCCCTTTTACCGAATTCATAAACGGCTCCATCGACGAGCTCCGCGTATGGAACATCGCCCGCACAGCCGCCCAGATCAAAGCAGGCATGTTCGGGGTAGCCCCAAGCACCACGGGTCTGGTAGCCTATTATAATTTCAACGAAGGCTCGGGTACTACCGTGGGCAACAGCACGTCCACTACGGGTCTGAATGGTACGATCGTTGGAACACCCACCTGGGTATCCTCCCCGATCCAGACAGGTAATAATGCGCTCAACCTTGACGGAGTGGCCAATCATATCATTGCTCAGCCCAATGCCGCCTATGATGGTTTTACCTCCGGCACCGTCGAAGCGTGGATCAATCCTACTACACTCAACGCCACCAATATGGACATCGTCGGCCTCCGCACCGACGGTACCACCGCCACGAAATTCAGCTTCCATGTGTCGTCTACGACCATCGGAATGTGGAACGGCAGTACTTTTAACACCATCCCCGCCACGATCTCCACGGGCGTCTGGACCCACCTGGCCTTTGTCACCAATGGTACCAGCACCGATGTATATCAAGGCAATACTTCAGGGACCAATACGCTCATAGGCACGATCTCAGAGGCTTACGGCACCGCCACCGGGACCAACCTGACAATAGGCTATTCTAAAAATACCGGCGCCCCAGGCGATAATGAATTTTTCAACGGGAGCATCGATGAGGTGCGTATCTGGAACACCGCCCTGACAGCCACCCAGATCACCAATAATATGCTGGGCACCGCCAACGGTTTGGAGACGGGGCTGGTAGCACAATTCTCCTTCGACGAGGGCATTGCCGCTGGCACCAACACCGGCCTCACCACAGCCTTCGACAATACGGCTAACAACAACCATGGCGACATGGGGACCAGCTTCGCCCTGACTGGGCCCACTTCCAATTTTGTCGTATCACCACTGTCGGTGATACTGCCGGTGACCTTCCAGTCCTTTACGGCGGTAGCCAGGGACGGCCAGGCTTACCTGCAATGGCAGACGGGCCTGGAAGAGAACAGCAAGGTATTCATCATCGAAAGGAGCACAGACGGCGTCCACTACGGCGACATCGGCTCGGTAGCCGCCGCCGGCACATCCCATACGTTGAAGACCTATAACTATACCGACGCGACACCCGCCACCGGTACAAACTATTACCGGATAAAGGAATTGGATCTGGACAACAGGGCCACCTACAGCAGCATCCGGGCCGTCCAATTCAGCGGGGCAGGCGCCGCCAGGGTTGCATGGTCCTCCGTCGCCAGCGGTCAGGCCGAGATCACCCTGCTGCCAGGAAGCAATGAGCTCTATCAGGTGATTGATATCAACGGACGCAAGCTCCGGCAGGGACAACTGTCAGGCGGCAAGCTCTATCTCAGCGGCATGGCCAGCGGTGTTTATATCATCAATATTACCACCCAGTCGGGCAGTCAGATCAATACCAGGATACTGGTGAAATAAGCCCGCTACACAATAAATTAATAAAAGGTTGCCCTTTTGAAGGCAGCCTTTTTTTATTAGTTTTACGCCTTCACAATCACCCTTTCATGCGTCTATCCAGCAGAATAACCGTACCCGTCTTTGTATTCTTTACCATGCTTATTGCCCTGTTGGTCTACTGGTGGGGATATGATAAACCCACCTACGGCATCGACGACGCAAATATCTATTTCGTATACATGAAACATCTGGCGAACGGTCAGGGTTTTGTATGGAATGTGGGTAGCGAAAGAGTGGAAGGATTTACTTCTTTGCTATGGACCCTTATCGGGGCGGGTTTTTACAAGCTCAGCGGCGAGAACTTTGTCTGGCTCCTGCTCATCCTCAGCTTTATTCTCACGTATGCTGCCATCTGCCGTCTGCTCTTCTTCATAAGACGCTGCAATCATACGGAGGACCGGCTGCTCACGGATACGGACTGCATCATGATGGCCCTGCTGCTCTTCCCCCTGGGCTTCCTGGAATGGAACGTCATGGGGCTCATGGAGACGGGGCTCTGGCTCTTCCTCATCATCAATCTGACCCTGTCGCTCTGCAATGCCTTTCTCCAGGACAGATCCCCCAATCTCTTTTATTTCAGCCTGATGCTGGCCATCCTGCTCCCAACGAGGCCGGAAAGCATGGCCTACGGCCTGCTGTTCATCTTCCTGCTCTTCGTCCAACAGACATTTGCCAAAGGTTGGAAAAAAGCCCTTTACGGTATAGTCTTTCCCACGCTGACCTATGTCGCTACCCTGGGGATCATGATCGGATGGAGATTATCCTATTTCGGCTATCCCTTCCCGAATACCTATTATGCGAAAGTGTCAGCCAGCACAAAAGACAATATCATCCGGGGTCTTAGCTATCTCCATAAATTCTGTTATGAATACCCCCAGGCGGCCCTCTGCGTGGCCATCAGCATCGCTTTTGCTGTGATACTGCTGGTGAAATGGAAGAAAGAAGGCCGAAAGTTGCAGCTGTCCCCTAACGACAAGGCGCAGGTGCTCCTGCTGGCGGTGATATTCTGCACCCTGTTCATCCCGGTGCTGACGGGGGGAGACCATTTCAAATACAGCCGGTTCTACCAATGCATGATCCCTTTGACCTATGCGTCGGTGCTCAACTATACTTTCTGGAACGCCCATGTAGGTCGTTTCTCTATTCCCCAGGGGCTTGCCCGCCGGCTGCTGACAATAGCGGTATGCTTAACCGCGGTCTTTATCGCCAAGTCGACGTGGTATGATCTTACCAAAGAAGAAAAATTTACGGCAACCCTCGTCTCTCCCGAGTTCTTCCATGCCCGCAATGGCCGTAACATCGCGGAGGCGGACAATGAGACCTTCGACAGCTGCGCCCATTACCCCAGCGTAGGCCTTATCGCAGCCGGTGGATTCGCGTACGCATATAAAGGCAATACCATCGACCTGATGGGTCTCAACAGCGTGGCGATGGCGCATGCTACCGCGGTCAAACAGGGTTTCCGGAACCATGCGTCTTTCGACATTCCCACATTCTGGAAATTATCCCCGGATATGGTGGGGACTTTTTATGGGGGTGAGGTAGTGACGGACGCAGCCAGTTTCATCCTGCCGGAGAATATGGGGTCCTTCCGGAGCACGCAGTTCACCTACCTGGCCTACAAGCATATCTACGACATGCCGCGCTTTATAGAGACCTACCTACCGGCGCTGGTGCGAAATTCAAAAAACAATTTTTATATTTTTGCGTACTACCGGCGGGATTTTCTGGAGAGCCTGGATAGGAAATGTTTTGACGTGGTGGTGCTGCCGAGGATTTCGAAGACGCCGGCGTGATCAGGCTGTCGCTTTTGCCGCGGTCCCGGACTGTGTCGGCAGTTCTTTCTTGCCGCCGCCATGAGGTTTCAGCCGGAGGAAGAACGCTTCCACATATCGATAAGACGCCCAGGATACAAGTACAGTCAAGCCGATGCCGAGGATGGCATACGCCAGATACTCCACCCAGAAATTGTGAAAGAGGGTGCGGGCAATGACAAACGCTATCCCAAGACAGAACATATGGTACATATAAATGCCATAGGATATCTTTCCCAAAAACACCAGCATGCGATTCTCCAGCCTGTAGATGGTCCGGGGGTTTAGGGCCGCATTCAGTACCACCACTCCAAAAAGGAGTGAATACCACCGAAGGTTGAAATAAAGTTCGTCATGTATCACAAAATAGCAGATCGCACAGAAGGCAATGATGATGACCACCACGCCTGCCTGGGTCCATTTGGAAAACAGCCATTTTTTGGTGATTGCCTCCCGCTTGTAATACAACGTGCTGAATATACATCCTATCGCAATACATCCCAGGTACTCGAGCTGACTGGCCACGGCTCTTATAACTTCGGGCGAAATATGTTTGTCAAATCGCAAAACATGGATGACACTCCTGAATATCTCCGATGAAAAAACGATGAGGCAAAAGCAAATGACGAGCACATACTTATTCCGGAATATCCGCAACAGGGCTGGCTGTATCAGATAGAACATCTCCTCGTCGATGATGCTCCATCGCTGATCCGTGTACGGAACATAGTAATGGGTAAAATTGGGAATGATTAAAATGATATTCAGGATATTCCACCAGCTAAGGTCCTGGTACATCTTGTCCGACAGCACGGGCACCTTGAAGATCCCGATACGGTTCATGACAAAAAAACCCAGGAGGAGGATGATATAGTATAATGGCCAGATCCGAAGCATCCTTCGGATGTAAAAATCCTTCAGACGGATGGTGTGCGTCTTTTCCAACTCGCGGAACAAAAGGGAAGTGATCAAAAATCCACTCAGTGCAAAAAAAAGGGCAACCCCTACCTTGCCGGGAACCGGGAACCATTGTGTCTCCTGGTAGCCCATCAGCATCCGGAAGAAATAAAAATGGCTAACCAGCACAATAAATGCACCGATGGCTCTCAAACCATTCAAATTGGGAAAGTAGCCTTTTTCACTCATCACATCACTTCTTTAAGACCTTACTCCGGAATACGCTCTTTGAAATATCCAGGAAAGCGCCTGCCGCTGCCCTGAATTCCTGGCCCAGGGTCCGCTTGGGAAAGAAAAGCTCACCCCACGTCTCCTTCCATTGAGTCTGAAAATACTTTAAGATCTCCGGGTCGGTGGGGTTTATGACATATTTGAAATCATCCTTCCACTCGATGCGAACAGTCATAAGATTGGCATGCGTCCTCTCGACTATCTTAAATCCGATGGAATGCTTGGGCAGGTAATCCTGGAAGAGCTCCATCAGGTTATAACCGGGCGGCTGAAAATTTATTTTTTGCTTGTCAACGATATAGAGCACGTCATTGTGCTCATGTAGTATCCATTTATGCGACTCGCGGGTGGCCAATATCTCGCCCAGCAGGGAGGGGGTTTCGATATACCCTCTTTTTGCTACGCGGAACTGCTCCTGCAGGAATTGATGGGGGTCCTCAGCATGCTCGAGTACATGACAGCAGATGACATAGTCGAACTCCTTATCCTTAAAGGGAAGAGTTTCCCCTTCCGCATTGATGAACTGCTGATGCCCCAATACCTTGATATCTCCGCTACGGTGATAGTTGCTGTCCGTGAATTTATCCACCTCTACATTGGCGCGTGGATGGGGATTATGTCCACCGCCTACCTCCAATACCCGTTCCGAGCGGGAAATGTCAAGATCAAACCTGTTCTTTGGATTCCTTATTTTCATTGAATACTATTATAGGTCAATTAAAAACATTACGGGCGATTAAAAATGATCACTGTCCGGCATTCATCCGGATCCGTGATCCTATAGGAAAATGGAGGGGATATCGTAATTAATAGAATTATGGGTCTTCGGGTTAAAACATGGGTGGATTCCGGGCCCGAAAATAAGTTATATTCTTTAAAATAGCAATAAGGCCCCCTTCCAGTAACGAAGGAGGCCTGTATCACATTGTTCTTTATGTATGTATTATTTCTTCAATACCTTCCTGCTCACGAACCAGCCGACACCTTGCACCCGGACGATATACATGCCCGGAGCAAGTCCGCTGAGCGATATGGGAGCCTGCATGACGGGCAGACCCTTGTTCAGCTCATAATTTCTTACCACCATCCCGCTGCCATTGATCACCTGCACATCGAGACGTCCCGTATAAGCGTTGGCGATATCCAGCGTCACCTGATCGACGACAGGGTTGGGATAGAGTTTGAAATGATCCGTCGCCTTAGATGTCTCGCTATCGGCGCCGTCTATCGAAATAGCATTGGACGAGGCGCTGGCCGTCTCCCCATTGACAACGGCAGCCTTGGTCTGCTTGGTGAACTGCATCCAATTGATATTCCATGGATATTTCTTCTGTGACGCGATCACGAGCGTCTGCTGTTCACCGGCGGCCAGGGTTACGGTAGCGCTAACGGTCTTCCATAGCTGCCATCCACCGGTATTGGGCACGACAATCGTAGTCAGGGTCTTGCCCTTCCCATCCATCAGTTTAAAGCCAGCCCCTGAATATGGACTTGCCACCCGGAAGCTCACGGTGTAAGCGCCGGAAGCATTGACATTGACCCTGTAGATCAGCTGATCATTTGCATCCAATCCGGCATCCTGGCCGCCGCCGATGTCAGTAGTAGTCTCCAGGGAGGCGCCCACGGTATTATCATAATCCTCGGCCTGGATGATGCCGGGTATATTGCTGACGGTGGCGGCGGTCACGAACGTGAACTGCATCCAGTTGAAATTCCATCCATAGATCGTCTCCGACACCAGCTTCAACGTCTGTTTGCCGGCGGGCAGGTTCACACGCAAACTCAATGTCTTCCATATCTGTCCGCCGCCGGTATAAGGCACGTCAGCGTTGGTCAGCACATAGCCCGACGCATCTATCAGCTTGAACGACGCCCAGGCAAAAGGAGTCGCCACCCGCACGGTCATGGAATAAGCTCCGGCTGTCGCCACATTCACATTGTAGGTCACCTCATCTCCCAGCTTCAGCATGCCGATGTACTTCCCCCCGCCTGCATCAGCGGCATTCTCGGGGCCAGTGACACCCTGGCCTTTCTTCTGAGAATAAGCCTCCGCCCGGATAGTGCCGGGTATGGGCAGGTAGACTGGCGGTGGTGGCGGAGGAGTGACTGGCGGGGTCGAAACTGGCGGTGTAGACGGCTTGGTATTGCCGGTACTGGCTGCATTGACGACGACATTCACCTTATCGGATGCGGTAGCCCCTTTCTTATCGGTGACGGTGAGCTGGAAGACATAGGTGCCTGTCGCTGTCAGACCGTTGATGGTAACCTGTGCCTGAGTATTATCGGGGCTGCTGGCGGTGACCGGACCGCTGACCTGGCTCCATTTATAGGCGGAAATGGTTCCGTTTGTCTCCGATCCGGAGCCTGTCAGCTTAATACTATTTACGGGCAAGGTGATGGTCTGATCCGTACCCGCATTTGCGACAGGAGGACCTGTGACATCAGGAGCCGGATTCACCGTGACCTGTACCGTTGCAATGGCTATCGTCCCAAGGAGGGACGTCACCTGCAGCTGGAATTTATATGTACCCTGGATAAGACCGGTGACAGTGGTCTGTGCTTTTGTAGCCGTGCCGATGGCAGCAGTGGAAGGACCGCCAACCTGCGTCCATTTGTAAGAAGCAATGGTGCCATTGGTCTGCGTGACGCTTGCGAGGGTAGCGCTGTTCGCGGGCAGCGTAATGAACTGGTTCGCACCGGCATTGGCCTGTACCTCATCGCTGCTCGTATTGGTCACCTGGACCGTGGTATTGGCACTCAGTGTACCTGTGTTATCGTCGGTGGTTAGTAAGCTAAAGACATAGACACCTTTCTTCAAGCCTGTAACAGTAGTGGTTGCATCATTGGGACTGGTAATTGTCGCACCCTGGGGACCGCTGACCTGGCTCCATTGATAAGACACGATCTTACATCCCGCAGTGTCGATCCCGTTGGGAGCAGGCTTTCGAACTGCCACAGCCAGCATCGCCCTGGCCATTCCCTTCAATGTTGCCGTGGGGCCGGCAACGGACTGGTTCGGACCGGCGCTGATGGTTGGCGGTATATATCCATACTCTGTGAAAATGCTTGTCAGGGGATGCACCATGGTGGGCTTCAATACGTCCAGCTGGTTGGGATGATATTGGCCGCCGTTATAGCCATTCCAGAGACCATTCCCCAATGTGAGTGATTTGTTACGCCCCCACGAGTATATGCTGTCGTTCTCATCCATCGCGTATTTATAGAAGCCGAACCAGTTGTTGGAATAAAGATGTTTCCACCTGATGCCCTTGCCGATCTGTACGGGGATACCAGAAGGATTCTCATAATCCACGAAATCCCATCCATAGCCGGGGAAGCCGGGATAATCGTATTTATTGAGGAACTCCTGACCGTTGCCTACTTCGCCAAAGGAATTGAACCCACAGCCATACATATTGCCGAGATTATCGATATAATGGATAGTGTTCCAGTCCATCGAGATCTCTTTGATGGGGGCCGTCATTTTCCACAGGTCCCTGACAGAGGTAGGCTTGCTATAATTCTGCTTGCCGCCCCACATGCTGCAAACATCACCCCATATATAGGGCCAACCCACAGTCTGTCCAGCCGCATCGGGGATGATGCATCCATAGGCAGCCAGGTGAGATGTAAATATGTCGATGGCAGGGCCCGGCGTTTCTATCAGTTTGGGCTTCCGGCTGCCTTTATTGCTCCATTTATACACCTGGCCGCTGGTGGTAAGTCCCAATATGCCATCCCACGTAAACAACACTTTCTTGAAGGTCCATCCGGCCGGCGACAGTTGCATAGGCGCCATGGCGACCCCCGTCATGCCAAGCGGATCGCCGCCTTTGTTAAAAAGAGAAAAGATATCCAGTCCGAAATACCATACGCTGCCGTCGTTTCGTATAGTCATTGCCACATGCCCGTAAGCATCGATATATTTATTGCCATTGAACGGCGCCCCGGTGGCGTCCACATCTATCCTTGTGGTATTCACAGTAAGATCGATCTTCGAGTTCCAGACGTAACCCTGCTCATCGATGATCCGGAAATAGTTGAATCCGCCGGCGCCGGTATCCGCCTTTAGCCCCCCGATGGGAAACTGCACCGGGAGTGCACTCGCATTGTTATACGCCCATATCGAGCCGTCCCGGGTAATGTACCAGGCCCGGTATTCCGCGACCACAACTTGTTTGATAACCTTTGGATTCTGAGCCTTTCCTGCAAAAAATAACAATAACAGGCAGAGGAGCGTGGAAAGTTGTTTCATAAGCGCGACATTGGTTTAACTGCATGGTCAATAAAAGGGTATTCCCTGAACCCGGTGAAGGGCGAAGGGGTTGCAGTTTCAAGAGGACTATAAATTGATAGATGGCGAGCCGTGCTTTCAAAATTGCCAAAAGGCGGAGGGTAATTCGAATCGAAAGGCCTTGTTTCCCCGCGAGAATCATGCCAAAAGCAAAAAAGCCTTCTTAAGTTTTTAAGAAGGCTTTCTGACATATTCCTATATTCTATTGCTTCAATACTTTCTTCGTTAGATACCAACCGGTGCCGGACACCCGGACGATATACATGCCAGGGATAAGACCGCTGAGCGATATGGGTGTCTGGATAAAAGCCAGTCCTTTGTTCAGCTCATAGCGTCGCACAACCATTCCCGTCACGCTGATGACCTGGACGTCGAGACGTCCCATAAAGCTGTTGGCGATATCCAGCGTCACCTGGTCGATGGCGGGGTTGGGATAGAGATTGAAATGGGCGAGCTGACCTGTTGCAGTGCTGTCGGTGGCGTCTACGGAAATACCGCTGATCGCACTGCTGGCGGTCACATTACGTGCAACGGCTGTCGTGGTCGAGGTAACGAATTGCATCCAGTTGAAATTGAATCCACTCGTCGACTGGCAGACGACCTTTATGGTCTGCGCACCTGCGGGCAGGGTCACGCTGGCGCTGACGTTGCCCCATACCTGCCACCCACCCGTGTTTGGCGCGGTGACGGTAGCCAGCACATTATTGTTCCCATCCATTACCTTGAACGATGCGCCGGTGTTGGGGCTTGCCACCCGGAAGGTTGCGGTATAAGTCCCGGCGGCCGATACGGTGACATTGTAGCTCACCTGGTTGCCGGGGTAATTGAGATAATTCACATCTAAGCCACCACCTGTGTCTTTGGTGGTTTCGGTGCTAACACCGATCATGGCGTCATAATCCTCGGCCTGGATGGTGCCAGGTATCACTTTTCCGCTGGGGGCGGTCACCTGTAGGGCAAACTGCATCCAGTTGAAATTAAATCCATTTGCGCTTAGGCTGACAATGGTCAAAGTTTGTGTTCCGGCGGGCAATGTCACGGTAGCGCTAAGGGTAGTCCATGTCTGCCATCCACCGGTATTGGGCACGTTGACGGTGGTCAGCACATTGCCATTTGCATCCTGCATTTTGAAGGACGCGCCCGTCAGTGCGCTCGATACCCGGAAATTCACGGTATAGGTACCGGCGGAAGCAACATTTACATTATAGCTCATCCAATCGCCCAATCCGATCCAGCCCACATCCAGTCCGCCACCTGCATCGGTGGTGGTCTCGGTGGCAACCCCCAACATAGAGGAATAGCTCTCTGCCTGGATGGTACCGGGCACAGATTGATAGGTGGACCCGGTGTTCCCGGAAGATGCATTGACAGTAACATTCACCTGCGCGGTGGCGGTAACGCCGCTGTTATCGGTGACCTTCAGCTGGAAGACATAGGTGCCTGCCGCCAGACCGCTGACTGTAGTTTGCGCCTGTGCGGCGGTTGCAATGGTAGCTGCGGAAGGACCGCCGACCTGGCTCCATGCATAGGTGGTGATTGTGCCGTTGGTCTCCGAAGCCGTACCCGTAAGCGTTGCACTGCTGGTAGGCAGGGTGATAGTCTGGTTAGTCCCTGCGTTGACAGTGGGTGGACCCGGTGCAGCCGCCGCATTGACGGTGACCTGTACGGTGGCGGTAGCGGTAGTGCTGAGGGCGGTGGTCACCAGCAGTTGGAATGTATATACCCCCTGTATAAGACCGGTGACCGTGGTCTGCGCCAGGCCGGCGCTGGTGATTGTGGACGTGGAAGGACCGCTGATCTGGCTCCATTTATAGGATGAAATGGTGCCATTCACCACCGAGGCGGAGCCCGTGAGGGTGACGCTGCTGGCAGGTTGCGTGATGGTCTGGTTGGCGCCGGCGTTCACCGTTATGGTCCCGGGTGCGGTAGAGGTTACGACGATGGTGTCATTGCCGGAAATAGTGCCGGTGTTATTATCGGTGGCTAATAAATTAAAGATATAAGTACCGGTGGTAAGACCCGAGACGCTGGTCGAGGCGGCATTCGGCGATGCAATGGTTCCACCGGCAGGGCCACTGACCTTTGTCCATAGATAAGATACGATCTTATATCCCACCGTATCGATGCCATTGGGTGCAGGCTTCTTTACAGCCACGCACAGCAGAGGTTTGGCCTTGCCGGTGAGCGTAGCGGTCGAAGTGGAGATGGTCCGATTGGGATCCATGGTCATGGTCGGTGGTTCATAATCATACTCGGTGAAGATGCTCGCCAGGGGATGCACCATGGTAGGCTTCAACACGTCCAACGTATTGGGATGGTACTGGCCGCCGTTATAGCCATTCCAGAGACCATTCCCTAACACCAGCGATTTGTTGCGACCCCATGAGTAGATGCTGTCGTTGACATCCATTGCGTATTTATAGAATCCGAACCAGTTGTTGGAATAGATGTGCTTCCACTTGATGCCCTTGCCTATCTGCACGGGGATGCCGGAAGGGTTCTCATAGTCTACGAGGTCCCATCCATAATTAGGCCATCCGGGATAATTGTACTTGCCGATGAACTCCTGCCCGTTGCCGACCTCACCGAAGGAATTGAATCCGCAGCCATACATATTGCCAAGACTGTCGATATAATGAATGGTATTCCAATCCATCGAGATCTCCTTGATGGGCACCGTCATATTCCACAGGGCCTTGATAGACACCGGTGTCGTAGAGTTGGTGCCGCCCCACATGCTGCTGGCGCCACCCCATATATAAGGATAGCCCATACCGGAGTTTTCACCCGCGTCGGGAATGATACAGCCGGCGGCATTCAGATGTGAAATAAATATGTCGGTAGCAGGACGGACGGTCGGGATCAATGTCGGCGTCTTGCTGCCAGCGTTCCACTGATATACCTGCCCGGTAGTGGTGAGACCCAGGATCGTCGTACCCCCAAACAATACTTTCCTGAACTTCATGCCGGCAGGCGACATCCGCGTAGGCTTCATAGCCGTACCGGTCATGCTGAAATAGCTGCCTCCGGGATAGAACAGCGAATATATGTCCCTACCAAAAAACCAGACACTGCTGTCGGCACGGATGGTCAACGTTGCGTGTCCGTAGGCATCGATGTACCAGTTGCCGCCAAACGGCGCGCCGGTGGTGTCGGTGTCGATACGGGCGGTAGCCGTAGTGTAAGCGCCCGTATTGGTCCATACATATCCCTGTTCGTCAAGGATACGGAAATAGTTGAAGCCGCCCGCGCCGGTATCCGCCTTCAACCCGCCGATGGGAAACTGTACAGGCAATGCGCTGTTATTGTTATACGCCCAGATCTTACCGTCCTGGGTGATATACCATGTAAAGTATTCGGCTACCACCACTTGTTTCATGACGCTCGAATTCTGCGCCTTCCCTGCCAAAATAATAAGTAGACAGAGGATAGAAGTAAAAAAATGTTTCATGAGTCCGATCAACTTGCTTTTAGATATGGAATTGGGAAATACGGGTCCGCAGCGGGTTTTAGGCCCACTGAAAAATGACAAGGTTGGTGTTGTTCAACAGGAACTACTACAATCAAAGGAAGGGGGAAATGCTATGGACGTTTAGTGCGAACGTGTTTCCGGGGCACAGAAGATAAGGGAGAATGAATGATGCAACTCGGCTATAATCATGCCAAAAGGGCCCTCCTCCACGACGAAAGAGGGCCTTTGGCGATATTTTTATTTTTTCAATATTTTCTTTGTCTCCGTCCAGCCGGCGCTTTGCATCCGGATGAAATAGACACCGGTCGGCAATCCGCTGAGCGATATCGACTGCTGCATTAATGGGGCCTCTTTGCTGTATTGATAGCTCCTGACAGCCACGCCCATTGCGTTGATCACTTTCACGCTGATGGAGCCTAGCAGGCTGTTGGATATCTCCAGATTGACCAGGTCACCCGCGGGGTTGGGATATACGCTGATATGATCCGACAGTGCAGCCGATGTGGGATCCTGGTTCAACGAAAAGCTGCTGGCTGTCGCCTGTCTGCTGACTGTCGATGCCACTGTTGTTGTAGGAGCGGTGAACTGCATCCAGTTAAAATTAAACCCATTCGTCGACAGGGCGACAACTTTTATGGTCTGTGCGCCGGCGGCCAGGGTTACGCTGGCGCTAACATTGCCCCATACCTGCCATCCACCGGTGTTGGGCGCGGTGACAGTGGCCAGCACATTATTTTGTCCATCAAGTACTTTGAACGAAGCGCCAGTGTTCGGGCTCGCTATGCGGAAGCTGGCGGAATAGGTCCCGGCGGCTGCTACAGTGACATTGTAGCTCACCTGGTTGCCGGGGTAGTTGAGATAATTCACATCCTTGCCGCCGCCGGTGTCTTTGGTGGCCTCGGTGTTAGCGCCGAGTATAGCGTCATAGCTCGAGGCCAGGATGGTGCCGGGGATCACCTTCCCACTCGTGACGGGAGGAGTAGTGACAGGAGGGGGGGCAGCGGTCGTAGTTTGCAAAACGAACTGCATCCAGTTGATATTCCAGCCATTAACACTTTGGGAAAGGAGCGTCAATGTTTGCTGACCGGCAGGTAGTGTTACGGAGGCAGTAACAGTAGTCCATGTCTGCCATCCACCGGTGGTGGGTACGTTGACAGTGGCCAGCACGTTACCTTTTGCATCCTGCACCTTGAATGAGGGGCCCGCAAGTGCGCTGGATACCCGGAAGCTCACGGTGTAGGTCCCGGCAGACGCAACGTTTAAATTATAGGTCATCCAGTCACCCTGACTGATCCAGCCGACATCCAGGCCACCACCGACATCGGTAGTGGTCTCGGTGGCAGCACCGAACATGGAAGCATAGCTCTCGGCCTGGATAGTACCCGGCACGGACTGATAGGTTGTGGTCGTAGATCCGGAAGAAATTGCGGGATTGACCATTACATTCACCTGGGCGGAAGCCGTAACGCCATTGGCATCGGTGACTATCAGCTGGAATACATACGTGCCTGCCACCAGGGCGCTGACAGAGGTCTGAGCCTGGGCCGGTGTAGCGATGGTAGAGGTCGAAGGCCCACTGACCTGGCTCCACGCATAGGACTTGACGGTTCCCCCCGTCTCAGTACCGGTGCCGGTGAGTGTTACACTGCTGGTCGGCAAGGTAATTGTTTGATTGGACCCTGCATTGGCAACAGGCGTAGGCGCGGGAGGAGGGGCAGGGGTCGTGCTCGTGGCGCCTCCCACCAGGGAGGTATCGCCATGCTGTAACATCCACTGGAATATACTGGACGGCGCCCTGTAGTCCCCCATCTGGTTCTTCCCGACCTGGGATGGCGCGTTATTGGGTCCCAGCGTCCCGACGCAGGTCCAGTTGGTAGCATTGGGATCGTACATGCTGTTCCAGCAGCAATGCGCGCCTCCACCCAGATTCTCATAGGAGAAGTACGCGGAATTAGGCACGGTATCATTCATGGGAGTGGCAAATTGCCATCCGTCGCGGAAATTGTCGGAGCCGCTGCCCTCCAGGTAAAAATAGTGGCCGCCATACTTCGCTGCCCATACTTTATAAGCCGTGATGCCACGCGTCCATGTACTATAGGGTGCGGGCAGCTCATTGGGCGTGCCTTCCAGGGCGGTCAGCGTCGTCACCATTTTCATACCTGTCTCGGCACCGGCAGTCTGCTCGAACTGGATCAGCGCACCCGATGTAAAGGCGCCCTGGCTCAATCCGGCAAGATGCACCGAATTACGCTTGATATGATAGGTGTTCAATAAATAGGTCAGCAGGCTATAGTACGCCACCGCAGTGGGATATACATTGTTGATATAGCAGGAGGTAATTATTATAGGATAATGTTTGCCATTAGACAACATTACGCCTCCGTCCCAGCCATTGTTCATCCAATAGTGCGGACCATACACGACCAGCTTGCTGACATCATCGACTCCAAGTTCTCCCTGGCCGGGCATAGTGAAGATCGCAGGACGCGAAGCCGTATCGGGGTCGCCTGCCACAAACATGTTCTTTGGTCGGGATATACGCACATTCCATCTGTCCTTTGCACACGCAGGACACCCAAGAGGAGTAAGACTGATAGCCGTGTCGTAAGTAATGAAATTGTGTGTTTCGGAAGGTTGGGCTCTTCCTACGTTCATGAGCATAAGAAGGCCTAGAAGGGTAAAAAATAGTTTCATGAGCTTGCTTAACAGGGTCTATTGAATTGGTTTGGCACAAGACGTTTCCAGCAGCAGATCATACGATCGCTGTCATATGGCACATCTTTTTTTCAAAGGAAAACTCCTACAGTAATGAATGATTAGGGGTATACGAGCCGGCAACCGCCATTAGATATAATTTTCAAAGGAAAAGGGTCGAATTTGTAAGGTCCCTTTTAAACTCCATAATCATGCCAAACCCTTGGCATGGGGATAAATTGCAACAGGAGATTATAAACAGGTAATTCACAAAATCACGCGGGAGCATGATCGCTGGCGGCTGCGGGTAACAATACGATAATAATTTAATAACAGTCCTTTCGACAGTTATAAAAAAACTTGTAGGGGCAGTCGTCTTCTCCTTATAAAACCAGCGGGTTCAGGGCTGATGCGGCCAGTCTTCCGGGCGGAAGTCCCATCAGCCATGTGTTCCAGTCATTGGTCTGTGCTGCGTGCTTTGGTTCTGTGACACGTGCGCCATCTGCCATATATATAATGGTCATTATCTCGCGCATTTTGTCGGAGTCATTACCGGGTGCGCTGTGGATAGTATTACCATAATGCCAGGTTGCGTCCCCTGCCCGCATACCCGCAGGCCGGGTGATTGTGTATTGGTTTTCCTTGATAAATTTTTTATAACTAAGGTCAGATTCGTCGGATATCTTTTGATCCAGCACAGTGCCATGCTGGTGACTGCCGCTGGCAAATGTCAGCATACCCATCTCTACGGATATATCCACCAGGGGCATCCACATGGTGACGGTATTGGGAGTGTCCAACGGCCAGTAATACTGGTCCTGGTGCCAGGGTGTGGGACCGCCGCCGGGCTCTTTGAACAATGCCTGATCATGATAGATGCGCACATTGCTGACGCCAAGCAGGTCGGCTGCAATCTGCCCCAGCCTTTTGGAGAGGACCAGCTGACGCACCGCTTCGTCCCCCTGCCAAAGGTTCATTATCTGCAGGAATGCCTTTCCATACGTATCCCTGTCGGCCAGCTTCCGCTTCTCGGTATTGAACCGCCGGACGGCATCGGTGATCACAGGCCTGAAACTGGCCACCTCTTCGGTGCTCAATACGCCCCGTAGGAGCAGATGTCCATTCTCGCGGAACTCTTCCCGCTGGCTGAGGGTAATTTCACGATGGTCACTGAGGAGAGGTAAATTCTTTTGAGCGATCATGACGAGCTGTTTGGATATGTACGAAGTACGCCATTCGACAGGAGATAATAAACGGCCAAATTGATCAAAAAATGGGGGATTTTAACCCTTAGGGCATAATTCCCTATATTTATCATTAAAAAAAGCAATGCTGAAAGCCTCCATAGAGGTACTGCAACCCACGGCAGGGCACTCGTTCCTGGTCAAAACGTTCGACGAGTCGGGCTTTAAGGCTCCCTTCCATTTCCACCCCGAATACGAGCTGACCTATATTGCGGCAGGTTCGGGCAAGCGGTATATCGGTAGCCATATGGCAGGTTTTCAGCCGGGCGACCTGGTGCTCCTGGGACCTGATCTCCCCCACTGCTGGAAGCTGGAGCCTCCAGGCTCGGAGGCAACTTCTATCGTCATACAATTTGCTGGCGACGCCCTGGGGGCGGACTTCTTTTCATCGGGGGAGCTGAGCGCCATCCGGCGGCTGCTGGAATCGAGCCATTGCGGGATCCACTTCCCCCGCCCTACGGTCATCTCCCGCATCGAATCCATCGCGGAGGAAAAGACCGACTTCCGGAGGCTAATTGGTCTGTTGGAGATACTTTACGAGCTGGCGATGGAGAACGACTTCGTGTCCCTGGACACCAGGGGTATTACGGCCGGCCTGACACCTTCCGAAAGGGAAAGGATACATCCCATATTTGCGTGGATCGTGGAGAACTTCCGGGGTCCGGTGACGCTGGAAAAAGCGGCTTCCATCGCGGGCATGTCCCCCAACGCCTTTTGCAGGTATTTCAAAAAGATAACCCGCCTCACTTTTATGGATATAGTCATACAGCACCGGCTGCATTATGCCACCCGGCAGTTGATCCAGACCAATGATCCCATTTCGTCCATCTGCTTCGACAGCGGCTTCGGGGACATATCGCACTTCTATAAAGTATTTCGATCACATATGCACGTTAGCCCTTTGCATTACCGGAAGAAGTTCAGACAGGTGGCTAATACGTAGTGGTTTTACGCGCGTGGGTCCGTGGTTTTGCGTGTTTGCAGGGTGTGTGTTTCCCGAAACCGGAATGCCGAAAATTTAAAGGATCACCAGCTATAGGACAAAGTAGGGTGGCCGCCTCGGGAAGACCCCTTATGTCTCAGCTAATTAGCGTCTTAGGGGGCTTTCAACTCCAATTTTTGCATACCAGCACCTCCGTTTTCCCGTTATAGATATTGAAAAACCAATACCGACCCTTTAAAAACTTTGATCCTAAAACCCAATATTTCTATGAGTAAGAAATTTACTTCGTACCTGCTTGTAGTGTTTTTAATGCTGATCGCTTCTTCCTTATATGCGCAGACCAATACTGCTCTCAGCTTTAACAGCGCTACCAAAGATCACGCTACGACAAACACCGGCACCTATCTCGTTCCAACTTCGAGCAGTACAGCCAGTCAGCAATTGTCTGTTGAGCTCTGGGTTTATGTTCCGGCTTCAGAACCGGGCATACATCGTTTCATCTCCGAGGGCTATTCGGGTCAAGAATTCACAATTGGGTATAATGGCAGCAATAACCATATTTACCTGGGTGATATGTGGCCGGGGGGTGAGGCCAATGTCAACCTGCCGATGGGTCAGTGGAACCATATCGCGCTATCCCAGGATGCATCATTCAATACCTGGTTATATCTCAATGGTGTACAGGTAGACTCTGTGATGGATGGCTCTTTTTTCATTGTTGCCGGCGGCACCCAAACTCAGTTTGGTACGGATGTAGATAGCACCACATTCTTTACTGGTGCCATCGACCAGGTACGTATATGGGATTATTTGCGCACCCCCGCTGAGATCAAGGCAGGTATGTATGGTGCAGTAGACAGCAGTAGTGCAGGTCTGATAGCAGACTATTTGTTCGACGCCAATCCCGGTGTTACCCATAGCAGCGGCTATACGGGCAACGCAGATCTTGCATTGGTCAACTCCGCCACAACGGTATCTTCCCCTGTCCAGCCCGGTAACAACGGGGTTCGGTTCGCCGCCACCAATAATACCAAGATCACCGCACCCGGAACTTCCACGCTGGATCTGTCTGTCGGCACCATCGAGGCCTATGTAAATCCTACCACGGTGAATGGCACCATCCTCAACCTGGGCAGTGATCTGAACCATACCCGATTTAGCGTCCATCTTAATAATACGGGTGGTGTCCCTGCATTCAATACCATCGGCATCCGCAACAGTCTTTCACCCAATACCATACAAACCATTTTCTATCCTGCAGGCTTCACGGCAGGCCAATGGTATCAGCTGGCATTCGTCACGAATCACGATGTCGCCGGCGACTCCACAGGCGTATTTGTCAATGGTAACTATGTGGGCAAGATCTCCACGGGTTATGATGTAAGCGCGGGTTCCGCCCTTCCCCTTACCATCGGCGCCAATGGCATCGACAATACGGAGAACTGGGACGGCAGTCTTGACGAAGTACGTATCTGGAATGCTCCTTTGACGCAATCACAGATCCAAACCAATCTCTTGAGCACCCTTACGGGTAATGAACCCAACCTGGCAGCGCTCTATAGTTTTGACCAGGGCATTCCCGATGGAACCAATGCAGGTATGACGCTGGCCATCGACAACAGCCCGTTGACCAATAACGCTACACTGAGCAGTTTTTCGCTCTCCGGCAGTACTGCTTCGAACTTTACGGCACACGTAATGGTACCCCTGCCGCTGACGCTCCTGCAGTTCACGGCTGTTAAACAAAGCAATACAGCAGCACTCCAGTGGCAGACTGGTCAGGAACAGAACACCCGTAACTTTATCATCGAACGCAGCAGTGATGGCAAGACCTACACCGACATCGGTACGGTTGAAGCCGCAGGTACGAGCTACACCAAACGCTACTACTACTTTACGGACAATACGCCCAATGAAGGGAATAACTATTACCGTCTGAGGCAAAGCGACCTGGACGGAAAATTCACCTATAGCCCTATAAGGATGCTGAACTTTACCATGTCGGGCAATCTGATCTGGTATAGCACCGGCGTCAATGCGGCAGAGGTACGTCTGCACAACGGTAGTAATGAGCAGTATACCATCATAAATATGGCAGGTAGTACGCTCCGTACGGGCCGACTGTCATCCGGTGTTGCACCCATCTCGCAGCTGCCGAGCGGAATATACTTCGTGAAGGTGGTTACCAATGCTGGTAATGAGCTGACGGTGAAAGTGCTGTTGAAATAAAATGATCTTCCATTAAATATGAAGCCGGCCTTTTGGCCGGCTTTTTTATTGCAATACCGGATCCCAGTCTTTCCACACAGGATCATTCCCTTGCTTTCTTATCATCTCGGCAATGACACGGGGACTCCGGTCGTCGTGTATCTCGAATTGCTCGAGGCTCCCGGGGTCTACAACATATCCACCGGGGTTGGTCCGGGAACCCGCACTGATGGAGGTGATACCCAGCTTGATGGCGTGATCCCTGAATACAGGGCTTTCCCGCGTAGACAAGGACAGCTCCACCTCCTCGTCCAGCAGCCGGTAGGCACAGATGAGCTGGATCAATTCCCGGTCGCTCATCGTTACTTTGGGAACCAGGCCGCCCGCGTGAGGGCGGAGTCTCGGAAATGAAATTGAGTATTTTGTCTTCCAATACGTGCGCTCGAGGTATTGTAAATGAAGGGCCGTGAAAAAACTATCCGTCCTCCAGTCTTCCAGCCCGATCAATACCCCCAGCCCCATCTTATGGATGCCTGCACGTCCCAGCCGGTCGGGTGTATCGAGTCTGTAATTGAAATTCGACTTCTTTCCTTTTGGATGATGTAGCTTATAATCCTCCCGGTGATAGGTCTCCTGGTATACGAGTACGCTATACAGTCCTTCCTGTATCAGACGCTCGTAGTCGTCCTGATCCAATGGTTGAACTTCCATGGAGATGTTCGCGAAGTGAGGACGCACTGTCTGTAATGCCTTTATAAAATAATCAACTCCTACTGTTTGGTTTGCTTCACCACTGACCAGCAGCACATGCTCGAATCCCAAGTCTCGTATGGCCGCCACCTCTCTCAGCAGCTCGCCTGCATTCAGTGTCCTACGGCGTATCTTATTATCATAGCTAAACCCACAGTAGGTGCAGATATTCTGACACTCATTGGACAGATACAACGGTATATACATCTGTATGATCCTTCCAAATCGCCGTAAAGTCAATTGGTGGCTGATCTGGGCCATGGTCTCCAGGTAAGGCGCCGCAGCAGGAGAGATCAGGGCCTTGAAATCTTCCAGGTCACGATGATTGCGGGCAAGCGCCCTTTCTACATCCGCCGCAGTCTTGTCATAAATGCTCTGCCGGGCGGCGGCCCATTCATGCTGTTGAAATATATTTAAAAACATAAATAAGTTTTTTGTCGGCCAGTCGGCCAGGTTCACAGCTGATCCAAAAATGCGGTCAACGGGCTGCTGGCCACAGCGGTCATAGAGGTATGCGCCAGCCTGGCTTCATATGCCATCCTCCCACTCTCCACGGCCAGCCTGAACGCCCTGGCCATCTGCACCGGTTGCGGGCTGGCGGCAATGGCGGTATTCACCAGTACAGCATCGGCGCCCATCTCCAGCGCCCTGGCCGCATCGGAAGGCGCCCCGATACCTGCATCCACCACGACGGGCACTTTGCTCTGTGCGATAATGATCTCCAGAAAATCGCTGGTCCGCAAACCCCTATTACTTCCGATGGGCGAGCCCAGCGGCATCACGGCGGCAACACCGACATCTTCCAATCGGCGGCACAATACGGGGTCGGCATGAATATAAGGCAGCACGACAAATCCTTTTTTCACCAGCTCTTCCGCCGCCTGCAGGGTCTCCACAGGATCAGGCATCAGCCAGCGCGGATCGGGATGTATCTCCAGCTTCAGCCAGTTGGTCTCCAATGCCTCACGGGCCAGCTCAGCCGCAAATACGGCCTCCTTTGCAGTGCGTACGCCGGAAGTATTGGGCAGGAGGTGGATGTGGGGATGGTTCAAATGAGATAGGATATCATCTGTGCCTCCGTCCGACAGAGAGCCAATCGGGGAGGTTTTTTTCCGCACATCCACCCTCTTCAAGGCCACCGTCACCAGCTCCGAACCGCTGGCAAGCAAGGCCTGTTCCATTATAGCCGACGATCCAAACTTGCCTGTGCCTGTGAACAGCCTGGAATGAAAATGTCTGCCGGCAATAACGAGTCCCTCGCGTACCTCCGCCTCCAACCGCGACACCGCATCGGACCAGTCCTTTGAATGTACGAGCACCCCTGAAAAGGCAATGCTCTGCAATCCCGCCTGACGGAGCCCCCGTATATCGTCCTGTCCAATTCCCCCAATGGCTGTTACAGGGATGTCTATACGTTCCGCACGCATTTGCTCCATGATCCGCTCATAGCCTTCCAGCCCCAATATGGGACTTAGGTTCTTCTTGGTGTTTGTCCACCGGTAGGGCCCCAGCCCAATATAATCCGCACCCTGGCCATAATGCAGGCGTATATCCTCGATGGTATTGGCGGTGCCGCCAATGACAAAGTCGTCCCCTAATATCACACGGGCCTCTGCAACGGACATATCCTGCTGACCCAGGTGCACGCCATAAGCTCCCACTTCACGGGCAACCTCTACCCTGTCATTGATGATCAGCCGTACACCCCAGTCGTCACATACCTGCTTTGCGGCCCGGGCAGTCTCTCGAAAAGTGGCGTCATCCGCCAGCTTCATCCTCAATTGTATCAGTTGTATACCCGCACGGCAGGCAGCCTCCACTTGTTGCAGATGTGTCAACGGCGCCTCATCCATAGTAATAAAATAGAGGCTGTTTATCGGCCCGGCCAATGAACCTCCGGTTCGTTCTAGTGATGCCATCCTAATAAAGTTTTATTACTGGTTAAGAATTGTTCGATGTATCTCTTTGATCTCACGGCGGCTTCCATCAACGGCAGGCCTTTGGCAAGGTTGGCCGTCAACGAAGAGGAGAGCACGCAACCCGATCCATGTTTGGGATATACGGTAGTCACATCCACGCCGGGCTCCAGCGTATGCAGTGTGCCTTCACTCCACAGGTAATCCCTGCCGGGCTGTTGCGGATGATGACCTCCCTTCAGGTACAGATGACAATAGCCGGACAGCCTGCGGCATACATCAGGGATATCTTCGTTGGGGTACAGCCAGCCAAGTTCATCCCAGTTGGGTGTGACAAGCCAGCACTGTCGGGCGAGGGCATCGAATTCATCGGGGTCGGTATTGTCCCAGAAATCCGTACCGCTGCTGGCCCGGATGACAGGATCGAGGACCACTCGTACGGAAGGATTGAGCTGCCGCAAATGCCGGACAATGGCATTCAGCATGCGAATGTTCCGCCCAATACCGACCTTCACCCAATCAAAGCTCCCTGCCGCAAAACAATGGTCTATCTGTTCAAAGATCTCTTTCTCAGTGAACCAATGTATCCGGCTGATGATCCGCTCATTTTGAAAGGTCAGTCCGCTGAGCACTCCGTACCCATATACTTCATGCGCCTCCAGCGTCTTTATATCCGCCAGGACACCCGCCCCGCCGCTTTGGTCAAACCCGGCCACTACCAATACCCGTGGACGATTATCCTCCATGGCCTTCTACGATTGCTTTTAGTGTTTTAAACCTTTCTACAGCCAGCTCCGGCTTTTCCCAAATGTACCCCAGCACGGCCGCCCCATCCCATCCGTGATCTATCACCTGTCCGATGGTATGTTGACCGATGCCGCCCAGTCCAATAAGCTTGCAGGGGGTCACGCCCTTCGGGCGCTTTAGTAGCCCGGCGCCCGCCATATAGCCCGGTTTTGAAATGCTGTCGAACAAAGGGCTTAAAAAAACATATTCGAGTCTGCCAGGCGTGATCTGACCTACTTCGTCCCAGGAGTGCACAGACGCCGATAAACCAATCGGCTGGGCAGATCCGGCCGTCAGGGTGTTCGTCATCTCCCAGGGCGCACGCCAATGTCCATGCACCTGCGGAACACCATAGCGCATCGCCATTTCCATCACCTCCTTCCCCCCATGCAGCACCAGCCTGCTGCTCCAGTCCGGAGCCAGCCGCTTCAGCAGAGTCTCCTTTGCATCTCCTTGCTTGCGAATATGCAGTTTCTCCACACCGGCGTACAACAGCTCCTCCAGGCAATCTGCCTCTCCATCCCAGAATCCCGGGCTGGTGATGACGACTATCAAAAAATCTTTTCTCATAGATATATTTCCACGCCCGCCTGTTTGAACGCTTCGGCCTTTTCCTTCATCCCTTCCTCCAACGCTGTCGTCTCATCCATACCATTCTCTTCGGCAAACCGTCTAACCTCCTGTGTGATCTTCATCGAACAGAAATGCGGACCGCACATGGAACAGAAATGCGCGATCTTTGCCCCCTCCGCAGGCAGGGTCTCGTCATGGAAAGCCCTGGCGGTATCGGGATCCAGCGAAAGGTTGAACTGGTCCTGCCAGCGAAACTCGAACCGGGCCTTGCTAAGAGCATTGTCCCTGTGTTGTGCACCGGGATGCCCTTTCGCCAGATCTGCCGCATGCGCCGCGATCTTATACGCGATGACCCCATCCTTTACATCCTTCTTATTGGGGAGTCCCAGATGCTCCTTGGGTGTCACATAACACAACATGGCAGTACCATACCATCCGATCATAGCGGCGCCAATGGCGGAAGTGATATGATCATAACCCGGAGCTATATCCGTAGTCAAAGGGCCCAGCGTATAGAACGGCGCCTCCTGACATTCCTTCAGCTGCTTGTCCATATTCTCTTTTATCAGGTGCATGGGTATATGCCCGGGGCCCTCAATGATGACCTGGCAATCATGCTTCCAGGCGATCTTCGTCAATTCACCCAATGTTTCCAGCTCAGCGAATTGCGCAGCATCATTGGCATCCGCAATGGATCCTGGCCGCAGCCCATCTCCCAGCGAAAAAGAGACATCATACGCCTTCATGATCCCGCATATCTCTTCAAAATGAGTATAGAGGAATGACTCGCGATGATGCGCCAGGCACCACTTCGCCATGATGGAGCCGCCCCGGGATACGATGCCCGTGACACGTTTTGCGGTCAATGGGATATAACGCAACAGCACACCGGCATGGATGGTAAAATAATCTACTCCCTGTTCGGCCTGCTCGATCAGCGTATCGCGATATATCTCCCAGGTAAGCTCTTCCGCCCGCCCGCCGACTTTTTCCAGCGCCTGGTAGATAGGAACGGTCCCTACGGGAACGGGTGAGTTGCGGAGTATCCATTCTCTCGTCTCATGAATATTCTTGCCGGTGGACAGGTCCATGATGGTGTCGGCGCCCCAGCGGCAGGCCCATACGGCTTTCTCCACTTCTTCCTCGATGGAGCTCCGGATAGCTGAGTTGCCGATATTGGCATTGATCTTTACAAGGAAATTACGACCGATGATCATGGGCTCGGTCTCGGGGTGATTGATATTGGCGGGAATGACGGCCCTTCCGGCAGCCACTTCGTCCCGTACAAAGGCGGGTGTGATCCGGCCCTCGCCGCCTTGATTCTCCCGGATAGCGATATATTCCATCTCGGGTGTAATGATCCCCCTTTTGGCATAATGCAGCTGTGTCACATTCTTCCCGGACCTGGCCCGCAACGGTGCTCCATGCACATCGCCTCTGTTTAGTATCCACTGCTCGCGTATACGCGGCAGCCCCTTCTCTAGGTCGATGTCGACAACGGGGTCGGTATAAGGACCGCTGGTATCATATGCCGTGACCGGCGCATTGGGCGTCTCAGTGTCGCTGAACCTGTCCACGGTATTGCCCACGCTGATCTCCCGCATGGCTACGCTGATGTCATGCAGTTGGCCCTTCACATATACCTTACGGCTGGCAGGGAAAGGTTCCCGGCTGATGACATGTTCGCCCGGAATAATGTCCTTGTTCATATGTATATAATTTTTGTTTATCCTCCTTGTGTTGCCCGGATGACAAAGACCTTGTCATTTGCCTGTAGCTTGTATTGCTGCCATTCGCCCTTGGGGATCACGTTGTCATTAACGGCAATGGCTATCCCACCAGGTCGGCTGATATCCAATAACGGCAGGACATCGGCCAGTGTTCCTGTATCGGGCAGCATAAAGCTTTCCCGGTTGATGGTTACTTGTACCATACAATCAAGTAATTAATGCCCGTCCTTCGGACGAGCCGCCTCGGCGGCTCCTGTAATTAAAAATGGAGGTGCTGCATGCGCAGTAAGAGAGAGTCCGTCTTTTCCCTTCGCCGGTACTAACCGAATCAGGTTCTGAGGGTATTATCTCAGCCCGTGTGAACGAGCACCCCTAAAGTCCGGAGTAAAGGTAAGGAATACCTTATGACAACAACAAATATTTATTTCGACGATGCTAATTTCAACAGGACCGATCCGTGTGCGGGAATTGTTACTGCATATTTTTTTGTGAATGACCCCAGGTCTGTCTTCTTCCAGAGATCACGTATGATCGCTTTCTTCTTTACGCCGGCCAGCGCAAAATCCAGTGTCACGATCTTTTCGCCCTCACTGATATTGAACAATGCCACATACCTGTCTCCACCGGGCGCATCCGATGCCCAGATCATACTGCCATCCCGCTTGTACAATTGTCTTGGGTTGGCGCCTTCCTGGTTCACGCGCAGCACTTCTTCATTGGAAAAAAGATTTTCCTCTATCTCCCTGTTCTCGGGCAGATTGCCGCCCAGCATCAGCGGGCTGCGATAGATACACCAAAAGGTCATATGGGTGACGAGCTCATCGTTCGTGAATTTGCTGTATCGCTCGGGTCCTACGGGTCCCCGCTTGGAGACCTTCCCGATCTGTATCATGTCGCAGTCGGGCCAATGGCCCGGGCCACCAATACCCTCCCAACTCCTGGCATAGTCAAACATCTTTTCCATCTCCTTCCAGCTGTCCCAGAAATCATCGGCCATCCTCCACATATTCGCATGTTGTGCAACATGGGTAGAATCTTTGAGTGGTGTTTCACCAGGCGAAAGGCTTAACACTATGGGTCTACCGCAATGTTCAATCGCCTTCTTATATCCCTCTATCTCCGCCGCACTATATGGCCGGGCAATATCGTCCACCTTGATAAAGTCCACGCCCCAGAATGCATACAGATCCAGCAATGAGTTCAGATATTCCTGTGCGCCGGGCTTGCGCATATCCAACCCATACATATGATTCATCCAGGGACAGGTAGAAGATGTATCTGCCACCTGGTCCGCAGTGATACCATTGGCGCCCTTCACAGGACTATGCGCCCATACGGCCTGCCGGGGAATGCCGCGCATCACATGGATGCCGAACTTCAGTCCAAGACCATGTACATAATCGGCCAGGGGTTTGAATCCCACCCCACCCCATGCAGACGGGAATTTATTGGTGTTGGGCAACAGCCGGCCCCATTCATCCATAGCGAGCCAGGGAATAAAGGAACCATCCTGTAATCTTTGTTGAAAAGGATTGCCGATCAGGCTGCCGGGAGGGTTGTCATAGGCCCACAAAAAATCAACCACAATGTATTGCCAGCCATAACGAAGTTTCTTGGCCATGTAGTCGGCATTGGCCTTTACCTCGTCCTCGTGTACGGCCGAACCAAAACAATTATAGCTGTTCCATCCCATGGGAGGCTTGACGGCAACAGGCTCCTGGCCCAGGAGGGCGCCGGCAAAAAGAAGTCCGGCAAGCAGGAAGCTGGAGAACAGTGCCCCGGCTGAGCATATCAGGCTGCGCATAGTAATAGCTTATTTCAATTCCAATACAACAATAGAGGCAGGTGGCATTTCCACCACGAGCTCGTTACCCGACTTCTTAGCGCCGGCAAAGGCAGTAGAGTGGACCTTGTCAGGCTGATCGAAGGTATTGATGTCCGTGAATTTGGCAGAGGTCAGTATCTGTCCCTGCACGCTCTTTGACGGCAATCCCTGCAAAGGCACACGCACGGTGTTCTTCTTTGAAGGATCGATATTGACAAGGGAAATATGTACGGCTCCGGCAGAGTCGCGGCTGGCCGAAACATTGACGGCGGGTACCGCATCACTACCATAGGTATAGTTGGGAGCATCGAATTTCACGACAAGAGCGCGCGCATCCTGATGCACCTTGTACATATCAAACACATAATAAGTCGGCGTCAGCAGCATCTTGTCCTTCTCAGTAAGGATGAGGGCTTGCAAGACGTTCACCGTTTGTGCAAGATTAGCCATTTTGACCCTGTCGGTGTGATTGTTGAAAATATTCAGCGTGGTCCCGGCGATCAACGCATCCCGGAGACTGTTCTGCTGGTAAAGGAAGGCAGGATTCGTTCCGGGTTCCGCATCCGTCCAGATACCCCATTCGTCCACCACGAGCGCCACTTTTTTCTTTGGATCATATTTGTCCATGATGGCGCTGTGCTTACTAACGATCTCTTCCATCCGCAAACAGGATTTCATCGCCTTGAAATAAAGATCTTCGCCGAACTTTGTGGCGGAGCCCTTGTTCTCCCATGGGCCTGCCAGGGTGTAATAATGCATGGAGATGCCCCAGGTATTCCACAGACTGATATCTTTCATTACTACATCCGTCCAGTGATAATCGTCGCTGTTGGCGCCACTGGCGATCAGCTTCAGATGCGCGCCGGGATAGTTCTTACAGAACTCGGAATACCTGCGGTATTGCCCGGCATAAAATTCGGGCGTCATGCTGCCGCCACAACCCCAGCTCTCATTACCTACCCCCCAGAAGGATACATTCCACGGCTGCTCGCGTCCATTCTGCCGACGGAGATCGGCCAGGGTGCTATGTCCATTGAAGTTCAGGTATTCCAGCCAATTCGACATTTCTTCGGGTGTGCCGGTGCCGACATTGCCGGCGATATATGGCTCACATCCCAACAGACTGCACAGTTCCAGGAACTCATGCGTACCAAAGCTGTTGTCTTCCGTCACCATGCCCCAGGTGGTATTGACGGTGCGCTTGCGCTGATCCCTTGGCCCAATGGCATCGCGCCAGTGGTATTGGTCGGCATAACATCCGCCGGGCCAGCGCAGTACGGGTACTTTTATCTTCTTCAATGCCTCCACTACATCCATCCGGATCTTGTCTCCTGTCCAGAAACCATCATAGATACAACGTCCCAGGTCCTCGGAGAAATGACCATATATATTACGGCTGATCTGCGGACCCGATGTGTCCGATATGGAAAGCTTGTTTTGAGCTTGCAGGATCGTGCAGACGGCGAGCAAGCCGGTCAGAAGGAGACATGACTTCATATGTATTCATCGTTTTGTGAATACTAAAATAAACGTTTTTTTGACATTTAAAAAAAATATTCAGAACCAGCCGGCCGATCCGTGTGGCCGGCCTGCCGGGAAGGACATGTCAGGGGCGGACCTGCCCGTTCCCTCTTATCAGCCACTTCTCGGTCACCAGCTTTTCCAGCGCAAAGGGACCCCGGGCATGTAATTTTTGTGTGGAGATGCCGATCTCGGCGCCAAGCCCCAGCTCTTCCCCGTCCGTAAACCGCGTGGAGGCATTGGTATATACAGCGGCCGCATCCACTTCCGCCAGAAATCTTTCGCACATCTTTTTGTCCTTCGACACGATGGCCTCCGAATGACGGGTGGAATATTGGCGGATATGATCCAGGGCTTCGTCGATATTATCCACCACTTTGACGGCACATTTCAGGCTGAGCCATTCTTTTCCAAAGTCTTCATTGGTGGCTTTTTTCAGATAGGGATATCCTTTCAGTAAGCCGTATGCGGCGGGCTCGGCATACAGCTCCACCCCATATCCTTTCATCGGAGCTTGCAGCTTTCGTAAAAAGGCGGAAGCCACCTTCCTGTCGACAAGCAGGCTATCCATTGAGTTACAGACAGAAGGACGAGAGACCTTTGCATTCACCGCGATGGCTACGGCCTGGTCCAGGTCGGCCATAGCCTGTACATAGACATGACAGACGCCTGCTCCTGTCTCGATGACGGGTACACGACTGTTCTCCCGGACATAACGTATCAATGAATCCGACCCGCGTGGGATCAGTACATCTACCCAACGGGTGGCGGTGAAGAGTTCCTGTACCGTCTCTCTTTCGGAGGGAAGCAAGGTCGCACAGTCGGGATCGATACCGCCTGCCTGTAATGCTTTTTTGATCAGGCGGATGGCTACTTTATTGGTCTCTTCGGCCTCTTTGCTGCCTTTCAGCACACAGGCATTACGGCTACGTATACAAAGAGCGGCAATATCGAATGTTACATTGGGCCTGGACTCATAGATGGCGCCTACTACGCCGAGGGGCACGGAACGCTTCTCTACCAAAAGTCCATTGACGAGCTTGCGCTTGTCCAGCAATTTACCGGTGGGGTCGGGCAGACGGCTCACCTTCCGGATGCTGGCAGCGATGCCACGGATACGCTGCTCGTTCAGCATGAGCCGGTCGTTACGGGGATTCCCGGGCTCCTGCCGGGAAAGATCTTTCGCGTTGGCTTTCAGCAGGGCCTTCATTTCCGCATCCAGGCTGTCGGCCAGTGTTTTTAATACTTCTTTGATCTGCCGCGCTTCAGCACCGCGGAGGGATACCGCGGCGGTATATGTCTTTTTTATAAGAGATTCAACTTTAGTCATGACTTAAAATATTACAATATCATCCGCATGCGCCGCCACGATATTCTTACTACGGAGCTTGGCGACAAGCTCTGCCGCACTCAGCCGGGCCTTTGCCACGCCGACGATCGTATCGTCCTCGTCCACCAGCTGTATAACCTCCCCAGGTGCGAATTTGCCCTGCACCTTTTTTATACCGACACTAAGCAGGCTCTTGCGTGCGGTCAGCGCCTTGGCTGCGCCTTTGTCTACAAAAATACTACCCAAGGTGATGGACCCGCTGGCCAGCCATTTCTGACGGGCCTTTAAATTGGACAATTGCGGTCGGAATGAAGTGCCGGCCGATCCGTCCAGGGCCGCCGCAAAGGGGGTCTTGCCTTCGAGCCCGCAGATCACTACTTTGATGCCCAGGGAATTAGCCAGCCTGGTAAACGTGAGCTTGGACAACATCCCGCCCAGCCCCAGACTGCTCTTATCGGTGGTGACATAGCCCAATATCTTACTATCCACCTTGTCGACCTTTGGAATGATCTTCTTATCGGGGTCCATGAACCCTCCCACGGAGGTGCAGATGATCAGGGTCTCGGCATCAAAACCAATGGCGGTCAGGGTCGCCAGCTCATCGTTGTCGGAGAATTTGAGCTCGACATTGCTCACAAGATCATTCTCGTTCATGATAGGCAGGATGCCATTCTTCCAGAATTCGGTAAACGTCTCCTTCAACTGCAGGAAGCGGGGTCTGCTGGAGAAATGATGCCGCTCGCAAAGGGCCTGCGCCACGGGAATATTATAGGCAGCAAAATACTTCCGATAGTTCTGGATGAGAACAGGATTGCCTACGGCTGCCGCCGCCTTGCGTTCGGTGAGGGTTCCTTTATATTGGTGGAAAAATCCCTTTCCGCTCCCGACAGCGCCGCTGGATACCAGCACGATACGATATCTGTCGGACAGGGCGGCCACCTCCGCAGCCACCTTTTTGATTATTGATTGTACGATGACGCCATGCCCATCTGTGATCACCGCCGTACCCAACTTAATGACTAACACCGGCTTTTGCATCCGCAAATGTACCGGTTTCAGCGACCTCCCCCATTGAATTTTATCTAATTCTTCAACGACTTCTGTAAAACGGGTACCCCATCCATAATATACATGCTTCCGCTGGCTGCTACGATATTATACACTTTTTGGACTCCCCCTGCGGACTCCTCTTTGTCCCAGACGGCGAACACACCATCAGGTGACGTTATTTTATCCCCTACTTTCAGTTCCCCTATCTTCTTCTCTCCTTCCGCGGTCAGAATAGGATGATTGGGTGTGGCCTGCAACAGCCTGGATGAAAGCTTTATATCCCTACCCTCCCCCTGAGCGTTCACCAGCAACAGACGGGTAATAGCATAATTCCTTGCAGAATGCACGGTCAATTCTTTTATCTCCACGGTCCTTGTCTTGTTGGTGGCTGGATCAACGGTGACGATGGCGTCACCTGCCCTGACCTCACTGAGTACTCGCTTTTTTCCACCCGCCATGGTGACAAGCGTATTGCCGGGGAAGCAAATGTCATTGCCATAGGTACCGGATTCCCGTCGCTCACGTTCCGAACTCTGACCGGCGACACCCGCTCGATACAGTTGAAAACCCAGCTCCCTCGACAATACATAAGACAGCTTGAGGACAAAATTCTTTTCCTCTTTGTCGATGGCATGGATATCCTCGAAATATTTTTCCCATATCTTACCGTCCGCCCGGAAACCGGGGAGGCAGGCCATATAGCGACGCCCTGTCTCTGTAGTATAGAAGATGACGGTGCCAATCTCCATCCTGCCCTCCTTACGTATGAGCTTATACAGATCGATACGCTTCTTTAATCCATCGTCACCGGTGATAAAATAAGGCTTACCGAAATCATTCCGGTCGAGTATATAAGCGTTCTCGAACTTTACATAGCTGTCCTTGTCAAGGTCGGCTGGTGAAAAGCTTTTTGCTTTTTCATATTCGGCCATGGTCAGGGCCTTCGACGTAGTATCCTGGGCCTGTACGGTAAAAAAAGGCCCTGCCAGCATGCAGAGGGCCATGAGTAAATGCTTCATAATGGTTTATGACAGTTCTTTAAATGCGGCTGCAAATGCTTCCATTTCATCCATACGCCCGATACTCACGCGACACCACTGATTGCTGCCGCCCAATACCCAGGATCGTACTCCCACCCCCCGCTTCATCATCTCGGAGGCAAAATGCTCGCCATCCATTTTTATGGGGAACATGACAAAATTGGTGCTGGACGGGATATAGGTATATCCTTCCTTTTTCAACACTTCGTACAGAAAATCCTTGGAGGCCAGCGTCTTTTTCAACGCGCCCTGGAGATATTCCTTATCCTGGTAGCTGGCGAGAGCAGCCTGCAGGGAGGTGGCGGAGATGGACATGGGGCCTTCGGTATAGTCTTCCAGCTTCTTTATCGTATCCGGCTGCGCCATGATATATCCTACCCGCAGTCCGGCAAAGCCATGCAGCTTGCTAAAAGTCCTGGCCACGATGATGTTCTGTCCGGCCTTGATACCGCTGACGAGGGTCGTTCCCGCAGGATCGGGCAGGTAATCGATATAAGCCTCGTCTACAAATACGGTGGTCTTTTTAGAGACACGCTCGCAGAAGCCCCGGAGTTTGTCGGTGTCCACCACGGTGGCGGTGGGGTTGTTGGGATTGCAGATATATACAAGCCCGGTGTTGCCATCTACAGCTTTTTCCATGGCGTCGAGGTCCAGTTTGTAATCCGCCGTCACAGGTACTTTTACCCATTTTGCATTGAAGTGGGTAGCCGTTGTCGGCAGGTCTTCATAAGAGGGGTCTCCGGAGACGATGTTGCCTCCGGGCTTGCTGAAATACATGGCGGCGGCCATAAGCAGGGGGGTGCTGCCAGCGCCAAAAAGGATGTTCTCCGGCTTGATGCCTTCACGGTCGGCGATCATCTGGTACAAGTCCTTAAAATACATAAAAGGATATTGATAGCTCTTCGCCATGGCGTCGGTGAGGGCTCTCTTCGCCTTGTCGGAAGGGCCGAAAGGATTTTCATTGGCAAACAATCGGGCTTTGAGATCTGCGGGGGCCTTCAGGGCAATCTCCTGCTCGACCCAGCCTTTGGAGCCGGGACGGTACTGCTCGAGGGTGCCCGTTGAGCCCGGATAGATCGGGCTTGCTTGCGCCTTGCCCAGGAGGCTGCCGGCAAGAGGGAGGCCACCTGCTAAGAGGGCGCCTGTTCTCAACAATTGACGACGCGTGATCTTCGATGGATTCTGGCCCATAAGTGTATATTTTGGTGGTTAAATATTTTGTCTGGACCCAATGACCTACCGGCCTGTCGGATAGCTTAGGGTCTGTCCGGTGACACGCGCATGCAACGACGCTACCACACTCCGGGCGGACTCGAATGCACCGGCCATCCAGGCATTCAGATAAGTCAGATGCTCTCCCGCGAAATACACCTGTTTGTCGGGTTGTAATAAGGCCTTGTACAGCGACTGTCTTTCGTCCGCCGAATACAGCGCCCACCCTCCTAAGGTATATTTTGTCTTGTGCCAGCTGACAGAAAAAGATGTTTCGAATTCATGGGGGTACTGTGGATGGATAAGCCCCCCCTTTTCCAATGCAAATGCTTCCCTTTGTTGGTAGGACAGCTCTCCTGTGACTCTTGCCTTTTCATTAAAGTTATAATATCCTATCAGGATCCCCTTACCGCTCAAATAATCATAGGATGGGTAAAAGATCTGGGTCAGCTGGTTATTGGTGTGGGTAATGCCGCCATAGATATGTTCGTCCTCTTCCCAAAACCTGCGCCGGAATTGCAGACCTATCTTGCCTGTCTGCATATAGGTGATAGAATCGATGGCGCGGCTGGCGTCGGAAGAGAAATTATGATCGATGTTGCTAAGGACGGGCAAGGGGATGGTGCAGATGCAAAGGTCGCTGTCCATGCTGTGCTCGCCTGTCTTGTCCTTGTATACGACCCTGACGCCCTGCTCGGTATTGTGGATGGAGCTCACCTCGGAGTGGTAGCGGATGAGACCGTCGAGTCTCTTTTCCAGGGCGGCAGCGATCCTGTCCATACCTCCTACTGCCTGGAACAGTGTCATTTGCAACTCGTAGGTGTATTCAGCGACATTGTAAAAGTCGGGATCCATCAGTCCGGATGCCAGCAATTCGGACAGGGCATACGGATCAGCGATCCTGCCTGTCTTTTCCCCCGCGCCGGGCGGCTCAATATAGCCACGACGGGCGGAGGCCTTGTATAATTTATCGATGTCCAGCCCTCCCTCTGCGCGCAGATATTCGATGATCTTTTGCGTGTCCTCCCTGCTCATCTGTGCGTCTACCCTGCCGCCGTCCATCCCTTTGGCCAGCAGCTCGCAAAGCCATCCCCGGACGTCATGCCGCACTTCGCGGATACGTACCTTTTTGTTGGACAGCGGGCCTTTGCCTTCGCTGAAATAATAAGCCGCCTCATTGACATTGTTATATATCTGGATAGGGACGTTCAGTTCTTTACAATAATGGAGGGTGAGGGCGTGATGGTGAGGAATTCGCGACGGACCGGCATTAAAATACTGCCCTTCGTCGAAATTGGCCGTGTGGAGGGGTTGGCCTGTCTCGATATTGATAGATCCTTTGCGTACGCTGAAGCAACGTCCGCCCGCCCTGTCCCTGGCTTCCAGGATCGTACAGCGATAGCCCAGCTTGCCAAGCTCATATGCTGCCGACATACCTGCCAGACCGGCGCCCAGGATCAGGACCTGTCGCCCTGCGCCATCCCCCTCCAGCCGGAAAGGGTGAGCCGGGGCAGCCGGCAAAAAACCCATCGATAACATAGCAGGATAGGCAACTCCAGCCAGCGTTCCTGTCCGGGTCAGGAATTCTCTCCGCGTTAGTTTTCTCAAAATGGTTTGAAACTTAATGTGATTGTCTGTCTTAAAAATAACGATTATTCAACTTATCGTAAATTACAATATAAATTTCATGCAGCATGAAGCAAACCCTTCTCCTCCCCGCCTTCCTTATCTCTCTTACCACCCATGCCCAAACCTATCTGACTCACGCCAACCTGGTGGACCCTGTCACACAAAAGACACTACCGGACCAGACCATCGTGTACAAAGACGGCAAGATCCTGCAGGTAGGTTCCTCTACCAGGATCAAGCTACCCAAAAGCGCCGCTGTTATCGACGCCACGGGCAAATGGGTGATGCCGGGCATGGTGGACGCGCACGTTCATTTCTTTCAGACAGGCGGTCTCTATACACGTCCGGATGGGATCGACCTGCGCAAATACAAGCCGTACGAACAGGAAATTGCCTGGTATAAACTACATATGGAGCAGCAGCTGCGCAGATACACGGCAGCCGGCATCACGACGGTGATCGACGATGGGACTACCCTGGCCCTTCTCCAACAAAGGGATACATTCACCAACAAGGACTACGCTCCGCGTATATATATGGCCGGCCCCTTGATCTCCACCGACTACCTTCCCTCGGCCTTCAATATGTTGCCTGATCCGGATGCACCTATCTATCCGGTCGCCACACCGGAAGATGCTGTGAAATGGACCCAAAGAGAATATCCCTATCACCCCGACTTTATAAAGATCTGGTACATCGTCCTTAACCCCAACGCGAAGAATGGCGCCGAAAAAAATCTTCCTTCGGTAAGGGCCACCATTGCGGAGGCGCATACCCATGGATATAAGATTGCCGTACACGCCACAGAAAGGATCACGGCACAACTGGCCGTAGAGGCGGGCGCGGACTTTCTGGTGCATGATGTGGAGGACGAGGTAGTGGACGATGCCTTTGTCAAATTGTTAAAAGATCATGGTACAGTCTTATGCCCTACCCTGGTGGTTGTGTCGGGCTATTTTACCACATTCGGGGGGCATTATGTTCCTACTCCCGAGGATATTTCGCTCGGTGACCCCGAACAGCTCCGGTCTCTGCAGGACCTGAACCATCTACCTGACACGGCCCTTGTAAAACGTTATCATCTCCTGGCCCAGTTGAGGGCCAAACGCAATGCTCAACAGGATTCCATCCGTAATGTCAATTTAAAGAAAATGGCAGACGCCGGCGTCATTATCGCCACAGGCACGGATGCAGGCAATATCGGCACGCTTCATGCCTCTTCTTTCTTTAAGGAGATACGCGCCATGCAGCAGTCGGGTCTCAGCAACTGGCAGATCATCACGGCCAGCACCCTGGGTGGAGCAAAGGCGCTTGGCAAGGAGGCCGTATTCGGCAGTATACGCCCCGGATTGTCAGCGGACATGCTGATATTGAATGCTGACCCGGTGGCCGATCTGGCGGCCCTGCAAAAATTGGAGAGCGTCATTCAAAGGGGGATACGACTGTACCCGGACAAGGTCAAGCCATAGAGCATTATTTATAAACTAAATTCTGAAAAAATGAGCAGCTACTCACCAGCCAGAGATGCAAAGCAGGACGCTTTGATCTCACCGGAGAATTCGGCATTCATTATAATCGACTATCAGCCGGTGCAGGTTAATTCTATCAATTCCATGATCAGAAGCGAATTGATATCCAATATTGTAACCGTCTGCCAATTGGCAGTAGATTACAAACTGCCGATCGTATTAAGCACGGTGAACGTAAAAACCGGCAAAAATGCAGAAACCATATCCCCTATCCTGGAAGTGCTGAAGGGCATCCCTTCTTATGACAGGACATCGATCAACGCCTGGGAAGACAAAGATTTTAATGAGGCAGTAAAGGCTACAGGGAGAAAAAAGCTCTTAATGGCAGCCCTTTGGACGGAAGCTTGTTTGACCTTTCCAACTTTGGATGCCTTGAGAGAAGGGTTCCAGGTTTATCCGATCGTAGACGCTGTAGGAGGCACCTCATTGACAGCGCATGAAGTGGCGCTCCGCAGGGTAGAACAGGCAGGCGCACAACTTGCTTCCGTCTCTCAACTGGCCTGTGAATTACAAAGAGATTGGGCAAGATCCGCTACAGCTCCATTTATGGTCAGAGCGCTTCAATCAAACGGTTCATTTCTTAAAACATAAACGTATGAGGATTGCTGCCATGTTACTTCTCCTGTCTCTTCCGGGCTCGCTTACGCATGCACAGCCGGCAAACGCTGACCGTAAATGGTGGAAAGAAGCCATCGTCTACCAGATCTACCCACGCAGCTTTAAGGACAGCGACGGCGATGGCATCGGTGATCTCAAAGGAATTATCTCGAAGCTCGACTATATTAAAAGTCTTGGGGTCACTGCCGTCTGGCTCAACCCCATCTACAGCTCACCCAATGATGATAATGGCTATGATGTCAGCGATTATCGCAATATCATGAAGGACTTTGGCACAATGGAAGATTTTGACCAACTGTTAAAAGGTCTGCATGCCAGGGATATCCGGCTGATCATGGACCTGGTGGTCAATCACAGCAGTGACGAACATGAATGGTTCCGGCAAAGCCGCAGTTCGAGGAGCAGTCCCTATCGCAATTATTATCATTGGTGGAATGCCGGGAATGGCAAGCCCCCGTACAGATACAGCCTGTTCGATGTGAATCACGATGCCTGGTGCTATGACTCGTTGACGGATGCCTACTACCTGCATTATTTTTCCCGGAAACAGCCTGACCTCAACTGGGAGAACCCGCAGGTGCGCCGGGAAGTATATGACATCATGCGGTTCTGGGCCGACAAAGGCATCGACGGGTTCAGGCTGGACGCCTTTCAATTCGTCGCAAAGGACACCACCTTCCCCGCCTTTCCAACAGGTTTTGAAAAGAATTTTACCCGGTATTATGCCATGCAGGGGAACTTGCATGGTTATCTCCAGGAGATGAATAAGGAAGTCCTCAGCAGGTATGATGTCATGAGCGTCGCGGAAGGGGCAGGCAATAATTTCGAGGACGCCCATAACCTGGTAGACGCGGGTAGAAAAGAGCTGAACATGGCCTATGCTTTTGACGGGGTGGATATTCCAAAAGCCAATGGCTACAGCGTTCTGCATCTAAAGGAAGTGTTCAGCCGCTGGGACAGCGCTTTTGCTCAGGATGGCTGGTTATCCATCTTCCTCGCCAACCATGACCAGGCCAGGATGGTGAGCAGATTTGGCAATGACAAGCCTCCTTATAGAGCGCTGTCTTCAAAAATGCTTTCGACATTCATCCTCACCATGCGCGGCACCCCCTATTACTACAATGGGGATGAACTGGGTATGACCAATGCGGGTTTCAGTAAAATAGAAGATTATAGGGATGTACAGACCTTGAATGAATACAGGCATAAGAAAACTTCGGGAGACAGCCTGGAGCAATTCATAAAGACCGCGCAGTTCAGCGCCCGTGACAATGGAAGAACGCCTTTCCAATGGGATGCCGGTGGCCAGGCAGGCTTTACAACAGGAACGCCCTGGGTAAAAGTCAACCCCAATTATACCACGATCAATGCCGCCATCCAGGAAAAGGAGCCCAACAGCTGTCTGAATTTCTTCAGACAGCTGGTCCAGCTAAGAAAGAATAACCCGGTGCTGGTATATGGCAGCTATCGACTGCTGGATAAAGATAATCCGTATGTTTATGCCTATACCCGGACGCTGGAAGGTAAAAAAATGCTTATACTCCTGAACTTTACCGCCCAGGCGTCTACGGTCCATACGGACATCGCGCTCGGGAAAGCGACGATGCTGCTGGATAATTACGGCACAGGGCCGGGAGGTAATGTCTTACGGCCTTATGAAGCGGTCATTTATGCATTGCCATAAAACCAGTCCCTCAACTGGGTTACAACACGCCCTTCAATCCCGCCAGCAGTTTGGCCCCATCAGGCGATCCCCATCCCGTCACCGCATCATAGCCGGGCCCCGCGGAATATCCGCCAACACTGGCAGTATCATTATCACCGCTGGTGATATCTTTACAGCCCGAAGCACCCAGGCCTCCGTTATCATTCCCCTGGTATAGCAGGGGTGTCAGATATCCCACCTGCTTGCCAGTGCCCAGGCTGGCGTTGATCCTTGCGATCAGCGCCGCCCACAAAGGAGCCGATGCGCTGGTACCACCGCTGGCCCCGCCCTGCCCATCTACCACCGTCCAATAACCCGTATTGGCGCTGGCATCCGCGGCTACATCCGGTATCACTCGCCCATCGATAGCACCGGGATTCACGGACTGTACGGACACCGTCTGCCAGTCGGGCCTGGAGAAATGAACGCTTACCCCGCCACCTGTGCTACCCCCATTATCCTGACGAAGACCATCTCCATCCTTCCAGGCAACTTCCGTCAATTTGCCACTCTTACTTTTCTGAAGCGTAGTTCCACCCACAGCCAGTACATAAGGACTGGAGGAAGGGAAATCCACGTGTGCATGCCCGTCCCCTACCTGATCATCCGATCCGTCGTCACCGGCGGCCACGCATACGGTGACACCCAGCAGGGCTGCAGCTTTTAATGTATCGTTAATGGCATCGATTGCACCATCCGACCAGGCGCCTTGCGCATCCTCGGCATAACCCCAGCTGACGGAGAGGACGGACAAAGGGTTTTCCGCATCATGTACGGCCGTATCCAGCGCGCTGACCCATCCATTCTCATCAAAAGTGGAAAAATATACGACAATAGTGGCCTTAGGGCATACCCCGCCTACCACTTCCACATCCAGCATGACCTCTCCTTCCGCCCCGTCCCGTTGATCAGTGGGAGTATTGTTGACGCTGACTGCCTTGACAGTTGGCATTTGTATATTGGCATTCTGAGAGAAAGTAGCCAGATCATCCTGGAAGTACCCACCCCCAAACTCCAGTATCCCCACCGTCTGCCCGCTACCATCCCCATCCGGAAAATTATAGATTGTCGCAAGCTCTGCCGGAAAAAACCAGCTGCGCGCAGCAGCTTTCCTCCTCGCAAGTTCCAGTGATTTACTTCTTTTACGCAGTGGCCTTCTCTTTACCATCCGGCGTGTATCCAACCCAAATACTCCGGTGATGATGCCATCGAGTTCCGCAGGAATTTGAAGGTTGCCGCGGCGCCCCCGGTAGCTCTCTCCGTCATGCGAATAATGCAGCAGCTTTATACCAAATGTATTCTCCACGATGTTGGCAGGGCCGCCGGCCTTCATGCTGGCGCTGGCAGGATCTTCCTGTATGATGGTCATCCCCAGGCTGGTGAGCACGGTGCGTACTTTTTCCACATCGGCGGGTGCAGTCCCATAATTCGCTTCCAACTCAGCCCGCGAGATCCTTTGTCCCGGTCGCCCCGACAGATCCGGCAATGGTTTCTTGCGCCTGAGCTTTAGCGTGACCTCGATCCATTCATCCGGTCCGGCTGCTCCAAGCACTTTTGCGCCCGGCCTGACCTGACGGGCGCTGCCTTTCAATACCACAAGGGTCTTGTTGTTCATAACATAATTTTTAATGGTTATGGGATGTCCGGGCGAAGGGTCTTGGGGGAGGTCAGGGGGAGGACTTCTAAATTACAAAAAAACAGGCCATCATACAAGATTATTCTTCGCCTGGCCGATAGCTTTTCTCCATATTTTTCATCACATCCTCTTTATAGAAGAGGACTTCCTTAAACTGTCCATGGAGATAGCCGTCTATCTGGTCGGAAAAATGCGGGGACGCAGGATTGCTGCTTTCTCCCCCTGTGACGATGCTGCGGGCATGCAGCTTTTTACCAAATTCCACGGCGGCGATAAAGCTATTGCCGGAATACGCGTATCTCATTTTGGTATTTTCCATATAGCGGCTCACCACCGACGGCAACGCGCCAAAGGCGGATGGGACCAGCCCTACGGGCAGGCTGGGAAGCCTGTCATCATAGGTCTCCTGTATCTTGCCAGTGAGACGTTGATAGCGGCACACATTCCCCCATTCCACCTTCCAGCTGCCAAACCGCCGTTGCAGGTCGGTGAGGACATTCGTCAGCTCATGTAGCCGCTGTTCCGGCGTGGTATTCCTGATCTCCGCCATGAGATTATCCACCTGGCAAGAGCCATCCTCCGGCCTCACCGGCTTGGGTGCATATTGGGTCATTCGGGTACCCCATTCGATGGCAAGAGTGGTAGCGATGGAGTGTTCGGCGCTTCGTCTGTTCCAGCGTCTTAAAGTGTCGATAGCTTCCTGTAAAGCGTTCGGGTCAACCGCAGTCTCCCTGGCGGCCGGGTCAGCGGCCCCGTACGCCTCGAACAGTGCAGGCAACAGCCGGTCAAAGGCTGTCAGATAGGTATCATACCCTTTGGTAATAAGGCTATCAAGCGTCACAGACCTCGTATTTTCCAGCAGTCTCACTGCATTCAGCGCCCGGAAATTCTCTCCATCGGGCGCCATATAGTAAGGATAGTCCTCGCGGCGGGGGCTGCTGCTGCCGGACAGGCTGTAAGGTGTGGAATTACAATTTTGTATCCAGCCGGTAGCGGGATTGTAGACATGCACGATCTCGTCCGGCTCGTGAAGTCCCTTCCATTCCGTAGCGGCAATGCTACCATCCACGGGCTGCGACCAATCATAGGAGCTGTCTCGCCGAGGCATAAAGTTACCATGCCAGTAGGCGATATTCCCTTTGTCATCTGCATACACGGTGTTGTTGGTAGTGTTGGCGCGCAGCTTCATCGCCTGACGATATTCGCCAAAGTTGCGGGCCTTGGTGATCAGCCAGGCTTCCAGCAGGGCATCCAGGCTCCGATTGTATTCCTTCAGGCTGAGCCATGATCCTTTCTCGCTGGTTATGACAGGGCCGTGGTGGGTATACAATCCTTTGATCGTATGCGACAGCCATTGATCATCTTTTTTATACCAGAGCGTAAAAGGTTTGATATGAACGGGGCGTGCCTGTCCTTCATATTCATAGACCCAGCCTCCATCTTTCCTGCTGACCTTCTCTGCATAGAGGTCGGCTACATCTGCGTAGCTTGAAGTATGCATCCAGCCACAATGTGCATTGAAACCCTGGTACACAAAGAACTGCCCCCAGGTGACGGCGCCATATACATTCAGTCCTTCCCCGCTCACCATCTGCACTTCCATCCGGAAATAATAGGGCACATGGGGGTTGATATACAGGAGCGCATTGCCCGACGCGCTTCGGGATGGAGCGATGGCAAATCCATTGGAGCCATGGTCTGGGTCCGGTATCCCCCTATCCTCCAAAATCATCCTTTCAACGGCCGACACATGCGTAACCTTTCGGGGCTCCGATACAGACAGCTCTTTATTCTTTGTATAAAAATCCCATATCGCCGCCGGGCGTACCCCGCCGGTGCTGGTCGCCGACACGCTGCCATCGGTGAACATCAATGCATACCAGGGTTCCCAATGTTGCAGCACGAGGGGTTTGACGGAAGGATGTTTATAGAGATAAAAATTGATACCATCCGCAAAAGCATCCAGCAATTTGTGCATCCAGGCGGGACAGTTCTTATAGTCTGTGATGGCCTGCGCGCTGTCATAGATCAGGCGCATCATAATGTCGGTGGATAAATAGCTCTCGCCATATGCCTCCGCCTGCCGTCCCAGCATCTCCAAAAAGTTTTTCTCCACGCGGCTAAAGTCCTCCTCGCACTGGGTGTACATCAGCCCAAATACACAGGCGGCGTCGGTCTTGCCATAAATATGCGGGATACCCCATTTGTCGCGTATGATCTGTACCGCGCGGGCCTCGGACTCATAGTGTCGAATCTCTCCGGCGGAAAAGTTTTGTGCATGAGCCGGCCAGGCAGTCAATATCATCAATAACGTCCAGATCAATCTAATGTCTGTCCGTAGGACAACGAACCTCCGGTCCGTTCTGGGCGGTTTTCTCATGCCCTAATATAGTTCATAATAATAAAGCGACCGTCAATTCAATAAAGTATATCTTTCTACGTTTAAGCTGCATCAATACTCCCTGACCATGAATCAACACTTATCCCTATCGCTGGCCTTGCTCATAATTACCCTATCCGGGGGATGCAAGAAGTCCCAATCTACCGATAACTGTGCTCAGATACCTCTGGTGAAGATCACCGGCGCCAAAAAAGCTTATGTCGTCGGCGATACCATCCAGCTAGGCACCAATATTACTCCGCTGGCCCTTTATCGCTGGAATACTACCAATTCCCTGAATGATATATCCAATACCGACGGCGTATTTATACCCTCATGCACCAAATATGATGAGGGCTGGTACTATCTTTCTGTCAGCTACCCGGACTGTGCCAGTCACTTCGATTCTGTTTATATTTCCGTAACCAACAAAGCCGTCGCGGCGCCCTGCACCCCATCCAACAATACAGTCTCCTTTTCGGCGATACCAAACATTAGCTTTGGATCCTGCAACTGGGGGCTGGACCCAAGCTGGAACCGAAAGGACCTTAGCGCCAACACATCTTATGGCTACCCGGATTTTAATATTTACTTCAATCCTTACTGGAACAGCAGGGAGCCGGAGGATGGCGCCTATAATATCAGCTCTTCGATGGCTTTTGATCAGAACGACCTGTATACGGTATTCATCAACTCCACCTACCAAAGCATCTATTTCCAGGCCGGATCCGGGAAAGTGTATGTATCCCATGTCGGCGGAAAAGTGAGCGTCACGTTCTGCAATATCTCCTTTTCAGGCAGCCTGGGAGGCTCGCCGTATACAACCACCGCCAGTGGTATGCTGACGGCTCCTTAGCATCTTCGCCAGCCATAGCTATTCCGAGCGGAGGCTCTTCACAGGATTAGCCACGGCGGCCCTTATGCTCTGTGCGCTCACTGCGACCAGCGCGATCACCACAGCTCCGAGTCCGGCCATCACAAACCACCACCACTCGATGCTCACCCGATAGCTGTATCCCTGCAGCCACTTATACATCACGTACCAGGAGATGGGCACGGCTATCACGATGGAGATCACCACCAGCCGTATAAAGCCCGAAGACAACAGTAAAGATATCCTTGTCACCGAAGCGCCGAGTACCTTGCGTATCCCGATCTCTTTTGTCCTGCTCTCCGCCATATATGCCGCCAGCCCAAGAAGCCCCAGACAGGATATAAGAATGGTCAGCCCCGCAAAAAGTCCCGCCAGCGTGCCGGTCAGCTTCTCCCCTTTGAACTTCTCCGCATAATCCGCATCGATAAAATGATACTCGAAAGGGTAAGAAGGGTTGTAGGTCTTAAAGATCTTTTCCATCGTAGCCAGGTTCTGCGCGGTAGAGTGCTCGCCATTGAGCTTGATATGCATGACCCCCAGATATTGCCTGGGCCCTTTGATGATAAACGGCTTGATGGGTTCATAAGGATTGCCAAGAACAAAGTCTTTGAACACACCTACGATATGCCATTTGGTAGGGTCGTCGAAGACCCATTGCCCGATGGGGTCCTTGAGGTTCATCACTTTTAACGCGGCCTCGTTCACCAGACAGGCGGTCGAGTCGGTGGGATAGGTATCGATATCTATGTCCCTGCCTTTGACGAGCGTCAGACCTGCAGCCTTGACGATACCACCACTGGTGGCGGATCTTGCAAACCCAATATGTGTATTCGGATCCCTGCCTTCCCAATCAAACCCCGAACCCCAGCTCCAGGTTTGCGTCAGCGGCGCCTGGGTCCTGGACACAGCCGTTACAGCACCGGAAGCCAGGAGATCGGCCTCGATAGAGGAATAATGCGGCTTGATATCTCCCTCCATATTGACATAGATCAGATTGTTCTGATCATATCCTGTCTTGCGGCTCTCGGCATATTGCACCTGCCTGGCAATGATAAAGGACGAGACGATCAGCACGACGGCAAATGTAAATTGCACCACCACCAGCACCTTTCTTGGCGTCAACAACGCATGGATTTTGGCAAAGCTGCCTTTCAGCACGGCGGCAGGCCGGAAAGACGAAAGGAAAAATGCAGGATAGCTTCCGGCAAGGATCCCGGTAATAACGATAAAGATCAGCGCAGCTCCCCAGAAATAGGGGTTGGTATATCCCAAAACAAGATGCTTATCCGTCAGCCTGCCAAAGGCAGGCAGACTCCATTGCACGACAAAAAGAGCCAATACCCCGGCAATGGCGGCAATGAGCAGGGTCTCACAAAGGAATTGCAGGATCAGTGAAGATCTGCGGGCGCCTACTACTTTCCGGATACCCACTTCCTTGCCTCTTCGCGCGCTCCTGGCGGTAGACAGGTTCATAAAATTGATACAGGCCACCAGCAGGATCAACACGGCCACCAGTCCAAATACCCGTACAGTGGAGATACGCCCGCCCGTGGGTTTGCCGTCCTCGAATTCCGAATACAGACGCACCTGGTTCAGGGGATAAATAAATGCGTCGGTCGTCGTCTTCCCTCCCGAGTAGCGGTGTATCATCCCCTTCAATCTTGCATTGACAGACGTTGCGGTGGTATTGGGCTTCAGCAGCACAAAGGCCCTGTTGTTGACATCCGTCCAGTCGCTGTCTATATAGCCATTCATCGTTAAAAAATTATAGGACATCAGCCACTCGAACCTGAACTGTGTATTGTCCGGCAAATCCTTCAACACACCCGACACTTTATAATTTTCCTTATTATCCATCTTCACCACTTTGCCTATCGGGTCTTCATTGCCGAACAGCTTCTTCGCTCCGGTCTCCGTCATGACAATAGAATAAGGGTCCCGTAACGCAGTCTTTGCGTCTCCTTTCAGCAACGGGAAGCTGAATGCTGTCAGGAAGCCGGTGTCCGCTGCCACTCCGTCCAGTTTGAGCGCCTTGTCCTTGTAGTTGAACAGCAAATAGGAATTCCATGATACACGCATCACGTCCTCCACTTCGGGACAGTCCTTCTTTATAGCAGGCGGCATGATCTCGGGGGTGTTGACGCCAGTCCCCAATTTTCCATCTGCAAAATGATTGGTCATCAGCTCATACAGACGGGCGTCCTTTGCATGCCATCGGTCGAAGCTGGTCTCATGCTGTATCCATAACAGGATGAGGGTGGCGCTGGCCATTCCAAGCGTCAGACCGGTGATATTCAAAAAGGAGAACCCTTTGCTTCGCATGATATTACGAATAGCAATCTTCCAGTAGTTCTTTAGCATGGCGGGGAATTAATTAACATTTATGACATCAAACATCCTTCCCAAAACGACACAATTGAGATTCAGATATTTAAAAATTATGATCTCAGAAGACAAGTTCATTTTCGATACAATGGGTGTACGGTTACGATACAGGAGGCAGGCTTTTTGCGTAACTTTAATTCATGATTCAATCCCCCGGCATCGCACGCATGCCCATACAAAAGATACAGGACACCGACGTCCTGGAAGCCAGCGACGAACTGGCGGTGGAGGAGCCATTGGAGATACGCCTGCAATACGGACCTGCGGGCGGGCGACAGGAACAAAGCATCTCCATCACCATGCGCACGCCGGGCAATGACGTCCGGCTGGCGATGGGTTTCCTATACACGGAAGGTATCCTGCCCGACGCGGGTGCGGTCAAAGGCACCTATACGGGAATCCCCAATTCTATTCTCATCAGTCTCCGTGAAGATGTGAGCCTTGACCTCGGCAAACTCCAACGTCATTTCTACACGACATCCAGCTGTGGTGTCTGTGGCAAATCCTCTCTGGACTCCCTGCGGACGGTCTGTCCTTCGCCGGCGGTTGTAACGCATTGGCAGCTTACTCCCGAGCTATTGCATCCCCTGCCGGGCCTGCTGCGTCAGCAGCAGGATATATATGGGTCCACGGGTGGTCTCCATGCTTCCGCCCTCTTTCACCGGCAAGGTCATCTGTTGGCGTTACAAGAAGATATAGGGAGGCACAATGCCCTGGATAAGCTCATCGGTTGGGCCCTGCAGGAAGGGCAGCTACCCCTGACGGATCATATCCTTCTACTCAGCGGGCGGGCCTGTTTCGAGCTGATACAAAAAGCGGCGATGGCGGGTATAAAGGTAGTGGCGGCAGTAGGCGCTCCCTCCAGCCTGGCAGTGGAGCTGGCCAAAGAATACGATATGACCCTTATCGGCTTTTTGAGGGACCAACGTTTTAATATATACGCCGGGACCACCCGGATACGCGTGTGATGACCACGGTCCGCCCACGTAAATAAATCTATCAAAATGTCAGATCAACAACACGAACCATCGGATGGCACGCCCATCTCGCCGGAGAGCCCCGAACAGCTTTCCCATCTTCACACAGGTCCCGTCAAGACCACAGCGGTAGGCATCCCCGCCATTATATCCAGCTTCCGCTATGCACTTGGTGAAGGGGGGCTGATCAGGGGACTAAAGGCGCTCGGCAAGATGAATCAAAAGGGAGGCTTCGACTGCCCCAGCTGCGCCTGGCCCGATCCCGACGACGAACGCTCGGGTATAGCCGAATATTGTGAGAATGGCGCCAAGGCCATCGCCGAAGAGATCACCACCAAAAAGCTCACCCCGGACTTCTTTACAAAAAACTCCGTGGCCGGCCTCTCCACCCTCTCGGATTACGAGCTGGGCAAAAAGGGACGCATTGCCCAACCCATGTATCTGCCCAAGGGAGCTACCCATTATCAGACCATCGAATGGGACGAGGCATTTGATAAAATAGCCGCCGCGCTCAATGCCCTTCCATCGCCTGACCATGCCGTATTTTATACTTCCGGGCGTACGAGCAATGAAGCCGCCTTCCTCTACCAGCTTTTTGTCCGCGCATATGGCACCAACAATCTCCCCGACTGCTCCAACATGTGTCATGAATCCAGCGGTGTCGCCCTCACGGAAACACTGGGTCTTGGCAAAGGGTCGGTGACGCTGGATGATCTTCATCATGCGGAGGTCATCGTCATCATGGGGCAAAATCCGGGCACCAACGCACCCCGTATGCTGACGGCCCTGGAAAAGGCAAAAAAGAATGGCGCACAGATCATTTCGATCAATCCCCTTCCCGAGACGGGATTGATGGCCTTCCGCAATCCGCAGGAGGTAAAGGGTATCCTGGGCAGCGCCACCCCGCTGACCGACCTCTTCCTCCAGGTGAAGCTCAATGGGGACATGGCCCTGCTGCAAGCCATCGAGCTCATGCTCTGGCTGGAGGAGGAAAAAGCGCCTGGCTCCATATTTGACCTCGATTTTATAAAACAACATACGGAGGGCTATGAGACCTTTATCGGGCATATCCAACAGCAATCCCTACCCGAACTCTCGGAAGCCTGCGGCATTTCCATCCAGCAGATAGGACAGGCGGCCGATCTCTTAAAAGACAAAAAGAAGATCATCATATGCTGGGCCATGGGGCTTACGCAGCACAGGAATGCGGTGGACTCGATAAAGGAGATCGTCAACCTCCTGCTATTGAAAGGCAGCATCGGCAAGCCCGGGGCGGGCACCTGCCCTGTCCGGGGACATAGCAATGTTCAGGGCGATCGTACGGTAGGCATCTGGGAGCGCCCAACAACCAAGCTCCTGGATTCCATTCAAAAGAATTTTGGCTTTGCCCCACCCAGGGCGCACGGATACGATGTGGTAGCCGCCATCAAAGCCATGTACGAGGGAAAGGCCAGGGTGTTTTTTGCCATGGGAGGCAATTTCCTTTCGGCCACTCCTGATACGCTCTATACGGCGGAAGCCCTGCACCGTTGCCTTCTGACTGTACATGTAAGCACCAAGCTCAACCGCAGTCACCTGATACATGGAGAAGAAGCTATCATCCTTCCCTGTCTCGCCCGCAGCGACAAGGACATCGTCAATGGCGAAGACCAGTTCGTCTCCTGCGAGAATTCCATGGGTGTCGTACAGTCCTCCAAAGGCATGCTCGACCCCATATCCACCCATCTGCTCAGCGAACCCGTCATCGTCTGCCGTCTTGCAAAGGCCACGCTGGGGCGACGCTCTACCATCGACTGGGAAAAATATCTACAGCATTACGACGCCATCCGGGACGACATCGAAAGGACGATACCGGGATTCGAAGACTATAATAAGCGGGTGTGGGAGCCGGGTGGTTTCTATCTCCCCAATGCTCCACGCGAAGGGAAGTTCACTACCCCTTCCCAAAAAGCGCTATTCAGCGTGGTATATCCCGAGAAGATCACACTGGCCGCCGGTGAGCTTATGATGATGACGATAAGGAGCCATGACCAGTTCAATACAACGATCTATGGGATGAATGATCGATACAGGGGCATCTACGACGAGAGAAGGGTGATTTTCATGCATGAAGACGATGTGCGCGCACAGGGATTGCAGCAGGGAGATATCGTCGACCTGTCCAGTCACTACAATGGTGTGGAGAGAGTGGCCCATAAATTTGTGGTCGTGCCCTACTCCATTCCTAAGGGCTGTGCGGCAACCTACTACCCGGAGACGAATGTGCTGGTCCCCATCGACAATACGGCGGCGGGAAGCAATACGCCCGTGTCGAAACTGGTCGTCATAAGGATCACCAAGGTTTGATCCAATCTCTTTATTTTGCAGGATGAATATCTCTTTCCCCTCCCTCCTCGGCTGGATTGGAACAGTATCCTACCTGGTGGCCTACCTGCTGTTGAGCGTGGGCAGGCTCCGGGCGGATAAAAAACTATATCACCTGCTGAATATCCTGGGCGCCATTGGATTGACCTATAATGCCGTTACGCTCAAGGACTTCCCCAATGTCGTCGTAAATATTGCCTGGGCGGCTATCGCGGTGGGGGCCATCTGGCTAATCCTGAAGCGACAGAATTGACACCATTGGCCTCCTGGAAAATATATGGTCTATGATCTGGTTTTAGAGCCCATGAGGGTAGTATTGGTTTTCAACTCTTCCATCCCCGAACAATTTTAGAATGGCATAGCCCGGAGGTGTTTCCATATAATACCCTGCTCCTGCGGAATCCCCGTCTCCCTTGCCCCACCAAAAACCGGACATGGCCCCATTACAGCAGTATTGCACATCATTATAAAATGATTTGTCGGACAGATGGTTGTGGCCGGACAAGCATATTTTAACGTTCTGTCTGTATTTATAAAAGAGACTTTTCAACTGTTTGGAGTCGGAATGCCCACCTCCCACCAGTACCTGCGTGGTGCCTAAAATGGGATAGTGAGACATTACCAGGACGGGCGTTGACGGAGATAGTTGTGCGAGATCTTTCTCCAGCCATTGGAATTGTTCTTCGTCGACGGAAATGTTCTTGTTATTACCGTCGAGAATGATAAAATGCCAGTTGCCCTTATCGAAGCTATAATATCTTCCGGGGATATTCAAACGCTGCACCACGTAGGGCTTGCCATACATGGCATCTTCTTGTGAAGGGGCGCTCCACCATGTATCGTGATTGCCGATGCAGGAGTGGATCTCATGTCCGGGTATGGAGGATCTTATACATTCATCCCATATCTGCCATTGACTGGTAACTCTTTCTCTCTTGACGTCTGCATAGGAAGCGTCCATGATAGAGTCCCCGCCATTTAGAAAAAAGGCGGGTTTATGTTTTTCGACGATGGTTTTCAGACATCTTGAAAAGCGTTCGGGGGCGTTGTTGCCCTGGTCTATATGGACGTCCGTGATATGGGCAACGGAAATGAATGACGACTTTTTGTTGGCCAATGACGACACTGTCGAAACAATACCCAGCGAGGACAGGCCCAGCGTTTTGATGAGTGTTCTTCTTTTCACTTGTTCTATGCTTTGTTATTACCAGCCGAATATTTGTGTCAATTTCGAATTTAGCTGGGTCTGCAAATAGGGCACGGGGCGATAATAGTATTTGGGATCGATGAACTGGCGGGGGGTGATCTCGGTGACCAGCGTGCCGCCGCCCTGCGCGCCATTCTTCAGGTATACGGTTACGTTATCTCCAAAGCTACCAGCCGTGTAATATACGAGGGGTTTGCCCAGTGAATTCGTTATTTTATGTGAATCATCGGGGATGGTGGTATTCGCATCCACCAGTATGATATCGGCGATGCCATCGCCAGTCATATCGTATTGCCCCAGACCGGGGAAATACATGCCTTCGGGGATAGCGGTCAATAAGCTGCCTGCATGCCAGCGCATAAGATCGTCGTACCTGTATCCTTCCAGCGCCAGTTCTACCCTGCGTTCCCTTCTGATCTCGAGAACAACCCCCTGGTTGGCGCCTGAGACATCGGGATATTTCGTTGCCAGGATAGGGTCGGGTGAGGTATTGGCTGTGGCAAGAGATAAAGACGGCATGCCTGCCCGGGCGCGCAGCAGGTTAACAGTATTGTCGAGGTCCGTTTGTGTGATAGCGCCCAGCTCGGCAGCGGCTTCCGCATAGGTGAGCAATACTTCCGCATAGCGGATGACGGGAAAGTCGGTGCTGCCTATTTTGGTATTGTCTGTTGAATTGATATAGCCTTTCAACTGATGATAGCCGGTGAAGTTCTTATTGAGGCGCTGGATATAGGGGGATGCATCCTGGGACCTGGTGAACCCGGGGTATGCAATTGTTTGCATCATACGAGGGTCCCGGTTGACAAACTCCTGCGGGAAGGTAAATTGCTGGTAGCCGGCCTGATCTGCCAGCCTCGATCCATCCTTCATCAAATAGGTTTGTACGAGATCCCTGGAGGGAGATTGTTCATAATCTCCAAAAACAGTACCGTTGACATTGAAACTGCCGCTGCCGCTGACGTTGAGGTCATAAGGGGTGTTTAAAATGACCTCGGGATTGGAGGACAGATCGGCGCTGTTGAACAGGACAGCGTAGTCCGAGTTTGGATTTCCCGTGGTATAGATGTGGAAACTCCCCGATGCGATGATCCTGTTTGCGACTGCCTGGGCTGTGTCGAGCAGTGCGGTCGCCGAATTTTGAAGGTTCAGCTCGGGATGGTATTTCCGGTAGACGCCTTCGTACAAGGCCATACGGGCATACATGGTCATTACGGCCCATTTCCCGGGTGTGCCGGCGGGGACACCGGCTCTTACATGATTGCTTGCAAACAGCATATCGGCCATAATGCTGTCGACGACCTGCGCCCTTGGCGTACGGGCCATATACAAGGCGGAGTCGGTGGGGTTGATCGTTTTGGAATACCAGGGTACATCGGAGTAGCGCTTGACCATGCTCATATAAAAATCGGCCCGGTAATACCTTGCCAGTCCGGCATAATGATCCTTTATGTCCTGATTTACGGCGGCTTTGTTATAGTTCTCCAGGAAGAAGTTGATATTCCTCAGCCTGGAAAAGCTCCATCCGGAAGTGATCGTTTTGGAAGAGGGGCTGCCGGTCATGATGTTTTTTATTTCGACATTCCCGGTGGTGGCCAGGTTGTCGCTGCTCTGATCGGCGAGGTACTGTCCTGATCCGGGTTGGTTCAGCAAGCCGTTGATGTACTCTGTCAGGTCGTCTTCGGATTTAAAAAAGAGCGCCGGGGATATAGTGGTCTGGGGGTATCTGTCCAGAAAACCTTTTTTACATGACGCCAATGAAATGAGCACTATCGTCGCCGTTATGAGAATATTCTTTTGCATAATTTCTTGTTTGTCGTGATGGATACAGTCGGATGTTAAAAATCAAGATTGAGCCCAAGGGAATATTTACGCTGGTAAGGATATTCCCATCCATATCCGTCTGAAATAGACTCGGGATCGAGATACTTCTTGATGCCGGAGAATTCGAACATGTTCTCCCCGCTGAAGTAGATCCTTATCCTGTCGATGTTCAGTTTTTTGGTATACGCGGCAGGTAATGTATAACCGACTGTCAGGTTCTTTACCCGCAGGTATGCGGCATTCAACATGTATTTGGTTTGAGGGATATCGAGACCGGAGCCGTAATTATTATCGGCCAGCCATGCCTGCAATACGGGGAAGGAGGCGTTTGGATTGGCTTTGGCAAGTCCGGCAGCGAGATAGGATTTGCTATCCTTGGCTTGGTCGGCGGCGGATTCATCGGCGCCACGGTAAAAGTCCAGATTCCATGGATAGATGTTTGCGTAAGGCTGCTGATAGGGGCCCCAGAACAAATAATGATGGGGATAGTAGTCTTGTTTCAGAACACCCTGGAGGAATAAGGAAAGGTCGATGTTATTCCATTCCAGATTCAGGGTGAAGCCTACCCGGTACCTTGGGCTCTTGTTACCGATGATGCGCAGGTCCTTTGGATCGAGCGCGGAGGTCCCCACTTCTATCGCTCCGTTCTTGTCCAGGTCTTTGTACTTTGGCCATCCGGGTACGATCTGAAGCGCTCCCCAGGGGACGATCGCGCTCTCATTCAACTTGCTGATCTCATCCTGGCTTTTGAAAAACCCGTCATTGGTCAATCCCCAGATCTCGCCAATGGTTTCGCCCGGATAGTAAGCGGCGGAGAAGGATTTGGAAGCGTTGTTATATTTTGTAATGTGGCTCCTGGAATCCGAGAGGATGGCTTTTACGCTAAAATCCAGTGGTTTGGACGCTACCATCACTCTGTCCCTGTATGCCAGCGACATTTCCCAGCCTTTTGTGGACAGGTCTGCGGCATTTTGCTGAGGCGCGGTGGTGCCCAGGGCGGCAGGCAATTCCTGGCTTGGCGCCAGCATGCCCTTGGTGGCTCTTACATAGTAATCGAAGCTGGCTGTAATTTTTTCCTTCAACATACCCAGGTCAAAACCGAAATTGCTTGTTTGGACCTTTTCCCAGGTATAGTTATTAGGATCGACGGACAAACCGGGCGCCTGCCCTAATACGGTAGGCAATCCTCCATTGATCAGGTAAGAAGATTGTCTCACGTTGAGGCTTGGGATATATCCATAATAGGCCACCGACTGATTGCCCAGCCAGCCATAAGAAGCCCTTAACTTGAAAGTAGACAGCTGGCTGGCGAGGCCGTCCCAGAACGATTCTTTACTCACGATCCAGGCGCCGGAGATGGAGGGAAAGAACCCCCATCGATTGTTCGAGGGGAAGCGGGAAGAGCCGTCTACGCGGCCATTGCCTTCCAGTATATACCGGTCGTTAAAGATATAGTTGACCCTTCCAAAAAAGCTTTGGATGGCGTAGGAATAATAGCCGTAATCGGCAGTTGTGTTTACCGTAGTGTTACCGGTGGCGAGGCCTATATAGGGAACGGAGGATGAGATAAGATTGGTTTTGCTGACCTGAACGGGGCTCCATTCATATTCTTCCTGGTTGTAGCCTGCGGTGACCTTAATGGCGTGCTGGCCGAAGCGCTTGCTATAATTAGCATAGAGGTCATATACATACTGTTTGAGCGTGGCGTTTGTCACCGACGCGGAACTAGGCGTGCCTTCGGTGCGTATATCGCTGGGCCCGTACCCGATGTTATAGGGTAAATATTGTGCGTTGTAGTTCCATAATTCTCTTTTAAAGCTGGCATCGCCGATGATCTGCAGATCGTTATTGAGGAAGCTGGCCGTGCCCCGGATGATATCCTGGAAGCCAAAGCGTGTTTGAACGTTCCGTCCTCCATTGACGAGCCGAGCGGCCAGTCTGCCGGCGGTGGTATTGGCCCAGGTGCCATCGGGATTTTTGGCGACATCGGTGGGCTGGGTATAATACACATCCGTGATATTATAGGTGGGCTGGTTACGCTCCAGCTGGTATACATTCAGGTTATTGTCCACTTTCAACCATGAAAGGGGGGAGAAATTTATCTTACCCCTCATTCCGTATCTTTTCCAGTCGTCACGGGTGAGTTTATTCAATCCATTCTCGTCTGTGTAATCGGCGGAGAGCATATAACCGACGGCCCTTTTTTTGGCTGTTTGGGCGGACCCGCTGAAGTTTATCGTATGATACTGGGACATGCTGGACTTGTTAAAAAAATAATCGTTCCAGTTGTTGTTACCCATATATGCCCACTGGGACTGATCGTCGGGATTCAATTTGGTATCGGGCGCCGAGGCGGGGTTGTCGGAACGCTGTCTTGCCCAATCGTACTGCCAGGAAGAGTAATTGACATAATCCCATGGGGTATTGTCGGTGGAAGTTTCCAATACTTTCATATAGATGAAAGGGTCGGTAACGGGCTCGGGGAGCAGGGTCTTTCTCGAAGAGGCAAAATAGTTGTTATAGCTTATGTTTTGTTTTGAGGACCCTTGCCGGGTGGTGAGGAGGACTACGCCAAAGGCTGCGCGCGCGCCGTAGATGGCGGCCGAGGAGGCATCCCGCAGTACGGTGATGGTCGCGATGTCGCTGGGATTGACCCTTAGCAGGTCGTCGGTGGTGGAGGCTATGCCATCGATGATCACGAGGGGGGAGCCGTTAGGATCATTTATAGAGGCAAAGCCGCGGATGTTGAAGGTAGGGGTGGAGCCGGGCTGTCCGCCGTTGTACGTGATATTCAATCCCGGGCTGGCTCCCTGTAATCCCTGAAAGACGTTGGCTATGGGGCGTCTGGCAAGCTGTGAGCCGGATATTTGATCCACGGCGCCTGTCAGGTCCTTTTTTTGAGCGGTGCCATATCCCACCACTACGACATCACTCAGCTCGGTGTTGGAGGTAGTCAGGTAGATGTTCCCGCCACTAAAGGCAGTCAGCTTTTTGGTCTGATAACCTACTGTGCTGATCTCGATGGGGTCTCCCTTGTGCATCAGCAGCTTGAAATTTCCCGCACTATCGGATATCGAGGTCTTACCTGTCCGCAGATTCAAGACGGACACATTGGGTAAAGAGACGCCGGATGAATCCAGTATCCTTCCGGAAACGGTTGTTGCCGGGGCCTGACCCTGACCAAAGGCGGTGGTAAAGTGACAGGCAGCGAAAAGCAATGCCCATAAGGCTAGTTTTAGTCTCATAATGAATGTTTAAGCGTGTAAAATGTGCGAAAGGCAACTAATCTTCCGGCCGCAAAACTAGGACCTGTTCAAACATATCTTTGTTAACCTAAATTAAGGAATTATTAAATAGATTGAATGACTAGTCAATCAATATATATTTTATTTTTTGGATTTGAGAAATGGGGGTGGGGTACATAACTTTTCCTTATTTTTGAAACTTTACAAATTAAAAATGTATTAAAGAGCTTCAAAGAGTAGCCCATGGGTAGAAATAGCCTGAAAGAGCCGCGGCAAAAAGAGATTGTAAAAGCCTTTTATAAACTGGCCAAGAAGGAAGGGCTGGAAAATGCCACTTTTGCGAAAACAGCGGAGCTCATCGGCATCACCCCGGGGCTGATCATACATTATTTTGCAACAAAGGAGCATTTGATATATGCGCTGGTAGAGCATATATTGGATAAATACCTGTTGATCTTCCAGGTGCCGGCTGCGGTGGAAAAAGACGACTCTTTGTCTAATCTTTTGAGAGCGATAGATAATATATTTTCACATAAATGGAATACGTTGTTCGACGATGGCGTTTCCTACAGCTGTTATGCGCTGTCTTTCCGGAACAATATCATCATGCGGAAATATAAATTGCTGCTCGACACGTTACGAAAGAGATTGGAAGAGCTGATCGTTCGCTGTGTGGAGGAGGGGGTGTTGGAGGTGAAAGATCCGTCGGCGACGGCGGATATTATTTTTATTATTGCAGATGGCGCCTATTATTATCTCAGTCTGACGGACAATAAGGAGGAATATCTAACCAAACTGGCGCAGTACAAGCAAAGAGCCATCAATTTATTGAACCTGCCCGCTACGGTTAAATAACGAGGCGCCTGGAAAGGCGCCCCGCATTGAACATTTATGTGTAGTGTAACCAATGACTAATACCTGGCCGGCTGTCCGGGTTTTGGCAGGGCCTCCTTGATAAACTTCCTGAGATTATCCGTAGCCTCTGCCAGATCAGGCTTGCGCAGGTACATCATATGCCCGCTGCGATAGCCCTCCCAATGAAGCCGGTCCTTTAGCTTGCCGCTGGGATCAAGTTGCCAAAGGCTGTATTTGGCATTGAAATAATCACAGGCGCCATCATAATATCCTGACTGGATCAGCAGATGCATAAAGGGATTCTCGGCAATAGCCTGACGCAAATTCTCCCCTGTATGATCATTCTGATTGTTCCAGGGATGTACGGGACCGAAGAGATAATACTGCAGGTCCGTCCGATAATTCAGATCTTGGCGAAGATACACATTCATCGCCGGCATAAATGCATGATTCCAGGAATTTAACTCTGCGTTGTAATCGGGACCGTCACCCGCATCCTGCGCGTCGATGCCACGGTACCGGGAATCCAGCCTGCCCACGGTGAAACCTTTGTCCCGCAACAGCTCCTTCCAGAAATAGCCGGAAGGTATGATGAGATTGCACTGTAAGATGAATTTATCGGACAGCCCCGTATAGCGGGACATCTTTGTCGCCAGCTCCTTCTTCTTCCCTTCATCCAGGAAACCACCATTTGCGAGGGCAGGTATCAGCTCGTTGATGGTAAATTTCTCCACCTCGGGCAATACATCCGTAAGATCCTTTTGCTGCAGGTCGGCCGGCAGCGCTTTGTGATACCATGCCGTGGCAGCATAGTAAGGCACGCGCAGGGAAGCTTTTACAAACTCGCTCCGCTCGATGCCCAGTTCGGTGGGGGACACGAGTACGACGCCATTCAGGTACATCCACTGCGCCTCCTGCAGCTCCAGGGCAAGACCCGAGGCACGGGTAGTGCCGTAGCTTTCGCCGATGAGGAATTTAGGCGAGGCCCAGCGGCCCTTGCGGGACACGAAGGTGGCGATCCATTGCGCCAGGTACTTGATATCTTCATTCACTCCGAAGAAACGGGATGTAGGGATGTCCTTGCTTACAGCCCTTGAGAAACCTGTGTTCACCGGATCCAGGTAAACAATATCAGCCACATCCAGGATGGAATGATCATTCTCTTTTACGCCATAAGGCTGGATGGGGAAACCTTCGTCATCGATGTTCAGCCGGCGGGGACCCGTATAGCCTATCTCCATCCAAACGGAAGGAGTGCCGGGGCCGCCATTAAAAGAGATCACAAGGGGACGGGTAGTCTTGTCCTTGATATCCGTCCGCTCATAATACGTATAAAAAACGCCGGCGACGGGTTTACCTTCCTCATCCCATACAGGCATAGCGCCTGCTGTGGCGTCGTAAGGGATACGTTGTCCTTTGATAGTAACTTCCCAATGAGTAGTAACAGCCGAGTCGATGTTCAGGGTCCTGCTGCCCTGGGGGAGCTTCTCCACGGGCGGAGTAGGAGGAGCAGGCGCTGCATTGCGATTGCCCCTTTGTCCGTAGGTGTTACCCAGTACGATGGTGATTAAAAAAAGCAGTGAAAAGTGTTTTCTCATATAACTGTTTGATTCTTGCGAATATAAGGTATAGTCAAAAACATCCGCTGTACTGTGCAATAATTAACCCGATATTGCCGGATATTAACCCATCGCCGGATCGCTGATAGAATCCTTGCCAGTCTCCACCCGGCCTGCATATCGCTTCTCAAAGCCGTCCACACCTTCTATCAGTATGCTGTAGTCGTACCACCCGGACTGGGTCTTTGTACCCAGTAGAATGGAAGGGCTGCCGTCATCCGAACCACCCGCCCCTATCGGACGTATCAATGTCTTGGTTCCGTAAGAGTTATCCTTTACCTGGATCTTATAACCCCTGGAGCCATCCGTGTTTATCACGCGTAAAAGGAGCCGCCCGGTAGGTTTCTCATCCGGACCAAATTCATAATCCATGTTAAAGACCATCGGCGGGACCTTATTTCCAACAAAGGTCCTATAGAATCCATTGGGACCATGCACCCGTATATCATATTTCCCGTCCTCGAAGAGGGTCTGGGGGAAGAGATCGTTCAGCTGATCACCGGCTGCAACAGCATAGTTACGTACAGCATACTGCTTACCATGTATGCAGACGAGAAAGGGACTTCCCGCGGAGGCATCCCCGAATACCAGCCGATCCACACGCAGGCTAAGGCTAAGCCCATTCCCCTGCTCGCTGGGGTCCAGCTCAGCATAAAGCTCATAAGGCAGCGCACAGGATGGACGCGTGCCCTTTTCCTGTTCCGGCAGGAGATGGGAGGTGGCAGGATCACGCCGCACCTGCCCGATATCTTCTTTTGTCAGCTGCTTGTATCCTCCGGGCAGATTCCGGTTCCTCGCCCTGTGTATGCTCTCCAGCTGCTGGTTCTTTACCACGGGCTTGGGTGCAGGTATCCTTTCTCCATTATAAGGACGGAAGGCGGAGCTAAGGTCGCCGCATACGGCCCTCCTCCACGCGGAAATATTCGACTCCACTATCTTCTTACCTGTCTTATGACTAAGGAGCCTTTCCACGAGCTGTATGATGGAAGTATGATCATATACCTGAGAGTTGACGTATCCCCCTCTGCTCCAGGGACTGGCTATCACAAGCGGGACCCTGAATCCAAGGCCGATGGGGCCGCTCCGGGCCTCGTTCTCCGGAGCATGTTGCAGGTCCTGCTCCTTCGTTACCCATTCCACTCCTGTATCGATGTTCTTCGACACCAGGCCTGTCTCCTGACGGGCAGGGTCAGGCGCCGTAAAGGGCGGCACATGGTCGAAGTACCCGTCATTCTCGTCATAACAAAGTACAAAGATGGTCTTCTTCCAGACATCGGGATTGTGCGTGAGTATATCCAGCACTTCCGAGACATACCAGGCCCCATACCAGGGGCTGCCCGGATGATCCGAAAAATTGGAAGGAGCCACCAGCCAGGACACGGCGGGGAGCTTGCCATCCCGCACATCCTGTCTGAACTGATGCAGCACATCGCCTTTGGGCACCTGCATCTCACCGTCCTCGTAATGCAAGGTGGTCAGATTATGAAAATACGGGTCCTCACTGTTACGAGTGAACGCTCTGTTGTGCAGCGACTGCTGTCTGGGCGGCATCCTGTCGAAGATATCACCCCTGATGTTTTTGTATTCGTCTTCCAATTTCTTCAAGGCGGCCTTCTTTTCTTCCAGCTGCTTGTTCAAGGCGGCATCTGAAGGCGATGCATTTACTTTTAGCTGCAACTCGTCGATCTCCCGGCTCACTTTCTTTCTCAGGACGGGGATGAAGGGCATATACGCGCGGGAAAAGCGGACATTGTATTGGGTAAACCACTCCAGTGGATTATCCGTAAAGTTCGCAAGCCAGTCCTCTTCCTCTCCCTTGAACTCGGGATGTATGCTGAGCTCATTCTGGTATACTCTCCAGTCGATGCCATGGTCTTCCAGTCTCTCGGGGAAGGTGGTCCAGGATGCTTCCACTCCATAATCCGTATCCTGGTTGCGGACACGGGCCCGCGACTGTGCATTTTGTTCGTCGCGAATGGTGCCTGTCCATAGATATAGCCTGTTGGGTGTAGTTCCTGTGAGAGAGGAACAAAAGTTTTGATCACATACAGTGAAAGCATCCGCCAGGGCATAATAAAAAGGGATATCTCTCCGATCGTAATACCCCATGGTCAATGGCATATGGGCGTATTCTGCGTTGCCGGAAGGTTTGGCGTCCAGCCATTTGTCATGCTTGCCATCATTGCGGGCATCGATCTGATTGGACCAGGAATGAGGCAGAGAGCCCATCCAGGTGGCCTTGGTATCTTTTATGTCCAGCCGGAAAGGCGTATATGTCTCCCCTGCAGCGTTGGTTTGCAGCCATACGGGATTCCCATCCGGCAGCTGGACGGCGCGAGGGTCACGATAACCCCGCACCCCCCGCAACATGCCATAACAATGGTCGAAGCTCCTGTTCTCCTGCATGAGGATCACCACATGCTCGGCGTCCAGCCAGGTGGAGCCGGTGGGAGGGTCGATGGCAAGCGCTTTTTGTATGCTGGCGGGCAGGACACCTGCGAGTCCGGTGGCCCCTGCAATCATGGCCGCCTTTTTGATAAATTCTCTGCGACTATCCATTGTCTGGTGGAGATTGTATTATGGGTAATAAGGGATAAAACTATGTAAAATAGCTCCATTCTCCCTTGTATGAACGTTTAAGGTAAATTTTTACACCGAACTCATGAAAAATATCCTGCTGGTAGACGATGGAAATGATGACCTGGCCGCAGATACGATACAGTCTTACAGCCACTCCTACTCCACCCCCTTCACCCTCATCCGCAGTATAAAAATGGATTCCGAGGCCGTGATAAAAAGGTCCTTTTTATCTTTCCCTCCAAAACACAGATTCGCCGTCCACTTCGCAGGCACAGGGATATGTGCTATCTTCTCTCCGGCAGGATTGAATACCGTAACGCCATCTCCCGTCAGATAAAGATTGCCCCGCCGGTCCAGGGTGATGCCATCGGATCCCATTCCGGCGAAGAATTGTCTGTCCGTCAATGATCCATCCTTGTTGATGTGGTATTTATATGTTTTCCCATCCTGTATATCCGCCACATAAAGGAATTTACCGTCAGGCGTTCCAACGATACCATTCGGCCTCACCAGGTCAGCGGCTACGACGACAGGCTGATCCTTTCCCTTCGGCAGATAATATACCTTCATCCCGTCCAAATCTGATTTGGTCCGGGTCCAGTAAGGACGTTGATAATACGGGTCGGTGAAATAGATACCTCCTTTGTCATCGATCCAAAGGTCGTTGGGCCCGTTGAGCCGAAGCCCTCCAAAGTCTTTTAGCAGAATGGTGACCTTCTTATCAGGGGTAATGGACCACAGTTGATCCTGCTCGTCGGCACAGGTCACCAGGTTGCCCTTTTTATCGAAATACATACCATTGCTGCGTCCGGAACTATCCAGGAACAGCGAGAGATGGCCGTTGACATCATACTCCCAGATCCTGTTATTCGGCTGATCCGTAAAAAAAACATTCCCTTTACGGTCTGTAGCAGCCCCTTCCGTAAAGCTGAACTGGTTGGAGATCCGTCGGAGAGTATCGCCCGGGACAATAATGGAGTCGCGATCGAAGAAGGGGGATTGAGCCTGTACCAGGCTGAAAAAGGCCAGACAGGCAATGAAAAGACAGATATGCTTCATTTTGTAAATCTATGGCAATTTTCTAATTTGCACTGGCAGACCTTCGCTACAATTCGGGCATTTATTTATTATATAAGCCAATGGTAGATAGGTATTTAATACTGCTTTATTGTCTAGTCCCCCTAGCCATTCATACGTCCGCCAACGCGCAGGAAATACCTCATTTTATTGAAAAGCTGACCATGAACGAAGGGCTCAGCAGCAATAATATCAACGACCTGGCGCAAGACGACAACGGATTCCTTTGGATCGCTACTTCCGACGGTCTCAACAGATACGACGGCACGGAAGTGACACAGTACTTTCATCATGCACAGCCCAATTCCATACCACACAACTATGTGTACTGTCTGAAAAAGCTGCCCGGAGGAGACCTGGCTATCGGCACCGCATCCGGTCTGGCCTTTTATGATGCCCGTACCGGCGCTTTCCAACAATTCTATCACCGGCTGAATACCCCTATGGATGAATACAACAATAACATTCTCCGGCTGGAGACAGATGTCTTTGGCAATTGCTGGGCGGCTTCGCAGAACTGTATTTTTCTTTTCGATCAGCAGCATCATCTGAAGAAGACCTTTTTCTCTCCTTTTACGGGAGCAGACGCCAGCCGGCAGCGTATACACTATGCCGATAAGATCCTTCCCCTGTCCAATGGCGATGTTTGGCTGCATCTGTACGATGGCTGGCGTCTGTACGATCATAAAAAGGATGATCTGTCGGGAGTCCCGTTCTTTTTAAAGGACGACGCTCTCTCCCCGGAAGCCCGTCTGTTCTCGGTGTATCAAAAATACCTGTTCTATATCTGCCCCCACACCGACAGTCTGCAGCTCCTCGACGAACAGGGTCATTGTCTTACCAACTGGTCCTTCCCTTATAATAAATACCCGCATATCTCCTGGTCGCAGACAGTGACGGTGCTGGACTCGTCGCGCATGCTTCTGTTGCTGCACAACTTTGGGATGATCATCATCCACATCGATTGGCGGAAAGGCAGGCCTTATTTCTACTCCACAACACCTCTGCTTTTCCCAACCAGCGAATACAATACAGCAATGAGAGATGCACAGGGCAACTGGTGGCTGGCTACGACCCGGGAGGGACTGCAAAAAATATCCCCTTCCCGTCAACATTTCAACGGCGAGACGCTTATCGACAGGACCACGGGCCAGCCGGCCCGTTATGAGGCCACTACTATCTGCCAGTGGGACAGTCATCTTTGGATAGGCACGTATGGCAATGGCTTTTTTGAAAAAGATCTTCGATCTGACAGCATACGGCAATACTTTCTTACTCATACGGGAGACGATACCTGGGCCAATTTCGTTTGGAATATCCGGCAGATAGATGAAGACACGCTCTGGGTGGGAACACAGACCGGATTGTTCTGGTACAGCCTCCGGAGAAAAAAATGCGGCCGGCTGCCTATGAGCCCGGACAAGCCTCCGGCGCTGGATTCTGTGGCCATCACTACGCAATTCTATGACGGCTATGGTTATATATGGATGGGGTTGGGCAAGGGACGGGGACTTTGCCGCTGGGACATCCGGCAAAGACGCTTCCGCTATTATCCCGGCAATGATCCGAATGCCTACCCGCTACGATATCCTACACATATATCCAATGATGGACAGGACGGTCTTTGGTTCGTCAGCGATGCCAGCGGGAAACTCGTCCATTGGAGCCGTAAAACGGACAGCTTTCAGGTCGTGAGCCTGCCCGTCACCCCCGGGGAACAGCCGGGCGATCTGAGCAGCATCTACTGCGACAACGATTCCATTCTCTGGCTGGGTTCCATCACCAGCGGATTGGTTCGGTACGATCGTACCAAAAGGCTGGCTGTCCTGTATGGACATGAAAAGGGATTGGCCAACAGCCATATCAGCAGCATCTATAACGACCACCATGGCAAGCTCTGGCTGGTGACGGAAGGAGGGCTCGCCTGCTTTTATCTGTCAACGGAGAGCTTTGTGAATTTTTCCACCAAAGACGGACTACCCGTTACCTATCCTACTGCCGAATTTTATTTCGACATCCGCAACGGGCGTCTCTATTCCGGCGGGAATGGTAGTTTGTTTTATTTTTCCCCACACCTGATATGTCCTTCGACAATGCCACCCAGGACTCTGATCACAGATCTGAAGGCTGATGGCAACAATGTCACCGTACAATACGCGGCCATCGATCTTACGGATGGTCCCGGTACCTGTTATGCCTACCGGCTGCAGGGAGCAGACACAGGCTGGACCATGGCAGGACATCAACGCCAGATCAATTTCAGTCACCTGGAGCCGGGCAGATATACATTCATGGTACATGCTGCCGGGGCTGGCGGCGAGCTCTTTGGACAAACAGCCAGCGTGAGCTTCCGGATACCTACTCCCTTCTCCCATACTTTTGTATTTTATGCATTGCTATTGGGCGCCGTGGCAGGACTGGTCTGCATACTCTACAGTTATCGTCAAAAGCAGCTGAACCGTACCCTTCAGATACGCAGCGAGATATCCAGGAATCTCCATGACGAGGTGGGCGCCAATCTCACCAATATCAGCCTTAGCAGCCTGCGGGCAAAACAACAGCTGCACAATGAAAAGGCCGTCAGGCAGTTGCTGGAAAGCATTTACGAGGACAGCCAGACAGTATCCGAAGCCATGCGGGACATCATATGGAGCATCGATCCGGCCATCGACACGCTGGGGGATGCCCTGCCACGCATGCTGCATTATGCCACCCGGCTGCTGGAAGCCGATAAGATCGAGCTGCATGCGGAGATACCGGCTGAAGTTGAGGCTATCAAGCTGTCTATGAAACAACGCCGGGATGTTTATCTTATCTTTAAAGAGAGCATCAACAATATGGCCAAACATTCCAATGCTACACAAGCCTTTATCCGTTTCGCCTCGGCGCCCAATACCCTGATCATGACCATCGCCGACAATGGTTCCGGATTTGACACGGGAGCCGGCCGCACAAGCAATGGTCTCCGGAACATGCGCGAGAGAGCCCGTGACCACGGATGGAAGCTGAAGATCGAGTCCGGCCCACAATTGGGAACGACCATCACCCTGCAGGTATAGCATAAACGTGCTATAAAGACATAACATTACCCGTACTAATTTTAAGTATGGCTGTATCGATCGTAATTTTTGAGGACAATGCCCGGCTGCGCGAGTCGCTTACCATACTGCTCGACGGCGTGGAAGGCTATACCGTGGCGGGTGGATATGATAACTGCGCCCAGGCAGCCGCTGTCGTCGCCCAGCACAGACCGGACATCGTGATCATGGACATCAGCATGCCCGAAGTGGACGGCATCGAAGGACTGCGCATCATAAAAGAAAAATACCCGGAGACATATATCATCATCCATACAGTGCTGGAGGACGAGGACAAATTATTCGAGTGCCTCTGCGGAGGGGCCAATGGCTATATACTCAAGAACACTTCCTTTGTCCATCTTCTGGAAGCCATCGACAATGTCCTCCACGGCGGGGCGCCCCTGTCTCCCGCCATTGCAAAAAAAGTATTGCACTCCTTTCAGCAGACAGGGCAGGGCCGGCTGCAATATCACCTTACAGAGAGGGAAAAAGAAGTGCTCAAGCAATTGGTAAAAGGATTTAGCTACAAGATGATCGCAGGGAATTGTCATATCAGCGTCGACACGGTGCGAGGTCATATCCGCAATATCTACTCCAAGCTCCATGTGAATTGCGGCCGGGAGGCGGTAGCCAAAGCCCTGCGAGATCGTATCGTTTAACTGTCAAATCCCGCCGATGGGAAATTAGCATTATCATGTCATTGACATTTCTATTCTATCCGGATATATTTGCGGAAAGCTCATTATGACAAACACACTCCCACCTTCCAGACGTGGCTTTCTTTCAAAGATCGCCGCCGGCGCTGCCGCACTCGGCATCGCCTCCATTGCCAAGCCTTTTCAACTGAGCGCAGCTCCCATCGTCCATCCGGATGAAGCGCTTGCTGCTGGTCCCGGCGACGCCGATGCATGGTTTAGTCAGATCAAAGGCAAACACCGCATAGTCTTCGACGTGACAGCTCCGCATCAAATATTTCCTTTCGCATGGCCAAAGGTCTTCCTCCTGACAAATGCCGCCACAGGTACTCCCGAAAAAGAGAACAGCGTTGTGGTAATCCTACGCCATGAAGCCATCCCCTATGCGTTCGAGGACAGGCTCTGGGCGAAATACAAATTCGGGGAGATGTTTAAAATAGACGATCCCGCTACCAAGGCGCCCGCTGTCCGAAATCCATTCTGGAAACCCAAACCGGGTGATTACAAAATTCCGGGCTTCGGCAATGTCGATATTGGCATCGATCAGCTCCAGGCCAGCGGCGTCATGTTCTGTGTATGTGATGCCGCCATGACGGTATACAGCGCCGTGACGGCGCAGAATATGAACCAGGACCCCGCCGAAGTGAAAAAGGACTGGCTCTCCGGACTGCTGCCCGGCGTGCAACCTGTCCCATCCGGCGTCTGGGCCGTAGGGCGTGCACAGGAACATGGTTGTCACTACTGCTTCGTAGGGTGATGCGGTACCTCGTCCTTATCTTTCTCCTCGGTTGTTCTTCACCAACGGTGAAGAACAACCTTTGGCATTCTCCTGATACCAGCACCATTCCCCATTCCCCGGAAGGCGCGCTCATCCGATATGGTCGCGAACTCATCGCCAACACATCCCTCTACCTGGGCCCCAAAGGGAAGATCGCTACTATCAGCAATGGCATGAATTGTCAAAATTGCCATCTGGATGCGGGTACCCGCCCCTGGGGTAATAACTACAGTGCGGTATTTTCTACTTATCCAAAGTTCCGGGACCGGAGCGGCTCCATCGAGAGCATTTACAAAAGGATCAATGACTGTATCCAGCGAAGTCTTGACGGACAGCCGTTGGATACCACCAGCCGGGAGATGCAGGCCATTTATGCCTATATAAAATGGCTGGGCAAGGACGTGCCAAAAGGCTCACGTCCATCCGGAGTCGGTATTTACGATGTACCCTATTCTGACAGGGCAGCAGATACGCTAAAGGGAGGGTTGGTATATACGAATAAATGCGCCCGCTGCCACGGTCCGCAGGGCGCCGGCATGCTCCATCAGGACAGCTGTAGCTATATCTATCCGCCCCTCTGGGGGCCACACAGCTATAATACAGGCGCCGGTCTCTTCCGCCTGAGCCGTCTGGCGGGATACGTAAAGTATAATATGCCTTTTGACTCGGCTCATTTTACACCTCAGCTGACGGATGCGGAAGCCTGGGATGTAGCCGCCTATATCAATTCCCGGCCCCGGCCTCAAAAGGCATTCCCGGTGGACTGGCCGGATATTTCCCGCAAACCATTTGACCAACCCTTTGGGCCTTATGCCGACAGTTTCCCGGAGTCACAGCATAAGTATGGGCCCTTCGGTCCCATCAAAGCCGCCGCTGCTGCCCGCAAGCGTCCCAGCCATTGATCGGGCGCATATCGAAGATTATTTTAACTTTATCAATTATTCTCCCTGTCGTACTTCGATGGCCTGTCTTTAAATTTGAATACCAAAACCCTCACATGATCTGGTACGAACATGAAGTGCAACGCCTGGAACAGGAAAGGGCCAGCCTGGAATATGAACCTAAAATGATATTCTATGGCAGCAGTTCCATCCGACTCTGGGAGACCCTGCACGAAGACTTTAAAGAATACCAGCCAGCCAACCTGGGTTTTGGCGGCTCGACACTGGCAGCCTGCGTATGGTTTTTCGACCGGCTGCTTACAAACTATCGCCCCAACTCGATCATCGTATATGCCGGCGACAACGACCTGGGAGATGGCAGACATCCGGAAGAAGTGCTCATCTTCTTTCAACAGCTTGTAGCGCGCACCCGCCAGCATTTCGGGGACATCCCCCTGGCCTTTATCTCCGTCAAGCCCAGCATCGCCCGCTGGAACATCGTCGACAGCATCCGCTATACGAATACTCTCATACAAGAAGACATTCTCCGCCAAGGCAACCATTTATATTACATAGATGTCTATCACAAGATGACGGATAATGCAGGGTACCCTAAAAGAGAATTCCTGGACCCGGATGGATTACACATCAGCACGAAAGGCTATGCTTTATGGAAGGATATAATACGGCAACAACTGTCCGCTATCATCCGATGAACCGAGAATATCATAAATGGTTTAGTCCCTCACTACAACGGGACATGGAATTGCTGATCTTTGGCGAGGCCGGCGACCCCATCTTATTTTTCCCCACCCGAACAGCGCATTTCTACGACTATGAGGACTGGCAGGTCATCGATGCCATGCGCAAGAAGATAGAGGCGCGGCAGATACAGGTATATTGTCTGGATAGCATCGATAAGGAAAGCTTCTATGCCCGGGACATCCCTCCCGCCCTGCGGATACTCCGCCATCTCCAGTATGAACAGTATATCCTGAAGGAAGTGGTCCCTTTGGTACATCAAAAGAATGCCTCCCGGACCCTGGTAGCGGCAGGCTGCAGTCTGGGCGCCTATCATGCAGCGAACGTGGCCTTTAAATATCCTACCATTTTCCACAAAATAGTAGGGCTCAGCGGGCGCTATGACCTCACCATCCCTATGCCGCATTTCGACGACCTCTTCGACGGCTACAGGGACGAGAACATCTATTATAATATGCCGGGACAGTTCATACCCAATCTGTATGACGAACAACTGATACGTCTGCTCAAGGCACAGGAGATCATCTTTGTCGTGGGGGAGAAAGATGTTTTTCTGGAGAATAACCAGGCCATCAGCAACGCCCTCTGGAGCAAGGGCATCTGGAACGCCCTTCATCTCTGGGACGGAGAATCCCATAAGGCCCGCTATTGGCGGCATATGGTGCAGCTGTACCTCTGAGGCGCCCGGTCGCCGGACCCGGCTACTTTTTGGACACTTCCACGCTCCAGTCATTCCCGCTGGATATTTTGTGCTCCGCTGCAAAACTTCCCTGGTTCAGCGCAAAGGACAATTGCAGCAGGCTGTTCAGATACACCAGCGGCTTCCCTTTCGCCACGGCCCCAAAGGTGGCGCTATACGGCATATCTCCTTCATAGACGGACTTGCCCTGATGCAGGACCTTTACATGCAGTTGATCCCCGAAGGCAGGCTTCAATTGCGCAAAAAGATCACCCGGTATATTGGTCCATATATTTCCATATTGTACGTCCAGCACGGGTATGGTGCCCTTGATCACCTTCCCTTCCAGCACTGCCTTCTGATAGGGAATGGAAACCACTTCCTGCCTTGGCAGCAAAGGTCCCACCTGCTCGAAGGTGATCACCCCCGCGGCAAGACGCGCCCCTGTATAGGAATAGACGTCGCGACCGTGAAAAGTATAGGATTCCTGTGAGCCCTTCCTGCGATTGACATTCTCATCTATCTCCCGTATCTCGGCTATCCCCAATGTCTCCGCCACCAGGGTCAGCGTACCATTATCGGGCGTAACGATAAACTGCCCGGTACGTGTCTTCAGGACGACGGATCTTCTTTCCGTACCGACCCCCGGATCGACCACGGAGACAAAGACGGTCCCGGCAGGCCAGTAAGGCACGGTCTGCCTCAATCTGTATGCTGCCTCCCAAATATTGAACGCAGGTATCTCATGGGTGAGATCGAATAGCTTCAGATCAGGCGACACGCCGATGGCTACTCCTTTCATCTCGGACACCGCGCCATCCTTTAGACCAAAGTCCGTTTGGTATACCACTACTTTACTTTGTCCCTGGGAAAGATGCACCAGGAGAGAAAACACTAAGAGGACAAAAAAACGCCGCATTTGCTTACCTTTCTCCAAATATATTGCACCCGATTGGACTGTAAAAAATTTAGTCCAATTTGCCGGACAGCCCGATAAATCGCCGGTGAACAAGAAAGCCGGGCCTGTAGACGGTTTTGATTTATCTTAAATAGTTCATTCGATATATTAGCCTTTTAATCATATGCTTATGCGTAAAATCGTTTTATCCTTTATTGCCCTGGCGCCTGTCGCCTTCTCATCCAGCGCGCAGATCAATGCCGCCCTGATGCGATACCCGGATGTCTCTGCTTCGCAGATCGTCTTCACCTACGCCAACGACCTCTGGGTAGTGCCCAAAGAAGGAGGGAAAGCCCATCATCTCAGCTCGCCCGCAGGAGTGGAGATATTCCCCAAGTTCTCTCCCGATGGTCATACCATTGCCTATACAGCCGACTACGATGGCAGCAACTCTGTTTATACCATACCTGCCGAAGGTGGGCCTGCCACCCGCCTGACCTGGCATGGTACCCTGGAAAGAGTGGTAGATTGGTACCCGGATGGGAAACATCTCATCTTCGCCTCCCCCAGAGAGGCGGGGCGCGAACGCTTCGACCAGTTCTTCAAGATCGACATCGCCGGCGGCACCGCACAAAAGCTTCCCCTCCCCTACGCGGAGTTCGGTTCGCTGTCACCCGATGGCAATCAGATCGCCTTTGTATTTAAATCTCAGGTGTTCCGCAACTGGAAACGCTATCGGGGCGGATGGAATGCCCAGATACATCTCTTCAACCTCACCAATTATTCCTTCGAGAATATATCTACCACCGACGCAGATGACGAGCTGCCCATGTGGCATGGCAACAGCATTTTCTTCCTATCGGACCGCGGGCAGGAGAAGAGGATGAACCTTTGGGAGTACAACATCTCTTCAAAGGCCTTCACACAGCTGACGAATTTTACGGATTATGATGTGCATTATCCTTCTGCCGGTCCGGACGACATCGTCTTCGAGTACGCGGGCAGGCTCTACCTGTATAATTTCTCTGCCCGCAAATCCACGGAAGTACCCATACAGGTGGTGACAGATGAGACGGCCCTGCGTCCCGCATTGCAGACGGTGGACAGACAGATCACCAGCGTCAATATCTCTCCGGATGGCAAGCGCGCCATCGTGGAAGCCAGGGGTGATCTCTTCTCGGTGCCGGCGGAAAATGGTCCTGTAAAAAATCTTACGCAGTCGTCGGATGTGGCGGAGCGATTCCCCTCCTGGAGCCCGGACGGAAAATACATCGCCTATTGGAGCGACCGGTCCGGAGAATACGAACTGACGGTCCGTGAACCCGGTGTGGAAGGGTCCGAGAAAAAGCTTACATCCTATGGCCCGGGCTATCGGTATAATCTTTACTGGTCACCCGACAGCAAGAAACTGGTCTATGTCGACAAGGCGATGAAGATCTATATCTTCGACCGTACCACCGGGCAGACCACTTATGTAGATCATGGGCTGCGTATGTTCGAAGGCAATCTGAATGGCTTCTCAGCCAGCTGGTCGCCCGACAGCCGCTGGCTCGCCTTTGACCGCGATCTACCCAATCAACACCAGGCCGTGTTCCTTTACGACTACACGAACAAGGTATTGCGCCAGGTCACCAGCGGATATTACTCGTGCGCCAACCCGATCTTCGAACCCAGCGGCAAATACCTGTTCACCTCCACCAATCAAACATTCAACCCGCTGTATAGCGATCTGGATAATACATTCATCTATCCCAACTCGACGAAGCTGGCAGTGTTGGTGCTGAAAAAAAGCACACCTTCGCCACTATATCCCAAGGATGATACGGTAGCCCGGAAGGAAGAGGAATCCGCAGCCCCTGCTACACCCCCCGCCGCACCCGCTGCTGCCGCCAAGTCCAAACCCAAGACGGTCGCGGTGGACATCGACCTGGATGGACTGGAATCACGTCTCGTGCTCCTGCCGGTGGAGGCGGGTAATTACAACAACCTCTACGCCGCAGAAGGCAAGCTCATCTATCAACGCCGGCCCAATACCGGCTCGGATGCAAAAGAATCTCCCGTGCTGTTCTTCGACCTGGATAAAAGGAAGGAAAAGACCATCGTAGCGGATGCGGGTGGCATTGTCCTGGCGACGGATGGCAAACATCTGCTCGTTGGAAAGAATGGCATGTTCTATATCATTGCGGCGGATGAAGGGCAGAAGCTGGAAAAGCCGTTGCGTACGTCCGAAATGCAGGCGTGGGTAGACCCGCGTAAGGAATGGAAACAGATCGTCACCGATGCCTGGAGACTGGAAAGAGATTTTTTCTATGACCCGGGCATGCATGGCGTGGATTGGAACAAGGTGAAGGAGCGGTATGAAAAGATGCTGGAAGGGGCCGTCACCCGTGAGGAGGTGAATTTCATCATAGGAGAGATGATCGGGGAACTCAACGCCTCTCATACCTATCATGGCGGTGGTGTGGAGGAAGTTCCCAAACGTACATCGGTAGGCTATCTGGGAGTGGATTGGGAAGCCGATGGCGAGCATTATAAGATAAAGAAGATCATCAAAGGCGCTCCCTGGGATGCGGAAGTACATTCGCCGCTGGATCTGCCGGGAGTGATGATAAAGGAGGGTGATTATATACTGGCCGTCAATGGCGTGCCGCTGACGACAAAGACCGAACCCTATGCCGTGTTTGGGAACCTGGCGGACAAGCCCGTCGAGCTCACCTATAGCAGCAACGGATCCTGGACAGGCGCCCGTACCGCCGTCGTACAGACATTACGCGACGAGTCGAGGCTGCGTCATCTGGCCTGGATCGAGCAGAACAGGCGTCGGGTGGAAGAAGCTTCGGGTGGCGCTGCGGGTTATATTTATGTGCGTAGCACTGGCATCGACGGACAGAATGAGTTGATCCGTCAGTTCACGGCACAACTGGATAAAAAGGCGCTGGTGATCGACGAACGCTTCAACAGTGGCGGGCAGATACCAGACAGGTTCATCGAGATGCTGGATCGCAAGCCGCTGGCATTCTGGGCTACCCGTGACGGTGTCAACTGGAGCTGGCCTCCTGCGGGCAATTTCGGTCCCAAGGTGATGCTCATCAATGGGTGGAGCGGATCGGGCGGTGACGCGTTCCCGGACTATTTCCGCAAGGCAGGTCTGGGTCCCCTTATCGGCAGCCGTACCTGGGGCGGGCTTATCGGTATCAGCGGAGCGCCGCCACTCATCGATGGCGGAAATATCACAGTGCCGACTTTCCGTATGTTCAATCCCGATGGTACCTGGTTCAAGGAAGGGCATGGAGTTGATCCGGACATCCCGGTGGCAGAGGACCTTACACAGGCTGCGCAGGGTAAGGACAATCAGCTGGAAAGAGCGATTACAGAGATCAATAAATTGTTGAAGGAGAAAGGATTTACGCCGCCGGCGCGACCGGCTGCGGAGACGAGATAGTTTTGAAGCCCCCGGCAATTCCGGGGGCTTTTTTTATCGCCACCACCCGACAGGTTCGGGTTCGTCTTTCTTTTCGGAGACCATCGTGGAGTCGATGGGCAATGGAGGGATCTCAAAAGTTTGCGGGGGCGGCCTCCAATAAGGTTTTGTCAATTCCTGCAGTCCGGCATAGGCAGGACATGGATTGTCATGTATGGCATCTACCAAGGCGTGTCGCAAGCTGATCGTATCCACATTGCAATGCGCGAGTGACGTGCGTAAGAACAGTGTTTTCAGCAGGCTGGCGCTGGAATCGTTCCGATAGGCGCCCAGAGTCTTGATAAAATCGACGGCGCCACTGGAAGAATGGTTTTCGCAGATCAGTCGGTTCATCCGGCGGGCGTATTTTTGAAGCACTTCTATATAAGCGGTGTCCGGAAATTCCTGCATCAGGTCAAAGGACTGAGAGGTCATATAAGAGGTATTGCGCAGCATGATATCTTTTATAAGAGAGATGTCTTCGGCTCTTTTGCATTTTGCCAGTGCATACAGCGCCTCTTCCAGTTCAAGAAAACTCCTTTCCCGCGTCACCATTTCTTTAAGATAGCTATAATATTTTTCGGGCGTGTCGACATGCCGAAGACAAGTGTATGCCGACCTGAGGGTATTATGCCGCCGCAGGATCTCATCGATGATCTTTTGCCTGTCCTGGGACGTCTTCCATCGTGCATTTTCAATCATGTTGTCCGACACGGTACGAAGTTCCAGTCCCCATTCTCCATGATCCACCAAAACTTTAGCGGTGTCGTCCAGATGTTCCAATATCACTTTCATATGATCAAAAGATGGCCGATGGGTCATCTCCGAAAGCGCATGTGCACGCAGGATAGGATGCTCGCAGCCGCTCAACTGGATGAGCTCGTAGTCGGTGACATTCTCGAAGACATCATTGTTTCCATATCCGACATGCCCCTCTGTGATCACCGCGATCAGACCAGTTTGAAGAGAAGATCTGAAATCCCGAATGGCGGGGGGCTTTATTTCCCGCCGGACACAGGACAGCGTCAGACAGGCCAGGAGGGGAAAAAAATATATGCGGGGCATGAGCTAAGGATGCAGGAGGCGGGGTATTCCATAGATTGCCAACATCCTGCCGAACTATCTTTCGTAATGGAACCTGCACTGCAATATATGTAGCCGTTGATCCTTCACGGTATATACCAACCTATGCTCATCGGTGATGCGCCGGCTCCAGAACCCGGCATATTTACCCTTCAACGGCTCTGGTTTCCCTATACCTTTAAATGGGTTTCTGAGACTGTCTTTAATGAGATCATTGATCCTTTGTAAGACTTTTTTATCTGTCTGTTGCCAATACAGGTAATCCTCCCAGGCATTCGTCTGCCACACCAATTCCATTACTCTTCAATTAACTTATGTTTGGAGGATTTGCCGGAGCGCATTTCTTCGATGGCTTCGTCAAGTCGTTTTTGATTGGTCTTGCTGCTGACCAAATGAAGTGTTTCCTGGATGGAGTTATATTCTTCCAGTGACATGATCACTACATTTTTACCTTTGCTCCGGGAAACCAACACGATCTCGCTGTTGTCATTGACCATGTTCAAATTCTCGGCGAGGTTATTACGGAACTCGGTAAAATTTACGACTTGCATAATTAGGTACTTAATTAAGTACAAATATAAGGACCTTTTTTTGATTATACAAATTAGGCCATATCACTCAATATTCTGACTGTCATTTATTTACCCTTTAAATTAAAATTACCTCAGATAATATCAGGATACAAATTTTCGTTCATGATTGACTATGTCAACACTAGCGACCATCATTTTCTTTATACTGCTGATCACTGCAGGAATAGCATTCTTTTATAAGATCCATCTTCAAATCAGGATATTGGATTCAGGAAAAAAATAGAATTGCGGAAACGTGCCAATAAGGCGCTGGCCGTCTTCTATATTTGTGTGGTTTCCATTTTTCTACTATCCCTGATCATTAAGTAAGAAAAATGCCTACTCACTCCGCAGGCTCCTCACCGGATTAGCCCACGCCGCCTTCAACGCCTGCCAGCTGATAGTAGTCAGCGCAATCCCCGCTGCCAGCGCAGCCGCCAACCCAAACACCTGCCACCCAATGCTGATCCGGTAAGCAAAATCCTGCAGCCACCGATGCATCGCCCACCACGAGAAGGGGAATGCGATCAGCGCAGCCACCAGCACCAACACCAAAAAATCCTTTGACAGGAGGCTCACGATGCTGGTCACAGAAGCCCCCAGCACCTTCCGTATCCCTATCTCCTTTGTACGCTGCTCGGCCGCATAAGCTGCCAGTCCAAGCAGACCCAGACAGGCAATACAGATAGCCAGCAAGGAAAAGGCGAGCGATATCCCACCCGTCAGCTGCTCCGCCTTGTATTGCTCATTGAAATCATCATCCATAAAAGAATATTCAAAGGGCTGCCCCGGAACAATACTCTTCCATTTGTCCTCTATCTGTCTCACCAGTCGCGAAACATTATCCGTCTTTATCCGAAGCGCAAGATGGCCCTTATCCTCATGCATGTACATTACCAGGGGCGTCACCACTTCACGGAGACTGTTGAAATTGAAATCATCGATCACACCCACGACATGCCACTCCGTAATTTTCAATGGCTCGATATTCTCTATATGATAGATCTTCCGCCCCATGAGATCCCCCTTGCCCAGCATATGTACCGCGGCGTTGTTCAGTATGACAGCATTCGAGTCGGTGAGGAAAGCGCCTGAAAAATTCCTCCCTTCCTTCATATGCATGCCTAATGTGGGAACATAATGCTCGTCTACGGGCCAGACTTGTGTCTGTATTGCTTCCTTCTGATCTATGCGCGGGGTCAGGAAAACCACGTCTCCACTACGATTGGCGGACGTAGGCAAAAAACCTGTCATGGTCGCACCCTCCACACCGGGCAGTCGTAGCAGGTCTTCCCGAAAAGCTCTTGCCTGCGGGCCCAACGGATCGAGATTGTTCAGCACGATGACATGCCCCCTGTCATAACCCAGCTGCTTGTTTCGGATGTATTGCAGCTGCTGATAGATGATGACCGTCCCTATGATGAGAAAAATACTGATCCCGAATTGAAATACTACCAGCGAATTGCGTAGCCATCCCGTTTTAAATCCGCTCTTCAGATTGCCCTTCAATACGGCAATAGGGTGGAAAGCCGAGAGGAAAAAGGCAGGATACGCTCCAGCCAGCAAACCAACAACCAGCACCAGGACCACCACGGCCGCCACTACCCAGAGGTTGGACAGCAACCCGAGTCCGATATCCTTTCCTGCCAGCCGGCCAAACAGGGGTAGCATCAAGAATGCAATACCCAGCGCCAGCAACATGGACACAAAACTGATGACGGTGGATTCCATTATGAATTGAAAGATCAACTGAGTACGCATGGAGCCCATTACTTTCCGCATGCCTACCTCCTTGGCCCGATTCGATGACCTGGCGGTGGAAAGATTCATAAAATTGATACAGGCTATCAATAATATGAAGAGGGCAATGGCTGAAAAAATATACACGTACTCAATGCTGCCATTGGCCGCCATCTCAGCGGTCTTATTGCTATGCAGGTGTATGGAAGTGAGAGGGGTCAGCGTAAAGTCCAGATAATTACCGCTCTTGAAAAATCCTTTCAGGTCGGTGTTGAGCGCGGTCTTGATCAGGGGGGCCATATACTTTTCGATCATCCCGGGTAGTTTGGCTTCGAGCTTTGCCGCATCCGCGCCCTTCCTCAATACCACATAGGTGTTGAAATTGTGGCTGAGCCATTCGTCCGTTGCGCGACTGGATCGCAGCTCCAGCATGGGGAAGAAGAAGTCATATCTGAAATGGGACTGGCCGGGTATATTGCGGATCACGCCTGTCACCTTATACCGGAGACTGTCGTTGACCAATAAGATCTTACCTACGGCCTGGGCGCTGCCGAAATATTTTAACGCCATCTTTTCGCTGATAACTACGGAACGGGGAGTTGTCAGCGCGGTGTGAGGATCACCGGCGATCATCGGCAGGGTAAAAACATCGAATAGGGTGGAGTCGGCATAGGTAGTGCTGTTCTCACGGATATTCATGTCGCCCTTCCTGGCGAGGATACCTCCGTAATAGCGGAACCGGGTGTATTGTTCCACCTCCGGATAATCCTGTATCATGGATGGCCCCGCCAGAGGAGGGGCTACGGCCAGGAACAAATGATTTCCCCCGAACTTGACCTGGGCATCCAGGCGATAGATCCGGTCCGCCTGTTTATTCCATCTGTCATAGCTCAATTCGTCGGTGACATACAGGACTATCAGCAGGCAGGTGGCCAGCCCTACGGCCAGTCCGATGATGTTGATGGCGGAAAACCCCTTGTTTTTCCATAGGTTGCGCAACGCCGTCTTGAAGTAGTTTTGGAACATCGCTTAAGGTTATTCCTACTGTGACGGAGACGACCGTGAAAAAGTTACATGGGTCTACCGTCCTACGGTGGGCACTACGGGTAAACCCTCATTTCCATCCTCCGAAACGGACTGTACGGCAAAGAAATAATTGTCCTTTGAATAAGGCAGCTCGATGTCCGTGGCCGTGGTAAAGAATTTCTTCTGCCAGTAGGGGCTGATGGTCTCCCGCATCAGCACATAATATCCTTTGGGCCGCCCATGAAGCGGCGCCTTCCAGTTGAGCTGTGTGCTATTGGTGAGATTGCGCACCTCTACCCTCACGGTTTCGGGCAGGCCGGGCGCCTTGGCCAGATTAGCGAGATTGGCCAGGTTCAATGCAGTATTCTTGCGGAGATATTCAAAGTCCATGAATTCCGGCAGGTCGCCATAGACGATGCCTTTGTCCGTGCGAACATCCTGGTGCTGGTGGTTAAAGTTCTCATTCATCTCGGTGATGCGTACGGCAGTATAGCCATTCTCCAGGTAGGGTATATGATCCCCGCCGCGCAGGAACCTGTCGGGGCGATATACCAACATGACCTGCAGGTTGTCTACATAACGCTCCCCCGTCTCCTTTACATAACGGGCCAGCTGCCGGGACTTCCCGTCGTTTTCCATCCCCAACTGCCGGATGGTCTTAGCCTGCTTGTCCAGCTCATAGGCGGGCAATCCTTCGCTAAAGACACGTACCTGTGTGTTATTGATGATATTTGTCTGGCTGCTGTTGTTGCTGCCGATGATGTCATTGTTCAATACGGCCTCGATGTCCCAATTGGCTGTCTTTGCCTTCTTTGCCATATAGCCGGCGCCGAGCAGTCCCTGCTCTTCACCGCTGACCGTAACAAAAATAATGGTGGCCGGAAATGAATGTTTGCTCAAGATACGCGCACATTCGAGCACGGCGGCGCAACCACTACCGTCATCATTGGCGCCGGGCGCCTCACCTACCCCATCCAGCACATCCGATCTCCTGCTGTCGAGATGCCCGCTGATGATAAAGATGCGCGGGTCATTGGGGTCAGTACCTCTCAGAGTGGCCACGGTGTTGCCCAAATTGATATTGTTTTTGACCCGATTGCCGTCGGCCATATAGGTGGTGGTATCCACTATAGCGGTGAGTCGTCCGCCGGAGGCAGCCGCGAACTGGTTGAACTTGGCCAGCACCCAATTGCGGGCGGCACCGATGCCTGTCTTGCTGTCGGTGACAGAACTCACGGTGCTGCGGGTCTTAAAAGCTACCATGGTCCTGATATAGGACTGCAGGCTATCTGCGTTGACCTCTTTTACCATGTTCTCTATTCCGATGTCCCTGTTGATGGTCGTCTGTGCGTATGCGTCGTGTAGTAATAGCGCCAGGGTGGCGGTGAGGAGGATTTTCATAGACCTAAAAATAATAAAACCCGGCTGGTGGCCGGGTTTTTCGAGGGTGATATCTTTTCACTTATTTAAAAGTTAGTGTCACATCTCCGCTGTTGCTGTCGATCTTCACGGGTATCCCGCCTCCATTCAACGTACCATCGATGTGCTTTTCATCCATCCTGCCACTGAAATTGCTCAACGTGGTGGACTTCACTCTATCAGCCGTTATCTGCAGATTTAGTCCCTTGCCCTGTGGCAACTGTACGGTGACATCGCCGCTGGAATTGTTGAGCTCGAGGTATTTGCCCAGGTCCTTAAAGCTGACATTGATGTCTCCGCCGCTGGTGACCCCATTCAGGCTGCAGGACAGGTCGGTGAACCGGATATTGCCGCCGGAAGTCCTTGCAATAAGCTCGCCTTCGATGACCTCTCCCTTCACATTCCCCCCTGAAGTAGTAGCCCGGACAGAACCTTTCAACAGGCGGAGCTTTAATTCGCCACCGGAGGTGGACAGACGCATATCGCCCTCGCAATGGGTAGCTTCGATGTTGCCGCCGCTGGTCCCCAGGTCGATCTGATCCTTTGCATCCGAGATATTGATATTCCCGCCGGAGGTCCTTCCATTGATCTTACCCGAGACCTGGTCGATATCCATATTGCCGCCGCTGGTCTTAAAATCCTGTGAAGGCCCGGTGAGCTTTTTCAGGGTGATATTGCCACCGCTGGTCCTGAGGACGGTAGATACACTCTCGGGCACATATACTTTAAAGGATATGCTAAGGCTCCTGTTCCAGTTGATACGATCGTGTTTGGGACGGGCCGCCACATGGAGCTTATGATCGTCGGTAGTAATAATGAGATCGAACTGTTCGTCCAGTCTTTTCTTGATCTCCTCGTTGCTAAGGTCATGTCCTCTATTGTCGCGGATATAGACTTCCAGCTTTGCTTCATTATCCGGTACGCCGGATACAGAAATATTGCCCCCGGAGGTCTCTGCGGCCACTTGCTGGATAGACAGGCCAGACAACGGCTTCTGAAGGTATAGGGGGCTCTTGCCGGAATTCTGCGCCGATACCGTATATACCTGAAAACCAACAAGTAGTAAGAAATATAGTTTCTTCATGATGTCTGCATTTATTTATCTAAAGTACATGCCCTTTAGCAAAATGTTGCACGACATCTGAAAATTCTTAATCTATTCTCCGCCGGCGGGCCTTCCGCTAGTATCGGGTGCCTATCTGCATCACCTTCCCGTTGATATAAAAGCCGTATCCTTCCTTTCGGATATATTTTTGTTCGAACTTCTTTTGCAGCTCGTCGGATTGTTTCTTGCCATTGACAAAGAATACAGATCCATCCAGGACAAGGGAAACGATGCTTTTTTCATCCGGCGCCAACCCTTCTTTTACGACATCTGCCAGCAGGCTTTTTAACAGCGCCTTGTCCTCTTCGGCCCGTTTCCTGTCGCGGACGGCTTGCTCTTTGTCACGGACGGCCTGTTGCATATCCAGCTCGGCCTGCTTTTTATCACGAACGGCCTGTTCCCTGTCCGCCTGGGCCTGCCGGGCATCCCGCTCCGCCTCCATCCTGGCGTCGATGGCCTCCTTCTCGGCCTGTTCTGCATCCCGCTCAGCCTGTTTCTTGTCGCGAATGGCCTGTTCTTCGTCACGCTCCGCCTGCTCTTTATCCCGTATGGCCTGAACGCTGTCCCTCCTCATCTGGTCGACAATTCGCTTCACCAGACCGTCATATAAATAAAAGCTGTCCGAAGGTATAAGCTTTCCATTGATGTAAAGGCTCGTCAGCCGGCCCTGGCTGATGATCAGGTTGTACAGCGTGTCACTTTTGTAAGTGGCAATGATCCGCGGCGGGGTGGCGGAAGAATCCACATCGATGTTCATATATTGCTGATTGCCCCAGCTGACTTTGCTGGAATGCACCACGGGGCGGGGCTCTTTTTTCTGCGCCTGTAGTGTAGGGGCAAAGGAGCTCAGTGCCAGGGCAAAGAAGCCCCAGCTCAAAATTGTCTTTCGCATTTTTTTAAGCTTTTAGGTTAACAATGGGTAATAATTAAGGGGAAGGGGGCCGCTGGGCCTGTTGTTCATCACGTTCGGCCTGCTTCCTGTCACGGATAGCCTGTTCCTTGTCGCGTATGGCTTGCTCCTTGTTGCGTATGGCTTGCGCTTCGTCACGGGCAGCCTGCTCTTTGTCCAACTGCCGCTGCTCTTTGTCACGCATCGCCTGCCTGGCATCCAACTCTGCCTGTTGCTTGTCCCGGATGTCCTGAACAGCTGCATCCATAGCCATCTTCGCCTGCGCCTCTTCGGACGCCGCCTCCGGCATTTCTATTGTCTCGTGACCTGACTCTCCATCTTGCCCTGCCCGTTCTACTTTCGCCGTCACCTTCGGCGGAGGCGGCAGCTCGGGCGCCTGTATCCTCCTTGTCGGCGTGTCTACGAAGAAGCGGTATTTTCCTCCTGGAATCTGCGCCACCTTTACAGGAGAAGGGGAATTTTTTCCGGATGTAGCGGCCACCAGCAAGGTGATAAGGATAAAACTTATTCCGAGAAATATCTTCTCGATAGGGTCAAGCGTCTTGTTCGTGCTTTGTGCAATGCGCATGGCCCTCTTCACCAATTGGTTCCTTTTCCCGGGGAAAGCATTGGCCACGCCTGCCAATCGCAGATCGTGCTCCTTAAAGCTGATAAGCGCGCGAATAAAGCCGGCCCTGTCATGGGTCCGTGCGATGGCTATATCATCACAACAATGCTCTCTTTCCTCCCGCAGCAGCGAAGACATCCAAAGCAACCCGGGGTTAAAGAAAAAGAAGTTGACGGCCACATTCTGTATAAAGTTGACGATATAGTCGTTGCGACGGATATGCGCCAGCTCATGCAGGATCACGGCTTCTATCTCTTCCTCGGGCAGGCCTGTGATAAGCCCCAGCGGCATCAGGATCATGGGACGCAGATGGCCGATCACCAATGGCATTTTCACGATCTGCGACTCCACCAGCCGCACGGCCTGGCGAATACCCATCTGCCGGCACAACCTGTCTACCCTCTCCTGCCAATCCCCGGGCGCAGCACTGATCCCATAATGCCGGACGCGTTGGGAATAGAGATAACCACCAATCATATGCAGCGACTTGATGGTAAAAATAAACAGCCATCCCCACACGATCAGCACAGCATGCTCCGAACAATACCTCCCCAGGGCATCGATCCATGCAGTCATCCTGCCCGCACCATCTGCTGCAGCAATAACAGTTCCGTTCCCGGGTGATGCACTGGTCAATTCATACAGGAACGTGCCCGCACAGACGGCCAGAAATAAAAAGAAAAGGATACATATTATATTATAGCGCATCACCGCACTCGCCTGTCTTGTCAGCACCATGACACCGCCGGTGATCAGGGCGAAAAACAGACCCTGCCAGAGGGAATGTACCAGTGTCCAGCAGATGGCTTGTATCATAATTATTTCTTTTTTCCAGGTGGTGGTTCGTTGACATGCATTTTGTCCAACAGCTCGCGCAATTGTTGCAAGTCCTTAGTCGACGTCTTCTCATTCCCCAGCAGGGCCAACATCATATTACCAACGGAGCCGTGATACATGGTATCTATAAATCTGTTCAGCAGCTGTCCCTTCGTCCCCTTCTCCTCCAGTGCAGCGCTATATACATGCTTCATGCTCGACTCATCCCGCAGCAACATTCCCTTCTCGGTCATCAGCTGCATAAGCTTGAGGGTGGTAGTATATTGAGCCGCCTCTCTTCCTTCATTCAAGGCGTCATGTACAAATCGTACAGTCGAAGGACCGTGCTGCCACAACACCTGCAATACTGCCAACTCCGCCTTGGTAGGCTCCTGTCCGTCGGAACCTTCCCTTTTAAATCTTTTCATACACCTAAGGTACGTAAAAAAACGTACGTTCAAAATATTATGACATCTTTTTTAGAAAAAAAACTCCCTTGTGTCTATCTTGAGGCCAAATACTTAACCTCATGCCCAGACCTTTACCCTATGCCATTTTGCTCCTGGCAGCCTTTTTTTCTTTTGCTATAGCAGTAAAGGCGGGCAACGGAGGAGACACTGCTTTTAATGCAAATTCATTTAACCGGAACTATGATCTGCCCGCCGGCTCGCTTCCCATCGATGTGGTAGCCGTCGACCTGAATGGCGATGGCCGGAACGACATCGTCTCAGCCAACTACTCAGGCACCAGCCTCTCGATATTCAAGAATAAAAGCACTCGGGGCTCCTTCGGATTTGGTCAGCAACAGGTGTTGACAGTGTCCGGTAAACCCTCTTCGGTACGGGCGGCCGATCTGGACGGCGATGGCAAGCCCGATATAGCCGTAGCCAGCGAGCTTACAACGCTTTCTATTTTTCGCAATACAACATCGGGAGACTCCATCACATTTGCCTCCGAACAAACCTACACCACACCCAATTACGCACAAGGCATCGCTATCGGAGACCTGGACGGTGACGGCAAGCCGGACCTGGCCGTAACCAGCAATCAATCCAACCTGGTGTCTATATATAGGAACACCAGCACACCGGGTACGATATCTTTTGCCGCACCGCAATATTTTTCAACAGGCTCCGCTCCCCAAAGCGTTGCCATAGCTGACCTCAATGGGGACGGGTTTGCGGAACTCATTGTTACCAATTATTATGGTCCGTCCGTCTCGGTATATAAGAACATCAGCAGCAGCGGGAATATCGCGTTTGATACGAAGATGGACTTTACCACGGGGAACCAGCCTTATCACGTGGTCCTCGGTGACCTGGACGGAGACGGCAAACCTGATATTATTACAGGTAATGGCAGCGGTGGCGCCATTTCTGTCTTAAGAAATGCCGGCGCCGCCGGAAGTATTGCATTCGATGCAAAGATCGACTACCCGATAGGTACTACTCCCTACGGTGTCGCTGTAGGCGATCTCGACGGTGATGGAAAACCCGAGCTGGCAGCAGCCGACTATAGCACCGGTCCGTCCAGGATCTCAGTAATGAAGAATCTAAGCACTCCGGGCAGCCTGACTTTTGCTACCAAATTCGATTACCCCACAGGCAATAACCCCTATAATACTATTATCAGCGATCTGGACGGCGACGGTCAAGCCGACCTGGCAACCGCTAATTTCGGAGGGAACTCCATTTCCATTCTTTTGAATGAGATGGGTCATACGGTGCGCACCGCCATTCCCGCGATCAATAATTTTACGCCCTCTTATGGTCCGATTGGTACCACCGTCTATATCTATGGCGATAACTTCGATACGGTGGCATCCCATAATATCGTTTACTTCGGGGCCGCCAACGCGGTCGTGACCAGCGCTACGAGCAGCACCCTCACCGTAACAGTCCCGGCCGGCGCCACCTATGTCCCCCTGAGCGTCACGGTAAGGAACCTGACGGCATATGCACAGCAGGCATTCTATGTCACCTTCCCCGGTGGGAACGCCTCCTTTGGGATGATCCCCTTCGACTCCATTCCTTACGACCTCAATTCCAACAACCCCCGACGTGTGTCGATTATCGACCTCGACGGCGATGGACTGACGGATGTCCTGGTATCCGATCAGGGCAGCAATACGGTCACAGCCTACAGGAATAAAAGCCTTCCCCAGGCGCTCAGTTTTGCCCCCGGGGTCAGTTTTGTCAGCGGTGCAGGTCCTTATGATATCGCTATTGCCGACTTCAACGGGGACGGCAAGCCCGATGCTGCGGTAAGCAACTTCAACAGCGGCAACGCAGGTTCCGTCAGTGTGTTCCGTAATAACAGCACCCGCGGCGTCGTGAACTTCGGGCCGGCCATGGTCCTTCCTACGGGTGCAGGCACGCTCGGACTGGCAGCCGGTGACCTGGACGGAGACGGCAAACCTGACCTCGTAGCCTGTTCGGGCAATGCAGGATATCTTACCGTCTTTCTGAATATCCCCGACTCAACGGGAGGCATCCAGTTTGCTCCGGGTCAGACGATCACCAAATTGGATCATGCCGACGCAGCGGTCATCGGCGATGTAGACGGAGACGGCAAACCTGACCTCGTAACAGCCAACTCCAGCGGCGGCAGCATCACGGTCTTTAAAAATATCAGCACGCTGGGTAATATCAATTTCGATGTTCCCCGGGACTATCCGGTGGGCAGTTTTCCGTCCTTTGTCACACTCGCGGACCTTAACAATGACGGTAAGCCCGAGATACTGGTGTCCAATTACTCATCCGGCACCATCTCCGTTTACCAGAATATTTCCCATCTAAATGCTCCGGCCTTCCAGGCAGTCCCGGACCTCACCACGGCAAAAAATCCGTACAGCATTTCCGTGGCGGATCTGGATGGCGATGGCAAACCCGATCTGGTGGTGCCGGCAGATATGCCATCGTCCTTTGGCCTGTATAAAAATACTTCCGACAGCCTGACTATTTCCTTTACCAGCCGGATCGACGACTCTACAGGATATGGTCCTACGTACGTCGGCATCGGCGACCTGGATGGCGACGGCAAACCCGATCTGGCCATCGCTAATCACTACGACAGGGTCTCCATCCGTCGCAATACCACCGGCGAGCCATTGGTCATCGCCGCGGGAACCAGCCCGGTGCAGGGTAATATCACTTCCTCTTTCTCGCTGGATTCCACGGTGCAATCCTACAACGGTAGTCCCTATGTCCAGCGCCATTACGATATCGAGCCCGCGAAAAATCCTTCGACGGCGACAGCCAGGGTAACCCTGTATTTCCAACAGCATGACTTCGACAATTTCAATGCTGTCCCAGGTCATGGTCCCCAACTGCCCACCGGACCTGCCGACTCTGCGGGGATCGCTAATATTCGTATATACCAGTTCCATGGCACGAGCTCGTCACACCTGCCGGGCACCTATAATGGCAGCAGCTCTGTCATCATCGATCCCGACGACAAAGACATCGTCTGGGATGCTCTCTCCCAACTGTGGAAGATAAGCTTCGACGTCAAAGGCTTTAGCGGCTTCTTCGCCGGCAATAAAGGCAGCAGCCTGGTCACAGCCACCAATGATGTATTGGGCAACAACAACCAGCTTGGATTATATCCAAACCCCGCAACGGAATTTGTAATCGTACAACATCCTTCCACCCTGTCCGCGCAACTGCAGCTGGTGGACATCAGCGGGAAAATAATCCGGACCCTTCCGGTGGAACCCAATACTACACAAACGCAGGTATATCTCAAGGGGCTGCCAAAAGGCATTTATAGCCTGGTCTGGATAAGTAAGTCGCAGCGGCGGTCGCAGTCCTTCCTCTTCGGGGGAAGATAACGGGTATCGGCATATTAATTATATTCGTCTCATGAAACTGTCCCCGCTCGTCCTTGTACCATTGGTCTTGCTGTCTTGCCAGGGACCTTCTTCCGGCACTGCCCGATCATCTGACACACTTGCCGCGGGGACTGCCCGGACGACCGACTCCGGCAAAAACTCCATGGACTCTACCCAACTTGTAGTCCGTGACTCGCCCCGGCCGGCCGGACCCGACACGCCCTCCACGCCTATGGTCGCAAAGAACTGGATCGGTTATTGGCAACACGAAGAGAAGTTTAGTGGAGGTACGTTGAAGATCACCGGAATAAAAGGAGGCGCCTTTACTTTTTCCATGGATGCCGTCGATGGCGCCGCCGGCGGCGAGGTGGAAGGTTCGGCCAAACTGCAGGGGTATCATGCCTTGTATACGAAAAAGGAATATGGGGGCGCCTGCCGGATAGAATTCACTTTCGAAGGAGACTCCGTATATGTAGACCAGCAGGAAGGTAACTGCGAAGCCGGAGCAGGCGTATACTACAGCGGTTACTATTATAAAAATCCTCCCAAAAGGCCGGAAGAGACGCTGCTCAGCCTGGGCATGCTGGACAACGAAGCGCAGGATAAAAAGTTCAGAACATTGGTTGGCGACGACTACAAGCTCTTCGTCAACTCCTCGCAGCTGGTCTTCGAAAAGCAGAAGGATAAAGACAGCCTCCTGGCCATCGTTCACCAGGCAGCGGTAAAACATTCGTTCAGTGTGAGAGAAAATATCATTCTGATCAATGATCACCAGGATATCTGGGCTGCCGTGATCCATGGGGATAGCGTGAATTATTATACTAACCGGCGGGATTACAAACATCGTGTCCCGAGGACCATCGATAGCTGGCGGGAAAATTTCAATGAGAAACCCGTTGTGTTCAAATAATGCGTAGACTGATATTCATACTTGTTTGGACGATTGGGCTGGCTTTGCCAGCCCAATCGCAAGAAAGCTATTCAACCCCGGAGGAAGCCCTCGAATGGCTGAATACGGTCCACCTGCCCGACACCAGCCTGTACTGGCCGCACGTTCAGCATCATTTATTCCTGGAAAATCTGCGTATCAATGTGACCCATCCGGTGGGCATGTACCAGGGTACCAATACCAATTTCTGTGGCTATGCGGCACTCTCATATCTGCCGCTGAACTACGATCCTCTCCGATATGTAAAATTTATGGTGTCTCTTTATACAGACGGGCAGGCCAAATGGCGTAAAGTAAAATTCACCCCCTCTCCGGAAGTAATGCTGGCTGCGGGCACGCTCCATTTTAAAGGAGTGCTGGATATACACCCGGCAGATCAGATGTGGTTCCTCGTTCTGGCGGATCGCTTCAGGAGCTATCTAAACCTCTTCCATGCAAAATTCCATACCGGCTCCGAAGATACTTTCTGGGCGGCCTGCAACCTGGGTAAGTTCAATCGGATGATAAAGCGCATGATGGGCTATAAAGTAAGGGCCATCGGCTCTGACCTGCTGCGCCCCGGCATAAGGGACCTCTATACCTATCTGCAAAAAGCCGTGCACACAGGCACCACCTTTCTTTATGTCAACAATACTTATCTGCATGTAAAAAATCACAACAAGTCACGGTTTAGCTTCCCCACACACTTCCTCGTGTTGACGGATATACAAAAGGAGGACGATGTGCTGACGATCGTGTACTGGGATTATGGAGGAAAGACCCTCCGGCAGGTGACAACCAGCTTTTTAAAAAAGATACTCTATGGGGTCACATATATTGAAAAAGATAACGATGAATAATAAAAAAGGTCATATCGTCCCCGGTGTTCTTATCCTGCTCCTTGCTTCTTCGTGCAAGACGATGAACATCACCCGCTATTACCATCGTCATCAGTCCATCCTGGACAGCATCGAACTGGTATATACACAGGCCTACGCACAGAAGCCTTTCTCCATTGAGTTTACGGACAGGGCGTTCGACCGTGTGTCACTGGAGCTGGCTACGGATACGCTCACGTATGTTTATGAGTTCTGGGTGGGAGAAGACCGCATGCAGGACACGTTGCGCAAATACGGTTATGATACCACCGCGATCAACGACCTGATCACCCAAATGCGTTCGGTGGATTGTACTTGGGTCAATAACCTGGACTATTATACGGAGGAGCGAAAACATTATCTGACTTATATCTCGCTATGGCCGCGCACATTCAACTTCCCCTTTGTCAATAAGAAATATTATATCCTCACTTATTTCCAGCAACCTCAGTATTTTGACAGCGACGGCAATCTGTTGGTGGGCCGCAAGCTCCGACGGGTGCGCAAGATCAACGCAGAGGTCTTCCGGCGCATCAACGACAGGGTCTGCTATACACTATCGGACAGATTTCGGTAAGACACGATTGTAAACAAATATTTTACAGCATCAATAATAATCTTATATTTACTTACTCTAATAACTGACCCGAAGGACTTATTTAATACTTAAATCTTAACAAGCATGAAAGCAGTAGTATTAAGTTGCCTGATCTCGGGGATGCTCCTGACTACAGCCGGATTACAGGCACAGACCACTCCAGCTACCACCACAACAAAGGAACAGGCCAAAGCGGACAAGGCAGCCGCAAAAGCAAAAGCCAAAGCGGACAAAGCAGCAGCCAAGGCAGCGGCTAATGCGAAAGCCCAGACAGCTACAACAACAACGCCCGCTCCGAAGCCGGCGACCAGTCCAACCACCCAGCCTACCTCTCCCAAGACAACGCCAGCTGCAACCCAGCCTGTGAACAAATCAGCGGACAAGGTAGTAGGTACGGATGATAAGGGCAGGACAATTTATGAAGGGCCCAGAGGCGGCAGGTACTATCTTTCCAAGAACGGCAATAAAGAGTACATTAAAAAGACGAATTGATTTACTTGCATCACTTTTGAATAACCCTATCGTTGTGGAATATAACCATGACGGTAGGGTTTTTACCAATGAAACTCCTTCTATCCCTCTTCTGCGCCATTTTTATATTTTATAACCTCCCTTTCCTCCGCCCAATCAAAAGAGCAACAGGTACAACAGGCGAATTTGTTAAAGGCGGCTTATAAATCCCTATCCTTTCTTCAAATTGTCCTTTACCCACTGCTCCAGTTGTCCCTTGTCATCCAGGGCTATTAGCTTTTCCATTTCTTTGTTCTTCTTGAGCCCGACACCTTTCTTATACACTTTTATCGTGCTGTGTAAGGCGGCCAGGTTGCATTGGACATCATCCCTGGAGTAATTGTTTTGAAGGCAATATTTGGTCCAGCCGCCCATAAAGATGAGCATAAGCTGCTCATTGCCTTTCTTCATAAAAGGCATCATTTTCTCTTCCAGCTTGACGGTAACCTGGGGCGATCCGGAGATCCATCCTATTAGTAGTGAGCTTTGTTCTTGCCGCTTGTCCGGCTCCTGGTCCAGAGGTGTATCTTCCAACCAGTTAATGGTATTGATCACAAGAGGTTCGCTGGCAGTGAATTCTTCTTTGGTCTTGGGAACAGTTTCCAGCAATTTGTCGGTTTGTGCGGACAGGCTATGCGCGCATAGGATCGTCCCTGTCAGTAGCAGGAGGTTTAGTAGGAGTTTCATACCTCAATATAATCATCCCATGTGTATTGTGCAAGAGTGATCTAACCCTTTAAATTTACCACGACATTGATGGTGAGGGCTACGATGACGGTATTGAAAAGGAAAGATAATACCCCATGGATCAGCACCACCCTCCGTATCTGGCGGGACGAGATCTGGACATCCGACACCTGGAAGGTCATGCCTATGACAAAGGAAAAGTAAGCAAAGTCCAAATAGTCGGGGGCCTCATTGCCGGGTATCTCCAGCCCCTTGGCCATCTCACCCTTCTTTTTGGCATGATCGCCATAATAAAGGTGGGCATACCGGCTCGTAAAAATGATATGTAACAATATCCAGGAAAAAGTAACTCCGGCAATATAGATGGCCGTCTCCAGACCTTCACTCAGCAACCAGGCATTCTGGTTCTTCAGCAGGAGCAGTACACCGCCCAAGCTGCCCACGATAGCGGTGATCACGATAGTGAATACCACGGGCCGGCTTGCATCTTCCCGGCTGGCCAGGATCCGTAGCTGCTGAGGGCATACGGCAGAGAAAATAGCCAGACTGATGACGATCTCGCAAAGGCTAAAAATATCCCAGGCGACCATCGTGCGTGTAAAGGGTTCCATCCGGACGGGGAGCAATAACACATAGCTGACTGTTGCTATTGAAAGACAGATGAGCAACTTGTAGATGGCTCTGATCCTATAAAACCAATGCGGAGCTTTGATATATTCGGACATACCTGCTAATTTACGGTATATTTAAGTAAATCATTTGTTATGGCCCTGCGCTTGCCGTTCCTTGCCCTGTTGCTGGTGTTTTTTTCCGTGAGCTTTGGACAGCCTTATAATCCTGCCGTCGATGTGCAGAATTATGAGTTTGCTCTTCGGGTTAGCGATACCAGTGATATGATCCAGGGGACTGCTTTTATTCATATCAAATTCAGACAACATGCCGATAGCTTCCTGTTGGATTTGAAGAATGTCGATGGCCAGGGTAAGGGAATGTATGTGTTTGCAGTAGAACAGGAAATGCATCCACTCACTTTTAGCAAAAATTTTAAGCAGACAAAAGACCATCTCATTATCTACGACACGGCAGACTCGGAGGAGCAACGGCTTTATGTGATCGAATATAAAGGTATTCCCTCCGACGGCCTTATCATCTCCAAAAACAAGTACGGACACCGTGGATTTTTCGGGGACAATTGGCCTAACCGCGCCCATAACTGGCTGCCCTGTATAGATGACCCCTCGGATAAAGCAACGGTAACATTCGATGTCGTAGCGCCGGCACATTATACAGTAGTGGCTAATGGCGCCCTGCAAAAAGAGGAAAAACTGGATAACGGCATGAAGGTCACCAGTTGGATAGAATCCGCCCCCCTGTCCCCCAAGATCATGATGGTTGGCATTTCCGACTTTGCCGTAGATCATCCAGGTGACGTGGAAGGCGTGCCGGTGTATAATTACGTCTACCCGGAGGACAAGACGGTCGGCTTCCACAGCTATGCCAACGCGCTAAAGATCCTTCCCTTCTATATCCATCGCATCGGCCCATACCCTTTTGAAAAATGCGGCAACGTTCAATCCAAGACCCGGTTTGGGGGACTGGAGAATGCCAGCGCCATCTGTTATTACGAGAATTCGGTCAGCAGCCCCGGAGTTGAATCCCTCATGGCCCATGAGATAGCCCACCAGTGGTTTGGCGATGCGGTGACGGAGACGCAATGGCGACATCTCTGGCTCAGCGAAGGGTTCGCCACCTATATGACCCATTGCTACCTGGAAAGCCGGTATGGCGCCGACACCCTGAAGGCTGGCCTGCGGAAAGACAGGATCACGGTCCTCCACTTTGAAAAGAAAAGAATGACGCCGGTGGTGGACTCTTCCGTCCATCACGACTATATGGTGTTGCTGAACCCTAACAGCTATCAGAAAGGCGGCTGGGTGCTGCATATGTTACGCCGTAAAATTAGCGACTCTCTTTTCTGGAAGGCCATCTCTACCTATTACAACACTTACCGCAACGGCAATGCCTCAACGGAAGACTTTGAAAAGATCGTGGAGACGGCCAGCGGACAGGATCTGCATACTTTCTTCCATCAATGGCTCTATACACCGGGTCATCCTTCCGTCCGCCTGCAATGGCATTATGACGATGCCAACTCCGCCCTGTTCATCACCACCACACAGCTGCAGCCAATACCCTTTGAATTCCCCCTGGAGCTGTCCATCGACGGCAAGCCGTATACCATCCAGCTGACCACCAAAACGAACTTTCTTCGGATACCGCTGATAGCTGAGCCGACAACGATCGTCCCGGACCCGAATGTGGATCTTTTAGCTGATTTTAAAATGCCGGAACACCATTAACAGCCGTTGATCATTGACGGAAGGGGTACGATCTTTCTAAGAGGAGGAGGTGGCGGCATAAAGATCACTTCAATATCTTTTTTATCTCGCTCCAGCCGGCGCTTTGCATCCGGATGAAATAGAGTCCTGTCGGCAATCCACTGAGCGAAATAGATTGCCGCATCAACTGCTCCTCTTTGCTGTATTGATAGTGCTTAACGGTGACGCCCACAGCATTGATCACCTGTACATTGATGACGCCAGTCAGGCTGCTGAATATCTCCAGGTTCACCTGGTCGCCCGCAGGATTGGGATATACGCTGACATGATCTGACGAATCCGTCGTTGCCGAATCGATCTGGAATTTGGGTATGACATAACTATATACATCGTATTTCAATTCACTCCAGCAACTGGGTTTTGGGAACGCATGGCCAGGGTATAGCTGCTGCTGGTCAGGTATACAGCGGATACGTATTCGCAGGAAAGACTGCCCCTTTGTCAACCGCGCGGGTAACAGGAACTCATCGTCGCGGAATTGCCGGTCGGATGTCCGCACATGATATTCCCTCAGCCCCAGCTCATCAGGTGGTTCCGAATACATACAGGTATTGGCGCCCGCCAGGTACCATATACCGGCCTTCTGCCAGCCGCTCGTAGTTTGCACATACACTTCCGCCGTTTGGTTGGGAAAGCTGTAGTCCAAAGTTCGCCGAAGCAACACCCCCACATTGGCGGGGTCGAGCCTGACGGTAAATTCCGATACCCCCAGCGTGTGCCGGCCATCCTGTTCACTTGTAGGATACAGCTCAGTGCCGGCCTTATAGCCGGGTATCTTGCTGACATCGATGCCATATACGTATTCTGGCAGCGAGTCGGGCCCCCACTCATAACGGGAAACCAGTGTCTCTACGGGCGACGCATCGGGAGAATAATAATTATGTTTATTCTCGTCGAGGACCTTGCCAATGTCCAGCGAGTCGGTCTTGATCAGCGAGGGCGCAGGCAGACCATACCAATAGGTCACGGCCTCATAATGCTCCATGCTGACATCCTCGCTATGTTCGAAGCGGATGATGGCGCGCCGGCCAAAAGGCATGATATCCGCCATCAGGAACCTATAGGCTGACTCAATAAGATCTTTGTCATTCACCGCCAAAGCTTTGTCTTTCGTGCCACAGGGATGGCCGGCCAGGGGCAGGGTCATTTTCTCTCCGCCCCAATAATCACCGCCACCGGCCCATTCTTCCGTACCGGTGCCCTGGGCCTGCGGTGTCTGGCTGTCGTCGAAGAAGAATCGGGGGTCCCCCTCCAGCGTAAAGAAATTAGCGTTATGACTAAAGATAAAGGAAGTCCCCGCAAAGCTGCCGGACCAGTCGGCGTGTCCCTCGACACCCTTTGTATCCAGCCAGACCATATCCTGTCCCAGCACGGGTTCCGGTATATCCACATAGGTGGCGTGGAAATAGCTGCTGAGGTTGGCGGCCGTTGTTAGCGGCTCATACCTTATCTCGTATTCAAGAGGAACGCCGGCTGCACCGCCCACTATCTCTAAACGCGCCTGCCGAAAGAAAGGCATGGGATAGTAACAGGCCAGCTCCACCTTATTCTGTGGATAATCATACCGTATGTTGATCGGCAGCCCTTTTACAAAATATTCGTTTTTTCCCTTGTTGAAAAACGTCCCCGCCCCAAAGAAAAGACATAAAGGCGCATCCACGGATGGATAGGAAGCATCATCCCAGGTGATTCTCAGCCGCAGTCGTTCGATATCGACGGCTTTATCCAGCGGAATTTTTAGTTTGAGGGCCCGTATGACGGACGGCCCAACGACAAGGGCATCCAACAGTACACTCTGCTTATCCAATAGCACCTGGCCCCGCGTGGTAGCGATATCCTTTGGTGCGATGTCAGTCCCCGCCCCGCTCATCAGCGTAGCTGGATCAAACGTACTCACAGGCACCTCGCCGTTAAATAAATGATATATATAATATCCCGTTCCATAAAAGGTCCGTGAATAAGCAATCCGAAACGAATCCTGGAAAGGCATAGGTGTCCAGATCAGGTCGGCCCCCTTGGAGGTGGTCCATGTCCAGTCCATGGGCTCATGAAAAACATCACCTGGGATGAATTGGGCCCTTTGCACGGTCTTCCAGGCATTGACAGGACTGTCGGTAGCGGTTTCCTTCACGATATGGTCTTTGCCGTCAATGGTAAAATGCCAGGGGCTTCCATGCCAGTGATTGGCCCTGAAGAAATACAACATCCCCTGACCCTTTACATCCAGGGTCACATTCTCGTCCTCCTTGTTCATAAAAAGAAAATTTCCCGCATCGCTACCCCCGCCCGTACGATCGTAGGTGCTGCGCATATACGCCCGGACACCAATGCGCTGCTGCGGCAGCAGATCCCATCTCCGATAAGCCTCCACCCCTGAGGGCGATTGCTGCGCACAGAGCATCATCGGACAACATATAATTACCAACCACCGAAACATATTATTTGATTGGATTAACCCTTTAAATGCGGAGCTTTGATATGTTCGGACATACCTGCTAATTTACGGGATATTTATGTAAATCATTTGTTATGACACTTCGTCTGCTCATCCTTGCGCCGTTGGTATAACACTAATGATAGGATCACCGGGAACGCCGTCATTTCTCTGACAATCCAAGACCCGCTTTGGCGGATTGGAGAACGCCGGCGCCATCTGCTACTATGAGAATTCAGTCAGCAGCCCGGGAGTCGAATCCCTCATGGCGCAATGGCGGCATCTCTGGCTTAGTGAGGGGTTCGCCACCTATATGACCCATTGCTACCTGGAAAGCCGGTACGGCGCCGACCTGAAGGCTGGCCTGCGGAAAGACAGAGCTACCGTCTTTTCCTTTGAAAAGAAAAGAATGACGCCGGTGGTGGACTCCAGCGTAAAGCAAGATTATATGGAGCTGCTGAATCCCAACAGCTATCAGAAAGGGGGCTGGGTCCTGCACATGCTACGCCGGAAGATAGGCGATTCTCTTTTCTGGAAGGCCATCTCTACCTATTATGGCACTTACCGCAACAGCAATGCCTCAACGGAAGACTTTGAAAAGATCGTGGAGACGGCCAGCGGACAGGACCTGCACGCTTTCTTCCACCAATGGCTCTATACACCGGGTCATCCTTCCGTCCGCCTGGAATGGTATTATGACGATGCCAACTCCGCCTTGTTCAACACCACCACACAGCTACAGCCAATACCCTTTGAATTCCCCCTGGAGCTGTCCATCGACGGCAAGCCATATACCACCCAGCTCACCACCAAAACCAACTTTCTTCGGATACCGCTGATAGCTGAACCAGCAACGATCACCCCGGACCCGAATGTGAATCTCCTGGCTGACTTTGAAATCCCAGCTGCGGCAGGGAGCAGATAGCTCCCTCGTAGTAAAGAATGCCTTTTTACGAGTGGGCGATTTAGTTTATTTTTTATCGAATATTAGTACTTCAGGTACCAAAAATCCGTATTTTTTAAACCAAATAGGGATCACCGAAAAATAGAGGTCCCGGCGCCGTAATCTCCACCCCTCTATACAGCGTCCGACAATGAACTAAAGGTAAAATCCCTTGCCTTGATGGGCGGCACCAGGTAGCTCCGGTAGGATTCTACGCTGATACTTCTTTCCGGCCGGCCCAGTGCTTCCACATTGTTCAGCATGATAACAGGGCTCTCGTTGAACCGGAAGTTCTTGATGGGAAATTTCACTTCGCCATTCTCGATATAGAAAGTACCGTCACGCGTCAGGCCGGTGAGCAACAATGTCTGCGGGTCTACCATGCGGATATACCAGAGACGTGACACGAGTATGCCTTTTTCCGTGCTCTTGATCAATTCTTCCAGTGAGGCGGTCCCTCCGTCCATGATGACATTGGATGGCGCTGGTACAGGGTCGACCTTTTTCTTGTCTGCCCAATACCTGGAATAACTGAGATTCTTTACCACTCCCTTCTCGATCCAGCTCCTCTTTGTGAGCAGTTGACCTTCCCTGTTCCAGGTGGAAGAAGGGAGATCGGGATTGAAGGGGTCGGAATAGATATTCACCTTCGTATCCATCAGCTGTTCTCCCAATCGATTGCCGCCGCCGGCCTTGCTCATAAAGCTCCGCCCTTCATCTGCGCTGCGGGCGTCCAGTCCGAAGAAAAGGCTCTCCAGCAAATACGCTACGGCCACGGGTTCCAGGATCACGGTATATTTTCCCGGCTCGATGGCCCTGGCGCCAACGGAGCCATTGGCCTTGGAGGCAGCGATCTTTGTAGCGGACAAGGTATCCAGCTTGCTGACATCATTAAAGCCGCGGGCGGCGTAGCCGGAGCCGGTGCCTTCCTCGTTACGGGTGGTGACGGAGAAAACGACATCAGTGTCCTTGTTATAGGCGAAAAGCCCTTTTGAGTTCATGATAGCGTTGAAGCTGGTAGTATTCTCCAGATAGCCCGCCGCCTGCAGCTTTGCATCCTTGCAGGTCTGTATGCTTTTGGCCACGGCCTCTGCCCTCGTATCGGGCGTAATGGCCGCCGTTACAGGCACGTATGTAATGGACTCGGGAAAATCCTGCGGCCCCAGGAGCGGCATATGTTCAGGGTTCTCCGGAGCCAGCTGGGCCAGCTCTTCGGAACGGCGCACCACTTTTTCCAACGATGTATCGTCGAACTCATCGATGGTGGCGACACCCGACTTCTTTCCATAAATTGAATTGACGACCAGGGTCAGCTGATTGACCTCACCAGCGGTCGAGACGGAGTTGCGGGCATACCGTATATTACCTCCGTCAGAGCCTGTGAGGGAGACCTCACATTCCTCCGCCTTGGAATAGCTGAGCACTTTTTTCATCAGCTTTTGCGCTTCATCTTTGCTTAAAATTGCCATATAGGAATTTCTTGTTAGTAGTTAAAAGGATTAAATCTTCCGGGCGGTATTGATGACATTCACTCCGTTGAAGCGGGTGGTCGAGCTGCCATGCGATACCGCATTGGACTGGCTGGGTTGTCCTTTTCCATCGTTGAACGCCCCGCCCAGTCTGTAGTCACGCTCGTCGGCGATGGCTGCACAAGAGTTCCAGAACTCCCGGGTATTTGCCTGGTAGGCTACGTCCTTCAACATACCGACGATCTTCCCTTCCTTGATCTCATAGAAGGTCTGACCGCCAAACTGGAAATTGTAACGCTGCTGATCGATGGAGAAAGAGCCGTTGCCGATGATATAGATACCTTTCTGCACATTCCTGATCATATCATCCACGGAGAGAGGGTCCTTGCCGGGACGGAGGGACACATTGGGCATACGCTGGAACTGAACATCGGACCAGCTTTGTGCATAACAGCATCCCTGGGATGCCTTCAGTCCGATGATATGTGCCTGGTCGCGGATGGCCTGGTAATTGACGAGGATCCCTTCCTTGATCAGGTCCCATTGTCCGCATCTCACACCTTCGTCATCATAGCCTACGGCGCCTAACGATCCGGGTTGGAGCTTGTCGGCGGAGATGTTCACCAGCTTGCTGCCGAAATTGAAATTGCCTGACTTCCACTTGTCCAATGTGAGGAAGCTCGTTCCGGCAAAATTGGCCTCGTATCCCAGCACACGGTCCAGCTCGGTGGGGTGCGCCACGGACTCGTGAATGGTGAGCCAGAGATGGGAAGGGTCGAGTATCAAATCGTACTTGCCGGGCTCTACGGATTTCGCCGCGATCTTTTGCGTGACATCGGCCGCTGCATTCCTGACATCTTCCAGCATGTCATAACGGTTCTTATAACGGGTAACAACGCCCTGCACCTTGTCTTGGTCGGTGGCGGTAAGATATTCATACCCCATACCCACGGGCGAGCTCAACGCCTGCCGGGTCTGGAACTTGCCGGTGGCCTGGTCGATCTTCGTGACATTGAAAAAAGGATAGATACGGTGGATGTCCTGATCGATGTAGCTGCCGTCGGTGGAAGCAAAGTATTTCTGTTCATTGACGGCCAGCATGGCCGAATTGATAAAATTGGCGCCGCCCTTCATGGCAATGCCATTGACATTCAGGAGAAGGTCCACCTTTTCTTTGATGGGCACCTCGAATGCATTTTTGATGATAGGTGTCTTCCAGCTCACCTCCCCGTATCCTTTCTGAGGCGCCAGCTGCACCGGCTCGGAGATGATCTTAGCGTTAGCCCTGGCTACAGCTACGGCCCTTTCCGCGGTACGGGCCACTCCTTCCTTCGTAACGTCGTTGGTGGCGGCAAACCCCCAGCTACCGCCCGCGATCACCCGAATGCCCACTCCGAACGATTCGAGGTTGACGATGTTCTGGATCCTGTTCTCCCGTGTAATAATAAATTGATTGAGGTAGCGGCCAATGCGTACATCGGTGTATGTGGCCCCTTTGGCCTTTGCGGCATTTAGAGCAACATCCGACAGCTGCTTTTTTACGGCAACATCCATCCCGGCGTTGAGCGCCTCGGAAGGGTCGATCATTCTTGTGCCGAAGGGAAGTTTGGGCAGGACGAGTGAGCCAAGGCCCATCCCCGCCATTTGAATGAAATCTTTTCGTTTCAAGGTTTTCTCATTTAGTTGTGGCCCCAAGCTAAAGAACTTTTATAAAATTCTCCACCCGCTCATCCCATCAAATCCTCCTTTCTACCCATAAAAACAGACCGCTGAGCACGAATAACAGGTAGAACCATCCCTTGGCAACCAATAACTTGTGTACCTCACCGGCCTCCATTACCGCTCCTTTCCCTTCACCCCGTGCAGCGATCCACCGCCGTGTCCCTTCCAGCCTGTCCCGACGATGAATAGTTGCCCAATCCCCCTCCTTCCAGGCATACCACCAGCTTCGCGTTCCTTGCGGCGTACTCACCGCCTGCCAGCCTGCCTCCCTGGGCCAATAAACTCCCGACCAATAAAAAGGTAAAAAAGGATGCTGTGCAAAGTATACACTAACAGGTCCATTCCCCTCTTCCAACAGACCCTGCGGCATCGATGCAGCGGTCTGAAGCAGGATATTCACCGGATGATCCACTTCGGGCAAGGCAGGCGAAAAATGCCAGCGCTCTGCCCCCTCCTTCTCCCGGGCTGCCTGTTGCAGGATACGGGTCCAAAGAGCAGCATAATCTTTTCTCTCTCCGGCCAGCAGCCGCGCGTAGGTAGTATACAAGGTGGTTTGCAGTATTTTACCAGCGCCATGCATGCGCACGCTGTCCGCGTCATGACTCAGTGAATCGGCCTTTATCACCAGTCCCAATCCCTTCCCGGCAATGGCATCCCATAGAGCGGCATGTTCTGCAGCGCCCATCGCCCTTAGCTCAGCGGCATCTGCTATGACAATATCGAATTGAGCGAACAGGGAGGACGAAAGATGATCGACAGCCATCGCAGGTGTATTCAGAAAGGCATGATCATATTTGTCCTTGCTGATAGCAGTCCGTATGACGACGCCGTGTCCTTTCTCCGAAAGCCATCCCGCCAAAAATCTGTTCTCAAAATCCGGTGAAGCAGCCAGCATCAATATCTTCAGAAATCTCGCCGGCAGCACTTCCACGGGGATGGACTCCTGCTCTATGGTGTCTTTCCCTGCGACGACCGCCAGCCTGTATACAGCACGATCGGCCTGAACCGGCACTGTTCTTAGTTCAAAGTTCCCTTCCCGTAAACGCACTTCGACCGAATCCAGCAAACTGCTTACCCCAAAGAGCAGGAGCTTTACAGGTCCCCCGGTGGTATTGTAAAAACTGCCTTGTATCCTGCACGCCTGCCCCGGTAAAAGCTGCTGCGCCCAATGAAGGGACATGATACCGGTGTGCATGGGAGAAGGATGGAACACTATTGGAACATCGGATATTGTGGCACGCTCACCTTCGGTCAATCCATATCCCAACACGTGCAGAGCTGATAGATGCAGGTCTGACAGGTCTTTTACCTCTACGCCCGATGATAAATAGATCCGGGCGCTGTCGGGATCGTAGCCTTCGGTCAGGAGTACCCCTTCCCTGCCTCCTGCAATACGGCTCCCGGTATACGTTACGGGCAGGACGATGGCAGCCAGGCCCGCCACCAGCAGGATGGTAGCGATGACACGTCCAATCCGCCGGGCCCTATTGATCCTTCTGATCTCCCACCATAGCAACGTCGCCAATAGCAGCAGGGAAAGACATACGACGATATAGTTCCAAAGGTTCATCGTTTGTTCACCTTATTAAAATAAAGTTGTGAGAGACCTGTATCCGGCGGTGCGTTGGGGGCGGAGGGGTTTGCTTCCGGGAGTGGAACCAGCTTGCGCAGGGCCTGCTGCGCTAAATGTGCATCGGACGGAGCTTTGGTTCCTGCCAATATTCTTTTGAGCGCCTGAAAGCCGGCCAGATATTCTCCCGGATGATCCGCGGCTTGTCTCCCTAATTGCCTTGCGGCTTCCTGTAATATACCATATGCAGGACTCGTAAACGCGTCTTGTCGATCCAGTACACTCAACGCCATGCGCAACTTATCTTCCGGGGAAGGCTCCTGCGTCCTGGTCGACTGTATCACGGGCTGCCCAATACCATCGAGGGACCCCTTGAGTCTTTTGGCCGGGTCCAGCGGTGTCAGCTTCACGCCCGTCTTGGCCACATAGGCTCTTGATTTCTGCTGCAGGTCCTTCAGCAATCGCAGGGCTTTGTATTCATACGGCAACGCCTCCCGGGGCTTGAAGGTCCGCAGCCGCAGCTCGGCATTCCACATCTCGGTCAGCGTAGCCTTTAGCTGCTGCTTGATAGCGGGTTCGAAATAGGTAGCATCCTCCGCATTGTCATGCTTATCCGTAAAGGCATCCAGCACTTTTCCGGCATTGCCAAAATCAGCCGGTGAGTCGCCGGCTTTTTTAAAGCTTTCTTCGGACCCACCCTCTTCAGCCTCCTCGCCCAGGAACTTACCATACCGCAGCCGCAGCAGCTTCTGATCGACACCCAGGTCATTACTCTTGTCATTAAAGGCCTGCACGGATATGCTATCCTTCCCATGAAGCAATTGCTCGGTCTCGATGATGATCTGCCGCTGGCTTCGGAAAAGCTCGGGCTTTATATTCATTCCCATGGTCAGCCCTTCCAGGCTCATCAGTTTGGCGGTGTCGGGGAGTGAAATGATATACATGTCGCTGCGTGATTCCGCACCATGATTGTCCCTTGCCTTGCAATAAAAATATAGCTCATCTCCGGGATGAACTCCCAGGGCGTCCAGGTCCAGGGTTTGCTGCAGATCATAGGCTGGCACATTACCAGTGAATACGGTCCTGAAAGGTAATACCTGCTCTTTAAATTTCACGGCCTCGCCGCTGCCGGTGGCAATGGTGGCTATCACGGTGGCATCCTGGACACCATAGTCGTCCTGCACCTTTGCAGCCAGCGGCACCCTCCTGGATTCACCTATATCTACAATGGTATAGGGCTTGGGAGTGCGGATAACGATACGGGGCGCCTCGTCCCTGATCACTTCCATCTTGTACAGGTCTGAAAATTCTTTGCTCAGCCTGAGCTGATAAAATCCGGAATGGGCCGCCACGGTGGACCAGCGCCATAGCGTTCGCTCCGGACCGGCTGGCTGTAATTGTATTTGAGCACTGTCGGACAAGATGATCTGCAGGGTGTCCACGGCGGTGTTGGTCTGTATCTCCCAGTTGATAAGAGCTCCTTCTTCCGCCTGTATGTTGAGGTCCTGCTGACTTCGCACGGGCCGGCCTGTATATGCGGGGGGAGTGACACGGATACGCACTGTCTGTATGGCAGGCAGGAGAGATTTTTTCGGCGTCGCTTTTTCAAGTCCGGAGGCGGTATGAGTATCCGGCGGAGAAATACTTTTTATTGCCCATGGCGCAGCAGCCACTACGACCAGACCAATACTTATGATCAGCCTGATCCGGAAGGGGTGCGGCAGCTGCGCTTTATCCAGCCTGCCCTCTATCCGCGCTGCCTGTAGCTTTTCCAGGGCGCCCAGGTCATTCTCCGGCCTTAACAGGAGATGGCTGCTCTCTTCCAGCTCGGGGATCCATCTATCCAGCGCACGAGCAGTATCGACAAGCGTTATCTTCCAGCCCCGGAAGAGCAGGAGAGCAGCTAAAGACAATAGGCAGAATATCCCTATTCCATATAAAGGCGCCCCATAACCCCATCTGCCAAGCAATATCCAAAGCGTCAGGCTGACGGACAGGGACAGCAGCACATAAAAGACGATGCCCTCCAGCATCCACCTGCGTCGTACTGTTGATAGTATATTCGTTCCCTTAGCCATTTTTCGCTCTTTTAAAAGACAGTATCCGCTCGGCCACTAACGTTAGAAAGATCAACAGCCACCCAAAGGGTGAGAGATCGATGGAAGTCGCCATGACCGGTGTGTCCTGTTGTTCATTACCCCCCCTGGAAGGAGTAACCTGCGACGGATCGATCACTCTCCTGTCTGATGCATTTGCAGGCTGCCCCAGCAACAGCTCTTCCATAAGAACAGGAAAATCCTTACTCCATACAAGCCCATTCCAGGCAGGATCAAAATGACTAAAAAAATGATAGCGTCTGCCACCGCCCGTTTCTTCCAGCGCCAGCAGGGGTTTTCCAAATCCATCGGTCCATATGGGCTGCAGTTGCCGGGTCTGTTCCGTCACCTTTTCAACGGGTATATCGCTCCCTCTTATCCATGTATCTACAGGGGTCGCCTGTCCGGGTTCGTATAAAACTATGTTGGGCGCCTTTGTATTAAGAGGTTTTTCAGACAGCCAGAAGACCCAGTCGGCTCCTTCCGGTGAGTTAGAGATCATTATATTTCTCCGGGTGAACTGCTGCAAAGCCTTCACGGCTCCTGTCACCCATTGTCCGTCACGGGAATACTTATCATCCGTACACACCGCCACACGCAATGTGGAAGTATCCACCGGCGTCGTATCCCTTCCAGATATCCGATAATTATAGGATATGCCTGTAGCGCCGCTGCTGCCCGTGATCACGCTCATACTGTCGGCTCCCTGCTTCCAGGCGGCAGCTACCCAATGCACGATACTATCCGGATAAGCGTTGATCTGCCAGTACACCGGCCGATTGCTGACAGGTCTGATACCGGAGAAATGCACCAACAGCCCATCCGTAAATACATAAAAGGGAATTCCCGCCGGCGCCTCCTGATCCAATACATGGAAGTTCTCCCACCACGATGGGCCTTCCATATAATGTTTTTGAAACCCTCGTTGTACCAATGAATCCACCTGTGATGCCTCTGTCATCGTCACCTTGCTCACCAACACCCAACCCTTCTTCCCGACATCGGGCTGTCGCTTCCAAACAGGGCCCGCGAGCAATAATGCCACCAGGATGAGCAAAAGGCAACGCAGTACGAGCAGCCACCAGTCGGATATCCGACGGCTACGCGCCTTCCTGAGAGATGTCTTATCCAGAAAATCGATGCTGCCGATGGAAAGCACCTTGCCCTGTCTGTTATTCCACAAATGGATCACCACCGGGGCGATGATCCCGGCCATTGCGAATAACCATATGGATTGTAAAAGTCCTAACAAACTATCCGATGAGTTTTTGCCGTTGTTTTAAAAAATCCCGCAAGGCTTCGCCCGGCGGCTGATCCATCCGCACCATGGTATAGGCTATCTGTTTATCCAACACCTGCATCCGTACTGCCGCCAGCCAATCCTGCATCCGCTGCATATATTCCTTCTGTCCCTGCTGGCCGGAAAAAGGTATCTGCTCGCCTGTTTCCAGGTCCTGCAACCGTAGATAGCCTTTATAATCCATCTCCAGCTCGTTCTTTCCCATCAGGTGAAACACGATGACCTCATGACGAAGGGCGGCAAGCAATTCCAGCAGACGGCTGATCTCCCCATTCCGCTGGTACATATCGGTGATAAACACCAGCAGTTCCCTCTTCCCCTCCCCCGTAAAAATATGTTTGTATTGGCTGGGCTCTCCCATCCTTCCCCCGGGCCGGATATTCTCTAACTGGTAAAAGAAGCGGGCCAGGTGCTGGGGATCCTTTCGTGATGGCAGCGTAAATACATCCCCCTCCTGGAAGGTATACAGACCGAAACTGTCGCCTTGCATATGCGCCAGCCAGCCCAGACTGGCAGCCAGCAGGCGGGCATAATCCAATTTGGTATACGCCCCATCCCGGTGGGCCATGGAATTGCTGGCGTCCACCAGCAGGCGGATGGAAATGCTGGTCTCTATCTCCGACTCGCGGATATAATACCGGTCGCTCCTGGCATATCTTTTCCAATCTAGCCAGCGCAGATCGTCGCCAGGCTGATAGCTTCTGTATTGGCTGAATTCGAGTCCGGGACCTTTGACCTTGCTTTTGTTGATGCCTGCCATAAAACCATCGATCGTCCGGCGTGCTGCCAGCGACAGGTCCTTTATGGCCATTAAAATATGGTGATCTGGTAATTCGCTCATAATGTAGCCGGACGCTCAATGGTCTTCAACAATACGGCGGTTGCCTGGTCGGATGTGATACCCTCGGCCTCGGCCTTGAAGTTCATCAGGATACGATGCCGCAGGACTGGAAAAGCCATGGTATGGATGTCCTCGGGGATCACTGCGTAGCGCTGTCTGAACAGGGCCCTGGCTTTGGCGGTCAGTATAAGAGCCTGCCCGGCACGGGGACCCGCACCCCATCGTATCCATTCTTTCACAAATCCCGATGTAGATGTATCGGGGCGGGTGGCGCGTATGATCTCCGCCACATATTTTATCATGTCCTCGCTGATGCTGACCTCGCGTACCAGCTTTTGCAGCTGTTGTATCTCTGACCCGTTGACGACGGGATGAACGGTTGGCCGGCGGGCGCCGGTGGTATGACTAAGGATAGTAGCTTCCTCTTCTGCAGTAGGGTAGCCAATCTTGATATAGAGTAGAAACCGGTCCAGCTGTGCCTCGGGCAGAGGGTACGTTCCCGCCTGTTCGATAGGGTTTTGCGTAGCCAATATAAAGAAAGGACGGTCCAGCTTATAGGTCTGTCCGCCATAGGTGATCTCGAACTCCTGCATGGCTTCCAGCAGAGCCGACTGTGTCTTGGGAGGAGTACGGTTGATCTCATCCGCCAGTACGATATTGGCAAAGAGCGGCCCTTTGTTGAACTTGAAAAAACGACGCCCGGTAGTATGATCCTCTTCCAGTATCTCCGTACCGAGGATATCGGTGGGCATAAGGTCGGGCGTAAATTGTATCCGTCTGAAGGAAAGATCCAGCGCCTGAGAGAGGGTTCGCACCATCAAGGTCTTTGCAAGCCCCGGGACGCCTTCCAGCAAACAATGTCCTCCGGCAATGAGGGCGATCAGTATCTCTTCGACGATGGCGTCCTGACCGACAATAACCTTTTGGATCTCCTTTTTTAATTGTGAGAGTTTTCCCAATAATGACTGTACGTTACTTTCAACGATTTCCAAACGCATGCATTTAAAAGTTCAAAAAATCTGACGGAAAAACAGGAAATTAAAGATAAAATCATCAATTTTAAAAAAATTACACCGCCGGTGGATAAGGGGGAGAAGTTCACATTTGCACGATTGAGATATAGGTCGGGAGACTGGGATACCGACCAGCGGATGCCCTCCAACCTGTTGAATTCCCTGATAGAATATACTACCCTCCCAGTCAATCTGCAGGAAAAGGTCATCGACCTGGAAAGCTCCGACATCTTCCAATACCCTTTCTGTTACATCAGCGGTCACAAGCTGGTACAGTTCAATGCCCAGGAGGGAGAGCATTTCCATCGATATGTACAGAACGGGGGATTTGTCTTTGCGGACGACTGCAATCACGACATCGACGGCCTTTTTGCCCGCAGTTTCGAAGCGCAGATGCATACCCTCTTTGGGCCGAACGCCCTGCAGAAAATACCCAATAGCCACAGGATATATCATTCCTTCTTTTCGTTTGAAAAAGGACCGCCCAATACGTCATTCGAGCTGAATGGATGGGGGGATGATCTGGTACATGATTACCTGAAAGCCATCGTCGTGAAAGACCGCATCGGCGTATTGTATAGCAATAAGGACTATGGCTGCGAATGGGACTATGATTTTCGCAACAAGCGATTTCTCGCGGAGGACAATACAAAGTTCGGGGTGAATATTATTATGTATGCGCTGAATGCCGTCTACTAAAAAGGCGGCCTCCCGAAGAGGCCGCCTGGCGATTGTTGTTAAGATATCGGTTTGTACAGAGTCTTACTCCTGTGTAGTAGATCCTCCGGGAGAGGACTGACTATTTTGATATTCCGGCTGCTCCTCATTTCCACTCACCGGCTTATTATCTTTTTGTTGTTGAGGTTGTGAACCATTGCCATTGTATGGCTGCGGTCCGTTGCTACTGTTCCGACGATAGTGTTGATCGAAATAATCATGTCTTGCCTGAATTATCGCTGCGTCACGATCTTTTTTCAGCTGATTGATCTTTTCCTTTCTTTCCTTTCTGGGTATGGTCTTATCGTGACGTACGTCCTTGATCTGCGCGCTGTAATCACTCTTGATGTTGTTGATCTCCGTACCAAGGGGTGAAGGCATAGCGCCGTAGCCGTAATAGAAAGGAGGATAAGGGTAGTAACCCCAACCCCAGGGACCATAGAAGGGATAACCCCAGCCAAAGGGGCCATAACCAAAACCTAATCCCAGTCCAACATAGGTACGGGGGTACGCATATACCACCCCGCCACCACGATAAACCCCACCACCGTGGATGGCCGTGCCACCACTAAAATGCACTCCCCGTTGAGCGGATGCGCCTAAAGAGAGCCCTGCGGCGAATAAAACTGCAACTATTATTTTCGTTTTCATATTTATTTCTCCTTATACTATATAGACGTCAAAAATTGAACAAGGTTAATTCAGCCTAACAGTAATAACACATCTATAACATTCTATTTACCAGCTGTTAGAATAACGAAATGTTAAAATCTCCAAAAACTTCCTACCTTTTTGGACCTCCTGTTAAAAACTAACTGTTATGACTCATCCCAAAACGTTGTTCTACTGCCTTTTATCCTTGATCGTCGTCCGGACGGCCGGTCAGTCGCAACCCTCTATCAGTTTTGAGAAATGGCTTAGCCTCCATTCCGCAGGCGGTGTCGCTCTGTCACCCGATGGCGCATTTGCAGCCTATACTGTCAGCACGACAGAGTGGAAAGACAACAGCTATGACAATGAAATATGGATAGCTCAAAAAGGGCAAAAACCATTTCAACTAACAAGAACGGCTAAGGGCAGCAGCAATTCGCCCAAATGGAGTCCTGACAGCAAATGGCTGGTTTTCCTGGCGGACAGAGGTGACAAGTCGCAGATCTATTGCATATGACAGGCCGCCTGACCCACTGATCAACTCATCCATTCATTCGGATATTGCCTTGCTGGATATAACCGCCAGGACATCGACCCCTCTTATCGCCAATCCTTCCTCAGATGATTTTCTTGCATGGAGTCCCGAAGGCGACAAGTTCATATATGCCAGCAACGTCAATGACACTACACCGAACTTCTATACCAACAACCGCCTTTTTATCTACGATATGGCCAGTCATTCTTCCAGGGAGATTGCCACGGATTTCGACGAGGATAAATTTGTGACCAGCTGGAATAAGAAGGGTATCTTCTTCATGGCATCTCAAAAAACAAAAGCTGGTGTTTTTCAGATGGACCCATCCAACGGCAGGATTGAGCAGGTGTCCCTGCCCGTTGACATCGTGGGTAATGCCAGCTATACAAAAGATGGGAGCGTGATGGCTTTTTCAGGTCGGGCCTTTGACGGGCTTTCAGAGATCTACATCGGCAATGATTAAAACCCCGCAATTTCGATCCGCAGAAAAAATATCCCTTATTGGTGGTCATCCATGGCGGCCCAACGGGCGTCGACCGGCCCGATCCAATTCCCACTTATGTATACCCGATCATGCAATGGTGTGAGAAAGGAGCCCTCGTCCTCCGCGTCAACTACCGGGGTTCCGCCGGCTATGGTTCGAAATTCCGTAGTCTCAATGTACGCAACCTGGGCGTAGGTGATATGTGGGATGTGGTCAGCGGGGTTGACTACCTGGCAAAAAAGGGGTTTCACCCGGCAATATCTGAAAGCTACGCCATGGGAAGACAAGGCCATTTATGAGAAGACTTCTCCCATCGCGGCGATCAACCAGGCAACGACTCCTACACAGATACAGCATGGGGAGCTGGACGCGCGTGTGCCTATCTCGGATGCGCATGAGCTGTACCGCGGTTTCCAGGACAGAAAGGTACCTTTGCGGCTGATCATCTACAAGGGTTTTGGTCATGGCATTACCAAGCCAAAGGAAAGGCTGGCGGCCATATGGCACAACTGGCAGTGGTTTGCAAAATACATCTGGGGGGAAGAGATCACAATCCCTGTGGAGAAATGACAAGCCCCTGACCCGGCACCCACTTGTCGTACTCCATGTAAGCAGCTACCTCTTTGGCCATCTCTTCACCTTTGAGCTTTGCCACGAGATGCAGCGCTCCGTCGATGCCAGCCGAAATGCCCGCCGTGGTGATTACCTTGCCATTGTCTACAAATCGCACATCCGACAGCACTTTTGTGCCGGGCAGCGCCTTGCGCAGGGATTCGATGCTGGCGTGAAAGGTAGTGGCCGTGAGGTTGTCCAGCAGACCCGCCCTGCCGATGATAAAGGCGCCTGTACACACGGAAAAGAAATAAGAAGTAGATGATCTGCGTCCTTTGACCCAGGCCATGATGCTGCTGTCCATCGAGGGAGGCCCCGCGTTGCCGCCAAAAAAGGCCATGATATCCGCCGGGGGTGCGTCGTCGATGCTATAATCGGGCATCACCTTCAATATCCCTTGTGTAACGATGGGGGCTTTTGTCTTCGAGACGGTGAAGACATGGAATCCGGCATAGGCAAATACTTCCATCGGTCCGGCGAAATCGAGTACTTCCACGCCATCCTGCAGGTAAAAGCAAATAGTCATTTGTTTATGATAATTGTTTAATACAGTTTGTCTTTCTGTAAAGGTCATGTGAAGGAGGGGCATGCCGCAGTGAGGGCATACACCTGGCTTGGTAAAGACCAGCGTATCGCAGCTGCCGCCACAGATACCACAGAACCAGGCAGTGTCTTCTTTGGAGCGCTGGCCTTGTGCATGCAGGAGGGTGGAGCCGGCCAGTAGCAGGATGAAGATGAGTGTTTTTTTCATGCTTCAAAAATACCTACGCCCCCGCAAGGTGGCTAGGACATTTCTGCGCAGTTTTAGGACAATCCCTTCCTCAGTGCCGAAGGCAAACTGCCCGTATGTTTCCGGATAATATGCCGCAGCTGGTTGGCGCTCTGCAGACCGCACTGTTCGGTGACGGCGCCTACTTTATGATTGCTGTTCAACAGGTGTACAGCCTTCTCCACCCGCAGCTTCTCCATGTACTCGCCGACAGTAATGCCGGTGGACTTCTTGAATTGACGGGTAAGATTGCGGGGACTGGTATAGATGAGCGCTGCCAGTTCCTCCACTTTTATTTTTTTAGGCAGGTGACGTACGATCCAATCCTGCACGGTATGGATATCGTCGTTGACATGGCTGCGGTATTGCATATAGATGCTGTCCTGTGGCTCGGTACCGTCACGACGGATATAGACCACCATCTCCCGCGCTATTTTGTAGGCGAACTCCGGTCCGAACCTTTCCTCCAGCAGGGCGAGCGCCATATCCAATCCTGTTGTCACTCCTGCGCTGGTATAGATATGACCGCTCTTTACAAACAGCCGGTTGCTCAACACCTTCGCATCGGGAAAGTCTTTCTGCAGCCGCTCTGTATATTTCCAGTGGGTGGTACATTCTTTTCCTTTGAGGAGACCTGCTGCCGCCAGGGTAAAGGCTCCTGTGCAGATGGAGCAGATGGTAGCGCCCGCCTTGTCGGCCTGTCGCAGCCAATTGAAGAACGTGCGGCTCTCCCGGGGAGGCACACGGCGCAGGTCATATCCGGGGATGACGAGGATGTCGGAAGGGAGTACTTTTATACTGGTGTATCGTTTGAGTCCTGTGAATTGTAGCTGAGCGGAACAGGGTTGCCGGGCGTTGTCGGAGACGTAGAGGATCTCGAATGGTTTACCATAATCGCCGCTCTCGTAGAAGGTCTGCACAGCCCCTGCCAGGTCGAGGATGTGGGTCTCTTTGTTGATGAAGAAGATGACTCTATCTCGCTGGCTCAGTAAGGATCCTTCCATATTTTGCAATGTGAGATTTGTCTGCAAAATATAGGATCTTGCTCAGGTGGTGCTTGCTTATTTTTCCTGTTTTGTTAAGAACATATAAGCAAGGAGCTAGAATTTTGGCAGTTTCCTGTTCGAGGTTCATAAAATAAAGTTACTATTTTTCTTTTCCAACTTTTTCCAAAGGTTAAGGCATGCGTGCTGTTGTAATAAAAGTTATACCACTTTAATTCTCAAAAATACTAATTTTTTTAGTAATTTTAAACTAAAGCCCATGCCCGTCTTCTCCATCGGCCACGGCACTTGTCCCATCAACGAGCTCCTTGACCTTCTTAAAAAATACGACATCTCCTGGCTCGCTGATGTGCGCACCATGCCTTACTCCAAATCCAATCCCCAATGCAACAGGGAATCGCTCCACCGCAGCCCGGAAAAATGTCACCGCAGCAAGCTTATCGGCCAGGCCCTGCAGGATATCCATATCTCCGTACAGCACATCGACGAGCGGGAGAATTGAAAGACCAGAAGACGGTAATGTTTCTGCGGGAGAAGTTTATGACGCCCCCGGGCCTTCCAATACGGACAATGCTACTGTAACGAGGTCCTCCAGCGTCTTACGGTCCGGACGGGTCTTGCCCGATACTTTCAGCCCACTGTATGTATTAAACAGATGTCTTGCCAGCATCTGGGGATTAAACGCAGTACTGATCTCGCGCGCAGCCTGCCCCTCGCTGATCCAATTCGCAAATATCCCTTCCATCTGCTCCATATTCTCTGCCGAAACTGCCGCGATGTCCTTATCCTGGTTGACCATTTCGGTGGTAGTGTTCACCATCATGCAGCCCTTGCGCATCCTGTCAGCCAATATCTCCTCCACCGCATATTGAAAGGCCGCCCTAATCCGTGGAACCACAGGCTTCACCTTGCCGGCCAGCTCATGCAGCTGCCGCTGCTGATCACCCAGGTAGTATCGCAAACATCGCATGAACAATGCATGCTTCCCTCCAAAGCTGTTATAGATGCTGGACCTGCTCAACCCGGTGATCCTGGTCAGCTCATCCATGGAGGTGGCATTGTATCCCCTGGTCCAGAACAATTCTGTCGCCCTGCGCAATACTACCTCCTCATCGAATAAGATTTCCTTTGGCATAATGACCTCCTTTTTTAACAAATTTACAGCGTCGCCATACCACCATCTGCGATCAGCTCTGCGCCCAGCACAAAACCGGAATCTTCCGACGCGAAGAAGACGGCGATCTTTGCTATCTCCTGCGGAGTGCCGAATCGTCCAATAGGTATCTGACCGGCTGTCTGTTCCATATGCTCTTTTTCAGGCACTCCCAATTTGCTGTGAAGAGGCGTAGCCACGGGACCTGGACTGACGGCATTCACACGGATCTTTTTGGGGAGCAGCTCGGCGGAAAGGTTCTTGGCAAAGGTCAGTACGGCAGCCTTGCTCGCGGCGTAGATGGAGGCGTTTGGCATACCCATGTGCGCATTTATCGAAGTATTCAAGACGATGGAGCGAACTTCGCAATACCCGCATTGATGAACAATACATCCACCTTGGGGAAGATAGCTGATACCTGCTGCCCCAACTGTACCACATCCTTCAGGTTCGAGGTGTCGGAGACGATGCCCCGCGCCTGCATACCCAATTCTGTTACTGCCTGGTCCAGAGAATTCTTGTTCCTTCCGGTGATGATCACCCTGGCGCCCTCTGCAATAAACTCACTGGCCGTAGCCAGCCCAATACCACTGTTCCCGCCTGTAATAACCGCTGTTTTGTTTAATAACCTGTTCATAAAAAGCATTTTTACATTTATTTGGAATACTCATTCCAGAACAAAGATAAGATATTTGGAACGATCATTCCAAATCTTTTCCGCTATTTCACCCGTAGAGGTCATTTGAAAATAGGGGAAAACCCCTACCCGTGGTAGAAAACGTCCAAAAGTCAAAATACCTTCTATCCCACACCGTTAACCCCTGAGTGCACCCGTAGAGCAACTATTCGTTAGGCCCTGAAACCCAATGCATGCTATTCGAACCTGTCAAAACTAAAGCCCTTGCCATGTCGCTGGCGATACTCCTGTGTCGCCTGGCCACCGCACAACCACCGGGGCCGGGTCTTCAGTTCGAACATCTTGATATCAATGCAGGACTCTCTCAAAACAATGTCCTTGCCGTCCTCCAGGACAGCCGTGGTTTTATGTGGTTCGGCACCCGGGACGGGCTCAACAAATACGATGGCTATCAGATCACAGTCTATCGCAACGATCCCCGCAACAAATGCAGTCTCAGCAATAATTTTATTTCCGACATCATAGAAGACCACAAGGGCTATATCTGGGTAGCTACCCGCGGAGGAGGTCTCAACAGATATGACAGAACAAAGGATCAGTTCCAGGTGTTCCGAAAGGATGGCGGCAAAAATTCCATACCCAGCGATCTCATCACCCGGCTGGCGGAGGATGCCGCCGGTAATATCTGGATAGGCACGGAAGACCAGGGTATCGTCTACCTCATACCTGACAGCAACCGCTGTTATCATTATCATCACGCAGACAATGACCCTGCCAGCCTCAGCGGCGACTATGTCCGTGCGGTGTATGTCGACAGCCGTCAGAACCTTTGGGTCGGCACATATGGCAATGGCCTGGATCTCTTTGATAAAAAGGGGAGGAAATTTACCCGGTTCATCCACCGTGAGAAAGACCCATCTTCTCTTTGTGATAACAGGCTAATCTGTCTTTTCGAGGACAGCCGTCACTGTCTCTGGATCGGTACGGATGGAGGAGGGCTGGACAGGATGGACAACCCCGGCCCCGGCGGCGTCTTTTCTCATTTCAAGCATACACCGGGTGACACAAAGGGTCTCTCGGGCAATGTCATCTATGGCATAGGTGAAGGCCCCAAACATTATATCTGGATAGGGCTGGAAAACGCGGGGCTCAATATCTACAACCCCAACACCAACACTTTCCAGCAGCATCTGCACGACGACATCGACCCCACCAGCCTTAGCAACAACTCCATCCACACGGCATATGAGGACAACGCAGGCAATATGTGGCTGGGCTCCTTTGCAGGCGGCATGAATATTTACAAGCGATATTCCAGCCAGTTCATACACTACCGTCATACACTAGACCCTGCCAGTCTCAGCCATAACAACGTGCTCAGCATCACGGAGGCTGAGGATAAAAAATTATGGATCGGCACGGATGGAGGGGGACTCAACAGATTTGATCCCGTCACCGGTCAGTTCCAGCACTTTCTTCACCAGGAAGGCAATCCAAACACGATATGCGGGAATTATGTGCTATGCGCCCTCCAGGATAGAACAGGCCATGTCTGGCTGGGCACCTGGGGCGATGGGGTCACGGTATTCGACCCTAAAAAAGGCGTCTATAGACATTTCCGTCATAATACAGCTGACCCCACGAGTCTAAGTAACAATAATGCATATGCGCTTCATGAAGATCACGACGGAAATATCTGGATCGGCACCTATGGCGGCGGATTGGAGCTGTATCACCCGGGGACGGGCGGCTTTAGCCATTATTCGTATGATGACAAGGACCCGGTGAATGTCAACAGCAGGAAAATACATTCCATATTCGAGGACAGGGAAGGGGGCATCTGGCTGGGCACGGATGGAGGAGGATTGAACTATTTTGATAAAAACACCCATCAATTCACCCGCTACACCCACGTCGAGGGGCAGAACAGTATCAGCGATAACAGGGTAGGCGAGATCTATGAAGATGAAAAAGGCAATCTCTGGATAGGCACGCTGAATGGCCTTAATTATTTCGACCGGGCCACCCACCAGGTGCATGTCTATACCAAGGAAGACGGTCTTCCCAACAACGTCATCTTCGGCATCCTGCCTGGCACGAAGGATCAGCTCTGGATCAGCACCAACAAAGGATTGTGTCTCTTCAATACGTCCACCCACAAGGTAAAGAACTATGGTACTTCAGACGGATTGCAAAGCTATGAGTTCAAGGAGCATGCCTACTGCAAGAGCAGCAGCGGGGCGCTGTATTTCGGCGGCGTCAATGGCTTTAATGAGTTCTTCCCGGACAGTATCAAAGAGCAGGTGGCCGATCCGCCGCTGCTGATCACGGGTTTCCAGATATTCAATAAGGATGTACCCATTGCAGGGGACAGCATAGACCCATCCCCTTTGAAGAAATCCATTACCGAGACCAGGGAGATCATGCTCCCCTATGCCAGCTCTGTCATCTCCTTTGAGTTTGCTTCGCTGAACTACAGCACCATGGAGAGAAGACAATACGCCTACATGCTGGAAAATTTCGACAAGACCTGGAACGATGTTGGCAGCAAGCGTACAGCCACCTATACCAACCTGGACCCGGGTAACTATACCTTCAAGGTGAAAGGAAAAGACTATGAAGGCAGGTGGTCCCCTCGCATGGCAGTAGTACAGCTAACCATCACTCCGCCCTTCTGGATGACATGGTGGTTCAGGCTGGGTGTGACTCTGCTGACGGTAGGAATAACTGTTACGCTGTACAGGATTCGTATCAATGGCATCAAGGCCCAGCAACGAAAGTTGAAAGAGCTCGTGGACCAACGCACGGAACAGCTGGCACAGGCAATGGAGGACGAACGGAAGGCCAACGGCGCCAAGAGCATATTTTTGGCCAATATGAGCCATGAGATCCGCACGCCTATGAATGGCATGATAGGAATGGCGACCCTTCTCTCACAAACAAAGCTCGATGATGAACAACGGGGTTATGCAGAGACGATACAGAATTGCGGGGAAACACTGCTCATCGTCATCAATGATATCCTGGACGTCTCCAAAATAGAATCTGGGAAAATGGAGCTCGATGAAAAAGAGATAGACCTGCACGACTGTATAAAGGAGGTGCTGGCCATCTTTAGCGTCAAGGCAGCCCAGTCCGGGCTAGGGCTGGAATATGACATCGACGCTTCTATTCCTTCTCCCATCCTTGCGGACGGTGGCCGTCTCCGCCAGGTATTGATCAATATTGTAGGCAATGCCATCAAATTCACGCACCATGGAAAGGTTAGCGTCCGTGCCTACCTCACCGGGCCCGCAAGTCCTGACAACAGCGACAAGCTGGAGATAGGCTTCGAAGTGAAGGACACCGGCATTGGCATACCTCATGATAAATTTGACCAGCTTTTTAAAGCATTCTCGCAGGTGGACTCATCCATCACCCGCAAATATGGCGGCACCGGACTGGGCCTTACCATCTGTGACAAGCTGATCCAACTGATGGGCGGCAAGATAAAAGTAGAAAGCAAGCCCGGCAAAGGCTCCGTATTCAGCTGGACGATCCTCTGTCGGCCCGGCACACAAAAAAGAAAGATTCCTATGGCAACCACACCCCTACCTGTGCAGATGGCGGAAAAGTATCCGCTGCAAATCTTAGTAGCAGAAGACAACCCGATCAATCAACAACTGGCAATGGTCATCCTGACAAAGATGGGCTATGAGCCGGAATTTGTGGAAAATGGAAAAGAAGTCCTCACCAGACTGCAGGAGAAAAAGATAGACCTCATACTGATGGATATCCAGATGCCGGAGATGGATGGTCTGGAAGCCACCCGTATCATACGCAACGGCGATGGTCCGCAACCGGTGATAATCGCCATGACAGCCAATGCCATGTCGGGGGACAGGGACGAATGTCTGGCCGAAGGCATGAACGACTATCTCCCCAAGCCGGTGAACCTGGACCAGCTGGTGACCATGCTGAAAAAATGGGGAAGCACGATCAACGCTCAGACACTACCTCATAGTGCCTAACCCGGTCCTCCCAGCTCAGCATCATGCCCTTTACGACCTTGGGGATTACGGCTCTCCCGGGATCATCACCGGCGAACTTCCGGATGGCATCCATGGATTCCCATATGGTGATGATCAGGAACTCTATTCCATCGGCAGTGCTGCGCCGGAGAATAGATGCTTTTACAAAGCCTGAAATGGCGGAGATCAACGGAAATGTCTCCGTCTCCAAATGACGGATATAGTTATTAGCCTCGCCCCTCTTTGCCACTCCCCTCCAATGACGTTGTATCATATTAGCTCGTATTTTACTTCATACAATGATTTTCCAAATGCCTGTGAGGCCTTCTCTTCGGTGCGTACAAATCCATGCCGCTGATACAGGGACGCAGCCGTAGCCAGCTCATGCGTCGTCCAAAGATAGCTCCCCCGATAGCCTGTACTTCTAAGATGCTCCATATACAGGTCCATGAGCTTCTTGCCCAGTCCGATGCCCCTGTATCCGGGCTCCAGGATAAAATAACGCAGCTGCGCGATATTTCCGTCCCGATGCATCAGCAGGAGAAAGCCTACGATCTTATCCCGATGCTCACAGATCCACACCCGGTCCTTTACGGGATCGTACTGCTGATAGAATTCAAACATTCCCTGCGCGACATAAGCTTCGAAAGCAATACCATAACTATACTCTTCCTTATACAACCTGCCATGCAGATGGATGACATACCCGATGTCACCCGGCCTCAGCTCCGTACGTATAACGATATCATCGAGGCAAATGGCTGTTTCCATAACTGATCATTATTTTCTTTATCTCATTCATATGATGCACCAACCTGTCGGCCTCCTCATCCGGCACCTGCCGAAGGATATCCTTCACCTGTTTGTCCGAAGCCTTGTTCAACACATCAAACGTTTCCTTGCCCTTTAGAGTAAGAAAGATAGGTTGCACTCTGCCATCTTCAGCAGAACGCCGGCGTGTGATCAGTCCCTTGCGGGTAAACTGATCCAGGATCCGGCTGAGATATCCTTTATCAAGCTCCAGCAGGGCGGCGATCTCCCACGCCTGCACACCATCCCGGTGATACAGCTCATACATTATCCTCGCCTCTTGCAGGGTAAAGGCACTGTTAAGAACATACCTGTTCAGCAGCCCGATCACTTCCGTATAAAACCTGCTGAAAGCACGAACTTCATCCACTACTCTTTGTTTCATTATGCCAAGATAATACTATTAGTTGACAAAATCAACTAATTTTCGGCAGAGGGTGGAGCGAGGAGAAAATGGACTTTAGCGTCCGCACGGCCTGCCGGATCTTGTCCTCGGGGAAGGAAGAATACCCCAGCAGTATGCCGGGACGGCGACAGGCTCCGATGGTATATTCCCGCAGGCTCAGCAGTATCAGCCCCTTATCGGCAGCAGCCTGTAACAACCTGTCTTCATCGACAGGTCTCTTAAAGTAGACGGCCAGGTGCATACCTGCAGCGGGATCGGTGAAGGACAGGTACTCCGAGAGATGTGTCTCCAATTCCTCCAGCAGACATTGGAGGCGGGCACTATAGATGGATCGCATCTTCCGCAGGTGCCGGTGGAAGTATCCTTCCTTTATAAAGTCGGTGAGTATCAGCTGGTCTACAATGGCTGATTGCCGGTCGTTCAACGCCTTTAAAGACCGGAAGGACTGGAACACCGCCTGATCGGGCAGCACCATATACGCCACCCGCAACGCAGGGAACAGTACTTTGCTGAACGTCCCGATATAAATGACATTCCCATGTGCATCGAGCCCCTGCAATGCGGGGATGGGCTTGCCGCGATAGCGCAGTTCGCTGTCATAATCATCCTCGATGATCCATAGCCGGCGGTCGCGCGCCCATGCCAGCAGCTTCAACCGCTGGGCCAGGGGCAGGGTGCCACCCACGGGATGCTGATGTGACGGTGTCAGATAGGCCAGCCGCGCGTTTGGATAACGCTGACAGGCATAGTCGATGTCCGTGCCTTCGCCGGTCACCGGTATTGGACAGGCCACCCCTCCATGCAGCAAAAAAGTGAATCGGGCATTTACGTATCCCGGATCATCGATCCAGAATTGGTCTCCAGGCTGTAATAACAGCTGTGCGGCCAGGAAAAGGGCCTGTTGTGTTCCATTTACGATGAGAATGCGGCTTGCATCGCACTCCACGCCTCTGTTGACCCTGAGATGATCGGCTATGGCTTCCCGTAAGGGCAGGGCGCCGGCGGCATCCTCGTACCCCAAATGTTGAAAGTCAAGATAGCGATAGACCCTTGCCGCCAACTTGCTCCACACAGCAAAGGGGAAGGCGTCAAAGGCGGGCTGCGAAGTTTGGAAGGGAGCCGTTTCTTCCCTATCTATATTTCGTTGTAACACGACTTCATTCAATCTGCGTACGAACTCCCCCTCGACCCGCCGGCCCGGCAAGGGCCGGCGACCAGCCCGCGGAGCGGGCGGGATGGCATCCATGGCCTCGACAAAGCTCCCGGCCCCAGCCTTGCTCCGTATATACCCCTCCATCAACAGCTGCTCGAACGCTATCACCACGATGTTCCGCGACACGCCCAGTTCCTCGGCAATCAGCCGGGTAGCAGGCAGCCTGTCATTCGGCTGCAAACGCCCATTCAAAATGGCCTCCCGCATCCCCTCATACAACTGCTCATATACCGGGCGCGCGTCCCTCCTGTCGATGCGTATAAAAGGCAGCGATATCTGCCGGGAAATTCTGCTCATGACCAGGATTTAAATGGTATCATAAAATATATGCAAATTGGACCAAAACGTAGTACCAAATTACGAATATCTTTGTTGCATGACAACATTAAACAGCACCAGCACTTACTTCAACACCCGCGGACGGGTCACTCAATACCTGCCGCAGGGCGGCGAGTCTACCCTCGCCTACTTCATGCACAAGCTCTGCTACGAGACAGAAGCTTCCGACGTATACACCGACATGCAAAATGGTGTTGACGACTTCATCGTCATCGACGCCCGCAGCCCGGAAAGCTTTGCCAGGGAACATGTTCCCGGCTCCATCAATATTCCCCACCCGCTGATGAACCTGGAGACGACGGCCCTCCTCCCAAAAGACAAAATGATGGTGGTCTACTGCGATGGCATAGGATGCAACGCCTCCACCAAGGGCAGCATGAAGCTGGCCAGCCTGGGATTTGCCGTAAAAGAAATGCTCGGCGGTCTGGAATGGTGGAAGTACGACGGCTACGAAACGGAAAAAGGTCCCATATCATCAAACCCTCTTGTCTGTGGCTGCGAATAAACTTATAGCCTTTGCTACCTGCCGTCCCTTCCCTGCCCTGTCGGAGGACGATGTCCAACTGGCGATGGCCTTGTCGGCTGCAGGCTACACCATCGAAGCAACTCCCTGGGACGATGAAGACATCGACTGGATAAGATATCGGGCGGTGGTCATCCGCAGCACCTGGAACTATCACCTGCATCCTACCGCATTCCGGGCCTGGCTGCATCGACTCAAAAAACTGCGTCTTTCCATATTCAACCCCATCGATATACTGGAATGGAATATGGACAAAGCCTATCTGGAACAGCTGCAACAGCAGGGCGTGCCCCTGCCGCCGACCCAGTTCCTGGATAAGGACAGCCACCCCGACCTGGACAGCATCTTCCAGGCCACAGGCTGGCGACGCGCCGTGATCAAACCCTGTATCTCCGCCACTGCCTATAACACATGGGTCACCGGACCAGATACGGCTACAGCCGACAACCCACGTCTGCACGAGCTGCTGCGGACGGACAGGTACATGATCCAGGAATTTATGGAAGAAGTGGAGACAGATGGAGAATACTCCCTGCTCTTTTTTGGTCAGCAATACAGCCACGCTGTAAAGAAGACTGCCAGGGCAGGCGATTTTAGAGTGCAGGAAAAATATGGCGGCACCAGTCTCCCTGCACGGCCTGGATCGGACATCATACGACAGGCAACGGCCATCCTGGACACGGCAGTACTTCTGTCGCCCCTCCTTTATGCACGCGTAGATGGCGTCATCCGCAAGGGCGTATTTACCTTGATGGAATTGGAGCTGGTAGAGCCTACACTGTTCTTTGACCAGCATCCACTGGCCCTAGAGCAGTTCGTCTATTTCTTTAGCAGCTCCCTGACGGCCGCCTCGATCTGCTGATCATGACCGGCGGATAACACATCGGGCTCATTACGTATGGGAATGTCAGGTTCCAGCTGATGACCTTCCTCGAAATATCCCTCGGGTGTACGCCATCCCCCCATGGGCATGCCAAAGACCAGCCCGGGATCGATCTGCGTTTCCCACCAGACAAAGGTGCCGGTGCCGGGAACAGGCATACCAAGGGTCTTGCCTGCATTCTTCAATTTATAGGCGGCGGGAAAAAGATGCGCGTCGGAATAATTGGCCTCCCCGATGATGACGATGGAAGGCTTTACCCATTTGTCATAGGGCTCGGAGCCTACATACTGTCCATGCGGGATGATATCGAAATATTTCTTGCCATTGAGAAAATCGGACAGCTGCTCGTGGATATTACCTCCCCCGTTGAATCGGGTGTCGATGACCAACGCATCCTTACCGATGTTACGGCCCAATGCCTCTTCAAATACGGTGCGCATGCTTTCGTCATCCATGGCCCGTACATGGATATATCCTATCTTACCCTTGGACAGGGAATCCGTTTCCTTGCGGCGGAGCCGCACCCAACGCTGGTACAGCAGTTCTTCTTCATCTCCTATCGAAATGGGCTTCGCCGTCTCCTCCCAGCGGGTATTCGTCGCAGGATTGTAAAGAGATAATAAAATGAGCTTGCCCACCTTGCGATTCAACAGGCTGTAATGATCCATGTTATCGGTAATATCTTCCCCGTCGATCTTTTCCAGGATGACACCAGGGACGATCTTTGAGGAAGACTTGTCTAACGGACCGCCATCGACCACTTCCCAGATCTTCAAACCCGAACCCTTGTATGCGTAATCATGGAATATGCCCAGCGAAGCAGTCTGATCGCCGCCCGGCCTCCTGCCGCCAAAATAATAGCAGCCGGTATGAGATACGTTGAGCTCGCCCAGCATTTCACTAAGCATCTCTGCGAAGTCATAATCGTTGTTGATATAAGGAAGGAACTTCTTATAAGCAGTGTAGTAAAAATCCCAGTCCACGCCATTCATATTCACTACATAATATTTCTCCTTCATCTGACGCCAGGCATGATCGAAAATATAAGCTTTCTCATCCGCATCTTTCAGCACCATCTCGCCATTGATGGCCACGGGCTCGGGCTTGCCGCTCTCCGCATCTATCTTAGTGATACGGCCTTCCGCCAACACAAAGATTGATTTACCGTCCTCGGATAATTCCATACCGGCATACCGGGCGCCCAGCTTAAAGAACAATTTGGTTTCCTTGGTACGCAGCTCTGTCATCCACAGATCGTATCCTTTCTCGAACTGGGTGAGGTAATATAATTTCTCACCATCCTTGGACAGAAGCCAGTCGGAGGCGTCGGAAGTATGCGTGGTCAGCTTGAGCTTCCTTTCCGTGAGGTTGTCCCAGTCTATTTTGATCTCTTTGGGAGAATCCTTTTTCTTTTCTGCGCTATCCTTCTTCTTATCATTCTTTTTGCCGCCAGACTTTTCCTCTGCTTCCTTCTTATCCTTATCTTTCTTTTCCTCTTGTTCCTTCAAAAGGGCCAGCTCCTCTTTTGAGAGCCTGAACCTGTCAAATGCCTCCTTGGTAAAGAACATACCGAATACATCCGCTGTTGCGGGGTAGCCTGCCTGCTGACGAGTGCCGTTCCTGTCGGAGCCCCAGACAAACATCTTTCCGCCCATACACCATTTGGGACCAAAATCATCATAACCGCTGAGGGTCAGGTTGATCACCGGCGACTTGCCGTCGGCGGCCACAAGCCCTACTTCGGGCGTCTGCACCCGTTCGGGTGGGCCAAACTGTACAAGGAACCATTTTCCATCGGGCGACCATTGATAATATTGATCCCCGTCGGCATAGGAATAATTCTTATCGGCGGGGAGGATGGTCCGCGACTGCCGACTTGCAAGATTCACTACTTTAAGCGTCACACGATCCTCCAGGTATGCTACTTCTTTTCCATCCGGTGAGAAGGCTGGCTGGAATTCTTCCGCGGGTGTTGCGATGACGGTATCTTCCTTCAATATGGTAGACGCATAAAAATAGGGCTCTTCTTTACGGATGATGGATACCTTATAGATATTCCAGTTGCTGTTCTTTTCCGCAGCATATACGAGGCTGCGCCCATCGGGACTAAAGCTGACACTACGCTCCTGCCAGGGAGTATTCGTGATCCGCTTGGTAATGCCCCCCGTAACACTGGTGACAAATATTTCACCTCTAAAAACAAAGGCTATCTCTTTCCCATTGGGTGATAATTTCATCTCCGTCAGTCCGCCATTGACAGGCAGCACTTTCTCCAGCACATACCGGCCATCTTCTGCTATACGAACAGGCACTTTCTGTGGCTCGCCGGAAGACTTCTTGATATATATCTCGCCGTCGAACCCAAAGCAAAGGGTATTATCATTGGCGCGTGATAAGAATCGCACGGGATGTTTGCTATAATGTGTCAGGGCTGTGGAGGAAGAGGGGTTTTGTACAGAAGACTTATATATATTGAAGCTGCCGTCCTGCTCGCTGAGATAATAAAAGTCATTGCCATTGGCATCCCATACGGGATTACGATCCTCCCCTTTGAATTGTGTCAGGCGGGTGTATTTCCCCGACTTCATATCATATAACCAAATATCACGGGTGATGGAAGAAGTATGGTGCTTGCGCCATTCGCTCTCGTACCCTTTTTGATCGTCATACAGCAGCTTGTCGCCGGCGGCATTGACGGTGGCTTCCTGTGCGGATATAGGCAGCAGCTGGCTCACTTTGCCACCGGCCACGGGCACGGTATATAGTTCCGTCATCACGCCGGAAGGAAACTGCGCGTCGGTGACGAGGTCCTGTCGCTGCGTAGTAAAGATGATTTGCTTGTCGTCCGCCGTGAAGCTGCTGGGTATCTCATTACGCGAGTAAAAGGTCAACCTTCGCGCCTCGCCACCGACAGCCGGCATCACAAAGATGTCGAAGTTGCCATACCGGTCTGATGCAAATGCAATGTATTTCCCATCGTGCGACCATACGGGAGCGAACTCATAGGACTCGCTGATGGTCAGCGGCACGGCGGTACCACCCGCAGCAGGTACTTTATAAATATCACCTCTATAGCTGAAGAGGATGGTCTGACCATCGGGCGAAAGGACAGGATAGCGCATCCACAAGGGGTTGTCCTGGCTAAAAGCGGCCAGAAAGAAAAATCCGGCGGATAAGGAAAGCAGTAGTTTTTTCATATGCTGAAAATAAGCATTTTTTGACTCGATCCAATACTCAAAAATCGCTTGGTCGTCATATCAAAATTTTGTTAAAATCCCTGTCTAACAAGGCTTTCGGAGGGTGTACCCCCCGATGAACGTAATAAGATCAGGGAAAAGAAGGCTTGTACACCCATCCATCACGTACTACTTTTGCCTCGTCAAACACAGAATTGCTTGCCGACCCAATTGTAAACTTTGTAAAAGATAAAACAGAATAGTTATGAAAAGCAATTATGTAGTAAAGACCCTGGCAGCAGTTGCAGTAGCAGTAGTATTCACAGTAAGCAATCCCCTGGCATCTCTTGCCAACGATGGTAACAAGAACGCCAACCTCAAGGACGACCAGGTTTCTGTTCAATATGTAGGTACCAACGAAAACCAGGTTGTTTTCCACGTAGAATTCGAGAACCCTACTGCCGAAAAGTTCTGGCTGATCATCAAGAATGATGCTGGTGACGTAGTATATCGCAAACAGTTCAGCGGCGCTCACTTCAGCAAATCCATCTTCGTTCAGAAGGAAGATACTGAGATCCGTCCCACCTTCATCATCCGTAACAGCAATAACGAAGTGGTACGTAAGTTCGCCGTTAGCAATGTTGTTACCGAGAACACAGTAGTAACGAAATTGTAATAAGCGTAGGATTAGGATTTAGATTGGATAAAGATATCTCAGAAGCCATCGATTCAATAGAGCGGGCCCCGGATAGTTCCGGGGCTTTTTGTTTTCGGTGTCCCTCGGACAACTTATTGCCCTACAGGTCGAAAATCTTTGCCCATCATAAGAATTTTCGCTACAAAACACTCATTACCAGCCAGATGCCTGTCCGGTCCGGAGGTTTGACATAATGAAATCGCCCAAAACATGGTTTGCACACCCATCGATGTATTTCTATTTTTGTATTGTCTAATGAAGATTGCTTCTCCAGCAATGAAAATCCTCTCGATTGTCTGCGTCTTCCGATTCAAGCCTACCATTTAAATCACAGACAAAAAAAATCAGTTATGAAAAACATTTTGAAAGCAATCTCTGCAGCAGCCCTTTTACTTATCATCAACAACCCTATCGCCAGCCTGGCAAACGGCGGCAAGAACGAAAAAGCCAAGCTCACCGACGAGCAGGTCACCGTTCAGTACGTAGGTGTCAGTGAAGATCATGTAGTATTCCATGTAGATTTCGAAAATCCCACTGGAGAAAAGTTCTGGCTGATCATCCGTAATGACAACGGTGATGTAGTATATCGCAAACAGTTCACCGCAACTCATTTCAGCAAGAACGTATATTTCGAGAATGAGCAGTCCGACATCCGTCCGACCTTCATCATTCGCAACGACAATAACGAGATCGTACGTCAGTTCGCCGTTACCCGCACAGTCACTGAAAACACAGTTGTTACCAAATTGTAAAATAATCCTTTCCCCAAGCAAAACCCTGCATATGCAGGGTTTTTGTATATTTGGACATGGCTAAATACTGTCTCGTATACGACGCCAAGGATGCATTAGGCGCCGGTCCCATGGACCTGAAACTGGATATCGCGGACTTCCTGCTGGCGAATAAGGCTTTCAATCTGGAGAACCCGGTGAACAGCACCATACTCTTCGAAGATGGCAATATAAAACCCAGTCTAACCCACTGGCAGTCCCAACTGACCCGGAAATTCCAGGAAGAGATTTACTATTATCTCTGTGTGGTAGCTTCCAGCCGGGAAGGCGAGCACCTGGACAGAAATGAAGGGGACATGGACCTCAATGACGCCTTCCAGGAGGAGCTGGATGACCTTCAGGACTAGTCCTTAGCCCGCATCCAGCGTGACCCGTTGATACTATTGCTACGATTGTCACAAGGGTCGTTTACCAGGGTCATGGTCAGCGTATCCGCAATGAACGCATAGATATACACACCCGTCTGGTCAGGACAAACATATTTCCCGTCGATGTCCTTCATCGAGATAGTATCCTTACTGATCTTACAGAGGCTGCGCACCACCACTTCCCCTGATCCATCCGTAACAAAGGAGGAATCTCCCTTAATATGAAGGGTCAATGTATCGTGCAATTCATCGATGTACAATTTCCAGCTGGTGCCCTTTATCGACTGGGCATGGAGACTGATCGCGCCGGCTAACGATAAGGCAATGGATAAGAATAGTGTTTTTCGCATATAGAATGTTATTACCCTAAAAATAAGGTTTCTATTCCAATCCCCGCAAATACCCCATCATGTCCTGCTGCAATCCCGCACCAACGGCTACAAGGAGTGAACAAATGCCGTCAGGCTTTCCCCATTATTAAGAGACAATTTCTTCTTCAGGCGATACCTGGAAACCCGCAGGCTGTCCTGGGATATCCCAAGGAGGGTGGCGATGTCGCCGGAGGTGAGGTTTAATTTGATGAGGGACAGCAGACGGAGGTCATTGCCCGTAAGATCTTCGCAATGCGCCTTCAAATGACCGAAAAATTGCTGGTGCACCTGGCCAAAAGTCTCCCTGAACTCACTCCAGTACTGGTCGTGGTTGAAATGGAGGTTTATCTGCTGGATCAGCTGCTGCAGCTGCTTTTTCTGGTCACGCTTGTCATCCTTTACCATCAGTTCCAGACGGTCTCGCAGATTTTCCAGCAGCTGGTTCTTCTGGATGACATGGAGGGTGCTATTGGTGAGCCCCTTCCGCTTGACCTCCAGCTCCCGTATCAGCCTTTCCTCCTGCAGCTGCCGGTTTTGCAGCTCGGCCTGCATCAGCTCCCGCTGAGCCTGGTATATCTGTCTGTCCCGCTCGCCCGTTAGACGCTCATTCCTGATCTTGAGACGCTGGCGGCTGATGACAACGGCGCCCAGCACTATCAGCAGCAGGATCACAGCGACGACTGCCGTGGTTGTAACCATAGTTATCTTCCGGGCATCCTCCAGGTCCTTTTTTGCAAGGGACTGGATATACTTTTCCTTTAATAAAACGAAAACACTGTCCGCCCGGTCGTTCCCCTTTACCTGTGCCTCATCAGAAAAAGACAGAAAAAGTAGCAACCCCAGGGTAAGGCCCCGAAAGGATATATTACACAAATAGCTCATTTATAGAAGGAGTCACAAAGAAAAGGGATTAGTATTATGTAATTGTTAAGCGATTCTGCATATTTACACGCATGAACAACGACAACCATACTAGCCAGACCACCCCGGTGTTACAGGTTGACGGCCTCAACGTATACTACGGCAGCTTCCACGCAGTCAGCAATGTCAGCTTCGAAGTAAGGCCAGGAGAGATATTCGGCCTTCTTGGTCCTAACGGGGCGGGTAAGACGAGTACGCTTAGCGCCGTGGAAGGTCTGTTGAAACCACAATCCGGCAATATCCGGGTAGCGGGTTATTCCATCCGCGAACAACCTTTGTATGCCCGGGCTAATATGGGAGTACAGCTGCAGGCTACGAGCTTTCAGCCGGAGCTGACGATCACGGAGATCATACAGCTCTATGCAGGTATTTACGGAGTGGATCTGTCAAAGGAGCAGGTAGCATCTATCCTGGCCAATATCAAGCTGCAGGATTCCGCAAATAAAAAATATGGACAGCTGTCCGGCGGGCAGCAACAACGCATATCCCTGGTCATCGCCACCATCCACGATCCGCAGCTGGTGCTGCTGGACGAACCCACTACGGGTCTGGACCCACAATCCCGCCGTCAGCTCTGGGTGAGAATAGAAGCCATGCGGGATAAAGGGCATGGCATCCTGCTGACCACGCATAGTATGGAAGAGGCAGAAGCGGTCTGCGACCGGATCGCTATCATCGACCACGGTAAGATCATCGCTACGGATACGCCACAGGCGCTCATCGACAGCAATCGTGAAAGGCCGGAAGTGATCCAGGCCTCCCGCAAAGGGAAGGTCACGCTGGAAGACGTATTTATAGGACTAACGGGTACGGAAGTCCGCTCATAAAGCAATTGCAACACATCAGCCATGACTACAACTATCCCATCCGCCGGCTCTGTATTTATAAAACTGCTGCGCGCCGACATGACCACGCTTTGGCGCAATCGCCGGGCATCCCTTCTCGTGGTGCTGGTGCCTACGGTGATCCTTATTTCCTGGAAGGGTCTCATCGGCCAATTAGGCGGGACCGGCGTTCTCTCCAATTGCATCACGGTAGGACTTACTGCCATCGGATTGATGGGCTATACAAATATGATAGCACGCGACAGGGACAAGGGCATCTTTCAACGGTTGCGTGTGGCGCCCGCGCCAAAATGGACCATCATGACGAGCCGACTGGCGGTGCAATTGTTAATGATCATTATCACGACCGTCGTACTTTTCATCGTAGGCTATAAATTCGACGACATTAGTATCGAAGCCAGAGGTTATCTATTTGGACTGCTGGCGTCTATCGTAGGCGGGGCGATCTATCTCAGCCTGGGGCAGATCATCGTGGGGCTGATCAAAAATCCCGAGACAGTGAATGTCGTTACAAGGCTGGTATATTTTCTCTTTATCATGATAGGCACGTTCGGCGAGACGGGTTATCTGGGTCCATATGTAACGAATGCCGTCGAATGGTCCCCTTATGGCACGGTGAAAGACATTATATCGGCAGCCTTGGAACCATCTACCTGGAACAGCCATAGTTCGATGGCTCTCTTGGTCACACTGGGCTATACGGCGGTGTTTGCCACCTTTGGTATTAAATGGTTCCGCTGGAATACGCGCTAGAGACTAATATTGGCGCCGACGCCGTAATATCTTCTGTCACTCGTCATATCCACGGAGGATAAAATGCCGCCACCTGCCAGTGCACGACAGTCTGCATAAATTTCCAGGTTCATTTTTTTGTGCATGGGAACCTTATAACCTGCATAGACATTTTGCAGGATCCAGCCATTTCTTCTTGCTGCCAGGACATATGAATTTTGGCCGGAAAAATCATACATCTCCCCGCTGAAATGATATAGCAGATCCAGCCCCAGGCTGAAACCATGACACTGTATCCTATTCATCCAGCCTCCCGTAAAGCTGGGTCTTTTGTTGTCAGGTGTGTTATCGCCGATGATGTAGGGATTAGGTTCGGCTACGTTATGGACGCGAAGCACGGTGGTATTCGCTCCCATCATCCAACTGACGCCGGCGCGATCTATCAAACGATAATTGACCCCCAGCCGGTGCTGCGATGAACTCATCGTATTCAACCAATAGATGACGGTGGTATCACCCTGGTTCGTAAGCACCCCCCTCGAAAAATTCCGGCGCTCGAAATTATAATCGAGCTGCAGCCGGCCATGCATTGATTTCCAGGACAGTCCCGCCTCCCAGACCCAATATTTAGGCGCTTTATCAACTGCCGGCATCGCATAGTAGGACCTCTCCGGAAAGATGTTACCCACCGTAAACAGGCTGCCAGGATAGTAATACCGGTAGGGCAGATCGTTGCCATCGACGTCATTTAGAGAATTGTCGCTAAAAGAATAGAGACTGCGTCGCGATGCCGACGCAAAAAGTTGAAGACTGTTGCTGCGGCTCACTCCATCCAGCTTCAGCAAATCGACGGCGACACTGCCAAAAGCGGATGTCCTGGGTAGCATTATCGCTGCATGCGCGGGGGCTCTGTGCGAAACATTCGATACGACCCCGGCCTGGATATTCAGCACCTGTTTATAGCTGACGTCAATGGTGGGTGTCAGTACATAGAGCTTGATGCGACCGGGGTTAAGCATCGCGCTGCCGGGCTCGCCGTAAATCGCGCCGGCCGGTGTCCCTGCCTCGGGGCCAGTCTCCCTATAGTACGCTTCTCTATATACTTCCTCGGCATCCTGATAGGACGCATTGATGGCAGGCTCGAGGGTCAAATTTTGCGCATGAATGGCATAGCTCAACCGATCCCGCACATAGAACTGATAGATATGAAAATCCTCATTCCCCTTCTGATAAGTATTGGAACTTTCGTTGGGAGGTGCAAAATGGTACAGCATGTTGTTGCCCTCTTTCTGAGAAAAATGAAGATATCCCACCTGCAGGTCATTCCTTAACCCGGGCAACCACTCGCCACGCCATCTTATCCAGGAGCTGAACTGCTGGTCATTTTCGTGCGAATGCGTAAAGCCATCCGTAAAAATAGATCCAGCGTTTGCTGGCGCATGGTAATTAAATGTCGAATCCAATGTCTGCGGAGCGAAACCAACGTGCAATTCTACTGCGTTTTTCGAGTCTGGCGTCCAGTGAAAATTCCCATTCAGACGCCATCTGTCCATGTGAAGCGGTGTTGGTATCGCTCCTTCCTGTTTCCTCATAGGCAGCACATCCCGCAGATAATTCACCGACAAGCCTACGCTGAACTTATCAAAACCTTTGTCCACCCCTGCATAATATTGATGGTACAAATTTGTCGTTGCATCCCGGCTGTGCACCAGCATGGTCTGCGCCGCGCCACGAATATGCCATCCGGCGGCACTACTCCGCCGGGTGGTTATCAATACCATCTGCTGTTGTCCGCCGGCTGTACCTGACAGGACAGCTGCGTTTTGCAGCAAGACCACTTCTTCGATGTCATGGATGCTATATGCATTTACGTCATTGATGATATTCCCATCCACCACAAACACCAGGTTTCGGCTGACTGTATAAGCTCCGTTGAGCCAGACATTGATGGCATCGGAAAGATTCGAAAAAGGCATTTTTTCCAGATCTTCTCCCCTGATGGAGACATGCTGGGTAAAATTTCTTTTTAGAACGATACCACCGGCATCCAATCGGGAGCTGTCATTCTGCGCGATCACGCATAAAGACGCCAGCGTTGTGCATAAGACAAGGGTTATTTTTTTCATACAAAGTTTATTACCAAGTAAGGTTATTATAGACTGAACTTTCCACCTATGCCATAGTACCTGCTGGGTGTGGTCATATAAGGCGTATTACCGCCCCGTACCAGACCACGGCTGTCCACATACACTTCCAACCCCATTTTTTCCGGGAGCGCTATCTTATACCCTATATAAATATTTTGGGCCAGCCAGGCATTATCCCTGCTATATGTAGTCATCTGACTGAAGGAGTTGGCAACAATATTCTCTCCGCTGAAATGATATAGCACATCCATTCCCACGCTGACCCGATGACAATGTACCCTGTTGGTCCATCCACCCGTAAAGGAAGGTTTGTTATTCCCGGGGTAGTGATCACCAATGATGCTGTTGTCCGATGGACTCTGCAGGTCAGGGTCGATTTTTGTCCTCAGCACGGTGGTATTCAAACCGGACTGCCAGCTTATATCATCCTTGTCGATGATCCGGACATTGACACCTACTCTATGCTGGGCAGATTTAAAGTCAGGGAAATAATAAGTGTTAATTCCGCCAACGCTGTTCACAAAACCTGTGGTAGTGAGGTTCCGGCGCTCGAAATTATAATCTATCTGCAGCCTGTTCTTCAGCACGGACCAGCTTGCTCCTGCTTCCCAGACCCAATATTTGGGTATGCTAACGGGCAGGTTTGACATGATGATGCCACCGGTGAAAATAGTACCCATCACAGCCTGAGGGTTCCCATCTATAGGAAATTTAAAAGGCGCATTGGCATTGTCGATATCATTCAATGAAAAGTCGGTGACATAATAAGCGCTGCGTTGAGCATACGATCCGAACAGCTTCAGGCTATTGGTACGGCTCACTCCATCGATACGTAATATATCGATGGCTATGCTGGCAAAAGCCGATGCCCTCGGCAGGGAAGTCCCTGTCGAGCTCTTATGCGACACATTCTCTACAACGCCGCCCTGTATATTCAACAGCTCCTTATAGGTGATGTCCAGTGTGGGGGTCAGCACGTACAGCTTATAGCCCCGGCCTTCGGCCGCTGTGCTGTTGATAATACTCCCGCCGCCAAATCCGCCGCCCGAAAGATTACCGGATTGCGCCCCAAACGCCTGGCCATATGCCTGGTTGAGATACTGATAAGATGCATTGAAGGCCGGCTCGAAAGACCAATCCCCCGCATGGAGCGTATAACTTAGCCTGTCCCGTACATAGATGTGATGGATATGATAGTCCCCGGCAGCCAGACGGATATCATAGTAGGTAGAGGAATCCGTAAAATGCCCCAGGTTGTAGTAATTTCCCTGCTGTCTGAAATGGATATACCCCACCTGCAGATCATTTCGCAACCCGGGCAACCACTCGCCACGCCATCTTGCCCAGGAAGTGAACTGCTTATCGGACTCGTGACTGCGCTCGTTGTAATTCAGGATACGGTATCCCGGCGGCGTATAGTTCTGCGCCGAATCCAGTTTCTGATCTGCATACCCCACACGCACCTCCACCGTATTCTTCGTGTCTGCCCGCCAGGTGAAATTCCCATTCAAACGCCATCTGTCCATGGTATAGGGCAACACCGCATCATAGTTCGCTCGCTTTGGCATAGGGGTCACATCCTGTAAATAATCTCCCGACACACCCACGCTGATCTTTTTGAACGTGGCATCCAGACCCGCATAATTATGATAATAGCTTTCGAGCATGGATCCGGGACTGTTCACCAAAGAGGTTTGGCTGGATGCCCTTAGGGCCGGTCGCCCAATGCCTTTATTCCTGGCGTTCCGGGTGGTGATCAACACCATCTCCTGCTGGTTGGCAGCGGTGCCTGTCAGGGCATTTGCATTTTGTACGAACACGACCTCTTCGATGTCATGGATGCTGTAGGCGCAGACATCGCTGATGATATTCCCATCCACGACATAGATCAGATTGCGGCTGACGGTATAGGCGCCGCTGATCCAGACATTGATGGCATCTGAAAGATTGGAGAAAGGCATCTTCTCCAGGTCCTCGCCTTTGATGGCAATATGTTGGGTAAAATTTCTTTTCAGGACGAGGCTGCCGGCATCCAGTCGGGAGCTGTCATTCTGAGCAAACACTGAAATGCATGTCAGCAGACAGCATACGGCAAGGGCTGTTTTTCTCATAACAAGGTTATTGCAAACAAAATAAAATAAATAAAGGCGTTCCGGAAGAGAACGCCTTGCTATTAATCAATTTTTAACAACTATCACTCAGAGCGCAGGCTGCCATTGGCTGCCGAAGCTATTCGGAACGCAGGCTGCGCGCCGGATTGGACAGGGCCGCCCGGAGGGCCTGGTAGCTGACGGTCAGCAGCGCGATCCCCATCGACAACAAAGCCGCCAGCATAAATACCCACCATTGAATGGACACCCGATAGGGGTACCCCTGCAACCACTTATACATGGCCCACCAGGATATGGGAGCGGCTATAAAGAATGCAATGATCACCAGTCTGAGGAAGTCCTTTGATAGTAGACTAACAATGCCGGTGACGGATGCACCAAGCACCTTACGCACGCCAATCTCTTTCACCCTGTTCTCGGCCATATAGGTAGCCAGGCCAAAAAGCCCCAGACAGGAGATAAAAATGGTAAGCCCCGCGAACAGAGCGGCCAGGGTGCCGGTTCGTTTTTCATCATCGAACTTCCGCGCATACTCGTCATCGATGAAATTATATTCGAAGGGGAATTCGGGATTGTATTTTTTAAAGATGGCTTCCGCCTTTTTCAAATTCTGAGAAGTAGTGTTGGCATCGTTGAGCCGCATGGTCACGGTGTTGAACCATTGCAGCCTTGCCCCTTCGATGACCATGGGGTGAGTGGGTTGATAAGGGCTCTGGAGGACAAAATCCTTGATGACACCCACTACGTGCCAGTCGATGTTGTTGTCCTTGACGATCTTTCCCAACGGATTTTTGAATCCCATGGCCTTTGCGGCAGACTCGTTCAAAAGGACGCCGGTGCTGTCCGTAGGATAGTCTTTCAGGTTGAAGTCCCGGCCCATCGCCAGTTTCAGGCCCGCGGTGGAAACAAGCCCCTGATCGGAACAAAATCTGTCAAAGTCGGTCTTGTCGTCGGCCGCCTTGCCCTCCCACTGGAATCCCCAACTATCGCTCCAGCCCTGGGTCAGAGGACTGCTGGTCTTGCACACGGACACGGCCGCGCCGGAGGACAACAGTTCCCGCTTGATGAGATCGTAGTTCTTCCCAACATCACCCGTCATGAAGTGATAGACCAGGTTGGCCTTGTCATAGCCTATCTCCCTGTCCCTGGCATGGTCTATCTGCTGCTTGACGATGATGGTGCAAATGATCAGGATGATGGCAAAGCTGAATTGCAGCACGACCAGTACTTTTCGTGGTGTCACCAGCGCATTCACAGCCCTGAATGTACCCTTCAGCACTTTCACAGGTTGGAAGGACGAAAGGAAGAAGGCCGGATAGCTGCCTGCCAGCAGTCCTGTAAAAATGATAAATGCAAGTCCTATCAGCCAGAAATAAGGGCTGCCATATCGAAGGGCCAGCTTTTTATCCGTCAACTGATTGAACCCAGGCAGGCTCAGTTGTACGATACCAACGGCGATGATGCCGGCAATAAGGGCAAGCAATATCGACTCCCCGATGAATTGACTTATCAGCGAACCCCGCTGTGCTCCTACCACCTTCCGTATCCCCACCTCCTTGGCCCTCTTCTCGCTACGGGCGGTGCTGAGATTCATAAAATTGATACAGGCGATCAAAAGGATAAAGGCTGCGATGATCCCAAACAGACGCACAAATTCTATTTTTCCGCCTTCTTCCACCCCGCCTTTGAAGCTGGAATAAAGCCGCCAGCGGCTGATGGGATAGAGGAAGTTCTCCCAATGCTTCTCGCTACTATCATACCGCATCTTCAGGCCCTTCACCTTTGGGGCCACGGATGCCAGGGTGGCGTTCTCTTTCAGAAGCACATAGGTGCGGGTGGAGTTGTTCCCCCATTCGTTGTCATCATCTCCTATCTTTCGTACATAGCTCCAGGGAATGAGGTATTTGAATGTGAAACGGCTATTGATCGGGGGGTCTTTGGCCACTCCAGTGACCTTGAAATAATCCTTGTCATCTATCTTGACAGTCTTGCCGATGGGATTGTCGTTCCCAAAAAGGCTTTTGGCAAAGCTCTCGGTCAACACTACAGAAAAGGGCTCCATCAGGGCGGTATTGGCATCGCCCTTTACCAGTGGGAAAGTGAAGACCTGTAGGAATATGCTGTCCACCGCATTGCCCTGCGCCATGATCCGCTTGTCGCCTATGCTAAAAAGATAGTTCTGGCTCCAGTTGACACGACAGGCATGCTCCACTTCGGGGAGATCCCTCTTCAGGGCGCTGGCCATTATCTTGGGGGTGGTATTCCAACAGTGCATCTCCCCGCTGAAGACTGCCTTGTTCCAGGCTTCATAGATCCGGTCTTTTTTCTCATGAAACTGCTCATAGCTTACTTCACTCTGTATCCACAGCATGATCAACATGGCGCTGGCCATCCCGATTGCCAGTCCAGTGATATTGATAAGGGAGAAACCCCTGTTCTTCCACAGGTTGCGAAATGCGACTTTCAGATAGTTTTTAAGCATAATATTTAAGGTCTCCTGTTTTCATCGAATGTTGCATCTCTACCATCCTATACCATAATCTTCTCCATTGTTGCTGCCGCCGCCCCATAATGACCCTATGCCTCTCCACAAGCGGTCGTGGTATAACGTTTCATCTACTCCATTCGTTACAGTACTGTGATCAAATAATATTGGATCGCTCACCATGGAAGTCCCATTCATCGAAAAAGCCTTGCGTTGATTTTGGTCGCTGAAGATAGGCTAATTTTTTACGTAGTGCTGGCATATGTATTATCTTTATATGTACCGGAACCATTGGAAGTGGTCCGGTACTAACTATTACACATGAGAATTCTTCTCCTCCTGACTGGCCTATGCTTTTTCTATCTCCGAGGCATAGCACAAACTCCTAACTATCCAACCCCTGTGGAAGGTGATTATGTCATTCACCATTTTTCATTTCAGAGTGGCGATACCACGTTGCCTGATCTTCGTCTGCATTACACTACCATCGGACAGCTCCGCAAGGATGCACAGGGCAGAGTTGTCAATGCCGTGATCATCATGCATGGCACGACGGGCAATGGACACCAGTTCCTCAGCGCCCGATTCGCCGGAGGGCTCTTTGGCCCGGGGCAGCTGTTGGATGCGGGGATTTATTATATCATCCTACCCGATGCCATCGGTCATGGCAAGTCCTCCAAACCCAGTGACGGCTTGCACATGAGATTCCCCAAATACACTTATGACGATATGGTGCTGGCACAATACAGACTGGTGACGGAACATCTGGGTGTCAATCATCTCCGGCTGGTGATGGGAACTTCGATGGGCGCCATGCATACATGGGTCTGGGGCTATACCTATCCGGACTTTATGGATGCGCTGATGCCGCTGGCCAGCCTACCAGTAGCCATTGCCGGTAGGAACCGCATGCTTCGCAAAATGGCGATCGACATGGTGGAGATGGACCCCGCGTGGAAGGATGGAGAATATACAGAAGAGCCAAAGGTGGGCCTCATGGGAGCCATTTCGTCCCTCATCTTTATGGGCAGCAGTCCTCTGCAATCCCAGAAACGCGCACCCACGCGTCAGCAGGCGGAGGCAGAACTGGCAAAGCTGGAAAAGAATTATCTGGCCAGCCTGGACGCCAACGACCTCATTTATCAGTTCGATGCTTCGAGGAACTATGACCCTTCACCGCATCTCAAGGCCATCAAGGCGCCACTCTTTGCCGTCAATTCAGCTGACGACGAGGTGAACCCTCCCGAGCTGCATATACTGGATGAAAAGATAAAAGAAGTGCCCAAAGGAAGATATATCCTGCTGCCCATTACAGATCAGACATCAGGGCATGGCACACATTCCAACCCGGCGGTATGGGGAAACTACCTGAAGGAGCTGTTGGATGACACTTCACATTAAGGTTCTCCTATCCCGGTACTTACATTGAACTTCACGACGGCAAAACCGCTCCTTCCAAAATAGTTGTTATATGGTATGACAACTTCGTCCCCGGAGATCTGGCGCGCCTGCTGGAACTGCAGGATAGTCTTGAACTTCCAGAACATGGGGCTGATGGCGTCGTTGAGCACATCTCCCCGCGGGTCCAGCACGGTAGTGCTGCCATATGGATTCTCGTTTCGGAAGAAACTGTTGTACAACAGGAATAGTCTGTCACCCCTGGGAACGGCAAAGTACGAGAGGTTGGGCGAATTCAGCTCCGTGATCTGCTCCTTGCTGAGCATGGCGCTCCAACAGCTGTCGGTGCGCCGGCAGGGAAAATAGAATATGCCCAGATCACCCCGCAGATGTTCCAAACCCAGTCCGCAAAGAGAGGGATAACGTGCATATCCGTCGTGCAGGGCGGGTGAGCGGACGGCCTTCTCGGGTATGTTCGTACTGGTGGGAATCATCAGCGAGGAAGGATCCCATTGCTGATCCATGGTACCCTCGTCGTCGTACCACTCCGTAAAGGGTCTGCCGTATTCTTTTAGCAGCATAAACCCATTCCCATTGACGGCAATAAAGCTCTCCTTTGTCAGGTTCTCGTCCCGCACCTTGCCGGGCACCAGCGTGCTGAACCGGTAGGAGCTGTCAAAGTCACAGGCTTTTTGCTTCAAGGAATAGTGCACGACGTGTACATTCTTCAGCACGTCATAGTGGAAGGTAGATAATATGGCCGCGGTGACTTCTTCGCGCTGGTTGTCGATGGCGAGGTTGACGTCTTCCATACCCGAATTCAACGGCAGGCCAATCGGCTTAATCGTCATGGCAGTATCCATCGGATCGAAATGGAACAGGAGGAAGAAATTGGCGTCGGTACGGGAGGGTGACATCATCAGCCATTGACCATTGTTGGCCAGCTTTACGGGACTATTGGTAAAATTTTCCAGGGGATAGTTGGTAAAATCGTCTTGTATAAAAGGCTGGGTAATATTGGGGCTGGCATACACCCGACGGGACAGTAAATGCCAGTCCTGGTCGAAGAGCAACGCATGGAGCTTGGGCGGATAGGAGGTGATGGACTGAAAGCCTACCAACAGGATCAGCTGTCTGTCCTCACTGCGGACCAGGAGCCAGCTGTTGCCGGACTCGTTGAACGGGAGTGAGTCCAGGATGCGTCCCCGGCCTACGGGCGTGCCGTCAGGTTGAAATCGTCGAACATAGAAGCTGGTCTTCCGCTGCCCGCCCAACACAATCAACTGGTCGAATGCATTGTCACCTGGTATCAGGTACTCTTTCTGCGTCGCCTCAGTAATGTCAATGGAAGGGAAGGTGTTCACCGGCTTCATCCGGGAGTCGTAAATGTCGAAGGTCTGACCCTCCGTCTCACGGGGGTCTACCGCTCGGGCCGTGGCCCTTCGACGGTGCGTGGATTGCATCCAGTAATAATCCCCTACTTTACCCACCAGCTCAGTACGAATGGTCCATCGGTCATTGACTGGCTCACAATACATAACTCTTTGTGCTGACAGGTAGGGGATGCCCGCAAACGGCAGTAGCGCCGAAGTTAGGTATACCCAGAACCTCATGTGAATCGTTTTAGGCTTGATGTAAATTGGAATCCTGCTTAAACTAAATTTACGATTTCATTCACTTAAATTTGGCTTTTTTATATGGATAAATTTCCATATATTAAGAAGTCAGGGTGGAGCACTCACAATTCACGTAGTGCGTGCTGCCGCCTCCTCCAAAAATTCCAGATATAGAAGGGTGTTCCGATGAGCAATAATGCAAATCCCCAGAAGACGATATCTTTTCCTGCGCCGAGGATGGCAAAGAGAGAGAATGTAAACGCCAGGCTCGCGGGAACCAGTATACGAAGCCAGCCCCGGGTATTGGAGGGAGGTCTTTTTTTCATCACGGTGATAACATAGCCTGCGCTGACAAAGAGAAAAGGAAGGACGGATGTCATGGTAGCCATGAGTGTCATGAACTGGAATTGCTCTACCAGCCCCCTGGTATAGTTCATGATCATGATCACGGAAACAAGCAGGCTGGAGAGGATGACCCCCCGGGCAGGCATACCTCTCTTATTTTCTTTCTCGAAGAAGGGCGGGAACAGCTTGTCCCTGCTGATACTTCGAACGATCTGTCCTTGCATGAGGGTCCATCCATTCAAGGCGCCAAAGGCAGCAATGGCCACTCCTGCCGAGACCCAGTAGCGTGCCTGCGGTCCTACGATAATGGCTGCCGCATCGGAATAAGGTGTGACGGTGCGTTGCAGTTGAGTGGCAGAGAGGATGCCCATCACACTCATGGCCCCGAATATATATACAAGCGTCGTGACGAGGGTGCCCAGCATGGTAGCCCTGGGGACATTCTTCTCGGGGTTGTCTATGCTGCATGCCGGGATGGTGGCGCACTCCACACCTAAGAACGCAAAAAGGGTCAGGGAAGATGCGCTGGTGATGGCCTGGAAAGTAGAGACCCCGCCGCGATTGAAAGGGATGAAATTCTCCCAGCGGATAAAAAAGAGGCCAACCACTGCCACGAATACCAGCGGCGTTAGCTTTAAAATAGTGGTGACAAGTTGTACCTCGCCGGTGGACTTTATACCATGATTGTTCACCCAGGTGAGCAGCCAGATGGCGGCGAGCCCCGTGCCGACGGCCAGCACAGGATTGGCGGACAAGGCTGGAAAAAAAGTGCTGAGGGCGCCGACAAACGCTACGGTCAGGGCGGCATTGGTACACCAGATGGATATCCAGTAGCCCCATGCCATCAGGAAGCCGGGGAAATCCCCGAATGCATGGCGGGTATAGGAATAAGGACCTCCATCCATATGGGGCAAAAGCTTGCTGGTCTCGCTGAACATATGCGCGATAAACAGGGCGCCTATGGCGGAAAGCAGCCAGCCTAACAGGCTTATACCACCAAAGGATGCGGTTGCCGCCGGCAGTAAGAAAATGCCTGCTCCGATCATATTGCCGACAACCAGGGAGGTGGCGGTCCATAAGCCCAGTTTATTTTTCATTGGTATGTGAATATACTCCCTGTTCCTGCCCTGGGAAAATCTTTCCGTCCGTGGGAGAAAAATTGACTTGGGTCAAGGTAAAAACAGACACCAACCTTCGGTTGGCGCGCATCATATATTATTGTATGTCAGTTGATTATAATTTTTTCTATCAAATACACAGCCCAATGACACGAGCCGGCACAAGGATTGTATTTACATATTCGGTTTTTCATAGGATATTGGATTTAAAGACGGGGCTGGATTTCTATCCTGGCCCTTTTTTTTTGCCTGACCTCATAAAGGTTTATTTTCCTCGAAATAGTGATGAAAGTATAGTAACTGATACTCTATGGAATTGCTCCAATAGTTCCAGTCATGTCCACCCGGACGACTGGTGAAAACATGGGGTATCTTTTCAGCCAGCAGCTTCTCATGCAGCCCGTTATTTACCTTATAAAAAAAGTCATCGCTGCCACAATCGAAGATGATGGAAAGACTGCCGGGCCTCAATAGCTTTGTTTGATTCACCACGCTGTAGTCGGCCCATCGCTGGGGGAAGCTGTCAAGACTGCCCAGACGACGCGCGATGTCCCAGTTCTTTGGAAAGGGCCGGATGTCCACCCCACCGCTCATACTGCCGGCCGCACCAAATACATCCTGATGGCGGAAGGCGAGGAACAATGCTCCATGCCCGCCCATGCTTAGTCCCGTGATGGCCCTTCCTTTGCGGCCCGGCAACGTCTTATAGTGATCATCGATGTATTTCACCAGCTCTTTGCCCACATAGGTCTCATACTTCCAGGTGCTGTCCACGGGGCTGTCGAAATACCAGCTGCCGAAATTGCCATCGGGACATACGATCAATACATTATACCTGTCCGCATATTCTTTTAAAGCAGGTACCTTTTTCACCCAGTCGCTGTAATTTCCGCTGTATCCATGCAGCAGGTATACTACGGGGTAGGGACTGCCTTGTTGATAGGCGGCTGGTTTTATTACTACTGCTTTGATCTCTTTGTGCATGGCCGCGCTATAGGTCACAACAGTATCTACATCCTGGGACACCCCTTCAACACCCCAGCTCATCGCCGGAGACTTCCCCATATTCAGCTCCAATACACCTCCAGCCATGATGTCTGCATGATCCAGCCAGCATTTATTATACGACTGCCCATTCAGGCTGGCGGATTGGATGTATTTATTCTCCCGGGAGTTGTTGCGCGCAATGATGGTAAAAGTTTTCCCCTTTGCGTAATGTGGGTCCAATTGCATCACCACCTTGTCGAATACGGGGCTGGTGATCTCCCACCGTGTGTCGCCAGGGCATACAGGATGCAGCCCGCTGGCGGCCAGTACATACCAGGCAGACATCTGTCCCACATCCTCATTGCCGACAAGCCCCTCCACGGAATTATGATAGGCACGTGTGCAGATGGTTCTTGTCCATTGCTGCGTCAGAAAGGGTGCACCCAGCCGATTGAACAGGAAAGGCACATGATGCACGGGCTCGTTGGCGTGATTATAATAGTCATTCCAAAGCATGTTCTCTGGTGTCCTTTCAAAAAACTGCTGGAGGTCCGCGAGTACAGGCCCACGTCCACCCATCAGCTGCACCATTCCCGGTATATCCTGCGGGACAAACCATCCCTGCTGATAAGGATTGCTTTCCACGGTGCCGTAATCCTGTTTCATCCTGCCTTCTGCAGGCCAGGGTTCCCAACTGCCGTCCTTTCTGCGGGGACGGAACCAACGCACGCTGTCATTCCAGATGTTCTTATAGCTCATTCCCCGGGCAGCATATTTCACACTGTCCTCCTTCTTACCCAGCGCCGCAGCCAGCCGCGAAAGACACCATTCGGAAAAACCGTTCTCCAGGGTCACAGAAATATTGCCGGGCTCCCAGCCATTCTTATTGCCAAACATCTCACAGGTGTTGACGGCATATCGATATGCCTTGTTGACATCATAATCTCGTATACCCTTGGCATAGGCATCCACCAGCACAACGACGGCGGGATTGCCTACCATGCAACCGCTGTAAGCATTGAGCAGCTCCCAACGCTCGAGATATCCCTTCCCGCTCTGGTCCGCCAATTCCACCAGGCTGGCGATAAGGTCATTCACCATCCGGGGGTTGATAATGGTCTGCAAGGGCATCTGGCTGCGGAAAACATCCCAACCGCTAAAAATACTGTGCTTGGTGAAAAGATCCGTTTTGTGCGGCTTACCATCACCCCCCGGATAAGTTCCATCGACGTCCGACAGGGCCCTTGGGTCTATAAGGGTATGATACAATGAAGTGTAAAAAATGGTCTTCTCATCATCGGTCCCACCCGTGATACGGATCTTGCCCAGGGCCTGGTCCCACAACTGTTGCGCGGCCTCATGCACACGATCGAAATCCCAGCCGGTGATCTCAGCTTTCAGGTTCCTCCCGGCTCCCTCCATGCTGATAAAGGAGATACCGGTCTTTAACACTACCTGCTCGCCGGCCTTTGTAGCAAACTCAGTGTAGAAGCCGAGATGACTGCCTTCTTTCTTCCGGACCATAGGTTGCACATCCTCCTTGCTCCATACACCGTATTTTTTGACAGGCTTATTGAACTGCGCATAGAAATAAACGGTGTATTCGGCATGACCATCGCCATGTCCCCATCCCCCTCCTTCGGGTGTACATTTCATCCAGCCCCGGATAGTATGATCATCCACTACCTCAACATACTGGGCCGTAGAAGTGCCGCCTACACGGTGGGCCAGGTCTATCTGTATCCGGCTCTGGTCATTGGCGGGAAAAGTAAAACGCATCATCGCGCTGTGGGGTGCGGCAGTCAGCTCGGCCAGCACATCGTACTTCGTCAGCCGGGCACTATAATATCCCGCTGACGCCTTTTCGGATGATTTGTCGTATTTACTGCGATAGCCCTGCTCATCCTGTCCTTCAGCGCCGGACACAACCTGTAACTTGCCTGTTGTGGGCATCACCAGAAAATTCCCCAGATCGCCATACCATCCCACGCCGCTCATCTGCGTACAGGCAAACCCTTCGATGGTGGTATGCTCATAACTATACCCCGAACCATTGTCCCCTCCGGTGATGGTATTGGGGCTCACCTGTACGACTCCGAACGGAGTAGCCGCACCGGGAAAGGTCTTGCCCAATCCGGCCGAATTCTCACCCTTGGTAATACTGGTGCTGGCGCCGATAAAAGGATTTACATAAGACGAGAGGCGCCGGCCTTGTGTTGGCTGGCAAACAGCCATAAGGGACAGACCTGTAAGGACAGCTAAGAGATAAATTCTTTTCATCCGCTAAAAATATCGAACTCCCGGCCGATTCGCCGGGACAATCTCCTTTTTCGTGTATTATTTTTCCAAATTCAGGCGTCCGAAGGCTATTTTCGTCCCAGGATCGCGAACCCCTGGTTCATCGGTCCGATAAATAACTTGCTATGATCCTAACATTACTGTCTCATCAATGGAAGTCCTTCTGGCGCGGCCGCAATGCCGCCAGGAGCCTGGCTACCCAGATATTCATCGGCCTCCTCATCGCCTACCTCATGGCGTCCATACTCTTCGCAGGTCTCGCCACCGGGCACATTCTCAATAAGGCCTTCCCCGGCCAGGACACGGTTCGCATCTTCTGCGGATTTGTCCTTTATTATTTCTTTATCGACATCCTTTTAAGATTCGCCATGCAGGAGCTGCCGGTGCTGACGATAGTGCCCTACCTGGGTCAAAACATCCGCAGACGGCAAATGGTGAGCTTTCTCAACATACGCTCGCTTTTCCATTTCCTCAACCTGATGCCCCTGCTCTTCTTCGCGCCTTTTGCCTGTACGGATATGGCGGTGCATAGCGGGAAGCTCGCAGCAGCCGCCTTTATCACGGCCATCGTCTTTATCATGCTCTTTAACAATTTCCTCATCCTCTATGTCAAGCGGAGGACCATTATCAACGTTTGGTGGCTGGTAGGCTTCGCGGTCGTGATGATAGGCATTATGACACTGGATTTCTTCCATATCATCTCCCTGTCCGGCTGGTCCTCGAAACTCTTTGTAGCGCTGCTGGCCAAACCCATACTGGCGATTGTCCCGGTGGTCCTGGGGCTGGCGGCCTGGTTTAACAACTATCGATTCCTCCTCACAAATCTCTACCTCGACGAAGGCGCCAGGTCGGAAAAGGAAAAATCCTCACGTGAATATTCCTGGCTCCAGCAGCTGGGTCTCACGGGCGAGCTCATTGCTCTGGAGATAAAGCTCATGCTCCGTAACAAGCGGCCTAAGTATATTGTCCGCCTGTCGGCCTTGTTCATGTTCTATGGCTTTGTATTCTACAACAAACATTATCTGTCGGACCAAAGCATGTACATCATTCTCTTTTTCCCGGCCCTCTTTCTGACAGGGATCTTTATCATGAACTATGGCCAGTTCCTCTTTGCCTGGCATAGCAGCTTTTTCGACGGACTGATGGCATCCAATATCAGTATCCCCGCCTTTATCCGAAGCAAATTCATGTTGTACAATGCCATCAGCACCACCATCTTTATCATCACCAGTTTCTATGGCCTCATCACCTGGAAGATACTGGTTATACAAGCGGCTGGCTTCCTCTATAACATCGGTGTCAACAGTGTTATCTCCATTTACCTGGCTACCTTTAGCTATAAGGCCATCGACCTCAGCCGCAGCGCCACCTTCAATTACCAGGGCATCGGCACGGTACAATGGGTATATGCCCTTATCATCATACTGGTCCCCTACGCGATCTACTACCCGCTGGCGAAATTCGTCAGCCCCTGGGCGGCCTGTGCGGTAATAGGCGGACTGGGTCTCATCAGCCTGCTGATGCAAAGCTACTGGGTCGAAGTGCTGACCCGCGAATTCCAACGACGAAAATATCTCATGCTGGCAGGATTCAGAGAAAAATAATTCATCACCCTTACAACACATTATTTATGATCACTATTACCGATATCACCAAATCATACAACGGCAATACAGTCGTCAATATCCCGCAATTGGAGATCGCCACCGGCGAAATTGTCGGGCTGGTAGGCAACAACGGCGCCGGCAAGACCACTCTTTTCCGGCTGATGCTGGACCTGATACGGGCGGACAAAGGCCAGATCCTTTCCAAAGAAAAGAATGTTGCCGCTTCGGAAGACTGGAAAAACTATACGGCGGCCTACCTGGACGAAGGCTTCCTGATCAATTACCTTACCCCCGAAGAATATTTTTACTTTGTAGGTAAACTGCACCAGCTGTCCAGGGTCGATGTGGATGAGTTCCTGCAACGCTTCGAGGCATTCTTTGACGGCAGCATCCTCAACAGCGGCAAATATATCCGGGACCTTTCGAAAGGCAATCAGTTCAAGGTAGGCATCGCAGCCTGTCTCCTGCAAAAGCCGGAACTCCTCATCCTGGACGAACCCTTTGCCAATCTCGACCCATCCTCGCAGATGCGCCTGATCAAAATGCTGAAAGAGCTGCCCGCCCAGAGCAGGATGACGGTCTTTATCAGCAGTCATGACCTGAACCATGTCACAGAGGTATGTCATCGCATACTGCTGATGGAAAAAGGACGTATCATCAAGGACATCGACACGACGGCCGATACGCTACAGGAACTGGAAATGTATTTCGAAGTATAGAGCCCGATCTGCATATGAATAAAAAGTATAGATACTCTTTCTGGAAGGTCTGCTTCTGGGTGACGCTCATCAATGTGGTGATCCTGGGGCTGATGCTGACTATGGTCTACTTTGTCAAGATCCCCCAACAAAGCTGGAATCCACGGACCTTCCCACTCGGCCGGTTTCTTCTTCGGGGCGCAGTATCCCTGGTCTTCCAGTGTATATTCGACTATTACGCGCTGAACCACTACTACCGGGTGATGGCCAAAAAAGGCGGATGGCCTTCCTATCTGCTGGTGACCCTGGTCCTTTTAGGCGCCACTTTTGTTTACTATTTCGTTAATGACATCACCCTCACCGGTCCGGAAAAACTATCCCAGACCACCATCAGCATGCGTCTCTTCGCCTATTGCTTTAGCGCCCTATTCCAGATAGGTATACCGCTGGCCATTGCGGCCGTCACCCGCCAGCTGGACGAAAAGAAATGGCAGGGCGAGAACCAAAAAGTGCTGGAACAACGGACATCCCGGCTGGAAAAGGAGAAGATGCAGGCCGATTACCTTTTTCTAAAGGCCCAGATCAATCCGCACTTCCTGCACAATACCCTGAATTTTCTTTATGCCCGGAGCCTCCCCTACTCCACCGAACTGTCGGAAGGCATTCTCACCTTGTCCGAGATCATGCGCTACTCCCTGGATAAAGAAGAAGATGCGGATGGCAAGGTGCTCCTGACAAAGGAGATCGAACACATGAACAATATCATCAAGATACAGCAGCTGCGATTTGGCAATGCCCTGCAGGTGGTATTTACCATCCAGGGCCGTCCGGAAGGACTGCGCATCCTTCCCTTTGTTCTGATCACCATAGTGGAGAACGCCTTTAAGCACGGCGAGCTGAAGGACCCCGAACATCCGGTGACGCTGGACCTTTGCATCGACGACACCGCCGCCCGCGCCCCGGGTCCTGGCAAGAAGCTACGATTCCATTGTGTCAACAAGAAAAAGACGGGACCCAAAGAGCTCTCCACCGGTATTGGGCTGGAAAACACCCGCAAAAGGCTGGAACTTGCCTATGGAGAGAATTATTCTTTGTATATTAAAGACCAGCGGGAAGCCTATACCGCAGCTCTATCCATTAACTTGTAACCATGACAACCTGTATCATTGTAGACGACGAACAACATGCCATCGATGTGCTGGAGCACTATGTAAAGCAAATACCTTCCCTGCGTCTGCTGGCCTCCTTTACCAATCCGCTGCAGGCGCTGGATCTGCTGAACAGGGAGAAGGTCGACCTCCTCTTCCTCGACATACAGATGCCGGATATATCGGGACTCGACTTCATCCGCGCTATCCAGGGCAGGTCAAAAGTGATACTCACTACCGCCTACAGCGAATTTGTTACGGAGGGATTTGAACTGGAAGTGGAAGACTATCTGCTAAAGCCCATTCCCTTCCCAAGGTTCCTAAAAGCCGTGCAACGCATACAACAGACGGAGTCGGACGTCCCCGAGACTGGTGTGGATGATTATTTCTTTTTGAAGACGGAGCTCAAGGGGAAGATGCTGCGGGTAAACTTTTCAGATATCGACTATATCGAAAGCATGAACAACTATGTGGCCATACACCACAATGGGATAAAGACACTGGCCCTTCTTACGATGAAGGATCTCGAAAACCGTCTGCCACAGGCCCGCTTTATGCGCATCCACCGGAGCTTTATCATTCCTGTCGATAAGATCACGGCCATCGAAGGGAATATGGTAATGCTGCGGAATGTCAGGGAAGGCATCCTGCTGGGCGAGACTTACAGACCCGCATTTTTAGAGAAGATGAGAGGGAAGATGCTACAATAGCTACTTTCGTTGGAACACCTTCTCCGTATTATTTTTTGGCGTCACCGTCCCCAGATACGCATAAATAGCCGCGAGATCGCTATTCTTCATACCGGAATACATCAACCATGGCATGGGCGTATTGAAGTCGGTCGGCGCCAGCTGTTTGGGTGTATAGCCGCTGTCTGTATACTGTTTAAATTTCCGGATAAAAAGATTCCTGTCCCAGTTGCCGATGCCCGTGGTCTTGTCAAAAGTAATATTCGGCGCTGTAACGATCGTCCCATTGGGGAAAGTAAATACCCTGCCACCGCCAAATTCCGTTCCGGCGACGACTGCCCCCTTTTCTATTTTGCTATGACACTCGGCGCATCCGGCCATTACTACCAGGTATTTCCCATAAGCCGTGATGTTATTGGAGTCCGGCATTTTTTGCATGGCCGCCTTGGAAGGCATGGTATTCACGAGAATATTGAGCGGGAAGTCCAGCTCATGGTTAGGCACCTGATTTTGTATGGCGGGCAGGGTCCTTATATAGGCGATGATGGATAGGATGTCCTCGGGGTCCGTCTGCCCATAGTGGGGATAGGGCATCAGGGGGAAAAGCGGCTTGCCATTTTTCTCGACCCCGGTGGTGACGGCCCGGAAGATCTCGCCGTCCGTCCAGTCCTTTAGTCCCGCGGGGGTAATATTGCGGGAGTAGACGGTGCCGGGGAACCCAACTTCATGGGTGAACTTCTCACCACCACTGCCAAAGGTTTCTTTTTTCAGGGGGGCTCCATAGATGGACCAGTCGCGCTGGCTATGGCAATCCATACAGACGGCCACGTGATTGGCGAGGTATTCACCCCGCTGCACCCGCTCCGATGTTATCTGTACTTTGAGGTCAAGAGGTGCGCCCGTATTGGGAAGGGCAACCTTGATAAAACCAATAACAGCGGCCAGGCCAATGACCACCACGCCCAGGATGATACCCAGGACTTTTAGGGCTTTTTTCATTTTAGGAGTTATTTGCTACCTAAGGTAAAGGATTCCACTCAAAACGACAAGGCCCCCAAATGGACCAACGGTCCATTGTCCGAAGGACAATAATAAGCGACCGTGGCCCCGGCAGGGGCCTTGCGTCTCGATGTTGACTATTGTTTCTTCAAGTATCCAAATAACCCATTCTTCCCACCGTCAGGTCCGGCCGTGAAATACAGCCTGGTCTGATCGATAGTGGAAGTAGAGGGAGCAAAGGACAATGCCCAAAGTCCGTTGATAACGATAGTTTCGTTATGCGAACGCAATTGTCCAAGCCACAGCCCCTTCATGCTATATACATTGATCCTGCCATCGCCGAAATTACCTATCAGTATCACCGAATCAACGTCAGTATGATTGTTGCCTTTCCCGTTGTTATTGCTTTTACTATGGTCGTCGCCATGATCGTCATCATCACCCATATCGTTAGCATCCAGGAAAGTATCTCCCGCTGCGATTATCCCCCAGGGTGAGTTTAGCCATCCCATGGAAGCAAACCTGGTCTTGAAAGAGCCATCCATCCCGAAAATATCCACAAATCCATTGCCGGGGCCACTTACATCGTGCCCCATAGGCCCGACCTTGGCATAGGTTACATAAAGCCAGCTACCCACGGCCTGAATATTAAAGGGCGCGAATCCAACGGGTATATTGGGATCCTGAAAAGGCAGCGACACCTCGGCAAAACCCGTATCCCATACGACGATCTTACCTGCTTTGAAGTCCGCCGCATAGATTAAATTTTTGGTTCCCCATGAACCGATGGCCAATCCCGTAAAACTGCTGGTTTTGGACATATCCTTGATCAGTATGGCATTGTTGTGCGCCGCCCCATTCCAGCCGGAGAGTATACCGTCCAGCGCGTCAAAAATAAAATTAGCCGTACCGCCATTGGAAAGCCTGAAACCTTTGCCGCCGGAAAAAACGATGCCCGTCGCGGGTCCACCGGTAGTATCCATCGCGGTAGGAATATTGACCAGCGGCCTCGCAGGGATCAATGCTCCCTCTCCAGTGTATACTTCAGAGACACCGCCTCCATTGGAATTCACCCAGGCAATACCCGAAGGAGCCCAGGCAAGGCCCCAGGCATTCATCAATGTTCCGTCCATATGGACGGGGCTGTATTTTGCGGTATTAGATACGAGATTGACCTGCATAAAGTTCCGCAGGTCCTGTTGGTCGATATGTGTCTTGCGGCATCCGGCAGCCAGCGCCAGTATTGCAATAAGGTAAGCTGGTAATCGGATGCTCTTCCGGAAAACATTCATTTGCAGAGTGTTGTTCATACAGCAATTTTTAAGGTTAACAAAATGGGATGACACGCCACCCGATGTGTGACCCAGGGTGAACTTCTACGGTGAGTTGTAAGTAGGAGGAAAGCAGTTCTCAGCGGGCAAAAAAACAAACGGCGGACACCCCCGTGAGGGTTGCCCGCCGCAAAATTTTCATATTGGGTTATTGCTTTATTAAGTAGCCGAAAACTCCATCAACTTCATTATCAGGACCTGCCGAGAAAAACAGATTAGAGTTTGAACGTCACCTTTCCGCCGGTGCGTACGGCCTCGTATATACCATCGATGATCTTCAGGTCTTTCACGGCCTCTACCCCATCCACGGGCACGATAGGCTGTTTCCCTTCCAGGATGATACCTGCCATCTCATCCATCTGGACAGTCTGATGAGTGGTGATGGGCTGATTGATCTCTCCCTTGTGGGTACGTCCCTTGATAGGCCCATACCCTGTTGCCGGCCATAGTTCGGCCCAGCCATTGGATCCATCCAGGAAAAATTTATCGAGGTTATTCATGTTGTAGGTCGAAAGACAGGAAGCAACTGCGCCACTGGGGAAACCCATCTGGAACTGGATGGTCTCATCCACGCCTTCCTTGAATTTTAGGGGGTCGGTCTTTGTCTCCTGCGCCGTCACCCAAATAGGGTCCTCCCCGACCATATAACGGCTACCATTGATCGAATAGATGCCGATGTCCATCATGGCGCCGCCGCCGGCCAGCTGCTTGTTCAATCGCCATTGCGTAGGGTCGCCGATGACAAAACCGGACAGCCCCTGAAAAAACCGGATGGCCCCCAGTTCTCCGGCCTTGCGCATACGGATGATCTCGAGCGTATGGGGTTCAAAGTGCATCCTGTAGCCCACCAGCAGCTTTACACCTGCCTGGTTGCACGCATCCACCATTTCCTGTCCCTCCCTGGCATTGATGGCCATCGGCTTCTCGCAGATGACATGTTTGCCGGCCCTGGCTACGCGAATGACCTCATCATGATGGAGGCCGTTGGGGGTGATGACATATACGGCATCTATATCCGGATTGTTCCTGATAGCATCGAAGTTCTCGTAGTTATAACAATTCTTATCAGGAATATTATATTGGGATTGCCAGCGTTTGATCTTGTCGGGGTGGCCGCTGATAACCCCTGCCAGCCTGGCCTTTGTACACGACTTCATGGCTTCGGCAACCCTTGTTCCATAACTCCCGAGACCCATGATGGCTACACGCAGCATGGGCCCATCGGCGGCGGTGAAACAAGACAACGAGGGGAAGACAAGGGCCGTGGCGGCCAGCTTTTGAAGGAAATCGCGACGGGTGTTCATGGAAACTGCTTTTGAGTGACCGAATTTACTGAATTTGTCCCATCATCCCGAAAATCCCGGCCGGGGTTTTCCCCTCTCTACGAAGAAACTGTATGGAAGCAGCTCCCGCCGACTTGGACAGCTTGCTCCCGTCGGCATTTGTAAACAATGCATGATGATGAAAGATCGCGTTTGTAAAAGCCGTGCCTCCGGGGAGAAGGTCTGCCAGGTACAGTTGGGCGAGGGTAGATGACCAGAGGTCCCGGCCTCTCACGATAAGGTCTACCCCAAAATGCAGGTCGTCTACCAGGGACGTCAACTGATAGGCGGGGTATCCGTCCTTTTTTCTTACAACAAAATCTTTGACGCTCCTGTCCAGTAGGCCTTTGAATACCGGTGCATCCAGCTGTTGCATGGTCAGCTCTTTTCCTATATCGGTCCTCACCCGCCAACTGACATCGGGCATATCCAATGAAAGACCTTTATCCCTGCATGTACCGGGATATTCTCCGCCTGCGGACTCCCTGGCAATCTGCGTACGAGAACAGGCACAGGCAAAAAGAACACCCTGCTGTCTCAGCTCCTCCAACGAACGGCGATACAAGTCCATCCGGCGCAGCTGTGACCAGGTCCGCTCGAAGTCCGCCCTGGCGCGAGGTCCTTCATCCCAGGGTATGTCCAAAAAATGCAATGTGTCGAATATGTCCTGTACGTATGGCTCCTCAACCCTCTCCCTGTCCAGGTCGTCGATCCTGAGCAGGATCTTCGCCCCCGTGCGGCGGGCCAGGCCGGCCGTTAACTTAAAGGACCAGGCATTACCCAAATGCAGATACCCGCTGGGCGTAGGCGCTATTCTTGTCCGGCGAAAAGTGAGGGGCGAGGACATGCTCGCAAGATACTTGCTTTATTGCAACAATCCCACCGGCACCTTCCCATCTATAGTGGGCATGGACAGCCCCAGCAGCTTGCAGATGATCGCTGCCTGATCCCGCTGGTTCATCTCCCTGATCACCGTACCTTTTTTCACTCCGGGACCGCAGATGATATAGCCGGTACGTATATTCTGGCGGTCGGGGAAATGTCCGTGTGTTCCCCCGTGTCCGGACTTGATAGCCTCCCCTTTCATACCATTGCCAAACGAACCGCCATTTTCAGCAGACAAAGCAAACTCTACCAGGGGGTTGGCGCCGATGGCATTTAGTTTGGCCCGGTCAATGACATGAAAGTACTTTTTCTCATCGGGCGTCAGTCTGTCGAGCATCCCCCTCACCTTTTTCAGGGTCTCCTTATCGCTCCTGTCCTTCAGATACAGATAGGCGCTGCCACCCACACAGAAGAACTGCGCCTTCCAGTCGTCGGTCTTTACATCGGTGATCAACCCGGCCCGGACCAACCATACATTGGGATTTACACTGGTCGTCACATTTTCAAAACCATGGTCGCCGGTGATGATGAGCGCAGTCTTGTCCCAGATACCAGCTATCTTCAATGCATCCATTACGATGCCAACACTGCTATCGGCATCCAGCACCGCCCTCCGGACGCTGTCTCCATCCCTGCCCTGCATATGCGAATAATGATCCACAGAGAAGAAGTGGATGGTCATCAGGTTGGGCTGATCCTTTGCAATGACATAGGCAGCTATGCGCGCTACATTGTGATCTCTCCCATAGTCTATCCTGTCTGCGCCGTCAAAGACTTCCTTCTTAAGCGCATCTACAAACCCTGCGGGTCTTGAATACTGTTCTCGAACAGCCTCGCCCATGCTGCCGATGTCGGGGATATTGTACTGTACCGGCGCGTCGGCCGACACAGGCCATAAAAGGGCCGCCACCTTCATTCCTTTTTTCTCCGCAGCGTCCCAGACGGTGGGGGAATGGATGGAACTGTCGTTCCAATACATCTTTCCGGTAGGGCCGTTGGGCTCGAACATATTATTGAAATATACTCCGTGCTTTGCCGGCTGAACACCGGTGACGATGGTGGCATGTGAAGGATAGGTCATAGAGGGGAATACGCTGTTGACACCTTCGGCATAGGCGCCATCTTTCATCAGTTGATGTAGGTGTACGGTATTCCAGGAAGGGTCCATATAAAGGTTGGGACGGAGCCCATCGATGGTGATCAGCACGACGTGTTCTACCTGTTGCAAGAGGGCTCCAAATTCCACCTGTGCTTCGACAGGGAAATGATCCGAGGGCGTACGGCCACAATACGTATCCGTGAGTATCCCATAGCGAGCGACGCGGAATTGCCTGGTGACGAATATATGGTCTATACGGCTATCTGTTTTGCCGTCGGTGTGAAAATTATTGAAAGTGCCGTTGGTCGCCAGCCGGATAGGCGATAATTCATAACAATCTCTCAATACGCCGGAGTTGTTGATCAGCTTATAGCTTTCGCTGGTCTGATCTACGTTGAAGTCGCCGGTAAGGATCACGGGCATGCTGGCAGGGAATGTTTTGATCTTCGCCAGGATCATTTTGGCACTCTCCGCGCGAGCCTGGACGCCTACATGATCCATGTGCAGATTGAACATATAAAAAATAAACCCTGTGCCTGTCTCCCTGAACTTGCCCCAGGTACAGATACGAGGCAGCACGGCATCCCATCCCTTGTTGGGACGGTCGGTGATCTCGGACAGCCAGAAATCCCCATGCTCCAGTAGCTTGAACTTATTGGTCTTGTAAAAAATGGCGGAATGTTCGCCGGCCTGTTTACCATCATCCCGGCCAATGCCGATGTATGCATAGTCGGGCAGGCTGTCACGCAAGCCTTCCAGCATATGATCCAGGCCTTCCTGTGTGCCGAAGATATCGAAGTCATGAAAGCGCACCTGGGCAGCTATCACGGGCAGTCGCTGTCCCCATCCATTGCCATGCAGAGAATCTCCATGATTGGCATAGCGCAGATTGTACGTGCCGATGTTGAACCGCTGTGCATAGGCTGCGGTCATGCAAAGAAGGGACAGCAATAATGCTGTCCCTGTTCCAGTCAGAACCCTGTGTGAACGTTCGTTCATAGTAGTATTTTTAATTCCATCCGGGATTCTGTCCCAAATTCGCATTAAGTTGAAGATCATTATAAGGAATGGGATAGATAGCTCTCCATTCGTTCCACACGGCGCCGGGATTACCATTCACCAGCCACAATATATTTCCATAGGTGCCATGTTCGAGCGTTTGCGGATTGACGGTGCTGCCGATGGTCGTAGCAACATTGATATAGGTGACCCCGGTGACATTACCCGGCTTCGTGCCCTGGTAGAAACATACGTCGGGCGTGCCATTCTGGTCCAGGTCCATCAGCTGATTCAGGGCAGGTACATAAAATCCGTTCCAGGGTCTTAAGAGCAGCTTGCCCATTCCCCAGCGCAGCAGGTCGGAATAACGCAGGCCCTCCAGCACGAGCTCGATGCTCCTCTCGCGATAGATCTCCAGGAGGACGGGGTCGGTAAGGCCTCCGTTCCATCGTTGGAAATAGGCCTGGATATAGGGGTCAGCAACGGCAGGCAAAGCATTCAGACCACCGGTGATGCCGGCACGCGAGCGCAACGCCCCGATGGTTTTTGTCCAGTCCGATGGGGAGAGCTGTCCCAGTTCCTGCTGAGCTTCCGCATAATTAAGCAGTATCTCGGCGTAACGCATCTGGCTGATGGAATTCGTGTTGAGCGTACCGTTGTCATAATATGTGTCGTCCAAACACCATTTGATGGGCTGATAGCCTGTATAGGAATAGTTGAAGGCGGGAGGTCCGGCTATCACCGAACCGCTGCTGATACGGGTATAGCCTGGTGTGCGGATGGTCTGTGCCAAACGCTTGTCCCTGCCCTGTGTCTCCTGCCAGAAGGTCAGGGTGTCATGACCGGGGATATCCGTAAACGCCGAGCCGTCGAGGTTGAGATACATATTGATGAAGTCCCTGGTAAAATTCAGACGGACGCCATACGTGCTGCTGGTATAGTACCAGTTGGCGTCGTTGAGGACGGCCAGCGAGCTGCTGGTGACGCTGGAGAGCATGATCTCGTTGGTCACGGGGGAGGTGCTGATGAACAGGTTGCGATAAGAGAGATCCAGGCCGTTGGAAGTGTTCAGGCTGAATCCGGCGCTGTCCATTACCGCCCTGGCCGAAGTGGCAGCTTCCTGGAGCCATTGGTTGGCGGTAGCCTTCACCGTTGCATCGCTGGAGGTGGCTGAATCATACTTCCTGTATGTCCCTTCAAAAAGACAGATGCGGGATTTCATGCCATAAGCCACCCATTTGGTGATCTGGCTGCGGCTGGCATCGGTGGAGAGAGACATATGTCCGATGGCATAGTTCAGATCGGCCAGAACAGAATCCATCACCTTTTCGCGGGGATCACGTTTTCCATAAAGCAGGGCGGTGTCGGTAACACTCAACGGCTTGCTGATCCAGGGCACATCCCCGAATTTCTGCACCATATTATAATAAAAGTAAGCTCGGAAGAACCTGGCCAGCCCGGTGTAGTTGTCCCGTACACTCTGGGCGATCTTGGCATTGGTGTTATTGGCAATAAAATAGTTGATATTACGCAATGCGGTCCAGCTCCAGCCGGAGCTCTGCCGCGAATTGTAAAATCCCGCGCGGATATAGTCGGGCACGGCATTGCGTGCGCCGTAATCGCTCATGTTGGCGTCCGTCCGGAAGACATCGTTGATGCCGGGCAGCACATCATAAAATGAATTGGCATACAGCTGCAGACCGTCCGCGCTGCTGAATATAACATCCTTATTGGCAGTGGACTGAGGCTGCTGGTCGAGGTTCTTGGCACAGCTGGCGAATAAAAGAGTTATCGACAGCCAGATGAGATATTTTTTATTGCGAAGCATACTTCTGTTTTTAAAGTGTTATGTTCAATCCCAGGGTTAGGCTCTTTAAGATAGGATAGTTGTTACCGTTGCCATTGTTAGACGTCCCCGTCAGGATAATGTCCGACTTGCCAATGCTCTCGGGATCGAGATTCTTCGTGATCTTGAACATGGGTGAGTATGTCCAGAGGTTCTCGCCGGATACATATACCCGTATACCCGTCAGCTTCAGACGCTGTACCATGGCAGCTGGCAGATTGTATCCGACCTGTACGTTCTTCAGCCGTATATAAGCTACATTCTGCAGATATCTCGTCTGTGCATTATACAACTCGCCCTGACTGTTCTGTGCAGTATAACCACGGTAGCGCGGGAAATAGGTGTTGGGGTTTTGAGGGCTCCAGATCTTGCCTTCCTGGTATTTGAAGAGGAAGTTATAAGGACGATTGAACTGGCCCCAGAATACATCCGCCTCGCTGCCGGGCCACCAGTCCTGCTTGCCGACACCCTGGAAGAAGGCGCCGAAGAAGAAGCCTCCATAATCTGCATTCAGGCTGATACCATAAGTATATCGCGGCGTGCTGTTGCCGATGATACGCATGTCACCGGGGTCATTGGCCGTATTGGCTCCGTTGTTCACGACACCGTCGTGGTTCAGGTCCTTGAACTTGAGGTCGCCGGGCAGCCATTTGCCGGTATTGGAAGCCTTGAAGATAGGCTGGAACTTGGGACCGTTGACAGCCGGATTGTCTGCATCTGTCCAGAAACCATCGTTGGTATAGCCCCAGATCTCACCCAGCTTCTGACCCGAATAGTAGTCGGAAAGGAGCTTGGTAGCATTGTTGTATCGGGTAATAGTGGATTGGTAGTCGGACATCCAGACACCGACACTGTAATGCAACGGCTTGCCTGCGATGTTGAACAGATCCCGCCAGTTGATGGAAGCCTCCCAGCCATTGGTCCGCATGTCGGCGTAGTTGCCCTTGGGTACCGTTGTTCCAAATACAGCGGGCAGCGTCTTTCCAACCGTGAACATATTGGTGGTGATACGGGTATAGATGTCGCCCGTAAAGGTCAGCCGGTTATTGAGCGTGGAGATATCCAGGCCAAGATCTCTGGTAGTGGCTTTTTCCCAGGTGAGCCCATCGGGGATCACATTGGGCTGTGTGGTGGTCTGAGGACGTACACCATTGATGACCCTACCCGACTGGGCGATCTTGAAGAGCTCCTGGAAAGCATAGGAGGCGATGCTGCCATTACCCAGGCTGCCATAAGAACCGCGGATCTTGATATCGGAGATCGTATTGGGATCTACATTCCAGAATGCCTCTTTGGTCAGACGCCAGCCTGCCGACACAGAGGGGAAGAAGGCATAGCGCTGATTGGATGGGAATTTGGAAGAGCCGTCATAGCGGCCATCGAACTCTACCAGGTATCTGTCCCTATAAGCATAGTTCAACCTCCCAAAGCCGCCCAGGATCGCCCATTTCTCATAACCTCCATTGGTAGTGATATTCTGCCCCAATGCCAGGCTCAGGTCCGTCGCATTGGCATAGACCAGGCCATTGCGCTGCGCATTGAAATTGTTGAATACGGATTGCTCGTAGTTATATCCCACCAATGCTTTGAAATAATGGTCGCTTGCGAAAGTATTCTCATATTCCGCATAAATATTTGTCGCCAGATACTGGGTCTTGCCGTTGCCCATCAGGAGGTCATTGGTAGTGGTGCCTACATAGGCGATCACACCCGGTGTGACACTATAGGGTACCTGTACGCGTATCTGTTTGAGTGCGGAGTCCGTATTCTGATAGGTGATGTCTCCCTTGATACGAAGGTGGTTGTCCATGAACTTAGCGACAAATCCAGTCGTATTGCGGAAGACCTGGCTTTTCAGGTTGATGCCATTCTTGCCATAGAAGAGGTCCCCCACGGTATAGGCAGCTGAAAAGGTCAGCGTTCCATCGGGGTTCAGCAGCATGGAAGAGGGGTGCGCCTCATCGGCCATGTTACGCCAGATACCGCCGCCCTCGCCTACGTTCAGTGGGTTGTGATAATCACGGGACGTATATTGTGTATAGTTATATACCTGCAACCAGGGCAATACCTCGATGTTCCCCTTGGCGGTGAGGTTATACATGTGATAGTCATCGGAATTATATCGGAATATCCCATCCTGTCCGTAGTAACGACCCGTCACATAAAAGCTGGCTTTGCCGCTACTGCCGGAGATGGACAGGTTCTGATCTATGGCAGCATTGTGTTTTTTATACAGCAGCGCATACCAGTCCGTATTGCCGTAATAGACATAGTTGCCATTCGAGCCCACATCTACTTTTGGCAGACTGGGGTCGGCATCGCGTTTGGCATATTCGGTGAGATAGGCCTGAGAGAAAGGCTGGGTCTTGTTGACACCGGCGGGTATCTGCGAATAATCGTTCCAGCCTGTCCAGGCGGAGTCGAACATCATCATATACTTGTAGCCATTGGACTCGATCCTGGGAATATAGGTAGGCGACTTGATGGAATAATTGGAGCTGTAAGTGATGGTAGACTTGCCCTTGCTTGGCGTCTTGGTAGTGATCAGCACCACGCCAAAGGCGGCCCTGGCGCCATAGATAGCGGCAGATGCGGCATCCTTCAGCACGGTGACGCTGGCCACATCGTTAGGGTTCAGGAGACTGGGATCACCCTGTACACCGTCGATCAGCACCAGGGCATTGCCGCCCTGTCCGATGGATGTCCCTCCGCGAATATTATAGGTGGCGGATGAGACGGGCTTGCCGTCGGTAGTGATCAGATTGAGGTTGGGGATCATACCCTGCAAACCCTGTGTCATATTGGGGATACTCCGTCTGTCCAGGACATCGCCGCTGACCTGTGCAACAGCCCCTGTAAGATTAGCCCTTTTCTGCGTACCATAACCTACAACAACGACCTCGCTCAACGCTCCGGCCTGGTTCTTCATTCGCACGAGGATAGAAGTGGATGCATCGGCTTTGAGCGCATACCCCGTAAGGGTCTGCTGCTGGAAGCTTACGCCGCTGAAGGTGAAGCTATATCTGCCTTTGACAGGCAGCTTGGTAAAATGAAAAATGCCTGAAGAATCGGTCTGCGTGCCGGATGAAAGTCCTGTCTCACTATTGGTCGCCAGCACGGTGACACCGGACAAAGGGTCGCCCATGTCATTACGAACGATGCCGGTGACGCTACCTGTCCGATCCTGCGCCTGAAGAGTGTAACCAAGGCACACCAATAAGAGCCATGTAAGTAGCTTTTTACTCATAATATAGTTTTTGAAATTTTTGCTGCGGGTTAAGGCTTGCCTTTCCTGATAATATACCTGCCGTTGGAGGTGGTCACGGATAAATGGTTCAATATTGCTATATCGCTTATGATCTCGTTCAATGAATCTTTCTTTTCCAACTTCCCAATGAAATACATGTCCCTGATCTCACTATGAGAATACTCAATATCTACGTTGTAAATGGCCGACAGCTGGTCGAACACATCTGCGAGTCTCTGGTTGTTGAACATATACCAGTTGGAGATCGTATCCGCTTTCAGACTATGCGCTTTGGCTATATGATCTTCCGTATGTTTTACGGGACCGTTGATAGCTATATTACGGCTGCTCTTGCTAAAAACCAATTCTTGTCCGGGCTCCAGGTAATATGCTCTTTTGCTTGTCGAATCGTCCAGTGAGATACGCACCTTCCCTGTAAAAAGTTTGACGCTGACCTTGTCGCTATACGGATTGGCATTGACATAGAATGATGTCCCCAATACGCTGGTCTGAAGCCCCTCGCTGTACAGGGTAAAAGGCCTTTGCTGATTTTTCGCTACGTCAAAGAAAGCCTTTCCGGACACCTGTACATCTCTATTTGCAATCGTCCCGAAACCTTTTCGATAAAGCATCCGCGCCCCGGGCGACAACCGGACCTTCGAGCTATCCGGAAGAAACACCATTATCTCTTTTTTACCGGCATTGCTCTCTGTTATCCATTCTGTCTTCGGCGCCTCGTATGAAGCCAAGTGTTCACCGGACGCTTTCATGGCGGGTCTGTCCAGCAGCCACATTTTGCAGATTACAAGTATGACTGCGGCGGCCGCACCATACCATAAGAAATTAAGACGTTTGACCTTCTTTTCTGCAGGTGCCACAGGCGTCATCTCGGTGATATAGGCCAACATCTCTTCCCTGTAGCCCTCAGGCAAAGGAGCTTCTCCATCCTCCTGCTCGAATTCTTTAAGCAGATAGGACTCATCGGGATTCTTGCGTAAATAGTTCCAGACAAGCGCAGCCTCTTCCTTAGTGCAATTCCCACTTAAAAATTTCTCTATCAATTCGTCGGGTAATTTCTGCATGCAGTCGGTCAATAATAAATTCGATATAACTATGTACAGTTGCAGGGAATGTTTACCCCTGCCGGGGTAAAAATATTTTTTTATGGGAGGGAGCCCAGTACGATGAGCAATAAGGTGATCCCAATCTGCCGGATATGACGGAATGCTTTACTGACGTGGTCTTCTACCGTCTTGATGGAGATGCTCATCTGGGATGCAATTTCCTTGTTGGAGCAGCCATAGAAGGCTTTTAGCATCAGGATCTTTTTCCGGACAGGGGGAAGGGTATCGATGGCAGCGCTCACTTCGCTGGATACCTCAAAATGTATGGCTGGTGAGGGCTGCATCTTTTCTTCCAGGGTCTGATCATGTACCAGATGCAGTCTCCGGCGGGTGGTCTCTTTTTTGATATGATTGATCAGCAGGCTGCGTGCGATGATAAAGACCTGCTTCTCCAGGGGATGGTCTTCCGATAAGGTCTGCCGGAATTGCCATAAGCGGATGAAACATTGCTGTGTGAGGTCCTTGGCATTGTCGTGGAGGTGAACCCGCTTGAGAAAGAATCGGAATATCCTGGCATGTAATATATTATATACTTCAAGGAAGGCAGCATGGTCGCCATCCTTAATAGAGATCAGTTTTGGTAAATCAGCAGCCTGCGACAAATTTTTCATATCAGCATGCAAATTGCATAAAACAAGTTCATCGACGGCCTGAAGGTAGGAAACTTAACCGAAAGATAAAATCGGATCCCTACAACATACTTTTATAAACAAAGTATGGATCGTTCTTGAACTTCTTCCAATCATCGAGCAGCTGTGCCTTCACCCCATCGAATATAGCCCTCTCCTTCGCCGACAGCTGTATGCTCTTCCGCTCCTCCGGCAGGGACGTCTCGCTCTTCATCGTCTGTTCCAGATCCAGCACATACTCCAGCAGCTTGGCACAGGTAGTAAATTGTCCACAGGCTACCACCTTCATCATCCTCTTCTCCGCCGCATCATTGTGATCATACCACAAGGTAGTCCCCATGGTCCTCGCATCTTCCGCCACCGCATTTATCTCCAGGCATCCTTCCAGCAGAAGTGACTGGGCATCCTGGTTATTCTGGAATTTGTTCTTTATTGACTTTTCCCGGCTGGCCTTGTTATATGTACTCAATTCATAAATGACGTCAAAGGCGCGGCGATTCTCCCACACATCCTTTCCATAAAAATTACCAAAGAATATATCGAATATCAGCCGGCGCGTCTGTTTGAGATTTATATCCATCACCATGCTCAGCGTAGAGTTGACCCTTGTCTTTAGCATCTGCTCCAGCACGCTGAACCGGGATTTTTTCAAATACTTTATCAATGAACTCAACGCACTGCCGGATAAGACAGTCACCGCAGGCAACTGCTCCTTCAGGGATTCCTGAAAAGATTTATCCGACGAGTTTAAAAAATCCGACAATTGTCCTATCTGGGGAATGGACCGTCGGGCGATCAGCGCAGCTATCCACAACAATAAAAGTATAATGGCAGGCGATAGCAGGAAGAACCCGATATTCCTCCAGGGTCCCTCATCATGCTGCACCAGCAACGTCACCGACCCGGCCAGCAGGATAAGTCCGAGCCAGAAGAATAGTTTTATACTATTGTTGACCCTTCTCATCACACTTCCCAGCCCTTTCAATATATCCTCCGTATTTTTCTTTCGCCAGGAACCTTTGGACTCAGGCACACAAGGTATATACGGGTCCATAAAGTAACTGGCGACATCCGACACGATGATCAGGTCAAATCCGTTGTCCGGCTGATCTTTTCTCCGGCGTGTATCGGCCAGGATGGCGCTGTACAGTCCCTGGTTATCATCCACACCTCCATCCATCAATCCAATGGAACCGTCCAGTATGCCGGGTTGATTGTTATAGTCCGTGACGATCATCGCCTGCTCAAGCCTGTCCCTGCTGAGCCCGCCACCTCCCTCTCTTCCGTCCCGACCGGCGGGATAGCTAAAGTCTTCCGGATATACGATGGGCTCGAACCCACCGGGGAAACAAGAGGACGATGCCATGATATCACCCAGCTTGATATCCTGCAATGCCTCCAGGTGGGATGGCGTTCGCTTGTCGATGTAGATGTAATTGTTACCTGTCTGCCCGCCAATAGTCTGCCACCGAAAAGAAAGCCCACGGGTAAATTCCGTGGCATTGAAGCAAACCTCTACGTTCCTGCCTTCCTTTCCCCAGTACACACCAAATGTCTCGCCTTTGAAAAGACGTTGATCATAGGTTCTTGCAAATGCATTGATCAGGTTCCGGTTTTTTATCTCCCCTTCCCATGCCTTGTCATCATCCAGCAGCTTCAATACATCTTCCAGCAACCCCTCTCCATCCATAAAGGTTAGCATATCCTTATACACCTTCCCGAAGGGAATACCCTTCTTCGTATAGACGGAATACAAGATGGCCGGGAAGGTCCCTCCAGAGGCGGAGGAAATAAATTCCACGTTGTCCAAAAGATTTCTGCTGTCGTCGTATTGTACTTTGTGGAGATAGCCCATGGCGCCGATGCTAAAGCTGGCAGCGCGAAATCCACCGCCGGACAATGCCATTGCTATTTTTCGGAATGGCGTCCTGAGGGGTGTCGATGCGAGTTGGAATGGTTCTTCCATATAGAAAGGTTTATAGTGGGCTCCAGCCCGTCAGGTCCTAAATATATAAAAATTTACACTATATTCGAATTTCAACCTTACAGGCACCTATGAGTCATCCCTTCACACACAAAAAGCCTCCTTTTCGCAAGCTGAGAGGATACGCCTTCGACCCCAGCCTTTCGCTAAAAATAGATACAGTCGACATCAACGACATCGTTTATAAAGTGCCATGGGAGAAACTCGATCCGGGTCCCTGGTCCTGCTTTTCCCCGGCGATGCGGAATTCGGAGGACCCGCGGCTGGCAGCCATGGCTACGCTGGACAGGCATCGTATTGCCAAAGGATGGACCAGCACGATGCCCAATAAATATCTTTTGCAGGAATTGATCAGACGGACACAAGGCAAGCTTTTTATCATGGATGAGTTCGAGGTGGTCGGGCCACCCTCTGCCAAGCTTGACCCGGCCACATTGGGTGAAGATGTCTATCTGGCTTATAAGGACCAGTCGAGGACCCTTTATAAACAATATACCATTACCGGCCTACGCTAAAATGCAGAAGGCATCAGCTGTATATTGTGCTTGTCAGCGATCTTTATAAGTATAGGCATCAGGATGGATGCGCCTGGTATCAATACAAAAGGAACGCCTATGCCGACGATCTTAAGCGAATCCATCAGCTGGACTTTCAATATATGCTCCTCATCGTTACTTATTTTGCCTTCCCTTATGTATTTCCGAATGATTGAACAGGCTTCTTTATCTCCATTGTATTCCGCCCTTATCCCATGTAAAAAATGATGCGCGTGCTCTTCTATGATCATTTCTATATTCATTACCCCAATATGCATTTTGTCCGGAAATGTACGTAAATTACCCGAACTATGAACCCTGAGTCTCAGAATGTATTAGATTATCATGGCGACAATACCATCTTTATGGTCTGGAATTTTAAAAGCAATACAGAGATCGGGGATGCTTTTAAGAGTATTTGCGCATTAGTCATCAATCTTAATAATTCAGGCAGCACCCGTTTCCCGGATTCCGGCACGAGCTGTGTGATGGGAATAGGATATGACGTCTGGCATCGGCTCCATCTTCCCGATCCACCTCCAAAAGAATTCGAGAACTTCGTTCCCATAGCCGGGAAAAAGCACACCGCGGTGTCCACAAAGGGAGACCTGCATTTTCATCTCAGAGGGAGCTCCAGCAGCATATGCTATGATATGGCATCCGCCATATCCGATGTTCTGGCGCCGGTGGCAATAAGCATAGAAGAAATTCATGGCTTCAGATATTGGGATGGCCGTTCCATTTTAGGTTTTGTCGACGGCACCGAAAATCCCAGGGGGGATGACCGCGCTTTTTTTGGATTGATCGGGGATGACGATCCCGCCTATAAAGGAGGGAGTTACCTTTTTGTTCAAAAATACATTCATGACCTGAATGCATTTAAAGCGTTGCCTCTTCAGGAGCAGGAAAACGTGATAGGAAGATATAAATCGAATGATATTGAAATGCCGGATGATGTAAAACCTTCCAATTCTCATATTGCCCTGGCCAATGTAGGAGACGACCTGAAGATCATCCGTGACAACATGCCCTTCGGAAATATGTCCACTAATGAAATGGGGACTTATTTTATTGCTTATACAAGCACATTCAGTACTGTAAAGAAAATGTTGAATAACATGTTCGTAGGTTCGCCTGAAGGGAATTACGACAGGATATTGGATTTCAGTACGCCAAAGACCGGCGCCCTGTTCTTTGCTCCATCGGTGACATTTTTAAAGAATATCATCTCAGGGGCGACGGAGACGGCCGTCGTCGTCCCCAACGTTAAATCCCGGTCATTATCAGCCGACGGATCACTAAATATCGGTTCACTCCAAAAGGAAGCAGGATATGAATAATCTTTATCGGGAACTCGCCCCCATCTCTGATGCGGCCTGGGCCCAAATCGAGGCGGAGGCGTCCCGCACACTCAAACGCCACCTGGCAGCAAGACGTGTTGTAGATGTGGCCGGTCCGAAAGGTTTTGATCTTCCGGCAGTCGGGACGGGGCATATTCAAAGCATCCAGGCGCCCGGCGCCGGGATCCAGGCTGCACAACGCGAGGCAAAGATGCTGGTGGAACTTCGCGTTCCGTTCGAGCTCAAGCGTCAGGCCATCGACGACGTGGAGCGTGGCGCAACCGATTCGGACTGGGGTCCCCTGAAAGACGCCGCCCGGACGATGGCCTTCGCAGAAGATCGTTCCGTCTTTGAAGGATATGCAGCAGCGGGGATCCAGGGCATCCGTCAGGGAAGCAGCAATCCCATATTGACACTCCCTTCCAATGTACGCGGCTACCCGGACGCGATAGCACAGGCAGTGAGCCAATTGCGCCTTGCGGGGGTCAACGGCCCCTACTCTCTTGTGCTGGGCGCCGGGCCATATACCGCTGCCGGCGGCGGCAGTGACGAAGGATATCCCGTTCTTCAACATATCCGGCGCCTGGTCGATGGAGAGATCATTTGGGCTCCGGCCATTTCAGGCGGCTTTGTGCTAACGACACGTGGCGGCGATTTTGAATTGAGCATCGGACAGGATATTTCCATCGGCTATCTCGATCATTCCGAAGCCACTGTCAGGCTCTATCTGCAGGAAAGCTTTACCTTCCGGGTGCTGACTGCGGAAGCGGCCGTCGCCCTTACTCAGTCCTGAGGCTCTTCACGGGATTGGCCAGCGATGCCTGTATGGTGAGTATACTGATCGTACCCAACGCAATAACCAGCGCCGTCACACCCGCCAGCGGGAATACCCACCAGCTGAGCGTGATCCTGTATGGAAAATCCGTCAACCATTTATTAAGGGAATACCAGGCAATGGGCGTAGCTATTAAAAAGGCCAGGGCCACCAGCCGGAGGAATTCTTTTGACAGCAGTCCCGTGATCCCCGTCACCGATGCACCCAATACCTTGCGGACCCCGATCTCCTTGCGACGCCGCCCGATCACCAGCGAAACGATAGCGAAAAGTCCAAGACAGGACAACACGATGGCAATGACAGACGCCGTACAAAAAAGAGTAGACAGTCTTTCTTCCTTGGCATACCAGCGATAGGTATTTTCCGTGAGATAGGAAGGGTTGGTAGAATTATCGGGCTCGATAGTCTTATAAGCGTCCCGCACGATGGCCATTGCCTGCCGGGGATTGTTCGTACGCACTTTGACCATGATATATCCCAACGACGTATGCTGCTTGGCCATCTCCAATGTCAGGGCGCCCATCTTGTCATGCAGACTATGCAGGTGGATGTCCGGTATCAATCCGACGATATTCCATTTCGGCTCAGCGCTGTCCGAATAAAACGACAGACCTATTATATTCTTTTCGGCGAATTGCCTCGCCATGCTTTCCGAAACAATGACATTCCGGATATTGGCAGATGTGTCAGCAGGATATTCACGACTGAAGTTTCTGCCGGCCAGCAGCTTGACGCCGATGGTCTCCAGGAAATCATAATCGACGGTCAGCATCTCCGTCATAATGCCCTTCCCATTATAGGTAAATCCGATGCTCCAACCACTCTGACTGTGGTCTTCTCCAATACCGATGTTGGCGGAGCTGCCTGTCACGTTGACAACCTGGGGTTGAGAGGCAAGCTCCTGGCGTAATTGACGGATATATCGAAGGGAATTCTCCTGATTCTTCACAGGGATGCTGATCACCGACTCCTGTTCGTAACCCAATGGAGCCGTGCGCATGTACTGGAACTGACGGTAAATAACAATGGTGCTGCATATTAGCAGACAGGCCATAACAAATTGGAAAGTAATGAGCCCATTGCGTATCATCGAGCTCCGTCCTACCGAGACCCTGCCTTTCAATACTTCCACGGTCCTGAACTTTGCCACCAGCCAGGCCGGATAGCCGCCAGCCATAAACGACACCAACAGCATGCCAGCCAGTACGCACAGGACTACCAGCGGCTGCACCAGGGCCTGCATGGTCAGCTTTTCGACAAAGAGTCTGTTAAATGGATCCAGCAAGAGTACGGCCAGTCCCACTGCCATGATCAACGCAACGGAAAACAACAGCAGACTTTCATTCCACATCTGGAAAAATATCTGGGTCTTGCCGGCTCCGATGGTCTTACGCACCCCGACTTCTTTGGCACGGGTAAAGGCCCTGGCGACATTCAGGTTGATAAAATTGAAGCAGGCAATGACCAACACCACTATAGCTATGAGGATCAGGATAAATAAATAGTTCCTATTCACCGCACCCCGGCCCAGTTCCTCGTCGAAGTGAAGAGAAGAATAGGGCGCCAGCTTGATAGCGTACATATCCCCGTTGGCGTCCTTGCGATAGCCCTTGCCTTTCATATATTCTTCATCCGCCAGATGGCGCTTTTTTACCAGCTCCCTTAAATTTGTTTCGACCTGGCGGTGTGTGACGCCCGGCGCCAACTGTACATATACCGGATGATGCTGGATATTCCATTCATTCTTTTGAGCAGCATAGTCACTATTGAGCTCGATGCGTGCCAGCACATTGAACTGCAACGTGGAATTCTCCGGAGCATCCTGTACGACAGCGGTGACTACGAGGTCCTTCCAGGAACCATTGATCTTTGCCTTTATCACTTTGCCGATTGGATCTTCCTTGCCAAATACGGCTGCAGCAGAGGACTGGGTAAGGACAGCACTGCCAAGGTCGGCCAATGGCGTGGTTTTATTTCCCGCCACCACCGGGAAACTGAACATGTCCAGAAAATCAGGGCTCACCAGCGTGACGCTCTTGCCTACTTCCTTATCTTTATAACGGACACCGCCACCCATCGCCATATAATCAGTCGTCCTCACAATGCCCGGCACTTCCGTCTTGAAGGCTGGTGCCGCCGGATATCCGAAAACAGACCCTTTTTGATCCCCGTCTGGCGCATGGCTCAGGTTGTAGGCCATGTATAGGGTGTTTACATTCTTATGCCATTTGTCGAAGGAGAATTCAAAATGCACCATCAGGAAGAGCAGGATACAGACGGTGAAGGCGATGGCCAGTCCGGCTATGTTGATGATGGCATTCAGTCTATGGGTCTTCAGATTTCTCCAGGCAGTCAGAAAGTAGTTGCGTATCATTGATCAGATCATTTTGTTCCTTTAATTTTACAAAAACGCCTCCATTTTCATAACAATTTTATTATCAATACAATAAACGTTGTTTAACCTAAAATACTGTTCGCTTTTGATACAGCGATTGTATGGTTCTGTCACGGTGATCGTGCTGCTGGCCGGTCCTTGCTTTTGTAAAGCGCAAGACTCCGCCTGGGAGAGAGTCGGTCCTGGGGGAGGGGGCGCTACTTTTCGTCCAACTTTCTCCTATCGTCATCCGAACGAATTTCTGCTGCGCTGCGATATGACGGGGACCTATCACACACAGGATGGGGGACAAAGCTATCGGCAGGTAAATTTTCCGAATGGGGCCCATAGTTTCGCGTTCGACCCTGCCAACGGGAAGGTGATCTATATTGGTTCATCTGTCTTGTACCGATCGTCCGACGGGGGTGATCACTGGGACCAGGTCTATCCTAAGCCTGATCAGGTGCTTGGGCGGAGCTATTCGGGAGATCATGCGGAAATGAGCATCGAAGTCGCGAAGAATGTGCGTTATTGGCCGGCAGGGGAAGTAATCAACGCTATCAAGGTCGACTCCTCCAACATATACTTTGCGGTGGGCCATTCGCTCTTTTATTCGCGCGACAGGGGTGAAACGTGGGCGACAAAGGACCTGCATGTTCGTCTTTTGGATCTATATATTTATCAGGGGGTTTATATTTTTTCCGCCGACTCGATCTATCGTCTGGACAAAGAAAAGATCACGGCCTCGGCATTGCCATCTGTCATGGAGCCGGTCGCCCATTTTGCGGCAGGCAGAACAAAGCAGACAGGTTCGATTATCTTTTACGCGCTGAGCGCTCATGCGGGGATCTGGATGTCGCATGATCTGGGCAAGACCTGGAGCCGGTCAAATAGTTTTCCGGTCGCGGCGAATGCTACGGCTATTGCCTGTGCAGAATTCGATGCGTCCAAAGCCTATGTAGTAGTGGACAGGCTGGAAGAGGGGCCTCAACGTATATGGTATGGCGTATGGCGGACGCGTGACAACGGTGACCATTGGGATTGGGTTTGGAGAGCCGGGGGTGGCACAGGTCAATATGGAGTTCCGGATGCGCAGAATGCCGGCAATCTGGACGATGGCTGGGCAGGCAGGGCTTTTGGCAAGGAGTTCGTACAGGTGCTGGACGTGGGAGTATCGCCATGTAATGGAGATACTGCCGTGATCACCGATTGGTACAGGGTCATGAAGACAACCGATGGCGGCAGGAGTTGGAAAAGCATTTATAGCCATGACTATGCAGATGGAAGAGCTGCCAGTACGGGGCTGGATGTTACCACTACCTATGGAGTGCATTTCGATCCGTATGATCATAAGCATATAGCTATGAGCTGCACGGACATAGGTTATCATCATTCATTCGATGGCGGGAAGACCTGGATGCGAGCTGTGTCAGGGGTGCCGTCCGACTGGGTGAATACCTGCTACTGGGTCGCGTTCGACCCGACTGATCCAGGGAAGCTTTGGTCGGCATGGTCGGGTATACACGATCTTCCGCGAGGCAAAATGACACGCGACCCGCAGTGGAAGACACGTTGCACAGGTGGCGCCTGCGTCTCTACGGATGGGGGCCGATCCTGGACCCCATTGGTGAATGGAATGGATCGTAATTCTGCTACCACCTGTATTGTTGTGGATCCCCTGTCCCCTGCGGGAAATCGTACGCTGTATGCAACGGTATACAATAAGGGGGTGTTCAAGTCGGTGGATGACGGTAAGACCTGGGTGCAAAAGAACAATGGCATCGGCGATAATACCCGTGCGTTCAGGATCGCCGTTGCTGGCAATGGCGATCTTTATCTTGTCACTTCCCCTGGCGCCGTTTATAAATCTACCGACGGCGCGGACAGCTGGTCGAAGCTGGCATTGTCGGAAGACGATGCATTCTTCCCTTCCGGGGTGACAGTCGATCCGTTGGACCCGCAACGCGTGTATGTGGGGTGCTGGGCCGGAGGTATCTTCCTGTCCGAAGATGGAGGTCAGCATTGGACATCCATTTTTGATAAAAAGAATTATGTCTATGATGTCGCGGTAGACCCACATCATCCGGGAAGGATATATTGCAACACCTTCACAGGAGCCGCCTGGCGGAGTGATGATTATGGCCGAAACTGGCGTCGTATACAGGGCTATGATTTCCACTGGGGACATAGGGTCATTGTGGACGAGAATGATCCTGACAAAGTGTATCTGACGACCTATGGATCGGGGGTTTGGCATGGATATCCACGGCCCACCGACACCATATCTGCAAGACTGACCCTGGACAGGACAGAGGCGTTTGTAGGTGACCCCATACATCTCGACTTTCAAATCCACTTACCATGCGGAAGACGGTACGTTATACTCAGGCCTATGCGCTGGGGATATGTACAAGGCAACACCCTGACAGGGTTCAACAGCACCCAGCTCCAGAAAAAAGAAAAGAACGGCTATATGGATTTACCTCAATATGGAGCTATCGATTATTTTGAGGAGGATAAATTAGATACCATACCATGCACCGATCTGAAATGTGAGCCCTTTTTAGTAAGAGTGACGGAAGAAGGAGAATACCGGATAAGGGTATTATCCGCCCTCTCTGCCTACAACCCGGGCATAAAGGACGCTGACTCTGACTGGGCTTATTTCCGCTGTGTCAAAAAATCGAAATGATAATCAATGACTTATGTCGCCCGAGGGCTATTTGATCCGTATCTCCAAAACAGTATCTTTATAAACAAAACAATGCCCCTATTACTCATGATCCTACCCCTCCTTATTCATACAGGTCATCCCGTCTATCAGGGCAAGGATCTGGGTCTTCACTACACGGTCTCCGCCTCCCATTTCCGTATCTGGAGCCCACCTGCCGCAGCAGCGCAGCTTTTACTATACAGGTCCGCCGGCGACGTTACGGCCTACAAGATCATCGACTTGCAAAAAGGCGAGGCCGGTACTTGGTTCACCCGGCTGGATGGCGATCAAAAAGGCATATGGTATAATTTCCGGGTCAACATAAATGGGCAATGGAGCCAGGCAGTACCCGACCCTTACGCCAGGGCAGTAGGCGTGAATGGAAAAAAGGCCCTGATTTTCGACCCGAGGGACACCAATCCCAAAGGATGGACAACAGATAAAAGCCCTGTCTTCTCCACCCATGACCGTCCCACCGACGCCATCATTTATGAATTGCATATCCGCGACGCAAGCATCGATCCTTCTTCGGGCATCACCCACAAAGGCAAGTTCCTGGGTCTGGCGGAAGAAGGCACCCATAGTCCGGAAGGTCTCTCCACAGGCCTGTCGCATCTGAAGGAGCTGGGCGTCACTCATATTCATTTGTTGCCTTTCTTCGATTATAATTCAGTAGACGAGAGCCGTCCGGACAGCCCGCAATACAACTGGGGATATGATCCGCTGAACTACAATGCACCCGAAGGGTCCTACAGCACCAATCCTTATGACGGCATCACTCGGATAAAAGAGCTCAAACAAATGATCGCCGCCCTGCATCGCAACGGCCTGCGGGTGGTCATGGACGTGGTATACAACCATACGGGGGTCACAGAGACCTCCAACTTCAATGAGCTGGTACCGGGCTATTACTATCGGCACAAGTCCGATGGCAGCCTGTCCAACGCCACGGCCTGTGGCAATGAGACGGCCAGCGAAGCGCCCATGATGAGGAAGTTCATGGTGGAGAGCGTGCTGTACTGGGCCCGTGAATACCACATCGATGGATTCCGCTTCGACCTGATGGGTGTACATGACATAGCCACGATGAACTTACTGGCAGACTCCCTTCGAAAGGTCAGGCCGGACATACTTCTGTATGGCGAAGGATGGACAGCCGGCGACAGCCCGGTACCCGGCAGTCTCCGCGCGCTGAAGAAGAATGTCAGCAAGCTCCACAATATAGCGGTATTCAGCGACGACATCCGGGATGGAATAAAAGGCAGTGTCTTCGATATAAATGATATTGGCTTCGCCAGCGGGCGGGCGGATGCTGCAGAATCCATCAAATTCGGTGTCGCCGCCGCCTGTCAACACCCGCAGATAGATTACAGCAAGGTCAACTATTCGAAACAGCCTTATGCATGGAGCCCCGATGAGGTCATCAGCTACTGCGAGTGCCACGACAATAATACCCTTTGGGACAAGTTGGCCCTCTCCTGTCCCGATGCTTCGGAAGAGACGCGCATTAAAATGCACAAACTCGCGCTGACCATTGTGCTTACTTCACAGGGGATACCCTTTCTTCATGCAGGGACAGAATTCCTGCGTACCAAAAAAGGTGTCGATAACTCCTATAAGTCACCCGACAGCATCAACGCACTGGACTGGCGCAGTAAATATCAGCACCAGGATGTGGTGCAATATGTAAAGGAGCTGATCCGGCTGCGGCGGCAGCATCCTGCTTTCCGGATGTATACGGGAGCACAAGTTGCTGAGTACCTGCACTTCGATGAACACACTCCAGCCGGCACCATCGCCTACACACTGAATGGAGCAGCCATGATGGACAGCTGGAAAAAGATATGGGTGGGGTTTAATGGCGGCGATACTACGAAGGAGTTTTCTCTACCTGCAGGGGCCTGGCACACGGGACTGGCAATGGATGGATCCCATGGCACACATACAGGCAGCATCCGGCTGCAAGGCCACAGCGCGGTGATACTTTATTTGTAGTAAAGCTGGGTCCCGGAAGGTATGTGCAAAAACGAGTTTGCCAAGTGGTTTAAAAATTATCGAATTTTAGTACTACAAGTACGAAAATTAGGAGAAAATTAAACCATTTTAAAAGTATGGAAAATAGGGATAAATTAAACCGACTTTTCGACCTTCGACCAGCAGGTATTATATTGCAATCATCCTGGCTAAAACAGCAAGGCTACAGTCACGACCTGCAACAACGATATAAAAAGAGTAAATGGCTGCTGCCTATAGGTGCGGGGGCTTACATCCGTGCCGGCGACAAAGCCAGTGTTGAAGGAGCCATTTATGCATTGCAGCAACAAAGCAATCTTTCTATACATCCAGGGGCCAGGACAGCCTTTTACCTGGAACCATCGGTGAAAGAACTTGTACTGTTCGGCAGCCCAAAAGAGAAACTACCCGCATGGTTCAGCAAGCATGACTGGGGAGTAAAGATCGACTACCATCCAACCTCCTTTTTAGACCCACATCCAGGGATGATAAACAGGGAAGTAAGTGGTCTCAACCTGGCTGTTTCAGGCCCCGCTCGCGCATTGATGGAATGCATTTACCTCGCGCCTCATCACCAGGATCTCATGGAATGCTACGAATTAATGGAAGGATTAAATGATCTGCAGCCGGAAGAAGTGGAGGCATTACTTGAAAATTGCCGTTCTGTTAAAGTAAAACGACTTTTTGCTTACATGGCTGACAAAGCCTGTCACGAGTGGTTTGAAGAAATATATGGAACAAATATAGAATTAGGAAATGGCAAGCGCAACATTGTCAGGAACGGGATCTACGTGAATGAGTATAGGATCACGGTCCCTAAAGAACTGGGAAGGCTAGTCGAGTAGAATAGAGCATTTCAGCCCTAAGCCCTCTCAAATCCGTACGTGACAGTCTCCCCTCATACGGCTTTTCATTGTCATACACGTTTCGTGTTGTTGCGAACATCTGTCGTCTTCCTCTTTGCAGAGTTGTGACCCATATCCACTTCGACAATGCCAGCCCCTTCGCTCCACTGCCATTACGCAGCTTCCTCACTACTTTGGGCTGGTCCGACTTCCTGCCACCGCATCGGTACTTTCAGCCTCAGGTTGGACGCCCTTGTGCCTTTTCCCTTATCATCCCTGGCAGGATCTCACACGTTCCATACAGTAGCCTGCTATCGGTTCACGCCATCTTTACCCCGGATGCCACAGAGCCAGTAGACAGGTCTCCGCCCTGCTTATCCCGGCATAACGGAGGAACGCCGGTTTTGACATCACTTTACCTACTAACGAGGCCTCTTCGATGGTTCATTTGCATTCGTCTCCCCATAGCTTACCTGACTCTTCAAAGTGCCTTTTGACTTGTCGCTTCCAACCCTATCCTTTCGACAGAATTGTTCAAGCTGGTTTGAAGCCCGCACCTGTATGCCGGCTCCGGCGGGCCTTCCGCCATCTACTGTACAGCATCAAAGAACTGCCGTCCTTTGTTCGTGTCACCCCTCCGAACGTAGGCTCTTCACCGGATCCATCGACGCAGCCCGTATAGCCTGATAGCTCACGGTCGCCAGCGTGATCAGCATCGCCCCGATCGCACCCGCACCAAACACCCACCAGCTCAGCTCAGCCCTGTACTCGTACTGCTGCAGCCACCCATGGAGAAAATAATATGCAATGGGAATAGCAATGACACAGGAGATAGATACGAGTCCGATAAACTCCTTGGTCAGCAGGGCCCAGATACCGATGACCCTTGCACCCAGCACCCTGCGTATACCGATCTCCTTTGTTCGTTGTTCAGCCACAAAAGACACCAGCCCAAATAGCCCCAGACAGGAGATAAAAATGGCCAGCAGGGCAAAGACGGTAACGATACGACCTACCCGCACCTCATCGGAGAACTTACGGGCATATTCCTCATCGATGAACTTGTATTCAAAAGCTCCTCCGGGAGCCAATCGTGAAAAGACCTCTTCGGTCGCCGTCAGCGCCTTATGCACGGGCACACCTGATGCCAGTCGCACGACCATGGAATTCAACCCCCTCGCATCATAATCCAGCCAGAAGACGGTAGCACCCACGGGCTTGTAAGGCGACCCCATCACCATATCATCCGTCACTCCAATGATAGTACGGGATTTACCATCGACCCGTATGATCTCACCCACGGGATGCCCCAGGCCCATCATCCGCACGGCAGCCTGGTTCAGAACAATAGCGCCGGTGTCGGATATATATTCCCTGGAAAAATCCCTGCCGGCAGAAATATGCCAACCCATGGTCCTGCCATAATCATGCGTGGCGGTCACCACCCCTATCTCCGGATGTATATGCGGGTCCTTCCCTTTCCAGTAGAGGTCGGAAGAAGTCCATGGCGGCTCGGTGGCCGGGCTGGAAGATTTTGCCATATCTGCCACCACACCGGTCTTTCGCAACTCATCCCGCAAGGTATTATACGGTATGCCATAAATGTCCCCGCTGTTCATGGTGACGGCTATAAGTCCTTCCCGCATATAGCCAACGGGTCTGTCTCGGACGTATTCCACCTGCCGGCTCACCATCATGGTGCTGATAACAAGGGTGACGGATACGACAAACTGAACGACCACCAGGACCTTGCGTGGCAGCCCCGCAGCCCGTCCCTTATTCAAACGGCCTTTCAATACTTCCACCGGCCGGAAAGAGGACAGATAAAAAGCAGGATAGCTCCCCGCCACCACACCGGTGATCACTACAAACAAAAGCATCCCCAACCAAAAAAGAATACTACCAACAGGGATGAACAGCTGCTTTTCTGTCATTCGGTTGAAAAAAGGCATACACAATCCCGCGGTCACCAGGGCCAGCACCCCGGCCGCCAGCACAAAGATCATCGACTCGCCCAAAAACTGGGCGATCAGCTGTCCCCGCAACGATCCGATGGCCTTACGTATCCCTACCTCCCTGGCCCTTTTCTCACTACGTGCGGTGGACAGGTTCATAAAATTGATACAGGCCAGCAGCAGCACGAAGCCGCCGATGATCGCCAGGAGACGCACGATACGTATCCGCCCTCCGGACAAATGCCATTTTTCCATCGGCGCCAGCGACAACACTTCATGACCATCCCCTTTTATATGCTGGTACATGATAGTACGGATCTTCGTAGATACCTTTTCCAGATCCACATTATCGTTCAGCTCTACATATAGTTTCCAGTAACGAATGCCCCAGTCGCCCTGCACGCCTTTGAACCAGTCCAGCACGGTGAGGGCCTTATCCCAGGAGAGGAGCAGTCGCGCCTCATGAAAAGTGGAGTTCCCGGGCAGGTCCTCATATACGCCTCCTACCTTTACGGTGGCCATATTATCCAGTTTGATGATCTTACCCATGGGATCGGCATCGCCAAACAAGCTGTGGGCAAGGCTCCGGGTCAACAACACATTGGCAGGATCGCGAAGGGCATCCCGGCTGCCTCTCAACATATGAAGAGTGAGCATATCGGGTAGATCGCTCTGCACCCAGCTGCCGGCGGCCGATATCTTCCTATCGTCTACGGTCACGGTATGGGTGAACAAGGGATAAAAAAGAGCTACCCGTTTGAAATCATCGGGATATTTGCTTCGCAGCTCCTCCGCCAGGGGGATAGCATTCCCTTCCCCCGTAGTGAGCTCGCCGTTGATGAGCTGGGTATCCATCACCTGTGCAAGACGCTTGTAATGATCGTGACATTCGTCCCAGGACAGCTCATCACTCACCCATAGTCCGATGAGGATGGCCACGGTCATGCCCGCAGTAAGACCCAATAAATTAATAAGGGAATATAATTTGTTCTTCCGAAGATGATGCTTGAACATATCTTCTTAGTCGCCGGGAGCATGGATATATTACATCAGCCATCGCAGCACGTTGTCCACATCCAGCTTGTCCCGCTGCAGAGCCAGCCGTACGACCACCAGCTTCCGGGAGGGTATTACCCAAATATGCTGTCCTTCATAGCCTTCGCAGGCAAAGGCATCTGCCGCCACATGCGGCCATCGTCCGTTATTCAGCCACCACAGGGCGCCATACCTGTCCCCCTCCCGTGTAAATCTTACCCAGCCCTCCGGCAATATCCGGCATCCCATCCACACTCCGTCATGCAAGTATAAGAGCCCAAACCGCGCCCAGTCGCGGGCGGTGGCGTAGCAATACGAGCTGCCGACAAAAGTACCTCCTGCATCGGGCTCTATGACGGTGTGGTACATGCCTATCCTATAAAACAGCTGTTCGTAGGGCCATTTATAATAATAGGATCCATCTATTTTGCCCCGCATGATGGTGGAAAGGATATTGGCGGTGCCGCTGGAATAGTTGAATACCTGCCCCGGTGAATGACGGAGATCGGACCGGGCGGCAAAGTTTCCCATGTCTTTCTCTTCAAACAGCATGCGGGAGCACGCATCGGGCAGGGCATAAAACTCCCACCACCGCAAACCGCTGCGCATATGCATCAGGTCAGCTATCGCAATGCTCCGTCGCTGATCCCCCTTCCAGGCGGCAATGGACGCCGGCTCCTGGATATCCAGCAGGCTGTCGCGGACAAGTATCCCTAATAATGCATTGGTGATACCCTTGGTCATAGACCACCCCGCCAGGAGAGTATGCTGGTCAAATCCGGGGGCATACCGCTCCCCGATGATATGGTCATTATATACGACGATGACGGCGCGGGTGCCATTGCCGTCGGCGAATATCCTGTCCAGGAACTTATCCAGGTTCAGGCGACTCGGTCCTGACGGCGATGCCGGGTCCGGCCATGCCGTATCCCTTATCCTGTCCCCCTGCGGCCAATCCATCGTATCCAGGTCCAATACCGGCGCCGAGGGCAACCAGGCATCGGGTACCTGCCTGCGCAGCTGCCGTTCCGTCAACCCATTGACAAGCGTAGCACCTAGTCCTCTCCGGTAAATGGCTTTAGAGGAGGCCAGTCCCCAAACGGTCCCGGTGACGCTGCTATCTTTTCTATCCACAACAAACCTGCCCAGGCTAAAAGGGAAATGCCCCAGGTCCTGCTGTGCGACATTGGCAGGGTCTCTGCCGGCTACAAATACGGCTGAACACATCACTTTGGCGCCATATCCACTGATAAGGGGAAAGCTATTCCATAATAAGAAGGCCAGCAATGCCCCCAAACCAACACCTGTGATGATCCATCTCCTTCGCATAACTACTTATCATACAAAAGAAACGCCCCACTTGTTGTATGAATTGAGGTTTTCGGCGTATGAATTGTCTCCGGATGCGACAATACTTCCCTACATTAGGGCCGTGCTTCGTTTTTTAACATATCTCACCGTCATTCTCTTCGCCTGCATCCGTCTGCCGGCCCAGCAACAATACCTCTTCTCCCACCTGGGTATGCGCGACGGTCTGGCTTCCAATGCGGTGAACGCCCTCCAGCAGGACTCCAAAGGATACATCTGGATAGCCACCATGAGCGGCCTCGAACGGTACGACGGTCAGGATTTTATGCTTTGGCACCACAAGGCCGTAGGCCGCAATTCCCTCCCCAACGACATCGTCCTGGGCATCCGGCTGGATAAAAAGAACCGGCTTTGGGTATTATGCCAATACAACAAGCTGGGCTACATAGATACCGACCAACTGCAATACCACCCGGTGCCGGTGGATTGGCCCGAGCCGGAGCTCAGTGGACTGGAAGGCAATCTCCATATCGACCACGAAGGGAATATCCTTCTTTTCCTCAACTACAAGGTCACCCTCTCCTTTGACGAAAAGACCCAATCCTTCAACAACCATTACCTCCCTTTCCAAATGCCGTCAGGCTGGGTAGCTTCCGCCATCTTCGAAGACAGCGCATCGCATGCTTACTATCTCTCGTCGGACTCCGGACTGGTAAAGTACAACACCCTCCGGCATACCCTCTCCTACCGCAGCCACAATACAGACCATGACCCGGTCATCGAACACTATCAGCAATACAGATACACGGGTCTCCCCTTCCTGGACGGACAGGGCAATTTCTGGCTCAGCGTCTGGCCACACGGCGGCTCGGGCAACTCCTTCTTTACCTACAACATCCATACTGACAAGATAACGCTCCGGCACCCCTCCCTCAACAAGCTGATACACGACATATATCATGAGGTCCAACGTATCACCGAGCAAAAGGACGGTACGATCTGGTTTACCGGGCTCAACGTCCTGGCAGTGCTTCGTAAGAACAGCAAGGACTTCGAACCATTGCAATCAAGGTCATTGGGAGAGTTCGGCCTCTATTACGATAGGGTCTCGGACATGCTCGAAGACAGGGAAGGCAATATCTGGCTTGCCACGGACAAAGGCGTCTATAGATTCAATCCCTACGCCCAGGTCTTCCAGACCATCGCCAACAAAAGACCGGGCCGTGACACCATTTTCACGCCCGATGTAACGGATGTATCACAGATCAGCAACGGGGACATCGTGGTCGCCACCTGGGGCAACGGTCTCTTTGCCTATGACAGCAGCTTCCACCCCATCGACAGATGGTATGTCACCCAGGGGCGGCGCCTGAATGAAGGGCAGACATGGTGTATACACGAACGGCCTAACGGCGACCTGTGGAGAGGACAGCAGCATGGCGTACTCATCATCTCCCATCCTGCCACCCACACCACCGAAAGGCTCGAGTCACCCATCTTCCACCACTCCACCATCCGTCAGATCGCAGAAGATAATAATGGAGATCTATGGTTCGGCACGAATTCGGGCGACCTCATAAAATGGATATCGGCCACCAATACCTTTGTCCACATGCAGCTGCTCCACAGCAGCATCATTCGTCTGTACTTCGACTGGAAGGGCGACTGCTGGGTCTGCACCGAAAAGAACGGTCTCTTCCATATCCGGCCCAGTGACGGAACTATCCTGTACAATTATCTCCCCGACAAGCCGGGGTCGGAAAAGCTCTCCACCATCACGACCAACGACATCGTCCAGATATCGGACAGCCTTTATGCAGTGGCATCGGACAACCTCTGTTTGCTCAACGTTTATACTAATTTGATACAGATCGCCAAACAAGGTCGTGACATACCGTTCGAGGGCATCACCAATATCATGCGGGATAAAAAAGGGCAACTTTGGATCACCTGTCGCAACGGCCTATGCAGATTGAACCTGCCCAATGAAGTAAGAAGCAATTTTAATGAGGCGGATGGCATCGGCTCCAACGCCTTCAACCCCGCCTCGGGCTCTCTGCTCCACGACGGAAGAGTAGCCTTCGGCACTGTCCACGACATCATCGTCTTCCAGCCTGAACAGATCACAGGCGGCAGTCAGCAGCCACCGGATGTGGAGATCACAGCCATTGCAGTGATGAACAAATGGCTGCCCCTGGACTCGCTGGCACGACAGGGAACACTGGAACTCGATCATGACGAGAACTCGATCCGGTTTGCCTTCTCCACCCTCACCTACCAAAATACATTTGGCATTACCTATCAGATGGAGAACCTCGACGATAATTGGATCCCGGCCAAGTCCAACGAGGCAGTGTACAACTATCTCCCCCCTGGCAGCTACACCTTCCGTATCAATGCCCGTAATGGTAAGGATAAGACGAGCCCGCATATCAAAGAAGTACATATCCTTATAAGAAGTCCCTTCTGGCGTACCTGGTGGTTCCTGGGATTCCTGCTGCTGGCAGCCGCAGCCCTCCTGTACTGGCTGGATCGCCAGCGTATGCAGAAAAAAGGAGCCATTGAACGCATGCGGAGCGACATCTCCCGCAATCTGCATGAAGAAATAAACCAGGCCCTGCAAAATATCAACGTCCTCAGCGAAATTGCCCGTATCCGCGCACAAAAGTACCCGCAACAATCCATCAGCTACATCGATGAGATACATCATAAAAGCCACAACATGATCATCGCTATGGATGATATGCTATGGAGCATCGACCCGGCCAACGACACGATGGATAAAGCAATTGACAGGATGCGCGAGTTTGCAGCGGCCCTCTCACTGAGGCATAATGCCCGTATCGAGCTGCTGGCGGAAGACAATATCCGAACATTACGGCCGGACATGAAAGTACGACATGAATTTCTTTTGATATACAAGCTGTCGTTACGCATGCTGGTGGAGGAGATAAAAGTCTCCAACGTCCTTATTCAATTGGACTACCAGCACCCCCACCTCCACCTGACCCTCTTCTCCACGGAAGTAAGCCCCGACGAGCGGACTACACGTTACTTCCGTCTGCTGGAAGAAATGAGGACGAGGGCCCAGGCCATCCACGGTACGTTGGAGACACAGTATGACGACCGGGGTGCGGCCATTCTCCTTATTTGCCCATCCATTTTTTAAAGTCGGTGACCTTCTCCCTGCTTACGAGCGCCTCCTTATCTACAACAGGCTTCAGGGTAAGTATCAGCCTGTTGCCGAAGTAATCTTCCATCTTGTCGATGCTGTTTACGGATACATAGAAGCTCCGGCTGATCCTGAAATAACGCCGGGGGTCCACCATATCTTCCAGTTCATCCATCGTATAGTCCACAACGAACTTCCGGTTGTCGATGGTCTTGAAAAAATTGAGCCGTCCATCGCTAAAGAAATAAGCTATCTCGTTCATCTCGATACTCACCAGCTTCTGGCCATGCTTGACGAGGAATCGCTGACGATATTCCTTTGGCTCGAGCCGGCTCCGTAGCTCCTTCAGGAGGCTGTTCAGACGCGCCTCTTCCATCTCGCCGCCCCTGGAACCATAGCTCTTTTTCATTTGTTTGTACTTGTCCAGCGCAGCCTGCAGCTCCTCCTTCTGCACGGGCTTTAGCAGATAATCGATGCTGTTGACCTTAAACGCCTTTAAGGCATATTCGTCATAAGAGGTGGTAAAGATCACGGGGCTCTTTATCTCCGCCAGCTTGAATATCTCGAAGCTCTGGCCATCCGCCAGCTCGATATCCATCAGGATGAGGTCGGGCGCATCATTCTGCTGCAGCCATTTAACGGTAGTTTTTATACTGTCGGTGACCCCTACCACATTAGCAGCCCCCTCTACGGATAATAAGGTTTTTTGTATCTTTTTAACGGCCAGGTCTTCATCTTCGACAATGAGTATATTCATGGTAGTCAGGTTTTTAATTGTTATTCCAGATCAATGGTAGCACGACCATAAAATTATTTTCGCCTTCCACCACCTGAAATCCTTCGCATTTCATCAGCTTGTATTTGGCGCGGATATTAGTTAGCCCGATGCGGGTGGATGGCTTATTGGTGGTCCGTCGCTGCAAATTATTATTCACCACCAGCTTGTTGCCGGCGGTGGTAAAGATCTCCATTATGAGGGGCTGCTGCCGCGAGACGATATTGTGCTTGACAGCATTTTCCACCAGCAGCTGCAGGCTCAGCGTCGGCAATTGATAGGGATAATAGCGGCGATCTATCTCGATGCTGAGCTGAAGCCCCTCTCCATAGCGCGTCCGGAGCAACTCATAATAGGATTGTATGAACTTTATCTCTTTTTCCACGGTGCTGATGCCATCCTCATTATTACGCAGCAAATACCGGTAGACCTTGCTCAGCTCGTCCAGAAAATGCTCCGCCTCTTTCTTATCCTCTTCGATAAGGGAAGAAAGAGTATTGAAACAATTGAATAAAAAGTGCGGGTTGACCTGCCCTTTGAGATTTTCGAACTCATAGTCCATATTCATTTTCTCCAGCAGCTCCTTTTCCGATAGGCTATCACGATATTTTTCCAGAAGATACAGCACTTCCCAGAGCGTTTCGAACAGCATGTTGATGGAAAGCCCGATGAGGTACCCCCATTTCAGATCGGCCGAACGGAGGTGATACCCTAAAATATGGAAGTAGTCATAGGCGTAAAATATGAACAGCACGCTGGGCGTCATGACGATCAGGTTGGCCAGGGCCTTCAGGAAGATCCTTTTATTCGTCTGTCTCAGAGTAGGGTATTTTCTGCGGATGTAGTGATCGTACTGGATATGAATATACCAGCTTACGATGCCGATGCCATAGATAAGGGGCCATGAGAAAGCCCATACCCGCCAGTCCGTTAGGAACCTGCCGGGGTATAAAATGGCATTCCACGCCAGCGTAATTGCCGGCATGGACACCCAAAAACCTATTACCTGTATTTTCAGGGGGCGGGATAATTTCATAGCGGGGATCCATTTAATTCGATGAGGGGAATGATCACACTACGCCGGGCAGGTGACTCGTGTATCTCTACTTCCGGCCTGCCCAGCAGCCTGTACTTGCTCACCAGGTCGTCCAATCCTTCTTCCTGGTCGAACCCATCTCCTCTCACGGGTTTTGGTTGCAGGGTGTTGTCGATGATCAGGCTGCGCAACGATGTACGTATATCTATTTGCAGCGGGTGGGCCTTGCAGAAGACGTTACGATAAATTATGTTCTCCAGCACTACCAGCAGGCTCATGGGGGCAACCCGTTTCGCCGACTCCTGCGGATCTACATCGACGGCCACATCCAGGGCTGCTCCAAACCGGGTCTTGACCAGGTATAGATAGGAGTCGATGAACTTCAGCTCCTCTTGTAAACTCACCAGCTGTTCTTCGTCGCCCTTCAATAAATAGCGGTATACCTTGGTGAGCTCGTCCAGGAACCTGCTTGCCTCGTTCTCATCCTCCTGTATCAGGCTGGACAGCGTATTGAAACAATTGAAGAGGAAATGAGGATGCAGCTGCCGGCGGAGGCTCATCAGACGGCTCTTCTGATAGGCGCTCTGGAGACGATTGGTCTCGGTCATGGCGTTCCTCCATTTCTCCCATCCCAGCGCAGCCTCGTTGACAAAGGTGAGGATGGCGCTGGCAAGACAGCCATAGCCTGTGGCCCACCATTCCATATAGCGCCGTATAGGACATCCCGTCAGGGGCAGCCGCTCATACAGGAGATATACACCCTGTACGGTCAGCAGATTCATCACACAGAACAGGGGCAGCAATATCCCGATCCGCCTGAACAGCTCATCGTCACCCGGAAATCGTTTCTTCACCAGCACCGCCGCCATGCCGAAGATGGAATAGATGACGGCAAAATACACTACGGAGATACCATAGTACGTAAAGAAGCCGCCGAAAGAGCTAAAAATACAGGAGCCGAACAACAGCAGATTGATGAGCACGGTATAGGGTGTCATGAACCATATAAATATCTTTGGCTCTGTCTTGCTATACCTTTTTATTCTCATGCTGTCAAATTAAATAAAAATCCATAATTCCCAGCCAGGAGTTATTTGCCGGCTGCCGGCCTGGCGCCAGCAGGTATCCATGCGGGCACGGTATTATTGACAGGCTTGGTAGTCTTGAGAAAGTGATAGATGGCACTCAGGTCTTCATCCGTCAGTTTGCCAATGCTTTCCCAGGGCATGGGCGGCAGTAAAGGACGTGCATCCGGGAGGCCCATCCATTTACCTTCACGAAGACAACGGATGAATTGCTCCTCTTTCCAGTTGCCGATGCCGGTGGCATCCGACGTAATATTGGCTGCAAAGGAGACGCCCCAGGGCCCTACAACAGCCCCATCCATATTGAGCAGAGCCCATTGTTTTGTGGTGTTCGTGTCAAAGGAGGGCAGCGGCCTGCCGGCAGGATATCCGGAAAAACGACGATCCATATCCAATTCCGGACCACGTGGTCCCATTTTCTTGGGGGAATGGCAGTCATCACATGCCATGGCAGTGACGAGATATTCGCCCCTCTTCACCAGCTGAGCGCTGTCCTTCACCTCGCTCCTGGCAGCCGTTTCATTACAGGAAGTGTTCGTTAAGATCGTCAGCGCTACTATCGCCGCGCCCATTAAAAGGAATACTTTACGCATATTCGGTTTGATTTAAAAGTTGTAACAATTGTATTTTTGATATTTATAAGCTTGTTTCCAGTTTAATAAAATCCTTCATGACCCCTTTGCCCGTGAGGGTCGCCTTGAACCCGGATTCGAGGCCCAGCGAATACCCTCCTTCCACGCCGGCCAGCGTGGCGCCCACTTTTCCAATGGTCTCCGTTATCATCCCGTCCGTGGTGTAACCGATATTTCCTCCGGCGGAGCCCCTAATGCCGATGTCCGTCATCTGGTCATTGTTGTCAAAACTTATATAGACCATCTGTACAGCGCCGGCCTTCGCCGCGCCGAAATTCGCCTTGATGCCGGCGCCAACGGAAAGGGTGGCTACGCCAGTCTTGAAATTTTTCTCATACCCTCCCATCAGTCCTTCTCCGCCTTCGATACCGTACTTGTTGCAGTCTGCGCTCAGTCTCAGCATGGACAGGTCCAGCTTGATGTTGAGCCAGGAAGGACAGTTTAATTCTATGTTATGGCTGGCCTCGATGATCGCATCGGCTTCTTCGGAGGTCATACGGACCATGCACTCCATCGGCAGCGGCTCTATTTTGGGCGATATAGCCCCGAGAAGAAATCCGAAATACGCTGCGACGGACTGGTATACCATCAGCTTATTGCCCGTATTGGGATCCAGCCGGGCGATGTCCACCATTCCGTTGATATATGATTTCCAGTTGGCGATGGCTTCGTTGAGTCTCGCCTGCATGAGACCATTGTATTCTCTCATATAAGCATCCACGATGGGCTCACGAATGTCACAGCATTTCTTTTGATAGGCCTTGATCACGGCCTCCGTGACATTGGGTCCGCTGGGCGGCGTGGGACATACAACGGCATTCATACGAGCGGCATAAGCATTTGTCATTTCCGTCAACGCGGCGACATCCTGGTCGTTTTTCACGGGGCCCAGCAGATGCGCATATTTGTCCCCATGTTCGCTGAACAGCTGGTCGGCCAGGTCGGCATACAGTCCGGGTGATTTTCCACCTTCCGCCCGGCTTTGCTCGTCGGTGATCTTCCCGGCATTCATCCAGAAAAAGTATTCTGCGTTCAATGACTTCCTCAGTCCGGCTACGGCGCCATCCCATGCAACTCCCTCTTCAGCGCTCATCGGGAGGCGGGGTATCTGGAATTTCGACAACCCAATCTCGGTAAACAGGTCCTTGTGGGGGATATGCTTGCTTTTTTCCCGCAAGGCGAGGAGGTTTACGCTGCGGCCCATCCGCTTTATCTGCCCCAGGGTACTCCTGCGATAGGCCACCTGCAATTCTTTTGAGAAGTATTCCATGGCTTTTTCCACCTCGTTGCTAAAAGCCGCTATCATTCCCATGGAGTGATTGGCTTCGGGATTCAATTCATCCCGGGTCAGGCATTGCTGCAGATAGTGTGTCGCCTTTTCGATATCGCCCATTCCCAGGTAGGCCTGTCCCATATTGTTCAGCAGAAGTGGGTTATCCGGCATCTTTTCCAGCCAGTAGCGAAGAATGGGCACAGCCTTCTGCTCAAGCCCGATCATATTGTACAAAGCCGCCAGGTTATTCCAGGCCGCTGGCTCCTGCGGGCTTTTCAGGGCAGAGGTCATGGATAGCAGCATGGCCTGTACAGGATTATTGTTTATCCATTGCCCGATGGAGATGCTTTGCAATTGAGCGGGCGTTTGCTGCGACGTCATTGTCTTTACCTCCTGCACGATGGCCGGGGCGGCGATGCTCTCCAACTGCTTCCTGGAGTTGCTCACTGCTGTCGAGAGTTCGGCCAGGGAGGGCGCCGCCAGCGGCATCTTCGACAGTCGTTTCAGGTCTTTCACCGGGGGCTTCAGGTCGTGATCCGGAGAGAGCTCCTTCAGCTTCTGCATTTCCTGCTGTGTCATCTGAGCCTGAACACTGCCAGCCAACATACTTGCCAAAAATATAAACAGTATCTTTTTCATATCGTACAGCTCACAGCTCTTTCATCCATTGTTCTATGAATACCCTGGTCTGCTCATACACATCCTTCCCGGCCCGGTAGATCAGCTTCCATTCGTTGTTCTTCGACTGATAAGCGGGATTGACAAAACGCTTTTTACCAAACTGCTCCGTCAGCTGGGCAGAAAAATCCACGGTAGCCGCCACGCTTAGATAATGCTGCATGCGAGCTTTGACGAACTGTTTGCTGTCTGCGGGGTACTCCGTCTCCCAATGCTTCAAATCCGCCTTGTACCTATCCAGGGCGCCCTTGTTCGTGGCCACTTCCTGCTGGTATATCATTTCGATAGTGGTGTTCTTCGGATCCTGATATTCCTTTATCATGTTCTTGAACTCGTCGATGGAGTTCTGATAGTCCTTCCTCTGGTCCGCAGGCAGCGTTTTAGCCAGGGACTCCATGCTTTGAATGGATTTTTTCAGCTCGGCGATCTGGTTGTCCCTGATCTGTTCTTTTGTCCTGGTATTTTCAACCGGCTCGGCGGGATGCGCAGCCGTACGCGCCTTTTCATATTCCGCCTTGAATACGGGCCCACTGAGATATTGCCTGGAAAAGTCCAGCAGGTCTTTTGCTGCCGCCGCACGGTCGTTCGCCGCCAGATTTTTTACATTGCTTAATCCATAGTGATGCAGATAGCCATCGATAAAACTGCTTCTGATCTTTTCCATCCCATCCTGCCTGTTGATGCCCAGCCTTTTCCAGATGTCTTCCGCCAGCCTGTCGGCCACGACGAAAGAGAAAAGTGTACTGCTGGCGAAGAGCATGACGGCCAGTATAACCAGCCTACCCCCCAACCCAATATGTAATCTGATCTTTCTCATAAAACTTATTTTAATGGTAATGATTTACAGTTTCACAAACTCGACGCGTCTGTTCTGTGCCCGCCCTTCTTTGGTCTTATTATCGGCCATGGGCTCGGTCTCGCCCTTGCCCGTCGTTTCGATCCTGCCGGCATCGATGGAAAACTCGCTGGAGAGCAGCGTCTTCACCGCGGCAGCCCTTTTCTTCGACAGCTCGAGGTTGGCGGCATCGTCCCCGTCGCTGCTGGTATGTCCGATGACCTTTACCCGTATGGAGGGGTTCTCTTTCAGCACGCCGGCTATCTCTTTGATCACCCCATAGGATTCGGGGCGGATGACATCGCTCTGCACGTCGAACAAAATGCCATTGGTAGTGAATTTGCCTTCTTCGAGGAGCTTGTGACGGGTGTCGGGGAGGCCGGTGGCGACCTTGATATTGCCGATGTACACCCCGTATGTTTCCTCACTATAGTTGGTATGTCCTACTTCAAAGCGTAGCTGGTTCATCGTGTCGCCCGTGATGGCTACGCCTCTGGGCACGTCGAGAGCCTTGAGTTCATTGATCCAGCCCCTGTAGCGTTCCTTCTGTACCTGGACAGCGACGTGTATGGGCTGGCCATACCAGTTTTGCAGCGCTTCGATGGATATGAGGCTGCTCTTGAAATACGGTGCGCTTCCTGTAGAAGATTCCAGCACGGCGCGGGACCCGTTGTTCTCGGCCGGCTGCAGGAGGGCATTGACGGCGTTGAATCGCTTGTATTCCTTCAGCAGGCTGTTGTCAAGGGAAGACAGATCATGGCTGGAAAGAAGAGCAAAACTAAAAGAGGGATACATCCAGCCGTTGTTCTTCAGTTCGAGGATCATATCGAACTCCACCGTATAGTTCTCTCCGAAGGCCTTTTGATTGCCGGTGAGATAAGCTACTCCCTTGTGGAGACGCAGCCAGCGGCCGGGGTATTTATCGAAAATAACCACTTCCCCGCTGCCATTGCTGTTCCATGCCATGGGTAGCTCGCCGATGTTGTCCTGTGCAAAATCATCTGAATAAAGCATTTTTTCGCCGGGGATAAAATCGTATTTGGAAAAACTTTTCAGACTGGGTTTGGCATCTCCGCCAGTGGCAGGAGCAACAGCGGGACCGCCCGGGGCGGCAGCGGTCGTGTTCTTGCCTTCCGCCCGGTCCAGGGTCTGGTCGATGGAATTGTCCACCTTCCTGTCCACCCGTTGGTCGACCTTGGCCTTTACCTTGTTTATCAAGCTTTTGAACTGACTATAGCCAGGAGTCCCCAGGAGGAGGGCGGCCGTCAGTATATATATCGCCTTGCGCATAAAATGTTTTTTATAGCGCAAAGATGTTATGGCCTGGCCGGGGGTACAACCAGCAGGTGTATGAATTGAGGATTTGCCAAGGTGAAGTGTACCTTTGAACAATTATGAATAGCCGCGATATAGCCCAGCTTCGTCTAATCAATCAGCATCTGGCTGCCCCACAGAGCGGTGCCGCTGCGGCCCAGCTCGTACGATGGATGGGCTGTATCCAGGCTCAGGACTATGCTATGGCCAAATGGGCCGTGGGGTGCAGGCTTCCGAAAGCTACGGATGCGGGGGTGGAGGCAGATTTCAACGAAGGGAAGATCCTCCGTACCCATGTCCTGCGGCCCACCTGGCACTTCGTCTGTCCGGAAGATATACGGTGGATGCTAAAGCTCAGTGCACCGAAGATCAAAGCGCTCACCAGACCCTATCACCAGAAGCTGGATATCGATTATGCCATACTGAAAAAGAGCAAGTCGCTTCTCACCAGGGCGCTCAGGGAGCATGGGCGGCTTACCCGGCCTCAGCTGGCGGAGGTGTTACGCAAGGGAAAGATAGCCACCGACGAGACACGTTTGGGACATTTGCTGATGGATGCGGAGCTGGATGCGATCATCTGCAGCGCAGGACGTATAGGCAAGCAGTTTGCCTATGGGTTGTTGGACCTGCCGCCGGCCGGACCGTCCGGGAAGCGAGATATGTCCACCGAAGAAGCCATTGTAGAGCTGGCACGCCGTTATTTCCCCAGCCGGGGTCCCGCTACGGTCCAGGATTTTGCGTGGTGGGGAGGGTTGACGCTGACGGAGGCCCGGAAGGGGCTCGATGCGGTACGCGCGGGATTAGAGTCGGAGGAAGTGAATGGGGTTGAATATTGGTTCACGGCTCCGGCCACGCCAGCCCCATCGGACAGCACAGTCCGGCCCAGCCGGCCTGACGGAACCTACATCCTCCCCGCCTTCGACGAATACACCGTAGCCTATAAGAACCGCGACGACGTGCTGGCCCCCGCCCACGCCGCCACCTGCTTCTATGGCCTCAAACCCATCGTCGTCCACAATACCCGCGTGGTGGGCATGTGGCAGCGTGCCATTAAAAAGGGGAAGGTTGTTGTAGAGATTATTCCTTTTGAGGGGGGTAGACCGGCGCCTGAGCGTGCGTTAGCGGCGGCAGTGAGGAAGTATGAGGAGTTTGTGTAAGCCGAAAACAGGGCAACATGTCTAACCTTTACTCACCTCCCAACACCGGCTTCTCCACCCCCTTCAACTCCTTCACCTCCGGCTTCAGCAGCTCCAGCACCATCACCTCATTCTTCGTGGGCTTCAGCCACTCCACGGGGACGTATACGGTCTGCTGCGGACCGGCGTTCCAATATCTCCCCAGGTTATGCCCATTGACCCAGACGACACCCTTGCCCCAGCCGCGCATATCCAGATAGGTATCCGCCACCACGGGCATGTCAAACCACCCGCGACGAATAACAGGTCCGCCTTCGCTGCTGGCAAGGGACTTAAATCCATCCGTATTCTTAAACGACAAACTATACATCTCCCACTCCTTCAGCTCCTCTCCACCCAGCTCCACCTTGTCAGTGATACCCTTTTTGTTCTTTAGCAAGTAAGGACCGAAATTAATCCGTCCCAGATTTTCTACCAGGATGTCGAGGCGCACCTTCCCGGCGGGCAGTTGCAAGCTCAGGCTGTCCTGGCGAAGCCTTCGATCCAATACTCCCACCTGCCGGCCATTCACCAATACGATCGCATAATCGCGCACTTCCTTTATCCGTAACATCGCTGTACGTCCCCCTTTCAGCCGGGTACGATACAGCACAAACCCATAATCCTGGTGCAGATCCTCAAAGGTCATCGGTTTTTCGCTACGAACGGGCACCGGCAGCACATCCAACAGCCGCCCCAGCATACTCATTTCAACAGCAGGCACGAAGACAGACGGCTTGACGGGCGGCACATCCGGCAATGTTGTCCCGACAGGCAGATGCTTTGCAATGACCTCCCGGAATCGCATAAACTTCTCCGTGGGATTGCCTGCCTCGTCCAGGGGCGCGTCATAATCATAGCTGCTGATCTGCGGTTCATAGGGGCTCCGGTCATTGTAATTGGCCCCATTCATAAACCCACGCGTGGTCCCGCCATGGAACATATACATATTGATGGAAATGCCCGCTGCCAATACCGAATCCAGCCTGCTGGTGTATTTCGCGGCAGGTACGGTATGATGAGGAGCCCCCCACCAGTCAAACCAGGCAGGATACCATTCGGCAATATAAAAAGGTCCAACCCCCTCGTGGTTCTCCCGCACCAGCTGTTTGACCTTGGCCGGATTGTCCACGCCGTTGACTGCCGGCAACAAGCCCGGCAGGTGTCCGTTACGTACGTCGCCGGCTGGATCACAGGTATAGAGCAGTCCGTCGAACCCAGCCTCGATGAATAATTTCCGGTTGACACCGAGGTATTCTTTGTCGGCCCCGTACGAGCCGTATTCGTTCTCTATCTGCACCATGAGGATATTTCCCCCATGGTTCACCTGGAGGGGGGCCAGCTGACGCCCTATCTCTTTTATATATTGTTCATATTCATGGAGGTATTTGGGCTCCTTGCTGCGTACGATGAGCCCTTCTTCATTCTGCAGCCAGTAGGGATATCCGCCAAACTCCCACTCGGCGCATACATAAGGGCTGGGCCGGAGAATGACCCACAGACCTTCCTCCCGGGCGATCTTTACAAACTCACGTACATCATTGTTGCCGGAGAAGTCGAACACCCCCTTCTGAGGCTCATGCACATTCCAGAACACATAGGTGCCGATGGTATTCAACCCCATGGCCTTCGCCATCCTCATACGGGCACGCCAGGCCTCCCGCGGTACCCGGGGATAATGCATCTCTCCCGAGATCATGACAAAAGGTTTCCCGTCCAAAATAAAGGCGGAATCGCTCAATGCAAAACTGTGTTGCGCACGCAACCCTATGGTCAGCAAAATACCGAGTACGGTGTAGTAAAATCTGTTCTTCATATTTCTTATAGACACCAACCTCGGGGCCTCTATACCAAATGACAACTAAATTAAAAATTAGTCCCGGCCCGCACCGGCGATTTTTGCATACTTTTAATGCACATAATCGTCAAAACCATGCGAACCCCGGCAGTCTTTCTCTTGCTATTGATAAACTTTACTTCACCCGCACAGAAATTGTTACGGGTAGGTGTAGCCGGCCTGACCCATGACCATGTGCACAATATCATGAATCAGTTCAAGAGGGGTGAGGTGATCATCGCAGGCATTGCAGAGTCGGACCAGCAGCTGATCCAGCGCTACAAGGACAGCTATCATCTGCCGGACTCCTTGTTCTATCCCAGCCTGGAGGCATTGCTGGAACATGTCCATCCCGATGCGGTGCTGGCTTACAACGCCATCTCCGAGCACCTGGGCGTGGTAGAGCTTTGCGCGCCAAAAGGCATCTCTGTCATGGTGGAAAAGCCTTTGGCCACTACCGTCAAAGATGCGGAACGTATAGTAAGTTTGGCCGCGCAATACCATATCCATGTGCTCACCAATTACGAGACCACCTGGTATAATACCAATCAGCAGGTATATGAGATGATCAACGGACAGCATGCCATCGGCAGCATCCGCAAGATGGTGGTCCATGACGGGCACCAGGGGCCCAAAGAGATAGGATGCTCCAAGGACTTTCTGGCGTGGCTTACGGACCCGATAAAGAATGGCGGAGGTGCGATCCGCGACTTCGGCTGCTATGGCGCCAACTTGATGGTCTGGCTAATGCAAGGACGGGCGCCTATAGCCGTTACGGCCATGACCCATCACATAAAGCCCGATATTTATACAAAAGTGGACGACGATGCCACCATCCTGCTGGAATATCCCGATGCGACGGGTATCATCGAGGCATCCTGGAACTGGCCTTTTGGGATCAAGGACCTGGAGGTCTTTGGGGTCAGCGGCTATCTGCATGCCCTGGACCCTAATATCTTGCAACAGCGGATGAAAAAGAGTTATGACAGTGTAGCCGTACATCCTGCCGCCTATCGCGACAACCTGCCGTATCTTGCGGATGTACTGAGCGGAAAGGTCGATCCGGGAAATGACCTGTCCTCCCTGCCCAACAATCTTATCGTCGTGCGTATACTGGAGGCTGCCAGCCGCAGCGCCAAAGACGGAAAGAGGATCGTACTTTAATTCGCGGTTCTCCCTATCTTTGGGCCCCAAAATTACCCCTCTATGATGTCCATCCGCATCTTCGTCACGGGCGGCACCTTCGACAAAGAATATAACGAGCTCACGGGCGAGCTCTTTTTTAAGGAGACCCATCTTCCGGAAATGCTGAGCCGCGCCCGTTGCACCATCGATGTGACAGTAAGGACCCTTATGATGATCGACAGCCTCAATATGTCGGAGGAAGACCGCGAGCTCATCGTCCATCAATGCCGGGCAGCGGAGGAAGACAAGATCATTATTACCCACGGCACCGATACCATGTCCGTCACCGCCCGCGTCCTGGCCGAAAAGGTAAAGGACAAGACCATCGTCATCACGGGCGCCATGATCCCTTATAAGTTCGGTAGCTCCGACGGGTTCTTCAACCTGGGCGGCGCCCTGGCCTTTGCGCAGACACTACCTCCGGGGGTATATGTAGCCATGAACGGCCGTTATTTCACCTGGGATAATGTCCGGAAGAACAGGCAGACGGGGCAGTTTGAGGAATTGCAGTAACTGGCCATCTCCTGTCGCCAGCAGGCCATCGACGGGCCGTCCAATCTTTCCCATATCCGTAAACTTCTTCTCGGCCGAGCGGGGAAAGAGATCGTTCGATGGAATGTGCTCATCTTCTTTATTATGCTGCTGATCATTTCGATGACAGGTCTCTTCTGGACATTCGATACGGCAAAGGGCTTTGTGGCCCTCATTGCACACAGCTCCGTCACTGCCAAAGAGGCCAGGATAAAGGTCAAGCCCATCTCCGGCCAGCACTTCTCGCATCATCATGCGCTACCCCTATACCCTGGTCCGCAAGCAAAATACTCTCTTTCTCTCACCCTACAATGGCCGGCTGCTGAAGGCGGACCTGTATACCAACTACAATGCTTATGACAAAGTAGCCCGCAGCAATTATGACTTTCATACAGGCCGTATCAGGGCACTGGGCATAGGGAGCAAGATCATTTATTTTCTGGCCGCGCTGATGGCGGCCTCATTGCCAGTTACGGGTTTTTTGATCTGGTGGGGACGGAGGAAAAAATCGAAGGCAGTAAATTTGTCACATATCTCCAAGGATTCATCACATTTAAAGAAAACCCCGGCATACATGGCTTAATCTTACTGCAAAAACCTTCAGTAATGAAAAAGCTTTTCTACCTCATAATGCTCTCACTCATGCTGGCCCAGACGCAACAGGCGCAAGCCCAGATCCATGCCGGCCAGACGGACACACTCTACTCGAAGACCCTTGGCGAGACCCGGCGTCTGCATATATATCTCCCCGCCAGCTATGGAGACACCTATTTCTATCCCCGCCGCTACCCCGTCCTCTATCTCCTGGATGGCGATACTCATTTCAACGCGGTATCCACTATCGTACAACTATTAAGCGAGATCCGCGGCGGCCCCATGGATTTCCCGGAGCTCATTATAGTAGCCATCCCCAATACGGACCGTATCCGCGACCTCACACCTACCCATGTCACTCATGACCTCAACCCTGAGTCGGACAGTGCCTCGCTCAGCCGTACAGGCGGCGGTGAAAAATTCCTCAGCTTCATCGGCAATGAATTGATGCCGCACATCGACTCCCTCTATCGCACCACTCCGTATAAGATATTCATGGGTCATTCCCTGGGGGGTCTCACGGTCATCAATACCCTTCTCCATCATACGGCTATGTTCAATGCCTACGTCGCACTGGACCCGAGCATGTTCTGGGATGATAAAAAGTTGCTGCATCAGGCAAAGAACATCCTAAAAGAAAAGAAGTTCGACGGCAGGGCCCTGTATCTTGGCATCGCGGACAACCTGGCCCCCGGAGTCGACACCACCACCATCTGGCGAGATACGACCAGTCTGTTTAGCATACATATGAGTTCCATCTTTGCACTCAGGAACAGCATCCTGACAGCCTGGCCCCGTTCCACGCCACGCCCTTTTGTTCCCTTTACAGGTCAGACGCCCGTTGCCGAAAAAGCTCCGCCGGCCGGGCTGCCGCCATTCCGATTCGCCTGGAAATATTATCCCGATTATGATCATAGCGCCCTTCCCCTGCCGGCCGAATACGATGCCCTCCGATTCATCTTTTCCTATTACTCGCTCAGCTTCCCCTTCCACGAGTTCTTCGCCCCCGGCTGGACACAGGATTCCCTGATAACAGCACACTACCGGACCATCAGCTGGTACATGGGGTATAAGGTCTCCCCGCCGGAGTTTGTTATCAACAATACAGGCTATCAATTGATGGGGGGTCATCAGCTGGACAGGGCCGCCTATTACTTTCATCTCAACATGGACAACTATCCCAACAGTTTCAATGTATACGACTCGATGGGAGATCTGCTGGTGGAGAGGGCGCAGAAGGACTCGGCCATGAAATGCTATCAAAAGGCCCTTTTGTTACGGGAAAACCCGGATACCCGTAAAAAGTTGGAGGGTTTAAGCAGGTAGCTCCACCGTGTGGAACCAGTAATTGATAAAGGATCTGACCTTGAAGATAGTATCGCTGTAGGAGGCCGGCTTTTGTATAAAACTGCTGGCCCCTGCGGCATAGCTTGACAGCACATCCTCCGGCAGGGCGCTTTCACTAAGAACGATCAACGGCACTTTCTCATAGCCCTCTGTATCCCTGATCTGACGTATCAGGTCCATGCCATCGAAAGGCTGTGCATTCATACTAAGCAGTATCAGCGAGGGTCTGTTATCGGGACTCTCCAAATGGGCCGATAACTCGGCGGGGTAGATAAAGTCGATCCCGCCTTCGAAGCCTTCCGATTGGAAGGTTTCTTCCGTAAGCCACCTGTCATCCTGGTCATGCTCGACCATAAGTATTCTTCCCGCCATAACGAATTGATTTTATCTCCCTAAAAATACTTATTTTCCCTATAAATAACGGCACATGAGAAAACCCCTTACCGCCATAGTTATCGCAACGATGGCTCATCTGGCAGTTACTGCCCAACCCGCACCAAACCCGGCTCCCGACACATCCGTTATCACCAAGCCCGACAAGTCGGTGACCAAACACTCCATCAAGGTAGATGGGAAGGTCATCAACTATACGGCCACGGCGGGCACGTTGCTGCTAAAGAACGAAAAGGACGAATCCGTTGCATTATTCGGCTATACGGCTTATATCAAGGATGGCGAAGGCGATGTATCCCATCGTCCGCTGACCTTCGCCTACAACGGCGGTCCGGGCTCCTCTTCCATCTGGCTGCATATGGGCGCCCTGGGTCCCCGTCGCGTAGTCCTCAACGACCCATCTCCCAATCCTGCGCCTCCTCATAAGCTGGAAGACAATGAGAATTCCATCATCGACGTCACGGACCTGGTCATGATCGATCCCGTCGGCACGGGTCTGAGCCATCCCATCGGCAAGGCCACCAACAAGGATTTCTGGGGTGTCGACCAGGACATCAAGTCCATGAGCCAGTTCATCACACAATATGTAAAAGAATACGACCGGTGGAATTCCCCCAAATTCCTTCTGGGCGAAAGCTATGGCACAACCCGTTCGGCAGGTATCGCCAGCTATCTGCACGACAATATGGGCATACAGCTGAATGGGGTGGTCCTCGTGTCCGTGGCGCTGGACATCCACCAGCTGACGTTCCAGGACGACCTGTCGCATGTGGTGTACATACCGACGTATGCGGCCACGGCCTGGTTCCATAACAAGCTTGTCAACAAGCCCGCCGACCTGGAAGCATTCCTGAAAGAAGCAAGAAGCTTTTCCCAGGGCGAATATGCCACGGCCCTTCAAAAAGGCGATGCGCTCAGCGATGCGGAAAAAGCGCAGGTAGCCACCAAGCTCTCGGCTTATACGGGATTGAGCAAAGAGTACTGGATAAAAGCCAATCTCAGGGTGCCCGAGCCCGCCTTTACACAAGAGCTGCTACGTGACGAGCACCAGATGGTGGGAAGGCTGGACGCCCGCTACAAAGGCATCAACCAGGACCTGTTGAGCGAGTTCTCCAATGACGATCCTCAAAGCACACAGATCAGCCCGCCTTATATCTCGGAATTTATGAGCTACTACTATGGCGAGCTCAAAGTGAATAAAAACTATTCCTATCATGTCTCCGCCTATGCCGCGGAAGGTTTCAAATGGGACTGGCATCATGCTGCCAACGGCGGGGATGGATTTCCCACCAGCCCCAACACCAGCGTGGACCTGGCCAATGTCATGAGCAAGAACCCTAACCTGAAGATCCTGGTGCTGAATGGCTACTATGATCTGGCTACGCCTTTCTTCGGAACGGAATACACCTTCGACCACATGGGCCTGGAAAGAAAGATACGCGGCAATGTCACGATGAAGTACTATCCGGCAGGGCATATGATGTATATTCATACGCCTTCGTTGATAGCATTCAAAAAAGACGTGGCTGCGTTTATACAGGATACCTCCAAATAATAAAAAATGCTTATATTTCCCTAAACTAACGCCCATGGGGCAGGAAGCGGAGAAAAGCCCATCTCTTTTGACGAGCTGCAGAAGCTTTGCGGGCATTTTTCGATATCCCTGGATCAGTTCCTTCACCTGCAGAGCGATTCCTTCATCTTCACCGGGCAGACGGCCGGCAAGGGAACCTTTAATTATGAACAATACCTGACGGACGTATTACGGAACGTCCAGCTGATGAATTCCTTTCCGGAAAGGGAAATGTATTACCTCAACAAAGACATCCCGATCTTTCACTATTTTCTCTTTCCCGAGATGGTGGCTTTTAAATCCTTTTTCTGGGTGAAGACCATCCTGCATTCTCCGCAGTATGCCAACCAGACCTTCCGGCTCGAAGACTTCCGGGATGAAAAAATTTTGGCGTTGGGTCGTCAGCTGTCGGAAGCATATCATAACCTACCCTCACAGGAAATATGGAATACGGAGAACATCAACAGCACCATCCGGCAGATAGAATATTATAAGAACTCGGGCGTCTTTGCTTCCAGGCAGGACATCCTCGCCATTTACGATTGTCTGCAAAAGATCATGGACCACGTGGAACGTCAGGCCGAGGCGGGATATAAATTTACAGCCGACGGCTCCGGAGAAAGGAAGGGCGCAACCTATAAGATCTATGTCAATGAATTGATACTCGGCGATAACACCTGGTGACGAGCGATCCGGGATTTTGTGAACATACCTATCAGAATATCCGCAATCTTATAAAAAGGTCCATGTTGATCAGCGAGGTAAGTGAGAAAGAAAGAAGAAGGTTCTTCAACAACATCCGGGAAAAGATCACTGCCCGACGGAACGCTTTGTAAGGCCCGGTATCGGCCAGACCTTTAGCACCACCTTGTCTGGCCGCAGCGTGATCAATGGCATCATGACGGGTTCCTGTCCCGTGGAGGAAATGGTAAAATGACGGAAGAAAGCGTGTATAAAAAAACACATCTCCGCCATAGCAAAGTTATTGCCGATGCAAAGCCGGGGACCCGCTCCAAAAGGGAAAAAGGCGGGCATTTTACGCAACTTGCCGGCGTCATCCAGGAATCTTTCGGGGATAAAGGCATCGGGGCTCTCCCAATGATCTTTGCTTCGGTGCACACCATAGAAAAAAGGTATGATCACCGTATCCTTCGGATAGGACCACTGACCGACGCCGTCATCGGATAGCGCCATTCTGTCTGTCATAAAGGCCGCGGGACGGAGTCGCATGGACTCATTGATCACGGCATTGATATAGTCGTTCTTTACGCTGTCATAGATATCAGTGCTCCCGGCGATGACGCGCAGCCTGTCCATCACCTGCGGCTTTTTCACCACCATCGACAGCAGCCAGCACAGGGTATTGGCCGTCGTCTCATGTCCTGCCAGCATCAATACCAGCACCTCATCGATGATCTGGTCATCGGACATGGCTTCCCCGGTGTCCTCATAACGGGCGTTGAGCAGCATATCCAGCAGGTCGTTATAGGTCCTTGTGTCTCGCCGGCGTTGTTCGATAATACCGTGCATGATGACGCGCAGTCTGTCACGATACCGCATATTGATCTTATCCTTGTGTGTAAAGATATAGGTCAGACGGCGAAGAGGCCGGTTCAGGTCCTTTATGACAAATTCCTGCATCTCATTGAACAGTGTACTGATCTCGTGCATGGTCTCCCTTGAGAGGTCGATGTCGAACAGGCTGCGAAGGATAATGTTAAAGGCTATCTGGTAGATGGCGGGGTATACATTGACGGCCTGCCCGCTGGGGAAAGAAGCCAATAACGTCTCTATTCTCTCCGCTACGATGGAATACAGCCCCTGCAGCTTCTTCATATGGAATCCGGGCTGTATCAATCTTCGTTGTTGTAGCCAGTAGCTGCCGCTGGAGAAGAGCAGTCCGTTGCCGAACAGCTTCCCGATCTTATCCACCATGTGTTTCGACTTGTGATAATTGGTGTGATTGTCGCGAAGCACATGCTGGATAAAGGAAAGATCGCGGGTGACGACAATGAGCCTGTTGCCGGGAAATACGACGGAGTAAGTATCTCCGAACTTCTCCATGTTGATGGTGATGGCATTGATGGTATTGCGACGGAAGTAGCGCAGGCTGCGCAGGATAAGTCTTGTAGTATTATACCCCTTTGGAATGGAGTATTTATTGCTGGCATCCATGCCGGATAATATTTGTCTGGCGAAGTTAGTACATTAGGCTGGGCAGGAACTTTGGCGCCGTTCTTTTTTTACTGGCCTGTTCATACCCGTATGCCAACGACAGCAATTCTCCTTCCTTATATGCGCCTGCCACGAATGAAAGTCCTACGGGCAATTCCTGCACCATCCCCATCGGCACGGTGATGTGGGGATATCCTGCCTTGGCAGCGGGAGAAGAGAACGAAAAGCCCGATCCATAGCCGCCCAGCACGAGGTCGGTACAGCAGGCAGGGCCATTGGTGACGCCTACGATGGCATCTAGTTGATATTTAAGTATCAGGTCATCGATGATCTTCCGCGCGCTGGTGCTTTTCTCCAGGGCGTCGAGATATTCCTTGCTCTCCAGACCGCCCTTTGCCTGACTGCTTTCCAATGTCTCCTGTTTGAAGTAAGGCATGGCCTTTGCCTCGTTGCTGCGGTTGAAGGCAATGACCTCTTCCAGGGATCGCATCCCCTCCACACCGGCTAAATATTTATTCAAACCATCCTTAAACTCGTATTGCAATACGGTAAATTCCGTTGACCCCAGATCCCGGATGGGTGCAAGCAGATCGACCTCTATGATCTCGGCGCCCTGCTGTTTCATGGTCTCTATGGCTTGTTGATACAGGGCCACTACTCCTTCATGCCCCTTCAATTGGGACTTTTCGATCCCGATCTTTTTCATTTTCAATCCACCTTCCAAACACCAGGTACTATAGTCCGCCCTTGCTCTTCCCGTACTTTGTTTTGTCACAGGGTCCTTTTCGTCCACGGCCGCCAGCGCTCCTAGTAGTATAGCTGCATCCTTTACAGTACGGGCCATGGGCCCGGCTGTATCCTGCGTGGCGGAGATGGGGATGATCCCGCTGCGACTCCATAGACCGACGGTGGGTTTGAATCCTACAATACCATTACACGATGCGGGAGATACGATAGAGCCATCCGTCTCCGTACCGATGGCAAGGGCACAAAGATTAGCCGCCACCGCAGCCCCCGACCCCGCACTGGATCCCGAGGGATTGCGGTTCAGCACATAAGGGTTCCTCGTCTGGCCACCCCGGCTACTCCATCCGCTGGTACTTCGGCTGCTACGGAAATTGGCCCATTCGCTCAGATTCGTCTTACCCAGCAGGACGGCGCCAGCCGCCCTGAGCCGACCGATGATAAACGCATCCTGTGACGCCTTATGTCCGAGCAAAGCCAGCGACCCGGCCGTCGTCATCATTTTATCTCCCGTGTCGATATTGTCCTTTACCAGGATGGGGATCCCATGCAGCGGTCCCCTGATATGGCCCGCCTTGCGCTCCTTATCCAGCTGGTCGGCAATAGCCACTGCATCTGGGTTCAGCTCGATGATGGCGTTGAGCATTGCCCCCTTCTTATCCACTTCCTTTATCCGCCGCAGATACATCTCCGTGAGCTTTCGGGAGCTGTATTCGCCGGAAGCCATCTTCTGCTGTAGCTGGTCGATGGTGGTTTCTTCCAGGTCGAAGGCGCCGGGAAGAGCCGGATGCAGGGCATCCGTGCTCCCGGAAAGAATAGACAGGCCTGCAAAGCTGCCGTTAAGAAGAAAATCGCGTCGACGCATAAGGGGTATTTTTCCGAAGATACTATTTCTTATTTTTTTGCCAGCAGGTCCTCCACCTCCTGTCTGCCCCAGTGCGGCCCCGCAGCATCCCCATCAGTCTGGTTGTCGAATTTCTGTCTGGCCGCCAACAATATTTCTTTTGCCTTAGCCTTGTCTCCACCCCACATCTTTGGGGTGTAATATTTCTCCCAACCATCCAGGTACAAGGCCCGGGGATTGTCCGGGTTCACGGTCTTTGCCAGCTGTATATAACGGGTGGCGGCTGGACCGTATCGACGGCCGTATGTCATGGGATTGATAAAGACTTTTGCCCTGTTGATCATGCTCAGCACACAGTAGACTTCCGACAGCTCTTTTTTCTGCCGTGTCGTGTCCAGCAGGGACAAGGCTTTTTGTATCTGCTCATCGCCCTTGTTTGCATACGGCTCGATCTGTTCTCCATCATTCTGGTAGAGCCATCCGATCCTGGCGTTACAGAGCGCTGCATAGTAATACGGAAGCCATTCCGTCTTGCGGGTGTCTGCCAAATGCGAGAAGCTTTCAGCCAGCTGCTGGAGGCCTTTGACGTCTTTTGTCTTGTCCAGGCGCTGGGTCAGTCCGGAGAGGTCGTCCGACTGAGCTTGCGATGTGAGCATGGAAATCATCAGAAAGATGCTTGCGATGGTTCGTAACATAACATAATATTTAGTGATTAAAGATTTTCGTCGATAAAGTCGTCGCGGCGATCGATACCAAAGCTCATGAACAGACCGATGTAATAGCTCCTTATAGCAGGCAGGGAGACAGGCTGCTTACGGAGCCCGTCATAGCTGTAGTCGTATCCAAAAACGGGGTGGCTTCCCAGGACATTATTTACGCCAAATCCGATGCCTGAGAAATCTTTGCGTTTCCATTTTGGCAACATGGTAAAAAGCCATGCAAAGCTGAGGTTCATTACACTGTAGACTTTGGTCGTTCCCTGATCGCCGATGGTGGTTTTGCCGTCTGCACCCGTCCCAAAATAATAGTAGGGTCTGCCCGTCGCGAATGCATAGGACATGTTGGCGCTGAAGTTCAGGTCCTGAAAGAACCTTTTCAGGGCAATGCTGGCGGTGTGCGGGGTTGCAAACGGCGGGCGCAACTGATAAGGATATTGAAGCCATTTGCGTTTGGTATCCAGATAGGTATAGGTCACCCAGTAGTCCAGGCCTTTGAATGTTTTCTTATCATGCCAGAAGAGCTCTATTCCTTTCGCATATCCTGTTCCGTCATACCGGGTGGTGATGGAATCCGTCACCGGGAGTCGATCATAACTTTTATAATATGCTTCGATCCTGAAGAGCCGGTTATGCCCCTTCTTCTGATAATTCACTATCCAGTGGGTGGCCTGGCTGTGCTGTTGATAAAATATCCCGTATGCCATATTGATCTGGCCGCCTTCCGGCAGCCTATAGCCCAGGCTGATCCTTGGCGCGAGATGAGTAGATCGCAGTAACGAAGCGTGCTCGGCACGGATCCCCGCTTTTATGGCAAGATTGCGGGCCAGGTAAATATCTCCTTCTGCGAATACCGCGGTGAGGTGGTCGGTGGAGTCGGAGAGATACTCTCCGCCAAATCGCAGCGCCTGGAAGTGAGAGAAGGACCTGGCAAGCACCGTCCGTCCCTGGAAAAAATGGCGACGGATGTCGGCGGAGTCCAGGATGGAGGTGTGTTGGTAGTTGCCGGCAACAGCCGCATCTATCTTCCAGTCCTTGCCCAGCGGTTGACGCCAGGAAAGGTTGGCATATTCATTTCTGTCGCGTATCTCGAATGTGGAGGTCCCTCCCGGATGATCGATGTCGGGTGCATGTACACCGGTGTGGCTATAGCCATAATTGGTATAAAATTTCAGCATACCTTCTTTTCCCGTTCTTATGCGGAAATTCGCGTCTGTGGTCAGGTATTCCGGTCCGTGGAAGTAATCTTGCTGTTGTGGTATTATCTTATTGTATGGCTGGAGGTTCCCATATCCCAGGTTCATCCCATAGCTGTCATTGCCTTTCTTTCCAAGCTGTTGGAATCCAAGGCCCATATGCTGCGGGAAAATATGACCGCTGACCGAGGATTCTTCTGGCAGATCGATGGTTTCGAGGATCAATGCGCTGCTGAGCGCCTGTCCGTATAAGGCGGAATAGCCGCCTGTGCTGAATAATATGCCTTTGAACAGGAAAGGGTTTAGCCTGGCAGATTGCGGTACATTAGGCACACTGGCAAAATTGGGGCTCCTGAGAAGGGTACCGTCCACGAATTGTTTTGTCTCTTCGCTTGTTCCCCCTCGTACAAAGAGACCTTCTTTCTCTCCTATTTGCTGTGCGCCTGGAAGGAATCGCAGCGCATTGGCAAGATCGCCGCCATTGCCCGCTACTGTGACAGCGTCTATGGGGCTGAGAGAAGCGCCTTTTGCTTTATCGCTGGCTACGAAGCTTCCCGCTCCGGTTACGACTGCCTCACCCAATGTCTGAGGTGGCTTCTGCAGCACCGTATCCTCAGACCTTTTTTGCCCATAGGTAGCGGCCCCCAATATCATCGCAAAAACAAAGCTTACAACTCTCATGGATCTGTTTTTCACAAACCTAGCTCACAGTCAAACCCATCCCAGCATAGAATAGATCACAGGGCCATAAGCGTCGACATGTTCCTCCATTCAGTCGACCCGCCGCCTGCCATGCCTGCTGGGGCGCTCTTCAGCGATGCTCCGGGTCATTGTCGCCGGCGCCCTTTTGCCGCGCAGATAAAGAAGACAGGCGCAATAATTCCTCGAGATGGGGGCGGTAGCTGTCGCTCACTGGCAGTTCCGCCTTCCCTACTACCAGCAGGTCCCGGCGAATAGACGTTATTTTATCCAGGTGCACGATATAGCTCCGGTGTATACGGGCCAGCCGGTGGCCCGCCAGCTTTTCCTCCATCGCCTTCATGCTCATCTTGGTGATCAATGGACGGGTGGCGCCTTCCATAAATACCTTTACATAATCCTTCATCCCCTCTATATAAAGAATGGAGGGGATGGATATTTTCTCCAGGTTGTATTCTACATAGACAAAGAAATAGTCTGGCAACGCCCCTGTTGCGCCAACTCTCAGGTCATACAGCTCCTGCGCCTTATTACAGGCTTTTAAAAATCTTTCAAAGGCCACCGGTTTTAGCAAATAATCCACCGCATTGAGGTTGAAGCCTTCCAATGCATGCTCCTTATAAGCGGTGATAAAGATCACCATAGGGGGTGAAGGGAGGGAAGAAATGAATTGCAGGCCATTGAGCCCAGGCATCTGTATATCGAGGAAGATCAGGTCCACAGGCTCCTTATGCAGCACTTCCATCGCCTCCATCGCATTCCTGCACCGACCTACCAGCCGCAGGAATGGGACTTTGGAAATATTGTCCACCAGGAGGTCCAGGACCAGCCTCTCATCATCGACGGCGATACAGTTCATCATGATAGAACAAGTTTTAGGTCCACCACGTAAATTTCGTTCTTGTCAGTTATTGTAAGACTATGCCGTGGATATAAAAGTTCCAGCCGGCTGCGTATATTGGCAAGTCCGATGCCCACACTTTTCGACACACCATGGTAATTATTGGTGACCTTAAAGAACAACACCGGCGCCACCACTTTGATCTCGATGTGAATAAAGGGATCCTTCACCATCCCAGCCCCATGCTTAAAGGCATTTTCCACAAAGGGGGCCAGCAGCATGGGCTCTATCAGCAGCTCCGGGTCGGTGTCCGGGATCGTTAGCCGTATATCCACATCCTCCCCAAAACGCAGTCGTTGCAAGTCGATGTAATTCTCTATGAGGTTGATCTCCTTGGACAGCGGCACCTTTCCTTCACCCGACTCGTACAAGGAATATCGCAACAGGTCCGCCAGCTTGATCAGCGATGGTTCCAGCAAAGGAGAACCCTGTCTGGCCAGGGAGACCATATTGGTCAGCATGTTGAAAAGGAAGTGCGGGTTCATCTGCTGACGCAGGAATTTAAGCTCCGCCGTCAGTCTTTCCGCCTTGCGCTCTTTCTCTATCCTCTCCCGTCGTACGCTGTCGCGTACCACGCAATAGACGACGGAGGCGGCCAGAAAAGGGATGGGAGGGAAGATCAGCAGGCGATTGATCAAAGGCGTAATATGCAGGCCCGGCGACCACCAATGAAGAATAAGCAGTTTGGCATGGTAGGACAACATCAAAATGGCCGCCAGTAACAACCAGTAAAGGGGCCAGCGCCGCCGGGTCATCAGCCGCGGATACAGGACAAAGGCGCTGAGATAGAACAGTCCTATGTGGTACAGGTTGGTAAAAAGAAAAAATGCGCCAGGCAACGCGGGGCTGTCTGACGCATTATGAAAGATGATGGCCGGGATGATCAATACGACAACCCAGATCACGACATGTACAGCCGGAGCAAACAATGCGATCTTAAATCTTTTAGGCATAACCTATCTAAGTTATGACCTAATTTCTGCAAGGCCCAAAATGGGTAGATGACCCCGCTGTTTGAGTCGACGAAAACTCTATTGATTTACTCTAAATTCCTCCCACGCCTGGGTTCTGTAAAGAGAATTCGTAAATACCGAAAAGCAAATAGCGGGTACTACGAAAATGCGACTACCGCACTTCTTCGAATTTATCCCCGATGACGCGGATCTTTTTGTCAGGCATATCGTCGAGTTCCAGTAATAAGGTGACCTTGCCATTGCTGCCATCGATAGTGATGACCGCTTCTTTTGTTTCGCCCTCGGATTTTTTAAGTGTGACCTTTAATCGGGTCCTCCCTGTCTTATAGGGGACAGCCCAATTGCAGGTGTAAGAATGGATCGTCCCTGTGAGATGGTCATGGTCGCCAGGGGCGATAGTGATAGTGGACTTGTCGAATTCAATGACGGTGTTCTCTTCGACAGTCCGCTGGACGCTGCTGTCAGCTTGAAGATATTCTGTCTTTGAGGAAGTCAGCCGCAGTTTTTTGTCACATTGGCCATAGCTCATTAACCCCATGGCGAGTATGGAGGCGACCAGTAGAAGGTGTTTCATAATGCTTGTTTTTTATTAGCTTATGAGACAAATATATATTATACCTGCTACTATGCAATATTTAGTACTATAGATGGAAATATTCTTATACAGACGGTCGATATCAATGTCCGCCCGCCTTCAGATACTTTTTACTCACCTCATCATACACCCCCAACAGCTCATTGCTCCGCCCCTGCTCATCAAAGATCCTTTCCCAGGTATTCAACGGCTCCCAGATACAGGTTCCCTTCCCTCTCCCATCGGGGATGGAAAAAGCTATCTCATTCACCTCCTTCTTTAACTGCGTGTATTCCACGATGATAATATCCTTCTTATAGCTCCTGGCCAGATCATTGACATTATAGGATAGATCAGCCAGGGTCCCGTGCCATTTGGGGTAATAGGACAACCCGACCACATCGAACTGAACACCGCGGCGTAGCATATTATCAAGGAAAAAATGAGACTCGTCATTCTGCCCGCCCAACGCGATATGCAGCATCACGGGACATTCGGCATCCTCTGCCCTGACTCCCCGTATCCCTGCCCGGACCAGCGCGGCCAGGCTGTCGGGACTGCTAATGCTCCCCTCGGGCCAGATCATCCCATGATTGATCTCGTTACCCACCTGCACCATATCAGGAGGGGTGCCCTGGTCCTTCAATGCCTTCAGTACCCGTACAGTAAACGCATAAACCGAATCCTGCAAGGCGGAAAAATTACACCCCTTCCATGCCTCGGGTTTATACTGCTTACCGGGGTCGGCCCAGTAATCGCTGTAGTGGAAGTCCAGCAGGAACTGCATACCCGCCCCCCGGATCCGCCGGGCCATCTGCATGGTATGCGACAGATCACAGAATCCACGTCCAGGTGAATAGCCGCTGTCACGCGCGGGTTCGTTGAAGATCCGCAGCCGGATGTAATTGAAACCATGATCCTTCAATATCTGCAACGCATCCTTCTGCACCCCCTTGTCGGAGAATTTTATGCCTTTGTCCTCCAGCTCCGGCAGGAAGGAGATATCCGCCCCCAACATCTTGCCGATGGGACGTACATGTGTGGTGTCTGTTGCGGCGACAAGACTCGCCGTGGTAGGTCGTACGCGCCCTTGTGCTGCCATCAACAAGACCCCCGCCAGAATGCTACATATTTTCAATTGAACCTATTTTATTAATGAGAAAATGCATTCATCGCTGCTGTCGGCTTGCCCGTGTCGTCAAAAGCTCCCAGTTTATATCCCTGCCAGCTATTATACGATTCCGGCTCCCAATAAAAAACTCCCAATCCGTTCCCGCTAGTCACCGACCGTGTCTTGCTGATCATGTCGGATAAAAAAGACTGACAGACAACAGCTTGATCAGCCGGCATGCCCACTTCACAGATCATCACGGGCTTGTTATACCTCGCCACCATATCGTTCATATTCGACAGACAGTTGTTGTCATAGGACTGCCAGCTGTCTACGGGTGGATATAGCGACATACCGATGATATCCCAACTGGCGCCGTTGGACTTTAGTCCATCGAAGATCCATCGGAACAAGGAATTGTCGTATCCATTGGCAATGTGCACGATGACCTTGATTGAGTCGTTGATAGATTTAACGGCACGGTAGCCTGCATTGACCATGGCGGCAAAGGCGGCCATATGTTTGGAAGCCTGTCCATCCGGCCAGAGCATGCCATCGCTGGTCTCATTGCCCACTTGCACCCAGGTAGGCACTACACCGGCGGTACGGAGCGTATCCAGGACCGAGAAAGTATAATCATGCACCTGGTTCACGAGCGCGGTGCTGTCCAATGAGGCCCAGGCGGCCGGCTTTGTCTGTTGGCCCGGATCGGCCCAGCTGTCGCTGTAATGAAGGTCGATCATCAGCCGCAGTCCCAGCTGTTTGACCCGTTTGGCCTTTGCCACGACATCTGCGTTGCTGTTCCATCCACCGGCTGGGTTTACCCACACCCGCAGGCGGATAGCATTGATGCCAAGGCTCTGCATCAGCTGTATGCAATCCATAGCCGTGCCGGACGAATTATAGAACTTTAAACCCTGGGACTCCATCTGTGTCAGCCAGCTGATGTCCGCACCTTTTATAATAGGCGTGTCGGCGACAGGAGGGGGCATAACAGCGCCCCCTGAGCTTTTCCCACATGCCGCCAACGCCATTACCATATAGCCCCACACGAATAGCTTCATAGAGATGTTTATTTTGCAGAAAACGTATTCAGCTGCGTACATAATTTAAAGTTATTATTTGCATTAGAGAAATTTATCTATCCATCCGTCTGAAGGGGCAGTCCAGATCATGACCCATGAAGACGTGTCCCTGGCAGAGATAAAGTCTCCCCGGTAAGAGTTTGGATTTCCAGATATAAAATAGTAGATTACATATAGAATCTCTCCAATTCGCCGGAACCTCCAGCTGATCCTTTCCCTATTCTGACCATTTGCCCCTTGACGTCAGTTTTTGATAATTACAAAAACAAGGTTGTCATGCCTATACCTACTTATCCCGAGGCCCCCCGCCTGCTCACTGTCGACGATGCCTACCAACTCGGTCTGGCCAAAGTCACAGACCTCTTCCGCACCTATCTCAACCCCGGCCAATACCAGATCCTCCAATTGCTGGGCTTTAACGAAGTACTGATCGACCATGCCGAGGGCATGTATTACTTCGATGCGTCAGGCCGCGGGATACTGGACTTCTTCGGTGGTTTTGGTTCTCTGGCCCTTGGTCATAATCATCCCCGCATCCTGGCTGCCCGCAAACATTTCGAGGAACACAAAAGACATGACATTGCGCTGTCCTTCATGTCCCAATATGCCGGTGCGTTGGCAAAGAACCTGGCCACGATAGCGCCGGGCGACCTGGACATGGTCTACCTCTGCTCCTCCGGGTCTGAGGCAGTGGAAGCCGCGCTCAAACTGGCAGAAAAGGTACAGGGCCCGGGGAAGAATACTATCGCATATGGCAGTCAATCATTTCACGGCAAGACCAGAGGCGCTCTTTCTGTGACAGACTCGAGTCTCTACCAGTCTACATTCTCCCTCATTAGCAACAGGACCTGTGTGCCTTTTGGGGATGCACCCGCATTGGAGGAGAAATTACAGCATGACGCGACCATTGGTATCGTGATCCTGGAGACCATCCAGGGGGGCGCAGGCATCATTGTTCCCCCGGAAGGGTACCTGTTGGAGGTGAGAAAATTATGTGACAGATACAATGTATTGCTGATCCTGGACGAAGTACAATGCGGGGTCGGAAGAACGGGACGTTTTTTTGCCTTCGAACATGAACAGGTGACACCGGACATCGTCACTTTGGCAAAATCCCTGGGTGGGGGCAAAGCCGCCATCGGGGCCATGATCTCCCGACGCCCTCTTTTCATGTCAGCCTACGGCACGCAAAAGACCTTTCTCACCGGCGGAACTTCCACCTTTGGCGGAATTGGCGAAACCTGTATAACAGCCATCGAGGCTTTGAATGTATTATATGACGAGAACCTGCTGGAGAATTGCAGGGTCATGGGACAGTACCTCCTCACGGGTCTGGAAGCACTGCAAAAAAAATACCCGGTACTGATCAAGGAAGTTCGTGGAAGAGGGCTCATGATCGGCATCGAGTTCCATAACATCAGCAAGAGCTTGCCCCTGGGCCTGCGACATATGGTAGCCACGCTGGATCATCGTTTGAAAGGCAGCATCTGTGGCTTTATCGGGAAGGCGTTGTTGAAAGACTTCAATATACTGGTGGCTTTCACAGAATACAATCGCAATGTCATGCGTCTGGAGCCTCCGCTCATCGTCACCAGGCAACAAATAGATACATTCTTACAAGCCCTGGACAGCATCCTGCATCGCGGGGTTTTTAATATGATAACAAAATTTGCGCTTACCATGGCCAAAACGAAAATCCTTCCTCCCAGATCCTAAACTGTTCATCACATGCGTCTCATACTCATGATTTGTCTGGCTTTACGGCTCTTGCTATTTTTTGTTTCAAAGCCCTGGACAGCCGCCGTACGTGACAACATCTTCCTGCAGGCCGATGGAAATGAATACCACTCCATTGCGCTATCACTCTTGGCAAAGGGCGATTTCTCGGCCGGCGAAGAGTTCAAAGGCCTACGTACACCTGTTTATCCCTTTTATGTATCGGCAATCTATTGGGTAACAGGCCCAAGGCCCTGGGTTGTGGTGCTGACCCATGCATTCATCGATACTTTCTCCTGCTGGTTGTTATTCCTGTCCCTGGTAAACCTCCTCGGCCCCCGGGTAAGTCGCATAGCCGCTTTGTTTTACGCGATCGACCCCTCTCTTATTTATTATTCCTGCACATTGTTCAGCGACACCGTTTTTGTATTTACCATAGTGCTTTTCTTTTATTATTTTTCCCGTCTGCTGAAGGACCTTCATAATCCCGTGACCAAGAATATTATCCTTTCCGCCCTATTCCTCGGCGTGGCTACACTGACCAAACCCATCTCTGTCGGCCTGCCGGTCCTCATTGTCCTGACCCTGCTGTTTCTCACCAGGGGGAGAACATGGTCGCTGCGGCGTTCCGTTTTTTTCCTGGGAGTGTTCTTCCTGGCATTATCACCCTGGATGACCCGAAACTATATCCGTTTCGGCCATTTTGCATTGTCCAATTCGGGGGATTTCAATATGCTCGAGGTCTATGTCTCTCATATGGAAATGACGAGAAGACATTCGAATGATCTGTACCATACCATTGGCGAACTGGAGGCCGAAGCTGACAGGTTGATTCGCCTGGATGGATATGACCCCGCCACCATCAACCCTTTCGATAAGGCCGCTTACTACCGGCGGTTGTCGATGATCTATATAAATAAATATCCGCTCCTTTTTACAAAACATATATTGCTAGGGGCATCTCATGAAGTATTCGGGCTCGACACGGGGGGGTATTCGGAATTACTGTCCTTCAGCAATACCTCCGGGTCGTTCACGGTCTTTGCCCATACCAGTATCGTCGAGTCGGTGCAGGCATTTTTCCGGGAAAAAACATACATTGAGATCATGCTCGGATTTGGTATCGCCGTATACCTGGCTGTCACTTATGCCTGCGCACTGTACGGGATATTCATCTCTTTCCGCCTCCATAAGGTCTATACGATACTTTGCTTGTTGATCATCCTGTATTTTATTATTTTGCCGGGACCGGGGGGGTGGGTACGGTATAAGCTGCCCGCCATACCTTTCTATCTGGGCTTCGCGGGGCTGGGCTGGAAGAATATTTTTCGTTCCTTTGACATATGATCAACACCATCATCAGGGCTGTCGTCCCGGACGATCTTCCCGCCGTATATGCCTTATTCCAGGAATTTGCCGTCTTCCAAAGGACGCCGGAGAAATTATACATTACCCTCGAAGAGCTTGTCGCGGATGCCGAGCATTTCAAATGCCTGGTAGCTGTCATGGACGGGCAGGTCGTGGGGTTTGCCACCTGGTTTTTTGCTTACTATTCCTGGACGGGACGTGGCGTCTATCTCGACGATCTATATGTTCGGGAAAGCCACCGTAAATATGGTATTGGCCGGCAGCTGCTGGATGCTGTCATCGGTCTTGCACGGGAGAACAACTGCAGGACGGTGCGCTGGCTTGTCTCCCGGTGGAATGCCAACGCCATCGAATTCTATAAGAAGATAGGCGCGCACGTGGATGATACGGAAATGACAGCGGTGCTGCCGCTGTAGTGACAACCATTTATTCACCCTCAGGGGTCAAAACAAAACCGATCTTTTCCTTTTCTTCCAATAATAAAGGCTCCAGCCCCTCATATACCACCTGCACCATCTGTACCAGCTCGTGTACCTCTTCCTCTTTATCACAATGTAATATAATCCGCTGCAGAACGTCCAGCAGCACCTGGGTTCGTAATACCCTGGCCCCCCTTTTGATCCTGCTGGCCCAGTAACGTGTTCTCTTATAATTGCCCTCCGCACGTCGCATCTCCCCAATCTGTATGGGCGTGTCGGACAGAAAGGCATTCAGCCTGTCCCATAGATACTGTCTGTCGTCCATCTGTCGTAACAACCCCAGGTCATAGGCCTGTCCGATATTCATAGCGGCCCCCTTACCTCTTTCATCATTGCTAAGCAATGCATTGATCGTCTTGTAGAGCTCCTTGAAGTCGAAGGGCTTGGTCATATACTCATCGATACCCGCATCCAGGCAACGCACCTGCTCCCCTATAAGGGCCGTCGCTGTCATGGCGATGATCGGTGTCTGCAGCTGCATGTCATCCCGGATGATCTTCGTTGCCCCATATCCATCCATCTCGGGCATCTGCAGGTCCATTATGATAAGGTCGTAGTTTGCATTCTGCCGCAGGAGATTTACTGCCTCTGCACCGTCACCGGCCAGCTGTACGATGCCGCCCGCCTTGGTCAGCACATATTCCACCAACTTCTGGTTGACCTCATTATCCTCTGCCACAAGGAATTTCCATCCTGACAGCAGCTGACTGTGGTCGGTCATACCCGTCGCTACCGCTGCCACGGCTCCGGGTTCTTCCCGCTGGCTGTTGCCATAAGCTATGTGAAAGCTGAATACTGACCCCCTGCCTTCTTCGCTGGTGAGGGAGATGGCGCCGCCCTGTAATTGCAGCAGCTGTTTACAGATGGCAAGGCCCAGTCCTGTTCCGCCATATTTGCGGCTGATGTCCAACCCTGCCTGGGAGAAATTGTCAAATATCTCCGGTATACGGTCAGTGGGTATACCGATGCCGGTGTCTGCCACCGTGAACAAAAGATCAACCTGTTCGGCGGTCCGTTCCTGTAAGCTCACCTTTACCCGGACAGAGCCGTTCTCGGTGAACTTGACGGCATTGCCGATGAGATTGATCAATACCTGGTTCAGCCGGTGAGGGTCCCCTGTCAACAAAGGCGGTATATGGGGGTCTATCTCCAACTCCAGCAGCAACCCTTTTTTCTTTACCCGGTGGTTGAAGACGGCCCTTGCGTTGTCCAACACATCCTCTAGCCTGAAATCTATCTTTTCTATGGTGAGCTTGCCCGCCTTGATCTTGGAGAAGTCCAGGATATCATTGATGATCACCAGCAGATTGTCCGCACTGCGTTTGATGATATCCACAAATTCTTTCTGCGGCTCCGACATGGAGGTCTCCAGCAGGAGGTTGGTCATGCCCTGGATACCATTCATGGGGGTGCGGATCTCATGGCTCATATTGGCAAGGAACTGTTCCTGCATCCCCTTGGCCTCCTGCGCCTCGCGTGTCGCCTCGATCAGTTGTTGCTGATAATGCGCCCTGGACCTTTCCAGCTCTATCTTCATACGCTGCTTCTCCGAGATATCCCGGACAATACACTGGAAGCCTGCGGGCCGGCCCTTTTTTAGCACCAGTACGGCAAACTGTTCCACCCATTTTACCTCTCCGGCTTTTGTAACGGTCTTAAAGCTCAGTGTCGACTCTTTTTCACCTGTCTCCAGCTGATGCAGGTAGTGACGCGAAACTTCCATCAGACAAGAAGACTCTACCAGCATGGAAAAATGTTTGCCTGTCAGCTCTTCGGGGGCGTAGCCTGTCAGCTCCAGGGTTTGGGCGCTGGCAAAAGTGATATATCCAGTCTCGTTGGTAGAATAGATCACGGCCCCGGCATTCTCGATGAGCATGCGGTATTTCATTTCACTTTGCAGGAGCTTTTTTTCCGCCTGCTTGCGGAGGAGTATATCCCTATTGAGCTGAAGGAGAATAATAACGATGAAGAGGAAGGCCAGCAGGCTGCCGGTGATGAGCGTATAGGTGCTGCCCAGCTCGCTGTTCTTGCTGGCGGACTGCCGGATGTTGAGCAGATTGCGCTCCTCCCGCATCATGGAACGCAGGGCGTACTTCATCCGGTGGATCATGGCTGCGGCGCGTATGCCTGCCCGCTCATTCTCATACGCCGTCGTCTCTACTGCCGCCCAGTTCTTATCCGGGGGGTCCGGCCCAACCCGTCCCACGACCCCGGGCCCCAGGTATACGAGGCTGTCTACAAATAGCCCCAGCTGATGTGTATAGTCTGTAAGCTGACGGAGAGATCCCTGTTGAGTGGGGTTGTCCTTTGTAAGCTCTTTGAGCCGGGCGATATCTTCTTCCAGCAGACCATGGAACTGTTGCATACCACGTCTTAAGGAATCGCTCCCGCTGATGCCATAGCGGAGTGAAAAGGACTCACCCTCCGCCACCTGGCTGTCGATGCGCTCTATCTGCTCGATCACAGAATAGGTGTGATTGATCCAGAAGGCCTCTTCCCGCATGTTCCGCTTGTTGGAATAGATAAGCCATCCAACTAGCGCCAGAGAGGTAATAGAAAACAACAGGAGCCATGCTATCTTTCTTTGAATTTTCGACAATCCATTAAAAATAGTTCTCATAAAAGATGCTGGATTCAATTAGAATAAGCGCTTAACCATTTGTATTATAACGAATAATCTTCGCTGAGATTTTCACCCCGCTGTATAAGGAACGCCTTTTTAGAAGAATTAGGTATAAACCCTTAATTCTTATTCCCCCGCAAATTCCCCCACTGGTGGATTTTTCGTTGCATCCAGCCATTTATTGGATATATTCGATGAAACTACAGCACATGAGATCAGCCTTGTTTATCCTGGCATTTTACTGTTTACACACCACCTCCGCTCAAAACATACCCACCCCAAAAGAGCATTTCGGATTCAACATCGGTGACGACTATCGGCTGGCCACTTATACTCAGACAGAAGCTTATTTCCGCCGGCTGGCAGCCGCGTCGGACAGAGTTCATCTGGTGGAGATAGGCAGAACGGAAGAGGGCCGTCCTCAGCTGATGCTCATCGTCTCATCTCCCAGGAATATACGGCAGCTGGCGCATTACAAGACCATCTCCCAGCGACTGGCACATGCCGAGGGGCTTATGGATCAGCAGGCCCATGAACTGGCGGCCCAGGGCAAGGCCGTCGTATGGATCGACGGCGGATTGCACGCCACGGAGACGGTGGGCACCCATCAGCTGATCGAGACGGCCTACCAACTCATCAGTCGTAAGGACCCGGAGACCATGCGCATACTGGACAATGTGATCATCCTGCTGACCCATTGCAATCCCGACGGCCAGGAGCTGGTCTCCAACTGGTATATGCGGGAACCTAAACCGGAAAAGCGATCCCTTGACAATCTCCCGAGACTGTATGAGAAATACGCAGGCCATGACAACAACCGGGATTTCTTTATGCTCAATCTGAAGGAGACGCAGAATATAAGCCGTCAGCTGTTCATCGAATGGATGCCGCAGATCATGTATAACCACCACCAGGCCGGGCCCGCCGGCTCCATACTGGCAGGCCCTCCCTATCGCGACCCTTTTAACTACGTCTTCGATCCCCTCGTCATCACCAGCATCGATGCGGTGGGGGCGGCCATGAACAATCGTCTCAATGCAGAAGGCAAGCCCGGCTATACACAGCGCTCGGGATCTGTCTTCTCCACCTGGTACAACGGCGGCCTCCGCACTACCACCTATTTCCACAATATGATCGGACTGCTGACCGAGATCATCGGGAACCCTACTCCGACTACAGTGCCGCTGGTCCCGGGAAGACTCATCCCCAGTGGTGCGACACCCAATCCCATCACGCCGCAGCCCTGGCATTTCCGGCAATCCATTGATTATTCCGTCTCGTTGAACTATGCAGTGCTGAACTATGCCATGCGCAACAGGGACGAGCTTTTGTACAATATCTATAAGATGGGGATGAATTCCATCCAGCGGGGGGAAAAAGATAATTGGACGCTGTCACCCCGGCGTATTGCGGCTATCGAGCAGTTGTACAACGATGCACATCGTCGTTCCCCCCGTGAAGACTCTACCGGCGCCGGAGGCGCACCATCTGGCGAGCAGGCAGACACCATTCCCGCGAGATTCTACGACAGCGTGCTGAAGGACCCCGCGCTCCGCGACCCACGCGGCTTTATCATTCCCGGCGACCAGCCGGACCGTGCCACGGCCGTACGGTTTATCAACGCGCTGATCAATACGGGTATTGCCGTGCACCAAGCCACGGCCGCCTTTACCGTGGCAGGCAGGAATTATCCCGCCGGCAGCTTTGTCATCAAGACGGATCAGGCCTTCCGGCCTCATGTGCTGGATATGTTCGAGCCGCAGGATCATCCAAACGATTTTCAGTATCCGGGCGGCCCCCCCATTCCGCCTTATGATGCGGCGGGCTGGACCCTGGCTTATCAGATGGGGGTAAAGTTCGACCGCCTTCTCGACGGGTTTGACGGTCCTTTCCGACGTTTGCCATATGGAGAAGAGGTGCATATACCTGGTACGCTGGTCGTCAAGGGTTCACCTCAGGGCTTTGTCCTCGACAGCCGCGCCAATCAATCGTTTGCGGTGGTCAATGATCTGCTTCAGGCCGGCATCGAAGTGTCACGGATCACCGATGGTCAAGGTTCTTTTTTTGTCCCCGCATCGGACAAGGCGCAACAGCTACTGACCAAACTGGCCGCTTCTACAGGCGCCGATGTGCTGTCCCTAGGTGAGCGTCCTGCTCATCTCAGCCGGATACAGCCCGCACGTATAGCGTTATGGGATGTTTATGGCGGTTCCTTACCTTCCGGCTGGATACGGTGGCTGGCGGAGCAATATCATTTCCCCGTGGAGGTCATCTATACAAAGGACATCGACAGCGTGGACCTTCGAAGCAAATACGACATGATCATTTTTGTCTCAGGCGCTATTCCCGCTGTCGCCACGCCCGGAGCGGCGCCCCAACGAAGAGGCGGCTTTGGTTTCCGTCAGCCCAAGCCCGAGGAGATACCCGCTGAGTATCGTAGTCATCTGGGGCGCATCACGGCGGAGAAGTCCATCCCACAATTAAAGAGGTTCCTGGAAGAGGGCGGCAACATCGTCACCATCGGCAGCAGCACCAACCTGGCTTACCATCTGGGATTGCCTGTCCATGATGCGCTCACCGAGCTGGTAGGTGGTAAGGAACGCAAACTGCCGGGTGAAAAGTTCTATGTGCCGGGCAGTGTGCTGCAGGTCAGCGTGGATTCGACACAGGAGGCAGCCTGGGGCATGGGCAGCACGGCGGATATATATTTCGAACAGAGTCCTGTGTTCGATATTTCGCCATCTACATATGCCACCGGACAGGTACGGCCTCTGGCCTGGTTTGCCACCGACAAACCCCTGCGTAGCGGCTGGGCCTGGGGACAGGCGTATTTGATGAATGGGATTGCCGCCTTTGTAGCGAACGTGGGGAAGGGGCGGCTATATGCATTTGGGCCGGAGATTACTTTTCGGGCCCAGACACATGGAGTGTTTAAGTTGTTGTTTAATGAGATGTATGTTTCTTTCCAATAGACCAAGCCACTCATTCAAAAATCAAACGCCACTTCCATCCTCTCCCGCTCACGCTTGGGGATTCCCATTCTGGCGGCCACTCCACGCCAATGGCTAACTGCTTCCGTAACGTTTTCGATCGTCGACTCTCTTTTTTCTTTCGGGACACGAAACTGCGCAGCCATTGTTTCTCCCGCTTGTGGATTACCATACACCATCTATCTTATACCCATTACTCGTCATTACAACAATCAAATGAATAACAATTTTATGGTCAGCCATATAAGAAGTGATATACTGGTCCTCTTTTTTGGGCTCTCTGCCTACTGTTAAGGTCTTTAGAAAACCAATATCGCTATCCTGAGCCTTTAAGAAGGGATCTGCATCCGTCTGTTCGATCAACTTGGGTATCTTATTCAAAAGTTTGGCCGTACAATACTTTCTCTGGAGCGCTTCCAACTTTTTCTGCTCTGCTCCATTGGCGACTCCGGTGATGTACTGGGTATAAAATTCTTTTACTATCGCCAGCTTTTCTGCATTATCAAACCTAAAATATACAGTTTCCTCATCTCCCTTTGTAACCAGCGTATCATTACCGCGCATCCTGATCAAAAACCTTCCAACAAACCCTTCATATTTGATCTTTATACTATCTCCCTTCAAGGAGTATTTATATGTACCATTTTGATCTGGATAAAAAATAGTACTATCCTTTATTACAAAAGTGGCATTCTCATCTCCGACAATGGCCCATATACCCTTTATCCTGCTCTTTAAAGGCCGGGTTTCGGACGACTGCGCCCAGGCTGCACAGCTGTAAATAAGCGCCAGTGCAATAATCAATATTCCTCTCATTTGACTTTCTTTTTCGGGTGATTACCTTATATCCTTATCATTTAATATCTCCCTTGCCTTGTCGGCACAAAGACTTTTATCCTTGATCTTACCCTTATTGTCTATCCACCGTATCATCTGCCGGTGGCGGAAATAGTATCTGTTCTCTTCTTTCTTTATAACATGACCGCTCATGGGTCTGTCATAAGTGTACGCTACTTCATATACAAAACACAATTCCTCTCCGGAAAAATAATATTCCCACATAGTCTTTCCTATCGCACCGGCATAGTCGGCTACTATTTTCCTCAGCCTCTTGCCATCGTAATACTTCTTCACCTCACCTCCTTCTGAGGACTCATCTTGTGGCTCCGCATCCACGACCCGCAATTTGGAGGAGTTGATCTTTTGATATTCAGCCCGGATATTGCTGATGAATACTTCTGTGCTGTCCTGTACAGCACCCCCCTGCCCATAGGTGCCAATAGACAGGAGGGGAAGTAGAATAAAAATGAAGGCTCTTATCATAATATGTGAAAAATAACTGCCAGGGTGACTATTGCAACAATCAAGCTATATCTAAATGAATAGACAAACCCCTTGTAAGCTTCCACCTGCCCATCTCGTTTAAATATCATCACTCCAACCCATGAAAGAACGACCAACATCGCCGAAAATAGCCCGAACCAATAGGGTATAATTTCCATCACTTGCCCAATCTCAGTAATAGGGTCAACGTATCCTGATACATACATATCCAAGAACAATGTTCTCAATATGAAGAAAAGACATACTGAGACCTTATTCTTATCTATCAAATACTGTCCGGTTGTAACATGGCGCTGCGAATATAAAAATTATGACTGCTATCAACATAGTACCGATCAAAAGCACGCCGGAACCTGCTCCCGGGCTTTCGGCATATCCTGCAGTCGCCATTAACGTCCATTTTGACATACACCATGGCCGAGTCTGATTGGGCAACTCGTTGTCCGGCAGGTCGGCAGGCCGCGGTATAGAAGACTAATAAGGAAAGGTAATATCGCATGTATCAATATACAACTAAATTCCTCTTCACTCGCAAATCACGCGAAGAGCCCCCGATCATGATCCGGTACTCCCCGGGCTCTATGACCCAATGCAGGTCCTTATCCAGCATCCGCAACATATCCGGGGTGATGATAAAACTCAGCACCTGGCTTTCCCGTGGCCGGAAATGCACCCGCTGAAACCCTTTCAGCTCCATCACCGGGCGGGCCACCGATGCCAGCTCATCATGGATATATAATTGAACCACCTCATCTCCCTCCCTGTCGCTCGCATTTGTCACCCGTAGCAGTATGGTGGTGCTATCCCCGACCGCGATGGCATTCTTCTCGAAACCAAGGTCTTCATAAACAAACTTCGAATAGCTCAACCCAAACCCAAAAGGAAATAAAGGCATCCCGGATAAATTGTTGTAGTCGTCTCCCCTGCCGGTGGGCTTGTGGTTATATACTAATGGCAACTGCGCCTCATGCACCGGATAGGTGATGGGCAGTCTACCGGCTGGATTATAATCCCCAAACAGTACATCCGCCACGGCATGCCCGCCTTCCTCACCCGGATACCAGACGGCGCCAATGGCCTGCACCTTGTCGATCCAATTATTCATCGTGATGGCGCTGCCACCTACCAACAGCACGACCAAAGGCTTGCCGGTAGCAGCCACGGCCTGTATCAGGGCTTCCTGATCACCGGGCAGGGACAGCATGGCCCTGTCCTGGAACTCGCCTTCGGTAATACCCGCGACAACTACGGCCATATCCGACTGCCGGGCGGCCGCCACGGCCTCGCGTATCTTTTTCGCCCTGTCTACTGTATCTCGCACATTCCAGACCAGCCGGATGGTGGCATCTCCATTGGTTTCGAAGAACTCCACCCGGATGTCATAGCGCCTGCCTTTTACAAAAGAATAATCCGCCAGCGTCGTGTGATAAGATTGTTTTTCCCACCGGGACACGATGAGACTATCGTTGATATATAACCGATACCCGTCATTACCTTCCAGGCCAATACGAAACTTCCCTGTCACGGGCGCGGTCAGCGTACCCGTCCACTGTGCCGAGTACCAGTCGGTAGTAAGCCCCGGCGCGGGTGGCGATAACGTCCAGTGGAAATCGATGTTCCTGTCCATACGCTCTGCCACGGGAAGGCTGTCCGCATGTCGCGAAGCAAAATAGATCCCATGCAACCCCTCCCGCCCCTCATATTGCAGATAAGTAGCCGGAATGACGGAATAATCCCTGTTGTCCCTATTGGCTCCTTCCGCATAAATGACTCGTACCCCGGCGCCCGCACGTTCTTTTATACCTTGCAGGATGCTCACCTTACCATTCCCGGGACCGCTGTACCCACCCAGCCGCGCCTCGGCCGCATCGGCGCCAAGGACTGCGATCGTCTTTACACCACGCCGAATGGGCAGGACCTGTCCCTCATTCTTCAATAACACAAAAGACTCACGGGCCGCCTGTCGGGCAATGGCCTTGTTTTCTTTGTCTTCATCAGCCTTCACGGCAGTCTCCGATACATAGGGATGCTCAAAAAGGCCCAGTTCGAACTTGGCGCGCAGTACCCTGGCCACGGCATCGTTCAGCCGGGCGCTGTCGATCCTGCCCAACGAACTGTCGGGCAAGAACAAGGCATGATGTTTATACTCCGTCTGAAAGATGACGTCCAATCCACCATTGATGGCATGCTGCGCGCTCGAGGGATAATCCTTTGCGGTATGATGCAGCACCAGCTCCCCGCCCACGGCATTGGCATCGGAGATGACAAACCCCTTAAAACCCCATTGCCTCTTTAACTTGTCCAGCAGGAGCCATGGGTTGGAAGAAGCCGCGGTGCCGTCCACGGTATTATAAGCGGTCATGATGCTCCTCGACCCGCCCCTATCGATACAGGCCTTAAAAGGAGCCAGGAACCGCTCATCCAGCAGCCGCTCGCTATAGTGGATAGGGTAACTGTCCCGTCCTCCGTCACCCACATTGGCTACAAAATGTTTGGGTGTCGTGATAATACCCACCCGCTCAAACGCTCCGACAAACGCCACCCCCATGGCCGATGCCAAAAAAGGATCTTCGCCATATGTCTCCTCGGTACGACCCCATCGCACATCCGAGGCAAGATTCACGACGGGTGAAAGTATATCGCGGATACCACGTCTTCTTGTCTCACTGGCTATCGATGCGGCCACCCTTCCCATCAATGCAGTATCCCATGTCGCCGCCAGTCCGATGGATTGCGGAAATGCCGTAGCTCCCTCACGCACCAGACCATGCAACGCCTCGTCAAAGGCGATGATAGGTATCCCCAGCCTGGTCTGCTCTACAAAATATCGTTGTATCCCGTTGATCTTATGGGCCACCCGTAAGGCGTTCTCGCTGGTGTTGTAGTTCAGCAACTGTCCTCCCGCATCCCCCCGGCCGCCTGCGCTTACCTGGAAGCCAAAGAGTCCGTTGCGGTATTGCCCCGGCTCGGCGTGATCAATATCTCCCGGTATCATGAATATCTGCCAGGACTTCTCTTCCGGCGTCATCCTGGACAAAAGATCCGCCACCCGTCGCTCGACGGGCTGTGTACTATCCTTATACAATGGTTGTTGGGTGAGACCCCGGACACCGGGCAGAACGAGAAGTAGAAAAAGGAAGTGCTTCATATGGACCGCAATTTGACATAAAAATTTTATTATTACGTTATTAAATCGCTAAAACTCCATATATGACCTGGCTTTACAGGATGTCTTTTGCCATATGGCTCATCGTGTTGACAGGGGGATCATACGCACAGACCAAACCACTTTACACCTATCAGGACCTCTCTCATATATTTTATGCCAAACAAAAGGATTCTCTGAAGAAAGCCTGGTCCTGCCCCTCGGTGTATAAGACCAGGGAAACACAAAGACAGTATAGAGAAATATGGGATCAACGCACGGACTTTATCACACAGGCCATTCAGGACGATGACTATGTGAAGGACGAGGATGTCTATCCTTACATCGACGGCATCATCGGTCAGATCATGAAAGCCAATAAAGAGCTGTTGCCCGTAAAGCCCTTTCTCCTGCTGGACAGAAGCTCTTCCGTCAACGCCTATGCTGTAGGCGGCAATGTCATAGCCGTGAACCTGGGGCTCGTCAGTTGGTCGCAATCGAGAGAGGAGCTGGCGCTGGCCATTGCGCATGAGCTCTCGCATAACATCCTCGAACATACGGAAACAGCCATCAGGCAAAGAGCGGAGATGCTGACCTCCGATGAATATAAAAAGTCATTGAATGCCGTGCTGGATTCAAAATACGAGCGACTCACCCGTCTGCAGAAAGTGCTTGAAGGCTATTCGTTCAACAGGAGCAGGCACCAGCGCTATCATGAGAGTGACGCCGACAGCCTGGCCATTATATTGCTGAAAAAGACCGGCATCGCATTTGACGCAGAATTCTTCCTTCGTCTGGACAGCTCCGACATCCTGTACCGGCAACCGTTGAAGGCGTCGGTAAAAGATTATTTCGTCAGCTATCAGCTCCCCTTCCAGGACAGCTGGACCCAGCGACGCATAAAAGGGCTTTCTACGCGCAATTACAATTTCAGGGATACCTCTTCCATCGACGATTCGCTTAGGACACACCCCGACTGCGAAGACAGATACGAGAGGACCAGGAAATACACCACTGCCGGCATACACCCAACCCCTATTCCCGCCGGCATAAAAGCCAGGACGACAAAGATGCTGCTCTGGAACATGTACCAAAACAAATCCCTGACGTCCTGCCTCTACAGGGTGCTGATGGAAAAGGACAAGGGCAATACGGATGAATGGTATGACTTCATGGTGAGCAATATCTTCTCAGGACTCTATCGCGCGGACAAAGAGCTTCACCGATTCAACGCGATAGGCGTAACCCCCAAGGAATATATCTCCAAACAATATTACGAACTCCAGAACATGCTGGAGCAGATGCCCCGGGAAAGCCTGGTGCTGTATTGCCAAACGCTGCAGAACGGCGCCTTCTGGAAGGACATGAGCCCTGCCGAGCAGGCCCTGAAAAATCTTTTTTATACCCTGACGCTGGACCCTGACAGCTCGGAGAAGAATGCGGCCAGGGCGGCAAAAGATTTTGCCGCCAACAATTCAGCCAGTATGTACTGTGAATTCGCCGACAATTTCTACAAACCCTAATTCAGGGACTCCGGCTTATTGTATTTGTTACGATAATCTACCGGGGACATGGATGTTATTTTTTTGAACACATCCCGGAAGGCTTTGATATTGGAGTAGCCTACATCGTACATGACCTCGTTGACGGTCTTACGGCCCGTCTCCAATTGCCGCTTGGCCGCCTCGATCTTCATTCGCTGCATATATTCCAGGACGGTGTTATTGGTGGCTTTCTTAAATCTTCTTTCAAACGTGCGGCGGCTGATAGCGAATTTTTCGCTCAGCATGTCGATGGTGATCTTATCCTGATAATTGGATTCGATGAACTCCTGCACCTTTACGATCTCCGGGTCATTGTGGATCTTCTGACCCTTGAAAATGCTAAAGGGGGACTGGCTCATCCTGTCGATGTCCAGGACAAAGAATTTGGAAGCCAGGATCGCCAGCTCGCGGTTGGTATACTTCTCGACCAGGTGCAGCAGGAGATTCCAGTAAGAGTTGGCGCCACCGCTGGTATATATACGGCCGTTGTCCGTCACCACCTTGGCGGCTGCGAGATCAACGTCGGGGAACATCTCCCGGAATTCATTGGCGAAAAGCCAGTGTGTAGAGCAGGTCTTGCCATTCAGCAGACCGGTGCTGGCCAGTATAAAAGCGCCCAGGCACAGGCTTGCCACTTCGGAGCCCTGCTCGTATTGTTTTACGATCCAGGGAAGGAATTCCTGGTTCAGTTTGATAGCTCTTTCAATATTGCCGCTGATGGCCGGGATGATGATAAGGTCGGGCCGTTGCGCCTCCGACAACACGGCATCTACATGGATAGAAAAAATGCCTTCTGTGACCCTTACTTCTTTGCTAAGGCCCACCAACTGAACCTTAAACAAGGGGTCCTTGCCGGCGCTTTTTAAGAATTCATTAACGGCAGTAAATAGATATCTGGGGTCTGCTACAGCCTCGATGACCGCTGTTTCGGGAACAAGTATAGTGACATTTTTCATATAGTGGCGTGTTTAATGCGTTTGGCGGGCCTGGAAAACCGCCTTCTGTAAAGATAAGGGATGCGAGTGTCGTAAACAACCCCTTGAATTGACGTACTACCATACATCCAATGACAAGCTGTGAGAGTAGTTTTGTTATAGAAAATCCACTGGGCATGACAAGGATCAACGCTTATTTGAACTTCAATGGCAGGTGCCGCGAGGCGATGAAATTCTACCAGGAATGTCTGGGTGGGGAGCTCACTTTACAGAGGGTCTCGGAATCTCCCATGGCGGCCCAATTGTCTGCCAGGGCGGGGGCCAATATACTGCACAGTGTTCTCGTCCGGGACGGGCTGATATTGATGGGGTCTGATATGATGGGAGATAGATTGCAAAAAGGCAATGAGGTCATGTTATGTCTGCAGTGCAGCAGCAATGAAGAGCTGCATACCATTTTCAACAGTCTGTCGGAGGGTGGTCAGATCAAGACACCTCTCCACCAAAGTGTCTGGGGCGCCACATACGGCGAGCTCACCGACAAGTTCGGTATACACTGGATGTTCAATTATTCGAGGCGTTAGTAAACATTAACCAACTATAAAACTACAACTATGCGACGCACCAAGATCATCTACTGGATCTTCACAGGCATCATTTTCGCCTTTGACTCTCTGATCCCCGCCCTGACCTCCAATACACAGGTAGCCATCGACGGCATCCATCGTTTGGGCTTCCCCGATTATTTCAGAGTGGAGCTGACGGTATTCAAAGTATTGGGTGGCCTTGCGCTTATCTTACCCATCGTGCCCCGGCGTTTAAAGGAATGGGCTTATGCGGGCTTTGCTATCAACTTTATCTCGGCTGGTGTCGCCAACTGGGTTGTCTATGGCTTTGGCGCATTTGCTGTACTGCCCCTGGTGCTCGTGGTCATGCTGGGAGTCTCCTATATTACTTATAACAGGATCAGCCTGGGCAACGCTCAAGCTCGTCCGGGGAACCAATATGCAGCGGCTTGATCGAGGACTTGGCCAACTCAAAAGAATTCGTACCTTAGGCCCTTTAAAGAGACCATAAGTGCCTGACAATAACTATATATTCTCACAGGTGATGCAGCGCTACCAGCTCGATCCCTATACCACCCATCTGCCCATACAGCCCGGGGTAGACAATGAATTCATCACCGCCCTATTGCATTCCTTTGAAGAAAGATCTTTCACGGCCGCCGACTTCGAACCCTATCGCATCGGGTTGATCGTGGACTATATTCAAAGGACCCACTCCTTCTATCTGCAGAAGAAGCTGCCCGAGATCGCGCAAAGCATCCTGTTGCTGTCCGATCATTATGAGTCCAATCATCCCATACTGATGATCCTGCAGACCTTCTTCCATCGTTATTGCCAGGATCTCACCACACACATCGATGAGGAAGAGCGTCTCCTCCTGCCCTATATTGTAAAGCTGAACAACGCGGGTCTTGCCCCTTATCATTTCTCCGAATATGTGCTGGCAGGCCAGCAGTACTCCATCGGCGAATTCCTCAAAGACCACCACGACACGGAGGACGAGCTGAAGGATATACGTGAGACGATCCGGCTGTACCAGCCCCCGGCCACCAACGAATCCCTCTATCGTATCCTGCTGACACAGCTCGAGACCTTCGAACAGGACCTGCATGTACACGCACGCATCGAAGAGGAAGTGCTTATTCCAAAAGCCCTGAAGCTGGAATCCGAGCTGCAAAACCGTATAAAGGAAGCAGGCCGGCAAAATTAAGCGCGACCCGCCTCCTACTATCTTTATTAAATAGCTACTGTTTTATTGAGGAGCTACCGTGCTATACGCATTCCTGACCGGCCACAAACCCGGATGACCCGCGCTGACACCCTTGGTCCTGCCACGCTTCAGACTGTCGGGGCCAAAATAATACAGCGGCCAGCCGTTGTATACGATCTGTGACTTACCAAAGACATTTGTCGTATCAAACTTCGACTTGTCGAGAAGGGAAGCCACGTTCCTGATAGTTACCAGGGTATCACAAGGCCATATGGCGTTGTTGCTAAAATCCGACTTGGTGAAAGTATTCTTTTTAAAATGATCTATGCTGAAAGCATACAATGTCCTGCCCCTGTCGTCGGTAATGTATTGGGTAATACCCAAATTCGGCTGGTACAGGCTGTCGTAGTCCCGGCCGTCATTGCCCACCAGTTGCGCACTGGCCAGCATTATCGTATAGTCGGGCTTCGCCACATACCATACTTTGCCTACCAGGTCACCATTTACATCGCCCGCCTTGGCATCATTTTGAAAATAATACAGAGGCCATCCCTTGTAGGTTGTTTGCGGCTTGCCATCGGTGCGTGTGATCGTGGCGAAGTCGTTGGCATCCAGGCCCGTTCCTAACAGGCTACTGTTGGTATAGAAGATAGGCCATGCCGTTAGACAACCACCGGTGCAGCCGGAGTTGCCATCCGCGTCGATGCTAAAGAAATACAACGTATTTCCAGCACTGTCGGTCAATATCTTACCAAATTTTGCATTGTCTGCCAGCTGTATGCCGGGCTTTGGCGTAGGTGGCGTGGGAGGCGTTGGGCTGCTGCTCTTGCTACAGGCGAGGGCAATCGAGGCTATACTAAAGACAAAGAATGTCCACTGCCAGCGCTGCCGGACATTTTTCACGATACTAAACATAAAAAAGGATTGTTTGCCAGTACGAACGGCTACGCCATTCATGCGGTTGGCTCTAACCCTTACTCAGTCTTTGCGTAGTTGGGTGGATTTTTAATCGGCGAGTGGCCTTACCATGATGTTCTTGAAGTAAACCTTACTCTTGGGATCGTGGCCCTGTAATGCAAAGGTACCGCTGGAGATGACCCTGCCGATCATGTCATCGTCGCGTTTTACATTATCCGGCTCTGTGTAGTCGACCACTACTTTATCGTTGATCTTGATGATCACCCTTTTCCCCTGTACGGAAAATGATTCCGTATACCATTCGTCGTCCTTGACATAGACTTCCTTTACATCCTGTACGGCGTAGAGAGAGCCGGTCCTACGCCAGTCCGTATGAGAATTGTTGACCTGTACTTCATAGCCTTTGGAAGGCCATCCTCCCTGTTGGAATTGGGTATGAAAATATATACCGGAATTGGAACCCGGTTCGGTCATCACCTCTGCCTTGAACTCAAAGTTCTTGAAGTTATGGTCTTTCACGGGGCCATCATAAAAAAGATGCGCCGTCTTGCCATTCACGACGATAGCCCCGTTCTGCACTGAAAAAGTTGACGCATTATCACCCACCTTCCAGCCATCCAGCGATTTGCCATCAAATAAAGAGATCCAGCCGCCGCCGGATGCATGGTGGATGGTATGACAGGACAGCAGGGCGAGGCCGAGGAACATGGCAAGGACTTTGTTCATATTGCTTTGTTTAAGAATACAGCAACTAATGTAGAGCTTTATCCTTTTAGCACAATGTTTTGTGAAAGGATTCGCTAAATATATACCCTCTCGAATATTTGGATGGCGCCATATTGCCGGAGGTCGCGTAACCGGATGACGCGTGGCGGGAAGGTCTTCCATTCTACCTGTTCTTTGGCCTGACTGCTGTCGCTCCAGGTATGTTTGGCCCTGCTCGTGGAAAAATCGAACTCCCATCCTTCGGAGGAGCCAGGTCTGCCCGGCCGTCCTTGTTGAGGTCGCCGGAAACACTGTCCTTGATATGCCAGCGGACCGGTATCAGATCGCTCACGGATGGTACTGTATTCTCAAATTTTGGGAAAATAAAGGATTGAGCCGGCGCCGCCAGCGATGTCAGCCCCAAAAGTATCAGGCAATAAAGGAACTTCATAGGCATAAAATACAATAAATCCGGACAATTATTGTATCAAAACCAAACGCCCGCCTGGTGTGCGGGAGTTCCATATCATTAAAAATCAATATATTACACTCTGGCACCGTCTTGGTTGATACCCTTCAAAATGCATCCCATGTTCAGGAACTACTTCAAAATTGCCATACGAAACCTCCGCAGGAGCAAGGCCTTTACTGCCATCAATGTCGCGGGCCTGGCCCTGGGTATTGCCACCTGTCTGCTGATCGTGCTCTATATCCAGTACGAGATGAGCTATGACAGATGGAATAGCAAGTCGGATCGGATCGTACGTGTCAGCCTGCGTGGGAAGATGCAGGTGGGTGAGCTCAACGAAGCCAGCGTCATGCCACCCGTAGCCGCTACCCTGCAAAAGGACTTTCCTGAAATAGAAGAAGCTACTCGCATATTGAACGGCGGCTCCCCCCGCATCACCTATGGGGACAAGACCTTCCGGGAAGATGCCCTTGCCTTTGCGGATTCCAATTTCTTCCGCGTCTTCTCCGTCCCCCTCATCAAGGGCGATACACACACTGCCCTTATCAATCCCTATTCCGTCGTCATCTCCCGCGCCGTGGCCAAGCGTTATTTTGGCAATGACGACCCCATGGGAAAGGTGATCCAGTTCAAGGATCAAAAAGCTGCAGCAACCGTCACCGGACTGTTCGATGAGATACCCGACAACTCACAGTTCCATTTCGGGGTACTTATGTCGATGTCTTCCTATCCGGAGGCCAGGAGCGATAGCTGGCTCAACGGAAGCTATTTCACCTACCTGGTCCTGCCAAAACAGTATGACTACAAAAAACTCGAGGCAAAACTGCCCCAGGAGATAGATAAATACATCGGTCCCCAGCTCAAGAAGGGCATGGGTATTACGATGGATGAGTTCAGGAAGAATGGCAACTCGGTCAACCTGTATTTGGAGCCGCTGACAAGCATCCATCTGCATTCTGCCACTACGAATGACATGGAGCCACATGGCAATACGCAATACATCTATATTTTTGGCGTCGTGGCTCTTTTCATGCTGCTGATAGCCTGTATCAATTTTATGAACCTTTCTACCGCCGGCGCCTCGAAAAGAGCCAGGGAAGTGGGCGTACGGAAGGTGATGGGCTCTGTTAAAGGACAGCTGGTCTGGCAATTCTTATTGGAATCTCTTTTACTCACCACCATCGGCCTGGTGCTGGCGCTTGTCATCGTGCGGATGGCGTTGCCTTTCTTCAATCAGTTGGTGGGGAAACAGCTAACCCTCGATCTTATCTCCAATCCCTGGGTATTGCCAGGACTCATCCTGTTTGGATTGATCACCGGATTGCTGGCAGGTGGCTATCCCGCCTTCTTCCTTTCCTCCTTCAATCCCGTGACGGTGTTGAAAGGAAAGCTTTCTTCAGGAAAGAAAAGCTCCGGTATTCGAAGTGGGCTGGTTGTGTTCCAATTCTGCATCTCCATTGCCCTGATGATCGGCACCCTTGTCGTATACAAACAGCTGTCGTATATCCATAACAAGGATCTGGGCTATAATAAGGAACAGGTGCTCGTCGTAGAGCAGACCTGGTGGCTGGGGGACAACAGGAATGTATTCATGCAGCATTTGCGCGAGGACCCGCGTGTGATCAGCCTATCTGCTTCGGGCTATCTGCCGGCAGGCTATTCCAATAACAATAGTTTTTTCACTTATTCAGATGCCAATACCACCCAAATGATAAAGGGCATCCAGTATGTGGTGGACGAGAACTATATCCCCACACTGGGTATGCAGATGGCGCTAGGACGCAATTTCTCGAAAGATTATCCTTCCGACAGCTCTGGTATTATTATCAACCAGGTGGCTGTCCGTTCCTATGGCTGGAAAGACAATCCCATCGGGCATACCATCGTCCATAGGGAAGACCATGGCGTCAATACAGTGTATCACGTAGTGGGAGTAGTAAAGGACTTCAACTTCCGCAGCCTGCACGAACAGATCACGCCGCTGGCTATGACGCTGGGACCGGACTGGAACGACATCATCGTCCGCACCAATACAAAAGATGTGGCAGGCCTGCTCAGCTCCGTACACAGGTATTGGGACGGTGCGACGAAAGAATCTGCTTTCACATATTCCTTCCTGGACCAGCGATTCGACAATACCTACAAAGCTGAGCAGAACATCGGGCTTATCCTGGGTATATTCGCGGGTCTCACCATCTTTGTAGCCTGCCTTGGTCTCTTTGGGCTGGCGACCTTTACTGCCGCGCAACGTTTCAAAGAGATAGGTATACGCAAGGTGCTGGGCGCTAATGTAACGGGGTTGGTAGCGTTGTTATCAAAGGATTTCTTAAAGCTGGTGGGTATTGCTATCGTCATTGCCGCTCCCATTGCCTGGTGGGCGATGAACCGGTGGTTACAGGATTTCACCTATCGCACCACCATCAGCTGGTGGGTATTTGGCGCGGCAGCGGTGTTGTCCCTGCTGGTGGCATTGCTGACCATCAGCTCACAGGCCATCCGGGCGGCGACGGCTAATCCGGTAAAAAGTCTTCGCTCGGAGTAGGGTTATGTCGACGGCTTGCGTGGCGCCCGTGGCAACACCGCCGGCTTCGCAATCCCATTGAGATCATAGACGATCTTCCCACCTTTGATGGTCATGGCGCATTCCAGCCGGGTGGCTCCTTCTATACGCCTGCCCGTATAATCGAAAAATCCGAACTTACCTTTCCGAAGGTTCAGCAGTGCAATGTCCGCTATTGCTCCTGTAGACAAATGTCCCAGCTCCTCATGTCTTATCTCCCGGGCAGGGTCCCAGGTCATCGCCGCAACGACGCTGTCCAGACGCATCCCCATCGCCAGGAACTGTGAACCCACATTCAACAAATCCTTCATCGAAGCATTTACATTACTCACATGTATATCCGTACTGATGGAGCTGGGATAGAAACCCTGACGAGCCGCGGGTATCGCCTGTGAAAACGCAAAGCTGATAGACCCATACCCCACATCGAAAACGATGCCCTTCCTCCGGGCCTCCCATACAAAGGGCTTTACAGACTGCGTCAGCGTATCCACGATGAACTCCCTGTCCCAAAGCTGTCCAAAGCAATGGGTAAACACATCCCCCGGCCGCAGATGCTTCATAAACAACTCTTCGATGGACAAGGGAGGCTTGCTGCTCCCAAAGTCGATCATCACGGGCATGCCGCCTGCCAATGTACCGCCCTTCACAGCCTCGTCGACGGGTTTCCAGGAAGGGCCGACATAATGCGCTACCTTGAACCCAACGATGATGTCAGGATATTGCCTGGCCACCTCGGCAGCCATCGCTCCATCCATGTCGGTCGTATCCTGTTCATAGGCGCCGCCACGCATACCCCCTCCCACGATGTTCACCCAGGCCAGGATTCGCGTGAGGCTCTTATCGATGACCTGCTTCTTAAATAGAGGGAAATTCTTCCAGCCCGAGCTTCCCGCGTCGGCTACGGTAGTAATGCCCGTCCGGAAAGTAAATCCATCCGGAACGATCCCTTGCTGCCCATTGGAGTAGGCCGCTTCCGGGCCATAAAAAACATGCGTATGAATATCGATCAATCCGGGCACTACATAAAGACCCGTCGCATTTACCACCTGTGCTGCCTGCCCCGTTGCAATAGAAGGAGCCACACGCACGATCTTACCATCACTCACCGCGACATCCACAACGGCATCGATATGGTTCTTTGGATCGAACACATGGCCCCCTTTGATAACGATGTCATAGGACTGCGTCCATCCGGTATGAAATGCTAAAACAAAGAAGAAGAAAATAAGGGACTTTCTCATGACAACACCTCCTTTATACATAGGCGATACAATCCATCTCCACCAGAGAATTGCCCGGAACCCCTCCCTTCGCTACCGCTACGGTCGTCCGGACAGGAGGCTTGTCCCCAAACCGTCCCTTGTATACCTCATTCATACCCTGGTAGTCTGCAATGTCATTGAGAAAGACGCTCACTTTTAACACCTTTTGCATAGAAGATCCTGCAGCGATCAATTCCTTCTCCAACTCTTTCAGCACGATCTCCGTATGTGCCTTGATCTCGAAAGGTTCAACATGCGCACCCTTGCCCGCGATAAATACCATGTGCTTGAATTTGGTATGGCCCGAGAACAGCGGTACGTCTTGCTGATAGGCTTCTTCCGACATTCCTGCGACACCGGCTTCGTGTCTTACGCCGGTTGACTCGACGTCTGCGGACAGGCCAGCATTAGCGTTATTCATATCTCCCGCCGCGCGGACCAGGGCTGTTGATCCCAATACGCCACCGACAGCAGCCAGCAGTTTTTTCAAAGCAGATCTTCTTTGCTTTTCCATAGTTTGACTCGTTTAAAAGTAATTTGCAATTAATTTGCATGAATATAGATCATTTTTTGCAAGATTTGCAAATCAAGTATTGTTTTATATTTGACCCATGTTTGAACTGCTGTATAAGAAAATCACCGAGAAGATATCCTTGTCTGAAGAAGAGTTCGAAGTATGCAAGACTCTGTTCACGTCGAGAAAGGTCCGTAAGAGACAGTTTATGTTGCAGGAGGGGGACGTGAGTAGGTACCAGATATTCGTAAATAAGGGTCTCTTACGGAGCTACACCATCGATGAAAAGGGGACGGAGCATATCCTTCAATTCGCCCTGGAAGGCTGGTGGACGGCTGACCTTTACAGCTTCTTTACGGAAGAGCCTTCTCTTTTCAATATCGAGGCGCTGGAGGACAGCGAGGTGCTGCTGATCACCCGCCCCTCCTGGGAAACGCTCCTGGAAAAGCTTCCCGTTCTCGAACGATATTTTCGTATCCTGATACAGAACAGCCTTATTGCTACCCAGCGCCGGCTCATGGAATCGCTTAGCGAGACGGCCGAAAAGAAATACCTCAAATTCATGAAAATGTACCCCGAGAGCATTCAGCGGGTGCCACAGCATATGATCGCGTCCTATCTGGGTATTACCCGTGAGACCCTCAGCCGCCTGCGAAGGGATATCGCGACGGGCGGCTCGGGAGCGTAAAGCCAGGCGTCCGGTCCGGAATGTGACATAGATCAATGTTCTTATTTATCCTACATCAATGGAGATCCCCTCCCCGGCATAGTATTTTTGCTTCATCATTAACACAAAAACAATCACTATGTCACAAGTTAAATGGTCAATAGACCCCAGCCACTCTGAAGTCACTTTTAAGGTTAAACACCTGATGATCAGTACTGTCACCGGTCATTTCAATAAATTTAACCTCGATGTCGTCACACAAGGCGAAGATTTCAACACTGCCAGTGAGATACTCTTCACCGCCGACATCGACTCCATCGATACCAATAGCGATCAGCGTGATGCACACCTGAAGTCGGAAGATTTCTTCCACGCGGCCAAACACGCACAGTTGGAGTTCGCAGGCACCAAATACGAAGCCAAAGGGGACGATGCCAAGCTCCATGGTAATCTCACCATCAAGGGTGTCACCAAGCCCATCACCCTGAACGTAGAGTTCGGTGGCATTGTAAAAGACCCATATGGACAGACCAAGGCGGGCTTCACTGTCAGCGGTAAGATCAGCCGTAAGGAATTTGGCCTTACCTGGAGTGCCGTCACCGAATCGGGCGGCGTTGTAGTAGGTGATGAAATAAAGGTCAACGCAGAAGTACAATTAATCAAACAATAATCCAAGTCCCGGCCGAAAGGCCGGGCCATTCATATGGAAAGAATATTAGGTCTTCACCACATTACAGCCATCGCCGGCGATGCCCGGCGTAACCAGGACTTTTACACAAAGGTCCTTGGCCTCAGGCTGGTGAAAAAAACAGTCAACTTCGACGATCCGGGAACCTATCACTTTTATTTTGGTAACGAGACGGGAGCTCCCGGCACGATCCTTACCTTTTTCCCTTGGGAAAACATCGGCGCGGGCCGTACGGGCACGGGCATGGCCACTGAAATAGGCTATTCCGTTCCTGCAGGCAGCCTGGAATTCTGGAAAGAAAGGTTTACCAGGGCGGGTGTCAGACACGGCGAGATCAGCCGGCGCCTCGGCGAACAATATCTCTCCTTCCAGGACCCCGATGGATTGAACATCAACCTCATCGTCAGCGGGACGGAGGACAATCGTGCTCCCTGGACCACCGATGAGATATCCGCCCAGTATGCGATCAGGGGTTTCCACAGTATCACCCTGACCTTACGCAGTATAAAGCCTACGGCCACCATACTGACGGAAATATTTGGCTACCACCTGTCACAGCAAGAAGGGGATCGCAGCCGATATGTCACCGACGCGGTAGAGAGCGCCTCGATCGTAGATCTGGTAGAAGTTCCTTCCGGGTCCGCGGGGTACAATGCGGCCGGAACCAACCACCACGTCGCATTCCGGGTTAAGGATGATACGATCCTGATGGAGTTCAGGGAAAAGATCGTAAAGAAGGGTTTGCAGATCACTCCCAAGATCGACAGGGACTATTTCTTCTCCCTCTATTTCAGGGAACCCGGCGGCGTGCTTTTCGAGCTGGCTACCGACAATCCGGGCTTCACGAGGGACGAGCCTTTGAATGAGCTGGGCTCACACCTTAAGCTTCCGAAACAATATGAATCCAGCCGTGCCAGGATAGAAGCCGTGCTGCCGAAATTGGACTAGGACCTCAAAAACAAACAATATGCACACCAAAAATATAATCACCGCCGGCAGACCGCTGAACCAGGCCGACAAGGCCCTCATACTGGTCCATGGACGCGGTGGCCGCGCAGGAGACATTCTCTTTCTCGCGGACGAGCTGAATGTCGAAGACTATGCCCTGCTGGCGCCCCAGGCCACGGGCAACACATGGTACCCTTATTCCTTTTTGGCGCCTCCTGTTCAAAATGAACCCTGGCTTAGCTCCGCGCTCGACGTATTGAAGCAGCTGGTAGCAGACATCAAAGCCGCAGGCATCTCTTCAGAGAATATCTATTTCTTAGGTTTCTCCCAGGGCGCCTGTCTGACACTGGAGTTTGTCACCCGCAATGCAACCCGCTTCGGGGGTGTCGTAGCCTTCACCGGCGGCCTCATCGGAGACAGGATATATCCTGAAAATTATTCCGGCGACTTCGGAAGTACACCCGTATTCATCGGCACCAGCGATCCCGATCCGCATGTGCCGGTATCAAGAGTATACGCAACGACAAATATCCTGCGGGATAGGAACGCCGTGGTCACGGAAGAGGTCTATCCGCTGATGGGGCATACTATCAGTCAGCAGGAGATAGATAAGGCCAATGATCTTATCTTTAATAAAGCAATTCCTCAGATATGAAAACCCTAAGCTTCCCCGCCTCTGCCAGAGGCACCAAGGACATCAGCTGGCTGCAAAGTAATTTCTTCTTCAGCTTCAGCGACTATTCCGACCCCAGCAAGAGCGCTTTTGGCACCCTCGTCGCCTTCAACGACGACATTCTGCAACAAGGCAAGGGGTTTGGCATCCATCCCCACGTGAATATGGAGATCATCTCCATCATGCTGAAGGGCAAGATGAATCATAAGGACACTATGGGTTATAGCACTGCGGTGGAAGAAGGCGGGGTGCAGATCATGAGCGCGGGCTCCGGACTACGGCATGAAGAGTATAATATAGGCGAGGAGGAAGTGAACTTTCTACAGATATGGATAGAGCCTAAGTTGCAGAATATAACACCACGTTATCAACAACGTAGCTTTCCAAAAGCCAGCAGAAAGAATCAACTAAAGACTATTATTTCAGGCGAGGAAGGACAGGCACATTGCTGGATCAACCAGAATGCGAAGCTGTCACTGGGCTATTTCGACAAGGACAGTGACGTACAATATAACTTCAATCCCACCAATAAATGCCTTTTTATCTTCGTCATGGAAGGCAGCATTCAGACCGGTGACAGCAAGGTGGGGCGTCGCGACGGGCTTGGTGTCTGGGACACCGACAATATAACGATACATTGTACGGAAGAGACCCAGTTCCTTATCATCGAGACGCCGGTGAATCAGAAATAACTATTCCTTTTTTCGGCTCCTTATAAAAGATACTATCGCGGGCACCAGGTCCGGATAAAGCTGCAGCTGCGGATGGTTGTATGTAGATAGGTTCGCCCGTTTGTCGGCCGGCACTCCTTTTAATACATGGTTCATGCTATCCATGTACACGACCCAGGCTTTTGGCGCAGCAGCCGCTAATTTTTCCGCATCCGCCCGGTCTACCTGCAGGTCGCGCAGCCCCTGTATGATCATCACCGGCACTTTCAATTTGGATATCTCCCGCGCAGGGTCATAGTTATTCCACGACGATATATAAAGCTCCTTGCCTTTTTTCAGGCTATCCAGGTTTTTTTCTACGCCGGCCTGGTCCAGACCTGACTGGGTCAGCTGTTTCCTCAATACGCTTTCCGCCGGGAACCCCGCTCCCGCCAGGGACACAAAGCCATCGACCTTCTCTTCATGCGATACGATAGCGCCTATCAAGGCCCCCTCGCTGTGCCCGATGACATAGACGGATGAGAAATTCGTGTCAGTCCTGAGCTGCCGGATACAGGCTCTTGCATCGCCCACATAATCCTCAAACCGGAGACTGTCGAGCGACCCCTTGAAATTCATGCTTTCTCCGATCCATCGTTTATCATAACGCAGACTGGCAATACCCTGGCTGTTGAGCTCCTGCGCTAATTGTTGATAGCAATCCGTATGCAGTCCAAGGATACTATTGCCATTCCTATCTGTTGGGCCAGACCCGGCAATGATCAGGACCACAGGAGGCTTGTAGCCCTTTCTACGCTCAGGCGCCATCAATTCACCAGACAGTACCCCATCGGGCAAATGCACCCGGTAATTGGTGTGATAGGAAGATCTGGCAGGATTTTGTTTGGGAAAAATACCCTGGATATGATAGGTGGAGTCCAGGGACAACATCAGTCCCAAAGGGCCGTTGGCCCCAAAAGCAACATAGTTCACATAACCCTGTCCCGTGGCATCCAGGGTAAAGCTGCCGAGTGTCCCCACAGAGCCTTTTATATTGGGGAATGCCTTACGCCAGGTGTCCATGGACACTTTTGCCTTTACATCATTATTGAACAATGTATAGATACTGTCGGGAGCATTGACGGCATACCAGGTACTGAATGATCTCAATGTCCCTGCATAAGGAGAACTGTCGGGCTGCGACAAAAGGACGGTGCTATACAGCAATGCCGCCAATAGAAAGTGGTATCTACGCATATGGTAAAAATAATACCTTTTTTTGTGTGGATTTTCTCCCTCTTCGCGTCCTGCACGAGCAACCGCTATACTATGCGAATGACTTCATCCCTTCTGCTGCTTAATATTCTCATTATTCATAATACATGGGCCCAGCCCCTTCGCGATACGGGCAAGCCGCCGGCAGTCCCTGTCCTTAAACCCTACCCCGTGGATAAAAGCAAGGTATTGGACTTTTTCCAGAATCAGCAGTTCGAAGAGGCGCTGTCTTATCTGCAGCCCGCCGCGATAGCCGACTCCAGCAATATCTCCATCCTGGCCTGGATGGGGTATGCCAATTATATGACGGATGATAAGCCTGCCGCTGAAAATTATTACCAGCGCATAGTACAGCTGGACAGCAACAATGTACCCGCCTTATATTACCTCGTAACCCTTAATAGGGACGACGCCTATGTCATGGCCATGGGTTATGCCGCCCGTCTGATTACCATCCAGCCTGACAAGCCATTGTGGTGGCGTACTATGGGTGATCTGTTCCGCCGGAGTAATGAGATTGACTCCGCTATTTTCTATCATCATCGTGCTTATGAGCTGGCGCCTGCCGACTGGCGGAATACAGTCGCGTTAGCCGACGCTCTCATCGAAAAAAAGGATTATCATCAGGCCGACAGTATCCTTGACATCGGACTGGCAAAGGACTCGATGAACCTATCCCTGCTTCGGTCACGTATCCACTCGGCCTATCTCAACCAGAATTATGCCGCGGCGCTGGTCCCGGGTGAAAGGATCATCCGCCAGAACCAACCCATCCTCAATGCTATCACCTGGCTGGCGCTGTCTTATTACAACCTGAAGAGATACGACGAATGCATAGCCACCTGCCAATACCTGCTCGACAATGGATTCGATGTGGAGGCTATCTATTATTACCAGGCCAGAGGTTATGCCAAGTTGAAAAAATATGACAAGAGCAATCAGCTGCTGGAAGTTTGCCTCAAAAAAGCCATCTCCCATACGGCCGAATGGTATTACAATGATCTGGCGGAAAATAACGAGGCGTTGAAGAACTATAAATCGGCCCTTGCCAATAGCGATACCTCCTACTATCTTTTTAGGGACCCGCTGATGCTGTACAACTGCGGGCGTATCTGCGAAAGCCTCCTGAAGAATGAGAGTATGGCCCGTAAATACTACCGGCAGTATCTTTCTGTAGCGCATCCTCAATCCGCGGAGGAGCAAAAAGCTTATAATTATGTGCGCAGGCGTTGGGGCGCGAAATCTACTCGGACCGCAAACGCTCCACAGGGTTCGAAGTAGCCGCATTAATCACGGGTATGATGATGGTCAGCATGGTCACCCCCAACCCTGTCAATCCTGCCGGCACAAACAGCCATCCGCTGACCCCGGGTCCTGTAGGCAAAGTTTTCCAGCCCCAGCATCCGCAATTATCGGGTTTTCTACTATCGTCGCCCGCCCTAACTTGCCGGCATGACAAACATACAAACACTGGATTGGGAAGACGCCACCGTCCGCCTGAATGAATATGGCTATACCTTGTTCCCAGGAGTCCTCGATGCTGTCGAATGTCACCGGCTCATCGATAGCTACAAGGACGAGAAACTGTATCGAAAGACCATCACCATGGAAAGATATCGCTTTGGCAAGGGTGAATACAAGTATTTCACCTATCCCCTGCCTGCCCTGATACAATCCATACGTGAGACCGTCTATCCCAGACTGGCTCCCATTGCCAACAGCTGGATGAAAGCATTGAACGATGCCCGTGTCTTCCCATCTGACCTCACCGATCTGCACCAGCAATGCCGCGCACATGGTCAGGACAAGCCCACGGTGCTGATCCTTCAATATGGCGCAGGTGGTCATAACACCCTTCACCAGGACCTGTATGGAGAGGTATTCTTCCCCATGCAGCTGGTTCTCTTCCTGGACCAGCCAGGCAAGGATTATACCGGAGGAGAATTTGTGCTCGTACAGCAAACCCCACGCGCACAGTCGAAGGCAATGGTCCTCACTCCTCAGCAAGGAGACATGTTGATCTTTACCACAAACTTCAGACCTGTCAAGGGCAGCAGAGGTTATTACAGGGTCAATATGAAACATGGCGTAAGCCCCGTACATGAGGGCTCACGCCATACGCTTGGAATTATCTTTCACGATGCCAGCTAGGGGACGACCCATCTCACGATGCCACTTGATAGGACTGGGGCGCCCTGTCGTGGTCCGGCGTCCGGTACTCCGACTCGGGTATGGTTGCCAGCCTCGAGCTATGTATCTTCTCTCCCAATCCATAAAACTCTTGAAAACTCATGATCAGCGGCCTCCATTTATCCGGGTCTACCCTGTTGGGATGCCCTTCCATGACGATGGATTCGTGCAGGTGTATACGTTGTACCCGCAGCTCCAGCGTGAGGATACGCCCCCTTTGCTCCTCATACTTGTCTGCCAGTGAATGCACATCCTCCACCACTACTTCCATTTGCACGGGGCACTCCATCACCCTAGGGGCTTTTACAATGTGGGACCCCACAGGCGTCAGGCCAGCCAGTTCAAATTTATTGGGCTCATATCTATACCCCTTTTTTTGCTTGCCTTCCGGTATGGGATTGGAACCCGTCGTCAGCGCCAGTGCATTTACCTGCCGCGCCTGCTCCACGGAAGGGAGGTTCAGGACCCCCTCCTTGTTACGGAGAAGGTTCTCTGTCGTCTTGGAGAGGGCGGAAATACCGATGACACAACGCCATCCCAGCCAAAAAATCGAGGAAATGGGAGCCAGGTTGAAAGTGCCGTTGGCATTCACGGTGCTGATCAATACAACGGGCGTGCCGAAATATAAGATGGAGGGTTCAGCTACTTTGTGCATTTGAGTAATTTTTTATGAAGTAAAATTACCCTGCGGGAAGGGGGAGTAAAACCCGGAACTTGCGGACTTATAGCAGCCTCGTATCCCCCGGTGGAGCGTGCATGGGGCTACCCCAGCACCTTCCTCACCCCATTCCGGAAAAGCTTCCCTATCGGCAGCTCCACCTTCTCGATCTCTATCAGCTCATGCGTATAGGACTTGATCTTATCGATGTTAACAATATAGCTCCGGTGAGTGCGTATAAAAGATTGCTCGGGCAGCATAGCCTCCACGGAAGAGATGGATTGTTTGGTAATAATAACCCCGTCGCTGGTATGGACCTTTACATAATCCTTCATACTCTCGACATACACAATATCCTGCAGCATCACCTTCACCATCTTACGGTCCATCCGGAAATATACGAAGGAGTCTTTTCGTGCGCTTTCGGACGGGACCGCGCCAGGGCCAGGAACCACCAAAGGACCTGCCGTCTGAAAAGCTTTGCTCACCGCCTTGACCCACCTGTCGAACTGGATAGGTTTTAGCAGATAGTCAACCACATCCAATTCATATCCCTCCAGCGCATAGTCTGCATGCGCCGTGGTAAAGATCACCTTGGGCGGGTTCTTCAATATCTTCACCAGTTCTGTGCCTTTTAGCTGCGGCATGCGTATATCCAGGAACAGCAGATCGACAGGACGGTGTTGCAATATATTCAATGCCTCCATCGCATTGCCGCATTCACCCGCCAGCTCCAGCATCGGCATTTCGCTGATGTATCGCCGGAGGATATCACGGGCGGGAGGCTCGTCATCCACGATCAGACACCGGATGGTAGTGGGGTGGGGTGTGTTCATAGATCATCTTATTTACGGGGCTGGTTTCGGGCTTTATACGCCGCTCCAATTGCAGCTGAAGGTTGACGATGAATACGTCTTTGTCATCCTTGATATTCAACTGGTGTTTCTGAGGATAAAGCAATTCCAGGCGGCGCATGACATTCCTGATACCAATGCCACCGGCGGGGGCAGGAGCCGCGATCCCGTCCGCCTTGCCATTCAGCAGCTTCATCTTCATCATGCCCTCCTCCACTGTGATCCGCAGACTGATCCAGGGCTGATCCAATACATGGCTGGTGCCGTGCTTGAAACAATTTTCGACAAAGGGCAGCAGCAGCAGGGGAGCGATATAAAACCCCTCCGCATCGTCAGGCAGATCGAGGCTGACATCCAGCTTGTTGCCATACCGCACCTGTTCCAGCACAAAATAGTCCTTTATCATCTTCAGCTCCTTGTCGAAGGGCACCAGGGGCTGATTGCCTTCATACAGCATATAGCGCAACAGGTCCGACAACCCGGCAATAAGCACCGGCGCTGAGGAGGAACCAACCTGCGCATGCGCATACATGTTATTCAAGGTATTGAAAAGGAAGTGCGGGTGTACCTGCGCCTTGAGGAGCTGCAACTGACCGGCGATATTCTCTTTCTGCAATTCCAGGTTACGCGTATGTTTGACATACCAGTACTTCATCAGCTTGATGGCAGCGGCCAGACCAGAGATAGTCAGGCCACCACGCAGTCCCGCCATCAGGCTCAAAAAAAATCCACCACTAGCGTAACTGGGAGCGTCATTTTTTCCAATGACACAGTACCTGGCCGCGTCAATGACGTACATGGTTTCGACAGCGGCTATCGTTCCTGCGCCAAGAGAAAACAATATTGTAAGTAAAATGGACTGCACATATTTTCCTTTCACGACATATTTTGGGATCACCAGGTACATCAATCCATAGGCCATGAACATATGGGATGTTGTGTAGACCAGGGCATCGACACTTGATATTTCCAGCGCCCGGAGAACTCCCCGGTGCAACAACATGGGTGAAAAGGCATACAGGACAGTCTGAAACAACCACCAGACTGTCCAAAAGACCAGGTGTCGTCCCAACCGGTAGCGGAGTTCGCTGGAAAATATGAATGGATAAGCCTCCATACCTTAAATTTACGGCTGACCCGCCGAACTTGTATCTCCGCTCGTCATTTGTCGATAGATAGGCCTGTTTCGTCGACTAAATGCCGTCACCATCCGTTCCAGCGTCCGTGTGAGGTGTAGTTTGGTCTTGCGCCTGTCGGCATTAAGCGTCCCACGCAGCTGCTCCTTATACACCAGCAGATTGTCGTTATTATAAAAATATACGATAGAGGAGTCGTGACGGGTTTCAACGACCCAGTATCCCCGCTCCGAGACCCAGCCGGGCGTCGGCGGCACATCTTCCTGTGCGGTGGCTGGCGGGGTCAGCCCAAGAATAAGCCCCGCGATCAGTGTTGTTGTTATCTTTTTCATATCCCGAAACTAGCACGTAGCCAGCCCCTCCGTCTGCAAAATAGACGGACCCTGCCCCCTCGCAGCTACATAATGCTCAATGGATCATCGGGGCCCTCCGTCTTCGCTCAAAGCCCTTTGTCGACGATTTTCTACTACCTTAGTCCTATGAACACACGGAATTGGGCAGGCAACATCGAATACAGCACTCCTCATATACATCATCCCCGCTCAGTCGAAGAAGTACAAACAATGGTACGGCAGCTAAAAAAATGCAGGGTCCTGGGCACACGCCACTGTTTTAACAGGATCGCCGACAGTAAGCATCACCTTATCTCCACCAGCGAGCTGAATAAGGTCATATCTCTCGATCCTGCCGCAAAGACCGTCACTGTAGCAGGCTCTATCGCCACTGCCACCCATGGGTCAGGCATCGGCAACGGCAATCTTGCCACCGCCGTCACGGCGCTGGAAGTGGTTACAGGTGACGGAGAGATAAGGGCCATCGATGATAAAGAAATGGTCCACGCAGCAGCGGTCAACCTGGGCATATTGGGAGTAATGACAAAGGTCACCTTATCTATACAGCCCCGGTACCATATTCGTCAGACAGTGTATGAGCAGCTGCCGGTCACGAAGCTGACAAAGCATTTTGAGAAGATACTCTCTGCCGGCTACAGCGTAAGTCTTTTTACAGACTGGCGGCGGGATACGATCAATGAGGTGTGGGTGAAGAGTAAGATGTCCCCTGGCGAACCAGACATGTCTGACGAGCCCCACGGCGCCGAGCTGCAATCGGAATATTTTGTCCCCTTCCACCATGGCGTCGAAGCCTTGCTGGCCATCAGCCGACTGGGCCCGCAGATCAGCCCCCATCTTTTTATATCCGAGATCCGCACCGTCGCAGCCGATGAGCTCTGGTTGAGCCCCAACGGGAACCAGGACTCCGTTGCACTTCATTTCACCTGGCGTCAGGACTGGCCCGCGGTCAGCAGGCTGCTCCCCCTCATCGAAAAAGAGCTTGCGCCCTTCCAGGCCCGGCCACACTGGGGCAAACTGTTCACCATGCCCCCGGTCCTACTCAAGCGCCACTATGAGAAACTGGATGACTTTAAACAACTGGCCGCGAAGATGGACCCGGAAGGGAAGTTCCGGAATGAATTTGTGTCGACCTGCCTGTACTGATTATCTTTAACATCCCCTCCCGGAATGTTTGATTTTTACAATTATTGGTTTGAAGCGTGCAATGATCTCCCGCCCTCCCCGACCTAAATTTGTCATCCAAAACCACCGATCATATGCACAACAATCAGAACCATTATCCATCCGCCGACGATCGGGAGCTGTCAGGCGAACCAAGGGCTCGCAAGGGCTGGTTCATTACTGGCGCCTCCACGGGACTGGGGCTGTCCTTAGTAAAGCAGCTACTGGTACGAGGCGATCAGGTAGCTGCCACCACCCGGCATCTGCAACGGCTCACAGATCAGATCCACAGTTCCATCCCTACCGCACTGATGAGAAACTTCCTGCCCTTGCAGCTAGATCTCACGGATGAATATGCCATCGAACGATCCATCGCAACCGCGCATAGGACCTTTGGCCGCATCGACGTCGTCGTCAACAACGCAGGCTTTGCCCCCGAAGGAAGAATGGAAGAGCTGTCGCCTTCCGACATTCACCAATGTTTTGCGATCAATACGACAGCATCCATGACGGTGACGCATAAAGTGATGCCCTATCTCCAACAGCAACGTTCGGGATATATCCTCAACATATCCTCCATGGCAGCCTGCGCAGCCGCCAATGACAGCAGTCTGTACGCCGCTACCAAATATGCCACCCTGGGATTGTCGGAAATAGAAAAGGCAGGCGCGCATAAATTCAACATATTCATCACCGTACTGGCTCCGGCGTCCTTTCAGCCACGGGTGCATGCAAGGGATTACGATATGTGGGAGAACATACGCGACAGCGATCATGCAGCCACCAGTCTTATCCTGCTGGCAGAACAGCCGGCGCCACCTCCTATCTTACTGGTAGGCGACAACCATATCATCACTCATCAAAAAGAAGCTAATGAAGTACAATTTATTAGGTAATACAGGTCTTAAAGTATCGGAGCTTTGTCTCGGCACCATGACCTTTGGCGGCAAGGGTTTCTGGACAGCCATCGGCACTCTCCCCCAGGACGAAGTGGATGCCCTGGTAAAACGCTCCGTGGAAGCAGGGATCAATTTTATAGACACGGCAAATGTATACAGCGAAGGTCTCAGCGAGAAGATGACGGGGACGGCTATACGCAATCTGGGGCTCCGGCGTGATGATCTCATCATCGCTACCAAGGTGCGCGGCAAGGTAGGCGAAGGCCCCAACCAGATAGGCCTCACCCGCAAACATATCCTCCACCAGGTGGAAGAAAGTCTGCGACGTCTGCAGACGGATTATATCGACCTGTATCAGATACATGGTTACGATGCCCTTACTCCGCTGGAAGAGACCCTCTATGCGCTGGATCAGCTGGTATCCTCCGGGAAAGTCCGTTACATTGGATGTAGTAACCTCGCCGCCTGGCATATCATGAAGGCGCTGTCCATTTCGGAAATAAAAGATTACTCTAAATTCGTTTCGCTGCAGGCCTACTATACCATCGCCGGCAGGGACATAGAAAGGGAAATCGTACCTTTATTGCTGGATCAGAAACTGGGCCTGATGGTATGGAGCCCCCTGGCGGGTGGTTTGCTCAGCGGCAAGTACAGCCGTAATACCAGCCCGGAAGAAGGCCGTCGCATCAATTTCGACTTCCCTCCTGTCAACAGGGAGAGGGCATATGATATCATCGACGTGATGCACGAGATTGCCAGGGCCAGGAATGTGTCCGTAGCACAGATAGCCCTTTCCTGGGTCTTGCATCAACCCGCCGTCAGCACGGTCATCATAGGGGCCAAGAACCCACAGCAGCTGGAAGATAACCTAAAAGCCATCGACCTGTCATTGGATGCGACCGAACTGCAAAAGCTGGACGCCGTCAGCAAGCTGGCGCCCGAATACCCTGGCTGGATGATCGAGCGGTTCGGGGGCGACAGGAAATAGATAGTGCAACTAAAAACAAGCAGGTTCCCAGTCTGAACAAGGGCCGGGGCCAAACAAAGGGAAGAGCAATGCCGAACATCGAAACCATCGCAGACTTCTATCGTAATAAATGTCTCGGCCAGCCGGAAGACCTGGGCAGAGAGCCCGGTCATTTCAATGCGTTCAAGATCGAGGAGCTGGCAGTAACCCCGCAGCAGCCCATGCGCTATACCCGCAGGGATTATTATAAGATATCTCTTTTGCGTGGCCACAACATCTATCATTACGCCGACAAGAGTCTGGAAGTTTCAGGACCGGCATTGCTCTTCTTCAATCCCCGGGTGCCTTATACAGTGGAGCATGTGGAGCCGGGCAAGATCGGGGAAGGATATTTCTGCATTTTTAAGGAAGAGTTCTTTAGCGATCACTTGCGGGCCAGCCTCCATGAACTGCCAATGTACGCCCCCGGCGGCAAGCCGGCTTTTATGCTCGACAACGAGCAGCATAAGAATTTGAGCAATGTGTTTGAAAAAATGCTGACGGAGCTAAGGTCCGAATACCGATTCAAGTACGACCTCATCCGCAACTATATCATGGAGATGGTGCACGCTGCCCTGAAGATAGGCCCCACGGAATCCCTCTACCAGCACGTGGATGCCAACGCGAGGATCACCGCCGTATTCAGGGAGCTGCTGGAGCGCCAGTTCCCTATTGAAAGCCCTTCGCAACAGTTTCCGCTACGCAGCGCCAGCGACTATGCAGACAGGCTGAACGTACACGTCAATCACCTGAACAGGGCCATCAAGCTCAGCACCGGGAGGACGACGACAGCACATATCCTGGAGAGACTCCTCAGCGAGGCCAAGGCCCTTCTAAAACACACGGACTGGAACATTTCCGAGATCAGCTATTGTCTGGGCTTTGAGGAGCCGGCACATTTCAATCACTTCTTCAAGAAGGGGACGCGCATGACACCTAGCGCCTTCAGGGGCTAACCGGGCGCCGCGCCCCTGGCCGGATCAGTGGCCATCCGCCACCCCGTCCACCATCTGCTTCAGGTCCTTAAAACGTTGTTCGGCATCTCTCTTTTTGATATAGAATGTCATCAGGAAGGCGCAATACCCTTTTTCATTATCCACCCAGGGGATGCTTCCAAAAAGACCGGGACTGGTCACCGTCTTGCCATCGGGCCTTACCACCCACTCCCCATAGCCATAGCCGATATTATCCATAGATACGGGTGAATAACCAATTTTTACATCCGGAGAGATCCTGTCCACCTGCATTTCGGCAACGCTCTTTTCACTCAGTATCCTCGTACCGTTGAATACACCTTTATGAAGGATCATAATAAGAAAATTCAAATAGTCCTCCGGCGTGCTGGATGCTCCACCGGCGGGCAGTGCGACACGCCCCTTTCCGAGTCCAAAGTCTGTGTGCTGCATACCCAGCGGCTGTGCGATCCGCTCCGCAAACAACGTTTCAAAGCTCTTGCCGCTGACCTTCTCGATAACGGCTCCCGCTATTTGCAATCCGGCATTACTATAATGAAAGACCGACCCCGGGGCGCCCTCCATCGGCATGTCCGCGATATACTGCATAGCTTCGTCCATGCTGCCGATGCGTTGCATATCCCTGATGCTCTCCTGCAGGGGCGGCTCTTTGATGCCCGTGAGATGGGAGAGGCACTGGCGAAGGGTGATATTCCCCTTGCCGTGCTGTGATAACACCGGCAGATATTTTCCCACCGTGTCCGACAGGCTTATCTTCCCTTCATCCACAAAGGTCATCACAAGGGCAGCACTATACCATTTACTACAGCTGGCAATTGGTTGCCGGTAGGACATCGTATAATCGGAAAAGTCAGCTTCTTTCTTCTGTCGCCGGGCTATAAATTTGTCTACCATCTTTTGCTTCCTGGTCATATCATTGACACTGCGGCTGTAGAGCAGCCTTCCATCCTTCCACACCACCAGCATGGCCCTTCCTCCCATGTCTTTTGTATTGTCGTCCAGCCATTGGTCGAGATTGGCTTTGGAAGTTTGCGCCTTGCCCGCAGCTGCGAGAAGGATGAATACTACTATCGCGGTTATATTTTTTATGGACATGGTGCTATAGACCTCAAAATACAATTTGGGTTTAATATCTTTACCTATCATGAGAAAAAGTCTGCTCCTCAGCCTCCTGGCATCCATTACGCTAAGCTCCATCCATGCGCAGCTCGACGCTGCTGAAAAAAAGGCTATGACCTATGTCACCGACCACATGGACGCCACCATGCAACTACTTATCAACTCCGTGAATATCAACAGCGGAACCCTCAATATCGTCGGCGTCCGGAAGGTAGGCGACCTGTATGCGACGGAATTGCAGAAGCTAGGTTTTACCCTCGAGTGGGTAGCCGAACCCGACTCGCTCCACCGGGCAGGGCACCTGGTGGCAACGCATAAGGGGAAGAAGGGTAAGAAGTTGTTCCTGATCGGACACCTGGACACCGTCTTCGAGCCCGACATGCCTGCCGGTCCCTACACCGTGCTCAACGATTCCACCGCCACCGGTCAGGGAGTCAACGATATGAAAGGCGGGGATATAGCCATGATCGCGGCCCTGCAGGCCCTGCAGGCGGCCGGGCAATTAAAGGACATGAATATCATCGCTTATTTTACGGGGGATGAGGAACGGTCCGGCTCTCCGCGCCAGGTGGCGCGTAAGGATTTTATCGAGCGTGCCAGGGGCTGCGACATTGCATTGGGTTTCGAGTCCGCTATGGGCTTGCATACCGTAGCCGCCGCCCGCCGGGGCGCCAGTGGCTGGTCGCTGGATATCACCGCCAGGACAGGCCATTCATCCCTGGTATTCACTGACAGCGCCGGGTATGGGGCTATTTACGAGGCTGCCCGCATCCTCAATACATTCAGGGAACAGCTGGGTAAGGAGCAGTACCTCTCGTTCAATCCCGGGCTCATCGTCGGCGGCTCCGATGTAAAGGTGGCCAGTGAGGGAGCAAGAGGCGAGACGCTGGGCAAGGTCAATATTATTTCTCCTGCGGCGCATGTCACGGGCGATCTGCGATTCCTCTCCGAAACGCAAAAGAACAATGCCCGCGAAAAGATGAAGAATATTGTCGCCGCCAGCTTGCCGGGCGCCAAGGCCACGATCAGCTTCACCGACGGGTTCCCGGCCATGGAACCCACTCCCGGCAATCTCCGGCTGTTAGCTCGGCTGGACAAGCTCACCCGTGACATGGGTATCGGAGAGACAGTAGCCGGTGATCCCGGCGCCAGAGGTGCAGGTGATATCTCGGACATCGCTCAATACCTGGATTGTCTCGACGGGCTGGGAGCTTCCGGCAGCGGTGCACATCGGGCAGGGGAAACTATCAATTTGAAAGAATATCCCTTTTTGATACAGCGTGCAGCTTTGTTTATGTATAGGCTTACGCGATGACCCTCTATAAGCTGGTGAGGTGACTCCCGCAGGCTGATTGACAGTGAAAAGACGGCCCTTCTTTCTAAGGACAATTTTATTATTGCTTTCGATGCATGCCGATCCTGTCTAATACAAAAAGGGCTCTTTCTTCAACGGATATGCAGGGCACTTCAACAACTTCGTATCCACAGCTCATATATTCCTCTTCCAGGCGGCGAAACACATCGATGGCTTCCTCAAAAGTCTGCTTTCGCTCGTTGTCCGTCGCATATATCTCCTCCCAGGGTGGCAGGATGAACACCAGCCTGTTATATCGATATTCATCAGCCAGGGCCGCCGGCGAAATATCTCCGATCAGTCGTGCATAAGCGAGGGCATCAGGTATACCGCGATCAAAAAATACAGGCATCTCCGTGTCTGTCTGCAAATAATCTTCGATGGAGCGCTGAAGCATCAATTCCTTATACTGTACTGCATCGTCCCAGGGCACTGCCCGGCCACCCTGATCCATCTGCTCCCGTATGATCTGTCTGGCTACTTCCGGGACACAAAGCACCTCATACCTGCTTAGCTCTTCCAATAAAGTGGTTTTCCCGGCCCCGGGTCCACCCGTAATAATATAGAAATTGTCACGCATAACTTTTATTTGGGTAAAACAATCCCCAATTTCCACAGCCAAAAATGTACTAAGTCCTTGATTTTTGGATGATTTGTCGATTGGCAGGTTTTTAGATATATATAAGACAAAATCTATTTTATGAAGAAAATAATAGGTTCCGTCTCTCTGCTTGTAATAATGCTTTTTGCATTATCCGGCTGTTACGAGACGCATTACTATCATCACTACCACCATCACACGCGTGATTGGTACGACAGGCATAATACGCCTCCACCGGCAGGTGTTGATTTTAACGTTGATGTTGACATTCACAATTGATGCTCGATACACCAACCACCACACACGCAGACCCCGGAAAGCCTTTTCCGGGGTCATTTTTATTTAATGGGGGTTATCTCTTTTTTCATCCCGGAATGAATAAAAAATACCTTTTTAGCCTTGCCCCTACTATCCCATTCAAACTCTATCTGTGTATCACTCCAACCTTTGTAAAATATCTTTTGGGGGCTCTCGGGCAGTAGTTCTATTTCAGATGCTCCGGTCTTATACCGATACAGCTTGTCACCTTTTCTGACAATGCTTATTTCTCCGGCGTATGGAACGTTGTATTTGCCGACAAATCTGTCCAGCGCTGTGCTATCCAGCTGGATGGCCAGGTGTACATATGGCAACACTACTGTCCTGCCGGTGATGATATAGGCCAGACCTCCTGCTACTCCTTCTGCATCCGATTGATAATTGGAGAGCACGATCAATGTCAGGTCCTGGTTGGTGTAGCGGGTCAGGACGGTGTGATAGCCCGGCCATCCTCCGCTGTGGGTGATATAAGGACCTATTTCGTTGGTGCCTAAGAACTCACCATACCCATAATAATTCTTTATGGTAGAATCAAACAGGTGTTGCGGAGTGAACATTTGTTTTTGTGTGGCCGCGCTCAACAATTTGTGCTCCTTCAATGCCCTGTCCCATAGGAGCAGATCGCCCGTGGTGGAATTTACCGTCCCGTCGCCTACGATGCCATCCAGGTAAAAGACAAAATCCAGGGCCTTCACGCTGTCGGGGAGCACGCCTGGCCTCAGGCTGTCGACATAGGTATATCCATAGGCATAGTTAGGTATGGTCTCGCCTGACCGGCGGGTATTATAGATCCTCGTACGCTGCAGTCCCGCCGGCTTGAATACATGCTCCATCATATAGACCTCGTATGGCTCCCCGGAAACCTTTTCGATGATGGAGGCCAGCATTTGATAGCCCGTATTGGAGTACACGCATTTTTCGCCCGGCCGGAAGTCGGCAGGTATCCGCTCGGTGGCTAAGAACTGTATCACATCCGTATTGAATGCAATTTTTTTATGGTCCCATTTCCTGATCATTGCGCCCATATAATCGGGGAGACCCGAGGTATGGGTCAACAGATGCCGGATCGTGACATGGGAATATGGGAGCTCGGGAAAGAACTTTCGCAGCGTGTCCGAGAGGGACAGCCGGCCTTCATCCTTCAGCAGCAGGATGCCTACGGCCGTGAATTGCTTGGAGACGGACGCCAGCTCGAAAAGGGAGTTCTCATCCAGAGGCGCCTTGGTATCGAAATTACTATACCCAAAGGATCTCTGATAGAGCACCTTGCCCGACTTCGCTACAAGCACATTGCCGTTGAAGCCCCGGAACTGGACCTGTGACTGCATAAAGCTGTCGATGGCGGACGTATAGTCCTTTTGTGCGGTGGCTGTCGTGACCGTGAGGGCGGCCAGGAGCAGAGGGATTAGTGCGCGCATATTAGTTTTTAAAAAAATTCTTGCCACAGAGTATACCACCATCCCCACAAATACGAACTGCACAGCCACCACTACCATAGCTACTATTGCCATCGTCTCATTCACTTGCACAAATCTGTTGAAACCATGGGAATAACCAAGATCAACATATCTTCTGGGCATGCCTGCCAACCCCTCATAAGATGACATAAACCGTATCATGCAGGAATATATCCAGCGTCGAATGACCCATCAGCATACGCCATCCGATAGACCACCATATCCAGCACGCACAACCCACCGCAAACAGCTCCCACACCGGCCATCGAAGTCTTGCCATTCCCCATATGATCCCTGGCAGCAGGAAAATTATGCCAACGGCAATAAACAGAATATCCAAAAAGGGATTCAACCCCACCACAAGCGAATGATGTATCCAGAACAGCAGCCAGAACACTCCCGCCATCATCGACCCGGCAACCAGGATATAAGCCAGTCGTTTTAGCATACTCAAATCTACCTTTTTCCTCCTTATCTTCACTCTTCAATCATGCGACATATGAGATCCTGCCTCACCTTATTGCTGTCCCTTGGACTGTTCATTACGGGCCTGGCCCAGTCTCCATCCCCAAGCCCAGCCCAGTCCGGCACAGTCTCACCCGCCACCCAAGCCCAAACCTCCGGCAACCCCCTCTTCCCCGGCTGGTACGCCGACCCGGAAACCGCCGTATTCGGTCACACTTACTGGATATACCCTACCTATTCCGCCAAATACAACGAGCAGGTGTTCTTCGACGCCTTTTCCTCTTCCGATCTCGTCCACTGGCAAAAGCACGAACATATCCTCGACACCAGCGCCATCCGCTGGGCCAGACGCGCCATGTGGGCCCCCGCCATCACCGAAAAGGATGGTAAATATTATTTCTTCTTCGGAGCCAACGATATACAGAACGACTCCTCCATCGGAGGCATCGGAGTTGCCGTCGCCGACAAGCCCCAGGGTCCATATAAAGATTACCTGGGCCATCCCCTCATCGACAAATTTCACAACGGAGCCCAACCCATCGACCAGGCCGCCTTCCATGACAAGGATGGTTCCTGGTATATGATCTACGGCGGATGGCGTCATTGCAATATCGTCCGGTTAAAACCCGACTTCACAGGCTTTATCCCCTTCTCCGACGGCGCCACCTTTAAAGAGATCACCCCCGAAGGCTATGTCGAAGGTCCCTATATGATCCATCGTAAAGGAAAGTATTATTTTATGTGGTCCGAAGGTGGCTGGACAGGCCCCGACTACTCGGTAGCTTACGCCATGGCGGATAGTCCAACCGGCCCTTTCAAACGCATCGGTAAGATCCTTCAGCAGGATATGTCCGTAGCTACAGGCGCCGGCCATCACTCGGTGCTGCATATCCCCGGCACCGATGATTATTACATCGTCTATCATCGCCGCCCTCTTGGGGAGACCGATGCCAACCATCGTGTAACATGTATCGATCGTATGGAGTTCGACCCCGATGGTCTGATCAAGCCCGTGACCATTACAAAGGAAGGCGTCGCCGCAAGGAAATTACCATAAGATGCCAATCTACGTGCATTTCATGCCAGCGTGCGCAGGTGCGCACGCGCTCTGTTAGTTTTGATCAAAAGATCTACAGCATGAAAAGGCAAATCACTGTGTTATGTGCAGTATTGGCAATGGCATTCCACCCTTCACAGGCACCATCCAAATTACCGGCCACTGAGATACAGGCCATCTCTGAAACCAACAGACATTATGGAGAAGCTTTTGCAAAGAGCGATTCCTCCATCTTCCTCGATTGTTATGCACCCGACGGCTGCATTCTCATGCAGGGCGCACCCGCACTCTGTGGACCAAAGGCGCTGCTGCTCTTTTACAAAGGCGCCTATAAGACAGGGATGAGAAATATCGTCTTCACTTCTATAAACTGGTATGGCTATGATGGACGGTACGTAACAGAGCAGGGCACTTACCAACAGTTCGACGCGGGCGACAATATCATCGGCACGGGCAAGTACCTGGTGGTATGGCTGAAGCTAAAGATAGGTTGGCGTATGCTGCGAGATATGTTCAATGCGGATGCGACGCCAAAGATGAAGTAGGGCGTGCTCACGCAGGCTGTCGCAAAAAGTCCTGTGGAGTTTGCCCGGTCCACTTCTTAAAAGCCCGGGTAAATGCTCCGGGGTCATTATATCCAAGCATAAACGATATCTGTTTGATGGGATGCCGGCCGGCATTCAAATAATCGATAGCCAGCGATTTCCGCACCGACTCTGCCACCTGTTGATAGGTTACCCCTTCCTCTTTTAACTTACGCTGCAATGTCCGCACGCTCATATTGAGGTTGGCCCCCATCTCCCGCAGATCAGGCAACCCCAGATAGCTGCTCCCCTTCATCATTTGAGCCAGGCGGCTCGACACCGAGGTCGGGTCGGGGAACTGACGATGAATGTCGGCTAATCTGTGGATCAATACATTCTGTAATTCATAATTGGCGGTAAGGATCGGCTCCTTCAGCAGACTGTATTCAAACTCCACCACATACTCTGTACTCCTTATTATATTATTGGTACGGAACACCCGCTGGTACTCTTTCAATTCCTCTTCCTCATACGGCATCTGCACCGAAAAAGGCCTCATCTTGATCAGCAGCAATCCATCCATTTCATGAAGCACAAATGCCATCGACAGTTCCAGCAGGTGCTTTTTGAGGGCGGGATAACCCTGTAGCTTCTCCATAAAGGGTTGAAGGCGGAGGATAAACCTGTCTTTTCCAAAGCTCACCGTCAGATGGAACAGATCTGTCAGAATGGGGGAATAAGCCGCGCAGTTCTCCAATGCCTCGCCGATGGTCCGGCTGTTACGGATCACCGCCCCGACGATACCCAGGGCAGCCAGCTGCAGCCGCTCCCCAAAATGAAGTCCAAACAGCGGGTCGCCGGACAGTCTTACGGTATGCTCAAAAAGGTCGTTCTGCTGCTGAATACTCAAATGGAACGGTTTATCGCCACGGAGAGCATCCAGATCCACCCCCGCCTGACGACAGAGACGGTCCACCGGGATATCCTTTTGGGCCGCATAAGAGATGAGACTGATGATGAGGTTTTTCTTATAGTCAGGCATAAATGGGCATAACAACCCGAATATAAATAGGTTGTGTAATTTTAATGTCTTGCTGCATGTTCATATTAAATAATTATAAATATTATAAATATTCGACCTCTCCCAAAAGGAATTTTAATTAATGGGCATTTTATTATTTTTTTAATAAATTTTCATTGGAAATAGGTATTTACAGATGTTAAAACACTCATATTATATTTTTATAATATTTTTCAATGTTAAAAATTTAATATTTTCGTCATGCTGTAAAGTGCATTAATAAAAGGTATTGCTTGCTGTCGCCCATCCCAGGATGGACTACCCGGGCGGTACCTTTTGCACGAACTCCTCCAATATCCGAAGGCACGGTTAGTAAGTATCATTCTATCACATAAAAAAAACAGTGTACTATGTCCATTGCAAAACTTGAGTATATCTGGCTCGATGGATATCAACCCATCCAAAGTTTGCGTAGCAAAACAAAGATTGAGAAAGACTTCTCCGGCAAGCTCGAAGACGTCCCCATGTGGTGTTTCGACGGCTCCTCCACCGAACAAGCTCCAGGCGGCTCCTCCGACTGTCTGCTGAAGCCTGTGTTCATGGTGAAAGATCCTCAGCGTAAGAATGGCTACCTCGTAATGTGCGAAGTACTCAGTCCCAATGGCAAACCCCACCCGAGCAATGGTCGTGCCTTGATCGAAGACGATGATAATGACTTCTGGTTTGGTTTCGAACAAGAATATTTTCTGTGGAACCCCGAGACTGACAAGCCCCTGGGCTTCCCCGAAGGCGGCTTCCCCCGCCCCCAAGGCCCCTACTACTGCTCCGTAGGTGCTAAGAACGCCTATGGTCGCGCTATGGTAGAAGAGCACCTGGACGCATGTCTGGATGCCGGCCTGAACGTAGAAGGCATCAATGCCGAAGTTGCCACCGGTCAGTGGGAATTTCAGATCTTCTCCAAAGGTGCTAAAGAAGCCGGAGACCAGATCTGGATCGCTCGCTACCTGCTGGAGCGCATCGGTGAAAAATACGGTCTCTCCATCAACTGGCATTGCAAACCCTTGGGCAACCTGGATTGGAATGGTAGCGGCATGCACGCCAACTTCTCCAACACCACGCTGCGCACCGCCGGCAGCCGCGAGATCTATGAAACAATTTGCGAAGCCTTCCGCCCCGTCATCCAGGAGCACATCGAGGCTTACGGTCCGGATAACCACCTCCGCCTCACCGGTAAGCACGAAACAGCCGCTATCGACGAATTCAAATACGGCGTATCCGACCGTGGTGCATCTATCCGCATCCCCATCGGCACCGTAGAAAGAGGCTGGAAAGGCTGGCTGGAAGATCGCAGACCCAACAGCGCTGCCGATCCTTATAAAGTAGCCGCCCGTATCATCAAGACGGTGAAAACCGCCAAAGTAGTTGAAAAGGAACTCGTAGGTTAAACCCACCAGTGGAACATAACAATAAAACCCCGGCTATAACCGGGGTTTTTATTTAAAGGGTATGAGGGGTCATCAATACGAAGGTTTTAGCCCTTTCTCTTTTAAATATCGAATGATCGGCGGATAAGGCCCGAACTTATGTTGCACCTGCGGGAAGAAGTCAAAATAAGGTCCCTCGCCATAATCGACAGGCTTTGTCAGCACATCGGGGTAATCTTTTCCATCCTTAGGGACGGGTCTTTTATGGATCCGGTCATCATTCACAAATGCAGCCAGGTCCAATGCCTGCTGATCCGTGAGAAAAGGCGTGTTGGGCGTCACCCTGTCATACGGCATATTGGTTTTAAGCCAGCCCGCCATTTTGATCACACGGTGCATGCTGGAGCCGGACTGGTAACTACTATCTCCCCATAAGGGAGGATACACATATCGGCGGCCCTGGCTATTCAACAAACCCTGTCCCTCACCGCCATGACAACGGCTGCAATTGGCCTCGAACAGCACGGCGCCGCGTTGAGGGCTGGCCGCCGTATCCGTTAGCTGCAAAGGGGCTGCCGCCTTTTCCTTGAAACGCGTGTCATGTTCCCATTGATCATTTATCCATTTCAGGTAGCAAAGAAAAGCAAGCATCTCTTTACTGTCGTAAGGAAGGGACTTCCCATTCATGGGCCGGTTGATGCAGTTATTAACCCGGTCGGACAGGCTAAGTACTTTTCCCTCCCTCGCCCTGTATTGCGGATATTCATCCTGCGAAAAGACCAGGCTAAACGAATGTGGTTTTATCCCACCGTTCTGGTGACAGTTGCTACAACTCATATAATTCCGGAGGTACCGGCCATTGACCCCTGTGGGCCCGATATAATACGCCGTATTGATCATCAGCTCGCGGCCATACAGCACAGCCTTGCCAAAAGGAGTATTGGGCACCGCCGAAGAATCGAAAGCGATCGGAGACAACAACTCACTCTTTACGGGCGCCGTTTTACCAGCATCGGACTGCGCGCTTTTGCCGGCATCGGACTGGGTGCAGGATAGCAAAAGGCCATAGGAGGCAACAAGGGAAACTATCGCGACAATAATTATATTTTTACGCATCAGTTTTTAATTGCAGGGTTTGACAGGTGATCAGGGTTCGACAGGAGAGCAGAATTTGACGGATGATCGGGGTCTGGCAGGTGAATCGAGTCGCCGGGAATAAAAGCTGCCCGGTATGGTATAAACCCTGTTCTTAGCCTCCACAGGATCCCCGCCTGACGGTTTATCAAGACTACACTACCTGCCTGCGCACTGCAAACCAATTCAACGGAATCATCGATGCTATAAGCGCTGCCCATTCTTTCCGTATATAGGTTCGGGGGCAGTATCATTTTGTCCTTCAAGATGGCAGTCCGCGCGAATTCATCCAACCGATAGGTCAATACCCGTGAGGTGTTATTCCGTATACCATTCTCAAATAATACCAGCTCATCATCATCGACCTTGTAGACGGTATGCGATTCGGTGAACCAGTCGCCGGACCGAAGTTGGAAATCTCTGCCACGCCCAAACTTCCAGATCACTTTTCCGGTGTGGGCATCGATCTTCCATATCTCACCGACGCGATAAAAGGACAGCAGGTAGTTCCCATCGTTGTCAAAACTCAAACTGTTGGCATGGAGCCAATCCCCCTTGTCCTTTAGAATATGTGGGTCCTTGCGGGGATCGAACACATCGAACACCGACCATTCCCATACTTTGTTTCCCTTCCGGTCCATCACCAGTATGCCATCTCCCCGCACGGTGTCATTTTTACTACCCCCCACCCGGCTCAGATCGAACGGTCTGTCTTCCAGGGTAAGTGTCACCAATTGCCCCGACGGGTTGTACAATATTTCATGGTGTATCGTCTTGTCGAAACCTTTCTCTTCTTTCTTCAGGTGTAACAAGGTATCGCCGGCCAGCGACAGCTCCAATATCTCATTGCCATAGCTGGTGGGATAGCTCAGGGGCGCCAGCAACGCGAGTATCGTACTCCGGGAAGTGTAGGTGGCTACCTTAAATCCGGCGCTGTCCACCTCATGATACCACACGATCTCGCCCCGTGCGTTCACAATAAAGAGCAGGCCCGGGAGATCTCTCCTGTACAACATCACATAGCCTTTTTTAAATCGCGCTGGAATACGCGTGGTGTCCGCCTCGGCAAGCTTCACCTGGTCAGCATAGCCAAACGGAATCTCATGGGCCTTCTTGTCCACTACGCTGCTGTTAGGACCAGGCTGGTCACAGCCGGCAAATACACTCATTAAAAAAAAGGGTATCACCCATAATGCAGGCAATACCCTTATCGTGAATTTAATTATTTCCACAGCGGATTTTGAACTAATTTATTGTTCGTATTAATCTCTCCCGCGGGTATGGGGAACAGGTAGTGTTTGGGCTGAAGATTGGCAGCTCCCTGTTTGCCATTGGCAATATACAGCTGCTTCAGCTGGTCCGGCGTGTACCAACGTTTCACATCGTTCCAGCGATTCTGCTCAAAGTACAGCTCGATGGTCCGTTGATGCATCAGCTCATTCATCACCGACGCGGCATCAGGCAGATCGGCAGCCGTCTTATCCAGGAGTCCCGCTCTCTCACGTATCAGGTTTACATTGGCGATGGCAGCCGGCAGATGATTATTATTTACCTGTGCTTCGGCCAGGTTCAGCAACACTTCCGCATACCGCATGATCACATAATTAGCCGTGGATGGCGTGGGCCCCCAATAATTATCCGCGTTTTGGATGTTTTCCCAGGAATTGGAGAATTTGCGAATGAGAAAACGGCCATGCGTCACCGTATCCAGGTTATAGGTAGGATAAAACCGGCTGATCTTAGCCCTGCAGGAAGCCCAGAGCTGATCAAAGTTCATGGAGCCTCCATACCAGGTGACATCGGTCTCGCCAAAGTCGGAGCGCTTCCAAAAGAAAGTGACATACATGCGTTTGTCGAATTTCGTATCGGATCCGACAGGCCGCTGCTCTTTGAAAAACTCATTGACGATGTAGTTCGAGGGAACATATTTAAACCATCCCCCTCCCCCGACGGGGCCTACCAGCTGGGCGATATAATTATACATGCCGGAACTTTTAGACTCTTCACCCCACGGATTGTAGGGAGACCCGAATCCGCCATATGTCCACCGGAATACATCTTCCTGGTTGAATTTGTTATTGGCGGTAAAATTATCGTCGAAGTTGGCCAGCAGTCCATAACTGTACGGCGCCGTTGTAAGCTGGGCCAGGGTGCTTTCGGCTACGTCGTATTTTTTCTCGAACAGGTATGTTTTGCCTAAAAACGCGAGCGCGGCGCCGCTGGTGGCCCTTCCGATCTCACTACTGTTGCGGCTTGCCGGGAGCGTCTGGCTGGCTGCGATAAGATCATCTTCCACCACCTTCCATACATCACTCACGCTGCTTGCCGGGATAAACTGCTGATCCGTGGTAGTAACGGGCGTCAGGTGCAAGGGCACATCCCCGTAATTGGACGCAAGGATAAAATAAGCAAGTCCTCTCAGGAACCTTGCTTCTCCAATATAGGCAGTCCTCCGGGTGGCATCCATGGTGACCTTCGGTGCATTGGCTATGACCAGGTTGGCCCGGTAGATGCACATATACATTTTCTGGAACGTGCTGGATGCATCGCCGTTATTAGGATCATTGGTGAAGGAAGCTATCTGCCAGGTAGACGGCTCTTCACCCGGAATGGTCATCACATCATCTCCCAGGGAATTGATGTCCTGGAAGCCTGTAAAGCCTCCCCAGTAACTGTACAATGGTGTACGCAGGGGGCTATAGGTCGCGGCCATAGCTGCCGACACATCCGCCTCAGAATTCCAGAAAGTCGACTCCGTCTGCTGGTTGGGGTTAGTCGTATTAAGGAAACTCCTTTTGCAGCCCGGCAGGATAAACAGAATCGCAACCAGGGGAGCAATCAATCGCCGTATATTCTTATTTTTTTGCATTGCTTTAATTTTGAAAATTTAGAAAGACACATTGAGCCCGAACAGGATAGTACGTTGCAGCGGATATAAGCTGCCCGTGATGAACCTGCCCTCATCGATGCCCCTGGACAGCGGATCTCCACCATTGCCGATGTCGGGATTGAACCCTTTATATTTGGTGATGGTGAACAGGTTCTCCGCCGAAATATTTACCCGTATCCTTTCTATATTCATCTTACGGGACAAAGACTTCAACAAGGTATAGCCAAGCTCTGCCCTTTTGAATCGCACATACGCTCCGTCTTCGAGCCAGCGATCGGTATACACCTGGGCGTTCTGATTAGGATCGGCCAGAACAAAACGGGGGAAGTTGGAATGGTTCGACGGCGTCCATGCATTCAGCGTCGCAGAAGAAAGGTTGGTCACCTCCGTCATTTTCTCCAACCAGATCCTGCTGCTATTGTAGATCTTATTTCCGAAAGTTCCCTGGAACAGCAGGTTAAGATCGAAGTCTTTCCAGGTAAAATAGCCCGACAGGCCAAGCATCAGGTTGGGAACAGGCGATCCCATATACTGCTTGTCATCGTTGTTGATACGTCCATTGCCATCATAGTCTACAAACCGGATGTCCCCGCCCATTGCATTGGGTTGTATCCTGTTCCCGTTCTTATCGGTGTAGGCGGCCGCCTCTGCATCAGACTGGAATACACCATTGGTCTTGATCAACCAAAAACCGCCCAATGGATAACCCACTTTTGCACGGGTGATATCTCCAAACTCCTGTTTGCCGCTGCCAATGGTAATAGCAGTCATTTTATTGTTGAGCGTCGTAAGATTAAAGCCCAGGTCATAGCTTAGATCACCGGCACGATTAGAATAGTTCAACCCAAGCTCGATGCCCTTGTTCTCCACCACGCCTGCATTGACCACGGGACTACCCGTAATACCCAGCGAAATGGGTACCGGCACTCCGAGCAAAACACCCGATGTGGTCCGCTTGAAAACATCAAAGGTCAAAGACAGCTTATTGTTAAGGAAAGCAGCGTCTATACCACCGTCCACCGACTTGGTCTGTTCCCATTTCAGATCCTTGGGAGAAGCGTTGCCGTTGGGGATGGCCCCCTGCCAAAGGTTACCTCCCTGAATATAGTTGATATTGGAGGTGATAGTGCTCAGCGTGGTATAGTTTCCGATGAGGTCATTCCCCAGTTTGCCCCAGCCGCCCCTGAGCTTGAGACTGCTGATGATCGCAGGATTGACGGAATTTCTGAAAAAGCTTTCGTTCGATACATTCCATCCCGCGGACACGGAAGGATAAACTCCGTATTGATGACCAGCGGCAAATATGGAAGACCCGTCCCTTCTTATGGAAGCGCTGATCATATAGCGGGAATCATAGGAATAGGACGCGCGGCCTAATAAAGATATCCTGCGGGTGGACGATGACGATCCTCCGACCGTCTGATTGGCCGTAGCGCCGTTGAGCGTATATACAAATGCGGGGACACCGGTGCCTGCGGCATTGAATCCGTTGACAGAGTCTTTTTGCGCCGTATAACCCGCTACCAGGCTGATATTATGCACCCCTATCTTCTTATCATAATTCAGGGTATTTTCCAATAACCAGGAATTGGTGAAGCCGGATGACTGATTTAGCTGGGCCTGCGATACGGCATTGTTCCCATCATCATAAGCGGTGATATATTGATTGCTATAGCTCCTGGAATTGGTAATACCGACATTCAATTTATACTTCAACTGGTCGATCAATCGGACTTCCATAAAAGCTTCTGCCAGGACGGTGGTCGCGTTGTTCTCAAAATCCTTGGCAGTCAGGTTAGCCAGGGGATTGGAAAGATTTTTCATATAGGAAGCACGGCGTCCCCATCCTCCCAGTTGATTGGCGGTATCGTATACCGGCACGGTAGGCAACATAACCAGCAATCCATTCTTGATACCGGGCTGGTCGCCACCTGTCGGCAGCTGTCTGCCATTGTTGTAGTTGATCATTACCGTTTCACCGATCTTAACCCTTCCTTTTTCAAATTGCGTCTTGACCCGGAAGTTCGCAGCGGAATAGCCGGTATTACGGATCGTACCGTCCTGCTTCAGATAGCCGCCCGAAACATTATAAACAAAATTGGCCGAGCCTCCGCTGACATTCATGTTCATTTTGCTCATCGGGGCGGAGTGGAATACCACATCCTGCCAGTTGGTGCTGACCCCGTTGTAGTCGGGGATGCCGCTGACATTGGCCTTGAACAGGTCCGTCCATTGCTTGCCATCCAGCACGCTTATTCTTTTCGGTATGGCCTGATAACCATGTACTGCACTGACCTGCACTTTCGGTCCTGAATTCTTCTTCCCGGATTTGGTGGTAATAATGATCACCCCGTTGGCAGCCCTTGAACCATAGATGCTCGCGGCAGACGCATCCTTTAAGATGTCGATGCTCTCTATATCGCTGGGGTTGATAAAATCTATATTCCCAAGGAACACACCGTCCACCACGTAAAGGGGAGAATTGCTTCCCAGCGTGCTGGAACCACGAATGGTAATGGACAGGCCGGCACCCGGCGCGCCGGAATTGGACTCCACAGCCACTCCCGCTACTCTACCCTGCAGGGCGGAAGAAACATTACCCGAAACATCCTGGCTTATCTCACCCACTTTCACCGAAGCAACAGACCCCGTGACCTCTCTCTTTTTCTGGGAGCCATAACCTATGATGACCACTTCCACTTGTTCGGAAACGGTCTTTGCCAGCACCACTCTCAGTTCCTTCCGGCCATTAAGGTGGATCTCCTGGGTATTCATGCCCACATAAGAAATAACGATTACCCCGGTATTGCCCGGCACCTGGAGGGTAAAATGCCCCCCATTGTCGGTGGAAGTTCCCTGGCTGGATCCTTTTACCGTTACGGAAGCGCCCGATAACGGCTTCCCCGATTCATCCACCACCACACCCGTTATTTCCTCGAAAGCCGGAGGGGCTTCCGCTATTTTTTCCACCTGCGGTCCGGCCAACGGCTTCTTTTCTCTTACGACAATGGTCTTCTCGACTATCTCATAAGTGAGCGGCTGATTGGCAAAACATTGTCTCAGTGCTTGTTCCAGCGTAACGCCTTGAAGGGCGACACTCACTTTTTTGCTGTCCCGCAGCATTTTATTCTCATACCAGAAAAAAAAGCCCGTCTGCTTCTCTATCTTCCTGAAAACGGATTCCAGCGGGGCATTCCGCTCCGATAGTGTAACAGTCTGGGAAAATCCTTTGGCGCTGACTTGCAATACGCCCACAATAAGCAATACAATCGTAAGTTTCATTACCAGTAGCATTTGAGCAATCGTATTCCTTCGCATACTGTACCAGAAGGAACGACAATAAGCAGTTAATTGCATACCTTTGATGTGCCCCGATGACCTCGGGGCAGGTTTGGGTTAAAAAATAAGCAGTGTCTAACTTGTATTTATTACTTAGCCCAATTTTTTACCGGGTTCCGGGCCAACGGGATCCGGTTTTTTATTAGGCCAGCCTCTTCAATCATCTGTTGTTCGATAGATCATGGCATCACTACAATCCTTTCGTGCTCCATCTTGAAATGAATATTACTGAGTTCCAAGATCTTAAGTACGTTGGATGCATTGGTGTTCCGGCTGATCTTGCCGGAGAACTGCCGGTCGGGGATATTCCCTTCATAAGCAACCTCGATATTATACCACCTGCTGATCTGGCGCATGATGGTCTTGATATCGGCGCTGTTGAAATCAAATAAGCCGTTCTTCCAGGCCATCACGGTTTCCAGGTTGACAGTACTGTTCACGGCGATAGCCTCCCCTGTTTTGATCCGGGCCTGCTGTCCGGGAGAAAGCAGTTGCTGGTCCTTGCGTTGCGTAATATTTACCTTCCCTTCGAGCAGAGTTACTTTCATGTCCGTCTCGTCCTCATACGCATTTATATTAAAATGAGTACCCAGCACACGCACTTCCATATCGCCCTTTTTGACAATAAAGGGCATCGTATTGTGCGCCACTTCAAAGTAAACTTCCCCGGTGACTTCCACCTTTCTTTCAGCACCCGCAAAAGCGGTGGGGAAACGTAATGACGAGGCGGCATTGAGCCATACCCTGGTCCCGTCGGAAAGTGTTACCTGGTATTGACCGCCTTTTGGTGTAGCAACAGTATTATAAAGTGTTGCGCTCTGTTCGGCCGTGGGTGCGCGATACGCCAATTGTCCGTTCGCCAGCTTCAACACCCGGGTATCTCCCTGACGGGTAAGTGTACCATTATGAGCGCTGTCCAATAGGATAGAGCTCCCATTGGCCAATGTCAGCACCGCCTTGTCGCCGCCGGGGGCAAAATCTTTTACAGCTATGGTTTTTTCACTGTCAGGAACAAGCGGTTTTTTTTCCAGCCGGCGCGCATAAAACATCCAGTAACCCGCTCCCAGCAAGGCCAGTATAGATGCAGCCACCGCCAAATTTTTCAGCAGGCGATACATCCGGATAGTACCGCCGGTCCGTCCTGGTGACGCAGACTCCCGTATGTGTTCAGAAAGACGTGCATATACCTGGTCTACCGCCGCACTATTGTCTCCCGGCACGGAAGACGACTCTAATTGATGGAGCACCAGGCTTCTCAACAAGTCCTCATTTTCCCCCGCATCGAAAGCTTGCATCAACCATTCAACTTCCTCCCCCGAACATTCGTTATTCAGAAATCGTATAAATAAGGTTTCCAGCTTTGCTTGACTTGACAAAATATTGCTTTATAGCTAATACGCCCGGGAGAAAGAATCCCTCTGCTCAGAGAAAAGAAAAATTTGCCGATCACCCTATTTATTTGATAAACATGCAATTATCACAAACAGGGGGACGATCAGCTCTTTGTTCTTTGTGCCATATTTTTTGAGGAACCGGTTGGCCTTTACAATATGATCGCTGATCGTGGCGACGGAAATACCGAGGATCCGGCTCACCTCCTCATAGCTTTTGCCTTCGATTTTGCAGAGTTCGAAAACCCGCTTCCGCTGTGGGGGCAATGACGCTATCGCATGTTGCAGGAAATGTTCCTGCTCTTTGGAGAAAATGGCTTCTTCGATGTGGGAGTATTGTGTAGCGGACTTTGCAATTAACTGGCGTAGCAGGGCTTTATCACGCGAAGCTTTCCTATATAGATCATACACGGCGTTCTCAGCAATACGAAACAGGTAGGAACGGAAAGATTTATCGAGGTCGATGGAATGTCTGTGATCCCAGATCTTCATGAATACGTCCTGCAGGACCTCCTGAGCCACCTGCTCGGATTTCACCAGCTTTATCAAATTGCCATAAAGCCTTTCGCTGTATAAAAAATAGATTTGCTTAAAAGCCCCTTCATCTCCGGCAATCAATCGTTCAAGCAGGTAGCGTTCGTTATGTATAAAAGTATCCAGTATTCAGCAAATATTGCCAAATATATTAATTTATATGTGGCAAGGATGGCCGCCCAACAATTTACGCAAAGGTTTGCGTGAAAAAAAGGGTGTCTTATAGCTTGTTGATCGCGTTTACAAGTGCGTTGGCCTCGTTCTGCTGGATATCCGTCACATCTCCGTCTTCCGAGCAGATAAGCGTGTATTTTGGTATCGGCTTCTTCTTGGACTTGTCATCCGTACGCTTGATGGAAAATTCCTTGTACGTAGCTTCTGTCCCGTCATCCGCTGTCATCAGATAGCTCAGCCCCTGTTGCAAAAAACGCAACTGCTTCAAACTGGGGAATTTCACCTGGGAGATATTATGGTTACTGGGGTATTGCTTATCCCGAAAGGTCAGCAAGTAAATGGTGTCGTTCTTCTTCACGACGCGCTGCAATTGCAAAGGCCAGTCGCCTGAACGCAGGTCGGCAAGTGTGATCGTGGAAGTATTCGTAATAGTAAATTGAGCCTCAGCCTTTGTTAGGATCATTGGCAAGAATAGTAACAAAAAAATAAGTTTTTTCATACTGTTCATAGTTTCGAAGGTGCTGGAATTAACAATTTGCGATAAATAAGAACGAAAAAATACCCTATTTATTGTCCCCCATCCGGCCCTCCGGGCCGGCGAGGTAGATAAGATATCCACAACTCAAAAGCTCCTGATAGCCTGGCTGATCAGGTCAGCCTCACGCTGACGGAAATTGGTAGTCGCATATCTGGTTTGCAACATATACCACATACCATCAAATTTCTTGTCTGCACGTTTGACACTATAAGTGGAGAAAGCGGCCTCATCGCCATCATGCCCTTTTTTAAGGGCCATCAACGCTGAATCGAGATAGACCAACTGCCCCTTATTCGAAAATTCCACGGTATCGTATGCCTCCGCCTGCATCTCCTGCTGATTGCGGAAGATGAGTGAGTAGGAACCCCCGTTTCGTTCAAGGCTTATCGGCCATTTGCCCGAGCGTATTTCGACAGAATTATTCGGGCCTGTCCGGACGAAAGGAAGAAGTAGTAAGCTTAAAAATAGTTTTTTCATACAGTAATTGGATAAGCCAATATAAAGACAAAATTCTACACCTACAAGTCCTAGTCTTTACCCCTCGCCTCCCGACAAATATTTCACCTCCCGACATATATTATGAATAAAACTCAACTTTCCCATCACGGCCGGTACGATGACAAAAGGATACAGGACACCGGCGCCCATGCTCTTATTGAGACTGTTCATCGCATAGGTCAGCGGCAGCCACTGTTGGATGATCCTGTCGAAAGACAATTCCTCATATGGATCGAAATTCACGGTTGATGCCATCGTATCCGTCGGGCTGATCCGGGGTCGTATACGCATGTCGTATGCCCAGGCGGTCTCCATCGTATCCATGATATGCATATAATGCGCCCATGTTTCGGCCCAATCCTCCCAGGGATGCATGCCGGCATATGCGCTGATAAAATGATCCGTCCAGTCGGCGGGCGGCCCTTCCTGGTAATGTTTTTGCAAGGCCGCCCCATAGTCCAGCCTGTCGTCATCCCCGAATATCCGCCGGCAGGCATCCAGACGCCCCCCATCGCGTATAAGTACATCCCAATAATAATGCCCAATCTCGTGCCGGAAATGCCCCAGGAGGGTTCGATATGGCTCATTCATATGCAGCCTCGTCATCTCCCGTTGAATGTCATCTGCTTCGGAAATGTTGATGGTGATGAGGCCGTTGTCATGGCCTGTAAAAACTTTTACACCCCTTTGGTCCGCCACAAAATCGAAACAAAGCTGCTTCGTCATTGGCAGACGCATCCGTAACAGGGAATAGACCAGCCGGTGCTTGGCAGCCTCGATCCGCGTCCAATATTCTCTGAACACGGGGTCTTGCAAGTTGGGGATGGTATGATTCAATGCACAAGCCTTACAAAACCCCGGCGCCGGCACCACCCAGTTGCATACTCCATAAGTATAATTTGCGCAGTATTGGTAAAGCACCTCTTCAAAGATAAATGCCTCCCCTTCCCTGGCGGACAGCGCTACCAGTTCATCTCCCTTTTCCATCAACCCAATGACATTCCCGCAATTCTCACAGCGGATGTTCTCGAAATACAGCAGCTGGCCGCAATTACTACAAATAAAATGTTGCATTTCTATTTCGCCGTCGTGATCTGAATATTCCTGTACTCTATTGGCCCATGATCCCCCTGCAGATAGATGGGCCCCGGTTCGCCTTCATTGCTATCCAGCGCTCCGCCGGTGATACCTGGTATCTCCTGGTTGCATATCACGGTCTTCCCGTTCAACACCACGGTCACCATCCTACCCACGAGCGTGATGTCATAGCTCTGCCATTGATCCACACCAAGGCCCGCACGTTCGCTGGGTGATAAAAAACCATAGACACCGCTGAGATGATCATAACCAGGACGTATATCGCCTTCGTCGTCCTCGATCTGTACTTCATATCTTCCCCGCAGATATACGCCGCTGTTGCTGCCTTTGGGAAATTTGAACTCGATATGTAATTTGAAATCCCTGAACTTCTCATCCGTAACGATATTCGCGCCGGAATGAGGACTCCGCAGCACACCTCCTTCGGCCACCCATTGATTGGCGCCCATGGCATGCCATCCCTTCATATCTGTACCATTAAAAAGCTTGATGGTCTTCCCCCATACAGGCGCTCCGCTCCTTGCCAGCGAAGGAGCTTTCCGGCCCACCCACTTATATTCTTTTCCATTGGGCTGCACCAGGGACCCTACCAGTGAATCGCCCTGCAAACTGCCTTCAACGGTCAGGTCCCGATCTTCTCCTTCCCATTGCGGAGGTATGGAAAAGCTGATCTTTCCGTTGTCGTAATTGACCCTTGAGATAGGACGGGCGCTGCCGCCACCGCCGACAAACCTGCCCACCAGCGTTCTCGATCCCGACAGCTGGATCTCCAGCCATGAAGGTGTGTCGTGTCCGTCCTGATGCACGGTGATATCCCATCTGCCTAATACTGCTTTGCTGCCATCATCCGCAGCATGGACCGCCATCACCGCCGAAGCCCATACTAATAAAGTAGAAAGTAATCTGTTCATATAGCTTGTTGAAGAAATGAATTTACATCAAATTAAGCATATGATAGATATACCATTGGCCGCCTCACCGATTGAAAGGCTGCTCATTGATCAGATGAAACCCCCGTTGCACCAGGAGAAGACTGTCGGTATCGAACCCTTTTAATGTCATCCGGACACTATCCCCCATCCACCTTCCCGCCAGCAGGACCTGGTCCTTACCATAAAAAGTATATGCAAAGTCTGCCTTCAGGCTGGTATCGAGGATGCCCGATAGCCCGATCCGCCTGTTCATCGTATCGGGCTTGTTGATATAGAACTGTTCACTGTCATTCATCAGCTGCACGCCTGAACGTCCATACCTTGTCACTATAAACCGGCGCCAACGACGAGCGTCTGTCATCAGAGGGGGTAAGGTATCCTCGTTGCGGACAAAGGTCTGTACATTATATACTCCATATAAAAGTGGCTTGGGTGCGTTGTCCCCATACTGATTCGAACTGCCGACAGCCCCATATATCGTGTATCCAATGACCCCGATGATGAAGACATATTTCGTGACCGCAAGGGCCCTGTTGATCCATCTCCTCCGAAAGGTGGGCCGTGTAAGACTTTCAGGCCGCACCTCCCTATTGAGAAAAAAGAAATTGAGATGATGCTCCCAGCCCTGCAGGAGAAGGAAGATGGACATGATCACCAATATGGTAGACAGCTGTTTTACACATACGTCGAAACAATAGTTGATGGCCATGACATTGGCGGTCACTACCAGGGCTACGATAGCTCCCACCCGAATCGTCCGGCGGAACAAAAGAAGCATGCCGGCCGTCAATTCGGCAAACCCCATAAAATAATTGTACCCTTTCGAATAGCCCAAAAAGGTCCAGGCCAGACGCATGGGAGACGAATTGCCATAAGACTCAAGCAAAGTGTAGGTACTCGGAAAGGGGAACTGGGATTTGTCCAGCTTTGCCATCCCGTAATTGATCAGGGTCAGAGCCAGATAATATCGGGCGATGACATTCAGCCAGTACAGCAGCGTGTTGTAATGCAGCCGGCGGCGGTCTATGAGGGACCACACCATACAACCCACCAGCGCCAGAGAGACGATCAACAGCAGCACCACCCAGTCATAGGTGGTATCCCCGCTGCCATTGGTAAAAGTCGTAATAGGATAGGACAGGCGCAATATATGCGCGCCGATCCAGGGTATCAATTTATGAAAGGGCTGGATATAGATCTCGTGAACATCCTCCGAGTAAGGCAGGAATCCATTGGGGTTTAAAAATATATAAAGGGTGAAAAAGAGAAAGCTCAGGCGAAATAAGATCTTTCGGGCAACGCTCCACCCGGCGGCTGGGATATAGGCTTGTATCATAAAAAATGTAAATTTATTCCGGCGTATATTAGCTCTATGAAAGTAGCACAGTTCCTCAAAATATTGTCAGCATCCATCCTCCTTCATGTGTCAGGGGTCGCAGAATCGCAAACCAACAACTCTCAGCGCCCCCCTAATATCATTTTTATCCTTACGGATGACATGGGCTATTCTGATCTGGGCTGCTATGGCAACCCGGTCATACAAACACCTTTCCTGGACTCCATTGCACGGGCAGGCATCCGCGCCACCAACTATGTCGTGACCAGCCCTTCCTGTACCCCGAGCAGGGCCTCCCTGCTCACAGGTCGCTATGCCTCCCGTATGAACCTTCCCGATCCTATCGCGCCGGGCTCTCCCCTGGGCATACCCGATGAAGAGGTCACCATCGCAGAGATGTTGAAGTCGGCAGGCTATGCCACGGCCATGATCGGCAAGTGGCATCTGGGCGACAAACATGATTACAACTACCCCACAGCTCAGGGCTTCGATTCCTATTATGGCATGTTATACAGCCACGACTACCGCAGCCCTTACGTGCAGACGGACACGACGATAAAGATCTATCGGAACCGCACCCCCGAAATACTCAGACCCGCAGACACCTCCCTCACCCATCTGTATACGGTGGAGGCTATACGCCTGATAAAGGCTCAAAAGAAAAATAAACCATTTTTTCTATACCTGTCCTATAACATGCCGCATTTACCGGTCGCATTTGCCGCAAAGGCCAGCTATTTGCAAGGCCACCAGGAAGGAGGCCCGCTTGGCGCAGTCATCGAAGAGCTGGATTCCAGCATTGCGGTGCTATGGCATGTGTTGGAACAGCAAGGGCTGGCCGACAATACGGTCCTGGCCTTCTCCAGCGACAACGGCCCCTGGATAGACTATCCGGTACGCATGTCGGGCGACAGCGCTACCAAACACTGGCACGCAGGGACGGCCGGCGTATTCAGAGGTTCCAAGGCAATGAGCTATGAAGGAGGCATCCGCGAACCCTTTATAATCTATTGGAAAGGCCATGTTCTCAAGGGGGTCTCGCTCACCAACCCCATCAGCAACGTGGACATCCTGCCGACCTTCGCCAGCTGGGCCCACGCGTCCCTGCCTGCCGGCAGGACCCTCGACGGGCAAAATATAGCCGACCTCCTCACGGGCCGGGCAGACCGACGCCATTATACCCATCGGCCCATCTATATCGTCAACCACGGCAATGTAGAAGCCGTCCGTTTCGGCAATTGGAAATACAGGGAGGCGCTTATCCCGGGCAAGGACAGCGTCACCCGGGAATTGTTCAATCTTGGCTACGACCCGTCCGAAAGGACCAATGTCATCGACGAATTCCCCGAGCAAGCCAAAGAAGGGAAGGCCCTCTTCGACGCCTTTGACGGGAAAAAGACAAATTGAGCCGCCCATCACAAAATCCTCACAAATCGCCCCATTGACCCCGCGGGTTGCCCGGGAAATATCTATTTTAGGCCTAGTAACCTAAAAACACCCCCATGTTCAAAAACCTCCTCCGTGTTGCCATCCGTAACTTCAAAAAGGACAAATGGTACAGCCTCCTCAATATCCTGGGCCTGACCATCGGCATCACCTTTAGCCTATTCCTCATATTCTATATAAAGGACGAGCTCAGCTACGACAGGTATAATGTCAACGCGGATCGCATGTACCGTATCACTTCTTTTATAAAGGAGCCGGAAAAGGATACGATGAAGATCGCCATCTCCCAGGTCCCCCTGGGTCCCACATTGAAAAATGAATTCCCTGAAGTAGAGCAAGCCACGCGTTTTGTCCAGTCCGGTAAATACATGTTCAAAAAGGAGGAGCTGAGGTTCTACCAGGACAAGGTGTTTTTCGCAGACAGCAATGTCTTTAAGGTCTTCACCTGTCAATTCATCGAGGGCAACCCCAATACGGCCCTGAACGAGCCCCGCTCGCTGGTGCTGACACAATCCGTAGCCGAAAAGATCTTCGGCAATACATCCCCCATCGTAGGCAAATCATTACAAAATGACAAAGGAGAAATATTCAAGGTCACAGCCATCATAAAGGACTTGCCACACAACTCCCATATCCTCTACAACGCCCTCATCTCCTTTTCTACCCTGCCAAAAGACTTTGGCGCCAACGACTGGGGCAATTTTTCCATCTTCACCTATGTCCTTCTAAAACCCAATACGAATCCCCAGGCCTTTGAAAAAAAGCTTGCACCCATGTATGAAAAATACATGGCCCGCATTTTCTCTCAATTCAATATCAAGATCCGATATGGCGTACAGCCTGTGACCTCCATCCACCTGCATTCCGAAATGAGTTACGAACCGGAAGGTCTGGGCAGCATGTCCTATATCTATATATTCGCCTCAGTGGCCCTATTCATGCTGCTGATAGCCTGTATCAATTATATGAACCTGACCACGGCCCGCTCCGCCAGAAGGGCCAAAGAGATAGGCATCCGCAAAGTGACGGGCTCCACCAAGCCCCAACTGGTCGCGCAATTCCTCATCGAGAGCACCCTGACGGCTCTCTTCGCCCTCCTGCTTAGCATTGGGTTCATCGCCCTCCTCCTTCACACCTTCAACAGTCTCTCCGGTAAGGACATTTCTTTTGGCTCCATCTTACAGCCGGACACATTTTTGATACTGCTGGCCATTATCATATTCGTTGGACTGGTCGGCGGCAGCTACCCGGCCTTCTATCTTTCCGGGTTCAACCCCATCAGCATCCTGAAAGGGCGGCTGGCCAAAGGCTCCAGCAATGTCACTCTCCGTCGCGTGCTGGTAGTGGTACAGTTCTCTATCTCCATGATCATGCTCATCTGCACCTGGGTGGTATACGGACAATTGCATTATCTACGCACCAGAGACCTGGGATTTGACAAGAACCAGGTGTTAACCATCGTCGCTAATACGAACAACGACATACGCAGCAAGATACAGGCCTTCCAGGATGAGGCAAGAAAGAACCCGAATGTCATTTCGGTGAGCACTTCTCAATCCACACCCGGCAGCGGCAACATCAGTCTCAGCCTGTTCAGCGTCGAGACCAGCAAGGGTTTTGTCGACAAGGGAGTGGAAAATTATGCCGTAGATGAGAATTATTTCAAGACCCTGGGCATGGAAATAAAGAAGGGACGCGCTTTCTCCGGACCGGTTGATACCAATCGCCGTGTCATCGTCAACGAGAATATGGTCAAGTATTTCGGATGGGACAATCCCGTCGGCAAGCGAATAAGACAATCCGGGGACACGGCGGGCAAATATTTTGAGGTCATTGGCGTAGTAAAGGACTTTAACCAAAAATCCCTGTATAATCCCATTGCTCCGCTGATACTTTTCTATACCCCCAATAGCAATGGCATCCAGATAAAGCTCAATACAAGCAATATTCCTACTACCATTGCTGGCGTGGAACGGACCTGGAAAGGCATCTTCCCCGACCTGCCCTTTGGATATACCTTCCTGGACCAGGACTTCGACTCGCAATATGCGGCCGACCAGAAGAGAGGCGAGATATTCACCGCCTTTTCCATCCTCACCATATTGATCACATGCCTGGGTCTGTTGGGACTGATCGCCTTCACTACAGAGCAACGGCAAAAAGAAATGAGCATCCGCAAAGTGATGGGCGCCGGACTGGGACAGATCGTCCCGCTGTTGACCAGGAATTTTGTTTACCTGGTGGGATTTTCGTGTCTGATAGCTTTCCCCGTGGCCTGGATCTTTATGGACAAGTGGTTGAAGATATTCCCGTACAATACGGGACTAAGCCCCACGCCATTCCTGCTGTCGGCCCTCTCGGTATTGCTGATCACCCTGCTCACGGTCACCTTCCATGCGGTGAGAGCGGCGTTGGCCAATCCGTCGAAGGCATTAAAAACAGAATAGGATCACCCCTTTTTCTTCTCCCTGTAATCGGACGGGGTCAGCGAGAATTTGGACTTGAACACCGTTGAAAAATAAGCCTGTGAGGAGAACCCTACCTTAAACGCTATTTCAGCAATGGAGAGCTCATCCTTTGCCAGCAGGAACTTGGCCTTTTGCATACGCACGGTCAGGATATAATCATTCACGTTGTACCCGATCAGGGCCTTGACCTTCCTGTACAGCTGCACTCTCGACACACGGATCTCGCGGCAGATCTCGTCCACCGAAAATTCCTCATTGGCCAGGTTGTTCTCCACAATGGCAATAAACTCATTGATAAATTTCCGGTCGATCTTAGTCGATGAATTGGACCTGGACACGGTAGGCAGTTCGCTGGTATAGTGCTCGCGAAGGATGCTCCGGTTGTTCAGCAGGCTCTTGATAGTCTCTTCCAGGTACTCGAGGTTGAATGGCTTTACAATAAAAGCGTCTGCCTTCAGCCGGATGCCCTTGATCTGGTCTTCGATAGAATTTTTGGCCGTCAGCAGGATGATGGGGATGTGAGAGCTCCGGATGTCCTGCTTTAATGTTTCGGTCAGATACAAGCCGTCGGGGCCAGGCATGATAATGTCTGCAATGATGAGGTCGGGGACGATGTCATATGCCATCGCAATCCCCGTGGTGGCATTGTCCGCCTCATGAACCTCGTAAGCGCTTCCCAACCGCCTTTTTAGAAAGGCTCGAAAGTCCTGATTGTCTTCGATGAGCAGTATCGAAAAATCCTTGCTGCCGGTGTAGACAGTTCCTTCCTCTTCGCTGGCTGCAGGCTCGATATCCGTCGTATAGATCCTGATGTCCTCGTAGCTGGGCGTAGGCGATTGTTCTTCCACGATCTCTCCGGGCCGGAGATGCGCTTTCCCGATGGGCAGCCGGACCATGAACTTTGTGCCCTTCCATTTCTCGCTCTTTAGTGCAATATCGCCATGGTGCAGGGAGATCAGCTCGTTCGAAAGCGCAAGGCCGAGCCCTGTGCCGATAAAATTGGATCTGCCGCCCTGGAAGAAGGGCTCGAATGCATGCTCCACTTCTTCAACGGTCATCCCGACCCCGGAATCTTCCACACAAATAATGGCCATTCCCGTAGTGGGATCCTCATCGACGGTCACCTGGATAGAACCGCCTTCGCGCGTAAATTTGAAAGCATTGGACAATAAGTTGAACAGCACCTTGTCCAACATATTGAGGTCAAACCATACCCGCAAGTCCCGGGACTTATTGACAACTTGAAAAGTGATCGACTTTTTACGGGCCAGTTCCTGGAAGGAGCTCGCTATTTCCGTCACAAATTCCCCGAGATTGTTGTTCGACGCGCCGAGCTTCATCTTATTTCCTTCGATCTTTCTGTAATCCATCAGCTGGTTGATCAGCCGGAGAAGCCGCATGGCATTCCGATGGACGAGCTGGAGACTGTTCTTCACCGTGAAATGGAGTTTCGGGGACGACATGACATCTTCCAGCGGCCCCAGGATCAGCGTCAGCGGTGTCCTGAACTCATGGGAGATATTCGTAAAGAAACTGAACTTGGCCGCTGTAGCCTCGTTGGCCTTCTCGGTCATCTCCAATAACTGGTTCTGCTGAAAAAGTATCTCCTGATTCTTTGATTCCAGCCTGGTATTGATCCGCCTGTTATGCCGCAAAGAAAGAAAGGCGATGCTCCCCAAAATAACAGCGAGAACCAGTCCCGTTATGGCAGCATACAGGAGATTGCGCTGATTGTGATAGATCCTTCGTTGCTCCTGCAGCAGGGCATATTGCTTTTCGATGTCCTGTTGCTGGTTGTCGATCCTGTCCATCTGGAGCTTCATGATCCGGACATTCGTAGAATCGATGACGACGGAGGGAAGAAGATTTTCCCTGCTGAAAGCTTGCTTGCCAAGGATCTTGAAAGCCGTCTGGATGGCTTCTTCCCCGCCGGTGGGATTCAGGAAGGTGGCCTGGAGTATTTTATCCGACACCAATTGTATCCCTCCCCCGGGACCCGGTAATCCGTCCACCCCAAAGAATTTGACCGTCTTTTCCATTCCCAGGCTCTTGTATACCTCATACGCGCCCAGGGCCATGGGGTCATTTTGTGCAACGACCACATCCGTAGGCGCCAGTTGATCCTTGATCTGAAGGAAGGCCTCTTTCGCCGGGTCTTTTAGCCAATCGCCGTGGAGCCTGGTCTTGATACGTATCCTGGGGTTCTGACGTATCCCCTCCTCAAACCCCATTTGCCTATCGTGGGAAGGGGTCGATCCTTTTAAGCCAATGACTTCTATAATATTAGTGGTATCGTGGAAAAGTTGCGCGACGTAATTCCCGACCATTTTACCCAGCTCATAATTATTGATGCCGATAAAGGCGGTATATAGATCGGAGGACGTTTTGCGATCGATGATCACGACGGGGATACCGCTGTTATATGCTTCTTCGACCACAGACGTGAGGGGCGCCGCCTCGTTGGGCGAGACCAAGAGGATATCGAGGTTCATCCCGATGAGCTCTTTTATCTGCCGGACCTGCAGATCGCTGTTGTCATTGGCGCTGCGATATATAAGTTCCGTGCCGGGATGGAAGGATAGTTCCCGTTGCATGCCCGCCAGGGTGACCTTCTTCCAGTTCTCCGTACCGGTGCACTGTGCAAAGCCAATACGGTATTTTTTTTCGGCGGGGGTATTTGAACAGGATGAAAAAAATACAGTAAAGCTGCCTACCAGGGCAATGAGCCATTTTCTCATACGCAAGCTGATCATGGAACAAAATTGGCTCAATTCTGAAAAACAGGGTTATAATTCAGTATACTTTTTTTTCAAATGCGTATCAAAAGGATACAAGTTCTAAAAATCCGGGAACAAATTTAGACAAAGCGATTGTTCCCCCAGACGCCCCTCCATTTGTAATTAGCTTATTATCATTACACTAAGCATATCCTCTCTAAAAAGAACGATTTTGATTGAATAGGATATCATTTCAAAAGGGATTCCTTCTCCCGCAAGATATCTTGCCCGGAATTGAATTGCCATATGCAAAGGAAAAATGTTCTTCTTTGGTCGATCGTGATCGCTCTTGGCGGTTTTCTATTCGGATTCGATACGGCTGTCATCTCCGGTGCGGAAAGATCTATTCAGCAATACTGGAACCTCGGTACTTTTCAACATGGCTTTACTGTATCCATCGCGCTGATCGGGACGGTCATCGGCGCCCTGCTGGGGGCCATCCCGGCGGACCGGCTTGGAAGGAAAAAGACCCTCTATGGAATAGCCGTATTATACCTAGTGTCTTCACTGGGTACGGCGCTTGCCGGGTCCTGGCCCCTTTTCCTGGTGTTCCGGTTTATGGGCGGCTTTGGCGTAGGCGCTTCTTCTGTAACTGCGCCTATATATATATCGGAGATCTCCCCCGCCGCCGGAAGGGGGAAATTGGTGGGTCTTTTTCAGTTCAATGTGGTTTTGGGCATTGTGGTGTCCTATCTCTCCAATTACCTCATCGGCCGGACAGGGAACCATTCGTGGAGGCTGATGCTGGGGATCCAGGCCATTCCTTCCGCCCTGTTCCTGTCGTTGCTGCCATTTGTGCCGGAAAGCCCGCGCTGGCTGATCATGAAAAAGGGGAAGGTGCGGGAGGCCCGGAAGATCATGGTATTGATCAATCCCGACACGGCCGACCAGGTCATCGAGGACATTGTGCAAACCAGCAAGGAAGAAAATATCGTACTGCAGCGGGCTTCTCTTTTCTCCCGGCGATTCAGGACCCCGGTGATGCTGGCCATGCTGTTCGCCATTTTCAACCAGGTGTCCGGTATCAATGCCATTATCTATTATGCGCCGCGCATCTTCGATATGACGGGGCTGGCAGCCGGCTCCTCCTTATTGTCCACGGCAGGACTGGGCGCGGTGAACTTCGTTTTCACTCTGCTGGCCATGAACTTCATCGACAAGATGGGCAGACGTTCCCTGATGCTGATCGGCAGCGTTGGTCTTATCGTTACCCTGGCCCTGGTCTCCTACTCCTTTTATTCTGCGAATTTCAAGGCCGTCCCTGTTTTCCTGTTTGTTTACATCGCCTTTTTCGCCTTTTCACAGGGAGCCGTCATCTGGGTCTTTATCTCGGAGATCTTTCCCAACCAGGTGCGGGCAAAGGGGCAGACCCTGGGCAGCACGACGCATTGGATCATGGCGGCCCTCATTGCTTTTACTTTTCCTTATCTGGCCGAGAAGGTCGGAGGCGGCAATACCTTTTTGTTCTTCTGTCTGATGATGTTCATCCAATTGATCTTCGTCTGGAGGGTCATGCCTGAAACAAAAGGAAGGTCGCTGGAACAGATCGAACATACGCTGGTGTTACATTAACTAAAACGAATTGCTGTGAGCTTGCCATTAAAACGACATCCCGTAGTCTGCTACGGGGAGATATTATGGGATCTCCTGCCCACCGGAAAACTTCCGGGCGGCGCCCCCATGAATGTTGCCTATCATTTGAAAAAGTTAGGTCTCGACCCGACCCTTATCACTCGCATCGGCGAGGACAGCAACGGCAGAAGCCTGGTCCGCCTGATGGAGGCCCAGGAAATGTCCACCGAATTCTTCCAGGTAGACTTTGGGATGCCCACCGGTACTGTACATGCGAAATTGGATGAGAGCTGTGACGTGACCTACGATATCGTGCGCCCCGTCGCATGGGATAATATCCATTGGGAGGACAGCTTTATTCCCCTGCTTGAAAAAGCCAGGTTCTTTGTTTTCGGCAGCCTGGCGGCTCGCAGCCAGACCAGCCGTCGAACCTTATACCGCCTGTTGGAAATAGCACCGTCCAGGGTCCTGGACATCAATCTTCGTCCTCCGCATTATGATAGAGAGACCATTGCAAAATTATTGGAAAGCCTGTATTTGTTAAAACTGAACCTGGATGAGCTGGACCTGATCACCGGATGGTTCTCGGGCTATAAAGATGAACGCGACAGGGTAAAGGCGCTGCAAGACAAGTTCCAGATCCCCAATCTCGTCGTGACGCGGGGTGGCAAGGGCGCGCTCCTCAATAAAGAAGGTGCATTCTACGAGCATCCGGGATTCAGCGTGCAATTGGCCGATACCATCGGTGCAGGAGATGCCTTCTTAGCCGGCCTGCTGTCTCAACTGGCAGAAGAGGCGGATCTGCAGCGTGCCCTTGCATTTTCCAGTGCGCTGGGCGCTCTGGTGGCCAGCCGCACAGGGCCATGTCCCGACTATGATGTCAGTGAGATAGCCGAACTCACACTTAACACCATATAAAACCAAATGCTTAACAATCAAAAATTGCTATTATGAAAAAATTACAGCTCTTATTACCCATGGTGCTGCTGGCTTTATTCAGTTGGGCCCAGCAGAAGACCGTTACTGGGAAGGTAGTGAGCAAGTCAACCCACGAGCCCTTACAAGGCGTATCCGTCCATAGCAAGGACCGTACCGTGGTCACCGACGCCGCCGGAGCTTTCTCCATCCCAGCCAATCCGGGGGATGCCCTCACATTGTCCTTCGTCGGGATGAATCCCCTCGTAGTAAAGGTCACCGCCAGTACAACAGAGCTCTCCCTTGTGATGGAAGAAGGCAGCAATGATCTGAACATGGTAGTAGTGACAGGATACAAGTCGGAGAAAAAAGTCGACCTCACGGGAGCTGTTTCAGTAGTAAATCTGGCTGCTGTAAAAAACGTTCCGGCTGCCAGCCCCATGCTGGCCCTGCAAGGACAGGTACCAGGTCTGTATATCCAGACAGACGGTTCTCCGACTGGCGCCAATGGTAACGCTCCGCAGATCCTGATCCGCGGCGTCAATACCCTGGGAAATACAAACCCATTGTACATCATCGATGGCATCCCAACCACACGCTATGAGGATTTTGCCAATCTCAGCGCCAGCGCCATCGCCTCGATCCAGGTGCTGAAAGACGCTTCGGCAGCCTCTATTTATGGTTCCCGCGCTTCCAACGGCGTCATCATCGTAACCACAAAAAATGGAGGTACGGGTGACAAAGTGCGTATCCAGTTCAATACAAGCATCACCACGCAGACGGAAAGACCCTGGCAAGAGAAGGTCCTGAATTCGCTGGACAGGGGAAAAGCATTGTGGCGGGCTGCTGTTAACGACAGCACCGATCCCAATAATCTCGTGAACAAGATCTATACATACGACTGGAATGGGGACTATAATAATCCCATCCTTAACCAGGTGCATATCGCTCCCTTTGTTGGCGGCGACAGCACCGAGCCCGTAGGCAATACCAATTGGCAGGACGCCCTGTTCAAGACAGCGACCATCACCTCCAACAACCTTTCTATTGCCGCCGGCAACGCCAAGAACGGGCTGCTGATCGATCTGGGGTATTATAATAACAATGGTCTCGTCGTCTTTACGCATTTCCAACGGTACAGCGCACGCGTCAACTCACACACCTCCGCCTTTAACGACAGACTGCGCATTGGCGAGAATGTTCAGATCAGCCGGACCTCCCAGATCAATTCTACCACCGACGTGGGCGGCGCCGCCACTCCGGGATTGGCGCTGACACTCTCCCCGACCATTCCTTTATATCGGACGGACGGAACCTATGGCGGCCCCATCGGTCCGGGCTATACGGACCGGAACAATCCGGTGGATATGCAGTACCTGAACCGATTCAACACCCGCAACCAATTCATTGCCGTCGGAAATATCTATCTCGACCTGGAAATTATAAAACACCTGGTCTATCATACAAGCCTGGGCTTCGATTATTCCGACCTCCTTGCAAAGAACGCCGCTCTCATCGGGACGGAAGGCCCGGTCCGGAGCTTCAACAGCCTTGCCCTGCAGGACTCCAAGGATTTTACCTTCACCTGGACCAACACCCTGAACTATAACATCGAGCTAGGCAAGAACAGGCTGAACCTACTGGCAGGAACAGAGGCAGTAAGGAACGACTTTTCCACCTTCGGCGCCGCCACGACGAATTTTGCGCTGCAGAACGCAAACTATCTTCAGCTCAGCTCAGGTGTAGGCGCGCAGACAAATAATGGCTCCGCCACGGGCTACCGGCTTTTATCCCAATTCGGAAAAGTATTCTATGGATATGCCGACAGATACCTGGCATCCTTCACCATCCGCCGGGATGGATCTTCGGTGTTCGGCACCAACAACCCTTATGGTATTTTCCCCGCCTTCACACTTGGATGGCGCATCAACAACGAGGCCTTCTTCAAGGGCGCGAAAAATGTCTCCAACCTGAAATTAAGAGCAGGGAGAGGCACCGTGGGTAATCAAAACATCGGCAACCTGTCAGCCTATACTTTATTGCAGGCTAACTACGGGACGGCCAGCAGCGCCTTTCCCCAATGGCTGAACATCGGCACTGCCTATGACCTGGGCGGTGTCAATACAGGCACCCTCCCATCGGGTTTTGCACAGGTACAAAAAGGCAACCCCAACCTGAAATGGGAGCAGAGCACGGAAACCAACGTCGGCCTTGATTTCGGATTGTTCGACGATAAGATCAGCGGCTCCTTCGATTATTTTGACAGAAACACGAGTGGTATTCTCATCTCTCCCCCTGTGGCGGCTGCTGTCGGAGAGGGACAAACGGAGTATTTCAACGGTGCCAACATGAATAACAAAGGATGGGAGCTGATATTGAGCTATCACAACCGCACAGCAGGAGGTCTCGGATATACTATCACCGGGAATGCCAGCCATTGGAACAATATCATCACAAGCCTGCCGGATAACGTTCGTCCTGCATACCCTGGAGACGCCACCCACTCTATCGTAGGCCATTCACAGTTCTCCATTTTCGGTTACAAGACGGCAGGTCTCTTCCAGACAACGGATGAAGCCAGCAAAGCGCCTACTCAGCCTGGCGTACTCGATGGAGCATTGAAAGGCGCAGGTCGCATCCGGTATGTCGATGTCAATGGTGACGGGAAGATCGATGCCAATGACCAAACCTGGTTGGGTACTACCCTGCCAAAGGTTGAATATGGCATCCGCATCGAACTGAACTATAAGAATTTCGATCTGTCCATATTCGGGTCAGGTGTAGCCGGCAAGACGGGCTATGACCCCACCAAGTTCTTCAACACCTTCGTCAGTGCACGGAGCAATTTCGGCCCCGGTACGCTCAGCGCGTGGACCCCGCAGAACACAGGCTCCGCCACACCGGCCCTCAGTCTCCTGAACCACAACGGCGAAGACAGGACTTCGGATTTTTACTTCGTGAATGCATCCTATTTCAAGTTGCGTAATGTCATGCTGGGATACAACCTGCCAAAGAATATTGCGAGCGCCATAAAAATGGAAGGATTGCGTATCTATGTTTCCGGTCAGAACCTCCTGGCCATCAAATCCAAAAAGTTCACGTCCAAAGATCCTGAAAGGGCCAACACATTTGACCTCTGGCCTGTACCAACTGCCGTCACCTTCGGGATAAACGCCAACTTCTAACTTTTAAAGCTCAGATCATGAGAACAAATAGCATAAAAATATTCATAGCGGCCCTGATCGTACTTTCGATGGGCTGTAAGAAGTACTTGGATTATAAACCCCAGGGGTATCTGTCCGCCAGCGATCTCTCCACACCAACTGCCGTCGATGGACTGGCTACAGCCGCCTATGCAGGTATCGCCAATGACTGGTGGGATGCACCTATCACCAGCATGTGGGAATATGGCAGCGTACGCTCCGACGACGCATATAAGGGTGGGGGCGACATCGGCGACCAGCAGCAGATGGATAAATACGAACAATTCTACCTGCTCAATTCTTCCAACAACGGCGCAGGTGATTTCGGATTTCCCGGTACCTGGATCAGGGCCTACTCGGCTATTTCCCGTTGCAATACGGCTTTACGGGCACTGAACGGCCTGACGGATGCCCAATTCCCCCAGCGGAAGACACGCATCGGAGAAATGCATTTCCTGCGGGGACATATGTTCTTCCTGTTGAAAGTGCTGTTCAGGAACATACCCTGGTTCGATGAGACACTGACAAATGACCAGATCCTGAAAGTGTCCAATACCATGTCCAACGATTCCCTCTGGCTAAAGATCGAAGCGGATTTCCAGGAGGCGGTGAACGATCTGCCGCCTACACAACCCGGCCAGCCGGGAAGGGCCAACAAGTATTCTGCCGAAGCTTACCTGGCCAAAGCCCTGCTGTACCATGCCTATACACAAGATGACCAGTACAATGTCACCGGCATCGACCAGGCGAAGATGCAGCAGGTGATCACGCTCACCAATGACGTGATCACCTCCGGGAATTATGCGCTCAACCCCGACTTTGCCTTCAACTTCCTCGATGGCCATGACAACAGCCCCGAGTCGGTGTTCGCCATACAATATTCTATCAATGATGGTACGGTCATCGGCGGACGATTGAGCATGTCCACCAGCCTGAATTATTTTGCGGGCGCCCCGCAGTACGGCTGCTGCGCCTTCCATATTCCCAGTCAGGAATTAGTGAACTCCTTTGGTACGGATGCGAATGGGCTTCCCAAATTCACCACTTTCAATGATGCCGTGCTGACGGATGACAGTCTCAAACCCGCCGGAGCTCGCGTCGATCCGCGTATCGATCATACTGTCGGGATACAGGGGCATCCGTTCAAGTACAATGCCGCGTTGCCTTATGACCATAGCTGGGAAAGGCTGGCGGGCGTATACGGCGGGTTTGGTACGATGAAAGAGCTGCAGCTGGCCACCTGCGCCTGTTTTAAGAAACTGGGACCATTTTACGGGACCTCGGTAAATATGGATATCATACGGTTTGACGACGTCCTGCTGATGAACGCGGAAGCGCAGATCCAGACAGGCAATCCCGCTGCCGCCTTACCCCTGATCAACCAGATCCGCGCCCGTGCAGCCAATAGCACAGGGTTGTTGAAAAAGGCGGACGGCACCTTCCCCAGCAATTATAAGATCGACATTTACAAGCCTGGCGTGAATATTCCCGTATGGGATCAGGCAACGGCATTGACGGCATTGCAATGGGAGCGCAGACTGGAGTTCGCCATGGAAAGCCCGCGGTTCTTCGACCTCGTGCGCTGGGGCATCGCCGCCGAGACGCTCAATGGATATTTTGCCATCGAAAAGACAAGGCATCCTTTCCTTAGCAGCGCCCATTTCACAAAAAATCAGCACGAATATTTCCCCATTCCGCAGGAACAGATCACCTTTACTAACGGACTCTATCAACAGAATAAAGGATATTAATATGAAGCATGCAGCATTGCCAATTTTATTTCTCCTCTTACTGTCATCAGTCGTACGGCCGCAGGATGGGCCGGCTCCTACACCTCAGTGGCGACCCGTTTATCACTTTACGCCGCTGAAGAACTGGACCAATGATCCCAACGGGCTGATCTTTCTGGATGGTAAATATCATCTCTACAATCAGCAAAACCCTTATGGCATCGGATGGGGTCATATGAGCTGGGGACATGCCACCAGTACCGACCTGGTGCACTGGGAACACCTGCCCCTTGCTATGCCCGAGACCATCGATAAGGATACTACCTGGCGATTCTCCGGCAGCGCGGTTTGGGATAAGAACAACAGCAGCGGTCTTTGTAACCCCGGCGGATGCCTTATCGCTGTCTATACGGCCGACCAGCCTAATCTGAAAAAAGAGTCGCAATTCATTGCATATAGTAATGATCGTGGCAGGACCTTTACGAATTACGCGAACAATCCGGTGATCGACCTGCAGAAAAGGGATTTCCGGGACCCAAACGTAACCTGGAGCACACAATTGAATAAATGGTTGATGGTGGTGGCGTTGCCACGGGAATACAAAGTACGGTTTTATGCGTCCTCCAATCTGCGCGACTGGGACCTGCTTAGTGAGTTCGGCCCGGGAGGATATACAAGGGCTGCGTGGGAATGCCCCTTCCTCGTGCCACTGACGGTCGAGGGGAAGAAAGGGCAGGGCAGCGAAAAATGGGTACTGGTGGTGTCCGCCGGCGGCGCTGAAAAAGGTACCTATATGCAATATTTCACGGGCATGTTCGACGGTCGGACCTTTACGAATGACAACCCTTCCGATACGGTGTTGACGCTGGACTATGGGGATTGTTTTTATGCGGCCATCCCCTGGAACGGGACGCCCGGCAAGGACAAGACCTATATAGGATGGCTCACGCCGGGGCCCCAGGCAACTTATCCATGGACAGGGCAGATGTCCATTCCCAGGGATTTGTCATTGAGGGAGACTCCCCAGGGCCTCCGCCTGGTCCAGACACCAGCCTCCCTTATCCGGAATAAACTCGCCGATCTCTCCCATCACCGGGTGACGGAAGCCAAAGACATTGCTCTCCGCCCGATAAAAAAATGGAAGGCGATGCCCGGCAATGCTTATTGGATCGAGACCGACATTACCGTGGACGCCGGAGCCAATGCGGGCTTCCTGCTGGCAGCAAAAGACAGCATCACTGGTACCAGGATCGGATATGATGCCACCCTCCATCAACTTTATGTGGACCGGAGTCATGCTGGTGGCGGGAAGATAAAACCAGGGCGCGAGATACAAACCATCAGCCTGAATAATACCGGGCAAGCCGGGTCCGCCGCGCCTACGCGGAAAACTATCCACCTGGAGATACTGGTCGACAGGTCCAGCCTGGAAGTGTTTGCCGATCATGGTCTGTATGCCTTGTCGACACATATATTCCCGGATGAGGACGCCAACTCCATCTATCTTTTTTCCAATGGAGGAGATGCAGTAATAAACGCTATAAAGATATGGGACCTTTCGCCCGTCCATTGATAGTAATTGGCCTCCTTCTCTCTTTTGTACTGAAGGGAAAGGCGCAGGTGCCAGCACAGGTTCTGCCGGCGTTCAGTTTTTTGGGTGCCGGTAAGCAGGCTTTTACCAACAAGGACCTGGCGCAGGACCGGCCGCTGTTCTTCCTTTTTGTAGACCCGGATTGCGAACATTGTCAGCGTGCCGTGCATACCATCGGGGAAAATCACGCAGCTTTCCGAAATGCAGCCATGTATGTGATCAGCCTGGACAGCCGGGAGAAACTCAGTTCATTCATGGATAAATACGGCGGGGCGTTGAATGGACAAAAGAATGTGTTGTTATTGCAGGATAATCTGAACCAGTTCATAGTACGGTTCAAGCCCCGCCGGTATCCTGCCATGATGTTGTATTCGCCGAAAGGTCAGCTCATCGATTACGAGGACAATCCGGAGTCGGTATTTCGCATTGTCAATCAGCTTAAGCTCGGGACGAGTCGGCCTCGGTCTGGAACGAATCCGCCGCCCAAGCCCGGAACGAAATGAAAAAGATCCTGTTTTGGCCATCTGTTGCGCTCGTGACCGTTGTGCTCACGACGCAGGCCGGCTGCCATCAGCCGTCGGCCTTTTTTATACCCTTACCGTCCTCTGAGACGCACATCGACTTTGTCAATACACCTGTATCCAGACCGGGTTTAGGCATCCTCGAGTACATCTATTATTACAATGGCGGAGGGGTGGCGGTCGGCGACATCAATAATGACGGTCTGCCGGATATTTATTTCACCGCCAACAGCAAGGGGCATAATAAGCTATACCTGAACAAAGGAGGTTTTCAATTCGAAGACATCACCGAACGGGCGGGCGTAGCCGGTACAGCCGACTGGTGCACCGGGGTGACGATGGCCGATGTCAATGGCGACGGCCTGCTGGATATCTATGTATGCGCGGTGACCAATACACATGGGTTGCAAGGGCATAACGAATTGTTCATCAACAATGGCAACGGCACATTTACGGAGAGCGCTGAGAGGTACGGACTGGCATTCTCGGGATTTTCCACGCAGGCCGCTTTTTTCGATTATGATCATGACGGCGATCTGGATTGTTTTATACTGAACCAATCCGAGCACCCTAACCAGCACATTGTGGATACCTCTAACCGTCACCGGCCTGACCCTTATTCCGGTGGACGATTGTTCCGGAATGATATGGTGAATGGGGTCCCAAAATTCACCGACGTCACAGCACAGGCCGGTATTTACCAGAGCAGCCTGGGTTATGGATTGGGGCTTGGCATCGCTGACCTCAACAACGACGGATGGGATGATATATACATCGGCAACGATTTCCATGAGAATGACTACTATTATGTCAACAAGGGTGATGGCAGCTTTGCCGAAAGTGGCGCTGATCATTTCAGACATTACAGCCGGTACAGTATGGGGAATGACATCGCCGACTTCAATAACGATGGTCAGCCTGACATCGTCACCGTGGACATGCTTCCACCCGATGAAAAGACACTCAAGACCTATGGCAACGGCGAACACCTCGATACCTACACGCAAAAGATAACCCGCAACGGATACCAGCATCAGTATTCCAGGAATTGTCTGCAGGTCAATAATGGGAATGGTGTAAGCTTTAGTGATATAGGGCTGATAGCGGGGATCGCTGCAACGGATTGGAGCTGGAGTCCGCTCCTGGCAGACCTCGATAACGATGGCAAAAAAGACCTCTTTATCTCCAGTGGCATCGAACGCCGGCCACTCGATCTGGATTTTATACAATTCTTCTCGAATATCCGCGATCCCAGGCAATATGGAAGTCCCGAGCAGCTGGAAAAGACCCTGCTGGATAAAATGCCACAGGGCTATGGTCATCCCTATCTCTTCCAGGGGGATGGTCATATGCATTTCACCGATGTCAGCTCATCATGGGGAATGGCGGGCCTGTCGGGTTGTTTCAATGGAGCTGCGTATGCCGATCTGGATAATGACGGCAAGCTCGATGTGGTGATCAATTGCCTGAATGCGCCGGCGACGATACTGAAGAACAATACACCAGTCAAACATTATCTTTCCCTTGCCTGTAAGGGAAATGGCTTGAATACCCCCGGCATCGGGGTGAAAGTCTGGATCTTTACGGGAGGGACGATGCAGTACCAGCAACTGATGCCCACGCGGGGGTTCCAGTCTTCCTCCGACCCGCGTCTTCATTTTGGACTGGACAGCCTTCAGATAGTTGACAGCCTGCTGGTAGTCTGGCCGGATCAGCATTGCCAGCTGCTCACACATGTCCGCGCCGATCAACATCTGATGCTCCGACAGCAGGAAGCCCGGCAGCCTTTTGTATATCGGGATCATTTCCCGGGCGGCCGACAAGGCCATTTCCCCGACAAACAGCCGGCCCTGACAGATATTTCTCAAACTATCCGGACTGGATGGCGACATAAAGAAGATGCATTTATCGACTTCAATACCCAATACCTGATCCCGCATTTGGAGTCGACACGGGGGCCACGGATAGCCGTAGCCGATGTAGACAAGGATGGATTGGACGATCTGTTCGTTTGCGGAGCGAAGGGGCAGCCCGGCGCCCTGCTGATCCAGGGAAAGGATGGGAACTTTCTCCCTGCCGGTACGGACCCTTTCATCCGTAACGCCGCCTCCGAAGGTGTCGATGCCGTATTTTTCGATGCAAACAATGACGGCAGCCCTGATCTCTATGTAGTCAGTGGTGGTAATGAATATGCGGATGGGCATCCGGCCCTCGCCGACCACTTGTATATCAACGATGGCAAAGGGCATTTTACCGAACCATCGGGAACGCTGCCTGCTATGCTGACGAACAAATCCTGTGTGGCCGTCGCCGATATCAATAAGGATGGCAGCCAGGATATTTTTGTGGGAGGTCTCACGGATGCGAAACGATATGGCTATCCCTCACCCTCCTATCTGCTGCTGAATGATGGCAAGGGGCATTTCAAGCTGGCGGACACATCGGCGATCCGGCTGGACGAGTTAGGTATCGTAACTTCCTGTGCTTTTGCCGATGTCGATAATGATGGATGGCCCGACCTGGTCGTAGCGGGGGAGTGGATGCCGCTAAAGATATTTATCAATCATAAAGGTGTTTTCCGTGAGTCGGATATTGGCAATTCCAGCGGTGTCTGGCAAAATATTTATGTGACGGACGTCAACGGGGATGGACATCCCGATATCATGGCTGGGAACTGGGGGCATAATTCCAAATTATATGCGGGCAAGGACGGACCGCTTAAATTGTATGTAAAGGATTTCGACAACAATGGTTCTGTCGAACAGGTGATGACGTACACCATCGGGGGTGAAGAATATTCTTTTCTCGGCAAGGATCAGCTGGAATTGGCATTACCAGTCTTAAAAAAGGAACATCTCACGTATGATGAGGTGGCAGGCAGGACCGTTGAGTATCTTTTCGGTCGCCGGCTGGATGATGGTCGTACGCTGAATGCGGTAACACTCAGCTCCACTTGTTTTATCAATGACGGTAAAGGGAATTTTACTGCCCATGTGCTACCGGATGAGCTGCAGCTGGCTCCTGTTTTTGCATTTGCGTCTGTTCCCGTAAACGACCTCACGTCCACCCCCGCGAATAGCAAGAAGGTCTATCTGGCAGCCGGGAATTTCTATGGAGTGCAGCCGTATGAAGGACGTTATGACGCCATGAACCCAACCCTATTCGGCTACAACCCGGCATCCGGAGACCTTCCATACCAATCCCAACTGCCAGTGGCGCCTGGTGAGGTCCGGGATGCTAAATGGATAAACAGGGCGGACGGATCGAGAGTGCTGGTGCTGGCCGTCAATAATGGTCCGCTGGTATTTTTAAAATAAAAAGAGGGGGCTCACTCTCAAAGACCCCCTTTGGTCGAAAACCTGCCCCGTCTAAATAATATCGTTGTTGTCTGGATTATTCTAATTGTTCCGTAAAGTAAACGAGAACACCGACGGCCCAATTGATCATTGAACCATCGGCTGTATTTTTTTCCCAAAAGGAGGGTACCGTTCTCCGTGAGGTCAGGAGCCTCTACTATGATTCACCAGGGTGGTCCCAAAGATGGTCCCGAACAACGTAGAGCCGGCGGTCTTGTCCAATAACAACGCTCTTGCCTGCTGCATCAGTCGGAGACTCTTCTCATCGTTATTGGCAAGAATCACCAGCCTGTTGTTGCTAAGGTCTTTGATGACAATGCCATAGTTCGAGGTGATCAATTCCGCGGATGTTATGGAAGGGACCTCGATGCTGCCTGGACCCGGCAGCTTATCTATCAGAATGTACTGGCTGCCGTTGTTGTAATTCAATGCGAGGCTGCTCGCATCTTCTACGCCGATGAGGCTCCCCAATCTTTTCTCTCCCTGTAGAAGTCGGACAGTTTGTTCCATCCTGGTCTCGGGAGATGTTCTTATTGTCCTTTTCCCGCAGGAGAGGATGCCTGTAAGAAAGAGGGCAGCCAATAGGAGGCCCTTCCCAGTTGACTGAGATGTTTTTGGTTGCATGATGTAAGATTTATGTGAAGAAAAATTTAATGCCTGTCCGTATGCTAATCCCCTTCCTCCAGCGTGAATATCTCCCCTACTTGTTTTTGGAACACACGCGCGATCTTCAATGCCAGCACAGTGGAGGGGATATATTTATTGCTTTCTATAGCATTGATCGTCTGTCGCGACACATGTACTTTTTCGGCCAGCTCAGCTTGAGTGATGTTCAGGATAGCCCGCTCGACCCGGATAGTGTTTTTCATAAGCCAGCATTTTTCAGGGTTCTTCGCTCTTTGTACATCACGAAATTGAATCGCGCTATGAACAGGATCAAGGGAGTGCAAATATTATAGGTCATGATATTGGCGAATAGCGTATCATAAAAAAAGATGATGGAGAACATCATCCACGCTGAATTGACATAGACCGCCCATAAAAGGGATTCCAGCCGGAGCTTGACGGTCCGTTCGTCCTCTTCCTTCTCCCGGGAAAAAGCTATCATCAACAGACCGGTGATCAGCAGCAGACTTCCGACCTCATCTGTGAAGTTGTGCCTATGTATGTTAAACAGAAAACTTTCGCCATCGAACTGGAATTTGCCTTTTCTTCCATACTCCAGGAAGCTTAGCCTGAAGTCCGCATGAAGGACCAGCAGCATTAATATGAAGGAGGGTATGGTCAGCACCCATCCGACGAGTCTGTATTTGTGAGGGAATAGAAATCTTGTTTTCATACCAATCTTTAAATTTTCCAACTAAGGTAAAGCATGCTTTTCAAAAAGTCAAGTAAACTTTACATAAAGTCTGTTAAAATTTACATCTGTTGGCAATTTGCTGATCTTCCATGATGCTTTACATTAATTTAATTTCCTATTTTGAAAAGAAGCTCTATTTTAGATAAGTGTTAACACCTACCCCCTAAATCGAACATTCTGCCGCGCGGATATAGTGCTCTGATTAGTTAGCTGGATTATTCAACCTGAAGGTTCTCCTTTTCCGGAAGGGAGAGGTTTCGTATTCTTTAACCATCGTTAATCTTAATTTATGGCGTTCAATCTACTGGACTCAGTAAAGGCATTATTCACACACGATCTGGTCAGACAGGCAGCTTCATCGCTCGGGGAGAATGAATCAGAAATTCACAAAGCCATTTCCGGCATCGCGCCATCCATACTTGGAGGCATCATCTCCCATGCTAATTCCGGCGTTGAAGAGGCGGGCGTGGTTTTACAGCAGGCCAAGGGCGCAGCCAGGTCAGGTATACTGAATAACCTGGGAAATATAGTAAGGGGTAATATCGCTGCCGATGGCTCCGGCATGCTGCAACGGTTGTTTGGCGATAGGATCGGGCGCATCACCGACGCGTTAGCCGGCTTTGCAGGGATCAAGGAATCTTCTGCTATTTCTCTTATGGCCACGACAACCTCGGGAGCATTCGGTCTTCTAGGCGAGCATGTAATCCAGAATAGCATGTCCGCCGGAGGTCTCTCGAATTTTCTTTCCAGCCAGAGGGCATCTGTGGCAGCTGCATTACCAGCGAATCTGAGCGCCCTGTCCAGTTTCGTCGGTCTGAACTCTACCGGCGCTGCAGCAAGACCGAGGACCCCTGTTGCCGTCCATCCCCCAACACCAGACAGTACCCGCAAATCCTGGTTAACTCCACTATTGTTAGCCATCGGGGCTATCGTCCTGGTTTGGGTGATTATAAAAGCATGCTCGGGAGGTCCTTCGACAAAGGCATCTCAGGAAGAATCAGCAGCAACCTCAGATTCGTCCTCGACTGTAACCACCATGCCCGCCTCTATAAAAGTGCAGCTCCCCGATGGAACAGAGTTGGATGCTTATAAAGGCGGCATCGAGGACAAGCTCGTAGCCTATTTAAATTCCACCGACCCGGCCGACAGCATCAGCAGCAGCCGCTGGTTTGACTTCGACAACCTGAATTTTAAGACCGGCAGCGCAGAGCTCACCGACTCCAGCATGAAGCAAGTGCAGAATCTCGCAGCTATCCTGAAGGCTTATCCTAAAGTAAGCCTGAAAATAGGCGGTTACACCGACAAGACAGGCAGTGAGCAGGAAAATATGAAATTGTCGCAGCAGCGCGCCGATGCAGTATTGGACGCCTTGAAAAAAGTCGGCGCATCCGCCGCCCAGCTGGTAGGGGCGCAAGGCTACGGCTCCCAATTCGCCAAGGCTGCGGCAAATGCGCCGGATGAAGTCAGGCGGGCAGACAGAAGGATCTCCGTCAGCGTACGAAGCAAATAAGTTTATTCACCATTTAAATACCTATCACATGTTTGAGCAAATCTTACAGACAGTAAAAGAACATCTCGGCAACAACCCCGATCTGGCAGCAGCAATCCCTCCAGAACAGGCAGACGCCATTCACCAGGAAATTGCCAATCACATTCACGACAACATTCAAAACCAGGCTGCAGCCCCCGGAGCGGCACCCGCAGCAGGAGCGTCTTCCGGACTGCTGGGCAATCTGGGCGGTATGGCCAGCGGACTCCTTTCCAACATCGAAGGCAGTCTGGCTTCAGGGGGCATCGGCACCAGCGCCGTCACCGGAGGTTTGGTAGGAGCGCTAAGCAGTAAATTCGGCTTGCCTTCTGCAGTATCAGGAGCTATCGCGGCGGCTGTTCCCGGCCTCTTGCAGAAGCTGGTCCAAAAAAATGCACCGGCCGCCTCCTGATCGTACATCATCACTAAACTTTTGTAAAATGAACTACAAAGTATCTGCAAAGTCTCGCATGTTAATGTTTTTCCTTGCCTTTTCCGTACTGCTCACTTCCTGCGGGAATAAAGACAAGGCTATATCAGAAGCTATCGATGCCAAGAAAAAAGAAATGAAAGATCTGGCCGGACTAACGGCAGCCGTTGAAAAAGGTACGGTCACACTCAGCGGACAATGCCCTGATTCCAGCGCCAGAACCATGTGCGAACAAACTATCACCGCCATTCCGGGCGTAAAAAATGTTGTCAATAACATTACGGTCCCCCCTCCGCCGCCTCCACCGGCACCTGTTGTCATTGCGGCTGATGACCCCCTGACGAAAAGTGTTAATGACGCCATTAAGGATTATCCCGGCGTAACAGCTTCTGTAAAGGATGGCGAGATCACACTCACGGGTGATATCAAACGGGCATCGCTGCAAAAGTTGATGATGAACCTGCATACGCTGAAACCCAAAAAGATCAACAATCAACTCACCGTTAAGTAAACAAAGGAGGATAAAGTTATGTCGCTACAAGATAAATACAAGGAGCTGACCGATGCTGCCGGTACGCTGGGCGTCGCCAATCTCCAGGTAAGGGAGCAGGATAATGTCCTCTATGTTGATGGAGAAGCGCCGAATGGCGCGGCCAAGGATCAGCTATGGACTATCTACAACAAGCTGGACCCCGACTTTAAAACCGGCGACCTCGTGATGAATGTAAATGTGTCCCCGGCAGCGCCAGGTACCAAAGCAACAGTAAGTACAGATAGCTCCAATCTCAATATCCGGAAGGGACCGGGCACAGACCAGCCTATCGTCGGCAAGGCGGCCCATAACTCCACCGTAGAACTGGTCAGCAAAACCAACGACCAGTGGTGGCTTGTCCGGACTGAGCAGGGGGAAGAAGGATATGCTTACGCTCAATACCTTTCACCGCAAAGCTAAGCACAGGTAAAGATCCCTGAAACTGCCTTTTAGCGCATCGACTCCCGGCAAGACCGTAACGAGCTCGATGCGCTTTTTTACTTTCTTTCCAGCGACGGCCACCGGGGCACGGTCTGTCACGTCCTTCTCGTCATGTGTGGCATATGCCCTCAAAAGCCCGCTGCGGTGGAAGCTCAGCTTGTCACATACTCTGCCCGCCCGGAGAAAATAGTCGCCCTTCTCCAGGGAGGTGGGATGAAAGTAGGATACCAGGTTAGCCATATCCTCGTTGGATACGCCCATATTGCTGTATTTTCGCTCCGCAAGTGATTTATCACATCAAGCAATTCATTAATATGGTCATAGGACATTTTGGAGTAGGGTTCGGAGCAAAGAAGTTTGCACCCAGAATATCATTGGGAACGTTGTTTATCGCCGTACAATGGGCCGACCTGCTCTGGCCCGTGCTGTTGTTGTTCGATGTCGAGCATGTAGAAGTGCAGAAAGCCAATCCAAAGATCCCGTTGAACTTCACCTATTATCCCATCACACACAGCCTCCTGATGGGAATATTCTGGGGTTTTTGTTTCGGGCTGCTGTACTGGCTGGCCAAAAAGAATGTGAGGAATGCCATCGTGCTGGGAGTTTGTGTGGTAAGCCACTGGGTGCTCGACCTTATTGTCCATCGTCCGGACCTGCCTCTCTTCCCGGATGATTCCGACAAAGTAGGATTTGGACTCTGGAACTATCCCCTGCTGGCCATCCTCATCGAAGCCGCCATTTTTATCACGGGTCTGGTCCTCTATCTCAAGACCACCCGCGCAAAAAAGAAGTCTGGTGATTGGGGGCTGTGGTTGTTGGTTGTATTGCTGGTCCTCAACCAGGTAGCCGGCGCCGTCTCGCCCATGCCGTCTTCGGGACATGCAATTGGCTGGGCGGCTCAGTATCAGTGGATATTTGTGTTGTTGGGGTATTGGGTGGATAGGGGGAGGGAAGTGCGTTAACGCGCTTTTTTCTTGGCCGCCTTCTTCGCCACATCATCCTCATTCACGAGTATATACCCCTTATACTCCCTCCCCTTCATGACCATCGTACGACAGGGCTTCTCCTCCAGCAGCTGATCATGCACTTCCGGATCGACCCTGCACATGATCCTGTCCGGACCTACGCTGATACACATCTTATCATCCACCATGAACGTAAGTCCACGAAACATTTTCTTTTCTTCGACCTTGGGTATATCCATCAGGGCGATACGTATGCGGTCGGCTAATTTTTCGCTGTAAGGCATAGTTAAATATACAAATTTGACGGTCTGTCATAAAAAAATTACCTTTTAAATCTTATTCCCCACGGGATGACGGAAAGAAATAATATTCCCCAGCTGGTCGATCACCTGTTCCGGCACGAATCCGGGAAACTGGTATCCGTCCTGACCAGGATATTTGGAATAGAGAACCTCGACCTTGCCGAGGACGTAGTACAGGACTCCCTTGTAGAAGCCATGACCCACTGGGAATACAAAGGCATACCCGACAACCCCTCCGCCTGGCTCTTCAGAGTGGCAAAGAACAAAGCGCTGACTGTCATCGGCCGGGAAGATCATAAGCGAAAATACATTTCCTCCGTAGTACACTTACTAAGATCCGAGCTCACGGCCGAGCCCGCGCTGAACCATCTCTTCTCGGAAGAGGAGATACAGGACGACCAACTTCGCATGATCTTCACCTGCTGTCACCCTTCCATCTCGCCCGACTCGCAAATCGCCCTGGCGCTAAAAACATTGTGTGGCTTCAGCATCCCTGAGATCGCAAGGGCCTTTCTCACCACGGTGGACAATATCAACCAACGTCTCAAAAGAGCAAGACAATCCATACGCGAAGCAGCCATCCCATTCGACATTCCCCGGGGAAAGGAGCTGGATAAAAGACTGGACGCTGTCCTCGAGACGATCTATCTCCTTTTCAACGAAGGCTACAGCGCTTCGAAAGGCAATGACATCATTCGTTATGAACTTTGTGAAGAAGCCATCCGGCTGGCACAGATAGTAGCAGCAGAAAAGACCATCCAGCCAAAGGAAAATGTAGAAGCGCTACTGGCGTTGATGTTCCTGAATGTCTCCCGATTCAAGGCAAGACAGGACGGCGAAGGCCGCCTCCTCACCATGGAAGAGCAGGACCGCGAACTATGGGACGAACAGCTGAGAGCCATCGGGCTCTACCATCTCCAGGAAGCCTCCCGGAACAACAGTCTCAGCGTCTATCATATCCTGGCGACTATCTCCGCCCAACACAGCATAGCCGCGGACTACGCCTCTACAGACTGGAGCAGTATCCTTTCTCTCTATGACATCCTGATCACCCTGGACCACTCACCTCTCATCCGCCTCAATCGCTCGGTCGCCATCGCCAAGGTCAAAAGCCCCCGGGAAGCCCTCGCCGAGCTGGAAACGATCCGGAACGAACCAGCCATAGACAAATACTATCTATTCCATGCCACCCAAGCCGAGTTCCTTATCCAGGCGGGCGAACATGCACAGGCTTCCGCCGCCCTCGAACAGGCCATCCGGCTGGCCCCCCTGTACTCTATAAAGGAATTATTGACCCGACGCCTCTCCCGGCTGACAACCATCTGATACTCAACAGAAATTTTTTTTTAAGCCCCATGTACCTTTTTGAAAAAGGTAATAGTCATTATAAAAACTACGACAAATGAAAGAGTTCATGTTACTCATCCGCAACGAAGGCGACGGCAAAGCCAGCCTTTCTCCCGAACAGCAGCAGCAGTTCATCAATGCCTGCATGGTCTATATCGAAGACCTTATCAAGAAAGGGAACCTCAAAGGCGCACAACCTCTTATCCGTGATGGAAGGATAGTCTCCGGTACCCCCGGTGCCTTTAAGGACGGTCCTTATAACGAGAGCAAAGAGATCATTGTCGGCTATTATCACATATTGGCAAAAGACATCGACGAGGCCATCGACATCGCCAAGGGCAATCCGGAATTTGCCTTTGTCAAGGGAGCCCGTATAGAAGTACGCCCCATCAAGACCAGGGAAGAGGGCGCTAATAAGGACTATCCGACGGGAAAATAAGCGAAGGGGTCCTACATTTGCTTATCAGTCATTTGAATGGACCAACGCCCGACATACTGGCTTACACGCTGGCTCATACTGAGATGTCTTGGTGTGGTCTATGCCGTGGCCTTTCTTGTAACGATCCGTCAGGTGATCCCTCTTATAGGCGCAGATGGACTGCTTCCAGTAGACACCTATCTCCAACGCATCAGTGACGCCTTGGGTCCGACGACGGGTTTTATACGGCTGCCCTCTCTTTTTTGGATAGGGCACTCTGATGCCACACTGCTGGTGGCCGCGTGGATAGGCGTGATCCTTTCCTGCGTCGTCATCGCCGGCTACGCCAATGCGATCATGCTCCTGGTGCTCTGGTTCCTTTATATGTCCTTTGTCAATGTGGGTCAGGAATGGTATTCGTATGGATGGGAGATACAATTGCTGGAGACGGGTTTCCTGGCAGCCTTCCTTTGTCCCCTGGTGGATGCGCGCCCTTTTTCACGACGACCGCCTCCCATACAGATCATCGTCCTGTTCCGCTGGCTCATCTTTCGCATCATGCTGGGCGCAGGACTGATCAAGCTCCGAGGCGACGAGGTGTGGCGCAATTCCACAGCCCTCTATTATCATTTCGAGACACAACCCATACCAGGTCCTCTCAGCAGATGGTTCCATTTCCTACCCCGCTGGATATTACGATCGGGGGTTTGGTTCAATTGGCTGGCTGAGCTCATCGCGCCATGGTTTGCATTCGGTCCGCGCATAGCCCGTCACGTTGCAGGAGTCATCATCATCCTTCTGCAGATCACCCTTATTCTCAGCGGCAACCTTTCTTTTCTCAACTGGCTGACCATTGTCCCTGCGCTGGCCTGCTTCGACGATGGTTTTTGGTCCGGAATAATGCCCCGCGCCCTTGTCCGTCGTGCCACGGCTGCGGTGGAGAATGCTGAATCGTACCGACCGATGGAGATCGTCGCATGGATCATCACCGGCATCATAGGATTCCTTAGCATCCAGCCTGCTGTCAACATGCTGTCACCGCAGCAGATCATGAATACGTCCTTCGATCCGTTGAACCTGGTCAACACATATGGCGCATTCGGGTCTGTGGGGAAGGAGCGGATGAACGTAGTGTTCGAAGGGACCATGGACAGCATCCCTGATGACAAGGCCAACTGGAAAGCCTATCCGTACAAAGGTCTCCCCGTGGCGCTGGACAAGCCATCACCACAAATAGCCCCTTACCAGCTGCGCCTGGACTGGGAAATGTGGTTTGCCGCCATGTCCACGCCGGACGAATATCCATGGACGTTAACATTGGTTGGGCGCCTGCTGCATAACGATCCGGGTGCTGTTGGCCTCTTTGCAGACAATCCATTCCCCGGGCGGCCGCCACGCTTTATACGCTGCATTCTTTATCGCTATAAGTTTGCTCCACCGGGGAATAAAGAGCATCTGTGGTGGACGCGTGAAAGAATTGGCGACACCTGGCTGCCTGCCATGTCCGCAGATGACCCAAGGCTGGGGCCTGCCCGGTCTGCAATGTCTCGCTAACTTTTCTTACCTTTTGTACGATGCAGGATCGCGCTCAGATATATAAGCTCCTCTTTATACTGTCTTTTATCGCTATGGCCTGTCATTCCGGGTCATCGCGGCAGGATCAGGTGAACAGGGATACATTGGCCCCTGCACCCATCGATACATCCCTGATCGGCGTCTTTAGCGAACCATCCACTTACAGATTTGACAGCGTTGCCCTGGACTCATTTTTTGCCACCTACCGTGCCCTTACTCCTTATGCAAAAGATGTAAGACAATTCTACCGCCAACGCAATTACGCATTTGCCTGGCATGATAGTACGGGCCAGATCGAACAAGCAGCCAATCTCTATAACAGGATCAGACGGTTGTCCGAGGAAGGCATCAGCAGCGGGATACCTTATTCCAGGCAGTTGGATACCCTGATGATGAGTACGGAGAAGGCCCCGCCGGATGTCGAGATACAAGAGGAGCTTCTTTTAACTTCGATGTATTTCTTTTTTGCAGAGAAAGCCTGGGCAGGTCTGCCTGAATCACAGACAAGAAAGATAGCCTGGTTCCTTCCCCGAAAAAAAGCCAGCTCCCTGGACTGGCTTCAGTCCTATCTCAGCTCTACCGACAGCGCGATCAAAGAGAAAGAACCTATTTACCGGCAATACTTCCTGTTAAAAAAATATCTGCAACGATATACATCCATCCAGCAGCAGGAGGCCTGGCTACCCTTATCCCTTGAAAAGAGATCCTATCGCCCAGGCGACACGGGCTTTGTGATAATGGAGATCAAACGACGTCTGCATATCCTTGGCGATATGTCCAGTCAGGATACCAGCAACAGGATAGACGACACACTAACGAATGCCATCAAAAAATTCCAGCACCGGATGGGTTTAACCCAAGACGGTGTCATCGGCAAATCATTCATAACTGCGCTAAATGTACCCCTGCAAAAAAGGATCAGTCAGATCATGATCAATATGGAACGAAGCCGCTGGCTTCCCGACACCGTGCGGGGGGAATACCTGGCTATCAACATCCCCGAATTCAAATTGCATATGTACAGGGATGACTCGCTGTTATGGGATATGAAGGTGGTGGTGGGGAAAGCTATTCATAAGACTGTCATATTCTCCGGCGCCTTGAAGAACATCGTCTTCAGCCCCTATTGGAATGTTCCGCCGGGCATCCTGAAAAACGAAGTATTACCGGGAATAAGAAAGGACAAGAACTATCTCGACCGACATCACATGGAGTGGAATGGAAGCAATATCCGGCAGAAGCCGGGCCCATGGAACTCGCTGGGTGGCGTGAAGTTCCTTTTCCCGAACAGCTATAACATTTATCTGCACGACACGCCTGCCAAAGACCTTTTTGATAAGAGCAGCAGGGCCTTCAGTCACGGTTGCATCCGGCTGGCCGAACCGGCGAAACTGGCGGCCTGGCTCCTTCGTGATGACCCCCAGTGGACCCCGGAAAAAATACAAAAGGCCATGCACGCGGGTGTTGAAAAATGGGTCAGTGTAAAATTTCCTTTCCGGGTATTCATCGTCTATTTCACTGCCTGGGTGGACAGCCAGGGTAATCTCAATTTCAGGAATGATATTTATGACCGGGATTCCCGCCTGGAGAAAATGCTCATGCGTTGAACAGGTCCCCCGACCATCTAATTACACTATATTATCGGATCCTTGTGAAGATCACTATTTCAGTTTAAAAATTATCAAATTTTAGTACTTGGAGTACGAAAAACAGAGAAAAAATAAACCAATTCTCGAACCTTTGAAAAGGAGGTGCCGCGCGGCCATCATACTGAGAGCAAATTCCGCGAACATAAGGGCGGTTACACGTTCGAATGACTGGGCGGGACTCATGCGTTGAGCAAGTCCCGTAACTCTTCCAGCCTCCTTTTCTGCCTCCGGTAAATCCTGTTTTCAAAGCCGCTGGCATACCATGCCCCCAGCAGGAACAGCACGACACCCACGGAAGTCCACCAGGGCTTCTCTCCCTCCCATAGACCAAAAAGAATAAGCCCTCCAATGACAAAGATATTCCACCGCATGAGCTGTGAAAGCCTTACCTGATAGTCCGCAACAGCCAGCCCATATTGCAGCTCGCCCTGCACGCTTCTGTCAAATTGCCTGCTCGCCGCCCTTCGCCGCACCCGGCCGATGACTACCAATAGTGCAACGACGAACATCCACGCGGAAAGGCAGTAAATAAAAAAGTTCTGTCGCGCGCTCGTGGTATTCGTCCATAGCGTGAAAATCCCCGCACCCAGCCATACCATGATGATCAGCCACTCGGTGAAGTTCGTAATACGCAAGGCCTTTGCCTTTTTCGACAGTATGCGGCGGTGCAGCTCAGCCGTATCGATGTTGTACGGCATCTGCTTATTCTGGGCGCTCCAGATATTTTGTACTTCCTCAAATTCCATAAAGGTCCTGTTTTTGAGATCTGACAATAAGCTTCTTTTTGATACGATTGATCTTTACACCGACATTCGATTCCGTGATACCCATGATGACAGCCATTTCCTTATAGCTAAAGCCTTCCAGCAACAGCAAGGCCATCGATCTGTCGATGACATCCATCTGATGGATCTCTTCATACAGCCATGCCAGCCGTTCGTCTGCCACGAGGACGGGCTCCATCAATAATACCTGTGCAGTCTCCAGGTCTTCGGTCTGGCGGCGTCTTTTTTCCTTGCGTGTCCAGCTAAGGGCGGTGTTGATGGCTATACGGTAGATCCAGGTAGAGACAGCACAATTCTTCTTCCAGACAGGAATAGATCGCCATACCTGGATCACTATCTCCTGGAAGAGGTCGTCCATGTCCATGGCTGTGACGGTATAAGTCCTCACTATCTTGAAGAACAGACCTTTATACTGTTCCAACCAATCTCTGAAAATATGTTCCTGCTCTTGTGATGTCAACTGTCGGATGTTTTACAATATTAGTTGCGTAAAAGGGCCGGATCCTTACAATTTCAAACTATTTTCTATATTTGGGGTCATCCCATTGTATGAAGGCTCATCAGCATACCATCTTCATTGCGCTGGCTACCTTCATTGGCGCTACACAAGCGCAGGCGCAATCCTCCCGTATGGAAGCCATCGGCTTCTCTCATGTCCAGATCACCGACTCCTTCTGGAGCCCGCGCATCGATAAGGTCACCCGGGTCACCATACCCGTATGTATCGATCAGACGGAGGTAAAAACACCCCGCATCCGCAACTTTGAAAAAGTAGCGCGACATGCCGGCGAGAAGCATGAAGGCATCTATTTTGACGACTCCGATGTATACAAAGCCCTCGAAGCCATCGCCTACTCGCTCAAGAATCACCCCGACAAGACCCTGGAGGCTAAGGCCGACGAATGGATCGACAAGATTGCCAGGGCACAGCAGCCGGATGGCTATCTCAATACCTACTACACGCTCAATGGACTGGATCAGCGCTGGACGGATATGGAAAAACATGAAGATTACTGCGCGGGTCATCTCATCGAGGCTGCTGTAGCTTATTACAATACCACGGGCAAGCGGCGGCTGCTGGACGTCGCCACCCGTCTGGCAGACCACATCGACGTCACTTTTCGACAGACGGGCCGTCATTGGGTGTCGGGACATGAAGAAATAGAGCTGGCCCTTGTAAAATTATATAAGACCACGGGCAACAACAAATATCTCGACCTCGCTCAATGGTATATCGAGCAGAGAGGGCATGGCTACGGCAAGGGAGTGATATGGGACCAGTGGAAAGATCCAAAATATTGTCAGGATGACGTGCCTGTACGCGACCAACGGGAGATTGAAGGCCATGCTGTCCGGGCCATGTACCTATATACGGGCGCCGCCGATGTAGGTGCGGCAAAGGGAGATTCCGGTTATATGACGGCCATGAAACATGTATGGGAGGACGTGATCTTCCGGAACATGTATATCACAGGCGGCATTGGCTCCTCCGGAAAGAACGAAGGCTTTTCCGTGGACTACGACCTGCCCAACCACCAGGCCTATTGCGAAACCTGTGCCTCCGTGGGCATGGTGCTGTGGAACCAGCGGATGAATCTTCTCACCGGCGATGCCAAATACATCGATGTGCTGGAAAGAAGCCTGTACAATGGCGCCCTGGATGGACTCTCGCTTAGCGGCGACCGGTTTTTCTACGGCAACCCCCTTGCCGCTGACGGAAACTACGGTCGCAGTGAATGGTTTGGTACGGCCTGCTGTCCCTCCAATATCGCGCGTCTGGTAGAATCACTGGGGAACTACATTTATGCCTCATCCGACAATGCTATTTGGGTCAATCTTTTTGTAGGCAGCAATACCACAGTGCCCCTGCGGGCGGGTAATGTACAGATCGCACAGCAGACGGCCTATCCCTGGGACGGCACGGTAAAGATCACGCTCAACCCGGCAAAGGCACAGTCCTTCCCCTTGTATATCCGCATCCCGGGATGGGCGCAGGGGCAGCCTGTACCAGGCAATACATACCATTATGCCGACGGGTTGGATAGCAGCTTCAGGCTCACATTAAACGGTGCGCCTGTAAAATATTCCGTTCAACAGGGATATGCTGTCATAGAGACCAAATGGAAAAAAGGGGATGTCGTCATGCTGGGCTTGCCCATGCCAGTCAGACGGATCGCCGCTATCGACAGTGTCAGGGCCGACCAGGGTCGCGTGGCCTTACAGCGTGGACCGCTGGTGTATTGTGTGGAGCAACCGGACAACGCCGGTAAGGTAAAAAGCTTTGTTGTACCCGACGATGCCGTATTCCACGCTTCTTACGACAGGAGCACCCTCGGAGGGGTCGTTGTCATTACATCGGAATTGCCCGTATTAATACCCGATGAGACAAAACAAAATATCAAAACTGTAAAAGAACCTATTACTGCCATCCCCTATTTCTCCTGGGACAATCGGGGGAATGCCGAAATGCAGGTATGGCTCCCTGTTAAGATCGGGTCTGTTACCATAAGGACAGGGAATGGTGAAGATTAGCTTTTCAACGTCAGCCCCCAATCCCACAATTCATACGCCGTTTACGCAGGTTCATACACCCTTCCCTTCCCTTCACATGCCCCGCCCGGCATCTTTGCAAAAAAATAAAGAACTGTTATGAAAAAGATCTTACTCTCAGCTGCCCTTGCCGGAATTTCATATTTCTCCCATGCACAGGTCAGCATCGACCACATCAGCTATGGCGTCAAAGGTGGTCTAAACCTGGCCAGCGTGAAAGGAAAAGACGTTGAAGGCACCAGCACTCTGGTCGGATTTCACGGCGGCGTACAAACGAACATCCCCCTGGCGGGCGGCTTCACCCTGCAACCAGAACTTTTTTACTCTGCTGAAGGGACAAAAATGAAGGTGGAATTGCCCGGTGACGGCGATGCGATCATCGAAACTACTGCCAAGACCCACCTCAACTACCTGAACCTCCCCGTGCTCTTGCAATATCAGCATGCCAGCGGCGCCTTTGCCGTGACAGGTCCGCAGATAGGATACCTGCTCTCGGCGAAATTAAAAGCAGAGGGCATATCCGAAGATGTGAAGGAATCGTTCAACAAGATCAATTTTGGCTGGACCCTGGGTGTGGGCTATGTCATTCCCACTACTTCCATAGGCATCGATGTACGTTACAACTTCGGGCTTACCAAGTTGGCAAAAGGCGAGGACGGCCAGCCTTCGGCAAAAGCTTTCAGCCGTGTGTTGCAGGCGGGCGTATTCTACCGGTTTTAGAGGTCTATATACATGTTAGTTTTAATCCTACCCTGGTTATGTTTTGAAATAACGAGCCTGCTATGCAGGCTCGTTAAAATTTGTACGATACCGTAGCTAGGAACGACCTGGGTGCGATGGGATTGATGCTGTACCGATCGTGCACCAGGTAATTCAATGTATTTGTCAGATTGGATAGCTTGGCAAGTATGCTCAGCCGGCGGAAACAATACCCTGCAGAAAGATCGACTGTCGTAAAGTCGCTCAATGCTATCTGTCTGTTGAACGCCGGTGTTTGTCCCACCGTATTCTGGTTGCCGCCAAATCGTTTGCCGGTGTAGAATACAGCGACACCCAGCTTCAGTCCCTTCAGGGTTGTATTGGTGAAAGTATAAAACAAAGTAGTGTTGACAGTACTCTGCGGGCTGTTGTTCAGCCTCTCCCCTTCCACCACCGAACCTTTGCCACCCGGCGAATGTGTATAGCGGGCATTGTTATAGGCATATCCGGCGATAAAGTACAGGTTACTCGACAACGTTCCGCTGATGTCTACATCGAAGCCGTCACTGGTAGTCTCTCCCGTAAGCTCTTTGATATTGGTATTCGTATTGGGGCTGCCATCTGCCAGTGTAAGGGCCTGCTGCGCCAGGTTGCTGTTCCGGATCCTGTATACGCTGAGGTTGGCGCCAATCCTGCCCTGGAAGAAGATGCTTTTCCAACCCGCCTCGTAGTCGTCGATGATGGAGGGCTTTAGGGGATTATTGTAGATATCCGTACCGGTGTTGACGGTGAAACTATTGGCATACGCCACATATACGGACATGTTCTGCACCGGCTCATAGATGATCGCGCCTTTCGGAGAGAAGGCATTGTTATAAGCATTGGCGCCCAGCGTTGTCGTATTCTTTATATAGTTATAGGTGACGGGCGCCTTTGTTTCGAGGTACGACCAGCGCAGACCGGCCAGTACCTTTAGTTTCGAAGTGATGGAAATAAGGTCCTGTACATAATACCCCAGGTTGAAATTGGGTGATACCGTCCTGCCCGTGTCCAATGCATCGGGAACATCCGTACGTTGTACATACTTGCTCATGTCGAGAATATTGATCTTGTCATAAGCGGTACCGACGACACCGGTGCTGCTGGTGAGCCTGAATGCATCGCTCTGTGTTTTGATGCGGACATAGCTTGTACCTACCAACACCTGGTGGCTGATCGCTCCCGTCCGGAACTTTCCTGTCAGGTCGGCTTGCAGCGTAGAATTGACCTCCTTGCTGCGGGCTCGGCTGAGGGCCCTGTTCCAGTTTCCAAGACTGTCGATGGCATTGTTAGGCGCACCAGCCCCATAAGTGTCTATATTCACGACCTGCCCGCCGGCGATGACATTCAATTTCCAATTCTCGTTGAATTGATGGGTGATCACCGCAGAGCCGGAGGCTGTTTTGGAATGATAATATGCCCAGCTGGTGTTGATATAACGGCTGCGGCTGGCAGGTATAATGGAATTGATATTTTGGTTCAGCGCGCCGATGCCCATATCCGGTGTGAAATTGGCATCCAGATAGTCACCTTGGAGAAGGATGGTAGTCTTTTTACCAAGCTTGTACAAAAGGGAGGGGTTGACGTATTTCCGTTGTGTATGTACCTGGTCGCGATAGCTGTCGGCATGTTCATAAGTGCCTACGACGCGAAAGGCCAGATTGTCAGTAATGGGGCCATAGACATCCACGACAGGCTTGTACAGATTGTAGCTGCCTGCATTCATCGAGACCTCGCCACCCCAGTCAAACCGGGGTTTTTTAGTGACCATGTTGACGATAAGGCCCGCTGATGTGTTGCCATACAGCATAGCGGAGCTGCCTTTGAGCACCTCAATCGATTCGAGGGTGCTGGCCTCGGGGAAGCCGGCTGTATTGCTGACGATGCCGTTCTTGAAAATGCCGCCCGTGTTCCCGGCAACGCCGATAGTATATCCCCTGGCGGAGAAAGTTTCTGCTACTCCTAATCTTTGCTGTGTGAGCGATACGCCGCTGACATTCTTCAGCACATCCCCCAGACGCATGGCCTGCTGATCCTTGATCACCGTGTTGCTGACAATGCCGGTGGCCTGAGGATTTTCCAGGGGGGCCAGTCCGGCCTTTCCAAAAGATACGGGCTTTTTGAGGGGGGTCTTATCCGATGTCACCAGGACCTCGTCCAATTGCTTGACCTTATGGGGTAAGGTGTCCGTGTCGTCCTGGGCAAGGTTACCATTTTGGGCTGATGCGATATATGTAATTGATAATAATACAATTAGGAGTAATAGATACTTCATTGGTCAGTTGCTTTGCCGCAAAACTACCGACACCCACTTCCCCAGGCGCCCGCAACTGGTAAAAATGCCTTACGAAATAGGAAAAAACTCCCTGGCTGGGGCCGGCCCATTCACGAATTTTCCCGAAAAAAGAGGAATATATCTGTACCCACGGCCTGTTTTTCCAGCATTCGCAGCATATTGGTAACCTGTCCGCGATGATAGGTCCCGTGATTGACCACCTGGTACAGCGTCTGCCAGAAAGGCTGTGTAACATGGAGTCCCTTCCCGGTAATAAAATGCAATGGCTCTTCCGGATCGGCAGCCAGACGTTTTTTAGCTATGGAGATCTGTTCGTCCATCAGCGGCAGCCACAGGGTTTGCAGGCTCGCATACCCATCCACTACCATTTCCGCCGGTATTTCGGCAAAAGGCACTCCTTTCCACCGTTGCAGCCAGCGATATTCGGCTTCGATGATATGCTGATACAATGCCTTCATCGTGGGGAAGCTGCCGCCCAGCTGCTTATTCCAGTCTTCAGCTGTCAGGTCCTGTAATTGTTGTAGTACTTTCTTATTCGCCCAAACATGATAGTCGATAAAAAAACCTTGATCTTTCATGGGGCCAATTTATCACAAAAAGATTAATGTCCCACCTTAATATAGCCCCATCCGTCCTGTTGCTTCGAAATGATCTCATAAATGCCATCCGGCACTACTTCCACACCCGGCACCAGTTGGCTTTTATCGATGTTGTTCCTTTTTAAGGTCATCTCACATACTTTAAAGCTCGCCTTATTCCCTGCTATTATTTTCTCCACAGCGGCCTGCTGCATCGAACGCCCATTTACAGCCAGATCCAGTCCCTGTCCATAGATTACCACTTCCAGCCGGGCATCCGGGTTGGCATCTTTGATAAGACCTATCTCCCTGACGATGGCCTGCTGGTTGATAGTGTCCTTACTGGACATGTCAAATACAACTTTATAATTCTTAACCTGGGCGCTGACGGCAGCAGTCGTCAGCAGCATGACGCTGAGGTATAAAAGGTATTTGTTCATAAAATAACTCTTTAAGAGCTGTTACATTTTCGGGAATCCCGGGTCTGCCATTACTTCAGCCATTTGCTGCGCATGCCGGTTGCTATGTGCGCCGATGAAAAGTATAAGCTGATAACCATCCAGCATGCCGAAAGGCATTTCAGACACATGGTCCCGGAGGTCATCCTGTGTCGATTTCACGAATGCAATCAGCTTTTCCCGGTTTTCTTTAAAGGAGACCATTGCGTCTTCCATGGTTTTAAATGGACTATTCTCCGGCTTGAACTCATCCTTGGTCTGGACCTTCTTTGCCCGGCTCTCGACCATGGCGATCAGCTGCTCATCTGTCACCTTGATATCATTGCGTTTTTCGGGATTGGCGGGTTGTTTGAGCGAAGCGGCCGTCATCTGCCACAGCGCCTGCTCCGTAACGGCGATATGTTTCATGCAGTCTTCCACGCTCCACCGATCGGGAGCAGGTTTGAACGCCAATTGGGCCGCACTCAGTCCCTTGATCTTGTTCAGCACATCTTCTTCCGTTTCCTTCAGGAATTTAACAGCATAATGTCTTTCCTTTTTTGTGGGAGCATCTTTCACCGGAGAGCTTGCATTTTTTACAGGAATGAAGGAAAGACCCAGGAATACAAATGAGTAAAAGAGGAGCTTTTTCATATACAATCGTTTTAGGTAAAAAATCAGGCCTGGTTCAAATGGGATGGTCAGGAGGTGCAGATTACGGGAGAAGTCACATTAAAAATAATAATAAATTATCAAACTGTAAAATCATTAACAGGCTCAAAACGCCCGGACCCTCGCGTTTTTCCTGGATGACTGCTGGGCACTACCCGTTGGGAGAAACGGGGATTTTACATAAAATGCAAGTGGATCAACCCCCTAATTCTTTATCATCCCTACAAACACCGCATACCCTTCCCCGTTCAGGTGCAACCCATCCTGCCGGGCATATTTCGCGAGCAGATTACCCGATGGGTCGGCGACCCGGGACGCCAGATCAATATATGTAAAACCCGTCACCCCAGCCAGTTGCCGTAACTGTCGATCCATTTCCCGGACCACAGGGTTTTTGCCAATTAGCTCCGGGTATTCCTTCCCTACATTTTCATTGACAGGTAGCACACTCACCACATAGACCCTCGTCGCGGGACTCCCCGCCTTTGCCCACTGCACGATAGAAGAAATATTGCCCACGATCATCCCCACCGGCACATTCTGGGCAATATCATTGATCCCCGCCTCGATAAAGAGCTTTGAAGGATGATGGTCGATGACATCCTGCAACCTGTCAAGCATACCAAAGGTATTGTCACCGGCAATCCCCCGATTGACTACGCTGGCATCATTCAAAAGCTGCCGCCAATCCGCAAATTCGGTAATGCTGTTACCCAGGAAAACAGTACCCCCCTGTTGCAGGGCCTCGCTTCTGAAGAGCGCCACCCTCTCCTGGTAATGCTCGGGAACAAACCGCACAGCGCTATATTTTCTGTACCTGGAGGGTATATCTACTTCCGGGGACTTTAGCTCGGTGATATGCAGTACGCTGATCTTCCATCCTGCGGCGGTTTTTCGAAAGATCATCGTTTCTATAAAATCCAGGTGGAACTTCACTGTATCGGACAAGACAAAGTCGGGATGGCTGCGATAGTCCGCATATGCCGAATGGGCATCCACAAAAACCCGGATATCGCTAAGGGTAAATTTTACGCGAAAAGGTTGGTGGTATTGAATGTTCCGAAAGACGCTGTCGTTGTTCCAAACCTTGCCATCTTCATAGATCACAAAGTCTTCGGTCGTCATCGATCGCAGTTTCACGAAGTCTTTGGCAGCAACGCCGTCAAAATAATCCTGGATCATTTGCCGCAGCAGGGTGGAATCGTCGCCCATTGGGCGTGTCAGGCCGGCGGTCAGCCGGGTCCGGCCAGTGGCCAGTCCAAAAAAGGTTAACAACAGGCAGCCCACCAGCAGGTATTTTTTCATCACCCAATGTACGCTGACTGCCGCAATCCGAATGTGCAGAAATGCTCAATTTCAAGCCTACCCCCTAAAATTGTCCGCTCCAGTTGGCATCAATAAGATTTTAACCATTCTGTACCCTTTCCTTTTCCTCGGTGGCTCCGTCTTCGTGACGGCTGGATTTGAAGGACTGACCAAACCGGAAGACGAAAGTCAGGGTCACTACCCGGCTGTCCCTCTTAAATCTGTAATATTCGGTGGCATTCGGGAAACTGGTGAACCCTTCCATCGCATTGGCGCGGAAGATATCCCGCATGCTGAGCTTGACCGTTCCCTTTTTCTTCAACACCGTCTTGCTGATGCCCGCCGCCATCTGTCCCGTAGCATAAAGTATTTCCTGTATATCCTGGCGGGCCCGGGTTGTATAGAAACCGGAAAGCTCACCCACATACCCCTTCCCAAATGTCAGCTGGTTATCGATATTCACATGCAGCTGATTGATGGTGGTCGTATACTCGTTCCCGTTAAAGCCTCTCAGCTGTTTATGGTTGAATATCGCCGACAACTGCATCGACCACCAGGGCGCCGGACTCAGATTCAGACTGGCCGATATGCCTATATTATACACATGGCCCACATTTCCCTGGGTATAGTAGAGGATGGTCTTTGTCGTATCCGACAGGAAAAGCTGGGAAAAATAATTCGTCGTGAGACTATAGCTGATCCCGGTGGTGAGCAGGTCCTTGTATTGATGGCTTAGCTCGAAATTCCAGGTGTATTGTGGAAGAAGATAGGGATTGCCGGTCAGGTAGGTGTATTTATTGATGACATATGCAAAAGGGTTCAGGTTTTGATATATCGGTCTGTCCGTCCTGCGCCCGATGAGCAGGTTCAGGCTGTTCAACGAGTCCACCTTATAAGAGAGACTGGTGTTCGGGAAAAAACTGGCATAATTACGCGATATGTTGGAGTCAGGCTGCTGGCTGTTACCAGATTGCCGGGCCGTGTAAGAAGTATATTCATAGCGCAGCCCTCCCTGGTAGCTGATCCGCCCGGCCTTTCCTTCATAGGACGCATAGGCTGCCTGGATATTCTCCTGATAGACGAAATGATTGCTTCGGCTGTCGTCCTTCACCCATTGCTGATTTTGCCAGTTCTCATACACCACAGTATTGTCCGTGTGGCTGGATGAGGTCTTCAGACCGGCCTGAAAAGAGGCATCGGGTCCCATCTTCACCGTACCATCCACCTTACCGGAAAAAATATTGATAGTGGTGGGGAAATCACTTCTGAATATTTCATCATAACCACCGGGCCCCGACAGCTGGTTATCGAAATTCTGTTTCCCTTCCAGCTGGTAATGCAGGTAATCAAAGTCTGCGCTGATCTCCGTAGTGCCGGACAGGGTCTGCCGCGCGTTGAGGTTGATGGCTCCGTTCTTGAAAGAGTTGATGGGTGTGCTTCGGGTGAGGATCGAGGAATCCGGAGTCCCATTTGGATTTTGCCAGTCGGCATGGCTTGTATTGTTGCCATGACGGTGGATGTCTACACCGGTGAGCACCAGCCCCAGCGTCGTTCGGGATGAGGGAGTGTAGTCCAGGCCCGTCTTGATCGTATTATTCACCAAAGTGCCGGAGAAATAGGATGGCTGTTCAAGAATAGCCGTGACATTCTGATTGCTGGCGTCATAATATTTCCTGTAAGCATAGAGGTCGGTGAGGTATTTGACATCGCTGTTCGTAAAGTTGAGAAAGCTATTGACCTGCGCTTTCCGGAGGTTAAGTACCAGGCTGTTGTTGGACTTGGGGTATACGCCTTGTCCGTAGGAAGTAGTAATAGCCCCATTGAAGCCGTTGTTGCTGTTCTTCTTTGTCTTGATATTGATGATACCCGCATTGCCCGCAGCATCGTATCTGGCAGGCGGGCTGAAGATCAGCTCGATCTTCGACACCGTTGATGCGCTCATGCTAGTCAGCAGGTTGACGAGGTCCTCCCCGGACAGATACGTGGGTTTGTCATCTATCATGACGAGCACACCCTGTCTGCCATTCAGGGAGATGTTGCCATTCTTATCCATGGTCACGCCCGGGCTCCGCTCCAGTACTTCCTCCACCGTCGCCCCGGTACTGGTCACCGAGGCATCCACGTTCAGGACCGTCTTTTCGCGTCTCACCTCTATAGGAGGTATATGCGCATTTACCGTCACTTCCGCCAGCACATCATGTACGGCCTCCAACACCACCGTATCGCGCTCCGATCCCGGTAGACTGTATTCATGCGTCGTTATGGGCCGATAGGCAGTGGCGCTGACAAGACAGGTATAAGTTCCTTTACCCAGGTCCGTAAAAATGGCCTGTCCATTATTATTTGCTGCCGCGCTGCCAATGAGCTGCCCGGCTTTGAGCAGCCTGACCGTAGCCCCGCTGACAGCCTGGTGCAGCCGGTTGACTACCACGAGCGTAAAGCCGTATTTATCACCGGATTGAGATAATGCCCACATCGATGACAGCAGCAGCCAGCACAATAAAATGTATGTCCTTAGGACGAACCGCTTCCGGCGGTTCCGGTGAATGTTCCTCATGATGTCTGTCAGCACTGAAGATAGGTCATTCCAATCGGAATACACGAAATGAATGGGGCTTTATGACGATAGGAAATATGTACTTTTCCTGTAGGTTTTTTTCTATATAGCTTAAGCCAGGTTTCCTCGGTTCGCCTTGGTAAGCTTGGCCGTTACCCAGGTCCGTGATATGGCTGAACTGCCTGGATGTAAGGAGCTTAACCTCTATCTCCTTATCCAAAAAGGATTCAATTATACACGTATTGTTGTCGTACACATACAGGCTTATTTGTGAAGGGCCTTCCAGCTGCACGTTCAATTGTCTGCACATTACTTCCCGAATTTTATTCAGCACTTCGGCCGGAAGATGGTAGAGATCCGAAAAATTATCCGGTATGGTGAGGATATACAGATGCCCTTTTGAATAATCTGCTTCGTGCAGCAAGGGCCAGCCGCTGGCGCCACTGATCCCGGATGCGATTTCCCACGAGTCATTGGTCAGATATTGCATCTGAGGGATCAAAATGGGCTTATCTGTATGTATCAGCCGGAAACTACCGCTGGCGGTGAAGTCCTGCACCAAAGCCTTTCTGTCTGTATACCGCAGCTCGGCCATATCATTGAACCCCTTATCCTGTATGGCTTTTAACAGTCCCGAAGTGATGACCACCGTCCGGCCTGTGAGCAGCTGCTTTTTGATCTTGTCCACGATGCCGGGATCGAACCTGGCTTCCTCCGTCAATAATATCAGGCTATCCTCTGCGGGGAATTGAGGTTGCATATCCATCGGTAGTCCCACCATTCCCAGGTAATTCTGTAAAAAGTCCTCTCCCGTGGAATGAAAGGGACGATAGCTTTTGATGCCTTTGGGTTTGCCCAGGAACCCCAGCAAACTATCGACTTTCTCAAAAGTATAACCCGCTATGGCAGCAATCGTGGTGGGCCGGGAAGCCGCGCCGCCATTGTAATTGACAGGCTGCATCATCTCATCATAGTCGAAGCTCGTCTTCATTCCCTGCCAGGGCGCGCGGTCGGAAGGATAGATCGGGCGGCTCAGCTGTCTGAAATCAAAGAGGGTCTGTTCAGGCGCCTTGGCAAAAAGAGTGATCCAAAGCTGTTCTGCATACCGGTCTGCCGTGGTCATTCCCCCCGGGTCTACCCATCCGCCGCCATTCCTGCCCGGAGCTATATTCTCGAAATAACGGAAGATATTGTATCCCAGGTAAGGCTGCAGGTGCTGCGCAAACAGCACAGCATCCCTTGTTTCAGTACCCGTATAAATACCGTCGAAGAGCTTCGGTTCTTTTTCGAGATTAAAGCCAAGCCCCTGGAAATGCTCGTACCAGTTGGGGTATTTGACCACTACTTTTACCTTTGGGTTAACCGCCTTTGCAGGGTTGATGATAAGCGTTTGTGCGGCTTCCGCCATCAGGTCCAATCGATATTGTGTCCAGCTCCTATTGCCTTTGTCCTTTATCGCGCCGTCGTCCTTGCAGTTGGTGAAAAAGAAGTCGTCCAGTATAAACTCATCGAAGTTTTTTGCCGTGTATTCGCTCAGCTCCTTTACCTTTTTTCTGTCCTCGGGGCTGCTGTAACAAAAGGTTTGAAAGCGATTGCGCTCGTTGATGGTCAAGGTGATGCCGCCCGCGACGGTTACACCCCTATCCCGGAAGAATTTTTTGGCGATGTCCAATGTGGATTGGTCAACGATCAACAGGTCCCGGTGGGTTTCGAGATATATCTTATCCACCTTCATTTGCCGGGTGATCTCGTTCCAGATGGGTTTTAAATAATTAGCGGTATCCGCCATCAGCTTGACTTCATAGGCCCGGCAATAGATGGATGATCTGAAGTTGCGGTAATGCTGGGCTCTTGTGTTGGTGAGGGAGGCCAGGAGCAGGAGAATAATGGCAAGGTGCTTCATTGAATGGCTGTTTGTTTGCAATAGGAAGGTACGATTTTTATGCAACCGATTGCAATATCCACCTCCCGAAGGTTTTATGCATTTAGATCCGCAGCCGAAAATATATTTTGCCAGCACCTACGCATTACATATATTCAATATATAAACCACCCCTTTAACCGCACAAAATAACCTGTACTCGCAGGTACCTTTTTTTCTAAACCAAAATTGCTTCGCCATGCAAAAATTCCTCCCCTGGGCAGTCGGATGCTGCCTGCTATTTTCCTGTAACAACGCATCAAAAGAACCGTCCACCAAGGACACCAGCGCCTCCACCGCAACACCCGCCCCCCCGCCACAAAGCGAATTTGCCGATGCCCGCTACACCGAGATGAGCAAAAAGGCGATGGCTCAACTAGGCTCGGGAGATGTAACGGCCTGGCTGGATAACTTTGCGGACGACGCCGTCTTTATCTGGTCATCCGGCGACAGCCTTGCCGGCAAGGCGGCTATAGCCAATTACTGGAAAGAAAGACGCGGGAAGGTCATCGACTCCCTCGAATTCACCAATGACATCTGGCTGCCGCTAAAGGTCAATCGCCCTCAAAGAGGTCCCGATATTCCCGGCATTTGGGTGTTAGGCTGGTATCAGGTACGTGTCAAATACAAGAACGGCGCGCACTTAGGATTCTGGATACACCAGGATTGTCACTACAACAATACAGACAAAATAGACAGATATATACAATACATCGACAAGGCGCCTATCAATAAAGCGCTGGGCGTACATTGATCAAACCGGCTTCCCTGGGGGATCCCACTCCCAGGGAAGTTATTTACGAACCGTCAGCTCCGGATATTTCTCATCTCCCTTTGCCTGGAACCACAGTATCCGGTTCATCAGATCATCCTCTCCCCCATCGACATCCTTGAACACCTGGTTGGCGGACAGCCGGGCATAATATGCTTCCTTACCTTTTAGCTCAGCCAGGGGCTTATTCATTTTATTCAGCGGTATGATATTGGGCGTATACGTATAGGCATAGCCGGTCTTCTCATTGGAGAAACAATCGAACAAAGGCAAGGCGGTGGCATCGATGACATTCATGGGAGGTATCCCCAGTATCTGCTCTATCGTTCTCACCATTCCTGTTTGATTGTAATTTGTATGGATGGCGCGGCCTCCCATCACCGAATAGGGACTGATCACCAATCCCGTTGTCCGGTAAGGCGATATATGATCCCAGCCCGACTGAGAATCATCCTCCGTGATAAACACCACGGTACTGTCCCAAAAACGGCTGTGCGTAATGGCATCGATGATCCGGCCGACGGCAAGGTCATTATCCGCCACCATGGCCTGTGGTACAGGGAAGTCGGGGGAAGTGCCTGCCGTATGATCATTGGGCAATGACAGGACCATCAGGTCGGGCAGGCTGTCGCCTTGCGCCCGTTCGGCTTTTTTCCAGTCATCGATAAAAATATCGGCCCGGATCTGATCCGTAAATACAATATTATCACAATCCGGATAGCCAGGCGATATCACGGGGCGTATACGTGCAATAGTACTGGTATTGACAAATCCCTGGTCCTCGTGGTTCAGGTACCTGTTATAGATATCGATCCACTTATGCGACCGGTTATATTCTGTCGTACACGCCTCTCCGTAGATCCGGACCTTTTTGCCATGGTCCAGGGCATTGTTCCATATAAACCCGTTCTTGTTATAGACAAGAGCATCTTCTTGTCGATGCGGATAGCTCCTGAACCACGCGCGTACATTCTTCTCGATGTAGTCGGATGCCATGGCGGCGTCAGCCCACTGATGGCCTTCTGCGGAACATTTGCCGGATGCATAGTAATTGTCCATCAGGCAGAAGGCTCCTGCCAACTTGTGCTGATTGGGTGTAACACTGTCGCCATAGATACACAAGCGCGGCTCACCTCTTCCCTGCCGAATGTCCCCGAATACCTGGTCATAGGTCTTATTTTCCTTGATGATATAGACCACATGCTTGAATACGGAAGGTTCTCCGATCCTTTCCGGAACAGGCCGGGGAGTCATTTGCCGGCGGGCGGGCCGGTTGGTCAGCGCTATCCGGAAGGAGAGACTTTGTTCCTGTACCTTCTTTGTATAAGTTTTCAACTCCTTGTCCCTGGGAATAGGTATGATGCTCAGAGAAGCAAGTTCCTGGTGTATGGAATAGGCATTGTTCGACGGTGAGAGGACGCGTGAACCCTTTGCCTCGAGGTTGGCCACGTACAACTGTCCCCCTAACAGGGCCAGGCCGCCGGGGTAAGCCTCCGTTGGGATATATCCTTTTACCATGCTCTTGCCGGCGCCATTGGTCGCCACACTGGCGCCCAGCCTGACTACACATACCGCATTGTCAAACCCATTGGCTACGTATAATGTAGTCCCGGTCCTGTCCAGCTGCAAGGCGTTGGGGCTGCTCCCATAATAGGTCAGGCTGCCCGAGAACAATCCTACGCCAATGCTGTCGATGACGGATTCTCCTTTTATGTCGACGACACTGATATAGTCGCTATTGCCATTGCTGATATACAGGTAAAGACTATCCGGGCTGAGGACGATAGCATTGGGGTGGAGTCCCAGGGGAAGCTCTTTTGTGAGCGCACCTGTCTCCGCATCGATAATGGAGAGGCTGCCCCTGGCCGTGGCCCCTGTCACCGGGTCGGTATATGCGCTGCCCCAGGGTGTTCCAGCATACTCCATGCTGCTGTCGGTGACCAGTGGTCCCGCCCAGTTGGTGACATAGACCTTATTGCCGGCAAGCCGCAATCCATAAGGAGCTACACCTGTCGGAACTGTCCATACGACCTGTCTGTCGGTGAATCGTATCTTTTCCAGCTGGTTATTCCCATTCAACACCACATACAGATAAGGGATACCTGATTCCATCCTCACCGCTATATCATTTGGCAGGGCGGTACCCGCGGGTGCCACCGCGCTGATGGGGAGACTGCTGACATTTTTTATACCCGATGTGTCCCATTCGGCAATGATGACGGCAGACTGACGCGTAGTCCCCGCCCCCCATGTTATATACGTGTGTCCATCGAAACTAAACGCTTTTATCCCCGAATAAGTGCTCATCAGGCCCTTCATCATCGGATCGGTCTCCGTCTGAAAGGTCCAGCGTTGTGTGATCTGGCGGCTGCGTGTGTCCAGTACGGCGATACCATACCGGTCTTCGATGGCGATATGCTGGCTGTCGGGCAGGATCGCAAAATCCAGGGTGTGGTTCTCCAGTTGAGGGCTCCCATAGGTGACCACCGTCCCCGCAGATTGTATCAGCCGGTTGAAAGGCATCAGCGTATAAGAACTCTCCTGTTGCAAGGTGCTGTCATCATAGTTCATCCGGTAAGGAGAGGGCTGTTGCGCCATCAAGGTTCCGAGCGAGAAAAGCATGGCAGAGGCGGCGATAAGTAGCTTTTTGAGCATCATCCTGGATTTAGGGGCCGAATTTAAGATGAAAAGAGAAATATATTTAACTAATAAATAAGAATTACGGATATCTTAATGTCGATGGAATTAGTATGTTTGCTACATGTACGGCAATAGTCATATCGACAGCTTCACTGAATTCTTCCCCTTTTGTCGGGAGCTGTATGCCTGTTCCACTTTTAAGGACTTCTGCGCTTCTACCATAGCCTAAGGGCCTTCCCATTCTTCTATTTTCATGTCAGTCAGGAACCTTGACTGTCCCATTCATTTCGGACCACCGGTCCGCCAAATGTACATGCCATGTCACATTTAGCTATAGCATCAGTTATTGTTCTCTCTATTTCTATCATCATCTTATTACTCATCATCATGCATAATAGACAAGTAAAAGCAAGAAATAACAGCATGCTGTCCTTCTTCAAAACTGCCGGAATAGCGCATAACTTATCATTCACAGGCCAGGAAATATTACGCGATAAGGTCATCGGTCTGGATGGTCCGAAAAGAAGACTGCTGATCGTGGAAGAAAATCCCGATGAATACGCCACCCGGGTCATCTATCTGGATGAGGTCAGCGCCTGCAAGATGAAAAAGACATATGCGGCCATCAATAGTCATGAATACAGGAAAAACAGGCCCGAAGAATATCTGAAGTCCATCGCGTTGGAGTTTGAGTTCGAAAGGGGCAAGATACCGGCGATGGTCAACTTTTATAAAAATTCGATCAACAGCATTTATGAGATCCCCGAGCTGGAGGCCAGAGCCAGACATTGGGCGACGACGCTGTCTAAAATGTTACCGAAAAGCCCCATCAAAACCCCTGTATCATGATACAAAAGCACGAAGGCGCAACGATAAGAGGCCTGCTGATTTCCATTTTGGCGATTGTAAATGTCATTGTTATAAAGATCGGATTTACCGTCAATCCCAAATGGTATTATCTCTTGCTGATATCAGCGCCACTGCTGGTCCTTATTGGATTTGGCAGTCGCAGATCACCGGGTAAAAAATAAACTATTTCTCCATCCATTAATTAAATTCTCATGAATTCAATAGAACAACCACTTATATTGAGAGAGGACGATTATCAGATCCTCGTCTCCTTCCTTAAAGATGGGCGATATGCCAGGAGAGAGGATGCCCGTTTTGTAACAGATCTTGAGCTGGAAATAAGGAAGGCCACGCTGGTCACAAAAGACCAATTCCCTCGTGACGTAGTGCGTCTGAACTCGAGAATAAGGATAATAGACTCTGACAGGGATTCCTCGATGGACCTGATACTGGTCACACCGGACAAGGCGGATATAAAAGAGCGGAAGATCTCAGTCCTTGCACCTATTGGAACGGCGCTTCTTGGATTAAAAAAAGGTACGACCATCAGATGGGAAGTGCCGGGCGGAAAGAGGGAATTTACTGTTATGGAGGTAACCAATTAAAATTTGATCCATGCATGTTGATATAGCGATAATACTTATCGGCACCGCCGTTATCTGCCTTCTTGTAGCCCTGTTATGGAAAGCGTTTACAAATCGGTAGTGATCCGTACCTTTACTTTTCTGAATAAGTATTGTCATGAACTACAAATTACTGGGACGCAGCGGCTTAAAGGTTTCCGAACTATGCCTTGGAACAATGGGATTTGGTACGGAGGCCGGTTGGGGCGCCGATCAGCCAACGAGCTTTGCTATTATGGAAGCCTTTGCCAATGCGGGTGGGAACTTTTTGGATACAGCCAATATTTACAAGTTGGGCGCCAGTGAGAAGATCATAGGGGAGTTTATACAACCCCGTGATCGTGACTTTTTTGTAATAGCCACTAAATATTCCCTGAAGGACAATACCAGCAATCCCAACGCCAGCGGGAATAGCCGTAAGAATATGATGCGTAGCGTCGAAAAAAGCCTGGAGCGCTTAAAGACCGGGTTCATCGACGTACTATACCTTCATATATGGGATGACCTCACTCCCGTCGACGAGGTGCTGCGTGGCATCGACGACCTCATCCGCCAGGGGAAAGTCAACTATGCCGCCATTAGCGACACTCCGGCCTGGATAGTGAGCAAGGGCAATACCCTGGCCGAGCTCATGGGTTGGAGCCAGTTCATCGCCTTGCAGGTTGAGTACAGTCTCCTGCAACGTACACCTGAACGGGACCTGATACCGATGGCCAGGCATTATGGTATGACGGTGACTCCTTGGGCTCCGCTGGCCGGTGGCGCGCTTACGGGTAAATATCTCCGTGGCGGTCAGGGACGCGTCAAGCCGGAAAGCAATCGCCGGGATGAGAACAGCACGCGCATCACCCGCGTGGTAATGGACATAGCGGACAGATTAGGCGTAGAGCCTTCGCATGTGGCGTTGCAATGGACACGCCAGCAGGGGTTCGAATGCATACCCATCGTAGGGGCCACCAGGCTGGAACAGTTGCAGGAAAACCTTAAGACCGTCGATGTCGTGCTGTCACAAGACGATCTTAAGCGACTGGATGAAGCCAGCGCCATCGACCTCGGCTTCCCCGGGAAATTCTTCCGCGAAGAAGGGGTCCGTCAAAACAATTTTGGCGGGTTTTATGACAGGATCGTCCGGCGGTCTTAATCCCCCTTCTCCTGATTTCGCCGGATTATTTTATTCCTGACTTTTTTATACCTGCCGGGCTTGATCGTCATCAGCCAGTCGGGGATCAGCGAGAAGAAAGGCAACGAAGCATTCATATCGCGCAGGAGCTCATCGACATGATGGATAGTGCCCGGCATGGTGCTGAGACCGCTTGCAGCTCCCTGCTGCCTGAACTGAGATCTCCATCGGATAAACTCCTTGCCGGCTGTTATTATCTTCTCTTCGTCCGGTCTGTCAATCCTACCTTGCAGGTATTCACAGACCCATAGGGCGGCAAATTCCGAAGATATAGTACACTGAATGGAAGTATTGTACCCAACAAAAGCAAACGACGGAATGCCGGCCGGCAGTATGTGCCGGTATAATATGTAATTACCGTTCCCGTCGGTCAATTTGCTTTTGAGGCCATCGGGCAGAAAAGGAATGGATTGCCGAAAACCTGTTGCAAACACCACCATATCACATTCTATCCGCTCGCCATTGGTAAGGACAATTTCTTTTCCCTCGAATGCGGTGATCTCTCCCTGTTTGGTAACGATCTGTCCACTCCGGATCTTTTCAAAGAATTCAGGTGTATCCAGGTTGATCTCCCCGAAAGCCTGGTCCTTAAGACCCGAACTGGGACGCAAGCCCAGTTCATCCAGCCATTGTTTTTTGCTGGTATATTTTTCCAGGAAGGCAAGCATCCTGCGAGGCAGACCCAGCCTGTGGACAAACCTTTCCATCCTGTTGTGCTTGTCGGGTTTTACCAACGCTTCTCCCAGCCTGTTCAGGATCAGATATTTCATGTTGATCCCCTTGATATAGCGTGGTATCTTCCATTTGGGCTCGCGAAATACGATGTAAGTTTTTCTTGCCGTCTCTTCCGCCCTGGTTACAATATCACTGGCCGACTTGCTAAACCCCACCACCACCAGTCGCTTGCCGGCACAGGCTCTTGTGCTTTGGAATTCCGAACTATGGAGGATATCTCCACCAGCATCGACAAAGTTTCCCATGCCCGGTATCTCCGGAATATATGCATCGGAAAAGGTGCCATTACATACAATGAGAAAATCCACTTGTTCGGTGAACGGTCTGCTTCTGTTATTACCCGAGATCTTCCATTTATTATTCTCGAATTCTATATGCACGACTTCATGAGAAAATTTTATATTGGGTAGTACGTTGAATTTTTCCGCATAAGACGACAAGTATGACTGTACCTGTTTCCCACTGGGCCATACAGGAAAATGCCTGGGCATAGGGAAGTCCGAAAAATAATAGGTGTCCTTTGTATTCTGCGTTGTCACCCCCGGATAACGCCGCGATGAGGCCCATACGCCGCCTAATTCGCTGTCCTTTTCGAATACCTTGATCTCATATCCATATTCCAGGCAGGTCTTCGCTGTCACCAGGCCGCTTAGTCCTGCACCAATGATTCCGATTGTCTTGATTTCTTCCATGCTTTTGATCCTAATTTCCCGCCAAATTAGGGCGCACAGACCAAGCTCCGTTGGTTCTTTTCCCAACGGCGGCCCTTATCATATCATCGGGGATGGCTGCTGATTTTATTTTTTCTTCATCGGCGGCATCGGTGCTGCGGCGAATTGATATAACAGAATCGCCTTCCCATTCTGGTCAAACTTCCAGGTCTCCTGCAGTTCGGTCGAATCCACCTTACCATTCTTGTACGTATCTATTTCCGTGCCCCAGACCAGGACCCAATGCTCGTTCCTGTGGTCAGCAGGCAGCAAGGGGCCCTATAAATATATACAAAAATGCCGGGACCTCCAGCGGGAAACCCGCCCCGGCCGTTGGGACAAGCGAGGCTTACAACCCCTTAGCTATCTTTAAATTGAGGAAAAATTGACCTATGTGGATAAGACACCCGCTAATAGCCTTTTTCATCTTTGCAGCGCTTTCCTGCCACAAAGACCCGGCGCCAACACCCAAGCCCGACCATCCTGCGGACATCGCAGCGGTAAGGCTAAAAGATATCAACGAGCCTCACCTGCCCTCCCCCTTCTATCATTTTGAATACAACGATTCGGGCTATATCACCAACGCCAGCTTCTCATCCGGCCTGGGCAACTACGACCTTGTTTACGCCAATAAAAGGCTCTTTCAAATGAAAATGAATATACTTCCGAACAAGGATATCCTTCAATACAGCTATCTCAATGACGACGTCGCGACCATCGACATCACCGATAAGAATGGCGTCAACTACAGAAGGGCTCATCTCAGCTATACACCCTCCCACCAGCTGAAGCAGCTCGATTGGGAAACAAAGGTCACCGATGCCGGCTTTGTCCCTGAGCAAACATTGAAACTAAGTTATAATCCCGATGGCAACTTAAGGGAGCTGATCACCAATTATCATGCGGTAGGTTCTCAGACAGAAGCGCTATTTACCGACGAGTTCGAGAACTATGACGACAAGGTGAATGTGGACGCATTTTCGCTGCTGCACCCGGATCAGAACCATCATCTTTACCTGTTGCCCGGAATAAAGATACAGCTGAACAATCCCCGTCGGAATATCCGTACAGGCGATGGCGTCAATTACAATGTTAGCTATACCTACACTTACGACGGCAAAGGCAGGCCGACACTTAGGTCGGGTGACCTGCTCTGGCAATCAGGGGCAGACAGCGGGAAGCATTTCCAGGTGTCGACGACATTCTCTTATTACGATTGATCGACTGGTGTATGGCTCAATTTATTTGTCGTTGATATTATTCAGCATCATCGACTTCCCATCCGTAATGATGATCTTTGCATTGGGCGACTTCACAAGTTCTTTGGTCACTTCAATACTTTTGAATTTCAATAACCTGTCCGTGAGGGATGAGTTGATGGTATTTTGATAATTTTTGATCGCATTGGCGTCGATCTGCATCAGGGCCGAGTCACTCTTTTGTTTTTCGAGCGCATACATCAGCTCCTTTTCCTTTGTTTCTATTTCAAAATCTTGCTGTTTTCTTTTGATCTGCAATTCCAGATTCGTCTGTTTGGCTATTTGCTCCGCCTTGGCATTGTTCTCTATAGCATGCAGCACCTCGGCCGGCATGTCGATATCTTTGACAAGCACGTCATCCAGAACGATCCCATAGGTTGAAATAGATTCCCGCAGCTTGTCTTCAATATTCTTTTCGATGGTTTCCCGTTCGCCCAGCAGGTCTATCGCAGTGTATTGCATTGTATATTCTCTAACAATGGCCATAAAGTTATTGATGACGATCTTGTTGCCATAATCCAGGCCAACATTTGTATAAATGGATGGAGCGGCTTCTGGTTTGATGTGATACAATACCGTCAGGTCTACTTTCACTTCGAGTCCTTCTTTGGTAGGCGGGCTCATGACGGTGGAAAATTCGGTTATACGTGTACTGAACTTCTGAATGTGCGAGTTAAAAAGATTAAAATGATGACGGCCCTGGGTTAAAATTCCAGGTTGTATTACACCCTTATGGACGACGAAACCAACTTCTCCGGGGTTAATGGTTTTACAACCAAAGATGGTTGTTGCCAGCAGTATAATTATACCAGCGGGGCGGGTAAAAGTGCTTTTCATTATGACAGCGTTTAAATTATGTGGAAGATTAGCGACCATGACGAAGGTAGACCCATGCTGCGTTAAGCCGTGGTTAATAGCATGGGGGTATTTACTAACGGTTGGTTAAAATCGGAAAAAACAATAAATTCACCTTTGTCAAAAGTTACTTATCATGCAAAAGGAGATCAGGAAAACGTGGTTCTTCAACCATCCGCCTCAAAGGGTTTGGGAATGTCTTACTCAACCCGAGCTTTTGGAACAATGGCTGGGGGCGACAGATCTCCAGCCAATACCAGGACACAAATTCCGTTTCATCAGTCCGAACGGCAATCATGCTTCTTGCGAAGTGCTGGAAGTCGTTCCATTTACCCGGCTGTCCTATTCGTGGCAAAAAAGATCGGCCAATGACGATCGGCTTTACGATTCAAGGGTTGTGTGGACCCTCACTCCATCGGGCGGGGGAACGGAGCTGCTATTAGTGCATAGTGGTTTTACTACCGCGAAAGATCTCACTGGTCATGACAATGGCTGGGACGCCTGCTTAAAAAAGTTTGCAGAGCTGTTAAGAACAGGTCACTAAGGGGCATACATCACCGAGGGCAATATAGGCCCGTCACCTGGCTCATCGGGAAGCCTATAGCCGAACCCAAACTCTCTCCCTCCTTTATGGTGCGAGTATTCGAAACGTATGGAGTAAAATCCTTTTTCCATCGGAACGATAAAAGTACGGAAATCGGAGTCCTGAGCGATCTCCATTATTAATTGATCCCCAATATAGAGCTTTGTTCCAGGTTCTCCGGCCATTCCAAACGTATAATATCCTTTTTTCCCGGTTTCAAGGTATCCCGACAGCCGGCCAAAAAAATCGTTCGAATCCAGTTGATTGATATTTACATTTTCGCCGGTCCTGCCTGATCTCAATACTTCCTTGTCCGCGGCCGACCTGTAACAGGCATAGTTCCATGCACCCTTTACCGCATTATCCGGTTTCTTTCCTGCCACCAGCGTCTTGCCCAACTTATAGTCGGCAGTGAGAGACTTGTTGGCGGTATCATTGGCCAGGAATGTTTTGATATTCAATTGAAAATTTGCAACGGGAGTGATCACGTTCTCGGATTGCATCGGCGATGACGCCATGGTCGGCGCCGCGCCGTCGGTGGAGTAACGTATATACTTTTCGGCCAGCACATTATTACAGCTCAGCGTAAAAGGCATTCCTTTCACTACGATGCCACCCATCGGGTCGATATGGATCCGGTCCATTATCGATGGGGTAAGCGTATACTTCAAACCATCGTAGGCGCTCTTGTATTGCTGTGAAATATGTGTTTCATCGGGGTAGGCAACTGCCTTCCATTGCAAGTTCGGTGGTGCAATCTTTTTCAATAACATCTCCAGGGAATCTATGCCCATCTGATGATAAGCAATCCCTGTTCTACCGGTGATAAAAAGGGATTTTATTCCTTTTATAGTATTCACCCTTTCCTTTGCATAGCTACCCAAAAAACCATGATCCCACCAGGCGGACGGATCCGCCGCAATATAAGCGTCAAATACCTGGGGTTCGGTGAACAAGGTATACAATACAAACAGGCCTCCAAGGGAATGCCCCCAGAGAATATTGGACCCATTGGACGGGTATGTTTTATTGATGTAAGGGATCAGCTCATCTTTAAGGAACGTAAGAAGCTTGGGACCGCCCCCCGCGCCATTCTGCCCACCTGAGGTGGGTGTCAGATCGCGAAATCGCTGGTTTTGATTGTTAGGATAGACGTTAACCACTCCGACCATGATGATCGGTGGTGTAAATCCCCATTGTCTCGACCATGCCTGCACCTGTTCGAACAACTCTGCATTCCATTCTCCATCCAGCAGGTACAGCACCCGGTACTTCTCGGTGGAACCAGGCTTATATTCCTTTGGAAGCTGTATTTGGAGTCTTCGCTCCTCCTTTAAGGTTTGTGAATAGATCGAATCCTTTATTCCGGGTTGTGCGACTGCGTAAAAACCCAATAACAGCAAGAGGGGTGTGACGATTGCTTTGAAAGGCATGGATTTTCTTTTTACAAGGAGGCACCAAAGCCTGTGCCAATGCCATAATCGTTTGATTTCAAGCTTGTTTAGGCAGCAAGACCCTACTCCGGTGTTCGCTTCCGAAACAAGGACTGTGCGATAATACAGACCCGAGGACGCGGAGGTATTTAAGCGCCAAAATTACAGCATCGGCGGCGTTTCCAACTTGAAGAAATAATTAACTTACAGAAAAAATCAGTAACTTATATCCAGTTTTTGAAACTATGAGATTGCTTTTTACGATTACTTTCTCGATGATAATTTTAGGCGCCACCGCCCAGACGCATTTATTTGTCCCTTCGTTTAATGTGGATGCTGTAAAAAGCAAATGGCAGCTAAGACCCTTTGCAAGTCTTACAGCAGGTTATATGTTTTTCAATGGTGGCAGCAGTATGTCATATATGTCTGCCCCTGTTGGACTCGCGCTCTTCCGTCCATTGAGTTCCAATTGGACTGCCTATGGCGCCGCCACCATCACACCGACCTTCTTTAATATCAATAGTCTCTCCACGCTGCCTGTCGGCGACCCCAACTACCACGGCTATCCCTTCCAGGGAGGATATGGAATGGGTCTCACTCCCGGCATACAGGGCGGCCTCATCTACACCAATGATGCAAAGACCTTTTCTATCTCGGGCCATGTACGCGTCGAAAGAAACAGTTACCCCGTCTATCCAACAGAAAGAAGGGTTCATTAACAAAAGCTTTTCCCACCGGCAATAGGACCACCCTCGCATATTTCCTGTCTACCTAATGTGCCCGGTATAGTATTCCGTAGACTATACCATTTTACCCAATAACCCCTATCCTTATGTATCAGAACATGTTAATGCTTTATTGCCGTAGAAGCATGCATTTCACTCCTCAAAAAGTCGCCGAAATGTTGGAAATGCCTATCTCGCTGTACAAAGACCTGGAATCCGGGAATGTTCTGATGGACTACGCCCAGGCCCGGAAACTGGCAAAATTTTACGACACCGAAGCCAAATACTTCTATGAGTCAGCACAACAATTGGATCATCTATTGAGCATCAGAATCCTCGTCAAAACTTTAAAAACCGATAATGAACGTTTGCGGGGGGACCTGGAGAATGTAAAGAAGGATCTTGGCCGTACTTAAATCCCCGTATACCATGCCCATCCGCTGTCTCCCGGATCGACATATTCATCCGTAACAACTATGCGTCGAAGGTATGCGGATGAAAGGCGTCGATCATATCGATGCTATCCTGAAAATCATCGTATGCATAAAAATTGACGAATCGTGCAGATGGAAAGATCCCTGCGTGCAGCAGCAGCTGGCTCAGTTGAACGCCTGTCCATTCACCCACGGCTGTCCATCCCTCTTCGCAAGTATGTCGTGTGATCTGTGTACGGGCGGGCGCTGCTTTGCAGCGTGCTGAGAGAATATAATGCCGGTCGGGCCACACGGCCTTCCACCGACAGTTTCCAATCCGAAAAACCATTACGATGTGTCAGCGCGTAGTCCTTACTATAGTACTTGCTCTTCTCGTCCCCGGGGTCGAGGGTGCCTGTGGCAGGGAAGGAGGAAATATCGCTGCGTGAATATTCCTTCACCAGGGCCCTTTTCGACAGGAGCGCACGTTGCGCTTCATAAGTAAAATTATCTCCGGCGCGCAGGATACTGCCGTAGGTAGGAACTTGCGGAGATTTCACCGTTCGATATAGCCAATGGATGCGATGCGGCCACGGCCGGGGACATGGTCAGAAAGCTGATCGTCCCTATCCAATGGGTTATTTTGACCCAGGAATTGTGCATATGACTAAATATACATCAAAAAACATATACATCAAAGATCAGCAAACATCGTAATTTTCGGGCTATTCAATTCTACCATGATAAGATCGCTCTTTGCCACCCTGTTCTGCATGGCGCTCAGTAATTCATATGGTCAACACACCGGCGGCTGGATCCGTATAAACCAGCTCGGTTATGCTCCCGATGGACTCAAAACCGCCGTACTCGCCGCTAAGGCCGCCCTTCACGAAACGACCTTCGAGCTCGTCGATGCCGCCTCCCAGCACACCGTTTTCAGCGCCCCCATCGGTCGGTCCTTCGGCCACTATGGCCCTTTCACCGACACCCGTCGTCTGGATTTCTCCGCCTGCAAAAAACCAGGCCGGTATTATATAAAGGCCGGCGATGTCACTTCCCCCGTCTTCGCCATCGGCAACCAGGTCTATGACGGCGCTGCGGATTTCTGTCTTCGCTATCTCCGTCAGCAACGCAGCGGTTTCAACCCTTTCTTAAAGGACTCGTGCCATACCCACGATGGCTATACACTCTATGCCCCCGTTCCGGACAGCACACACATCGATGTGGTCGGCGGCTGGCATGATGCCAGCGACTATCTCCAATATTCCACCACCACCGCCAATGCGGTCTACCATCTCCTCGCCGCCTGGCGCGACTTTCCTGGCGTATTCAGTGACAGGAAGCAAGCCAATGGCCTCGATGGCGCCAACCATATCCCCGATGTGCTCGACGAAGCAAAATGGGGCATGGACTGGTTACTGAAAATGCACCCCCGCCCCGATTGGCTCTTCAACCAGCTGGGCGACGACCGGGATCATCGCGGCATGCGCATTCCAAAAGAAGATACCAACTTCTACGGGCGGGGTCTCGAACGACCGGTCTATTTCTGTACAGGCGTCCCGCAGGTGCGGGGTAAGTTCCTCAACCAATCCACCGGTGTCGCCTCCACCGCCGGCAAATTCGCCGCCGCCTTCGCCCTTGGCAGCCGCTTGCTGGCGCCGATGGACAGCACCTACGCAAGAACCCTCAGCCAAAAAGCATCCACTTCGCTGAAGCTTGGTCTCGCCAAACCCGGCGTTTGTCAAACCGCCTCCGTGCTCTCGCCCTATATCTATGCTGAGGACAATTGGACCGATGATATGGAGCTTGCCACCGCCGCTCTTGCCCAACCCGATAAAGCCTGGCAGTACGCCCAACAGGAGAAGATCACCCCCTGGCTGGGCATGGATACGGCAAAACACTATCAATGGTATCCGTTCATCAATCTCGGTCATTATGAGCTGGCAAAGATCCTGACGGGCAGCCGCCGTGACTCCCTTATCGCCTGGTACCGTGAAGGCATCGATCGCGTCTGGCAAAAAGCAAAGACCAACGCCTTTTATCGGCATATCCCTTTCATCTGGTGCAGCAACAACCTAACGGTCAGCTTCGCGATCCAATGCTATTGGTATCGGCGACTCACAGGCGACGCTATGTATCAGTCGCTCGAACAGTCCTGCTTTGATTGGCTTTTCGGTTGCAATCCCTGGGGCACCAGCATGGTCTACGGATTGCCCGCCGGTGGCGACACTCCTTCCGATCCTCATTCGGCCTTCACGCATCTGAAGAACTACCCCATCGATGGCGGGTTGGTGGATGGACCGGTCTATACCGGTATTTATGATCATCTCATTGGCATCCAACTCACCCATGAGGATACTTATAAGGAATTCCAAAGCAGTCTTGCCGTCTATCATGATGACTATGGCGACTACAGCACGAACGAGCCCACCATGGATGGCACCGCATCGCTGGTATATCTTCTCGCCGCGCAGCAGGATCAGGCGGCCCGGCAAGACCAGGCCTCCAACCCACTGCACTGGACCATTTCCCACGGCGCCATTGTCAGAGGCGACACCAGCCGCAAGACCGTAGCTCTTGTCTTCACCGGTGATGAATTCGGCGACGGCCTTCCGACGATCGCAAAGGCGTTAAGCAAACACCATGTCACCGGGTCGTTCTTCTTCACCGGCGGCTGCTATCGCAATCCCGCCTTCCAGCCTGCGATAAAGGAGCTCTATCGACAACATAATTATTTAGGGCCGCATTCCAATACCCACCTGCTCTACGCCGACTGGACCCGTCGCGACAGCACCCTCGTCACCGCGGACAGCTTTCGAACTGATCTTCATAACAACCTCGCCGCCATCCATGCCCTCGGCATAGATACCACCGGTCCGCATTATTTTATACCTCCCTATGAATGGTGGAATGATACCCTCGCTGCCTGGAGCCGCGCCGTCGGCTGGCAGCTGATCAATTTTACTCCCGGTATTCGCACCAATGCCGACTATACCTACCCTGAAATGGGGGGTAGCTACCTTAGCAGCAATGCTATTGTCGAATCCCTGAAAAAATTCGAAACAGCCCGACCTGCCGGCCTTAATGGAGCCATTATACTTATTCATGCCGGGACTGATCCACGGAGGAAGGATAAGCTGTACCTTCGACTCGACGCGTTGCTCAATTGGTTGGAATCTAATGGATATCGATGCCTGCCCATTCCGAAGTTTCTGTCCGATTAAAAAAATGTCGTTTATGCGACCGCTGTTTTGTCTTCTTCTCGCATTGCTAACCGTGATCTGCCGGGCTCAGATCATTACTACGTACGCCGGGGCGCCCCCACCCCCTTATGCAGTTTCCGGTGACGGCGGGCCAGCACTGAATGCGCATCTGGGAGACTTGTATCATGTCTCGGTAGCGTTTGATGCCGCAGGCAACACGTATATGACGGCGCCGGAAAGTAATACAATTAGAAAGGTAAACAAAGCCGGCGTCATCACCACGATCGCCGGCGCCGGAGTAATAGGTTATACCGGAGACGGAGGACCGGCACTCGCTGCAAGATTATATCATCCCGGTGCGATCATAGTCGATAACGCCAATAATATCATTTTCGCCGATCAGAATGGGGAGGTTCTACGACAGATCGATCCTGTGGGGAATATAACAACCATTTCAGGGCCCTATACGGGAGGATTATGCTCTGGTGAAGGGGTGCCTCTGTCTCAGGCAGTTTTTGTCGGTGTGATTGGGTTAGCAAAAGACAACGCAGGTAATATCTACGCGTCTGATCAGACCTGTAACACCGTACGCAAGATCAGCACCAGCAGGATCGTAACGACGGTGGCGGGAAATGGCACGACCGGCTTCTCGGGCGACGGTGGCCCTGCAACCTCCGCGCAGCTTTGGTATCCCTGCCAGGTGGGGGTGGACATCGCGGGAAATATCTATATTCCGGATGCAGATAACGGCCGGGTGAGGAAGGTCAATACCAGCGGGATCATCACCACCATTGGCGGAAATGGCGTCCAGAATTCCACGGGCGATGGCGGACCCGCAGCGCTCGCAGAGTTCGCTCTTCCTTCATCTATTTGCGTGGACAATGCAGGAAACATCTATGTAGGGGAGAGCTCTTCTTATGAAGTAAGGAAGATCGATCCGTCCGGCATCGTCACCGACTATGCAGGCAATGGAACCTATGGCTATTCGGGTGATGGGGGACCAGCCAACCTGGCACAGATCACCGAGATCGAAAATATAGATCAGGACGCAGCCGGCAATATGTATATTGTAGACGCTTATAATCAGGTCATCCGCAAGGTCACGAATTGCTTAACGGCCACCTTGGCGCCTTCCCTGACGATCAGCACCAACAGTTCAACCATATGTTCCGGAACACAAGTGGTTTTTACGGCGACGCCGGTAAACGGAGGCGCCTCGTCAGGATATCAGTGGCAGGTGAATGGGGCAAACGTAGGTTCTGATAAGGCTATATTCATCACCAATGGTCTGGCCAATGGAGATGTAGTCAGTTGTATCCTGACCAGCAGCATGAGCTGCAGCACCCAGACGGCTTCTCAAAATCGCGTGGTGATGACCGTGAATACCAATCCGACCGTGGTCCCGATGCCCGATACAACAATACGTCCGGGCCAGTCAGTGTTGTTAAAGGCGGACGTTACGGGTCCCGTGACAAGCTATCAATGGACACCCGCCATCGGTCTGGACAACCCATATATCGCAGCGCCGGTAGCAGCTCCGCAAATTACTACAACCTACCAGGTAGTCGTCGCCACAGACGCCCATTGCATGGCCGCTGGAAAGGTCACCATTGGGGTATTTAAAGGCCTGGCGCTGCCCGGCGCTTTTACTCCAAACGGGGATGGAAAGAATGACGTGTTCCGCATACCGCCATCGATGACTGTGAAGATAAAAGCCTTTGCTGTGTATGATCGCTGGGGAATAAAGGTCTTCTATTCTACCGACAGCGCTATTGGATGGGATGGCACGCTCGGTGGACAGCCGCAGCCCGTGGGGACCTATATATGGTTCATCGAATATGAGAACCCTCTTACGGGGAAAGTGTCCCAGGCCAGGGGGACAGTGATATTGGTACGATAGGTTACCTCCCCTTTCTGACCCAATAAAAAACCAAAACACCCAAAAGAACAACGAGGACTCCAATCGCCGCATCCCACCCGATCCCCAATCCCCTGGAAAAGGCCACCGGCTCCGTATTGCCGATCAGTATCATGTCCGCCCAATAGCAGGGCAACACACTGCCTCTCTTGTCCTCGAACATATAAAACAGCTTCGCCTTCCGTAGAGCCTCGTCCTTGTTCATCCCAAGAAAAATATATTCGTTGAATTTCTCCGAGATGTCATAAATGGCTGATTCATCGGCCATCCACTGCGTCGCTGCTACAGCAGGGATCCCAACGGCTGAGAAGCCCCGGGCCAGGCTAAAAATACCTTCCCCGCTACGATTCTTCCCCGCATTGGTTTGGCAAGCGCTAAGAACGATGAGCCGGGCAGCAGGTTTTCCCAACAGTTGCAGCTCAGACAGATGAATGACGCTATCATTCATAAAAAGCACCGGCTCCGTATCGGCGCTATCGGCTCTCGCATGCGTGAGAATGGTCGCTGTATTAAAGTCGCATACCTGCCGGATAAAATTTTTCCGGTTGGCCTCGTCACGCAACAACAACCTCACCCGTCCATACGGCGCCGAACAATTCCGCAAGGCCGCTTCGGACAGTTTTAGATCCGCCAGACCATTATACGCAGCAAAATTCACCGGCGCGATGCCCAAAAAATCGCCCTTTCCCGCCACCTGCTCGCGCTGATTAATAAGATACCGCGCCGAGTATACATAACTAAAAGAAAAATTCCTGATAAGAAAGTCGGCCTTTGCAGGAGACGAGCTCAACGCCTCGAAGGGAACAAGACCATTATCCTGGCAAATGATAACCCTTCCGCCGGTGAGGTGAAACGGCTCAAGCAATAAATTATAAAGCCCGTTGGCGCTGGCTAAAAATTCAGGGAAACCCCGATTCAAGGCGTCTTCATCCGCGCAAAAATTTACAAACCGCCCAAGCCGGTCCTCGAACCCCGGTTGGTCATCCACGATCCGAAGATACTTTGTACCGCCAGGTTGCACACACAACGCGAAACACAGCGTATCCCGAATAAAATATTCTACAAAACTTTGCTTGCTCTTTAAGAGGAACGCTTGCAATGAAGATACGGATCGTACTTCGTCGGCATATTTATACTGGTAATAAGCCGGATAATTTCCCTCCAAAGCCCGGATATACTGCTCCAGTGACTCCTTTGCTGCCAATAGCTCCTGCAGGACGTCCCTGCCCTCACGGGAAGTATCGGGCAGAGCGCTAAGCTTCTGTTGCAGCTCAACGATATTGATCCGGAGCCGCTCTCCTTTTGCTGCCTCCCCAGGAGGAAGATACGCGTTTGCGCCTAACTCGTTCAATTTATCCTGTAGCAATACACTCCGGCTTTCTTCCATAAAATATAAGGCAAGCCCATCATCCTGGGCCAGATAGCAAGCTTCCAACGCATTAGCGAAAAAACCCCTCGTCTTGTCCCGCCAGTACAGTTTACTCTGTTCCTCCAATTGTTCATGGCGGATGTCCCTGATCAAACTATCCGTCAACAAAGCAGTCTGTAAACAGGCTTTCAGCCATTTGACGTCGTGCGTCTGCTTGTGCATCCGAAGTAGCAGCTCTGTTTTGGAGTTAAATAGCTTCTGGATCATTTCCTTATTTCCCATTGGTCTTAGCTCACCGGCCGTCGGGTTGCGGATAAAATCCGCTCCCGTAGCAATTTTCAGCAAATTCATCGCCGTCAAATAACAGGAAACAGCACTATCCAATTTTCCCTGATGATAATAGTTCCCGCCTAAGTTGATCGACACCTCCGCTATTCGAATAGAATCCCTCTCCTTTTTGGCATATTGGATCGCCTGTAAAAAGCAGGTAGTCGCCTTATGAAATTGTCTAAGGGTATCACGATAGAAAACACCGAAATCATTGTAATCTCCCGCTACCTGCCGCAAATCTTTGGATCGGATCCTCGTGGCAATGCATTCGGAAAAGGAAGCCTCTGCCTTCGGGTATTCCCGCAAATCGCTAAAAATAATACCCTGGCACCTCAACGCCCCGGCCAGCAGAAAATCCTCGTGTATCGCCCGGGCAAGGGCGATGGCAATCCGGACGTCCGCCTGGGCAAGGGACATCTTACCCTGAACACAAAGCGCCTGAGATCGTTGGATCAACGCATACAGGTAGCCGACCGTGTCACGTCGTTGCAAGGCGTAAACCCTGGCTCGCTCGCCTTCTTCCACCGCCTTCTCATAGTCCCCCATCCGGAAATAGATGAATGCTTTGTTTTCCCAGGAGCTCGCCGCCACATCATCTATATCGGGGCCCCTACTGGCAAAAAGAATGGCGCTGTCATAATAGGCCAATGCCTTTTTGTGCAAGGTCAGGTTATCATAGTAGATGCCGACGTTGTACAGATCTGTTGCGGCCGCCGCCGCCGATGCTCCCGCCTTGCCGGAGGTATTGATCCGCAGAGCTTGCAACGTCACTTCGAGCGCGACAGTATATCGATGGGTGACATAGAATTCATAAACGCCAATCTTGTGCAGGAGTCGTGCATAGACAGAGTCCTGCGGCAACCGTCGCGCGTCCGCCTGCCTCTTCCAGGCATACAGCAACTGCAGCTTATCCTTTTGGCTAAGCTTTTGATTTGCATCAAGGCTTATAAGCCCTTGTCGGATCGATTCAATGGAAACCTCCTGACCCGGAGATGTCAATGCGAATACCAACGTAACAAGTGCAAGAATGTATTTTAGCTTTCGCACATTTCTTCTAATGACTTGCTGAATCCGTCTCAAAAGGAACTACCAGTCTAAGATGCGTTCCGGCAGGGATAGTGGAACCCGTTGTGCCCTCATAGATTTTTAGCTTCGGGCCGGGACCTCGGGTCGAATCGTATTTAACGGCGAATGTTACTGTAGGGCAGATAGAATCGGCACAATTAAGAGTAGCTGCGGAAGCCGACCCACTGGAACCTTTTGATCCGGGGGAAGATGACCCAACAGCCTCATTGCCTCCGCTGCCGCCGCATGAAACAATTTGAAAGCTGAAAAAGAAAATAAGGGTCACGAACAATGCCGTAGCCAGCTTGCAGGTAGGTTTGTTTTTCATAACAGAAAAGTTCAGGTGATATAATTGAATTACAATTTGCCCAACAATTCCTGCGCATCGACCTTTTTGTTCAGATCATTCTCCACGATCTGTCTCAATAATTGTTTTGCATGGTCGGAGTCTCCGGCATAATTGCGTTTCAGCAGTGTAAGCGCCTGGTAAAAAAGGGCGGGATTTACATGGGGGTCGGTGTGGTGTTGCAGTCTTATAAAATAGTCAAGAGCTTTGTCGTAATTCTCCATTCGGAGGGAAACAATCCCCGCATAATTCAATGCAGTCGGATTTAGGGAATCCGCTCGCAGCAGCCCCTCATATTGCTGCAAGGCCTCGGCAAATTTTCCCGAGTTGTACAGACCAATGCCCGTCGCCAGGGAGTCCCCACGACCCATTTTCACCGGCAACGATGCCAGATTCTGCCGGATATACCCTTCCGCCAGTCTTGCAGGATTTGCCGGCCTCAGGTAGAGCAGCCAGGCCAGGACGATCATAGCCAATACCGCCGCGGCCGCTGTAACAGCCAGCCACTTTCGGGGGTTCATCCGCCTCACCGTCGCCGTTCTGCCCTTCCCGGCGCCCTCCTTGTATAACTCCCGGAATCGCTCCTTCCGCTCTGTGCGATTCGCCTCTCTGGCGGCGGAGAGAGCGCCAAGGTAATAGGCTACTTCGTCCGCGAATGCCGGGTCTTCCTGTATCCTCTTCTCAAATCGACTCGCTTCTTCCGGAGGGAATTCCCCACCGAAATACGCGTCGATATATTCAAGACTTTCCATTTGGGGAGTTATTCGACATGATACAATTGCCTCAATTTCGAGAGACAACGCAGGCGACTGGTCTTAACTACATTTGCCGTCTTATATTCCATTACGACGGCAATCTCTTTGTCGCTGTAGCTGTCTGACCATAGGAGCAGCATCCTCCTGCAGTCCTCGCCTAATTGTTCCAGCCTCTCCTTTAGCACCTTCCAGTCGGCCTGCTCAATCAGCGTTTGTACGATCGATCGGGATTTGTCTGACAAACGAAATAATTCCTCGTTGATCGACAAGGCCCGGTTCACACTGTTCTTATTAGTCGCATTCCTCCGGAAAAGGTCAACACATTTGTTGTGAAAGATTTTGTAGAGATAGGATTTGAGTGAGGAGTTGCCCTGGAACGTTTCGTTGGAAATGCTCTCGATCACAGCCAGGACGCTGTCGGAATACGCGTCGAACGCCTCATCTTCGGACAACCGGTGCTTGCGGATGCCATCCCGGATGAGATAAGCATACTCACTGAACAAGCTTTCTTCGCCTTTTCTTTTGTCCACACCCCTTTGACGGAGTAACCCGATTATCTGCCCGTCCTTTTCAAAATTGGAGCCGCGCATGGCCAATCGGTAAGTTTTACTAAATATAGGCAAAAAAAATAATTCCAACAATTTCTGTTTCCCTAATGGGTGACCGCCGCGACACATAGTCGTCGATCAATTTTATTCACCACCTAATATTACTGAAATGAAAAAAGCAGCTATTCTCGTAAGCGGCCTGCTGTCGGGCGCACTCATCTACGGTCAGCTCCATGCACAGGATAGCATGGCCGGCGCGAACCTCGCAGCTAATCAGCCGGTCAAAACTATTTCATCGGCCGCCGCAACCTCAGGCGTATCAACCTTGCACGAAGCAGCCCTTAGCAAAACCGCCGCCCGGGTGACCAAAGACTTCAAGTCGAGATTTACAAAAGTCGCGGACGAACAGTGGTCTCACACGGGCAAAGGATCCTCGGTCTATTTCACATCGAATGGCTTCAAAACCCGCGCCTACTATGACCCGCGAGGCAACTGGCAGGGATCCATGAAATACTGCAACGAGTCCCAATTGCCCCACTTTATCCGTGACGTCATAAAACGCACTTACTATGACCTTGCCATCACCACGGTGATCATATGCGAAGTCCCCAACCACGTTGCCTATGTGGTTGATCTGGAGGATCCCAAAACCCTAAAGGTAATTCGCGTAAGCGAAGAAGGTGAAATGGATGTGCTTCAGGATCTTACAAAGATCAACTGATACATCGCCGTTACGGAAGCGCTCCTCCTGCGGGGCGCTTCATATAGCTACTTTGCTAAAAAACTCCCAGGAACCCGCAGGCCTTCTTCACTCACCAGCACTTTCAGCATAACCTTTTGCAGACCTGTGGGGATCAGGTCTATTTCTGCCTGGGTCAGCGGCTGAAGCAATTCAATGAATTCATCCTCATCATCATAGTATCCCAGTTGCAGCACCCATTTATTTTCGGGCAGCAATCGAAGGGCCATCTCCTTGTCTTCTTCATACATATGGATCTTTACCACCGCCCATTGTTCATCGTCCTCGTCTTCAAAGTGAATGTCGACGGCTTTCGCACCTACTACTTCTTTCACGATCTTTTTGACCAGGGAGTCCGGATGTTGCCGGATCAGCTCTTCGTTTTTCATGTTGTTTGTCATAGATGCCACAAAGATAATAAGCGCCAGATTACCGGAGAATATTGTTAATGATTTATAAAAGGCAGCAATATATTTGGCTTCGTACTGGTTATAGCGTTAATTATCGCAAATTACCTTTTGTTGCCCCGAACATCCGCCTTTTCTTTATCGAATATCTTTCCGGCCCTGGCCCTTATTTTATGCGTGCTGGATGTTGGCGCCCAGGATACGACGGTGGCCCGGCGCGGGAGTCAGCGGGAGCAGGTAGACCTGATCGATATCGGCAGACATTTATTCCTGAAGCATCCGGGCGTCAGGAACGATAGTGCGGCGAAAAAAGTGGGTAAGGTCTATGGGTCCTTGTTGCCCTCGGCCGAATATACGCTTCAAACTGCCTTTGCTGTCAACCTTACGGGCAATGCGGCCTTCTATACGGGCGAGCGGGCGGAGGACAATATCTCCAATATTTACCTGAATTTAACCTATACACAAAAACACCAGTTCGTAATTCCCCTGGATGTGAATATATGGACCAGGGGCAACAGGTATAATATTCTCAGCGACTGGCGGTACGAGAAATTTCCCCAGGACACCTACGGATTGGGTGGCCTTACTCAGGCGGACAGTGGATATCTCATCGACTTCTCCTACATTCGGTTTTATCAGACCATCCTCAAGACCGTCGCTCCCGACTTCTACCTGGGGTTGGGTTATGACCTGGATTATTTCTGGAGTGTCCGGGAGGTGGGTCTGCCTCCGGGGAAGGTCACCGACTTCCAGCGCTATGGATTACATCCTACGTCAACGTCGTCAGGTGTCACTTTCAACCTGCTGTATGATAGCAGGCGCAATGCGATCAATCCCGAGCCGGGTAATTATCTGAATGTAGTTTACCGTCCCAACTTTACTTTTTTAGGCAGTGATGCGAATTGGCAGACCTTACTGATCGACGGGAGGAAATACATTCATTTGCCGGGCGATGGTAAGAACACCCTGGCGTTCTGGACATTCGATTGGCTGACACTGCATGGCGATCCGCCCTATCTTCTTCTGCCTTCTACTGCGTCCGACACGTATGTGAATATGGGAAGGGGATATATACAGGGAAGGTTCCGCAGTAAGAATGTGTTGTATCTGGAGTCGGAATACCGTTTTGGTATAATGGCCAACGGGTTGCTGGGGGGAGTGGTGTTTGCCAATGCCCAATCCTATACGGAGCCGTCCTCCGGAAGGTTCGAATCAATATCCCCTGGCTGGGGGGCTGGTATTCGTATCAAGCTGAATAAATTCTCCCACACCAATATTGCACTTGATTACGGATTTGGATTGCATGGTTCAAAGGGCATCTTTGCCAACCTGGGAGAGGTGTTTTAAAGAGCTCTTACTATCTATATTTCAATATAATATACAAAAGTTTTTTATAGCATTTGAAAGAGGGTAACTTTATAAAAAAAACCATGAAACTCTCTTTCTTTTGCGTGGGCATGGTTTTTCTAACCTGCCTGGCTTCCTGCGTCAAAACTGGTAATAAAACAAACAAATGCGGGGACGCGCGCACCACCTCCATTGCCATTGCAACGTATTCCGACTGGAAAAAATTTATGACCCCTTTGACTGTAGGAGATGTCATTTACCATGTCAAGTATAGGGAAAACATAAATGGTTCTCTCCTATCGCGGATGAACCTGATCACACAAGTTAATGTTATGTGCATCGCCGAACCGCCCATCATCAACAGTATTGTAACCTTAAAGCAGGCCGATATGAGCATTCATGATAGGGTGGTAGTTACTGAAGATTCGAATCAATTTGTTATTCCCGAACCTTTTTCCGGGGCTACATCCAGCCATAGTGACTATTATACCTGGCGGGACACTACTAATCCCGGTGGCATTACAGTCGTTAATTCTATTAGCTTCCCCTGGCTGGGGGGCTGGAGTTACGATAGCGCTTTCATCTTTTCCAGGCTGGACCAATGGTCTCTGAATATCAACTATAAATTGCCAAAATAACTGATCTATCTCGTTAGTTTGTATTTGTCCATTTGAATAAAATTTTGGCGTTACATATATTATTCTTAGATTTAATATCACCTTACCACTTTATCTGAATCGTTCTTACCTCCTCTCTATTTTTTAACGCTTTAAACTCAATGTCGATGAAACTTTTCAGGTTCAGCAACTCCCTATTTTACACAGGGGTGGTAATTCTTCTATCCTCATGTGGATCCGGCAGCAACGAAAAAACAACCGCTACGGACACAACCGCTGCAAATGACAGCGCAGCGAAAGCACAAGTCGTAAATACCATTATTACGACACCTCAAAATATGGTGGTCGTAACACACAAAGTAGCCAACTATGCCAAATGGCTGGTCGCCTACGAGGCGCACGATTCCGCCCGGCTGGCCAGTGGGTTGCACAGTTATGTTATTGGCCGCGGTCTGGAAGATTCCAATATGGTCATGGTTGCCTTGAAAGTAGATGATACCGCCAAGGCAAAAGCATTTGAAAAATCCCCCGGCCTCAAGCAAGCAATGCAAAAAGCGGGAGTTCTTGGCGCCCCAACGATTTCCCTTACCACAAACACCTGGCAGGATACCGCAACCATCGGACCAGTCATTCGTTCCATGACCTCGATGACGGTCAAAGACTGGGATGCTTTTGTAAAGGGATTTGAAGATGGCAAGCAGATCCGCACCGATAATGGTATCATGGACCGGGTCGTCGGACATGATCTGAACGACAATAAAAAAGTATTCGTGGTGACAGCCTTAACTGATACTGCCAAAGCCTTCGCTTACTACAAATCGGATGAGTTGAAGAAAAGAAGAGCGGCAGCCGGCGTAATTGGAGAACCCACCCGATTTCTCTTCCGGATCGCAAAAAAATACTAAATCAATGTTCAAGGTTACCAGGCAGTAAAATAGTCTTTGAAAAAATAGTATTCATTTACATAGTATTAATTGCCAAAGCATGTCTCTAATGTCATGTAAATAGTATTACATGAAATACATGCTGCCATTCGCGTTGTTCGCCATCTTTCTTTTCCCGGCCTGTACTCCGGGTGCCCATGAAAGTAAAATACAAGCCGAGACAAATAAGCTGGGGCAGCGAGTTTATCAGGATAAACCGTTTTGGCAGGATTACAGTATAAAATATTATTTCCCCAAGCAAAATAAAAGTAAAATATCTCTTTATCAGGTCGCAGCCGACCGGAATCACAACATAGAAGTTTCATCCTCGGATGGGTTGCTTTTGCCGTACAACGGTCATTTCCTTGCCCCGGGAGAATTATTGCCCGTCACCACCTACCGTCATATGAAGAACAAACACATCGACGGTGTTATTTCTTACCAAAACCAGTTTGTTTACACCGACGATCATCTTCTCTTTTCGAATGCCTGGGCAGGAAATTTTTTCGCCGCGCATAATATGAAGAAACCGTCCGTATTTGCCGGTGATAAAGACTTTAATTTTTTGTTGACGGACGGATCGGATCTTGTCTATCTGGGTAAGGATGGAAGCGCCCTTTGGACGGCCCGGATCCCCCATGTTATTTCCATAAAATTCAATGAGGCAAAGAACAATTTTCTTATTGTTACGGCAGATTCCTTATCCCTGTTCTCACCGGCAGAGAAAAAAATGGTCTCTATTTTTAAAGGAGTCGATATCACTTGTGCAATACCCGCAAAAGCAGGGGAAAAGATCATCGTCGGAACTAAAAGGGGCTACCAATGGCTCAAGGGATCCGGCATGCCCGAAGGAGAATTGATCACAAAAGTCCCCTGCCCGGAGATCACCGATTTGGAAGAAATAAATGACGTGCTCTGGTTTGGTTCCACCCGGGGAGCTTTTAAGTTAACAGAAGGGAATACATACGACTATTATGCCTCGGAACGATGGCTGCCAGACAATAAAGTGGTGGATATTGCGCCCGGTCCTGAAGGAAGCGTTCTTGTTTTAACCGAAACCGGGTTAGGTCAGATTTGTTTTAAAAAAATGACCCTGGAGGAAAAAGCCATGATATTAGAGGAGCAGACCCGGAAATATCATATACGTTATGGATTTAGCTGCACCGGTGAAGGCATGTCCAAAGGCAACCGATCGGCCATGGTACTGGCGGATTCAGACAATGATGGCCTTTGGACTGCCATGTACCTTGGAGGGCAGTTGTTTCGGTATGCAGCCACCAAAGATCCCGAAGCATGGGAGAATTGTAAAGAGGCCCTTATGGGCTTTGAACGCCTGTACGCGATCACAGGAGTTCCCGGTCTTCCTGCAAGGGCCTATGAATGGATGGGATATGAATCATCGGGATATACAAATGCCTTTAGCGAAAGGTCGCGCCAACTTTTCGAGGCAAGTGGTTATGATGTAAAAAGCTCTCCCTGGCGCAGGGGAACCTCTAACGGCTGGGTATGGAAATCGACCACCAGCAGCGATGAGGTGTTGGGACATTATTTTGCGCTATCCCTCTTTGTAGACCTGGCTGATGACAGTTCGTGGAGAGCACGGGCAAAAAATCTCTTAACGGCACTTTCCGAGCATATATACAAGAACAATCTATACCTGGTGGACTGGGACGGAAAACCAACAACATGGGGCAAATGGAATCCGGACTATGTCAATGGATTTACTCCCCAGGTAGGAGACAGAAAATTGACTTCATCTAATGTCACAGGTTTTCTGCAGTCGGCTTATCATGTTACCAAAGACGAAAAATATAAACAGAAAGTGCTCGAACTATTCGAGAAGCATGGCTATCTTGAAAATTTGATGCGGCCCATGAAAGAAATTGGCAGGGTCGAAAGTAAAGATTCGGGTAAATACACAAGTTGGGCGGAAATGCTTTCTAATGAATGGAATCATTCCGATGATGAAATGTATTTTTTAGGCTATTGGTGTCTCTATCCCTACGCACTTAACGAAGATCTCAAGGGAAAATACAAAGAGGCCATCCGTGATCATTGGGAAATGTTGCGTCCTGAAAAAGATCCTACCTGGAATTTTACCTATGCTATGACCGGAGCAAAGGACTTTGACCTGGATGAGTCGATCTGGTGGCTTAAAAGACATCCGCTGGATAATATCTCGTGGAATATAGAGAACTCACAAAGGCAGGACATTGAAAAGCTTCCAAAAAACTTCATGAATCGTTATACCAAAGAGGTGATCTCTCCTGCAGAAGGAGTTGTTCAAAAACACAATGGCACCCGATTTGAGTTGGACCAGGCTGGTAATGGTTCATCTGAAGATACCCCTGGTGATGTCTGGCTCCTGCCTTACTGGATGGGGCGCTATTTGGATGTCATCTCTGCTCCCATAAAAGAGGCGGACGATCGTAAGATGGCGGACTAAAAAATATTTTATATGATGAATTTTCGATTGCCAGGATCCTGGATGATCTCCTGTTTAGCCGGAATACTGTTCCAGACGACGGCGATATCGCAGCCCTTATCGCCCAGGCAGCAGACCACCATAGGAGCCGCTGTCGGCGGCTCGTCCGAAGGCCTACAGACATTTTTCTCCGGTGTGACCATCGTTACAGGAAGCACAGCGTTGACAAACGGAGAAAAATCTGCGGTAAAGATCTTGACGGAAGAGGTTCGGAAAAGGACGGGACTGAACTGGCAGGTATCTTCCACATGCCCCGCGACAGGAGATGTAATCATCCTGAAACGCGAAGGGATGAATATTAAAGGAGCGCCAGCCTTTCCCGGGGCGCCTGAATTATCGCGGGCGCCGGAATCTTTCAGGATAGTCTCGTCCGGGCAGCCGGGCAGGACAGTCATCCTGATCGAAGGTTCGGATAGCCGTGGCGTTTTGTTCGGGGCAGGAAAAATGTTGCGGATGCTGCAATACAATAAGGGCAGCGTATTCCTGAAAAGCGGGCTCGCCCTGGCGGAGAGCCCTGCTAAGGAGATCCGCGGACACCAGCTGGGCTTCCGGAATACGGCAAACTCCTATGATGGATGGTCGCCGGAGCAATTTGAGCAGTACATTCGTGAACTGGTGATCTTTGGAGCCAACAGCATCGAATCCATCCCTATATTCGAGGAAGAAAAAAGTCCGCATTTCAAGACCCCGCCGGATGAAATGAATGCCCGGATCAGTGCCATCTGTGAAACCTACGATCTTGATTATTGGATGTGGGTCCCCGCTCAGATAGACCTCAACGATAAAGATAAGCGAAGAAAATACCTGGAAACTTTCGAGAAGATCTGCAATTATTCAGTCCGGATAAATGGGGTGTTCTTTCCCGGCGGCGACCCCGGGGATAATCCCCCGGAATTGGTAATGCCCTTGCTGGAGGATATGGCCGTTATTTTAAAAAAGCGCCACCCCAAAGCAGGCATATGGCTTTCCCTGCAAAACTTCACGGCTGAACAAAGCCAATACGTTTATAAATATGTACAGGAGAAACTACCGGTGTGGCTGGGTGGGTTAGTGACGGGCCCCAGTAGTCCGCCGGTGGAAGAGACAAGGGCTGCTCTGCCGTCCCGATACAAATTGCGTTATTACCCCGACCTCACCCACAACGTCCGCTGCGACTCCCCTATTCCCTGGTGGGATCCCGCATTTAATCTGACGCTGGGACGAGAAGCCGTCAATCCCCGTCCTTATTTTTTCGCCGCCGTCTACAAGGCCCTTGAACAATATACGGACGGGTTTATCTCGTACTCAGATGGCTGCCATGATGATGTCAACAAGATAGTCTGGACCCGGCTGTCCTGGGACCTTCATGCCAACCAGCGGGAGATCCTTACTGAATATTCAAATTTCTTCTTCGGCAGTGCGTTAGCGGAAGATGGGGCCGATGCCATATTGGGCCTGGAAAAGAATTGGGAAGGGCCGATTGTGGAGAATGGCAATATCCAATCCTGTCTGGAGACATGGAAGGGGCTGGAAACTGCAAACCCGGATCTGGCGGGCAACTGGCGCTGGCAGATGTGTCTGCTGCGTGCTTACTACGACGCCTATACGCGAAAAAGGTTTATTTACGAAGATAGGCTGGAGCGCGAAGCAAATGATGCATTGTTACAGGCCGGTAAAACAGGGCCTGCGGCGGCGATGGAGACGGCATTGAGCATCCTGGCGAGGGCGGAAACGAAACCTGTCGAGCCCGCCTGGCATCAACGTATCATCGACCTCTGTGATGCCTTGTTCAAATCGGTGAGTCTGCAGACCAGCGTGGCAAAATACCAGGCTTCCGGCGAGGAGCGGGGAGCCGTGTTGGATTTCCTGGACATACCGCTGAACAACCGCTGGTGGCTGGAAGACGAATTCAAAAGGATTGGGAAATTGCCTGAAAATGTACAGGTAAAGGCCCTTGATACGATTGCTAACTGGGAGAACCCCGGTCCGGGAGGTTTTTATGATGATATCGGAAATGTTTCCAAATCGCCTCACGTATATAGGGGCGAGCCGTGGGTAACTGACCCCCTGGCGCGCAAGAGCGAGGATCTCCCTGGTTTTTCCTGGTGGGATAATGGCTTCAGCAGGCAGAGACTGTCCTGGATAACAAATATGGGCTGGCCCCTGGGTATGGAATACAACGGCCTCGATTCGACGGCAAATTATACAGTACGCATTACGGGCTACGGAGAGACCCTGTTAAAGGCCAATGGCCGGCGTGTGACGCCGTCCCGCTACGGGAGAACCATCGGTGCGATAAAAGAATTCCCAATCCCGCCTTCATTCATAGAGCATGGCAGGCTCGTATTGACCTGGGACCCGTTGAATGAAGATTTTCTGAACTGGCGGCAGCATTCGAGGTTGACGGAGGTATGGTTGATAAAGAAGAAGCGGTGAGGGACGGTCGCGTGCGGGGCGGTGTGGCTGCTTCCCAATACAAAAAGGTGAAAACGCCTGGTTTTAGGGTGTTTCAGCGAATTTAGTAACAGATTTGTAACAGGGATTAATCCTTTTTCGGCATTGGGTGAGGTAAAAGGTCCTTAGCGGGAACGATCTTAAAACTTCCATCTTTATCACCAATGACCATATCTTCACCCTTTGCGGCGTTAGCCTCTGTGAGATTGTCAACGGCCTTTTGGACCCCTCTCAGAACCTTATCGGATAAATCAGCAATATTTGTGTTGCTATTAAGCATGCTTGGATTGCATTAAAGTTATCTCCCAATATCGTTATTTTTTATCAGAGTTTCGCCTCCCATTGTGCCGTTGGCTATCAACTCGGGGCGATTTCCTAAATTATTAATAACCATCCAATTATCACAGATGGGAGCGTACAGATCGATCAAGTTTCGAATGCCTGCAAAAATATCTGCGCTCTATTGTCTCTGTCGGGATATCATGACCACCCATACTGACTCTTCTTGCTACCCTCTCTTTCGCCACCGCAGGCGAGCTTAGCCAGAACTATAGTAATGTAACCTCATAGCTCTTTTCTCTGGCAGCCTTGATCAGTGATACATAGCCTCTTGCTGCCAGTGTAGTTTCAAAAGCAAGATCCACCTCTTCCCTCATTAATTGGCCAATCCTTTGAAGCATAAGCCGGCCGGCTTCTATTGCAACTCTCGCAGGATTAAAAGGAGATAGTCCAGCCGCTATACTATCCGCATTGATGAATTCCCTGCATTCAAGTATTTCCGGCAAAATGGTAAAACTGGCAGTCGTCTTGCCAGCACCGTTGCATCCCGCTATAATATATAAATTTGGCATTGGGTGATTTGCAAATATATCGGCTTTCCCTATCTTACGCCAATATGCGCGAATTACAATTGGCCCCAACGATAAGAACTCCTCGCCCGGATGAAGTACCTCAGCATAAGGATATACTGGAGAACATAAAACGCCGCCAAACGGCTAACATTGTCCAAGGGTACACTTTGAAACCAAACACATCACACGGAGAACCTTTTGCATTCTTTTGTGAGATAAATATTGACAATGTAAATCTATGGCATTTGTTCCAGGTATTCTTGCTTCAATTCCCGGACGAGGTTTATTTCATCTATGGGCATAAAGATGATGAAACTCCCAATTGCAGCCCTTATAAAGATAAATTTGAAATTCTCAATACCTTATTTCCGTATGAAATCGAATTGACACAGGATGGCCTTCTAAAATTCGGCATTGCGTTTCAAACCGATGACTACTTTGAAGAGTTTTTTGTAGTGCCTGCCAAATATGTACAATATTGGGGAGTCAACCCAGAATCGTTTAAAAAAATAATGCAGGCTTTTTCGCTTGATCAAATCGATGACCTGAATTTCATTGATGAATACCCCCTAGTCACTGAACCCCTACAACGGCATAATGCTAATACAACTCCAACGGATAATCTCTTAAAATACTTTGATAATACTTTCTGTTCCAAAACATAAAAAAGATGAATTATTTTCGCCAATAAGTTCTCTTGTTGAATATCAGATCCGCCGCCTACTTCCCAATACAGAAAATGAAAACCCGCCATAATCGCGGGTTTTAACAAATTTAGTCCCAGATTAGTGACAGGATATCAAGCCACTTTCAGCTTTACCACTTCTAGCTCGGCACCTTTTTCAATAGCCTCATTTCCCGTTTGCATGATTATACGGGTAATTTCTTCTGAAAGGTAATAGTGGCCGCAATTAGCACAAACTTCTGCCGGAACGTTTTTAATTAAAACAATTGCGCCATCCCGCTCCAAGGTTACTGTTATCGTTCCTTTTTCAGTGGTTCCCGCTTTACACAAAACACAATCCATATTAACTCCTTTTTGATTTAAAGCCAGGTTCCCAAATGGTCGAGTCTGGCTCATAAGCTGTGATAATAATACACCGGCTTTCTTCTTCGTCTTTTCCTGCTACTACATATTGGTCGATTGCCGATATAGGCAAACATAAGGCAACTGGGATAAGGTTTGTCAGTTGGATACTCAGCTATTCTCTCTCCACTCTCAATGACTCGCTTCACTTGATCTATCGAAATATTTCTTTTAAACATCTGGGTGATAGCATGATCACTAAATAATACATCCTTGCAAGTCATTCCAACAAAATTACCTATAAATATCCAGTTTTGAAAGCCAATTGCAAAACCCAAAAAACAACTAACATATTGAAAATAAAACAATTGATTCAGATCAGCAAATCCAGTCCCAGCCATTCCCGGTATTCTTCTATTCTCTTTTCGCCTCAATTTATGGGCAAATTGCGCGCTTATTGAGTGGAAAATGGTACCATTGACGTAATAAGGATATGAACACTTTCAACAATCAATGGACTAGAAGGAAGCTACAATCCAGACTGAAGAAATTTTTAAAAATTCACAAAGAGTATTTTAAGACACATACTTTTACCTACCACGTTTTCAGGGTACACAATGAGCCGGAATTGTGGGAGGCCATAAAGGCTTTAGGCGGCACTAAGGCGGTCAGAAAGGAGTTAGGGCTTGAATTACCCTGTCACCACGAGAAATGGACAAAAGAGCAGCTGATGGATGAGCTCTGGCGTATTCATAACGAAGGGCATCCGATAACCAAGCTGTCCCTGATCAATATGGGGCGGTCGGAACTGCTTTCTGTGATCAGGCATTTGGGAACCTTGTCCTCTATAAAAAGAGAAATGGGATTCAAGGCGGTAGAAAAACAAGATACTACCGCCGATGAGGTACTTGAAACATATCGTAAATTGTATATTTCGCTTGGTGTGGCACCAACATGTGTTTATCTCGAAGAAAATGGCTATTCTGCTTTGCCGTCTCGCATACGTACTCACTTCGGATCGATCACTGCCCTCAAAAGAAAACTAAAGATCCCGCTTGCAAAGAAACCCAATCATCATTGGTCGCTTAGAAATACGCTGAAGAGCTTACGCTTATTCTATAAGACGTATGCCGATGAGATCCATCGTACATCTATGCATCGGGTCCTGACAGATAAAAAGGAACTTGGTCTGATTCATGCTATAGGAATTCATGGCGGTCTTTCCTTTCTGAATAAAAAATATAAGTTAGGTCTGTACATTGTCGGAAAGAAATGGAATAAGGAAAAGGTGATTTCGAGATTGAAAATACTGCATTCGGAGGGTCATGATCTGAGCAAAAGGAATCTTCGGAAAATCGGACATGCAGATCTCGCGGGCAATATTCATCGATACGGCTGGCTAAGCAAGATAAGGGAGGAAATAGGCGCTCCGGGCAGGAAGTACAAGCATTGGAATGATGATACGATCGTGGTCGGATTAGAGCCCATAGTCAAACAATTCGATTGTATACCGAGCCAGACCGTGCTCAGGTCGATAAAAAGACAGGATCTGATAGCCGCTATGAGGAAGCATGGCGGTGTGCGCCGATTTTCCGAATTGATGAATGTTCCGATTCGTACTTTGCATAAAGCCGATGATGGGCATTATCTTCAAAGCTCTTACGAATGCATTTTTGACAATATTCTCAATAAACATCATATTCCTCATCAAACGCATGTGTTGATCACTCCTGATCTCCGATATAAATGCGATTTCCTTATACAGAAAACCTATATTGAAATTGCCGGCTACTATAGAAAGGGAGATGATACATATGAAAGAAATATGCAGAAAAAGGAAAGGATATACAAAAGGCTTAACAAAGACGTAATTATTATACCCGCCCGGGTTTTTAAACAAAGACCGGAGTTGATCGAGATGGAAGTGTTGTCTATTCTGAAAAAAATCAAAGGGCTTAAACGAAAAATAAAGAATACAGGAAGCGGGCATGGAATCATGCCCAGGATATTTTGGTCCAATGCTGAAAATATAAAGGTTATATTACAACCCCATATCGAAAAATACGGCCGGATGCCCCAGGGAAGCGAGCTGAAGCGGGAAGGTCTGGGAGCTCTTGTAAGTGCTGTCACAAAGTATCATAATTCCTTATTTGATCTGGCTGAAAAATGGGGTCTGGAAACCAAGGGTGTTCGTAAAGGGCATTATACGGCGGCCAGAATCCGACAGGAATATGTTGAAATTTGTCTGGAGCAGGGGCGGACAATGAGTGTGAGCGAGCTTAGATCACTGGGAAAGATAAATCTGGCCAATGCGATAGACAGAACAAGATGTATAAAAAGTCTTCGAAGTTTTCTGGAACGTAAACATGGGGATCGGATTGGAGGTCGCCCGGACCCTTATACGATTAGAAGAGCTGTATGCGAGTACAAGGATCTATGTGAGAAAGAACAAAAGTTTCTTACTCTGAAGGAGGCTAAGGAAAAGGGCTTTGGACAGCTCCTCAATTTTATGAAAAGGAAGAAGATCGGTATACACCGGCTTCGGAAGATGACCCGGCTGGACTATTTGCCAAAGGTCCTGCCTGTCGGTTATTATACAGAGGCTTATGCTGTGGCGGCTTATACAAAAATTTGCCACGAAAAGGGATATTTTCTTACGGGGAGAGAAGCCCGGCAATGTATGCCGATCAAGCTGGCAGTATATATCGACGGCGTGGTCGGGCTTTCGCGTATCCGTAAATTGTCTGGTCTGAAATTGGTTGTCAAACAGAACCGGCCCCAGATTTCACGAGAAGAGGCCGTCGACAAATACCGAAAAATTTGTATCCGTGAAAAATATCACGTTACGATGAATAGACTCGTTCAATTGGGAGAAGGAAAGCTGGCCCGGTTCATTTTGAAAGAATTCAAATATCCCGTGATTAAGAAAATGATAAATTTAGACCTCCCTTATAGATCTCCTGCTCATATTTCAAAATATAGATTAATTTATGAAAAACGCCGGGAAAAGAAAAAGCGCATGACAATAAAGGCCTATGAAAAGATTTGCCTCAAACAAAAGCGCCATCTTTCGAACTCGGAACTAAAAGATTTGGAAATGGGGTGGATTGCCAACGCTATTCGTGCTTTTGGCGGAATAACGGGCTTTCGTAACCATTGTAAAAAGACTGCACATTTACATGCAGCTAAAATTGGGCGCAGGAAAAGCCATAAATACGTATGAAATAATAGGCTTATGGATCTTGAGCGGGCATCTTAGTAATCATTTCCCAATACAGAAAATGAAAACTCTCGATTTTAGGGCGTTTTGACGAAATTTATCACCAAGATAGCATCCGCAATATGGAAGGTCTTCTTTAAGAGTGTAACCGCTTCCCAGGGGGAGGCACCTTAGTTTCCGGTATTATCCTTATTTTGGGTCTATCTTCCACCGGCTTCTCTGGCAAAATTTTAGGCTCAGGACCAGGTTGAGCCTTTGGTTTATCCTCCTTTGGAGGTTGATTTTCGGTAGCGAGGTTCATATGCTTTATTTTAACAGTGTCAATAATCCTAACTTCTTGCGGTTTACTTTCGCTTAGTGCGGATCTATTTGTCATTGGAAATACAAGTAAACCGAAGCTCAGAAATAAGCAACCAACCATACATATTTTAGCTTTCAAAAGTCTAGCAGTCTTTCGTTCGTTTAGCGTTGTATTATATTGAGCACAGTTTATAAAATCTTCAATCAAGATTTTTTCTAAATCATCCTCTTTATTTGTCTTGGTATAATATTTTTCGTACTCATTTGCTAAAGCAATGTAATAGTAATTATACGCTGTGGTAATATTAAAGTAATATTTCTTCCATTTGAACTTGGGTTCAAAATAAGATAACGTTAGAAAATAAATTGCAACAACCAATGCAACAAGAGCTGAAATATAAATGACAAAAGTCCACATCGGAACCTTTGATTCTACCTTAGTAATATAGGTATTGAAGAAATAGAAGAGCCATGCTATAAGTCCGGTTATAATTCCGATCGGTAATGTCAAAGAATCGCTCAACGACTTCTTCCTTTCAAGCTCTTTATAATATATATCTTTATAAAACTCGAATCTCGTCATATAAATTACCTATGAAGCAAAATAAGGAGAATTAGACAAATGAAAAACGTGAAAAACACCCATTTTTCAATGGCATGAGTACAATTAGTATTTGTCATAAGGAGTCTTGGTCTGATTTTTCATCTCCATCCAAGTCTTCATCAAATTCTTCATAAATGTCCTTATAGGATTCAAAAATATTATATAAAAAATCCCTAAAATATGTTTGCTCGTTCAAGTAATCCACCATAAAATCAGGAACATCGCCATGACCCAAATATGGATGCTTCTCAGTTCCAAATTTTGCCATATACTTGTAGTCCTCAATTGTATAGCTTACAAATAATTTTCGAACTAACCCAGTCGCCTTCATATCGTAGTTGAAACAAAGTCCATCTTCCAGTAAAACTCCTTGATATTCTTTCCAAGTCATTCCTCCCCATCCCCTTTCAAAAGAAAGATTCTTATCATTTGTAGTCATTACCTCAACTGTGTTAAATGCAATTCTAATCAAATTATCGTCCCAAGTGGTGACTAACTCATAAAAAAAGTCACCTTCTTCATTGACTTCCTTTGCTCTTTTTAGAAGCTCTGGAATAATTTGAGTTAAATTAATTTCCTCATCACCAATAGACTCCAGTTTATGAGGACGAATTTTATGTTCAGAAATCAAGTAGTTGTCTTTGGCAACTTTAAAGGGGTTCAACCCAGCAACTATAATAGCATTATTTAAAAACGGTAATTCGGGATATCCTTGCGAGGTAAAAACAAAACCATGAATCCTCTTTGACTCCATAAGTTGAGCTGCGTACGATGAAATCCTATTCATTCTCTCAGCCATGTGCTCGTCTGGGTTCTTATTTTTTGAGGGATTCCAACCTTGTATTTCCTCCCACGTCACCTTAAATATTTCGAAATTTTTTTGAGAAAAAGCAGATTCAGATATTTTAATTATTTCGTCAATAACAGGTATCCAAGGCTTTAACCTAATTGTGTCTACATTATCATTTTCATATGTAGGTATAAAAGCAAAGACAGGCTTTTCATCGAATAGAAAACTTAATATTGATGCTTCCCTTACGATCCTTTCTTGCATTGGTGAAATTAGCACATAATGGACATCATCGTCTGTCATAGTTGGGAAAATCGCTTGCAAATGCGATGCATATGCAAACAATTCGGTAAATGCCTGCCTTTCAGTCTGTGAACTCTTCTTAATCTCAACTATTGCAATACCTGATACACCGTCAACCAATCCAAGCAAATCTGCGCGGATCGTGCTATCTCCATCTTTCTTTAATGGAACTTCGCAACCAAAAAGCCTAAGACCAAAAAGGTTTTCGTAAAGCTTGGAATACCTGTCTACAATTTCATTAAATAAAACTTTGTCGGGTGTACGCTCATATATCGCTTCTTCGCTCTCATCAAAACTATATTTCTCCGGGAAAGTAATTTCTTCAATTAGCTCATCCCACCTATCCCTATTTTCCCACAAGTATGTTTGTATTTGACGTTCAGTCATGATATATTACATATGATATAGCCGCCTATGTCAGTACTAGCTGGAGGCTTGTATTTATCATCTTCTTTACCCAAGTCTACACTTTTAACAATACCGTTCATTTAACAATGTAACCGCACTTGGAGGAGCAGTATATACAATCCCATCTTCGCCTAAAACAATAGCAATGGTTCTGCCGAACGTCCTTTCATCTTCATATAGAACCTCATCTCCCCATCTTTGGAATACTCCCTTTATTGGCTCCTTTAAGCTCATTGGCACTCCATCCTTGTTATAGGATTTTTTCGAAATAACTTGCTTCCCATTCATATTATTTGGCATTTCACCAAATGTAAACAAAGAAAGCGAGCATTACAAGACACTTTCATCCTGCAATACCCGCTATTAGTGTACCCTTCAGAGCTTTTTGTCCTACTGAAGCTTTCTAAAGATTATTTTGCTTTTTGGTGATATATCTGAAGACATACCGTTTTTAGGACAGCGGCGCTAAACCTAATTGATGTACAATTGCACGATCACTATATCATTACAGTGTATGGCTGGTCGTCTTTATATATACAGGGGCGGCTTTGAAGGCTGACGTTCTGGGCGCTGACCTCTGGATTATCTGATTATTTCCGAAAAAGACAGGTTCTATACTATATGCCGAGAAGGGGTTCCTTTGGAAACTAGGCCGGGCCATCACTCAATGGTGGGCCGGCTTTTTTGAAGTCTATTGATCAATTATCTGACAAAATTATTGTCTAGTTCGCTGGGAATGGTGTTTAGCTTATTTTTAATTTCCAATTTAATGTCACCCGAAGGATTATTATAAATAAACTCTTTTAATATATTCCCTTTGTCATCTGATATCAAATACCCTCCATAAGAATTATTCCCTCTCTGTATTAGCGCAATTTTCTTAATAACTCTTTTGTTTCTTGAATGAATAACTATAAAAAGCCTTCCTGATTTCTGAGTGTACTGATCGGGAGACATTCGATGTTCTTTCGGAGGAATAACAGCTGTGTTAAATTCAAATAGTCTACAACTTAAATAATCATCCAATTTAATTGTGCTCTTATTAGCTGCTCCAGCTGAGTTGGTCAAAGAACTTATTTTATCGTAATCGAATGCCTGAATTGCTATATCATAAATTGGAAGAGCAAATGAATTTTCAACACTAAATAAAAAACTGTCATCTCTCCCATTCTGCCCTGCAACTCTTTTCATTTCAACATGTGGGTAACTCTCTCCTCCAGATATATATTTTTCAATATACTGAGCCTGGTTTGTAATCTTGCTAGCGAGTCGATAATTTAAATTGGTGCTCGAATCCAGCCTTATGTTATATTGCAAGTTTTTATCTATTAAATTTTGATTAACCAACTCTGACCTGTAAATTAATAGGTTTTGAGAGTCGATCCTTTTCTGCCGATCATTTGCAATTTTTTCGTTTCGTTCACTTGTTCTTGCTGCATCGATCCCGGCCCAAAAAGTCATCAACCCGCCTCCTAAAGAAATCGACAATAAAAAAATTGAAAGTCGGTTGCTCCTCCTATATCCGGTTTCCGTCTTTTTCTTCCATTTATCAAATAACCCAGCCACGCCTCCTGCTACAGTAAGGAAAAAACCTATTATTAATTGCATCATAATGCACGATAATTTTTAAAGATCAAGCACTATTATTTAGCCCTTGAATCAATCATTGGTGGGCCGTTCTTGGTCATCACGTTCCCCAACACGTTCACCCGATGGTCACTACTTTTGAAAGTAACAACCAAATTCCCACTATTAGTGTCATCGTGACATGGACTGCACGAGATGATAGACATTATCAAAATTCTGGTATAAATCCTTATTATTGTTATTTTGCCTCCTAAGCCATGATATATAATTAATTATCGAGCTATCTTGATGACAAGTTGAAATATAATAGCTGAAATCTTCATAAATATCAGAGCTATCAATCAAGTGCTTTCGATATAAAATTCCCAGGTCTTCAAGATGATTGAGCAAATGATCATCAATTTCATTATCGTAGAAAAATGACTTACCAGGCAAGATTGAATCGGTGTATCTTTTAAATTTTCCAGGGATATTTTTTCAAAAATCGCCAATTCCCTTTTTCCAGTAGTGCCCGAGTCTTGGATAACCTTAAATCGGAGCGCATTTATTTCCATCAGGCAAATAATGCTTCTAGCCTCAGGCGTGAAGAAGTCGGTTTTTAAGTTATGCAAAAAAGTTTCAGCGGCTATCTTATTCTGGTTTTTGGCCTCACGGTTAGATTCAGCCAGTTGGGAATACGCAACCCAGCACAGCGCTCCAGTGATAATAACGCCCAAAGCTGTCCAGAAGATACCATCTCGAAGAAAAGAAAATTTTAAAACGCGCTTTTTCATACTATTTAAACCAAATTAGTTCTGATTCTGCGGATTTATAGGAACCATAGGATTTATAGGAAATCTTCCTCATCAGCTTGAAACCACTTTCCTCATGCACCAACACGTCCCTGTGGTCACTAATTTCAAAACTAGCAACCAGATTCCCACCATAAAAACCATAAACAAAGACAAATAAAGCACTAAAATCAACAAGTCGGCACCGTGAAAACACCTGATTTTCAGTGCAAAACCCGCGTCCAGCGCGCCCCGCCTACTTCCCAATACAGAAAATAAAAACCCGCCATCTTAGCGGGTTTCACCGATTTTAGTCCTGAATTAGTAACATATAACCGAGGACTCTAAAGCTGCCGAACTCGTATTTTCTTCGTCGTAATGGTCGCAAAAAAAGGCCGCTCGAGAGCTTGGCTTTTCAATAAATAAATAAGGGCTTGAATAATATCCTGCAATTCATCGACCGAATACCGAAGGAATAAAACACTCAATCCCTTGGCATGATGAGCAAATACCCATTCCCCAAAATCCTTATCTTCAGTAAGCAGTAAAAAATCATACTTCAGCGCCAGCTCAATTACCTGTTCGTCGCTGATCCCCCGTGAAGTTTCGTAGATAGAAGTGACTTCAAATCCTTGTTCCCGAAGAGACTTGGTAATCTCAAAAGGGATGTTCTCATCGGCAAGGATCATGCAACGGCAATTATTGTTTCGTTAGAAATTACATCGGAAGCATAAGCGAGCACCGCATTTATAGCCGTGGCAGAAAGGCCCGGATATGCGGTCAAGAGTTGCTGTTGAGTAGCCCCCTCAGATAACTTTTTCAAGATCAGGGCCACCGTGATCCTGGTTCCTTTGATAACAGGCTTTCCCAGCATAACACCTGCGTTAGATTCTATATAATCAGTATAAAGCATAACTTACTATTATATCTCAAAGATCGTTATTCTTTTTTGAGTTTCTAAATACAAAATACAACGCATACAAAATTGATTTACAACCTTTTATTACAACAATCGATTTCGCCAATAAACCGTTTTACGCCTACTGCTCCGGTAAAGTCAACCCTTCTTCCACCAAAATAGGCTGCAAATTCGAAATTTCCTTGGGCCATTCAGTCTGCCAGGGATAAACATTCTTTTTTGTTGGATAGATGCATTGAAGCATTGGGAAATCATTCCCTTTATAGAACCATCGACAGTAGCCTACGTAATCGTGATAATATTTTAGATCGACCGTCACAAAATAACAATCGTATCCTTCAATAATACCCGGATAAAATACGCCTGAGCGAAAACTCTTCCCTTCTCTAAGATCCTCCCCAATGCCATTGATTATCGAATGAATTAGATCAAGGCCTAATCCAGTAATTATAACTTCCGGATGTCCAAAAGTTTTGAAAAAACCAATTGAATATCCAAACCCAGGTCCTGTTTCGTCCTCCATTACCTTTACAACGTGCCACCCATAATTTTCGACATCGTCAAGTAGTTTCTTATCCGTCTTTGAAAGTTCAGCCATATATTGATTATTCTTTGGATACAATTTCCAGCTTGGTGTTAAGCAGCTCAATTATTTCACCGGTTCCGATAACCTTAGCGCCTTCCCGAAACTCAAAAGCCATTCCGCACAAAAGCCTGCCATGAAATAAATGTGGCGACACCATCGTAATTTCAGCAGTCACAGTTTCGCCAGGCCGTACCGTATCCTTACCGATGAACACTTGTTGACCAGACGTCTGCATTACTTCAAACCCAAATTTGATCTGTGGCCTATACCCGGAATGCGCGGGCATTGTACGACCCCCTTCCTCGGCCGTACGATATTTCAGCATCGCTACAAAGTCCGGTGAATTTCTTTCCATAAATTTATTGGGTCACCCCTTAGTCAACTAAATTACAATTTACGATATTGCCATAGTAATTTCTTTCCCGGAACTTAGTGATCGGCTCATTATTTCGCCAATAAATTCACCCTTTGAGTATCAACTCGTAGAATCAAAAATCATAATGTTCCTAGGTGACAATACAGAAAATGAAAACGCCCGGTTTTAGGGCGTTACAGAAGATTTAGTGACAGATTAGTAACATGAACGGCGATTAAGCCAATTTATAAGAGTCTTCCCCTACGGGCTGAACTTTAACTTTTACCGCTAATTCATCCCCATTTTGAATTGCTACTAATAGATCTTTAATATACCTCGATGGAATAATAATTCCATATCCCAGCTTATCTATCAATTCCGGATTCTTAAAGTCTGCGGAAATCTCAACAACAATACCAATAACCCTCCCTTTCCGGTCAAATACAGGCCCCCCGCTATTTCCACCTTTTACCTTAGCATTCATTAATAAGTATTCAATATCGCCATAATATTTCTTTTCTTCGCTGAGCACCTGCCCAATTGAAGATCGAAGTAGCACTGAATTAATCGATGATTTATCAGCAATTAATATGCTTTCAAAGCCAGCTATTGGAGGATAGCCTAATGTAATAATATCATCTAAAACCTTACCGACGCCAAAATAGACCACTGAAGGTGCCCCTATTATATTTACATCATCTGTAGGAGTATTTCCAATGTGTTCCGGCTTTGGAGGCAAGGCATGCACTGGAAGAGAATGAAAATAATTCTTTGAAGTTTTTAATACAGCCAAGTCCAGTTGAGTATCAATCGAAAAATATATGTCCTCAATCGGTATAGAGTTACCGGAAAAATCCAGGAGTTTAAAGCTTTTATGCCCTTCAAGGCAATGCCTTGCCGTGATAATCGTATCATGATTGTAAACGAACGATGACCCAATTGAATACTCATCATCTTGCTGCAATACTGAAATAGCCAAGCATGTCTCTTTAAACCTTTCTCTAACAGCTGAAAAACCGTTGACTAGCAAATCATAACTTCCATAGATGCTTAAATCGGGGTTGTAAAATCTTTTGTTTGTATAATAATGATGCCCAAAAAACGGGTGATCTCCTGTTCGACCCATATGATCTAATAAGCCCTCTTGTTCAAGTTTTTTGCAATAATGGGTAATCTTATAAACACCACTTACAATTTCCTTGTTCTTTTCAACGAATTGCATCAAAGAAAAAGGTCGGAAGGAGCTCCCATCATTATAGCCATCATTAAAAAAGCTTAAAAGCTCGTGAGCAAGTTGCATTACTTACTTATTTGCCTGTGCAAGACTAATCTATTATTTTTTGGTCGATTGCGCAGGAGTTGGCTGAGGCACTGCTGTTGAAGGTGCTGGCGATGGAACAAGCCCCTTCGTTTCAAGTTGATTAACAACAGGGGAGGGCGAAGGTGCATAGCCATATTTATCTTTGCCCATCTCAGTAGCTCGAGTTATATGTCTTTCCATTATGCGTACTTTTATTTTTTTGTCGTTGGAGAAGGCGGTTGCGGATTAGACGCAGAGCTTGGCGCCGGTGACGGAACCATCCCCCTAGTTTCAATATTGCTCATAATAGGCGGCGGGGTAGGTATATACCCATTTTTGCCTTTGCCCACCTCGGTATTCTTAGCTATACATTTTTCAATCTTCATTACTTTATAAATTGTGATTAACAAAAATTATTATTAATAAAATTCCCAAAACTAATGTCCCAACACAAGTCCAATTAAGCCATGTAATTTTATCAAATCGTGTATCTGACTTAGAAGAAACAAATTCATTCCGATGAATCTCTGAGATTGACTTCCTATAGAATTTGACCGCCAACAAATGAGAAACAAGGTTTAATAGTAAAGTAATAACCATTAGTACCCATCCTATCCCCAAAAGGGGCCTGTAACCGGCGCAGTCAATGTCCTTCACGATATCCTTAACAAAGCCGATAGACAAAGCCAAACTTCCTGCGCTTATATATGACAACTGTTGTTCAAAAGTTTCCTGGCTCTTATGATGTATTGCAATTAATTCTTCCTTATATTTTTCTAATCGTGATACATCATCACCATTAGATTTTGTATCTTTTTCTTGCTCCATCTAATGTAGATGTTTACCGAAATTACAATTTTTAGCCCTACGCAGGAGGACTAGTGGCCATAAGTAAGTCACAATTGTGAACAAATTCATGAAAATGCCAATTAAATTAGCTATAAAATGCTAATAATCATGGCAATACACAGAACAGGAGAGAAAAATTCCCGTTCCGACTCAGAAATTGTCAATAAAATGCCCGGTTTGCTCGGTAAATATAGGCGATCTCTTTGCCTGGCAATTTACCTTCTTCCCCCCGCAAATTCAAGACAGTTGTTCCCATCTTTACAAAATTCGACGCGAGATTTACGGCGGCGGGTAAATTGCCTGTAAACAAACCCACTCCGACGGCGGCAATTATCTCCAAGATTTCTGTCTTCCATTTCAATCGGTGCCGCTCGATACTACGTTTATAATCGAGGCTTAAGTATTCCAATTTTTCGCTGATCTCATTAACGGTTAAAGACGATGTAGCCATTTCATTGATCCAGTTAATGAGCGCCAAATATTGGAGCCGCGTCGACTCGTCCCTCCGAAAATCAATGATGGCCTCCCAAGGTGTATCAGGTCCTGGTTGCGGCAGATTGTTCAACACCAATTGAACAACTGTAGTTTTGGTACCCTCACCAGTAAAAGATTGCTCCGATCGCAAAATTGGATAGAATTCTCCCTGAACGTGTTTGCTAAGACCAATTGCTTTGTACCGGCTTAAGGAGTCCGAAGCTCTTTCAAATAAATGATTAGACTTATAAGACAATTCATTTATTTCATTGATACTTTGAGCTTCCTCCAGTTGTTTTTTTGGCTCGTCGCTTTGTTGGATATACGAAATTGCTTTTTCCAGCAAAGCCCTTTCGACGCCATCCAATTTGCTTATGTCCGGTACAAAAGGAAGTTCAAAGAACGATATAACCTTCATATCTAGGAGGTAGTCAGACAATGCACTATCCTGACAATTCCTTTCAGCAAAATCCTCGGGAAAATCGGGATCAGACAGTTCTTCTTCTGTAAAGCTAGCTAGGGGGCGATCGATATAGATTGTATCAAAACCTAGAGCTAACCGTTTTATCAATGGATCGGCAGACAGATTAGACAAGCTGTTAACCTTATAGACTGCATTCTTGGCCATGGGCATGATTTGTAACAAAGCTACTGATCATTGCGAGAATTGGCCGTCCATACTTTAACCAATGCAGAAATATCGCAAAGAAGAAGTTAAAGGTTTAAGTTTTATAGATACAGCAGAGTTATCTTTAATCCAATCTTCAATTGCTGTTTTTATATCTTTCAGTAGGCCTTTCAAGAACTTAGAACACCATTCAAAATTACGTTATTTTTGTATATTTAGGAAGACAGTTAAACATTGCCCTATAAGATTTGTGTAGATCTTCTTCAACAGCTTTTGGTCGTATTGTAACAGCCCACCGTACTTTAATATTTTTAAAATCAGCATTACTAAAAGCCTTTCTGATTCGTTTGCCTGTACTATGAGGAGCCGTACCGCTCACAAGCCCTTGCCTTATTCTGTCTCGCAAATTACTAGTTTGTCCAATAGTTAGCTTTTTATCACACCCTTTTCTGGGAATCACTTCATAGACACCTGCTTTGTCTGGTATTTTAAGTTTAGCATTCCGGACATCCAAACTTATTTCAGAAAATGAATGCCATCCCGACCACTCTAATGTTATCTTTTCAATTTGTATGACTTGAATATTCATATTGCTTAAATTGCCCTTACTTGTTTTCTCTAGTCTTCCAAAATTCTACGAAGTACCTTTCCCATTTCAACAGCAATGGATTTAAACTCCTGGCCCGAAAAGAAATTAGATTTGGCATTATTACACCAATAACAGCACCATACAACGTTATCAAGGCTATCGTATGGTAAGTCAGGATTAATTCTGTCCATTTCAAGTCTCTTTCCCCTTTTCCCGCCTCTAGTTCTATTCTTTCGTATTTCGTACAATCTTGAGCTTTGTTCGTTAGTAGTTCCGCAGTAGTAACACCCATCAATAAATTTGCTATGCAGAAACCAATCCAAAAATGTATCGAACGTAATTTCCTCAAACCCAGGTGTTACTTTTCCTGTACTTGTATCCAGTCTTTTCTTTTTAGAATTGTAGATTTTATTAAGATATGTTTTGTCCATTGTTTGCAGAATTATTTATCATCAAATTTTGCTCAGAAAATATCCAATAATAAATCTCAACGTCATATTCAAAAGCCCTCCCACACTCTATTTTTCCTTCCTTCATATAAAAATGTGAAAATCCATCTTTCATTATCTTCATCGCTGCTTCTATCATTTTTAGTTGAGTATCGAACTTCTTTAAAGCGTTGTTGATCCCTCCATCGTATTTTATCACTCTTTTAAATTTGTTATTCACGATTTGGTGTACATGGGTCGTCAAAAACAACGATGCAATTTCTGTTTTCGATGTGCTAATGGATTTTGCCTTAGTAATATCTTTTTCAATAAGCCCCAAGTAGTCGTGATAATTAAAGATATCAAAAGTGTAAGCCGCTTTTAATTCACAAATGAAAGCCGGCTCACCGCCAGCAAGAAGAACTAAATCTGATCTCCTCCATTCTCTCGATACAATAATGTCTTTCTCATAAAATCTTTTGTATAAGTTATATGCAAGTTTATCTCTAATGGGAAATTCAACTTTGGAGGTAAGCGCAAGGTACGCGAGCTCGTCTTCAGCAAAACATTTTCCAATTTTTTTCATTTCTTCTTCTAAAATGTCTCTGTATATCATGGCAGGGGTTTACTGTAAACGATCAAATATAAATAATTGAAGCGAGCATTACAAGATACTTTAATCATGCAATATCCGCTATTTGTGTCCCTTTCGGTGTTACACTTCAATGTCGTCTATGGAAAACAAAGTAGAGTACCCAGAAGCAACTTCCAGGTGTCGGCATCATTCATCAATGAGCTCCTTCTTGCCATTATCCACCGACAAACCGTCCGCAGGCTTTCCATTCAGAATACTGTTTGGAAAATTTCCATCATCGGAATCAGCCCTGCCTATCCTAACCTTCTTGACGGCAGTCTGCCATTTATCTATTACGCTGACCGATGCAATAACGTCTTCCTCCTGGGTCTGATTTATTTTATTCTCCAACTTAGCCGTATATTGAATAATTACATCCTTTACCGGATAGTCGGCATACTCAATGGGTATTGATATCGACACCAAACGATTTACTTCAATTGCCTGTCCCGGCTTCCAGTTTTGAATTGACTTATTGGAAAGTATATTGTTGAAAGGAATATCGTTCAAATCTTTTTCTTCCAGTACGTTTCCATTCCCAAGTTCAATGGACACCCTCATTTTTATATACACGCTGGCATATATGTTTGCTGTATTGTTCTTTATCGTCCCAGTGAACAAGTATTCAATATAGCGGGGTTTCCTCGCTGGATCAAGATCGGAACTTACGACATAGAAATTGTTAACCCGTCCGGGAGTTATCGTGTATTGATTCGATGTCCCCTGGGAAGACGATGCTCCGCATCCAGGCATAACTGTGGTCAAAATGGCTATCAAGAGTAAGGAGAGGGCATAAAAGGCAAGCCGTCTTTGTGCTGATTTCATAGCTTTTGAGTTTAGATGTTTGCGGCCTAAAAATACCGCAAAATACCCAAAGTTCCCCCTTCTATGCGCTTTTTTCCAAAGTTCCGGCTACACTAGACTGAGAACCGTCGAATTTATATCTAGGCTAGCTCAAAAAATCGACGATCCCCCCGACCATAGAGATATACTATCGTGGAAAGATAGTCGAAAATTCAGAAAGCCCTATGGCTTTAAATGCATTTATCCAAGCCTACCAGCCTGTGGACGGAGGCTTAAAGCTACGCAGCCGCCTTTCCGCTATGGATAAACGGTGTTCCATCTCCGAACTGTAAGTTTTCAGGTGTCCACCGTTCCATTCGCAGACTTGGCCCAAAGCCGACGGCCTTCTCCATTTCCTGCATGATGATCTCTTGGACATAGCTTTCATTTCCTGCCGTGGTGATAACGCTGTCATGGATGGTAAATAGGGGCATAGAAGGCCTTTCCTTGGTTATACGTTTCGTAATGACTTTCAAAATAAGATGGCTTTCAATCTGCTGCAGCAATAGCGGAAGGTTTCGCTTGTCCTTCCTTTTGATCATGCTCAATAGCTTGTAGACGCTGGGGAATAGCCTCTGGAATATCCGCTTAGGTTCTGCATCCTTTTGTCCAATATAACGGTTGTCTGTGAACAGCACCTGGAACAGGGTAGCCTTTACGATCTTACGGTCTGCATATCTGATTCCGAACTCTTTCCATATCCTTTCCGCCATGTGGCCATAGAATTGCCCGCTTCTTACCAATTCTTTGTATGCCTGAAAGTCACTCTCCGTCTGCTTTTCAAAATTTTTGACTAGCATAATGAAAGAAGAAAAGCAATCAGTAGTAAACACTTTAGTATTAGATAATTGAAGATTATCATAGTGAAGTGTGCCTGTAAAGTAATCCTTCTCCCAGAAAGAAGAACTCAACAATAAAGTAACCAAATATGGTTGACTATTACAGATATCAATAGAAACCAACTTTAACCCATTATAAACCAAACAATTCCTAAGATCGCTCCTAAGGTTAGTCAACACAGAATGAAGCCTAAACCCCGCGCTATCAATAGATATAGGAAAGGCGCGGGCCGCAATTTTTTCGATGGCGCACAATGCTTTGTTGTATTGTGTGATGGGATTTTTGAATTCGCCGGTTCGGGCATGGCGTTCTCTCAACTCTGGATTCCCCAACTTGCGTTCCAGATCGCAAGTGATGAAGTCAAGCGCCAGATCGTGACGGATTTCCAGCCCATCACCGAACCAGCGAATCAGGTGTCCGTAGTTCTTCTTGATGGCAAAGCCGATCGGCTTTGGTTTAAACAGCTTCTTGGCTATCCTTTGATCTTGTAGTTCTATACCGCGAACGCGCCCGGAATAGAAAGCCGTGAACTTATAACCGATGCATTTCTTGCCTGGTACATATCGGCCGTCCGAGATTATAATTTCGGCTTCGATCAGATATGCTAGATAGCTTTTGTAGTTCCTGATTATGCTTTGAAGCATGGAGGCATTGATAGGGACAAAGCCATCTCTCATTTCCAGCCCTTTATCCATTGCAGGGATAGCCGTTAACAGATGCGGAATATATACAAGATAGTCTCTTTGAAATCGTTCAATGTGCTGAGGCGGCCATATTAGCATTAACTGGTCAATGTCCAGCGCCTCTGGTATAAAGCATTTCATTTTTTGATAAGAATATTGAAAAGGACGGCCAATGGTCAGCCGCCCTTTATGTTATTAATTACGACTACGCTATCCGGTCTTTCAAAAACCATCTATTGAATGTAGGATCATAAGCAAATCCATCCTTGCAAAATTTGCTTTGTATTTTTGACTCAACAGTAGATTCTGGATCTTCACCAATATTTATGTATATCTGATTAAATATCGACATAAAATCTGAGCCCCGTCCCGGAGTAATGATGAATCCAGGAGTTGTCTCAACAAGATCAGTACCCCCCAATTTTTGAATTAATGTTATAAAAATGGGGCTGGTCTTGGACGTCCTTAACTCTACTGTAATAGCTGCATTCGTTGCGCTAGAAGAAGTTACCTTGAATCCCAGGCCGATATAAAATTCGGTCGATTTTTTAATATTATATACTGGGATTTCGATGCCGCTGAAAATGATGTTATTAGTTTTCACTATCTTTTAAATTTTGGGGTTAACGATAAAATTGTCGCTTTTTTGATTTGAGAGACGGTCGCACGTCGGCTACTTAAAATCCAATCTTCGAGTTCAGATTTAACAAAATAGACCTTACCTCCCGTTGGTGAATAAGTCGGCAGTTTCCCGGCCGCGCTTAATTTGTAAAGCTGGTCCAAACTGATATCCAGGTAGGAAGCCGCTTCTTTACTGTTTAAAATGGATTTTTCCACTGTTAAAATTTTTTGATTAAGAAAAGCCTGCTGGCCAGCGGGGCATCGAATCAATTGTAATTCGATGATGTAAAATTGCGAAGAGTGGCTTGCGTGAAGAAGCGAACAGTAAGGTGAGGGTAAGAATCTTACCTTTCTTACCTTAGTCAGAGAAAGAAATATAACTCATTAAAAGTCATTCAATTAAAGTGCTTGTCAAAAATTATCAGGATGGCATTCGTGGAATATCTTGTTTATCAGACTTCTATATTCCAATGTATCGGCAGTTTTCAATTTATTCTTCTCCTTATAGAGGAGCGTCCTGCTTAGCGGTATTCCCTGTTTACTGAAAAAAATACCAGACTTATCAATTACTGTTTCCAAATTCGTCGGGTTATAACTCTCCTTAATGTTGTTGAACACATATACAACATAACGCGTTTGGCAGCTAAAATAAACGCTGAAGTGATTTTTATCCAGTCCCGACAGATCGTCCGCAGTCATGATATCAGCAAACAATTCAGCTACATCTGCACCATTCCTCTCCCGTAAAAAATCAATCGTCACATTCAACTTCTTCGTCAGTGCAAGTAAACTTGTTCTATGCCGCTTATCAATTTTAAAGGATAGCTTATCTTTTACATGCTTATCATCTGCCCCTTTCTTCCTTTCTCGCTCCAATGTATAAACAATAAAATCGCATGCAAACTCAAGTGAGGGATAATCATATTCCTGATAGGCATCCAGATCATATAATTCAATTGTCTCCGAATCTGCCTCCAACCCGAATATAGGATAAGACTCTATAATAGCAGTTAGCAAAAAATCTAAAAAGGAGGGGTTAGAAGCCTTATTTGTCAGCCGCCATTCCATAATGAAGTCTGCAATAATATTCGCATTATCTTGATCCTTTAGATCATCCGCAAACCGTTTATAATCGGAGGCTAGCAAGGAAGTGCCCATCTACATATCATTGTGATGGGCAAATATAAAACTACCGACTAAAAATCGTCGATATCGCCTAAATTAATTCCGGTATCCTTTTGGCGGCATCTATTTTCTTCCTATCAATTACTTTTGTATATATTTCAGTTGTCTTTAAGTGCTTATGTCCCAGCAACTTACTTACAGTGTAGATATCCGTATCATTGGCGAGCTGGAGGGTGGCGAAGGAGTGCCTGGCGCAATGGAAAGTGATCTTCTTCTTTATACCAGCTTCGTCTACCCAGTTCTGTAGCTGCTCATTCATCCAGGTGTGGTATTTCAGCCCGTCGAATATCTCCTGATCGCCCGGCAGCCGCTCCCCGAGTACCCGGATCGCCTGTTCTGAGACCGGCAGCACCTCCGATCCTTTAGTCTTCTTCTGTGTATAGTTGATCGTCCAGGCGCTGGCCTCCGAATAACTGATCTTATCCCAAGTCATGGCTCTCACGTCGCTCCAGCGAAGTCCGGTGAGGGCGCTAAAAAGGAAGGCTTTTCTCAATAGCTCGTTATCGCAAGGAGTCGCCACCAGTTGTTTCAATTCTTCGAAAGTGAGGAACTGTCGGTGCGTTTCCTTTCCTTTTATCCCTTTGATCCGAGCGCATGGGTTCTCCCTAATCATCTTATTTATATAGGCCTCCCGTAAAGAAGCTCGCACTTTGTTAAAGTATGAAAGTGCCGAATTCGGATTTATGTTGCCTTTTCCCCGACGGCTGATATCCTTAGATAAGTAATCTTTAAACCCGTCCAGAAAACGATCGTCGATACTTTCAAGTGTGTAATCAGCCCCGTTGCAATAGTCCTTTAGGTGCTCATAAGTCCTTTTCCAATTACCCCCGTTACCGTTCGATATATCGGCTTTCTTTTCTGCCAATAGACGGAAGTACTCAAGGAAAGATATTTTGCCTTTCTCACTGCTGGCAAAACCGTTGCCTGTGGTCTGGAAATCTAGCATCCGCTTAGCCCGGATGGATTCAGCAAGTTGCATCGTCTCTTTGTTGTGTTCTTTTTCAAGATTGGTTTTGGGGCTCTCGTAAACATACAGTTTCAGCCATTCATAGCGCGTCTTCTGTCTGGGTGCCTGGAAGGCAAGATAGAGACTACTCATTTTCTTTGTTCCTTTGGCCGTGCTATCTCCCGATAGCTGACTAACCCGCTTTCTTAGATGGATTCGCATTGTTTGTCGTTTTTTTGTTACTAATCTGGGACTAAACTTCCCCGAGATCAGCCGACCAAACAACAGGCATCCCTATTTATGCGGGTTTCAAAGCAGGATTTTATCTTTCGGTATATTCCTTATCAGAAAATACCTATTTTTTAAGCGATATTTTAGCGGATTCTTCATACAAAACCGGGTTTCTAACCCTATGACAGACAGATTGCCTTAAAATAGTTTTTAACGCGTTAAAGCCCGTCAAATTCCAACTCTATTCATTAAAATGAAAGCGTACTCATTAAAACGATCGCCGGTTTATTCGAATACTAACGGCTATACACGTTTTTTGGATGCCGACCTACCTTTAAATTGGTTCTCTCGAATACCCATCTCCTTATAATTATCAGAGATCACCAGCGCTCGGCTTCTTTTTCCTTTGCTTCCGAGCAATTGATAATACAGCTCTGTACGAAGTTTCCTCTTTCCTTCTCTCGGCATATTAGCTCTTCGTTTATTCAGCGTTTCTGTAAACTTACTCAATGATCCATAAACGGCTTCGATATCTTCTCTATTCAATCGCTCAATGGTAAGAATACGAAGATTGCCAAGCTCCTTGTAACGATCTACTTGCAATATCCTATTCCCTCCATACGCATCAGGCAGTTTCTTTATCCTAATCCAACAATTGACATTGTAAATAGTAAATGGCTGACCACTGATTTGAGTCCCGTAACCCCGTTGCAGGTATTCTAGCAAGTCCCAAGTAGTAAACTCATTGCCTTCAAATTCAATTCTCATTATCTCAAAATATTTTGCTTGAAAATACTCCTATGTGTTACAAAATGGCCCTCTCCTTCATTATATCGTGATTCAGATATGTTTACCTTTGGTTTTTCCATCTCTATCAACTCGCCTGCTCTCCATCAATTCAAATAATTTTCATGCTTATGTTGGTCAGGTCAAACCCACATAGGAAGGTGCATCCAGATTTAGTAACAAGGTATCCAACCATCCAAATAATCTGTAAAAGAACAGGCTATGAATAGTGTTTTCAAGAACTTTAGTGTCCTAGAGTCTCCATCACTTGAATTAATAGATTGCTTGCTTAATCTACTTCACGAAGTAAGACTACCCCGAAAAAAGCATCTCGTCACACCTGATCATATTAACAAGAATATATATTTCGTAGAGTCTGGCCTATTAATGACATACCATGTTCAAAGGAGTAAAACATTTTCCAGCCAATTTATAAAGGAAGGCGGCCTGTGTTTTTCTATAGAAGGATCCAATTCTCGGCCTCCTTATCCTGAATACATTATAGCAATGGAGGATTCCTTGCTTTACTATATCAGTAACGAAGACCTCCAGTTCGTCCAGCAACAGTTCTCTGAATTTAATGTTGTTTTATTGTCCCTTTATTATCAATCCCTATTACAGAGCATTGAACTTTCCAATATCCTTAGGATGATGAATGCCGCCGGCCGATACAAATGGCTGATTCAATCTCACCCAGAAATAGTCCGAAGAATTCCAGCCAGACACCTTGCTTCCTTTATCGGAATAACTGAAGTAATGCTAAGCAGAATTAATCCAAAATTGTAATTATATGATCAACAAAAAACTGAGATCAGTATGTCGTCATCTTGCTGTTATGGGATTCTGCCCTCATGACGTTTTTGAGCAGATTACTGATGACCATTTTTTTAAAAAAGGTAATTTACTTATGTTTGAAATTAAGAGCTCACTTCCTTTCGAAAATGATTTTGTTCTGGATTTTATTGCCTACATAAAATATTCCGAAACGGAGCAGGAATATTTCCTTGAAAAAATATCAACCTCCCTTGTAAACACAAAATCTCCCGCGCAACATCGGTCTCAGGTGTTTTATGGTCTGGATATTCCGTTCTTTTCAGCAAAAGAGATATTCAATCTTTTACAGGGAAGAGCTGTCTATAAAAATTATACAGCTTCGTCGGAAAATCTCCGCTTTTGGTTTCAATTGGATTTTTCAAGAACAGACACTTTGGGCAACTATAAATTCGTGAAATATGGGGATACGTACAACCTCGATACTATATTATCTAAATACCCCGTCAAGGAATTGAGAAAGCAGGAACTAAAAACAGCTCTGCTTCTCTCTCTGAAAAAAGGAAATATTCACCCTGTCACCTTTGTAAAAGAGACGAAATTGGAAAAAAAGTTTATCTGTGCCAGTCCTGCTACTAAGTCTATAAAAATATTTCCCCTACGCTAAAAAATAATACTCCCTTATATGTACTGTTTTATAGATCATCCCGACTTCTTCAACAAGCCAATACGCTTAAATGCAAATGTTGAACCGACAAAAGTAATTGACCGCTTCTTTGCAGATTTCTCCTTATCAGAGCTTCGTGACATCTTATGGACATGGTTTGAGGCTGCTATTACCTCTGACAATGATGTGTACAGCGATCCGGAAGATCGTGCTACACTCTTGTATCGATATAGGCGGCTTGAAGAGCTAATAGAAGCTGCCTTTGCCCTCAATTAGCCAGAGAAAAAGAATAACCAATAATTCATCACCCGACCGGAATTCCCGGTCTCACCCTCTCATATATGTCATCCAAAAAGCAAAAGCTCCTGCAACTGCAGCAAGGAGAGTGGACAGCATCCGAATTGTCCATCCATTATAAGCCTGGCGTGAAATCCAATAAGATACTGAATACGACCGCGAAAGCCGGTGACTTTATACTATCCGTTTGGAACAAAGAACTTATCAGTTTACAGGAGCAGGTTATGGCTTTCTTTTTAAATAGCCAGCATAAAGTAATTGGCTACAGGGTAATTTGTACGGGCACCAGGACAGGCTGCCTACTTGACGTACAATTGATTGTCAGCCTTGCACTTCATTCGCTCGCTTCTTCCGTCATACTCGCTCACAATCACCCCTCTGGAAATTTAACGCCTAGTATAGCCGATATCGAAACAACAAAGAAGGTGAAGGCTGCGCTCAACCTAATTGACGTAAAGTTGTATGATCACTATATCATTACAGTGTATGGGTGGTCGTCTTTATATATACAGGGGCGCATATAAAAAATGTATGGCTCATTGTATTATTGGCCTGTACAGCAACTATCGGTAGAAAGGACAGGTTAAATGATCTCCCAACTAAGGTAAGGCGTCGACAAAAGCACTATCATGAACAATAACCTTAGCACCCAATAAATCCTTCAAATAATTTAAACAAGGCACATCAGATTCGTGTGTAAGTGCTATCACATAATCATATGCCTTTAAAGGTTTATCCTTCCCCGTCAAATCTACCCCATGAGCCAACTCGAAATTCTCAACATGAACATATCTTCTTGCCAATCCATTTCTTTTTGCATTTGCCTGTTCTACTTTTTCCCAAATTGAACCATTCAAAGTCCATGCACTGTTTGCATTTCCATTTTCATTGACCCGAGAATCGCTGTCATGTATCACATGGTGTTCTATATGAAACGCGGTAAATATTTCCTGAAAGAAAGGAATATTATTCTTTGTACCTGCATTTAAGACATATACTTCGAATTGATTATAGAATCTGTTAATTAAGTCACGAAACACTATAGCTTCCGTATCGCCCTCAACAATTATTACCTTACGTGCATAAAATGATTCACAGACGTGGGGGTTAAATCGGTTTACCATCTGAATTCTTTGTCTTTTTTCATGGCTGCTCCTAAAAACATCATCGCCAACTTGATGTGTTTCGGTTGTCTCATCCTCGTTTTTTATTACTCGAACTAGAGAAGAATGAGGTTTTGATATATCAATCATTAAAGGGGAATGAGTAGCACAAAGAATTTGAAATGGGCTATTTTCTGCCAATTCGTATAGACTTTTCCTTAATCTAAAGGATACTTCTGGATGAAGGAATAATTCCGGTTCTTCAAATAAAATAAGATATTCCTTTTTATTTCCGCCTCTTTCTCTTTTAAGGAAGGAGATAAAATTATAAAGCGCCTGCCTTATTACGCCATGCCCATGTTGAGTAAATACTTCACTACGTTCAATTCCGTCTTTAGTTACATTAACAGAGTGATTTTTCTTAAAAGCATCTTCAAGCTTTATATATTCATCATTCTTGGGGTCAATCTTTAGAGTCAGATTGGTGAATACCTTTCTGAACTGCTCATTAATATCCTCATTATAAGAGGCCACAATATCTGACCCTAAAATTTTCTTCTGTAACTCTTTAACTCCGTTGAGAAGATTATTAAAATCATCTGGATAATCCTCACGTAATTTTTTTAACATTTCATCTTGAATCAACTTATTTACCTTTTCTTCAAGAGTTGATTCAGTCTCCATTGCACTTATACAAATTGGTGTAGGAGAGTATTTCTGAAATAATGAAGGCATTCCTCCAAATCCATCTTTCATCCATTCATTTTGCGCGGGTGAAAAAGTATATTTTTCCCCTACTTCGTCAGGAGCTCTCCATATCTTCTTAATCTTAACTAAGTTGCTTTCATCAACCCATTTATTAACCCAATCTGGCTCTGACTGCTTTCCTTTCCCTACAAAATCAGCCTCGGCATCATCAGTCTGTTCCTTTAAAAAAACTCCTTCAATCTCTATAGGAATCTCTTTATTATGGTCGTAAAAATCAGATTCACTTGCTGTCTGTTTTGCACTAACAAAAAACTCATATCCTCTCAAGAATGAAGACTTACCAACATTGTTTTGACCAATTAAAAAGATAATATTTGACTTTGAAAAGTCAATAGTGTTACTTTCTCCTTTTAGCCCTCTAAAATTTTTAATAATAAGTTTTTGCAGTTTCATTTAGCAACGGGGTTTTACTACTTTTAACGAATGGAATGAACAGCAAGCTACCTTAATGCATTGAATTATTGACAGGTGTTTTCACGGTATTTCCTTCAAATCCACCCTGCTAAAGATATGCTTACTCCCCTCCTTCTCCGGCCTCACCCTCCCCGCGAGCGCCCATCTCAGTGTGAAAAAATTACCAAGCTTTTACTTACCCTTACTTTTGTCCTATTTTAAAGGAGTTTCATCCTTTAAAATATCCACTCCGTCCTAACCTATTTTTTTTACCTTAATCAGCACAAATTATTTTATCTTCAAATGACACAAGTAATATATGGGCAATTAATTAACCTAAATTTTTTAATGATACCATTTGATTTTGTTGTTAAGGGACCTCCCGTTTCGCAGCAAACCAAAAAAAGGGCAAGACTGCAAGCATGGAAGCAAAGAGTACGGCAGGCTGCACAGATCTATTGGCCTGCGGGTGATCCTCCATCCGCTGATGAACTTACCATAATTGTTACGAATTTCTACGAGGATGCTGCTCCCGATGTTGACAACATTGTAAAACCCATTCAAGACGCCTTGATCGGTGTTGTTTACAATGACGACAGTCAGATTACGGATTGCATGACAAAAAAAAGAAAAATTACAGGTTCTTTTAAAGTTAAGGGATTATCCCGCGCTATGGCGGACGGTTTCGTGATGGATGCAGATTTCATTCATGTCAAGGTAATTCTATCCACTAATTTTGAAGAGATATAAGATGGACACAAAAGTAATCGAGCAAAATAAAATTAAGCAGGTCGCCCGTGATTACGAAAAAAGAGGGTATCGCGTAATAGTTGAACCCAAAGGAAAGGATATACCTTCTTTTATTCACAATTATCTTCCTGACATAATTGCTTCGAATGATTCAGAGAATGTTGTGATCGAAATTACAACAAGATCGGACATGGCAGCAATTGAGAAACTGAAGGATGTCGCAGATTTAATTAATGAAAGAAAGGGTTGGAGGTTTGAACTTGTAGTCACAACTTCTAGGCAAGAAGTTGAATCCATAAGAAAGCCTCAATTAGAATTTATAAAAACCACTGATCTTAGCAGGGTGTTAAGCGAAGTTAAAACACTAACTAAATTGAAATTCTTCAGGGAAGCATTTATCCTATCATGGAGCTGCTTAGAAAGCTTATCGAGACAATTGCTGCTTGATGATAATAAAAATTTAAAAAACAAGAACCCATTGACTTTAATCAAAACCTTATTTTCCTTTGGATATATTTCACATAAAGAGCTTGATTTGCTCGAAAAACTATTTGACATAAGAAACAAAGTTGTCCATGGTTATTTGGCGTCCGATTTAAACAAAAGTACAATTGAAAAATTAACTGATATTATTGAACAAATAGTGAAAGAAAACTAAAAACTTACTACTTACATCCAACTACCAGAATCCAGTATTTCTGAATTGGCCCTCAGAATAGGTCCATTGATAGAAAAAGCCCCGCAAATTTCGAGGCACTTTTATGGACGTATCGTGAATATAGGCCTTAGGTTCGCCACCAATCGAATCGAATGGGAAGTCGCCAACCAATTCCCAGTTTTGTGCACGGAAAGCATGATGTCGAAAAGCTGGCGGATAATATTTGAAGACTTTTATCTCAATGCCACCGCCTATAACTTTTTCTTGATAATCTTGAAGACAGATAAATATCTCATCTATACCGTCTTGATCAATATCGTATTGGCCCACCTGGAAAAGAACGTTATCTTTTAGCCAGCGTTCTTCGGCAATATCTTTTCTTCTGCCAGTTTCGAAATTCGGGAAAATCGGCACCCTTGCATTTTCAAAAACGATATAGAATGCTATGCTCGTCTGATTGTAAAAGGCCTGCAATAAAACGGGGGCGACGTCCAAACTGGCAGGATATTCAAGCGAAAAATCAGCGCCCTTTGAAGCTTGTTGATGCGTCCAGATTGTAAATCTTTTTAACCCATCCACAAAACCCTTTTCAGGAGATACAACGCGTGTTTCTTTGTCTGCTATCCGAAGTTTATTTAGTCCTAGTTGTCGTGTGATCAGATTGAAATGCACACGTATCAAATCTTGCTCGTCCTTGAGAAGATAACTGTTATGAGCAATTAAATTGCGGCAGCGAGCCATATCTTCAAGTTTAGCCGCGATCCAGCTTTGCGTGGGAAAATCCGAGCTAAAATGTTCCCAATTATATGTCAGAATGCCTGATAAGTCTTTGAAATCTAAATAGTACAAATCTGAATTACCACGTAATGAAGACCATTTATGCTTTGATTCGTCATCTTTTCGGCCATTGGCCATTTTCTGGCAGCTTGACGGAATGCGGATAAATTGCCTAGAAGGATGTTCATCTATATACATTCGCACCAAGTTTTCGAGGCAATAAAGATATTGATACGCCTTAGACATATTACCTGCCTTTTTCACAAGATCAGCCGGTAGTAAGCTGAGGCAGTCTTCACTTAAAATTTCCATATTGCAAATGATTTGTTGATCAAGATTCGTTCTCTAAATGTATTACTTTTTAGTTCCGGCAAATAAATCCAGCATAATGCGTTGAAATACATGTCTTTCCCCACCTTTCCGACTTCACCTTGTCAGAGAGCACTCAGCGTCCCAGCGTCAGCGGCGACACTTTGACAAGCGTGCCTCCTTCAGCGTCAACCACTTATCCTGAATCATCTCAACTCGCTCGCTCCCCGCTCATAAACGCCTTCGGCTTCGGCTTAAAATTCAGTTCAAGTTCCGGATAGCTATCATTCTTGGGGACCTTTACAATTCATGTATTTGAAAACCAATATTTCATTATCAATAAACGCTATCGATTAAATTTAAAGCGGCATTATTCTTAGGCTCGTGTTGTATTGTGTGCTGTATTGTGTCCTGTATCGTATGCTGTATCTCTGTTGTGTCATTTGCTAGATCATGTGTTGTATCGTGTGCTGTATCATGTGCTGTATCGTGTGCTGTATCATGTGCTGTATCTCTGTTGTATCATGTGCTAGATCATGTGCTGTATCGTGTGCTGTATCGTGTGCTGTATCGTGTGCTGTATCGTGTGCTGTATCTCTGTTGTATCATGTGCTAGATCATGTGTTGTATCGTGTGCTGTATCATGTATGAATCTTTAGTAGACGGGATCGCCTGAAGCCTACTGTCAACTCATCGGTTAAGAATATTATTCTCTCTTCTGAGAAAAACGAATAATTTTTGTAATCACTAATATTGAATTGAAAATAATTTTGTTTACCTTAGATTAAGTATTTTCTCCCTATCCTTATTAAGGTATCGTCATGGGACAACCGAAATCAGAGAAAGTAGTTTGCTATCGATTAGTAAAAAAGGTTTCTGAATTAGATTTGATAAATTAAAAAAGCCCCGTTTCCAGGGCCTTAAATAATTGGTGATGCCAATACACTTACCCTCGTGTAAGCTGCCCTGCCCCCTTAGTATGGGAGGCATCAGCGACAAGCGGGGGATTTGTGTTTGATAAAAGTATGAACAAAGATTCATGTTTTGAAATAAGTATTAGGGGCAAACAAAAGATTTCTTTCAAACAAATGCTGCCTCCCCACCTTCTCCGACCTCACCTTCCCGGCCAACACCCAACGCCTCAGCGTCAACGGACTTACATTCAGCAACAACGCCGCCTCCTTCAACGTCAACCACTCCTTCGCCTGGATAGCCTTCACCTGTTCCTCCGTTATAAACGCCTCCGGCTTCCGCTTAACCATAGTTTCTACTTCCGCCTGGCTAATTGCCTTCTCCCGCTGCCGGAGCTTATATAATCGTTTGGCACAAGGGTCAGAACAGGTCTGCGTGGTAGTCTTCTGGGCAATAAATTCCTGTTTGCAGAACTCGCATACTTTGGTGATTCTTAAATTACTACTCATGAGCTGGGAACTTTTGTTTGGGTTTGTGTTACTCATTATCTCGCCCCGGAAAATGTATCATATCGTATCACAACGTATCATACTGTATCATAGCGTATCAAAATCCAGGGCTCACAACCTGAAGATCACCCCAAAACCCATCGTCGTCCCAGATTCGTCACAACTTTTTGGCCACTATTGGCCAAAATCGGCAACTATCGGCAAAAGAAAACCCCTGAAAATCAGGGGCCTTGAAAATATCGTGCACCAATCGCGGGCAAAATGCCCGCCGGCTACTTCCCAATACAAAACTTACTAAATATATAGTCTAATTGATCTTCATTAGTGATCTCTGAGCCAGTAATTCCGCCCAAATAGTATAGACAATGCCTGATATCCAATGCCAGCAGGTCCCCCGGCAGCCCGTCATCCAGCCCCTTACGTATCGCCTTCAACGCCGTATCGACCTGCTGCAGCGCATGATAATGCCTTGCATTCGTCACGATCGTTCCCTCCGTCTGGGTATTCCCTTGCAGCACCTGGTCCACCAGCCGCTGTTTCAACAGATCCACCTGCCTACCCTCCTTGGCCGATATGAAGATCGCCTCCGGCAGTAAAGGGAATTTCCGGCGCGCCGCATCCTCCGTCATCGCATCCACCTTATTACCCACCCAGAGAAAGCGCTTGCCCGCCGTCTGCACGTCGGCCCTGGTAGGACCCGAAATGGCTTCCCTGGCCCCGGCAATAGCTTCACCCCCCCGGCCATCGACAGCCTCGCCCCCTAAAGCCCCCGGCCCGGCACCCCGACCCTGGACGGTCGTCACTGCCCCCATCACCTCCTCCACCCCATCCATCACATCGAAGAGGTACACCACAATATCGGCTTGTTGCATCTTCTCCAGACTCTTCCCCACCCCAATACTTTCGATCACATCCGTCGTATGATGTCGTATACCCGCCGTATCGATCAGCCGGAACAATATCCCGTCGATATTCAATATCTCCTCTATCGTATCGCGAGTGGTGCCTGCAATTTCCGAAACGATGGCCCTGTTCTCATTCAATAGCGTGTTGAGCAGCGTGGACTTGCCTGCATTGGGCTTCCCCACAATAGCCACCGAAACCCCGTTTCGTATCACGTTCCCCAACTTGAATGACCGCAACAGCTCCCCCGTCATATCCTCGGCGTTGGATATCAGCGCATAGAACTTTCCACGGTCAGCGAACTCCACGTCCTCCATCGCAAAATCCAGCTCCAACTCTATCAGTGCCGAAAATTGCAGCAGCTGCTCCCTTAATTCAGACAACGCACGGGAAAAACCACCCCGGATAGTATGTAGCGCTGTCCGCGCCGATGCTGCCGTATTGCTGGCGATGAGGTCGGCCACGGCCTCTGCCTGTGTAAGGTCCAGCTTCCCCTTTAAAAAGGCCCGCTGGGTAAACTCCCCCGCTCTGGCCAACCGCGCCCCCTGCCGGAGGATGGCTTGCATTACCCGCTCCAGCACGTACGGACTGCCATGACAAGACACTTCTATTACATCCTCACCGGTATATGAACGTGGCCCGCGATACAGCGAAACCACCACCTCATCCAGCGTCTCCTCCCCCTCTTTCAAAAACCCAACATGCAGGGTATGGGAAGGTTGCTGTTCCAGATCCTTGGAAGGAAAGAGACGCCCAACGATCCTAAAACAATCCGGACCACTGACCCGGATCACCCCAATAGCGCCTATCCCCGGCGGGGTCGCCAGGGCTACAATAGTGTCATCCCAGCCGGCTAATTTTCCTAACATGGCGCAAAGGTACGATATTGGGCTCCGCTTATTACTCCCCCGTTTTGAACCCCACAGGCTGCCGTTTATAGGACTTTACAGGATGTCCATTTTGGATAGCCGCCGTCCATTTACCGCTCTTCTTGATCACCCGGATAGCTTCCTCGCGCAAGCCCCCTTCCGAAGGACCGCTTACAGCCTGCACATCACTCACATTCCCTTGCTGGTCCACGACAAACTGCACCATCACGGTCCCTTCTATATTGTTATTCAACGCCTCATCGGGGTAATGCAGATTCTTGTTCAGGAACCGCGCCCACGCACCATCACCACCCGGATAGCTGGATTCGATCTCTACCTTGGTGAAGATCTTGTCTGCATCATCCTCCTCCTTTTTGGGAGCTTCCACTACACCCCTACCCGCATCCGACACCGGAGGTGCAACAATACCATCATCCTTCAATCCTGCCTGATTCACACTGCCGATCTTTGTATCCTCCAGCTCCGTTTGTTCAGGCGGCTTCTCATCCTGCGGTACATCCTCTTTTACGAGCTTGGGAGGAGTAAACTGTTTTATCTCCACCTGCTGCGTTTTTGGGGGCGGGATCACTATCGGCGGGATCTCCTTTTTCTCCTGCTGTAATTGACTCAGGTCGGTGTCCGTGACATACAACGCTTTCTTCTCCGCATGCGGCGTCATACCGGACAAAAAATAGCCGATGAAAAGCAACACGAGAACGAGCGCCATACACATAAGGGATTTGATCAACCGCCGGTTGTAGGATTTGCGCAGATCATAGGCGCCATAATCCTTATTGCGACCCTCGAAAATGATATCGAGGATGTCGGCATCCATAATGTTTTTTATCTCCATGTTGTGAAGTTTCTTATGAGATGCGCCACAGACGGGATTTCACAATTATATTATAACTATTATGGACAACCGAAGTGTACAGGCAGAACGCAACGCGGCCCAGGCAAGGCCGAAACAAGGCATTATACATAAGACGCACAGCTGTCATAATTCCATACAACACCAGCTTCTTTTTATGCATTTATTTCACTACTTTTCACGAAATATCACGATCCATGGCCTTTGGCTTCAATTCCCATCAATCGATAGACATCCCCCTGAAAGATCTTAACGCCGAACAATTTATTATACTTGCAGCAGACACCGCTACAAAGCTGGGCTGGGGCATTTATTTTATCAATTCCAGCGGACTTACAGCCAACACCAGCGAAGCGCCTTTTGTGTCACGGGAGAGGGTCATTCTACGTATCAGCGATGGTATCGCACATGTTAAAAGTCAGCCCATCGGAGTCAAAATGCCTGACCCGAATTCACAAACAAAGCCGGAATTCCCCGCCCGCGGTGAGCAACGAAAAGGGGCCACGATACACGATTTCGCCGCCAGTCTGGAAGAAGCGCGTAAACTCTACACCCCGGAACATCTGTCCGCGGCATATGAAAAAAATCGGGAACACATGGCTCCTCCGGAACTGAATGTGCAGAGCCAGGATTCGCCTGGCTCTCAAGGAAAAGGGCTTGGGATTGCCGGGTACTTCATCCCCCGTAAGAATTATTTTGTCACTCCGCTGATCATCGATCTGAACATCCTGGTATTCCTGCTCATGGTCTTCTCAGGTATCAATATCATCCAGCCAGACGTGGAGAGCCTGGTCCAATGGGGCGCGAATTACAAGCCACTAACCCTGGACGGCCAATGGTGGAGACTGCTCACCTGCTGTTTCGTGCATATTGGCATAATACATATCCTGATGAATATGTATGCCTTCCTCTATATCGGCTTGCTATTAGAACCCTATCTGGGCCGCTGGAAGTTTACTATCGCCTACCTGCTTACCGGCATTGCCGCCAGTACAACCAGCCTCTATTGGCACTGGAATGATGCGGCAGTCAGCGCCGGGGCATCGGGAGCCATTTTTGGAATGTATGGGGTGTTCCTCGCCATGTTGACTACGAATCTGATCCATCCGGAGAAAAGAAAACCATTATTGAGAAGCATCGGTTTTTTCGTGCTCTTTAACCTGGGCTTTGGCACATTAGGCACTATCGACAACTCAGCCCATATAGGGGGGCTTATCAGCGGTCTTTTGATAGGATATATATTGTATCCGGTATTAAAGAAAAAACCCTCCTAACGGAGGGTTTTTTCAATCCTTTTATTACGCCTATTGAGATTCAAGCTTGAACACGATGGGCTGTTTCTTGTAGGACTTTACCTGTCGGCCGTTCTGTACCGCAGGCGTCCATTTACCACTCTTCTTGATTACCCGGACGGCTTCATCGCGAAGACCGCCTTCCGTGGGGCCGCTGATAGCCTGTACATCACTTACGTTACCTTCCTTGTCCACGATGAACTGTACCACTACAGTACCTTGAATTTCATTGTTCACCGCTTCATCAGGGTAGCGGAAGTTCTTGTTCAGGTAGCGCAACCAGGCAGCAGGTCCACCTGGATATTCAGACTCGATCTCCACCTTCGTAAAGGTCTTGTCATAGTCCTCATCATCCTTTTTGGGGGCCTCTACCACACCCTTACCGGCGTCAGACACGGGAGGAGCTGTAATCCCTTCATCCTTAATACCTTCCTGGTTTACAGTGCCGATCTTGGTATCCTCCAGCTTCTCTTGTTCCGGGGGTTTTTCATCTTCTTTTACTTCATTGTCTTTCACGATCTTAGGAGGCGTGAACTTGGCAATTTCCACCTTGGGGGGCTCCACCTTGGGAGGAGGGGGAGGGGGTGGCTCATTTTTCTTTTCTTCTTTGACTTCGGCCAGATCTACGTCCTGAACCTGTACTACCTGCTTCTTGCCACCCGTATCCAGATTGGATATAAAGTAGCCAACGAAGAGCAATACCAGGAAAACAGCCATCCCGATCATAGCTTTGATCAGGCGCTTGTTGTAGGTCTTGCGCAAGTCATACGCGCCGTACTCCTTGTTCCTACCCTCAAAGATAATGTCGAGGATGTCGGCGTTTAGTATTTTATTGACTTCCATTGTGAATGGTTTATTTTAGGGCCCACGCCCTGCTTTATTAGATTCCGCTTGGGAAAAAATCCATAAGGATTTCCCAAATTATTTAATTCCATTAGCCTGCTCGGTAAGGGCCACGAACTTGTATTCGTCCGGGGTGATATCTACCAGGGCATAGCGCTTGACGTCGTCGATCTTCATCTCATCCAGGATATCCACCGTATTTTTATAGGTAGCGTCCTTGGTAGGCTTGATGATCACCATGAAGTCCTTGGGATCCGTTCTTCTCTTCTTGTCCAGAATAATATCCCGGATGGCATTCTTCTTGAAAGTGGAAGACTGCAGCTTGGAAGGATCCAGGCCCTCATAATAATACACCATATCGCTTTTAGAAGGCATCACCGTCAAGGCAGCAGACTCTTTCAGCTTGTTCTGCTCGTCGGGCTTGTCAGTATCCTTCGGCAGGTTGAGCTTCATGGCCGTCGGCTGGCTCATGGTAGTGGTAAAGATGAAGAACGTGATCAGGAGAAATCCCAGGTCCACCATCGGAGTCAAGTCTACACGGGTTGAGAGCTTTTTGCTCTTTTTTACGCCTGGTCCTTTTTTATGACCACCCCCGCCTGAGGTATCCATTTCTGCCATAACACAGATTTTTTAAAAGTTACAAATTTATTATCCTCTCCGGCCGCACTACTCGGACACTTTATTACCAGCGGCCTTCTGAACCTTCTCCAACTCGGAGCCTATCGGTGCAGACACCGGGCTGGTCACCAACTGGAATTTCAGCTGATCATTCTTTTTGAAGGCAATGATCACGCCCTGGAAAGAAGGATACTTTGCAGCATCATCACCTTTCACCAGCAGGTTCATATGTCCCCCCTGGAAGGCGCCAACAGCAGCTCTTACCCAATCAGTGAGCTCGTTATTCGTGCTGTCCTGGGCGGGTATACCCGGCAAAGTCACACCCTTCAATTGATCCGCAGACTTATCCAGGTAAGACTTCAGCATCGAAAAAGGCACCCCGATATAGGCAGTGGGATTCTTGGAGAAATTCGCCTTCTCCGCATCCGTCAGACCGAGATTCTTGGATGTATTGATCTCATCGATGATGTCCTTCTTTTCCTGCTTATTTACATCAGACACGCTGAAATAGACCTTCCCTTCTTTATCCATGGTGATCAGCACCACGTTCTTTTCAGGAGCTACCTTGGACGACACGGAACTGGGGGTCGTCACACTCAACGCCTCTGGTGGTTTGAACTTTGTCGCCAATATGAAGAACGACAGCAGAAGAAAAGCCACGTCACACATCGCCGTCATGTCGATGGTGGTGCTTTTACGCGGTATTTTGGCTCTAGGCATTTTAAAAATTTTTAATCACTTACAACTAATTATTTCACTCTTCTCTAAGACCCGTTTTTACCGGAATTCCATAGATTCCTTGCTAAAATTCCAAGCTCCCACCCGACTGAACAGGAAGCCCGAAATGACCACATCCGGCAAAACTCCAGGACCCTCTTCTTATTTGTAGAGGGATGCGAAGCTCTGAGTCAGCGTAAAACCGCTCTCGTCGATACCATAAGTGATACCGTCGATCTTCGTAGTGAAAATGTTGTACATGATAATGGAGATAGCGGAAGTACCGATACCCAATGCCGTGTTATAAAGAGCTTCAGAGATACCTTGAGACAGCTGTTGAGCAGCTTCGCCACCACCTGCTTCACCAAGAGCGGCGAAGGAAGTGATCATCCCGATAACCGTACCCAGCAGACCCATCAGGGTAGCTACAGAGGCGATGGTCGAAAGGAATACCAGGTTCTTTTCCAGCATGGGCAGTTCCAGCGCAGTAGCTTCTTCTACCTCTTTTTGGATGGCCAATACCTTTTGTTCGGTATCCAGTTCGCCGTTGGTGATCATTTCTTTGTATTTGCGAAGACCAGCTTTCATAACATTACCAACACTGCCTTTTTGACGATCGCACTCAGCGATAGCAGAATCGACATTCTTGTTGGCAAGATGGTATTGCACTTTGCGGATGAACTCAGCGATATTGCCATTTCCTGTAGCCTTGGCGATGGTCAGGAAGCGCTCGATAACGAAGGTCAACACTGTCAAAAATGCACCGATGAGGATCGGCACAATGATACCACCTTCGTACATACGGGAAAATCCGCTCTTGGGACCCTTATGATGAGGCCAGAAACCGCCGCTCGGATCAGGTACTGTAAAATTGTCGGGGCTTCCGATGATAAACCTCCAAATGCTATAGCCGGCAATTATACACACCAACGGTGCGATCCAGGAGATCGAGTTGCCTTTTCTCTTCGGTTGTACAGATGTGGAACTTTTAGCTGCTGGCGCTGCAGTCGGTTTTGTTTCAGCCATGATCGTTTGTTTTTAGTGTGTTTTAAAAAAATTGAAGTATGTAATAGAAAATGATTGTACAATTCTAAGGAAAAAAGCCTTTCAATAGACGAATTGGATCACTAAAATTTTTTATCGGCCTCACAAGATAAGATTTTTTAACAACTGACAAATTCTAAATATTCAGTAAGTTATATGACGCCCCAATAGCCCGCCCCGACAAGTTTTGCGCCCCCCTCGGCGCCTATCTTACATACATGGGTCAGGATGCGTTGTTCGTCATTCAAATCTTACGGATTGTGAAAGTTGCGCCAACTACTCGTATCTCAATGCTTCGATAGGATTGAGCCGGGATGCTTTCAAGGATGGATAAAGACCAGCTAGCAATCCCACGATAAAACACAGGATAATGCCCCCCGCCAACCACAGCCAGGGGACGACGAATCCGGTGTGTAAAATAAGCGAAAAAGAGTTACCAACAATCACCCCCAGCACCACCCCAAACCCCGCTCCGATCAGGCTGATCAGGATGCTTTCGAAAAGGAACTGCTGACGCACATTGCGTTGTCTCCCCCCGATGGCCTTTATCAGCCCTATCTCCTTCGTACGCTCCGTCACGGACACCAGCATGATATTCATAAGCCCCACGGCCGCCCCCACCAGCGTGATCACACCGATGAGCAAGGCGCTGATAGTAATAAAGCTCAGATTGCGCATCAACATGGCTACCCCGCTGTCGCTCTTATCGATATAGAAATTGTTGTCTTCCGTCACATCCAGCTGCCGGACAGGGCGCATGCCCCCCTCCGCCTGATCGATGGCCCCGTCAATGGTCCGTACATCGGCCACCTTCACCAGTATGCTGAAAGACGCGTTTTGATTGGAATTAAAGAACCTACGGACATTATTATAGGAGGTAAGGATCATATTGTCCCAGCTCATCCCCAGGGTCGAACCCTTGGCCTCCAATACCCCAATGACCCTGAAGGGCAGGCCATTTACCCGGATCATCTTATCCACGCTCCTTGAAGGATCCTTCCCGAAGAATTTATAAGCCACATCATTGCCCAAAATACAAACATTGCGCCCGGACTGTACATCCAGGTCGTTCAGGTTCCTGCCGGAGGCAATGGTATAGCCATTGAGATCGGCCCAGTTATCATCCCCCCCATAGACCCTTACATTGGGATTGGTCTTCTTACTGCCTACAGCGACGACCCCATCTCCCACCCCGAACAGGGTGACCGCCACCTTGGCAGGATAGGCAAAACGTTCTTTAAAAGTCTCCGCCTGGTATCTTGTAATAGGTTTGCCCGTGTTGGATTTCTTCAGGACCTTCTCCCCTTTCTTCCTTTTTTCCACATCATTGCGCTTGAAATTCATCTGCCATTCCCGGTAATGAATGGTAAAGCCGTTGGCCCCCATGGCGGAAAAGCTCTCCATAAACTTCTGCTTCATGGCGTCAATGGCAGTATTGATGCCCACCAGGGCCATGATCCCAAAAGCAATGATGGCCACAGTGATCCCCGTGCGCAGCTTATTGCTCTTCACCGTGCGAAAAGCCAACCCCAACGTGTCCAGAAGGTGCATACCGGCGTAAGATACTAAATTCGGGCATTTCCATACACAAAGGCCCCACCATTCGGTGGGGCCTTTAATCATAAGTTAACAACGGATTATTTCTTTACAGAGCTATATACTTCCCAGGTGTCACCGTTGCTGCGCAGGGTTACCTTGCTGTCGGCGCTCTCCAGAGAGACATAATAACAGCTGTCATTGTCGCCCGTGAACTCGAATAACTCCGTGATCCAGTAGCTGTTATAGTCATTTTTCAGGCTCATCATCAGGTTGATGGGCAGCTGGGTGGACAGGATGTTGTGTGTCAAGGCCAGCAATTCCCCGCCTTCGGAATAAAAGGCGGACATGATCACACCGTCCATTTTAAAGGTCAGCTTTGTAAAGGCTTTGTGTGACTCAGTGGACATGATCTGGCCGTTCCGGAAGTCTTTTTTGAAGGAGGTCCTGATCTCGCTGTTGATATCATTGGTGTTCTTTCCGCCGGAGAAAGCGAAACTTGCGCTGATAGTCAGTAACAGGGCCATGGTAACGGCAGCTTTCTTGACTGCATTCAGGATAGTGCGGAGGTTGATTGTCTGTCTCATAAAATTATTTTTTAAATGTTTTTGGTGTTGGTTTTTGTTTGCTCCCGAGCGTCCCCGGGCATGCCAGATACTATTCCAGCGCAATGCCAATTTTCTTTACATATTGATAACCAATAGATTAATTCCCGCAGGCCAACGGACAGTGTCCGGTCTTGATATGTCAGGTGTACGGTTTTGATGCGATGGCGGGCAATCTCCGTCCTTCACCTTTGCAAATGACCGTATCTTGGTTTATCTTAGTCCCATTCCAGACTCATGAAAAAGTATTTCCTGCCTTTCCTGACCCTCCTCCTGTTTGCATGTAAAAAGAATGACGGCCACGGAGGATATAGTATTGACAAAACCACAATAGCTCCGCCCGGCCCTTCCCCCGTCAACGTGGACTTGGTCGCCTACTCCTATAATATGTACCAGTCCAGCAATCCGCTATATCTGGCGAATTACAATAACGGCGCCCAGGGCTCGATAGACTATGTACCCGATTTTCAACGTTTTTTTGCCAAGGCTTTACCGCTGGACAAATATCTTTCTCACATTGAATATGACCAGATGCTAATGGTCAACCAGCTCGGGTTTTATCAATACAAATCATTCGATGTCCCCGGCAATGCCCGAACCTATGTGGGCTTCAAGTATTTGAACTATTCCCTTGCCGGTAATATAAATAACAGTGGGGGTATACTAAACGTGGACGGGAACGGAAAGCTTTCCTTTCCTGCACAAGTGTTCAATTCGATAGGGCTCGACATGCGTTACAATGTCTACATCGATTATCTTGATCCAACGACTACGGATTTTTCGGTGAGCCTCCCAGCTCTGCCATTTGCCGATTACAACGGCGGGCGGTGGTTTCTCGATTCATATGGCGTCTATCAGATCCGGCCGATACTGACCTATTGTAATTGTAGTGTACTGGGATCGTCCGATCTTTTTGGTAAAGAAGTGACATTGGAAATGCCCATTCCCGACAGTCTGCAGACGAATGCACCGGACAGCGTGGAGGCATGGCATCTGAACGCCGTATCTTTATTATGGGAGCAAAAAGGTTATGCCTATAAAAAAAATGGGGTCTATGAGAAGGGCTTGCTGCAATCCGGCGTCTGGAACTTTGCCAGACCTCTGGCGGCCTCCTACGTGACCCTTCAACTGCGAACCACCAATGATATCGCTCTACCCAATACGCGTTTTATAATCAAAAACAACAACTATGAGGTCGCCGAAGGGCGAACGGACATGGATGGGAATGCGCTGGTGCTCGTCCCCGCCAATAAGACTCTTAGCTTTAATGTAATTAACGACCATTACGTCAATTATCCACTGGATGTATTTCCGGATCAGAGCATCGGAAGTTTCCCGCATACTGTTGCTAAAAAGGTCGTATTGCCGGACAGGATCGACATTGGCACCCTGGATGGCGCCGTATACAATTGCAATGGAGGTTCTTTTGGGAATGGATCTGTTCTCATATCACAAAATGGCGCAAAGGATGATTATGTGGTCCCCATTGTCAATGGCAAATTTTCAACGGCCAATTGGATCACCGACGTCATTGGCACGACAAAATTATCTTTCCGTGATGCCTCCGGCGCCACCGCATTCGAGGTATCCACCTACATAGGGTCCCGGTATACCGTTAACCAGAAAAGGCTGAAGGAAAATTTCTATCCTTGCGCTAACGCCAACTACCTGTATTGCAATTACCAGATAGACAATACCTACTACTCCATCAACGGAGACACCAGCCATGCTTCACCCGTACTAATAAATAAAATGGGGCAGTACTCGGGATGGAATATGGTTTTACAGGATGGTAATAAGGGCATCTTTTGCTACATGTCAATTACAAACTACGAAGGTGACTTCGATATGGCTCTGCCGTTGAAAATAAATAATGCCGACTATAAATTCGACTACAGTAAGAACTCGGAAGTTGTTATTTATAGGAATGATGCGAAGCCCAACGGCTTTATAGAAGGCTGGTTTTGCATCCACTACCTGGATGGAAATAATGCATCGCACACCGTCACGGGCAACTTCCGGCTAAAAATAGTACCAGAATAGCCTCTACCACGTATATATCAACGTATTTAGCTTATCCAACAACAGTTGGGGGAATACCCCCAGCAGGATGATCAACGCAGCTACCACTACCAGCAGCCCCTTGAAAGCCGGCCTCAATTCCATTGTCTGCGCATCCCCATCCTTGAAGTACATGGCCTGTATCACCCTGAAATAATAGTAGACGCTGACCGCAGCGCACAGCACCGCAAAGATCACCAGCCAGAGATAATGCCCTGTCTCGACGACGGAAGCCAGCATATAATATTTAGCGAAAAATCCGGCCGTCAAAGGAATACCCGCCAGAGATAGCAGAAATATCGTACAGGTGGCCGCCAGCAAGGGATGATGTTTCGCCAGCCCGTTGAAACCCTCGAAGGTATAATCCTTCATCTTGATCAGGATGGCAAAAACACCGATAGTAGCCAGGCTGTACGCCGCCGCATACAGCAGGATCCCATCCCTGGCCAGCCCATTGATGGACAACAGAGCCAGCAGCATAAAGCCCGCCTGGGCGATAGAAGAATAAGCCAGCATCCTTTTGACGCTTTGCTGGAATACAGCGGTAATATTGCCTATGAACAAGGTCGTGGCCGTAATGATCGCCACGAACAGCTGCCACTTCGATTGACTGTCGCCAAATGTCTCGTTGAATAGCCGTATGAAGCCGATAAAAATACCCGCCTTTACGATCGTCGCCATAAAAGACGTAAAAACAGTGGGCGCCCCGTCATACACATCGGGTGTCCAAAAATGGAAAGGAGCGGCAGAGACCTTAAAGCCCATCGCCACCAGCAGCAACAGCAACCCTGCCATATAGAGGGCGGACAGATTAACCCTTCCGATACCCAACTCGTCGATGGAGAAAGATCCGGTGGGGCTGGCGCCATATAACAATGCAATACCCAGCAGCATCAATCCCGTCGAAAAACACCCCATCAGGAAGTATTTCAGCGAAGCCTCATTGCTCTTCAGGTTGCGTTTGTCGCTGCCTGTAAGGATATACAGCGGTATGGAAATGATCTCGATACCGAGGAACAACATCAGCAGCGTATTGAATGTAGTCACCAGGCTCACTCCGCACAATACAAAAAAGACAAGGGCAAAACATTCGGCCACGGGCATCCGTGGGGCAATATTCTCGATATCCCTTCCCGACAACAGCACAAAGATCAGGGTGCTGCCAAAGATGACGGTATTGGCCAGGAGACCAAATTCGTCAAAGAACAGCATCTTATGCACGTCGACGGGGAAGAAATGATAGCCTATCAGATCCAGATAGTTGCCTACCAGCAGCAGGACGAGACCGAGAACAGCGGTATTCCGGACAACGGACCCTTTACTCGTAAAGACGCCGCTGAACATCATGATGATCCCCCAAACTGCCGATATAATAATTGCGTTCATATTCTAATGTGATTCTTAGTCTCCTTTAAATCTTTTTATAATCCATTTTCGTCAGGATCATGTCCACCGTCTCTTTCGTCAGATTCAGCACCGGCTTCGGATATACCCCTATGACCACGATCAGCACCACTATCGCCGCCAGCACGACCTTCTCATTCAGCTTGATATCCTTTGCCTTCTCTGTCAATGCATTGGTGTTGCCAAAGAATACCTTTTGTATCATATTCAACGTATAGATGGCCGACAGGATGATACTGAGCGCCGCCACCACGGTGAACACCACATTGTATTCGGTCACCTTGCTGCTATACACGCCGCTGAAAAGAAGGAATTCTCCCACAAAGGCGTTTGTCAGCGGCAGCGCCACATTGGCCAGCGCCACGATCACCAATAATATAGCCAGGGCAGGGGCTTTTTGCGCCAATCCTCCCAGCTCGGATATCTTACGGGTACCCATCTGACGCTCGATGAGGTCGACAACTATCCACATCCCGATGATATTGATACCGTGGTTGAACATCTGGATCATCACACCCTGCATGCCGGTAGTAGTCGTGGCAAAGATCGCCAGCGCCATAAGCCCGATGTGGGCAATCGATGAATAGGCAATCAGCCGCTTCAGATCGTCCTGTTGCATAGCCACCAGCGAAGCATAGATCATACTCGCGATGCAAAATCCGGAGGCGGTATCCCCCCAGGCCCAGGTACCCAGTGGAAGCACGGGCGCCAGCCAGCGGATCACACCAAAAACACCCATCTTCACCATGACGCCGCTGAGCACCATCGTAGTGGCGGTAGGCGACTGCTCGTATGTATCGGGCTGCCAGGTATGCAAAGGCCATATCGGCATCTTGATAGCAAAGGCGATAAAGAAAAGCCAGAACAGCCATACCTGGTCTGTCCCGTTGATGGAAGACCGCAGGGCATAAAAGCTCTTCAGGGAGAAGCTATGATCCGGCGTATGCGCATACAGCCAGATGATACCAACCAGCATCAGGAGGCTGCCCACAAACGTATAGATAAAGAACTTGAACGTGGCCTGTATACGCTTTTCCCCGCCCCACTGGCTGCAAAGGAAATATACGGGTATAAGGGCCAGTTCCCAGAAGAAGTAAAACAACAACGCATCCATCGCCAGGAACACTCCCAGCAGTCCCGCCTGGGACAGGAGCATCAGCGCATAGAAGTTCCAGGACTTACTGTACTCATCCCTCCAGGTGGCGATGAATATTACAGGGAAGGCGATCGCGGTCAACAGACAAAGTATCTGCCCCATGCCATCGAGTCCTACGGCAAAGCGGCTCCCCAGCGCAGGCAGCCATTCCGCATCGGCATTCAGCAACGGGCTTTTCGCTCCAACGGACAGCCCCCATAAGGATACTGCCAGGGCTGCCAGCGATACCAGCAGCGACCAGCTGCGGGCGCTTTTATCATTCTTAATAAAGAAGCCCGCCAGTCCACCTACCAAGGGAATCGCTATTAATAAAACAGGGATCATAATATACAATCAGTTTCTATTTCTTAACGAATAACTCTACCAGGAACAAAACCAGGATACCAACGACCATTAGCAACACATATCCACCCACCTGACCGCTTTGCAGCAGCCGCAACTGCCGGCCGCCATATTGCACCAGCCTGCCCACGCCATTCACTATCCAGTCGATAAATCGCTCGATAAAATTGTTCAGGAACTTGCTGATAGCATACAGAGGGCGGACAATGATAGCATCGTACAGTTCGTCCACATACCATTTGTTCGCCAGCACCTTTCCAAACCCCGCGGGCTCGGCCAGATCAGGCTTCTTGCTAAATCGGGTCCATGCGGCAATAACCCCGATGAGCGCCACCGCGACGGATATACCCATCAACATCCATTCCTGGCTGGCGCCAGCTTCAGCGGCATGCTCGGCCGTAGCGTTATGGGCAAAAATGGGATCCAGGAAATGAGCCAGCCAGTGAGAGTCTTTGGCAAACGCTTCGGGCACACCCAGGAACCCCGCCACAGCCGCCAGCAAGGCCAGCACTACAAGGGGAATGGTCATGGCTGCAGGACTTTCATGCAGATGATGCTCCTGCTCATGCGTACCCCGGAAATTCCCTAAAAAAGTCGTGGCATACAGCCTGAACATATAGAAGGCGGTCAACAGGGCCGTAAATACGCCCACCGCATAATAAACAGGACTCTTGCCAAATGCCCCCGCCAGGATCTCATCCTTGGAGAAAAAGCCGGAGAAGGGGGGGATACCCGCAATGGCGATACACCCTACCAGGAATGTCCAATGTGTCGTACCCACGTGTTTACGCAGACCACCCATCTTACGGATGTCCTGCTCGCCGCCCATGGCATGGATGACGGAACCTGCCCCGAGGAACAACAACGCCTTGAAGAAAGCGTGTGTCATCACATGAAAGACGGCGCCGGTATAGGCGCCTACCCCCAGACCCAGGAACATATAACCCAACTGGCTCACGGTGGAGTAGGCCAGCACTTTCTTGATATCATTTTGTTTGAGCGCGATCGTAGCCGCCAGCAATGCCGTAGCCAGTCCGATGATCGCCACCACATTCTGTGTCAACGGCGCCAGCGAATAAAGGATATTGCTCCGGGCGATCATATAAATACCCGCGGTCACCATCGTCGCCGCATGGATAAGAGCCGATACAGGGGTAGGACCCGCCATGGCATCGGGTAGCCAGGTATAGAGAGGTATCTGCGCCGACTTGCCCGTAGCGCCTACGAAGAGCAGCAGTGTGATGCCGGTGAGAACCTTCACAGGTGCTCCCTGCGCTGCCGAAAATACTTCCCCAAAGGTCACGCTCCCAAACTGATTGATCATCCAGAAGATGGCGATCAAAAAGCCAAGGTCGCCGATCCTGTTCATGATAAAGGCCTTCTTTGCCGCATTGGTATAATCGACATTCTTGAACCAGTAGCCGATCAGCAGGTAAGAGCAAAGCCCCACGCCTTCCCATCCGATGAAGAGGATGACATAGTTGGCGCCCAGCACGAGCAGCAGCATGGAGAAGACAAAAAGGTTCAGATAGGAGAAATATCGTGCGTAATGAGGCGCTTCCTCCTCATGCATATAAGCCGTAGAATAAAGATGGATAAGGAAGCCCACACCCGTAATGATCAGCAGGAAGAGGGCAGAGAGCTGATCCACCTGGAAAGCAAACGGTATATGAAGCTTATCTACACTGATAAAGTCGAATAATGTAACTGTCACGGATTGAAAGCCTTCATGCCGCACCTCGCCAAAGATCAGGAGGCTGAGAATAAACGATGCGAGCAGGACACCACAGCCGACAATGCCGGTCATCCCTTTTGATAAGCTGTTTCGAAAAAGACCGTTGATCAGGAATCCTGCCAGCGGCAGCACCGGGACCAACCAAACTAATTGGATCATATCAGTGTTTCAGTCGATTTAAGAAATTTACATCTGTTGAATGGGTGTTCCTATACATCATCACGATGATCGCCAGCCCCACACTGACCTCCGCCGCAGCAACTACCATGATAAAGAATACAAAGATCTGCCCGTCGATGCCCGCACCAGGGTTGCCTGCTGCCAGCGCATGCTGATGCATCTTCGAGAACGCCACCAGCAGAAGGTTGACGGCATTCAGCATCAGCTCCACACACATAAAAATGATGATCGCATTGCGACGGGTCAACACCCCGGCCACCCCGATACAAAACAGGGCCAGCGAGAGAAATATGTAATAATTAATCGGCATAGTCTAGTCTTTTTTTCCAATCACCACAACACCTACCATGGCGCTCAGGAACAGCACGCTGCTGATCTCGAAAGGAACCACATAGTCCTGGAAGAGCGCCATACCCAGGTTATGGATCAGGCCAATCTCCCCCTTGTTCATCACCGCTAATTGATTCTTCATATCCGCATTCTTCAGCGCAGCCACGAATACCAGCAGCAGCGAGCCCCCCGCCACAACACCGGCGATCTTCAACCACTTGTTCTTTTGCGGCTCCGTGTCGGCATTGAGGTTCATCAGCATGAATACGAAAAGGAACAGCACCATGATGGCCCCCGCATAGACGATGAGGTTCACAATGGCGAGGAATTGTGCGTTCAACAATATATAATGACCGGAAATAGCCATGAACACGACGATAAGCCATAGCACGCTATGCACGGGATTCTTGCTTATCACCACCAGGATAGCGCCCACCAGCGCCATAGTACTTAGGACCCAGAACAGAATTTGCGTAATACCCATTGGAGCAGTATAGTTGATTTGATTCTTTTTATTTTCCGTTACCATCACCCGCCGGCCTGACTCGTCCGCCCTGCGCCTTCGCAAACTCTTCCGGCTGTGTCACCGGGTTAGGGATCAACAGCTCCTCTTTTCCATAAATAAAACCCTTTCTCGTATAGTTGGCAGGGGCAAAGGTCTCAGACAGATAAATGGCATCCTTCGGGCAGGCTTCTTCACAAAGTCCGCAAAAGATACAGCGCAGCATGTTGATCTCATACTTCGCCGCATATTTTTCCTCCCGGTACAAGTTCTCTTCCCCTGGCAGCCTCTCGGCACCTTCCATGGTGATGGCCTCCGCCGGACATGCCACGGCGCAAAGGCCACAGGCCGTACAACGCTCCCTACCCTGTTCGTCGCGGTTCAGCACGTGCAGACCGCGGAATACGGGGCTGAAAGGACGCGTCTTTTCCGGATAGTTCACCGTCGGCTTCTTCTTGAACATATGACTGAAGGTGATGGACATTCCCTTCGCGATGGCAGGCAGGTACATCTTTTCCCACATCGTCATCGGCTTACGATCCACCGCCCTGGCTCTGCTTGTTAATGGTTCCATAATTGCGCAAATGTATTTTAAAAATGCCAATGATTTTGTTTCAGCAACACTAAAAAGCCCGTGACCAGCATATTGAAGATCGCCAGCGGGATCAATATCTTCCAGCCCAGCCGCATCAGTTGGTCATAGCGGAATCTCGGGATCGTCCAACGCACCCACATAAAGAAGAAGATAAAGATCACGATCTTCACGAACAGGCTGACTACCTGCAGCGTTGCCAGCAGGTTCTGCCCATGTGCCTGGCCGAATGCCGCATCGTTGACAAAGGGTATATCATAACCGCCCCAATACAACGTAGCCATCACGGCGCTGCTGATGAACATGTTCACGTATTCAGCAAAAAGATAAAAACCCAGCTTCATAGAGGAGTACTCCTGGTGATAGCCAAAGTTCAGCTCGTTCTCGGCTTCCGACAGGTCGAATGGCGTACGGTTACATTCCGCAAAGGCACAGATAAGGAAGATAAGGAAACCCAGGGGCTGTAACAATATATAATAATGGCCTCTCTGCTGCTGCTCCACGATATCCTTCAGGCTGAGCGACCCGGTGATCATCAACAGCGCAATGATGGAGATACCCATCGCCAGCTCATAAGAGATGATCTGCGAGGCGCCACGGATCGCCGCCAACAAAGAAAACTTGTTATTGGAGGCCCAGCCTCCGATCATGATACCATATACACCCATGCTGACGACCCCAAAGATGTACAATATACCGATGTTGATATCTGCTATTTGCAAAGAGATCTCGCGGCCAAAAAGATTGAAGTGGCTGCTCCAGGGCACCACCGCGCTCGTCATCATCGCCGTCAGCATGGCCAATCCCGGACCCAGAACGAACAAAAACCTGTTCGAGCTGTTAGGTATTATCTCTTCCTTCATGAAGAGCTTTAACCCGTCCGCCAGAGGCTGGAATAATCCACCCGGTCCCGCGCGGTTGGGTCCCCGGCGGTCCTGCATAAAAGCCGCCACCTTCCGCTCGCCCCATGTCTCGTACATGGCCACCAGCAATGACACGCTGATGATAATGGCGATCAAAACAGCCTTTTCTATCAATAAAAACCAGTCGACGCTAAGTAATGTTAGGTACATCCTCTTTGATTAAATAAGTTCTATTTTGTTGGTCTGTCCGCTCCGTTCGACTCAAAATCCGTGGAATGCGCCGGCCTCTCCAGTTTGGACAGGTCGATCTCCGGCCTGTTGACCTCACTGACATCATGGATATCCATCAACAGCCTGGGCGCGCGTCCCCCCATTACGTCATACAACGCCTCCTGTGGCCGAACCACCCCTACATAATGCCCCTGGGATATGACAGAATGCCTGTTCACCTTGGTAGGTCCTTCTATCGTCCAGTCAGCGGTAGCCTTCTTCTCAAACCTACATTCATTACAGATCCAATCCTCCACCTCGCCCCACTGGTCCTTACGGGCCGTCACACGGAACACCTCCTCACCCCTGTACCACAGCGTGACCTTGCCGGAACATTTAGGATGGCTGCAATCGCGATGCGCATCTACGGGGTTGAGGAACCATACGCGGTTCTTGAACCGGAATGTTTTATCCGTCAGGGCGCCGACAGGGCATACGTCGATGATATTCCCTATGAAGTCGTTCTCCAATGATTTTTCGATATAGGTAGCGATCTCCGAATGGTCGCCTCTATCCAATACCCCATGCACGCGCTTTTCTGTCAGTTGGTCCGCCGTGAATACACAGCGATAACAGAGGATACAGCGTGTCATATGCAGCTGGATATATGGACCTAAGTCGTGTTTCTTAAAGGTGCGGCGCTCGAACTCATACCGGGTGCCTTCCTTGCCATGCTCGTAGCTCAAGTCCTGCAGGTGGCATTCTCCCGCCTGGTCGCAGATAGGACAATCCAGCGGGTGATTGATCAGCAGCATCTCTACCACTCCATTACGCGCGTCGATGACCTTCTCGCTGGTGATATTCTTTACCACCATGCCATCCATGACATTGGTACGGCAGCTGGCCACCAGCTTCGGCATAGGGCGTGGATCGGCCGTAGAACCCGATGCTACTTCCACCAGACAGGTACGACACTTGCCACCGCTGCCTTTTAACTTGGTGTAATAGCACATGGCAGGAGGCGCTACATCGCCGCCGATCTTCCGGGCAGCCTGAAGAATAGAAGTCCCCGGCTCCACCTCGATGGTGATATTGTCGATAGTAACTTTGAATAATTTCTTCTCGTCAGCCATAATAATTTTTTTAGTACTAAGCAGGGACCACCTCCAGCGGGTCCGCATAGTGTGCCAGGCCAAAGTTTCTATTCTGCGACGCTATAGGATTCGCCACATGCCATTCGAACTCATCCCTGAAATGCCGGATCGCCGCCGCAACAGGCCAGGCAGCCGCATCCCCCAGCGGACAGATGGTATTCCCTTCTATCTTACGCTGGATATCCCACAGCAGATCGATATCGCTGGACTTGCCCTTACCGTATTCGATGTTCTTTAATATCTTCTCCATCCAGCCCGTCCCTTCGCGACAAGGCGAGCACTGACCGCAGCTCTCATGACGATAGAAACGCGCCAGGGTCAGGGTATTGCGCACCACGCACTGGTCTTCATCTAAAACAATAAATCCACCGCTACCCATCATCGAGCCCTTGGCAAAGCCGCCATCGGACAGGCTCTCATAGTTCATGATGCGGGTCTCGCCCTTAGCCGTCTTCAACAGCAGATTGGCCGGAAGGATGGGCACGGAAGATCCGCCAGGTATACAGGCCTTCAGTCTCTTTCCATTCGGAATGCCGCCGCAATATTCATCAGAAAATATAAACTCTTCCACGGAGATGGTCATGTCTATCTCGTATACTCCGGGTTTGTTGATATTGCCACAGGCAGAAAGAAGCTTTGTGCCCGTGGACTTGCCCACCCCGATCTTCGAATAGGCTTCGCCGCCTTCGTTGATGATGGGTACGACAGCGGCGAGGGTCTCCACATTATTGACCACGGTAGGACAATCCCATACCCCTTTTACGGCGGGGAAAGGAGGCTTGATACGAGGATTACCTCTTTTGCCTTCCAGGGACTCGATGAGTGCCGTCTCTTCACCACAGATATAGGCGCCCGCGCCACGATGTACATATATTTCACAATCGAACCCGGTGCCCAGGATATTCTTACCCAGCCAGCCATTGTTCTTCGCCTCGGCGATGGCCTGCTCCAGTATGTCCGGTATCCAGGCATACTCTCCACGGATATAGATATAGGTGCTTTTGCTGCCCAATGCAAAGGAAGATACGATCAGCCCCTCGATAAGGAGGTGAGGGAGGAACTCCATCAGGTACCTGTCCTTGAACGTACCCGGCTCGGATTCATCCGCATTGCAGACCAGATATCTGGGCACGCCTTCCGGCTTGGCCAGGAAGCTCCACTTCATGCCAGTAGGGAACCCGGCGCCACCGCGACCACGTAATCCGCTCTTCTTTACCTCTTCCGTCACCTGGTCGGGGGACATCGTCTTCAGGGCCTTTTCCACGCTGCGATAACCGCCTTCGCGACGATACACATCATAGCCCCGGATGCCTGGCACGTGCGCTTTTTCCAATAATAATTTTCTACTACCCATGCTGTATAGCGTTTAGCTCAATACTATTTAATTATTTGCTGCCGTATTCCTCCTGCACTCCTCGATGATGGCATCCACCTTCTCCGGTGTCAGGTGCTCACGAAAATGTTTTCCCAGTTGCATCATCGGCGCATAGCCGCATGCCCCCAGGCATTCCACCGTCTTAAGGGTGAACAGTCCGTCCGGCGTAGTCTCTCCTATTCCGATGTTCAGCTTTTGTTTGATATAGTCGATGATCTGATCGCTGCCCCGCAACATGCAAGGTCCCGTTTGACAAACCTCGAACATATACCTGCCTACAGGCTTCAGGTTATACATGGAATAGAAAGTGGCCACCTCGTACACCTCAATGGGCTCCAGTTTCAGGAGACTGGCGACATAATCCATCGCCTCCGTGCTAAGCCATCCCCCGAACTCTTCCTGCGCCAGGTGCAACACCGGCAACAAGGCGCTCTTCTGCTTGCCTTGGGGGTATCGGGCGACTATCTCGTCCACCTTCTTTAATTTCTCGTCTGAAAATTTTATCATAAAAAACTTCGTCTTCCGGTTAGGCGTCCATCTCTCCTGCGATCAGGTTCAACGAACTCATCGTAATAATGGCATCACTCAACATACTTCCCTTCGTCAACTCCGAATAAGCCTGGTAATAAATAAAGCAAGGTCTCCGGAAATGCAGCCTGTAAGGCGTACGTCCTCCATCGCTGATCAGATAATATCCAACCTCTCCATTACCCCCCTCTACAGACTGGTAAACCTCTCCCGGCGGGATCTCCGTCTCACCCATCACGATCTTGAAATGCCAGATGAGAGCTTCCATCTTCGTATAAACATCTTTTTTGGGAGGCAGATAATAGGACGGTGCATCCGCATGGTACACATCCGCCTCGGCCCCCTTCATGTCCTGTATCTTCCGGTATGCCTGCTCGATGATCCGCAGCGACTGCCACATCTCGCCATTACGTACCAGGAATCTGTCGTAACAGTCACCCGTACTGCCTACAGGTATTTCGAATTCAAAATCTTCGTAACTGGAATAGGGAGTGTGGACGCGTACATCATAATCTACACCGGCAGCCCGTAGGTTCGGTCCTGTAAATCCATAGTTCAATGCCCTCTCGGCATTGATAGGACCCGCCCCGATGGTACGCTCCATAAAGATGCGGTTGCGGGTGAACAGGTTCTCGAATTCCTTCAGCACGGCCGGGTATTCCGCCATGAATTTCTCTATCTTCTCCCAGGCCGCGTTGGTAAAGTTCCTTTCGAATCCGCCGATGCGACCCATATTCGTCGTCAGCCTCGATCCGCATACTTCTTCATAGATCTCATAGATCAGTTCTCTATACTGCATCACATACAGGAAACCCGTAAAAGCGCCTGAGTCCACCCCTACTACCGAATTACAGATGAGGTGGTCGGATATGCGGGACAGTTCCATGATGATCACGCGGAGATAATCCACCCGCTTGGGTGTCTTTACACCCAGCAATTTCTCGCAGGTGAGATGCCATCCCATATTATTGATAGGGCTGCTACAGTAGTTAAGTCTGTCTGTCAGCGTGGTGATCTGGTATAAAGGCCTCCGTTCGGCCAGCTTTTCAAAAGCCCGGTGGATATATCCTACTGTCTGCTCCGCAGAGACGATGCGTTCGCCATCCAGCTCCAGGATATTCTGGAACACACCGTGTGTAGCCGGGTGTGTAGGCCCCAGGTTGAGCGTAGTAGTCGTTTTCTCGATGCTTCCTTCCGGTAGCTTTATGTGATGCTCGACACTCATAATATCTCAAATAAGTTTGTTAATGCTTTGCTTCATCCGCACCCTGTCCCACCTGTCCGCCAGGCCCTCTTCCGAACATGGCGTCATCCTTGTCGATACGTGTCTGATCCTCCAGCGGATATTCCTTCCGCATGGGGAAATAGGTCATCTCATCCACATTGAGGATCCGCTTCAGATTGGGATGGCCCACGAAGTTGACCCCGAAAAAGTCATAGGTCTCCCGCTCCATCCAGTTAGCCGAAGCATACAGCTGTGTAGCCGTAAAGACGTCCGGCTGTGCGATGGGCGTAAAAACCTTGAACCGCAGACGTATATTGTCCTTCAGATTGTGCAGATGATATACGATCGCCAATTCCCGGCCCGGCTGACCCGGATAATGCACGGCCGTGAGGTCCGTCAAAAACTGAAAACGCAACTCCTCGTCATCGAAAAGGAATTGCATTACTTTCAAATTGAGGTCCTTCGGCGCTTCGAAAGTGAGAAGACCATAGGGCTCCTCGAAATTCGATACCTGATCTCCGAATTTAGCTTTCAGCCTGTCCTTGATTGTTTCGTTGGTTAATGACATATCTATTGAATACCGTAGCTCTGTAAAAGATTTTTATACTGCTCGCTGTTCCTCCGGCGGATACTCTCCTTACCTACCAGGTCCTGTATGCGCATGAACCCATCCAGAATAGCTTCCGGCCGGGGAGGGCAACCGGGGACATATACATCCACTGGCACCACCTGGTCAATACCCTGTAATACGGAATAGGTGTCGAATATACCCCCACTGGATGCACAGGCGCCTACCGCCATTACCCAACGGGGCTCCGCCATCTGCAGATACACCTGTTTGACAATAGGGCCCATTTTCTTGGCAATGGTCCCCATCACCATCAGCAGGTCGCATTGACGAGGGGAGAAACCCAGCCTTTCTGCGCCAAATCGAGCCAGATCGTAGTGAGAGGCCATGGTAGCCATGAATTCGATGCCGCAGCAGGAAGTGGCAAAAGGCATCGGCCAAAGGGAATTTTTCCGGGCCAATCCCACCGCATTACTGAGTTTAGTGGTGAAGAAGCCCTCGCCCGAATAGCCTTCGGGCATATCTACCAAAGAGATATTATCTTTAATATCAGCATTTATAGGATGAACGTTGAACCTTACCGGGCGTGACATATCTTAATTTTTTTGAATGTTAATTAGGATTAGCAGCATTTTACTATCCATAGGGTGGGTCTAATCTTCCCAGGTCAGCGCACCTTTTTTAAGTATATAAAAAAAACCTGCCAGGAACAGTACGACGAATAACAGCACCTCCGTAAATCCCGCCCATCCCAGCTGCCGGAAATTTACCGCGTAGGGATAGAAGAAGATAACCTCTACATCAAACAATACAAATAAGATAGCTACCAAAAAATATTTGACGGCCATGGGGTGACGGGCATTGCCCACGCCCTCGATACCACTCTCAAAGTTTTGAAGTTTTTCGGCTGTTTTACGTTTGGGGCCTAGCAGGTGGGTGACGCCCAGGACGAGCAATACGAAACCGATGGCGAAGATGAATTGGACACCTATCGGAAAATAGCTAATGGAATTGTTCACATTTGATTCACTCGCAAGGGTATTGGCTTGTAAAAGAAAGATGTCCATTTTTAAAGGATTACTGTGATTCTCCGGGGACAAATTTAAGCCAGTGGCTGGAATTTCCAACTTATTGAGAATAATTAAAATAAAAAAGGGCCCCAATAATGAGGCCCTTTTATCGTTGTAAACAGCTTTTTTACCGTCACTTACCCGTCTTGGGCTTCGTTGTTCCCCCACTCGCGGGTCGGGCGGGTTGTTTTGCCGGGCGGTTGATCATTTGAATGTATTGTGGAGCCGTCGTATTTGTCGGGTCCAATTCCAGCACCTTGTTCAGATACATCAGGGCGGTAGCCTTGTCTTTCTTGTTATTATTGTAAAAACCTGCCAGGTAGAAATAGGCATTCAGCGCCTGGCCTTTGTATTTGGTAGAATCTCCGCTACCGGCAGCCTTGGCAGTCGAATCCAGCGAACGGGACATGGCAGCCAGCTTGTCGTAAGCTTCCAACGCTATCCCCGTGGGGTTGGCGGTATCTTCCTGGGCTATCTTGCTACGCGCACACCACAGATAGCCAAAGATCTCATTGGGGTATTTGGATTCATAAACACCGCAGAAAATGCTATCGGCCGTCTTGTAGTTGCCTGCCTGGTAATTGGCGATCCCCCAATTATATACATCGTTCTGGTTAGGGGCTTTTTTGCTGGCATAATCTATGGCAGCCAGATCCGCTATACCTTGTTTATATCCCAGCTTCTTGGCCAGTTCCATACCATCATGTAAGAATTTTGCCTTATTATCAGGCAGCGTGTCTTTGGCGATGGCTTTCTTATAGCTCTCGATAGCCAATGACTTGCCGGCGGAATCCGGAGCCTTGGATCTGATGCTGGCTTCCAACGCATAGTCGGCGCCAGTGACAGCAGCAGGGTCCTGTTTCTGGAAATAAGTAGCAATATTTTGCTGAGCGCAGCTCACATCGGCCAGCGTATCGCATATATAAGCCAGCTGCTTGTACATACGGGGGTTTACCTTTTCGCCATAGGTAGCAATGATGCCTTGCGCCTTGGTCTTGGCATCCTGGAACTTGCCGCTGGCAACCAGGAAGTCAGCATTCATCATTTCTACATCCGGACCGGCGTCAGCATTAGCCGTATACTTCTGCAGCGCCTCTGTTGCCTTTGCAGGATCCCAATGGTAGTAGTAGAAGTAATACAGTTCAAACCAGGCCGGAGCATAGGCGGGATCCACCTGTACAGCCTCTTCAAAGGCGGGGAGGAAATAGTCCTTGTTATTCTGTGTCAGGTACACCTTCCCGATCTTGTATTTTGCTTCCGCATATTTGGGATCGATGGTCAGCGCCTTGTTATAGCTTTGTACGGCATTACCTCCGTCGATGAGCTTACGATAAGCATCCCCTAACAATGTATAAGTGCGGGGGTCGTTGAATTTCTTGACCTGAGTAGCCATATTCAGCTTTTCGATGGCGTAGGCGGCATCACCTGCCTTGGGGTCGATGTTGGCGTCCGCTACAGCATTCAATACATCGATGTCTTTCCCCTTCGTTAGGCTGATAGCCGTCTCGAAACGCTGACGGGCATCCGTAGTCTTGCCCATATGCAGCTCCACTTCACCCATCCCAGCCAGCAGCAAAGGAGCGCTGCCATTGGTCTGCAGTGCCTTGGAATAAAGATCACCCGCAGCCGTCGAATCCTTCATAGCCAGCAGGGTCTGTCCCTGCCAATAGATGGCTTCGATGTTGTTGGGATTGGACGCCAGTATCTTATCGAATACGTCTTTCGCACTCTTATACCTTTGATAATAGAGAAATTTCTTTCCCTGGTCTACTGATTGAGCCATCGCCCCGCCACAAAGACCAGTAAGAGCCGCTACCAGTAAGCTTAATCGAATCTTATTCTTCATGTACTTTAGCTGTTTAATATGTGTGAAATGTAAATTTATGGATATTTAAACTAATTGCTGATTTGGGCAGGCTGTACCACAGGAGCTACATTGGCCGGCCATAAATATGCTTTTCTAAAGATCAACTGCCCCCTTTCATACTGCAGGAAGTTAGCGAAGTTGCCTCCTACGCCGGCAAAATTTTCTTTAAGGATACAATACAAAGACCGCACCAAGGGGTAGCGATGCAATGCAATATTTGCCTGATAAGGTTTTACATACGTCGGTCCATTGCAACTTACACATCGCAACGACGCTATCTTCACATCCGGACGAAAAAGATTGTTCTGGGCATCGCCCTCTCCAATCCAGTTTACGCCAATAAACCCGACTGCCCGGGGCGTAGCAGCGACATATTTAATTACTTCCTCGCTGGAATTGGCGGCCGTGACCCGCTTGCTTAGCGGCTTGCCCTTTAAAATAGAATCCATGGCATACCGTACAGTACTCGTCGCCGACCTGCCATCCATAACAGGCAGATGGACCGTATCCCTCCCGTCGAGCATCGCCTGTATCTCATCCATCTCAAAGATCGAATCCTTCGCATTGTTATTGACGATGACCGCTATGGCATCATACGCCAGCAACGTCTGGGAAGGTACCAGATGGAAACTGTCCTTGTAGAACTTCTCATCTTCCCCACTCAGTTTCCGGGTGACAATGATCATCCGGGTACTATCTGTGGTCAGGTCACGGAGACATTGCGCCTCCGGCTTGTACTGTGCAAGAACTTTTACATTGGGATAGGACGACTCGAAAACCTTGAACTGCGTATCCAGGACGGGTTTGAACGACTCGTCGATACTGATCCGTAAAGTGCCGTCGGTAGGCGTTTCCTGGGGAGAATAATTCCCATTGTTACCACACCCCCCCAGCAGGAGACAAAGACCTAGTCCTACTAATAAACCTTTACCATTATATATGTACCGCAGTGGAACTCGCATCAACGATAATAATTTTTTTTATAGCCCCGGTATATCCGCCAGCCTCCATACAATAACCATAAGCCGGAGAAAGCATACCGAAAGAAATCATCTATTACGAAATTAAAGCCAAGCTTAGGCGCCAGCAACATAAATACTCCAAACCCAAAAATGATCACACCCATGCCATAGTCGAGGATCGACCTCCTCAACTCATATCGCCGCCGTCTTCCATCAGGTGCATCGTTTTCCATGTTTAAACAGTGTTTTTTCGCCGTATGTCCGTCCACAGGTCGGGCAAATTAAGGAAATAAGCTCAAAAAGAGAGCACTATATAAGGTCTATTACTTATTAATTTGTTCTTAATATAAGGTCCGTACCTTCTATTGATAGGATGCTTAACATGCCCCTTTCCATAAAGCAACCGCCTCACCTTCACCGTATTTTACTGTTTTTAACAGTACCTTTGCGCCGATGGAAAAAACACAGCCCTCCTCCTTTTTAATGGTTTGTCTCGGCAATATTTGCCGCAGCCCCCTGGCAGAAGGTATTCTGCAGGAGAAGGCCCGGGCAGCCGGCCTCGACTGGAAAGTTGACAGCGCCGGCACCACCAGCTACCACATCGGCGAAGCCCCCCATCACCTATCCCAAAAAGTGGCCCGGATCAATGGCGTCGACATCAGCCAGCAGCGGGCCAGAAGATTCAATGCGGATGATTTTCAACGGTTTGATAAAATATATGCCATGGCAGGCGATGTCCTGGATCAGATCAGACGCATCGCGGGCCGCCAGTATGACCCGGCCAAGGTAGAACTCTTCTTAAATGAGTTAAACCCTGGCAGAAACGAGGACGTTCCCGACCCCTGGTATGGTCCCGAACCCGGATATCATGACGTGTACAAGCTTATCGATGCCGCCGCCGATAAGATCATCGAAAAATATTCTTCCAACGTATGAGCAGCACCCTTAAACCATCTCTTCCTCAGGGCACCCGTGACTTCGATCCCGCCACGGTCCGTAAGAGAAACTATATCTTCCAGACTATCCGCACCGTATTCGAGCTATATGGCTTTCAGCCCCTGGAAACCCCTGCGATGGAGCAACTGGAGACCCTCATGGGGAAATATGGGGAAGAAGGAGATAAGCTTATCTTCAAGATACTCAACAACGGACTGGGCGACCCCAAGAATAGGGAGAAGTCCCGCAAAGCGTTTGAAAAGGCCCTGGAAGGGAAAAATGACAAGGACCTCACCGAAAGGGCCCTTCGTTATGATCTTACCATCCCTTTCGCACGATACGTAGCTATGAACCATGGGCAGCTCAGCTTCCCTTTCAAGCGTTACCAGATGCAACCCGTCTGGCGGGCAGACCGTCCCCAGAAAGGCCGCTATCGCGAGTTCTACCAGTGCGATGCCGATGTGGTCGGTAGCCAGTCCCTTATCAATGAGGTCGAGCTGGCGGGCATTTATAAGGAGGCCTTCCGCAGACTGGCCATACCTGTGGAGATACGTATCAATAATAGGAAGATCCTCGCCGCACTCGCTGAAGTCTGTGGGGGGGCGGATAAGATGACGGATATCACCGTAGCCATCGACAAGCTGGATAAGATAGGGCAGGACAAGGTTAAGGCGGAGCTGGCGGAGCGTGGTTTGGATGGACGGCAGATTGCTGCAATTGAACAATATTTAGGCATTGTCGGGGACAATCATACTAAGCTGGAGCAGCTTAAGACCCTTTTTGCAGGCAACGACGCCGGCCTGAAAGGCATTGCCGAACTGGAATATGTTCTTCAATATGATGACAACGGGCTAGTCGTGGACCTCACCCTGGCCCGCGGGCTAAACTATTATACCGGCACCATTTTCGAGGTAAAAGCTACCACTGTCCAGATGGGCAGCATCGGCGGCGGCGGGCGTTATGACGACCTCACCGGGCTCTTCGGCGTACCCAATATTCCCGGCGTAGGTATCTCCTTCGGAGTCGACCGCATCTACGATGTGATGGAGGAGTTGAAGCTTTTTCCGGAAGAAGTACAGACGGGTACCAAGGTACTTTTCTTTAATCTCGGAGAGGCCGAATCCCGCACTGCTTTCGGGCTGATGCAGCAGCTGCGCGCCAAAGGCATTCCCTCGGAGCTCTATCACGAACAGGCCAAATTCGACAAGCAGTTCAAATACGCGGAGAAAAAGGGAATACGGTATGTGGTCATCCTGGGTAGCGAAGAGCTGGCTAACCGCAAAGTCACCATGAAGGATCTTGAGTCGCGCAGCCAGTCGGCATATAGTTTCGAAGAGCTTCCTGGTCTAAATTTTTAGAGATTTTAGCCAAAGATTACGGCCACGTGCAGTACAGTACCATCTGTCCTGCCCGGATTGTAGTGCTTTTCGAGGGTGCAGAAAATGGTTTATTTTTTCTCTATTTTTCGTACTTGTAGTACTAAAATCCGATAATTTTTAAACTAAATTAGCGAGTCGATTTTTAGTACCTAAACTCCGGCAATCGTTATCTTTATCTATCATCATAAACCAAACTTATGCAAAGAGCCCTATCCCTGTGTTGCCTGCTGGCAGCACTTTTATCTACTGCCGTACTCAACGCCCAAACAACCAATCCCTTCTTCCGTCACATTCCCCCGGATGCAGAGCAGGTCTATCATATCAACCTTGCCGCTCTTGGTTCCAAGGTCAGCTGGGATGACATCTCGGGCCTCATACCTCCTCCCAAGTCAGCGGGTGACCAGGAAATGATGAAATATGTAAAAGACCCCTCCTTATCCGGCATCGACTTTCACCAGGGCTTTATCATTGCGTCGAGCCACCTGGGCAAAAATGCCGACAGCCCCACCTGTATCACCATATTGGCCCAGCTCAGCGATTCCGGTAAGCTGCTTTCGCTGGTCCGGGGCAAAGAGAAGGGCCTCCGCACCTTCAAACTTCCCGGTAAAGGCTCAGCCGCCGGCAAAGACAAGATGGCATTTGCCTGGAACGATAAGATGGTCGTGGTCACCGTCATTAGCAACTCCTCTAAACATGCTCAAAATTTTAAAGGCAGTACAGGCTCCTCTTCCCCCTATTACACCCTTACCGCCGCCAAAAAGAGCATGGCCGCCCTCGAAGGATTCACCAACAGTATCTATACTACAGACGCCACCTTCATCAATGGCTTCTCCGACGATGCCGACTTTCATGCCTGGACGAAACCCGGTTCTTTACTTTCCCAGTTGATGGAGATGAGCAAGAAAAAGAATCCATTCGGCGACAAGATGAATATTCCCAAGCCCCAGTCGAACATGCATTCGTTGACGGCCTTTCGCTTCGACGTGGGGAAGATCACGGTCCACACGACTACGATAGTACCTCCCGACTCCGCCAGGATCTATAGCATCTTCAACAGCCGCCCGCTCAATCCCGACCTGATCACACATCTGCCCGGACGGGAGATGTTGGGAATGTTCAATATGCACATAGCCCCTTCCGAACTGACGTACTTACTGGAACATTACCATACAAAACATATGGTCGACTCCTTGCTTGCGCGTAACGGACTTACCTTCGAGGACTTCACAAAAGCGCTTAAGGGCGATTTCCTGATAGCAGCTATGGCCCCGAGCCAAATGCCCGATACCGGCAAGGTCAAGCCAAGCGTCTTTTTTGTCACCACCATTGGCGACATGGGAGCTTTTATGAAGGTCATCGGCAAGTTGGGCCTGAACAAGGACTCCACCGGAGGTATGCTGGAAAAAATGAAGGCCGGCTTTACCCTGCGCGATAATACGCTGGTCATCGGCCCCAAAGGGCAAACAGACGCATTTTTCAGCACGAATAACCCCGCCAATCTCAAACTGGTGGATGACCGCATAAGGAACAACGCTTTTAGCATAGTGATAGACATTAAAGCCATCTCAGATCTGATAAAGGCTTCCAATCCCAACCCTACTCAGAAGACGCAGCAAATGCTGCACTTTGTGAGCGCCCTGGACCGTGTGACATATGCGGCCGGCAATTACCAGAACGGACAAACGGAATATAATTTCGAAATAAAGATGGCTGACGCTTCGGAGAATAGCTTGCGCAGCCTGCTCAAATTGATACATTGATCTATCGCCCGGTCCGTCCAGGGCCGGGCATATTTTTTATGCATATCCATATTTCCGCTTGAACTCTTCCAGCTCCTTTTCGTTCAGCACTCTGAGCATATAGGTACGATTGTTCCGATTGCGTTCGACAAAGGGTATATGCAGCTGATAAAATGTATCGAAGACACCGGCCAGTTGCTGTACATGTTGTTTTCCGGATAAATAAAACCCACATTTGACCACAGCGCCGCCCGATTCAAATCTCAGATCGTTGGTCATCCCGTCCGAATTGCTGCCGGATACCATCGCACCGTCATTGACATACAGGCCGTCATAAGCCTCCACATTGAAATCCATAGCGTTCACCACCTTCATAGGATAAAATATACTACCCACCCTGATACCCTCTGTACTGACGATCAGCTCCTCTTCGGAAAATCCATAGCTGCGTACATCGCCTCTTGCGATGACGGCGCCAATGACCACTACGCCAATACCCGTCCCGAAAACATAAGGGATATAGCTGTCGAGCGAAGGGATGAAGACCAGCAATAAAGAGGCTGCGGCAATAAAGAGACCGGCATAGGCTATGTATGCTCTTTTATTTCTACGGGAAATCACGATCTTGGTGCGGAACTCCATAGTCATGTAAGATTTGATGCAAAAGGAATAAGCTGTTGCTGAAAACTCTGAAATAACATCCCTAACTGCTGTACATGTTGAGGGTTGCCCAGGTAAAATTGACATCGTTGCTCTTGCCCCATATATTCAAACCGCAAATAATTTTCCATACCATCCGACTCGGCGCCCGCGGGAAGGGAAAGTTTTGAAATGGCCAGACCGGCATATCCCTCTATATTGAAGTCAATATTTCGAACCCGTCCCATCGGGAAAAAACTGCTTCCTATCCTGATCCCTTCGATGCTCACTACGAGCCGGATAGTTTTCGACACCTCGATATCTGTCAGGTCAGCCTTTGCTACGACAACACCTACCAGGAAGATAAGAACTGCCGCCCCAAAAGTCCAGAGGGCGTATTTTTCGTACCCGTCCACCATCGCCAGGAAAACAGCCACCACCAGCAGGACCGCTCCAAAGGCGGAGATCCTGGCTTTGGGGTTCTTTTTGGCCTGTACTGTTGGTGCCTGGAATTCCATCAAAGAGATTTATCCTATAATAAACGTCCAAACCCCTCACTAACGTATGCCGTCACAACTTCTCATACACCACGGCCGCCCCCTGCCCTACCCCCACACACATCGTCGCCAACGCATACCGTACGTCCCGTCTCTTCATCTCATGCAGCAACGTCGTGGAGATACGGACCCCGCTACAACCCAGCGGGTGACCGATAGCAATCGATCCGCCATTGACGTTTATTTTAGTCGTATCCAATCCCAGATCACGTATACAGGCCAGCGCCTGCACGGCAAAAGCCTCATTCAACTCCACCAGGTCGAGGTCCTTTACCGTAATCCCCGCTCGCTGTAACGCCTTTTGCGTTGCAGGTACGGGACCAATCCCCATGATCGCCGGGTCCACACCCGCTACGGCCATGCTGACGACACGCGCCACAGGCTTGAGCGCATATTTCTTCACTGCCCCCTCGCTGGCAAGCAGCATCGCTGCCGCACCGTCATTGATCCCCGCTGCATTGCCTGCCGTCACCGTACCATCCTTTGCAAAGGCGGGTCGCAACGCTGCCAGCTTCTCCATGGAAGTTTGCCGCGGCTGTTCATCCTTCTCGAAAAATATCTTTTCATCCTTACCTCCCAACACTTCAATAGGCGCTATCTCATCCGACCATTTGCCCGCCGCCAGCGCAGCAAAATATTTCTCCTGGGAAGCCAGCCCAAAGACATCCTGCTCCTCTCTCCCGATCTTCCATTGCCGGGCGACATTCTCCGCCGTCTCGCCCATGGAATAGGGGTAGTATTGATCCGCCAGCTTTTTATTTGTAAATCTCCAGCCAATAGTGGAGTCGAATATCTCCGCATTTCTGTTAAAGGCGTGAGATGATTTCCCCATTACAAAGGGCGCCCTTGTCATGCTTTCCACTCCTCCGGCAATATATAACTCCCCTTCCCCGCATATGATAGCACGGGCGGCATCCATAATGGCCTGCAGCCCCGAGGCGCAAAGCCTGTTCACCGTATTGCCCGCCACCGATACGGGAAGTCCTGCCAGAAGAGCCGCCATACGGGCCACATTCCGGTTGTCCTCACCGGCCTGGTTGGCATCCCCCGCAATAAGATCTTCAATGGCAGCTGGATCGACTCCCGCATTGCGCGCCATTAGCTGTCTTACCACATGCGCCAGCAGGTCGTCCGGACGGATAGAGCTAAGACCACCTCCATATTTCCCAATTGGAGTACGGACGGCGTCGATGATATATACTTTGTTCATAAATAATATTTTAAACAACAGCCGCCGCAAGTTAAGGTTTTCCCCCTCAAAAAAAAGTTGCTGAAAAATTTGACTCTTACCCTACGTCATAGCCTATGTTTGTCGGGTGAAAAAGCATTATTCAGTCAAACAGCTGGCCAGACTGGCCGGCGTCAGCGTACGAACCCTGCATCTGTACGACGAGATAGGATTACTGAAACCTTCCGTCCGGACAGAGGCCGGCTACAGGCTCTATGAGGAAAAAGAGCTGTTACGCCTACAGCAGATCCTCTTTTATAAGGAGCTGGACTTCCCGCTAAAAGACATCGGAGACATTTTGGACGACCCCGGTTTTGACAGGATCAGGGCGCTGGAAGGTCATCGTGCCGCGCTGCTGGCCAGAAAAGACAGGATCGACAATCTGCTCACTACCATCGAAAAAACAATTTTCCACTTAAAAAAAGGAGGTGTTATGTTATCACATGAAGAGCTCTACGAAGGACTGCCAAAGGAGAAGGCAGAAGGATGGCGGAAGGAGGCCTGGGAAAGATGGGGCAAGGACGCCGTCGAAAAATCCGAAATGCAATTGCTGACCATGACCCGCGAGGACCTGAAGGGATTAAAGACCGCCTTTGCAGACAATTGGAAAAAGCTGGCTGCGTTTAGTAATAGCGATCCCGCCAGTCCCGAAGTACAGGAAGCTGTCCGGCTGCACTACCAGCAAATCCGTCAATTCTGGGGGACAGCCAGCGAGCCTGACCCGCAATGGAAGGCCTACAAATGCCTGGGTGAGATGTATACGCAGGATCATCGGTATACGGTCATCGACGGCCAGTCCAATCCCGCCTTTGCTGAATTTCTCTGTAAGGCTATCGCACATTTTGTAGAAGAGGAACAAAAATGATCAATACGGCGGCGCCATATTCGGCCCTGATAACGACTTGCCTACTCTTTTGTCCAGACGCTGGGCAGAATCCAGGTGTTGCCGCAGCATTGCTAGAGTCCTCTGTGCAAAGGCCCTGATATCAGGGTCATTTGCATTTTTTGCCGCTTTTTCAAACTCCTCGATGTCCTCTTTATGGTCCTTTACCATCAGACTGATATAACTGCGGTCAAATTCCAGTCCGTGCTTTTTCATCAACTTGTCCCGCTCCTTTTTTTGATCATTGGAAATAGAGTCGGGTAGCACGATATGCTTCCCCAGGGCCAATAATCGCAGCGTATCGCTCCCCATACCATGGTCTTGTATCATCAGCGTCCCAAATTCCTTAACGCCCTGATGAGCAGCATGGGACATCGCCAGCTTGCCCAGCTGAACCTCCATCATACCACCGCTGTACGCCTTGACCAGGAATTCCGCATCCTCCTTTGAAGGCACAGCTCTCGACGTGTCTGTGACGGACTTTTCAGCCTGTTTTACGCTGTCTGTATTGGAGTTATTGCAGCCGGCAGCGGCCAGGAATATCAATCCCAGGCCCAGGCTGAATAGGTATATGCTTTTCATTGGTTTTTGGATACCTGACTTCAAAAGATATACCATGCCCCTGCCGGGTCATAATATACCTGCACGCGCATCCAGTATTCGGCGGGAATGTTCAACAATTTTTCCAATTTTAATGCCATTGCAGCGCTAACATACCTTCTGCCGTGAAGCAGCTCGCTCAAATGCCCGGACTTCCAATTCATCCAGCAACACTTCTCCGGGGTGAAGAGCAACATCCGCCTGGATTTCTTTGCCGCTGGAGTTAAGTACGTTATAGTTAGCCTGTCTAGTCATGTCTGATCATTGATAGTGGTTTGTGAGATCGTGTATGGTGATGATCTCATCGCTGCTATACCTCGGCTTGCCAGTTACAGGCCTGCCTTCAAAGATTCTCTCCAGATAAGTATTCTTGAATTGTATCAGCATGGGACAGAGGTCTGACACGAACATACGCGTCAACCCCACACCCATAGATATATTTCAATATTTCGCTAAAACCCGCTCCCAGCAAGGGCTGTGTGCATAACTTAGTGAATAACGGGTGCATAACATAAAGAAGAAAAATTTGGATCCAGGGTATTCAAGAATGTATCTTAGATATAGAAATTGAAATGCAGAAATCAATCAAATGAAAGAAGCAGATCAATTGAGAAGTGAAAGTCTGTAAAAAGACGGAAACAACTCGCAGGAGCATCGGGTCAGTAAGTACAACAACGAAAGTTGAAAATACCGAAAAAGACTTGGTGCTTCTTTTTTATTCTCCCCTTACCCTGGCTACCTTTCTGGCTCTCGTCACGTTAATTTTTAACAACTCCGCACACTCCTCGTATCAAAATCGTACACTTTCACCCACCCACCACCCCCTAATAGTTTAATAACCAGCACTCTACTATTCCGGCATCTTTTTGGACCCCCTTTTCGCATAACTGCAGCTATGCTCAAAAACTATATCCGCATCGCCTGGCGCAATCTCCGGAAGAGCAGGACATCCTCCTTTATCAATATTGCCGGCCTTGCCATCGGCATGGCTATTGCGCTCATCATCGGACTATGGATCTTCGACGAACTTTCCTTCGACCATTATCACGCACGACACAACCGCATCGCCGGAGCCATGATAACACAGATCACTCCAGACGGGTCCTATACGGGATCCATCGTCTCGATGCCCATGGGCGAGGCATTTAAGACCCAATACAGCGAGCTCTTCACAAGCGTTGCGCATATGAGCATTCCATACGATCAGCTGGTTGCTTATGATGACAAAAAGCTGATGGCCAACAGCGCCTGGGCTGACAAGGAGCTACCCGAAATGTTCACGTTCCGGATGTTGAAAGGCTCTATTGCCGCCGCCAGCGATCCCTCCACCGTCCTCATTTCCCAATCCCTCGCCACCGCACTATTCGGTAGCGCCGACCCTATCAATAAATCAATTTTGGTAGGGAACAATATCCGGCTAAACATTGGTGGCGTGTATGAAGACCTTCCCCGAAACACTACACTGGCGGACCTCAAGCTCTTAATGCCCTGGTATAATAAAGAAAACATCTACTATAACAAAAACGCCGACTGGAACGACCATAATGGCAAAATCTTTGTCGAGCTGGCCCCTGGCGTCACTGCCGAACAGGCTACAGCCCGGATAAATAGCCTGCCCACTTCCCATATAAAAGGCTGGAAGGAAGAAGCACTGGTCTATCCCCTGGATAAAGCCCACTTATACAGTAAATTCACGAATGGCAAGCCGGATGGTGGACGCATCCAGTTCGTATGGCTCTTTGGCATCATCGGCGCCTTTGTCCTTTTGCTGGCCTGTATCAACTTCATGAACCTCTCCACGGCCCGCAGCGAAAAAAGAGCAAAGGAAGTAGGTATACGAAAAACCGTCGGATCCCTGAAAAGACAGTTGGTGACCCAATTCCTCAGCGAGTCGGTGCTGATTACCCTACTGTCCTTCCTGCTGTCACTGGTGCTGGCAGAAATATCCCTTCCATTCTTCAATTCCATCTCGGCCAAAGAAATGAGGATGCCCTGGACCAACAGCTGGTTCTGGGTGTTATCGATGGGTTTTGTCCTGCTTACAGGCATTCTTGCCGGCAGCTATCCCGCCTTCTATCTTTCCCGCTTCGACCCGGTACGCGTGCTGAAGGGCACGTTCAAGGCCGGTCGTTACGCCTCCGTTCCCCGCCAGGTATTGGTTGTGCTGCAATTCACCGTATCCCTGACCCTGATCATCGGCACGGTCATCGTCTTCCGACAGATAGGCTATGCAAAAGACCTTTCTGTTGGATATGACCGCGAAGGTCTGGTCACTGTGCCAATGAACACTCCCGACATCTACAAACATTTTGACGCACTCAGCCAGGAGATCATAGAACAGCAGCTCGCATCCAATGTTGCCCGCTCCTCCATGAAACCCACGGGCTTTATGAACAACAATGAACTGTATTGGAGGGGCAAAAGACCGGAACAGGAATCCATCTTCTTCCGCAATGTCAATATCAGCCGTGAATTCGGAGCGACCGTGAAATGGCAGATTACCCAAGGCAGGGATTTCAGTACCAGCTTCCCCAGCGACAGCACAGGCATGATCCTCAATGAGGCCGCGGTGAAGGTGATAGGCATCAAAAATCCCGTCGGTGAGACCATGACCATGTTCGGCACAAAATACACCGTCATCGGGGTGGTCAGGGATATGATCACCAACTCACCTTATGAAAGGATCGAGCCAGCCGTGTTTATGGGAGCGCCCTATTATGATTATATCACTATCCGCCTGCGACCCGGCCTTCAGACCAGTAAGGCGCTCGCCAGCCTGGAAACTATCTTTAAAAAATATAACCCCGGCAGCCCCTTCCTGTATAGTTTCACCGACGATGAATATTCACGAAAATTCCAGGCGGAACAACGCATCGGCAATCTGGCATCTGTCTTCACCTCACTGGCCATCTTTATTTCCTGTATCGGGCTCTTCGGCCTGGCATCCTTTGTAGCCGAACAACGTACCAAGGAGATCGGCGTCCGTAAGGTCCTGGGCGCTGGCGTATTTACCCTCTGGGGCTTGTTATCCAGGGATTTTCTCAAGCTGGTGGTCATCTCCTTCTGCATCGCTATGCCCCTGGCATGGTATGGCATGAACAAATGGTTGATGAACTATGAGAATCGCACCGATGTACCCTGGTGGATCTTTGCAGCCTCCGGTATTGGACTGTTATCGATCACGCTGCTGACGGTGAGCTTCCAGTCGCTGAGAGCGGCAACCATGAGTCCTGTAAAGAGTCTCCGAACTGAATAAACCATCCTTATGCTAAAAAGCTATTTCACTGTCGCCTGGCGCAATATCATCCGCCACAAAGGATACGCCACGATCAACACACTCGGTCTTGCCCTGGGCATCACCTGCTGTATCTTTATCTTTCTATGGATCAGGGACGAAAGGAGCGTCGATAACTTCCACGCCAACGGCAAGGACCTCTATTCCGTATACCAGACCGTGACCTCCGATGGGCAGTCATACGGCAGCTATCAAACGCCCGTACGTGTAGACAGCAATCACTATGTATTTTTATTAAAGGATATAAACAAGACCGTACCCGAAGTAAAGAGTTTCGCGCTGTATGTTCCGGGGTATATTTTGCCCTGGGGTCATGCCGAAACTTTCCAGGTGGGAGATAAGCTGGTCAAGCTGGAAGGCTCGCGTGCCGGAGAAGATTTCTTTACTATGTTCAGCTTCCCGCTGCTCGAAGGCGCCCCCTCCACTGCGCTTAAGGATATATACGGCATCGCCATCTCCCGCAAAATGGCAGCCATCTTCTTTGGTAGTCCGCACGCAGCCATGGGAAAGATGCTACGATTTGAGAACTCGATCAATTTCACGGTCGCAGCAGTATTCGAAGACCTTCCTGCGAACAGCAGCTTTAAATTCGACTACCTCATCAGCTGGGATGCGCAGAAAAAATTACATATCGATGGTACTACGAATGACATACGCAGCTATATCCAACTGGCGCCGGGCGCCGACCCGCAGATAGCCGAAGCCAGGATCAATCAATACCTGCACACGCAGCTGGGACCGCAGCCAAAGGGTACCGATGTTCATGCAGGGCTGCAGCCGTTGCATGAGGAGTACCTGCATAATGTCTTTGTCAACGGGAAGCCTGCTACGGGTCGTATACAATACGTACGCATATTCGGCAGTGTGGCCATCTTCATCCTCCTCATCGCCTGTATTAATTTTATGAACCTTGCCACCGCCCGATCCGTACGCCGTGCCAAAGAAGTGGGCCTGCGAAAGGTCGTAGGTTCTACCAGGGCTCATCTGATTGGGCAGTTCTTCGGAGAATCCCTGCTTTTCTCCCTCCTTGCCATGACGGTATCCATATTGCTGCTGATCCTGCTGCTGCCCGCCTTTAATAATTTCACGGGCAAGCACATCGGTCTTCCCCTGACGCAGCCTATGTTCTGGGTGGGCCTGGCAGGCATCGCCATCGCTACGGGGGTCGTGGCAGGCAGCTATCCTGCCCTGTATCTTTCATCACTACAGCCGATCCGTACACTAAAAGGCATCTTCCGATTCACACAAGGAGCCATTTGGTTCAGAAAAGGGCTGACGATCTTCCAATTCGTGCTGAGCATCGTGCTGCTCATTGCCACTATCGTCATCGTCCGGCAGACACGTTATGTCCAAAATACCAACTTAGGATACGATCGTGACAATCTCGTTTATATCCGCATCGAAGGCGAGCTGTCCAAAATAGATAAATACCAGCTCTTTAAACGGGAGGCCACCGGCCTGCCCGGGATCAGGCTGATAGACCGCAGCACAGAGACACCCCATTCCATGAACTTCGAGACCTACGGCCCTGTCCACTGGGAAGGGCAAAAGTCTACGGATAATATTGGATTCAAACCCGCCAGCGTTGGGTTCGACTTTATAGAGCTGATGAAGCTACAGACGGTACAGGGACGTCCTTTCTCCAGGGACATCAGCACCGACTCCGCCGATGCCTTTATGGTCAATGAAGAGGCCGTAAGACAGATGGGCATGAAGGATCCCATCGGCAAATGGGTCTCCGCCTGGCAAAAGAAGGGACATATCATTGGCGTGCTGAAGGACTATCACACCGGATCGCTGCATGAGCCGATCAAACCCGTCATATTGGATGTAAAAGAGTATGAATATTTTGGAGTGATCATGGTGCGTACTTATCCGGGCCAGACCCCAAAGGCGCTGGCCAGCCTCGATAAAGTGTATAAGTCCATCAACCCGGGCTTTGCATTCGCCTATCAATTCGTAGACGATGAATACAGGAAAATGTATCTCAGCGAACAGGTGACTTCCCGTCTATCCGTATTGTTCGCCGTTCTTGCCATTATCATCTCCTGTCTGGGCCTGCTGGGTCTGGTCATGTTCGCTGCGGAACAAAGGGTAAAGGAGATAGGTATACGAAAAGTGCTGGGCGCCTCGTTGAGCCAGATCATCGGACTGTTCGCAAAGGATTTTCTGCAATTGGTGCTGATCGCATTTTTGATTGCGGGTCCCCTCGGCTGGTATGCCATGAATTCCTGGCTGCGTGATTTTGCGTACAGGGTAACCATCTCGTGGTGTATCTTCGTCCTGTCGGGTGCGGCGGCTTTGCTGATAGCATTGCTGACAGTGAGTCACCAGGCAGTGCGGGCAGCGACGGCTAATCCGGTGAAGAGCCTGCGGTCGGAGTAGGGCATATGTCGATGAAATACTATAAATTTACGGCATGCGAATATCCCCTTTCCCTCTGACGATGATCTTTACCATCATTACATTGGCTTCGTTTTCCCAACAGACACCGGAACATATCCTCACCAAGGCTTCGTCCAATATCAAAGAACCATCCGATGCGGCGAAGCTGGTCTATAACATGGGTGTGGATTATTTTCAAGAAAAGGACTATCCCGCTGCTGTGCGCCAGTTCGAACGTGCCATTGCGCTCGAACCCGACTACATCGATGCTTATAATGAATTGGGGCTCACTTTCTACGAAGCCGCTTCGTTCGATAGTGCCTATCATTACCTGCAAATATCCCTTCACAAGCTGCCCACGGGGACCACGGCTCTGCAAAACATCGGCCTGGTGGAAGAGAAAAGGGATCATCTGCCACAGGCGCTGGAATATTACAAGAAGATTGAATCCGTCGCGCCCGACAACCCTGAAGGATATTACAATGATGCAAGGGTCCTCGCCACCATGGGCAGGCTGGATGAGAGCGTCACCCCTGTCACGCAGGCAGAGAAGCTTTATGCCAAGACCAAGAGCCCTATCATCGGTGAATGCTACCTGCTGCAGTTGATCATTTACTATAATCTTCACAACAAGCCCCTGACAAAGAAATACCGGGATCTCTGTAAGAAAGTAAACATGGATGTGCCCGCCGAATTGCAGACTGACCCTAATTGATCCATCATGCCCGGACCACCCTGGCCAATGCTTTCTCCAGCGCATCGAGTATCCAGTTGCATTCGTCCCTGGTGATGCATAATGCAGGACGCATCGTGAGGATATTCCCTTCAATGACCTTCAGCGCGATGCCCTGCTGCATACAGTCATACATGATCTGTTCCGCCTCGCGGATAGCCCTTTCCTTCGAGACAGGATCGCTGACGAGATCGACACCGATGTGCAACCCCTTACCCGCCACATGTCCGATCAACGGATAACGCTCCTGCAAAGCCTGCAGTCCCTGTAACAGGTAGTCGCCCAGGACGGCGGCATTGGCCACCAGCTTGTCTGCTTCGATGGCTTCTATTTCGGCCAACCCCGCGGCAGCACAAAGAGGATTTTTTTCATGGGTGAAATGCCCGATACTGCGATGCTGCAGGACATTGTATCTTTCAGCCGCCACAATACCCGCAAAGGGCACGACGCCTCCACCCAGGGACTTGCCAAGCACCAGCACATCCGGGGTTACGTAATGCTCACATGCAAACCATTTCCCCGTACGGCCAAAACCTTCGATGATCTCATCAAACAGAAGCAGGATACCATGGCGATCGCACAAGTTGCGCACTTCCTGCCAGTATGTTCGGGACGGCACCACAGGCGTGGATGAAATGGGCTCGCCCAGGATAGCGGCAACATCGGGATTACGCAGCAAAATAACTTCTATTTGTCGCAGATATTGCCTGTCTATCGCATCCTGGTCTTTCTCCGGCAGCCCCCAGGGATTACGGTAATAATTCGGAAATTCCACATGATGTGCACCGGGGATCATTGGGCCCTGGCCGGTAGTAAAATGCTCCTCGCCACCTACGCTGGCAGCCTGAAATCCATTGCCGTGATAGGAATCCCAATAGGAAATGGTCTTCCAGCGCCCCGTCACCTGTTTGGCCAGCGCCAACGCCATTTCGATGGCTTCCGATCCGCCAGGACAGAACAACACCCTGTCCAGCCCCTTAGGGGTCAGCTCTACCAGCCGCTTAGCCAGGCGTATGACAGGGATATTGGTATAACGCCGTGGAGTGAACGCCAGACGGCTTCGCAGCTGAGCGATCACCGCCTCTATGACATGAGGGTTGGAGAAGCCGGCGTTGTGGACGCCGTTGCCATGCAGGTCGAGATATTTTTTTCCGTTCAGGTCATAGATATAAGCGCCTTCGGTACGGGTCAGCACATTCATCACAGGAGTAGACAACGCCTGATGCATAAAATACCGGGCGTCTTCTTCGATGAAGTGCCGGGTCTGCTCGTCCAACGTGTCCATATACTGCTGCCGGAGGGGAGTACCGTTGATATCGCCCTGTTCGGTGGATATGATATATTCCGTTTGCATGAAGTTGGGTTTGATTAAAAGAGGCCATCTCATAGAGACGGCCTCAATCTGACGCATTTGTCAGCAGATTATTTTTTGGATCGGTTCGGCTAATAGAAATTGGCCGAAGGTGTCCATGATTTATCTGTAGATTGCATGAATACCTCCTTTTTATTTGGTGAACACTAAAGTTACGAAATTATTATTTCACCACCAACCACGTATACCCCTCCGCGGCAAGCGTCACCGTCACTTCCGCCTCGGAGAGCCCATTCAGCTTGTACAGCTGTGGCGCCCCTTCCCGCTCACTGATCGATGCCTGTCCCGCAAGTCCCGTATAATACAAGGGTAGCCGGATCTTACGGGTAATAGATTGCTTCAGGGGATTGAACAACAACACAAGGCCTCTCACTGCGCCCTCCTCATTCACATGCATCCACCCGTCCCAATCCCTGCCGTCGGCCCTGCGCAGATGTATAATATCCGCATTGAGTATATCACGGTAGCGTTTGTACCAATCCACCACCTGTACCACACGCAGACGGGTCTGTTCCGTATCATACAGTCTGGGCCCTCTGTAACAGGCCTGTACACCCGCTCCATAGTATTGCATCATCAATTGCTCATAATCCTTCAGATGATCCTGCAGGGGCTCTAAAATAGCTTCGGGCCCTCCACCCTGGTATTTTGTCAAAGGCACGAACCCCCAGCTCATGGAGGGGGTCTTTTCCCACAGCCCGTCGAAAATATTCTGTCTGTTGAGGATCATCTGGTGGTCACGTGGTAGGGAAAAGTTTACCTCCCTATAGCCCAGCGCGATTTTATTGGTTCCATCCAACAGATACCAATCCGGAGCATTGATATAGATGCCACGCTGGTTGCACCAGTGATAAAGCCCTTTTTGCAACTCCATCTGCGCCCATTGGGAATCATCCAGCCCCTTGTGTCCCGGATGTTTGGTGGAGGCGCATACATCGCCAGGATAGGGACCGTCATTCTCGAATATATCGAAGCCGGTAGCCGTAAAAAATTTCTTTAATCGCGCCAGATAGCCCAGCCCCCATTTACTCCCCAGGCAGGGAGCATGCCCAAAGAATGCCGCCTTATCGGGTAATCCCGTGGCCGGATCGATCACATCGTCCTCATCGCTGATCTTTCGGCTGCTGAAGAGGCTGTATCCACCGATGCGAATGCCTTTTTTGTGTGCATAGTCCGCCAGCCCTCGCCAGCGACGAAGATTGGCGGCGCTGGTATCTTCCAGATTACAGTGGCTGCCAAAGCTGAGGATCACCGCTTCATATCCCGTAGCGACACATTGATCCACCGCTGTCCGCACTTCAGCGTCGTTCCGGCTTACCAGGTGAAGAAATATAGGGTTCTCCGTCGTCCAGGGAGCCACTATACGGTACATATGGCGAATAGCCAGGCCTCTTCTCTCCCGGTCGTACGTATCGATCAGCAGTTCGTGCGTGCGCACCGAATTAAAGCTCCCTCCATTGACCAGGTCGACGCCCGTCGCTTTCTCAGGATATACCTCCGCTACACAAGGCGTATGAAGATCATAATTTACCTGAGAAGTATAGCTGGTATCGGCCCGCCAGTGCAGCGTCTGGTCGCTGATGTCGTAACGCATGGCGTTGTTGAAAGCATAATTCGTCTCGAAATAGATACCATGTTGAACCGCCAGCATGTCTTCTTTGCCAACAACAGCGCTTTCTTCTTCCACGACACCCAGTACCTCGTTCTTTACCCTGTTGATACTCATCGTCCGCCCGCTCCTGTTCTCTATAGAGACCCATTTTACAATGAGGGGGGTTCTATCGTAGAGTTCATAATGCACGTCTACCGTAATTCCCTTCAGTGCCGGCTGTCCGGACGTATAATGCATTGTCAGGGATATACCTGTAGCGCGAGTCTTATGTGCCGCCCAGCCCACGGGCTTCCATAAAAGATAGGGTTTTAAGAGACCTACTTCCAGGGATTGGTATTGGAAGGCGGCATTGGCATGGAGGCTTTGCAGCCATTCTGGTAGGAAGTAGGCATTCTCCGACTGACCGGCAGCGCCACCTACAGCATATTCCGTTCCGTCCAGAGTAATGCTTGCTTCGGGCTTTATGGAACGTAGCAGCTGCTGTCCATTGCTCATATTGCGGATGTCGAAGCAGACAGCATCCGGCAGAAGGGAAAATGACCGCCGGACCAGTCCATTGAAAAGAATGATCTGTTTGCTGTCGGCTGTCCGGTAGACGGCGGCCTTTGCATCGGGAGGATGAATAAGCCAGTCGTCCTGATAAGGCTGATCCAGCGAAGGTGTCCAAATGGGGAGGTCACCCAGTGATTGGGCGGAGACGGTCATGAACAGGCATAGGTAGCAAGTCAGAATGGCAAGGAAGTGCTTCATGGATCAATGATAGGAAATTTATTCCTAAAACATCGCCTTCTGCACCATTCCGTCGTCATTACCCAGGGGTGGCAAGTCCGAATAGACATAAGGGGCGTTCTTTGGCTTGCCGTCCGGGCGGGGTGTGCGTCCCCGTATACTGAACACGGGCACCGGCACTATCTGGTCCGAAGGCATCTCATAATCCAATAGCTTCTGCATCTCCTCATCCGTCAGGTCCGGTTTCAGCCACTCTGTCTCCATCTCCTTTGGCAGGAACAGCGGCATGCGGAAAGCATTGGACCCACCATTATGTATCTGTCGCATCACTTCGTTCCCCGCACGGGTGATCAGGGTAAACATCCCCCTCATTTCCCCCGTCTCCGGATCAGATGGCAGTTTCGTATTATAGTGGTATAGTCCCGGGATACAGAACATATCCCTGCCCTTCAACGATACATGATACGGCACCTTGTTCTTCCATCCCTTGATCTCGCGGTGCTCATAAATACCTGTCACGGGAATAAGACAGCGCTTTTGTCGTATCCTGTTCCAGAAGCTTCGTTTGTCATCCAGTATCTTCTCGCTCCGGGCATTGACCATGGATTTACGCATGGCCTTTATCTTTTCGGGGGTATCCATATACTCTGCAATGATGCCCCATTCGAAATGTTTACGGTGATAATGATCGTCCTCCTCCAGCGTAATAACAGGATAGCGGCTATGACCCATCGCCATAAAATGCTCACCCTTGTCCGGGTCGAAATCAAACTCGCCGTCATGGGTAGTATCAGGGAAATAGTCATCTATGAGTTGCAGAGCGGAATAGAATTCAATGTCAAGGCACATAGTTGTAAGGTTATTTCAGTATTATTCTATTGTATCAAAAGGGATCATGTACTCCTCCCTGCGATGATGGAACTTAAGAAAAAGCTCGCCGAAGATCTCGTGTAAACCTACCCTTATTCCTCCTCCATCGCCTCGAACTCGCCAGTTTGGGTGATGTTGTCTGATATAATCCCGAATCCTTCTTTCATAAAGTTCCGGAGGTTGCCAATCCGTCCCTACTTTGGCTGCATAAAACACCTCATATCCAACTGGCTGTCCGGCCGCTTTGCCTAATTTCTCCAAATGCACCGGGATCTTTGCATCGTATAGAAAGGCGTTCCCATCCTGCTGTAAAGTTGCCATATGCTCTTCCACCTGCGCCCTCTCCTCTTCTTTATACCCCCGGATCAGGAAGGCAGCCGTTAACTGTTCCCTCATCCCCCGGGAAAAGGTCTGCCGGACAAACCATCGCTTGCCTTTTTTGACCTGGTCCATGAGGAGCCTCCTGGTCAATAATGGGAATGGGTTATACATACATCCTCAAGGTACGAAATTTTACCCGGCTGCCCCTTGGATGGGCTGGCCTGTAATGGTCAGCATGACGGGTTTCCGAGGCTGGGCCCCCGCAGGCCGCACCCCCACCGCTCGCATCAGCGAGCCTTCCCCATATCGTCGCTTGATGGAATCGATCGACTGGTAGAGGTTGATCATTTCCTGCGTGTCCTCGTACAGCTTGATCTGATAATTGCCCGGCACCAGGCGGGTGAAGCGTATCCCCAGCAGTCGTATGAGTAGCCGGCGGTCATACAGCTTATCGAATATCTCCTGCGCCGTCTGCAGGAGCACCAGGTCGGCACTCGTGTAGTCTATCGCCTTTTGTTTGACTACCGTATCGAAGTTCGAATAGCGCAGCTTCACCGTCACACAGCCCGTCAGCTTGTCCTGCTTGCGTAGTTCGAATCCAATGGACTCCGTCATACGCACCAGCTCCGCATGGAGGAACTTCAGGTTGATCGTATCTGTCTCGAATGTCCGCTCGGTAGAGATGGATCTCTGTTCCCGGTAAGGTATGATCGGGCTCTCGTCCAGGCCGTTGGCCTTTCGCCAAAGGTCGATCCCATTCTTACCCAGCAGCGTCTCCATCATTTCGATAGGTATCTCGCTGAGCGTTCGGATCGTCTCCACGCCCCGCCGGACCAGTTTGTACGCCGTCTCCTTACCGATGCCCGGCAACCGGACGACAGGCAGGGGCGCCAAAAAGTTCTTCTCCTCTCCGAAAGGGATCTCGATCTGCCCATTGGGTTTTACCTCTCCTGTCGCCACCTTGCTGATAAGCTTATTGCTGGCAAGACCATAGGAGACGGGCAGCCCGCTTTCTTTCAATACCCTGTCCCTTAATTCCCTGGTAAAGAGGCTGCAACCAAAGAACTTGTCCATCCCCGTAAGGTCGATATAGAATTCGTCGATGGATGCCTTCTCAAACAGGGGTACATTGTCCCCGATGATATCCGTGACGATACGCGAGTGTTTGGAATAGGACTCCATATCTCCCCTGATGACGATGGCTTCCGGGCAAAGACGACGCGCCAGCTTCATCGGCATGGCGCTGTGGATGCCAAACCGTCTGGCCTCATAGCTGCAGGCCGCCACCACACCCCTGTCACCCGATCCCCCGACCAGCAGGGGCTTGCCTTTCAGACGGGAGTTCTTTAAACATTCGATAGACACAAAAAAAGCATCCAGGTCAAAATGCGCGATATGGCGATTAGCATTTAAAAACATCTTCATAATTTTAAAGGGTACCCGCTGAACTATGTGGCAGCGCTATTTTCTTTTCCGGTCTTCCTTTTGTTTCTCATATTCTTTTCTCCACAAATCCATCACGACCTCAAGGCTGAAATGACACTTACTCGCTATCTTTACTATTTCTTCCAGAGTAAGTGTCTCTACTCTGGCTATAAATCCATTAAGTTCAGTCACCCTCATTCCTATGTCTTTTGCAAAGGGAGTTCTACGGACATAATTGAAAATGTCGAAAAGGCGATTGATATGTCCTTTTTCATACAAGGTTGGGAAGGTTGAATAGAGTTGCTCACGGTCCATAGTGAGATAAAGAAATAAAATATCAAAACATCTTTTTCAAATATGCAGAAGATAGTACCTATTTAGACAAATGGGATGAGTAAATCAGACAGGTTTACTTACTTAATTAGTACTAAATAAAGACTACCCTGGCCGTTCATCCCTTTTTTTAACTCCTGCCTTCTCCATTTTTGACACCTCGATACTATACACCCCGAACTCCGCCACCACCTTGCCGGTGATCTTATAAAACCCCGCCCTCGGAGGGTACGCCGCATGCACCTGGGGAAAATGCACCGTGTTGATCCAATCCTTGTGCACATCCAGGAAAGTCCCAAAGCTCATCATCTCATCTTTGATAGTTCGCACGGGCTTGTGCGTCACATGGTACCCCATCGCCGTGACAGTCCGCCCCAGATGGGCCGGCAGGTCCCGTTCTGCCAGATAGCGTGACGGGTCGTCGTCTACGAGGGTGAACGGATCACACACAGGAAACCCCAACAGCTCTATATCATCATACACATCCTCCAACGGATAGCGCGGCAATACGGGCAGTGTAAAGGACAGGGGGGCCGTCTTGAACAAAGGCTGACAGGCCTGCCCATGTGTCCGTGTTTTCTTTTGTATAAAGTCCCCTTCCCACAGCAGCTCTTTTTTTGTCCGCCCCGTAAAACGCAAGGCGTCCACCCGTATCAGCAACTCCAATTGCTCAGGAGGTATCCCTGTACGTTCGATAAGGTCTCCCACTGAGGTGTACCTCCCGCCTCGTGCACGTCGTTGTAGTATTCGCTCCACCGCCCCCTGCTCCAGCCCCTTGACATGTACAAAACCTACATAAGCATCCTCACCATGAATATTGGTATAGTAATCACTGTTATTCACACAAGGACGATGCACGCTCGCGCCTGCCTTCATCAGTTCATAGAAATACAGCTCCCGGCTGTAAAAACCTCCAAAATTGTTGATAACAGCCACTGCAAACTCCATGGGATAGTATGTTTTCAGATACAGACTCTGATAGCTCTCCACCGCATAGCTCGCCGAATGCGCCTTACAGAAGCTGTATTCAGCAAAGCTTTCTATCTGTCGCCAGACGTCTTCCACCACCGGCGCCGGGTATTCGAGCGCCGCGCAGTTGGCATAGAATTTCTCCTTCAACATAGGAAGATGGCCTTTCCCACGATATTTTGGGTTGATGGCCCGGCGTAAGAGGTCTGCATCCGCCATGTCCAGACCCGCCCATTCATGCGCCACCTGTATCACCTGCTCCTGGTAGATCATCACTCCATAGGTGGAGCCCAATACCTCTTTCAGCTTGGGATGAGAGTATTCAAACTTGTCCGGATTATTGTATCTGTATATATACTGCGCCATCATGCCGCTACTTCCCACTCCCGGCCGGATGATCGAGCTGGCAGCCACCAGCGTCTCATAATTGTCGCAACGCAGTTTCCTGATCAATTGACGCATGGCGGGGCTTTCGATATAGAAACAGCCGACGGTATTGCCTTTCCGCAACTGCTCTTTTATCAAGGGGTCTCTCTTGAACTTCTCTACTGCACGGATGTCGATATCCACCTGCCTGTTGGCCTTCACCAGCTCTATACATTCTTTTATATGTCCAAGGCCCCGCTGGCTCAATACATCCAGCTTGTGAAGACCTATGTTCTCCGCCACGAACATATCCATCATCGTGGTTGGAAAACCCTTTGGAGGCATATGCACCGTCACATAGGAAGATATGGTTTCCTCGGAGATCAGGATACCACCCGGATGGATACTCAGGGTGACAGGGAAGTCTTTCAACAGCTTGCCATATTGAAGTATTGCGCGGTGTATCTTGTCAATGTCCGTTCGTTTCATAAAGTTCTGGGCTGCTCCACCATTCCTGTAATAACCTCTCTCCGCCAGTCCGTCGATCTCTTCCTTGGGCAGGCCAAATACTTTTCCCAGCTCGCGGATAGTAGCATTGTATTGAAAGGTGGAATACATGCCCAACAAAGCTGCATGGCTCCTGCCGTAACGCTTCATCATATAATCGATGATCTCGTCCCGCTCGCGGTAGGAGAAGTCGATGTCAAAATCAGGCGGGCTGCTGCGATGAGGGTTGAGGAATCTTTCGAAGTACAGGTCCAGCTCGATGGGGTCGACATCCGTTATTTTCAGACAGTATGCCACTACTGAATTAGCGCCGCTGCCCCGTCCTACGTGATAAAAACCTCTGCTCTGGGCATATCGTATCATATCCCAGGTGATGAGGAAGTAGGCTGTGAATCCCATCTGGTCAATGATCCGCAATTCTTTATTGATCCTTTCCCGTGCGCATTTATTAAACCCGTAACGCATCCGGCATCCTTCGCGCGCAAGTTTTTCCAACAGTATCCTATCATCCTCCTTGCTGGCGCTATAGACCTTCTTGTTCTTATCGGCGCCAAAATCCATCGTGATCGTACAGTCTTCAAAAAGGCGATACGTATTGGTGACAATAAAAGGATAGTTACGGAATGCCGTCAGCACTTCCATCTGCGGCAGGAAATATTCCCGCGATCCCGCCAGGTCCTCGGGCTGCAGCTTTGTCAATAAGGTGTTCAAATCCACAGCACGTAACAATCGGTGAAGATTATAATATACCTTGTTCTGAAAGGTCACGGGCTGCCGGACAATCCATTTACTCGTGTGCGCCATCACCGGCATTTTCAGCAGTTTGCCAGCCTCCTCCGGCAATACTCCGATAAGCTCATTTTTCAGTAGGTCGGCAGGATCCTTTCTATCCAGCGGATAAATAACAAAGACATCTGATGACGCTTCCGGGCATTCGGGAAAATCCTTTTTTTCCAGCTTATGTTCCGAAAGGAATTCATTGATCCAGCGAAAACCGTTATTATTAGCCGCGAGTAATGAATACAGGTGCCGGCGTCCATTCCGTATCTCCACGCCCAGGATGGGTTTGATCCGCTGCTGCTGGCAGAACTGTACAAAGTCCCAGGCATCACAGGTAGAGTTGATATTGGTCAACGCCAACGAGTTAGCGCCGGCATCCATACCCGCCTGAACCAGTTCTTCTGTAGAGTAAGTTCCATACTTAAGGCTGAAAAAGGTCTTGCAGAGGTACATCGTAAGGTCTTGTGTTAAAAAATGATTCTCTTTTGCCAACAAATTTAGCATTGAATTACTAAAAATATTAGTATCTTTACAAGTACGAAATGTCGGCCGCACCTACATTTCAGGCGGTCGTGGGCAGTTGGATAAGGAAAAAAGAATATGTAGATGTCGAAAAAACGCACAGACGGATCGGGCAGGTAGAAGGACCCGGATCATTCAGGTAAAAGAAAGGTGGCGGAAAAGTGTCAAAAAGTTATTTTGAAGATGTATACCGGTAATGAGTAAGCGAAAATATGTCTGTAAGCCACTCCCAAATCACGGTTTAAAAAATAACTCATCGTCCTCAACCGACTGAAATAAAAAAATAAATCCATTTCTTTGAGTAGTGTTCCTTGTCGAACAAAAATTAACCGCCCCTATAAATACCGTTTTGCTCAGGACCCTAATGGCAGTATAGCACAGAACAGCCGGCAGTAAAAAAAAGTAAAGTTTTCATTTTTCGAAAGAGTAGTCAGTACCAGCATTATTAGAAATTATATAAAACCTTTTCTTTGTTATGACCAATCGAGATCCTCGTTATGAACTCGTCAAGCCGATGGTTGAAGCCGGCAAGATCGAAGTGTTCAACGACATCTTCAAATATATACCCAAGACGAAAGTAGCTACTGATCTTGGAAAGAAGGTCGACAGGTTCAATGAGCTCATGACGAATGTCGATCACTTCATCGTAAAGGATCTGTTCATTATTGCAAAATTCTGTGAACTGGAAGAAGAAACGATACTCGACCTGATGCTGAAACAATACCGTGAAACCAAAATTCGCAAAATAGGTTGATGAATATACACTACCCTGAATATCATAACCATTAGCTGCCCTGTCCTTTTAGACCTATCCTTTTCCTGACGCCTCTGCGTCCACGAACCCATTAAAGGACAACCTGATTCGCAGGCCGCCTACCAGTCCAGGCGGCCTTTTTTTATGCCCCGTCCCACCGACCACCCCTGATTTTCCTTATATTGTAGTATAAAACTACTGCACATGAGACGACCCATCCTGCCGGCCATCGGCATCTTTTTTCTCTTCTTTACCTCTCTTTCATCCGTCCGCGCCCAGATCAACGCCGCCACCATCGATAAATACAAGAACCAAGCCCTGAACGACCTTCAGTCCCGGCGCGAGCAATACAAACACATCGCCCTGCAGATCTGGGGGCTTGCCGAATTGGGTTACAAAGAGACCCAAAGTTCGGCCCTTCATCAGAAGACCCTGACCGACAATGGCTTCACCGTCAAGGCAAGTGTCGCAGACATGCCCACCGCCTTTGTAGCTACCTATGGCAGCGGACAGCCGGTCATCGGGATACTGGCGGAATTCGACGCGCTGCCAGGTCTCTCCCAGGATTCCATTCCGGAGAAAAAACCCCTCGGTGGCGTAGCCGGTCACGCCTGTGGTCATCATCTCTTTGGTACAGCTTCCGTGGCTGCTGCCATCGAGCTTAAAAAGATCATGGAACAATATCATCTTCCGGGGACCATCCGCCTCTATGGAACACCCGCCGAAGAAGGTGGCGCCGGAAAGGTATATATGGTCCGGGCCGGGTTATTCAAAGATGTGGATGTGGTCATTCACTGGCATCCCGCCAGCGACAACGCGGTCGCTTATTCCACCTCACTGGCATTGGTATCCGCCAAATTCCGGTTTCATGGCCTGTCTGCGCACGCCGCCGCAGCACCTGACAAAGGCCGCTCCGCCCTGGATGCGGTAGAAAGCATGGATTATATGGTAAATATGATGCGCGAACACATACCCTCCGATGCACGCGTTCATTATGTCATCACACAGGGTGGCAAAGCGCCAAATGTAGTCCCTGATTTCGCGGAGTCCTATTATTTCGTACGGCATTACGACCGCGACGTCGCTCGACAGATATTCGACCGCGTGGTAAAAGCCGGACAAGGGGCGGCATTGGGCACCGGCACTACCATGGATTATGAGATCATCGACGGGGATTATGACATACTCCCCAACAAGGTGCTTTCTGTAGCCATGCAAAAGGACCTGGAAAAGGTTGGCGGCGTGACCTACACACCCGGAGAGACAGAGTTTGCCAAAAAGATCCAGGCTACATTTAATTATAAAGTTCCTCCTATCGAGTCTGTTGGTAAGGTTGCGCCTCTCTCCGCCAGCGTCGAAAAGGGCCCCGCCTCTTCCGATGTAGGAGATGTCAGCTGGAATGTCCCTACCGTTGGGCTCGGCGCCGCCACCTGGGTAGCAGGAACGCCTCCACATAGCTGGCAGGCTGTTGCCTGTGGGGGTACCGAGATTGGTATAAAAGGTATGATGGTCGCCGCTAAGACCATGACCCTGATGGGCATCGATCTCCTGACACAGCCCATCCTGGTGAGGGAGGCAAAAGAAGAGTTTGAGAAAGACCGCGGACTGGATTTCAAATATGTCCCTTTGTTGGGCGATCGTCAGCCACCATTGGATTATAGGAATTGATCCGCTCGTCGTACCTTTGCTCTCCGATGACACCGACAGTGGAGAAAAAGAAGAATATACGACACCTGACTCTCAATGAGTTAGAAGAATATTTTGAAAGCCTTGGGGAAAAGAAGTTCAGGGCCCGGCAGGTCTATGAGTGGATCTGGCAAAAACATGCCACGGGCTTCCAGTCCATGACCAATCTTAGCAAGGACCTTCGCCAACTGCTGGAGGACAACTTCGCCTATCCCGCGCTCGCTGTCGATACTACCCAATATTCCGCCGACGGCACCATCAAAAGCCGCTTCCGTACTTTTGACAATCACCTGGTGGAAGGAGTGCTGATACCTACGGACGAGCGGAAGACGGCCTGCGTCTCCTCCCAGATAGGTTGCTCCCTCAGTTGCAAGTTCTGCGCTACAGGATATATGCAGCGGCGCCGCAATCTGGATTATGATGAGATATATGATGAGGTAGTGCTGATCAATCAGCAGTCGGAGCGTGTGTATGAGAAAAAGCTCTCCAACATCGTTTTTATGGGTATGGGTGAGCCCCTGCTGAACTATCGTAATGTATTAAAGGCCATCGAGCGTATCACAGCCCCCGATGGGCTTGGCATGAGCCCCCGCCGTATCACCGTCAGCACAGCCGGTGTCGCCAAGATGATCCATCAGTTGGGTGATGATAAGGTCAAGTTCAAGCTCGCACTTTCCCTGCATGCAGCCAATGATACCAAGCGCAATGAGATCATGCCCATCAATGAGACCAATCATATAAAGGCGCTCGTGGAGGCATTGAATCATTTCTATCAGCAGACAGGGAACGAGATTACTTTTGAATATATTCTCTTTAAAGATTTCAATGACAGCCGCCAGGATGCGGACGAGCTGATAAAGATCTATCGCCAGGTGCCCGCCGACCTCGTCAATATCATTGAATACAACCCCATCGAGGCAGCGCTTTTCTCCAAGCCCGATGACGAAACCGTCGATAAGTTTATGAGCCACCTGGAGAAGAACAGGGTAAATGCCCGCCTGCGCCGCAGCCGCGGGAAGGACATCGACGCCGCCTGTGGACAGCTGGCGAATAAGGATCACTAAGACTTCTCTTTTCGGTAAACACCCCCATTTTCACGGTATTTGCTCTCTCAAAAGGTTAAACATCTCCCCCATATGCGTGTCTTATACTGAAAACGCATATTGTGAATTCAAAATCCCAAAAACTCCTTAAAAACTCCCTGCTCGTGGCAGGGATCATGTTGACCTGCGGGATCGCCCAAGCACAATCCACCGGCAATGGCGGAGAAAGACACGGCTTCACCGAAAGAGGTCGCAGAAGTTTTGGCCTCAACCATGAAGGTATCCGTTATACACCCGAACAACGCCGCCAGCTGATGGCCATCAACAAGGAGTATCACGATAAGTCAGCCGAGCTTCTCAAAAAGGATAATATTACTTTAAAAGAATACAAAGCTGGCCTCATAGCACTGCAGAAAGACAGACGCAGCAAGATGGGAGCGTTACTCACTCCCCAACAAAAGGAGCAGCTGGCAAGCCGTAAGAAAATGGCAGAAGAGAACAGACAGGTGGCTGAAGCCGCCCAAATGGAGAGACTCAAGCTCCGACTGGGCCTCAGCGACGACCAGCTGGCAAAGATCAAGGCGAAGGTCCCGGCGGACACCCTGGATGGGATAGAGGCCGCCATGCCATCTGATCAAACCACAAGGTTTACCAAGGCCGGGCTGAAATAGCCGGCCTTTTTTTATATTGTGGAAAAATGCCACGCTACCTTGTCCTGGCCCTAACCCTGACCCTCACCTCACCAGCCATCCTATACGGCCAGTCGAAACAGCTGCTTCTAAAGACCTGGATCAAGACGGGCGTATACAACGTGTCGGATGGTCAGCAGGTAAAAGACACTCTGTATACCCGTTATACCTTCCTTAAAAAGAATGCCTATATCAGCTTCAACCCGGCCTGGGATGGTCAATCGTTTAACTGGTCGATAGATGGTAAAAAGCTCACCGTTGGTTTCGCCGCCTGGGAGATCGAGGAGCTCACAGACTCCACCCTGTCTATCTCCCAACCGGGGTTTCGCAAACTGAAATTTTATGCAGAAGACTATCTGGCGCGGGACTCATCCCATCTCATCCAGATGGGGGAATTCAATAATGAACCTGTATATCAGGGCAATCGATATATAACACCCAGATGGAAAAAGCCCTCCCTGGACGAATACTTACATAAGGAGGTGAGTGTCTATGAGATCCGTAAGGCTAACTACTTTGAAGTATCGTTTATCATCACCAAACAGGGCACGGTCGAGAATATCAAGGTAACAAAAGGTATCATCCCGGACTTCGACGATATGGTGGTCGACCTCCTGAAAAAGACCAGCAGTCAATGGATACCGGCAACCTTTCGAGGGCAAACCGTTCAAACTCAATTGATCTATCACATCAAATATCTGGATTCCATCGTTCATTAAACCTTCCCCCCCTCCCACGGTCTCATATATAACGCTTAAAATCTGTTATGTATGAACACGAAATTACTTACACTCGCCCTGATAGCCTTCTTAGGCATTTCAACCTCCTCCTTCGCCCAGGCCGGTAGGTGGGATCAAATACATCCCCGTCGCGCCGAGGTCAACGCCCGCCTGAACAACCAGGACAGACGTATTCACGAGGAGAGAAGAGAAGGCGAGATCAGCCGTGGGCAAGCCGCCCGTCTGCATCGCCAGGATCGCAATATCCGTCGCGAAGAACGGCATATGGCAGCCCGCGACAACGGACACATTACCCGCCGCGACCAGGCCCGTCTTAACAGACAGGAAAACAGGGTCAGCCGCAGGATCGGTCACTAATCAGCGTTGTACGAATGGTTATACGATACACATCGCAAAAGCCCCGGAGCAGTCCGGGGCTTTATTTTTAAGCGTTTATTTGTAACACCTGCTAAGTTTAGTAACGAATATTGGAAATCCCGGGTCTCATTTCTTGGATCAACCCCTGGTTTTTTTGCATCTTTGTTCTACCAAAAGCAACCGACGCCGCCGATCCAAACATCCGATACCCTATTATACCCGACCTGGCCCGGTCACGCGTCGCAACCCTGAACCACCCAAGCCCTAACCCGGCCTGTTTTGTACCCATTGGAAATGCTAATCCAATCCTCCATGAAAAACCTCCGACTAGCCTTGGAGGTTTTTTCGTTTTCCTACCGCCGCGCCATCCGATGCCGGTCAAATCAGTTCACATCAAACCACAGCTTTGTCGTCAATGCATCCGCCCCCTGATCCTGCACCGCCTTGGTATAATTGGCTCCATTCAATGACTGCTCTGAACCAGGATATATAAACCGCACAGGCATCTGACCACCCAGCACCCCAGCTACCGCAGGCGCCAGTTTCGGGTAATCCAATCTCCTCCACTCTGCAAAAGCTTCGAGCCCCTGCCCAAAGAGAGCCAGCCATTTTTGCTCACCGACCGACTGCTTGAAATTACCTGCATTGTACTGCACGGACGCCTGCGCCAGATAATTCGCTGTCAGGGTCGCATCGATGATACCATATTGCGCCAGGCTGGCCAGTATCGCCTGCCGATAGAGGTCGCTGGCATCCCCCGTTATAAATCCTCTGGAAACAGCTTCGGACAAGTCGAACAGCACTTCGGCATAACTCATGATGACGGCAGGAGCATGTGGCGCCCGAAAATAATCTCCAGGCCTGGAAGTCTTGCTAAGCCCCAGGCTGTTGGCATCATTCGTCAAAAGCCCATTCGGCACTCCCTTATACACACGCGGAGCCGAGTCGGTGAGTTGGGCGTAAATGGGCAAACGGGGATCATTCAACGATGTCAGTTTGTCGACAATAGTTTTGCTGATCCTATAGTCCTGCCGCGTATCGAAGGTAAGGCTGACAGGATTCTGATTCGGTGAGTCCTGGTATACCAATGCAGCCATATCTCCATTGCTGGTAAAATATCCTCCACCCTCCGTCTGTATATCCGTAAAAACCTGCTGGGCCTGTACAGGGTCCTTGTCGGCAATCCTCAACGCAATACGTATACGCAATGAGTTGATGAATTTCTTCCAGGAGCCGATATTGCCTCCATACAGGGGGTCACCCGCGATGGCGCCTCCGGAAGCGCTCAATGTCGCCTGAGCTGTCTTTAGATCGCTCAACAACCCTAAATAGACGTCTTCCTGTTTGTCATAAGCTGGCGTGAGGAAACTGTCTATCTTACCCGCCTGCCGGTAAGGGATATCACCATACGTATCCGTCAGCAGTTGGAACACCCATGAACGCAAGGTAAGCGCCACGGCCTTATAATTAGGCTTCTGCTGCTGGTCTGCAATGGTTATCACTTTGTTGAGATCGGTGATGCTTTGACCATACAATGTTTTCCACAAGGTGGTAAAGCTGTTGTTATTTTCGATATAACGGTCAGGATCGGTATACTGTATTTTAGCCCAGTGCTGGACAAACAACAAAGAAGAGTTCATATTATTGTCCACTCCCCAATACGCATCCGCGGTCAGTTTCTCGGCTGCCGTCAGCAGATAGTCGGGCTGTGGGTTCTCCGATGCATTTGGATTCTTATTGATATTAGCCAGCTCCTTTTTACAGGACACGATGCCCAATGAAAGACCTATCAGTAGAATATATACTCGTTGCATTTTCATTAAAATTTAAAGTTCACGTTAATGCCATAGCTCCTGGTACCGGGCAGGCTGAGGTCCTCAAGACCCTGTCCATTACCGGTATTAAAAGCTGTCTCAGGGTCTACATTGGGAACATTCTTATGTATGATCCACAGATTGCGCCCCACAAGGGTAACAGTAGCTCCGGCGAAACCAATCGGACGCAACCATTCAGCCGGCAGATCATATCCCAGTCTCACCTCCCGCAGCTTGATAAAGCTACTGCTGTACACCCATGCTTCGTCGATATTGTTCAGGTTCTTATAATACTGCGAGGCTGGTGTAATGGCTTTGTTAGGTTTCCCATCCTGTGTCACTCCTTTAAAGACGATGCCGTCATCATAGACTTTCTCACCACCAGGTCCTGTAGTCCCTGCCACAGGCAGCTGCGTATTATCGTTACCCGGATAATAATAGGAGAGTCCTCCGTGGGCCGCGTCCCTGCCAGGCAGGGTCAGCGCGAGTACACCCGTATAAGCGCCAGTGGCATTCGTAGAAGAATACTGCGACCCGCCGAAACTTCCGTCGACCAGCACGCTGAGGGAAAAATGATCATACGTGAAAGTATTGGTGATGCCCCCCAGCCAATCGGGTGTATATTTACCCAATATCTTATTGTTAGGATTCGTAGCAGGTGATCCGTCGTCATTGACGATGATCTGTCCGGCACTGTTCCGTAAGTAAGCTGTTCCAAACAAGCTGCCATATGCCTTCCCTACCGTAGCGATCGTCTGTATGCTGCCATCACTGCCCAATACATAGTTCTTCAGCAGCCCTTCATTGTCCAGGGAGATGAGCTTGCTGCGATTGAGCGCGTAGTTGGCATTGATGTCCCAGGTAAAATGGGTCGTCTTCAGCACCGATAGTCCCAGTTGCGCCTCCAGCCCTTTATTATTCAGCCTGCCTGCGTTGATCAGCTTCTGGGAATAACCCGTGGTGGGGCTTATATCCACACTCAATATCTGATTGTAGCTGCTGCTGCTGTAGAAACTCAGGTCCAGACGAACCCTGTTCCTGAACAATCCGGCCTCCAGGCCCACCTCTGTCGAGGTTGTCGTCTCCGGCTTCAGATTGGCGTTCAGATACAGGGATGCGGCCGTCAGCATCGGATTGCTCCCAAAAGGCGGAGTAATGAACGGATAATAATTGATCAACTGATAAGGCGTCGCATCATTCCCCACCTTGGACCAGCCGCCTCGTACCTTGGCATAGCTCAGCACGTCGCTCTTTATGTCAAAGGCATCCGAAAGGATCAATGAACCATTCACCGATGGATAGAAGTAAGAGAGATTGCTTTGAGGCAACGTTGAGCTCCAGTCATTCCGGGCCGTAAGATTCAAAAAGGCATAGTTGCGAAAGCCAAGCTGTGCCGACCCGAATACGCTGTATGTTTTCAGGTTATAATAATTATTGGAGGACACCAGCGGGTCTCTGGAATTGGTCAGCGTATATACCCCCGCTACCGCCAGCCTCGGAGCCTTTTGATCATTCTCTTCATAGGTCTTGGTACGTATGTTGGTCCCGGCCAATACCTCCAGGTTAAAGTCGCTGTTGAGCTTCTTATTATAGTTGAGGGTGAATTCGGTGTTGTTCTCGTTCACCGTAAAAGCATCTTCTTCATAGCTGCCGAACGGCGTCCCGCTGGTCCCATAGGCTATCCGCAGCTTGCGCCTGTCGGTATAATAATCCGTACCCGACTTTAGATTGGCCGTCAGCTCCGGTGTGATCTTATAGCTCAACCCGACATTGCCGATGAGCCTGTCACGCCGTTGACCCACGGTGTTCTGATTGGCTACAAAGAAAGGGTTGCTGTAATAGGCGTTATTCCAGTTCAGAGGGCTGCCGGTGCTGTAGTAATGATCGCGCAGCCTGTTCATATCCACCTGTCGTCCCATCCAGATGAATTGCAGCATCGTGCTGGTCGAACGCTTGCCGCCCGCACCAGGCAGATTGCCCGAGCTGGTCTGTACATAGTTGGCATTGGCCGTCAGTGTGAGCTTGGGGTCCAGTTTCAGGGTGGTGTTCAAAGTGAAAGTGTTGCGGCCCAGACCGCTGTTGGGGATCACACCGAACATCTTTTGAGTGTTGACGGAGAACCGGTAGTCATATTTATCTCCGGCATCCCCTATAGCCACGCCATTGTTGTAGCTGACACCCGTCTTGAAATAGCTTTTTACATTATCAGGATGGGGTACGAATGGCTGAGGCGTACCGTCGAAGAACTGAGGGATCGGCTGGCCGTCCATTTTAGGTCCCCAGCTCTCGTCTACATTGTCATTGACACCCCCGCCGGCGCCGTCCTTATAACTGAACTCTCCATTGGCGCCTTGTCCAAAAACATTCTGATATTTGGGAAGGGTCAACAAATTCGACCAGGTAGTATTGGAATTGACGGAAATACCCAGGCCCTTTTTCTTCCTTCCGCTCCGGGTCTTGATCAGGACTACTCCCTGTGCCGCACGGGAACCATACAAAGCCGCAGCATTTGGCCCTTTTAAAAAGCTAATAGACTCGATGTCGTTGGCATTGATATCCGAAATGGCATTGGCAAAATCCCGCGAACCGCCTGAGCCCACACTTGCCCCCAGCTGGGAATTGTCCACGGGGAAGCCGTTGACGACGAACAACGGCTGATTATTCCCTGAAATAGAGGTCTCACCTCTTATGACGATGCGGGAAGATCCCATATCTCCCTGGCTGTTCGTCACACGGACACCGGCCACCTTGCCTTCCAGCGCATTGACCAGATTAGGTTCTGCCGTCTCGGAAATATCCTTCGACTTCAGCTCCTGCACGGCGTAGCCTAAAGATTTTTTCTGACGCGTGATACCCAACGCCGTCACCACAACTTCATTCAGCGCCCCCTTAGCCTGCTCCAGCGTTATGGAAAGTGGAGAGGTTGCATTGGCAGGTATCTCCAAAGGCTGATAACCGATGAAGCTGATTGAAAGTATGTCTCCTGATGAAACAGTTATCTCGAATTTGCCCGAGGCATCCGTTTGTGTAGCCTTATGTCCGCCTTTTACGGCTACAGTAACACCCTGCAAGGGCAGGCTGTCTGGCTTTCCTGTAACTACACCCGTGGCTTTGAATGTTTGTGCTTGAGAGGAGAGAGAAAGTAAAACTAGCATTAGTCCGGCGAATAAATACCTATGCTTTGCCGGCATGCATCCGGTTAGCAGCTTCTTCATAACAGTGCTTTTAGTGACTCAATAGTGTTTTCCAGATGCAAATATATACCCTACTCAAATAGTAGACTAATATTTTTATTGTGTATATCACATTTAAAGTGGTATTATTTACTGAAAAGCCCAATTCCAGGAGATTTCGTATCTTCGCCGTTTATCACAATTACTGTTGTAAAACAGCAAATCCCCAACGCATGAAGCGCAAAACGGATAATTTCAGCAAGTTCTATAACAAAAAGAGCAATGCTGCCATCAAGGAAGGCTTTCGTCAGGAAAAGAAAGCCGCTAAGAAAGAAAGAAAAGAAGCCATCGAGCGTCATTTCGAAGAGAAAAGAAAGGCCCGCGAACAGCAGTTTGCGCAGCGGCCGGCAGCCGGCAAGCCTGCAAAGCCAGCCGAAGTCCCAACCTCAAAAGGCTCTGTCCCCGCGCCCAGGGTCTCTTCAAATGTTTCTCCCGCCGACCCCAACGCGCTGCCCCTGAACAAATACATTGCCCACGGCGGCATCTGTTCCCGTCGCGACGCTGCCGAACTCATCCGCCAGGGAAAAGTGCAGGTCAACGGTCAGCTCGTCACTGAACCCGGCACCAAGGTCTCACCTGATGACATAGTCAAGGTCAATGGGAAAAAAGTTACCATATCCCGCAACTTCGTCTATATACTTCTGAACAAACCAAAGGATTATATCACTACCACCGACGACCCGCAAGGGCGTAAGACCGTGCTCGACCTGATCCGTCAGGCCACATCTGAAAGAGTCTTCCCCGTCGGCAGACTGGACCGCAACACCTCCGGCGTGCTGCTCCTGACTAATGATGGCGATCTGGCTCAAAAGCTGGCCCACCCAAAGCACGAAATAAAAAAGATATATCATGTCAGCCTGGACAAGCCGCTGACCAAGGCGGATTTTGACAAAATAGCCGGCGGTGTGACACTCGAGGACGGCGTGGCTTATGTAGACGTACTGGCCTATGCAGACTCCAAGGATAAAACACAGATAGGGCTGGAGATACACAGCGGACGCAATCGCATCGTCCGTCGCATCTTCGAACACCTGGGCTATGATGTAAGGGGACTGGACAGGGTAATGTACGCAGGACTGACCAAGAAGAATGTGCAACGTGGACACTGGCGGCTGCTCACCGAAAAAGAGATACGTATCTTAAAATATCTGAACTCCTCGTTCAGAGGTTCGCTCGCTGCGCCGGCGTCAAAGGATCATAAGGCGGACGAGGAAGAGGGCATCGCAGCACCTGCCCGGCCGGCCGCGCCGAAAGGTCCTAAAAAATTTAAACGCACAGGCCCCTACAAATCGGCCGGTCCAAGGAAGCCCCGCCCGGCAGCACGCTCCGAAAAACCAGCCCCATCATCGAAAGGACCATCCAATGGCCCCGCAAAGTCCGCCAAAGACGATAAGAAGCCCCCCATGGTCAATGGCGGTCTCCGTGGCCGTAAGTCAGGCGGCTCCTATATAAAGTCAAAAGCCAAATCACAACAGGCGTCCGCCAAATCCCAGGGCGCCCGTCCACCCAGACCCTCCAAACCTTCCGGCCGTCACCCACGTTAATCCCATCATCCCATGCATAACAAGCCCGAGATCATATACGAGAACGATCATTTTATTGCCCTCAACAAACCCGCCGGACTGCTCAGCATTCCTGACCGGGAAGGTAAGGACCCTTCCCTCAAGAGCTGGCTAAGAGAAAAATACGGCAACATCTTCACCGTCCATCGCCTGGACCGCGACACCAGCGGGGTCATCGTCTTTGCAAAGGATGAAGCTACGCATCAATACCTGTCGAAAATATTCGAAGAACGGGCGGTAGAAAAGATTTATACAGGCATCGTACAAGGTGCGCTGGCGCAACCCAAAGGCAGCGTGGATCTGCCCATTATGGAGCACCCCACAAAACCCGCGGTGATGGTCATCAACAAGCGCGGCCGGACCTCTCTGACAGACTACGAGGTCCTGGAAGAACTGGGACTTTATTCGCTGGTACAGTTCCGCATCCACACGGGCAGGACTCACCAGATCCGCGTCCATATGCAGGCCCTGGGTCACCCCATTGTCTGTGACGAGACGTATGGTGACGGTCGCCCCGTCTTTATTTCCTCCTTCAAGCGGAATTACAAGCTCAGCAAGGACGAAGAGCAAGAGCGCCCGATCCTTCATCGGCTGGCGTTACATTCGCAGCTATTGCATTTCCAGGACCAGCAGGGTGAATTCCATACACTGGAGGCGCCGCTGCCAAAGGACATGCGGGCATTGTTGCAGCAGCTGAGGAAGTGGAAGGGATGAGCCTTATTCGTTCTTATACACCACCCCATCCTTCATGACAAATTTCATATTCCCCATGACATGGATGTCCTGGGTGGGATCGCCGTCCACGGCTACGATATCCGCGAACTTGCCCTTCTCGATGCTTCCGACCTTATCACTCACCCCGATGAGCTCAGCCGCATTCAGAGTGGCGCATTTGATGGCTTCCACCGGGGGCATGCCTGCCTCGGTCATATAAACAAACTCGATCCAGTTCTTACCATGCGCATATACACCGGCATCCGTGCCAAAGGCGATCTTCACGCCCGCCTTGTACGCTTTGGCAAATGTATTTTGTATCATCGGTCCGATGCTGATGGCCTTGCCTGCAATGACAGACGGGAAATAACCAGGATGCAGCCTGGCGGAGTCGGATACCGACTTGCCCGCAATAATGGTCGGCACATACCAGACACCATGCTGCTTGAGCAGACTGATAGTCTCATCGTCCATGATCGTGCCATGTTCGATGGATGTCACACCCGCACGAATGGCCCGCTTCATCGCCTCGGCCCCATGCGCATGGGCGGCTACCCGCATCCCATAATCCTTTGCCGTCTCCACAATAGCGCGGATCTCTTCTTCGGAAAATTGCGGACCGGTGCCATCCTTCTCCAGGCTTAACACACCGCCGCTGGCCGTGATCTTTATCAGATCGGCCCCCTTCTTATACATCTGTCTCACCGCCTTGATACAGGCGTCCTTCCCATCCACTACGGTAAGGGCTGTCTCGTCAGTGGCCTCCAGTCCCTTACGCCATCCATGGGTCGGATCACCATGCCCGCCCGTGGATGAAAGTATCTTTCCCGCAGTATATACGCGTGGGCCTATTACTACACCCTGACGAATGGCATTACGCAGGGAAATATTGACGCCGGTGCCCCCTACATCCCTTACAGTGGTAAAACCCGTCATGAGGGTAGTCTTTGCATATATGGTGGATTGGAAGGCTATATCCACATCATCCTGCGTAAATCTTTTGAGCTGGGCATTGGGACTCGTTTCGTTTTCCAGATGCACATGGGCGTCGATCAGCCCCGGCATCACCGTACGACTTTTCAGGTCGATGATCTTGTCACCCGCAGCCGCGGAGATATATCCTTTTTGCACATCGGAGATCGTATTGCCTGTGACGACAACGGACATCTCTGTCCGCACCTGCAGCGAGGCCGGATCGATGAGCTTGCCACAGTAGATAATGGTTTTTTGAGCGAGAAGGGCAGCCGGCACGCATAGTACAGCCACCAAGCATAAAAGCAGTTGTTTTCTCATTTAATGAATATACAAAAAAACCCGGCGACTGCCGGGTTTTTTTATTGGAGCTATTTATTCGGCTGCGGCGTATAGCGCAGGTAGGGCTTGATAACCTTCACACCCTTCGGGAATTTCTTCTGTGCGTCTTCCGTGCTGATGGCAGGAACAACGATCACATCCTCACCTTCTTTCCAGTCGGCAGGGGTAGCTACGCTGTGATTAGCCGTCAGCTGCAGGCTGTCTACAACACGCAGTACTTCGTTGAAGTTACGGCCTGTAGAAGCAGGATATGTAATGATCAGCTTTACCAGCTTGTCGGGTCCGATGATGACCAGGCTGCGTACAGTAGCAGTTGCAGAAGCATTCGGGTGAATGAATTCATACAGTGTGCTCACCTTGCGGTCTTCGTCAGCGATGATGGGGAATTGAACATCCACCTTTTGGGTCTCGTTGATGTCCTTGATCCAACCCAGGTGCTTGTCAACGGGGTCTACGCTCAGGGCCAGCACCTTTACACCACGCTTTGCAAATTCGTCCTTCAGGGCGGCAGTTCTTCCTAATTCAGTTGTACAGACAGGTGTATAATCGGCAGGGTGAGAAAAGAGGATCCCCCAGGAATCACCCAGGTATTCGTAAAAATCTACTTCGCCAATAGATGTCTTGGCCTTGAAATTGGGGGCTTTATCCCCTAAACGTAAACTCATAAAACAAAGATTTGAAGTTAAACAAAAACCCGCCAGGAGATACGGAAGACTCCGCCGTCATTCCTGCCGGATCACGAAGATATTAATTCCCTATCAATAAGGTAGACTTTAAGTGTAAATTTTTCATTTCCCTTCGTAAATAATTAATTATCAATCAACTGACTGCATCCTCACCGGCTGGCCCCTTATCTGTCGGCCTTTCGTCCGTCGTTTTTTTATCCGCCGCTTTTTTCAATGCCGCGCGCGATATAGCGCCGCCCTCCTCTCTTGTACGTTGTCGCTGCTCGGAGCGACTGCCCTCCATGCCTCCCGTAGTATCTTCAGGAGCATTGGCCCCCTCGATACCACCCGCCTTGACGATAGAATATTTACCCCACCTGTTCTTGACATCATCGATGGCTTTATACAGCTGTATCTTCTTCCCCGTGTCCTGGAAAAGATTGGTTTGCATCGCCTCCCCTGTCAGCTCACTGAGCCGCACACCCAGCAGCCGGATGGGTTGCCCTGCTCGGTACAGCTTGTGAAATAGCTCTTTGGCCTTGGCGATGAGTTCGTCATCATAAAAAGTATAAGGGATGGTCGTCTGCCGGGAGGTGGTCTCGAAATCGGGATATCGTATCTTGACAGCGATACAACCCGCCGTCTTATTATCCTGCCGCAGCTCATAGGCTACCCTTTCTGTCATCCGCACCAGCTCCGCCATAAGGAAGTCCATATCTGTTTTGTTCTCCTCAAAAGTATTCTCAGTTGAGATGGATTTGGCTTCATAATAGGGTATCACCTCTCCTTCGTGAATCCCACGAGACTTATTATAGAGGTCGAGACCATACTTACCAAATTTATGCTCTAATTCCGCCGCCGGACGGTCGCTTAAGTCCCGGATGGTCCGGATACCCATCTCCAGCAAGGTCTTGTACATCTGTTCCCCTACCCCGGGTATCTTATTGACTCCCAGTGGTGCGAGGTATTCGCGCTCGCTGCCCTCCGGGATATGAATATAGCCGTTGGGCTTGGCCTCGTTCGTGGCGATCTTGGCCACCATTTTATTGGAAGCCAGGGCGAAAGAAATGGGCAACTTCGTCTCCGATATGATCTCCTCCCGCAGGTCGATGGTCCACTGATAAGGATCAAAAAACCGGTTCATCCCCGTGAGGTCCAGGTAGAACTCGTCGATACTGGCTTTTTCAAAAAGAGGAGCTTTCGAGGCGATGATCTCCGTCACGATACGTGAGTACTTGGTATACTCGCCACGGGCATTGCCTACCACCATTGCATGTGGACAAAGCTGTAAGGCCCGCTTCATCGGCATGGCGGAATGAATCCCGTATTTGCGTGCCTCATAGCTGCAGGCCGCCACCACTCCCCGCTCGCTATGGCCCCCTACCAATAAGGGGATGCCCTTCAATGAGGGATCGAGCAGACATTCCACCGAGACAAAAAAAGCATCCAGGTCGAAATGGGCTATGGTACGCGGGGAGGACATACCCGCAAAGGTACTGATCTATCAGAACCTATTTCTTCGAATTTCCCAGGATATACACCGAATACCCCACCTGCACCTGTGCGAAATTGTTCTGCAAATTGGACAATTCCCCATTGAATCGCAGACGGCCAAAGAGCTTGGAATTATCATTGACCTGGATGGTCACCAGCAGTTCGGAAATGGTCAGCCATTGATGTCCTTTCGCATAGACCTTTGCCGGATCGTTCTTGTCAAAGGTCACAGATTGTACCGCACTGCTGAATACTCCCATATAGACAAATCTCTGCGAGAGACTGAGACTGAATCTTTCTTCCGGCAGGAAATTGATGATTGCCTCGGGATAAAATTGCAGCGTATTGACGGAATATTCAGAACTCAGTCCTGTCTTCGTGATCACCCCATTGTTTATGGTGGTGCCGGAATCCCGCACCTGTGTGATCCCAAGCCTAGCGCCTGCATTCAGGAAAAACGTGTATTTAAGATCATGGTTGCTCAGGAATAAAATATTTGCATTCAGTCCCCCTGAAAAGCTCTGGTACTGATAGAGGTCCAATGGGGTAGCATATCGATGTTTCCTATGGGAAAAAGTGGAAGTATCCGTGGCGCCGGGATTCAGGCGGATGGAATCCAGGTCCCCCAATATAAGATGTTTATTGTGCTGCTCTAATTTCGAAATGGATACTATCGGCTCGACATACTGCAGAAATCCATAGCTCTTGAACGCTTTGTAAAGCAGCCGGCCGGATTGGAACTGCACGGTATTCAGGTTGATCTTTTTACTGACCTCCGTCTGCACGAGACCATTCGGCTTATTATCGCTGAGCCCGATGAAGTCGGTAAAAATATGCGCCTCGAACAGTTTCTTTGTCTCTTCTTTGAAAAGCTTTATGCTTTCCCCTCCATTGAGCGTAAAAGAAATATTCTTAGGGCTATAATCACGCCTGTCCACAGCCAGATCAAAATCATAATCTATCAGATTGTTCAACATGATATAATAATGGATACGCCCCGTGTCCCTGGAGTAAGGCGATGAATATATCTCAAACAGCTTGATATTGGAAAAATTATCAAAATTGGTCTTGGAGGAGATGCCTATGCCATAGTTATTGGTATAATAAAAGGTTTTGCCATTAATGGAGACATAAGCCTTTATATTCTCTATATATCCCTGGTTGATCTCTACTTTCACCATGAGTATCCGGTATTTGTTGGCCGAGCGGTGGTATCTGCAGGTATCACAGGTTTTAGCATAGACATATAAGGAATCCTTTACCCGGAACGTAGCGGCCTGCAGGTCGAACGAGCCCGTGTCCAGGGATGCTTTAAAATGAATAAAGAGGTTTCGTGCATAGGCCTGTACCCTGGATTGCTCACCCGCATTACAGTCCGTATCAGGTGGAGTACGCAAGGCCATAAAAGCGCGTTTGAAGGCGGAAGCAAATACATCCAGATCATCAGTGCTTACTGTAAATCCCGAATTGATAGAATCATCCATTCCATCCTTTATCGTCACCTTGATGGAATTACCCTCTTTTTGTTCACAGATGGCCGTATAGCTTTTTCCACAGGCTACAAAAGATTCTGTAAAGGTCTGGCCATAGGCGATCCCATATACAAAAAGGGACAGCACGCATATCAATGCATGTCTCATAGCAATAAGGTTAAGGTTAACAATTTTCATCGGAGATAAACCAGGCGCAGGTGCCCTCATTGTCCAGCGGCAGGCAACGCCATACCTTCCCATTCACACATTTTTGCGAGCCGCAGTTACAATTTACTTCCGCGCTGACGGCAGCGATACCTTTCGACGGGCCCGGCTTTCTGGCCGTAGCCTTATGTTTTTTACCACCCTTCATATAAGTATAGGAAAGGATCTCTATTTTTTCAGTTTTTTCCATGATAAAAGTTTTATGGTCATGAGTTTTGTTCATGTAAAAGATCATCCCGTTACAGTATACTCCACAAAGAAGTTCTTTTCGTCAAATCGTGGTTGATAGGGAAGGCTCTTCCATTTGGTCTTTCCTTTGTTCTTTTGTGGGTCACAGCCATCCGCGTATCCGTCGTCCATACGCAATACCCTGTACCCCGTCTTTTCCTTTAGTCGCTTGTATAAGTTCTTGGCGGGCATCTTCCACCCATTCTTTTTTGTGATGTTCGGATCCGTCTTGCACACCGGGATCATTGCCACCAGCTCAGAGTGCTCCATGGATTCCAGGGCCTTTACCAATGTAGCATTATGGCTTCCGTGATGCCCTACCTTATACAGGACAGTATTCCGGAGCAGCGCCTCTGTGGAAAAGGTGCCCGTCACCCCTTTCCATTTGATATCATCCCAGGACAGCCAGTTGCCCGTCTGTGCGTCAGCAGCAAACAACAGGATCTTGCCGGACTTTACCAGTTCGAAAGCAAGTACCAGGCTGCTGTTATTGGTATAGGAGTCCAGGTACAGCGCCAACCTGGAAGCTGTCTGCATCCAGTCGTCCTCTATCATCCGCCAGGGCTCTCTTTTATAAAGGGCTACCATCTCCGGGTGGGCCTTTGCCTCGCTCTTTTTATGCGTTGAGCTGAATGGGAATTGTTTCTCTGCCCTGTCGGAGCCATCCGATGTATTGTTCTCCAACGCAGATAAAAACCGTTTGGCATTGATATTGGCAAATGCCAGATTCGGGTCGTAGGTCTCCGTCTTTTTTGGGTCCTTATCGAACAGGAGCGTCTGGTTACGTGGTGGACCAAGAACATATACACGTACGGCATCCGTCGGCATACCGGGGAGAGGCAAAATATCACCCGGACTGAGATATCGAACCTCCTTTTCAGGCAGCTGCTTTAATATCTCAATACCCCTGGCAGGAAGTTCCGGGCCGCCGCCATCCTCATCCTCTCCACTGGCGGCATAGAATCCCAACACATCCTTTAATATCTGCCCGGCTGATGATGTGGCGGGTAGCCTGGATTGCAGCTTGCTGACCGTATCCACCAGGTTCAGCTGGTCCTTCTTTATAGACCTTGCCAACTGGTCCCTGGGGTTGTCCAGCCAGGACAGCCAGGTTTGGTCGACCATTCCGGTAAATATCTTTTCACAGTGGACAAATCCGGATACATGGTCATTGTGCTGATGGGTGCCCACTACTACATCCAGCTGCCGGTCATTCAGCTGGTTCCTGATATAGCCGGCTATCTTATTTAATCTGGTCTTGGACTTTTCCGAATTGCGGAACGAGCCACAGTCGATCAACACATTGCTCTCCTGATCGCGGGTAGCAAACTGGAGCCAGAAGCAATCTCCCAATTCGCCTACGTCGAACATTTTTACCGTCACGGTGACGGCCGCGGGATTCCTGGTCATGAATATTTTTTTATCAGTGAAAATGCAAATGCGCAAAATTGATGGCCGCAAAACCATCCGCCTCCTCATACATGGAATCATTAAAGGCAACAAAGCTGGCGGTCTTCCCCTGTTGATAGTCCATTTGGTCGACAAACCGGTGACGGCTGGTGATATTTTTATAAATGATGTATTCCACATCGAAGTTCCTGGACATATTCAGGATCAGCGTAGCGCCGCCTCTGAACTTGGCCCCCTGAAGCGTACCGTTCTCGATGACATATGTCTGTGTCAGCGTGACAAGCACCTGCTCCACCAGTTTCCCTTCCCTGCCCACACGGTACACCGGTCTCACCTTATGGACTTCCAGCTTCGGGACCTTTTCTGTAGTTATTATTTCATCCTCATAGTGTACATGCTGTACCTGGTTGGTCAGCCCGATCTTTTTCAGAAAGCTCGACCATTGATGTTCCGTGAATCTGCCATTCCTTTTGCTAAGCAGCTGCTCATGCAAAAGCCTTTGTACTTCGCCGGATTGTTGAAAGATCTCCTTTCTGTTGTTGACCTCCATCGTCGAGATCTCGACGATGGTCCTTACCTGGTCCTTCAGGAATCGGGCAATATAGGTCAGTAATTTCTGTTCCGGCTGGGTAAGCGTGTCGGGCTTGGACCATTGCAGGCTTTCGACTGACAAAGTATTGACACGGTCTGGAAAGATCCCCCAGCTTCTAAAGGCTTCGATCAAGGCCAGGCGGTAGCCATTCATATCGTTGGGGGAGCTGTCGAGGTCCGCTGTGATCAGCGCACGCAGGTAATCTCCAAAAGTAATATCATGAGGTGGGCAATAATCCAGGGCCCGGATACAGATATGTAACAGTCGCTCGGCAATCTCGCAGGCGGCGTTGGCAAGACGTTTGACCAGGTCCGGATGAATAGCACCCGGCTGTAAGATACCCGTACCATTAGTAGCGATCCTTAGCAGGTCCGCGGTGGTACTATTGTATAGCCTGATAAAGGCATCGAATATGGTTGCCACTAATATAGCACCCCGTGCATGAGGTTCGAAAATGGTCTTATAATCATTGGGATCCGGGATATACCGCTGCCATTTGCCCTTTTCATCAAATTTGCCAATGGCGCTTCTAAGAGCGCCCCGGTTGCCCTGTAAGGCGTTGCCGAACTGAGTAGCCAGCTCGCCGAGGAAACTGTACTCTTCAAGATTGCCTCTCGTCTGCGCTATCTGATGCTCTACAAGAGGAGTGATGGTGAAACGTTGAAGCAGCGCTACAATATCGGCAAACCCCTCATGAAAGGCGGGAACATCTGGATTGGTATTCTCGATGAACCTGGGGTGGATACTGTCCAGCAGCGCATGCGTGACCTCATGAGCAATAATATCAGGGGATAGACAGGTAAAGATAACACCCCCAGGCAGGTTGATGCCTTGCGGACTGGCCCCCCGCGGATTGACCACTGCCTCGAAGTACCCAAAAAGAATGGCTTTTTTTTCAGGATCATAATAGGCGTTCGCATCCCGGAATGCATGTGGATATAGCCGGATGGTATCGACATACAGGTTCCGTTCGGGATATTTGGGATCATATTTTCGGGGGGACCAGATGACCTTCCTGCCCAGGGATTGCTCAAAATGTTCCAGGGTCGTCATGGCGATAGTGTAGACGAATTGCTGGTGGAAAGCCGGATTGCCTTCGCTGGGGTCCAGCCCATTTTGTGCCAGGATGTGTTTTTCATCCAGATCCACGGGGTCATAATAGCAGTTACTGGCCGGATCGTAATCGATGACCTCAAAATAATCTCCCCTCGGACCACGCTTTAATGATTCCCATCTGACGCGATAGGTTATTTCGTTGATGGTAGCTGTATCCAGCTTGGTTGAAAAAGCAGGGTCAAGGGAATATCCCCGCAAAAGCCTGTGCGTGCTCTTCATTAGATTACTTTGGCGTAAAGTAATCTTTAGATCACAGCCAGTCAACGGGAAAAACACCCTTTTATGCCATGGACACTCCGTCCGCACCGCTATCGATACACATCCAACAACCCATCCGGCAATTCCACAAACACCTTACGCCCCTTCTTATCCACCTTGCGAAGTGTCTCTTCATGGATAGGTATCAATGCTTCTTTCCCATCCAGGTCGATCCTGAGGAGTATTTGGTGCGGCTGTTCAAACACCTCCAGTATCTCGCCAAGGTCTTTCTCTCCATCCCAGAGATGATATCCCACGAGAGAGATAGGCGCTGACTTGCCGGCAAATTGCGCGACCTCTGCCTCGGGCACCCAAACTTCTTTTTGCGCCAGCCGTCGGGCCGCTTCTTTTGTATCGATCCCCTCCAGCTTGATGTATACATCTTCATTCCCTTTCTCACGCACGCTCTCTACGAACCAGGGTAACATCTCGCCTTTCTTCTCTTCGAGAAAGATGGCTTTGAGCCCCTTTAGCGCAGTCTTTTTTCCAAGGCGGTGTTGTAATACCATCTCGCCCTGCAGGCCAAAGGTGGCCACTAATTTGCCGATATTGCGGTAGTTGTCGCTCATACAAAAACGGAACACGGCTCCGTTGCCCGAAGGGCCATTATTAAATTTTGGAGCACCGAAGTTACATTTCAGACAACGAAGGTGCAGAAAAAAAAACAGGAGGTCTCGCGACCTCCTGAAAAAAATTACATCTTTGAGTCTTAAGCCTGTGCAGGTCCTTCGCTCTTTCTTTCCATCCTTCTCGGAGGAGCGCCTCTTCTGGCTGCGCCTTTGGCTTTTCTGTTCTCTTCCTGGCGTTTCTTCATTTGGGCTTCGTGCTCGGAATGCCATTTCTGGAATTTCTCCATGGCAGCCGCATCATCGAATAAACCCAATTTGACACCACGCAATAAATGTTTCAGGTAAAGAACTCCCTTGTAAGAGAGGATCCTTCTCACCGTGTCGGTGGGTTGAGCACCTTTGTGCAACCAATCAAGCGCCTTCTGGCGATCAAGTTGAACGGAAGCGGGAACTGTGAGAGGATTGTACGTACCGATCTTTTGGATGAATTTACCATCCCTGGGCGCACGGGCATCGGCTACTACGATGAAGTAAAATGGCCTTTTCTTAGACCCGTGGCGTTGCAGTCTGATTTTAACTGGCATTTTAAATAGAAATTTAAATGCGTGAACAAATAAGGTTACCTTCTTTCTTTTTGGACCGCAAATGTAGCGATCTGCTGCTAATTATTCAAAAATAATAAATCGAAACCTTTTGGCCGAATCCTGAGGCCAGAAATTTATGAACGGCGGAAAATTTTAACTTTTCGGGAGACCGTCAAACTGGCTGTTTCTCTGACAGTTATATGTCAGGAAAATGGTCTCCACTAAATATGCCCCGTTTTCCTGAAAAGTCTAATGTCTGTCCTTCGGACAACGGACCTTGGGTCCGTTATGCACCTATTTCCCTTTACCTCCGGCCCATGCCCATTTTCCCCATTCCCATGGGCATTTTGTTCATCATTTTCATCATCTGTTTCATCTGGTCAAATTGCTTGAGAAAAGCATTGATCTCATTGATATCCTTACCACTACCACTGGCCAGGCGCTTGCGGCGGCTCTGGTCGATGACGTCGGGATTGGCCCGTTCGTAAGGGGTCATGGAATTGATGATGGCCTCGATGCCCTTGAAGGCGTCGTCGCTGATGTCGATGTCCTTCATAGCCTTGCCTACACCAGGTATCATACCCAGGAGATCTTTGATATTTCCCATCCGCTTGATCTGCTCCAGCTGCTGTTTGAAGTCCTCGAAGTCGAACTGGTTCTTCCGGATCTTCTTCTCCAGCTTTTTGGCTTCCACCTCGTCAAACTGCGCCTGCGCCTTTTCCACAAGGGTAGTGATATCACCCATCCCCAGGATACGTTGCGCCATACGCTCTGGATAGAAGACATCCAGCGTGTCCATCTTTTCCCCGCTGCTGATAAACTTTATAGGCTTGTTGACGGTATATTTGATGGATATGGCGGCCCCACCACGGGTATCACCGTCCAGTTTGGTCAACACCACGCCGGAGAAGTCCAGCCTGTCATTAAAGGCTTTGGCGGTATTGACGGCGTCCTGACCGGTCATGGAGTCCACCACGAAGAGGATCTCCTGGGGATTGACAGCTGCCTTGATAGCGGCGACCTCCTGCATCATGGCTTCATCTACTGCCAGGCGACCGGCAGTATCTATTATCACCACATTCTTATTCTTGCTACGGGCTTCCTTGATGGCGTCCTGGGCGATCTTGACGGCGTTCTTGTTCTCCGGCTCGCTGTATACATCCACCCCGATCTGGCCACCCAAAACCTTCAATTGCTCGATGGCCGCCGGACGATAGATATCGGCAGCTATCAGCATGGGAGACAGCCCCTTACGGCCTTTCAGGTAATTGGCCAGCTTGCCGCTGAAAGTGGTCTTACCACTACCCTGCAGACCCGCTATGAGGATGACGGCCGGATTGCCTTTGGCGTTGAGCTCACTCTCCTGCCCGCCCATCAGCTCGGCCAGCTCGTCCTTTACGATCTTTACCATCAGCTGACCAGGACTCACGGCAGTAAGCACTTTCTGGCCAAGAGCCTTCTCTTTTACTACGTCGGTGAAGTCCTTGGCTATCTTAAAGTTGACGTCCGCATCGATAAGGGCACGACGAATGTCCTTTACGGTGGCGGCAATATTCAGCTCGGTGATACGGCCTTCCCCTTTTATCTGCTTGAACGCCGACTCCAGCCGCTCGCTGAGATTTTCGAACATAATTTGCTGATTTTACGTGTTGTCCCCTGGCCGGACCAGGAAGAAACAATAAAAAAGAAAGTGAATACAATCACGTATTCACTTAAAATAGGATGCCAAAATTACGAAAAAATGTCTGTGCAGTGTAATTGTTTATCTCAATAATTTCTTCTTTTGATTGATCAAATTCCCAGGTAGCTCCTGAGCATCTTGCTCCTGGAATTGCTTCTCAACTTTGTGATCGCCTTGTCCTTTATCTGACGGACCCGCTCGCGGGTGAGATTGAACTTCTCCCCTATGTCCTCCAGGCTCATGGGATGGTCGACCCCGATGCCGAAGAAGAAGCAGATAACTTCTTTCTGCCTTTCGGTCAATGTCTTCAGGCTGCGGTCTATCTCCTGCTTAAGGGATTCCTTATGCTCGATATTGGTCTCGGCCCTTTCCGCATTGGGATTCTCCAGCACATCTATCAGCGTGTTCTCTTCGCCCTCGGAAAGAGGCGTATCCATGCTTACGTGACGGGCTGCGATACCGAGAGTAGAGGAGACCTCCTCGATGTCCAGCTCCAGTATCTCGGCCAGTTCTTCGGCAGAAGGTTCACGTTCGAACTCCTGTTCCAGCTGGGAATAGGCTTTCTGGATACGGTTGGTAAGACCTACCTTATTCAGGGGCAGTCGGACAATACGGGATTGCTCTGCCAATGCCTGCAGAATACTCTGACGAATCCACCATACAGCGTAGGAAATGAACTTAAAACCGCGGGTCTCGTCGAAGCGTTGTGCCGCCTTGATCAAGCCCAGGTTACCCTCATTGATGAGGTCGGGTAAAGAAAGTCCTTGGTTCTGGTACTGTTTTGCCACAGATACCACGAATCTAAGATTGGCCTTTGTTAGCTTGTCGAGAGCCCGTTGATCTCCCTGCTTGATACGGATGGCGAGCTTTACTTCCTCTTCCGGCGTGATCAGCTCCACTTTTCCAATCTCCTGCAGGTACTTCTCAAGGCTCTGAGACTCACGATTTGTTATACTCTTCGTGATCTTGAGTTGACGCATACTCATAGGCAGAGGTCTTTAAAGGGTTTTTTTAAAGGTTTAAGGTTTACTGGAATTAATTAAAAACGAATAATTAACGCTTTTCTTGTACCAATGGCCGTCAACTGATTCAGGTAGATGTGATCACTAATATAACATTTTCCATACAAGGCAAAAATTATTTTTCGTAATCGACTGATTATCAGTCCACATAGGATGAAAAACCATTGATTTACACCGATTTCAGACATTAAAACGCGGTGAAAAAAAATTTTGACGGTTGAATTATTTAATTATAATTGCACATGCCGCGTTTGGTACAAAGTCAATTGAACAAAAGTAATAGATGAGTAAGAAACAACTTTTTACGCTTGAGTATCCTGTAAGATGTTCACCTTCCATTTTATATGAATTTTTGAGCACTCCCGCCGGGCTGCAGGAGTGGTTTGCAGATAAAGTAGATGAACGTGATAATGTATTTTCCTTCTCCTGGAATGGTTCTACCGACAGGGCCGATGTGATGGAGAGTGAATTTGAAAAATTCATACGCTTCCACTGGCAGCATGCGCCACAAGAAGAATTTTTTGAATTCCGTATTGAAAAGTCCGAAGTCACGAATCAAACGATACTTATCATAAAGGATTTCGCTAACAAAACTGAGATAAAAGACCAAAGCCAGCTTTGGAGCTACCAGGTGAAAGACCTCTTCCACCGCCTGGGTAACTAATTGCTTGTCCGGTGCGGGCCTTCATTCTCCTAACGCCCGTACCAGGGTCCGGAATAATCCAAACAGTATCTCAAGACTCTCATTCCACCTATCCAAACTACATTTTGCAGACAGCTTGATGAAGGGGTATGCCGTACTCTTGTCTATACTATCTGTCTGCAATAGACGATAATTATCGTCCTCCAGTTCGTGCCTCCATTCATCACCGGACATCGCGATATGAAAACCCGCTTTGGCCAGATCCCCTGCATGCCTTTCCAGCTCGCCCGCAAATCGCTCTTGCATTACCCCTTTCAGATGCAAGGTCACCATGAAATAATGCCCCCACCAGAACATGGTACGAATGGCTAATATGTCTTCCTTACCGAACAGCCGGGGTTGATCCAGCACTACATAGGGCAGCCCCTGGTAATTTTCGCCCCGGGATATCTTGGGTCTGTCCCAATTCGCTGGGAGAATATATCCTGCGGCCTCCACGACCCGCCTCAAACCTGTCAGCTCAGGCTCATAGTGTTGGCTTAATTCCGCCATCAATTGGACAGCTCGCTCCATAATGGAATTCTTCGTTAAAATCCAGGCAGGATCACTGACCAGGGCCATTTCCTCTTTTGAAAGTTGTACCTTCGCGGCGTCGTTCATGCGATAAAGGTAACCATCATTCACCAACGTCGTCGTCTGTGCTTAAAAACCCAATTAAAAAACTGGACCTTCTCATCATAAAGGCTTTTATAGGTCCTTTTATCGCCACGTTCTTCATCACCCTCTTCGTGCTGGTGCTGCAGTTCTTCTGGCTGTACATCGACGACATCGTAGGCAAGGGGGTGGATATGATCACAGTGGCCCGGCTGATCCTTTACGTCAGCGCTACCCTGGTTCCCCTGGCCCTACCCCTGGCCGTGCTATTATCCTCTATCATGACCTTTGGCAACCTGGGCGAGACTTTCGAGCTCATTGCCATCAAGTCCGCGGGCATCTCTTTATTGCGCTTTATGCGGCCTGTTATGGTCATTTCCATCGGCATCTGTTACATCGCCTTTCTATTCAACAACAACATCATCCCGGTAGCCAATCTGAAGATGAATACGTTGAAGTATGATATCATCGTCTCCAAGCCCGCCTTTGATATAAAAGAGGGTGTTTTCTATGACAAGATAGAAGGCTATGTCATCAAGATAGGCAAGAAGGAAAAAGACGACTCCACCATTCGCAATGTCGTCATCTATGAGCAGGATTTCTCCGGTGCGCAGGACCATATCATCATTGCGGAGAATGGGAAGATGGTGGTCACCCCCGACAAGCACTCGCTGGTCTTTACCCTCCAGAATGGCTGGATCTACCAGGAAGGCAAGGGCGACAGGATGTCCACCAATACCGAATTCATCCGGATGGGCTTTAAAGAGTACAAGAAAGTTCTCGACCTCAGCTCCTTCAAACTCAACAAGACGGAGGACAGCGCCTTTAAGAACAATTACCAGATGCTGACCATGAGTCAGCTAGGGCACAACATCGACTCGCTTAAGAAATTGCAGGCAGCCTATCGTGCACACACTGCCGAAAATTTCCGGATCACATTGAAGTTCCTGAAGATGCTGGATACCACCGGCTGGGCCGATGTGGAAAAGCTTCAAAAGATAGACTCCCGCTATCTGCTGGCAAAACCCACTCCTTCGGTGGCGGCAGCAACCCCCTCTCCTCCTGATACGTCGAAAAATCATCCGGACACGTCGAAAAATAAAAAGCCCGCGCCTACCAAGGTTGCAAAGGCTACCCCGCCTCCGCCGCCAGGATTCTACGATTATTTGCCTGACAGCACCCGCAACGCCGTACTGAGCAATGCCATCTCACAGGTGCAAACCGCCAAGATCAATCTGGATCAGCCTGCTTTTTTATATTCCAATGAAGAGAACGACCTGCGTGTCCACAGGATTGCCTGGCATGAGAAGTTGACCCTTTCCGTAGCCTGTCTCGTGATGTTCCTCATCGGGGCACCCCTGGGTTCTATCATCCGGAAGGGTGGTATCGGTATGCCGCTGGTGTTTGCCGTCGTCTTTTTTGTGATCTTCTTCCTGTTGAATAATTTCGGGAAGAAGTTTGTAAAAGAAGATGTGCTGACGCCTTTGGCCGGTATGTGGATGGCCACCTATGTGCTGACGCCGATTGGACTGTTCCTGGTATACAAGGCCCTGCACGATTCACAGCTGTTCAATAAAGAATTCTATTTCCGCATAGCCAGGGCCATCCGGAATATGATCCGGCGCCGCCGCGAAGCCCGGGCAGCAACCGTATAATCATTCCTGTTTGGGAAAAGGAAAAGAAAATATCCGTCTGCAACAATGGGTAGTAGTCACTGCCGTTGTCCTCTTCTTCGTGAAGCTGGCAGCATACTATCTTACACAGTCCGTAGCCATACTCACCGATGCCCTGGAAAGCACCGTCAATGTCATTGCTGGTTTTATTGGATTGTATAGCCTCTATGTAGCCGCCAAGCCACGCGATGAAGACCATCCTTATGGGCATGGCAAGGCGGAATTTCTCTCCGCCGCTGTGGAAGGCTCGCTGGTCATTATGGCCGGGCTGATCATCATCTACGAGGCCATAATGGATTTTATTCATCCCCACGCACTCGAAAAACTGGACAAGGGTATCTATCTCGTAGCCGTCACAGCCGTCATCAATTTCATCGTTGGCGCCGTCAGTATCTACAAGGGAAAAAAGAACGGCTCCATGGCCCTGGAGGCCAGCGGCAAGCATCTCCAGTCGGACACCTATAGCACCATTGGTATCGTCGCTGGCCTTGTCATCATCTGGTATACCAAGCTGACGATCCTGGACTCTATCGTCTCCCTCCTCTTTGCCGCCATCATCATCTTCACAGGCTACAGGATATTGCGCCGCAGCATCGCCGGCATCATGGACGAGGCGGATGTGAAGCTGCTGCAACGCATGGTGGCGTATCTCAATGCCCACCGGCGGGATAATTGGGTGGACCTGCACAATCTCCGGGTGATCAAGTATGGGGACATCCTGCACGTGGATTGTCATCTTACCCTGCCCTGGTATCTCAATCTCGTCGAGGCGCATGTGGAGATCGATGCGCTGACCGCTCTCATCCGCAAGGAGTTTGGCGAGGCCGTGGAATTCTTTGTCCACACCGATGCCTGTATGGACTTCTCCTGCCCCATCTGTACAAAGGAAGGTTGCCAGGTCCGCAAACATGCATTTGAAGGACGGGTGGAATGGACCCTGCAGAATGTAGTGGCGAATAAGAAACATGAGCGGGGGACGGCCAGCGTGCCGGATGGGCAGCTGCATTTGGAGTTTCCTAGTAAATAGCGGGAGGTGGCAGTGGATGTGAAATATGCCTGCGCCAGCGGGCAGTGATCCGTTGTATCTGTATGACATCTCTGGCGTAGTTATTCAGCGCTACGGCCAATGCCGGTCCGTTTAAACCAGGGTTCAAATGCAGCCGCACCAGGAAATAGTAATCATTGCGATAAGCTCTCCACTTCGATTTATGAATAAACCATCCAGGGCGGCTGCCCAACAGGCTGTCATTCAATATTAAGAGGTCCTGGTGAAGCGATCTCTCCCAGATTGCAGTAGTGTCTTTGTCCACTTTTGCTCCACTATTCCTGACAACATCATCCACACGCAAGGAAATACTATCCGCCGTCCTTACCAATAACGCCTTGCGGGGCGTGGATATGCATCCAACTTCCGCGCTGAGAATAAGAAAAAGCAACATCAATTTCATAATTATTGTTTTGACATATTGGGTTTGAGACTGATGTTCTGCACTGTGAGGTTCAGCTGGGCAATCAATTTTCTAATCTCCTCCAATCGGCCGTTGGCGATGGCAATGTTGATATTGTTGTCGTGTGTATTTTTAATGACCTTGCCCAACGAATCAGCCAAACGGTCCAAGCTTGCAGGCGTTGTCCTGATCCAATTGTAAAATGCGATCTTGTTATTCAACGAAATAGAGTCCTCCCTCGATCTTATCTCGATCAGCATAGTGTTCAGGACAGTCAACTGCTGCTCCAGCTTCTTTTCCAGGGTAAATATGCCGGCGGGTTCGATTTCTGCCGGGGCTTCGCAACAGGGACGAGCGCAGGAGTCCTTCAGGGATACAATAATGGTATCCCTGGTATATTCATCCTTCACGGCGGGCGTCACCGCATTTGCCAGATTCCAATTCCTCACTTCATATAATTTGAAAGGTTGCTGGGGATCGAGCTCCTTTGCGGTCACGTGTTTGATCAGAGGGATAAATAACACCAGGATCACCAATAAGGACACCTGAAGGTCATACCGTATACCCGGCCTGTCTTTGTCTTCTGCGGGCTTTGCCGACTCCTGATCCAATGACAATATTTTCGAAGCTGGTTTCGCTTCCTGATCGAAATAGAACACCGAGAGGATAGCCAGCAGAATAAGGATGGCGGAGATAAAGACAATAGCTCCCATCTTTTGTGTTTTCCTTACCAGCGCCAACAGGTCGAACTTGCCAAGATCGTTGGTGGCGTCATACTGAGCATGCAGGTAGTCGGCGTATGTCTTCAATAAGGAATCCTGCCGGACCCGCAGCGTGGAATCATTATCCCGCCCCGCGGGTCGCACGCTGAAATAACTCACTTCCAGGAAATGCACTTCTTCTATCGACTTAAAAAATTTTTGATACTCATTGCCCGCGTGAAATAACTCCGTCTTCTTCCATCCGTCGGCGGAATAGGAACTAAACAGGGAATCCAAGGCTGCCTTCTTCTTGTTGATGAGAGATATTTTCTGCAGTTTTTCCACCGTTTCCGATACCCGGCGCATAGAGTCCAACTGGTTGGAACTCCTGAAGTACCCCTTGTATCTCGTCTCGGAATCCGGCCAGCTATAACCCCAGGCTTCCTTCGGGCTATGTGAAAAGAACAGTATAACTGTTAGTAATATAGGTAGCAGGACTAATACAATAAATACATATGCCTTCCTTTTCTGCATTGTTCCACGAAGCCATTGCACCGAACGGTGGGACAAATATATGATCAGCGGGATGCAATAAAGAACCAGGCAGGATAATACAAAGGTCCCGCTACCTTCGATGTCCGGAAAGGAGGTCAGCAGGATAGAAACAGCAGACTGAATGGGAACAAGAATAAAAAATATATGGAAATGCCAGATCGCTATGTCCCTGATATCTATTTTGCGAAGCTTTTTCCAGATTGAAAAGATATAATATCCCAGGGCCAGCATACAAATTATAGGAGCTATTAGCATGGGACGCTCGTTATGGCCCACATTCAGGCCATGCTGAATGAGGGTAAGCGCCATGCTGAAGGTCAATCCCCCCATGAATATGGCCAGATCCTCCCTAACCCCAATCCCCAGCTGACCCTTGAATTGCAGCAGTACCAGCAGCATTAACAGGAGGAAGGGCAGTGAAAAATACAACATGGTGAATACCTTGAAGACACAGGAAAGATCGAAGCGCCCGCCCGCGCCGGAACTGGAGAGGAATGAGAAGAGATTGGGTAACAGTATCCCGAGTGCTGGAATACCAATGAGAATACCTACGGTGAGGACAATAAAATTCTCCTTCAGCTTATCGAAGAATGTTGTCATGCGGAAGGGTTTAGGCAAACAGCAAATTAGAAAGATTCGCTGAGCGAGACAACCGTTAAAACACCTGATTTTATCACCGTCTGGCAATAAAAAAAGCAGCCAGTCTCCCAACCAGCTGCTTCACTCTTTTAATTGACTTCAAAGCTTAGATCTTCGCGGCCAGTTCTTTACCTGCTTTGAATTTTGCTACTTTCTTAGCCTTTATCTTTATAGTTGCGCCTGTTTGAGGATTGCGACCCGTGCGAGCAGCACGCTTGGATACGGAGAAAGTACCAAAACCAACGAGGGTTACTTTGTCACCTTTCTTTAAGGTCTTGGCAATGGCTTCTGTGAAAGAATCCAGCACAGCGTTGGCTTCTTTCTTAGAGATCTCCGCGTCGGCAGCAATCTTGTCGATGAGTTCGGCCTTGTTCATTGAGTTTTATTTTTTAATGGTAAAAGAATCAGCAAATATATATTTTTATCGAATCAAAAAAACTGTTCCTTCCCGCAAAACCTTGTCCCCCCTATAATCTATGCCGCTGACCTTCCAGATAAAGGCGCCCGCCTCCCCCGGCTTCCCGCCGACGGACCCATCCCAGCCAATGGCCGGATCCCTGGTATAGAAGACACGCTGCCCCCACCGGTTCCAAACGGCAAAATACCCGAACTCCTTTATCCCCATGGGTATAGCTCGCAAGACGTCGTTATGCCCGTCCCCATTGGGCGTAAAGGCGCTGGGGACAAATATCCCCACCACACTAAAGACCTTCACGGCTATCCGGGCGTTGGCGCTGCATCCCGAGGCCGTAGAGGCTACTACCGTGTACACCACGCTGCCCTGTGGATGGGCTACGGGAGCCTGTCCATGGGCGTTATCCAGCCACTCGGGCGGGTCCCAGCTCCAGCTGTCAAAGCCGGTGTTATTTATGTCCACAGCCTGCAAAGGCAGGGGCTCTCCCTTCAGGATGGATGTGTCACGGCCGATGTATACCTTGGGGGTCGTCACGATGACATTGACCGTGGCAGTAGCCTCACAGACACCTGTACGGGCCGTCAGCGTATAAGTGGTGTTGGTAGAGGGAGATGCCTCGGGTTGCAATACTGTAGTGTCATCCAGGCCTGTAGCAGGCTCCCAGGAGAAGCTGGCGCCGTTGGAGGCAGCCATGATCCGGGTCGCTTGCCCTTCACAGAGGGATACATCTCCTCCTCCGTCAGCCGTTATACCCGCTGTGGCCTGTACCTGGGCGCTGATGGTAACAATGGCGCCCATAGCGTCTTTTACAGAAAGATAGTGCATCCCCGGAGCAACGCCGGGAAAGACATTGCTGTTCTGGAAGGGACCGCCGTCGATGTTGTATTGATAAGGGGCCGTCCCGCCATTGGCCGTCACCGTAATAGTCGCACCAGGCTTCCCACAGGTAGGCACCGTAGGATCCGTAGTGGCCGACAGCATGTCCGGACAGTTATCCGCCACCTGTACCGCTTCTATTTCCCTGTTGCCGGCCGCATCCACCACCAGCACGGAATACCGTCCTATCCTCAGATTCGCAAAAGTATTGTTTGACTGGAAATTGACTCCGTCGATGGAATACATATAGGGAGCCATTCCTCGGCTGGCCGTCACGAAAATTTTCGCGTCCTGTCTGCCGCAGCCCGCCTCCTGAACCTGCGCCGTCACCTGCAGCCCGCATTGATCCAGGACCACAGCATGGCAGAGGTATACCGCGCCATTCCCATCCCTTATATACACCGTGTAGGTCTGTGGGACCAGTTGCGTAAAGGTCCCCGAGCTTTGGTAGTTCAAGCCGTTGAGTGAATAGGTATAGGGAGGATGTGCGTCGTTGACCTGCAGGTTGATGACACCGCCCGACCCGCAGATGGAATTGCCGACGGAGATGGTCGGATTTACGCAGTCTTTGATATTATAGGTGGTAAATTGTATACAGCCTTTGGCATCTTTTACAAAAATGATATAATTGCCCGCGGACAGGCCCACAAAGTTCTGCCGGTAAGACCAGATGCTTTTATCGATGCTATAGGTATACGGCGGCACGCCTCCCACCCCCTGGACATAGATCACGCCATCCGACATGCCGCAGCCGGAGATAGGGGTAACGTTTGTCACACTGACGGAAGGAAGATCGCCTGCCGGCAGGGTCACGGTCGTGGTGACTTTGATCCCTGTAGCATCCGTCACTTCGATATAGTGGGCGGTACCGTCGCCGACGGCCAGGATGCCGCTGTATTGTGGAGGGCTGCCGTCAAAAGAATAGCTATAGGGCGCCGTACCACCCGATGGGTTGACGACGATGATCCCCTTGTCACCTTCACAGGTAGGAGGGGTGGTAGCGATATTCAATTGGAAAGGCGGCTGCTGAGCTAATACCTTCTCCCAACAGGTGGATGAGATCCACACTGATAATGACAACAGCAGGACAGATCCTCTCGGCAGCATGATCTAAATGTAACGAAAATCCCCTGTAGACGGTTGCCGGTCATTTCCCGAACCCCGCCAGTCCATGCAGGTTTGCCGGGTCATACACCTGCCCCTCTTTCACCACCGTGCGCACGTTGCGGATATCCCGGATCTGTGTCAGGGGATTGCCTTCCACGATGATCAGGTCGGCGCGATGGCCGGGCGCTATCGTCCCCGCCACCTTATCCTGTTTCATTACCCGGGCGGGTATCAGGGTGGCCGTCTGTATAGCTTCCAGGGGAGTGAGACCTGCCGCCACGTATAGCTCCAGCTCCCTGTCCAGACTGTATCCCGGGAATCCCATGTCCGTACCTGCGACGATGGGGATGCCCTGGTCATGCATGGCTTTTACGATCCTGCTCATGCTCTCCAGTATGGGTTTGAACCTGTCTGCGTTCGCCGGCGGCATACCCATGTTCGAAAAGAGGGCCTGTAAAGGAAGGGGCAGGGAATGAAAGGCAGGCTCCATCCGGGTGATATCGTCCTTTGTATTGCGGAATACCATTTCAAAGACCCCTACCGTAGGGTCCAGCACCGTACCGTGTTCCTTGATGAAACGGAATACCCGCTGATTGGCACTGTCATTGACATCCACGCTCCTGTCCTTACCCATCTTCATCACACTGTAGACATATTGGACATGGTTGACCATATCCATGCCATCCTCGATACCCTGTTGTATCGTCATCCCTTCGGGGATATGACCCGTCACCGTGAGCCCCTGGCGGTGGGCTTCCTGGCAGATGGCTTTCAACACGTCCGGCTTGATGGAGCTGTAGATCTTTATCTGTACAAAACCATTGTCCTTATATTTTTTTACCACCGCCACCGCTTCCTCCGGGGTGGAGGCACGGATGATACCGAGCCCCGTTGCACCCGGTCCGTCGACGATGCCTGCCTTTTCAATATGCGGTCCTACCCCCTTACCGCCGTCGATGGCGCCCTGTATGGCGTTGATATATTCGAACTCATTGCCGCAGTCCCGCACCGTTGTCACGCCCGCCGCCAGATAGGCCGGTCCCCATTCCGCCTGTTCAAAATGCGCGTGCATGTCCCAGAGGCCGGGGAGTATCGTCTTGCCTTCCGCATGGATCACCGTATAGCCCTTGGGTACAGCCAGCTCGCCGGACCGCCCTGTTGCCTTGATAAGGCCCCCATCCAGGAGAATAACGGAATTATTGATGGATGCGCCATTGGTGACATCGATGAGTGTACCGCCTACAATGGCCGTGGGCTTAGCCTTGGGTAATATTGTCCCCCGGGTAAACATCTCCATCCCATAGCCGGCCGCGCGGGTGAGCAGTGTCGGCAATAGGCTTTCATAAGGCTCCAGCATCATTTCCAGCTTATCCCCTTCCGCGTCGTTGGTGATGAGACATACCAGTTCACCGTCAGTGCGCGTCCACAGAAGCTCATTACCCCATACCAGGCCGCTGATGACATAGCGGCGCAATCGGAGAGGTTTATCCTGGTCGATGACGTCATCACCATCCAGGCGTATCTGAACCGCACCCGTGGGAAGTATCGGGATGCTGGCGGGACGGCCATGGCTTTCCCAGTATTTGAGCAGCAGCATCTGTACCGTGCCCGGTGAGTAGCCCGCCACGGGGAAGGCCAGGGGTCCCAGGTCCCTGCTATAGCTGGAATCATCCACCCGGATGAAGGCCGCCCTGTCATTGATCTGGATGCTGTCGTTGATGGTGGAGAATCGGGAGGTGTTCCCTTTTATAATAAGGCTGCGGGGCTCGTTCTCCTGCGTCATAGCCAGTTTGGCCTTCAATGGCACCGGTGAGCCGCGATCCACGAACTTGAAGTCGATAGAATACTGCGGCCCTGCTTCGGTGTGTTGCAGACTATAATGTTCTTTACCTATGTTCTGGGCAAATTTATGGAGGAGGAAGGTGCCACTGTCGGGGGTTTGGGCCGTGGCGGATAAGGTCCATGCCAGGATCAGCGGGGCGGTAAGGTTCTTTCTCATAGCGTTGATTGATCTTTGAGGCTGTGAATATAGCCTTTTTTAGCGGTAGCTCCTTTCAAAGCTCCGGGCCACTGCATGTCCAAAGAATTCGATGACCGCCGCAGCTGTCATGGCGTTGATGATATTCCCTGCTACGGGTATCCAGCCTACTAGAAATTCAGATATCCCCCGTCCTACCAGGGTTGCGATATTTCCTACGATAAAAGAAGTAGAAACAGATCTTTTGAGATCTACATGAAACACAGTTCCCAGGCGGATGACCATGATGATCTCGATGGGGACAAGAATGAGGTTGTCGCTGGCCGGCAATTGCGCCATGATGAGGGCTGCCAGGGCGCCGGCGATGGCGGCTGTGTGTACGATCCTTTGGCTTCTTTTGCGCTCGATGTATAGCATGGGCATGGTTTGGCCTTCTAAATATATCAAAAATCCGACATTACATTCTCCTCATCCCCGGCACATACATTTGATACACAATCTCTCATTATGTCAATTTACTTACGACAAGCCTTGTTGCTCTCTCTGGCATTTGTCTTTTTCCAAGTACACGCCCAACCCCGTATCCTTACCAACCAGGTAGGGTATGAGGTTAGTCTGTCCAAACACGCTGTTATCATGGCAGACACCCGATTGGATATAACATCCTTCCAATTGATCGACACGCGGACAGGTCAGTCCGTCTACCAGGGTGTGCCCGTCTATCAGGGCTCCGTCAGCAAATGGAAGAACTGGGTATTCTGGTCCCTGGACTTTAGCAATTGGCTAAAAGAGGGCTCGTACAGGCTGGAGGTTGGCTTGCCCAACGCATCGGTGAGTTCCTACCCTTTTATCATCGGGAAGAATGTGCTGGAAAAAGCTACTCTTTCGGATGTGATCTATTATTTCAAGGGACAGCGTAGCGCGGGGTTGATAGATGAAGCAGATCATCACCTGCCCACTCCTCCTCAGGCGCCAGGTCCGGACCCGGTCAAAGCCAAAACCCTCGATCTCCATGGCGGTTGGTATGACGCCACAGGGGACTATGGCATCCATCTTTCGCATTTGTCCTTTTCCGCTTATTTCAACCCTCAGCAGGTCTCGCTCACCGTGTGGAGTCTCCTGAAGACGGAAAAGCTGCTGGCCCAGCGGGATGGTACCGACTTCCGCCAGTTCAGACGTCGGCTGCTGGACGAAGCCATGTACGGGGCAGACTATCTTGTCCGCGCCCAGGCAAAGAATGGATCGTTCTATCGCAGCATAGGAGCCCCGGGAGCGGGCAAGCTTGCAAAGGACAGGAGCATATCACCCGAACAAAAGAGCTACCGTATAAAAGTCTCTAAAGACGCTACATGGGCCAATGATCCTATAAAGGAAAGCTGGCGCAGCTATCAATCCAGCTACCGCAGCGGGGCGGGTATGGCCATTGCCGCCCTGGCGATCGCCTCTACGGATAGTATCCTGGGGGAATACAGCGCGGCCGACTATCTGCATGCGGCGGAGAATGCCTTTACCTTCCTGGAGAAGGAGAATGTCCAGATGACCAATGACGGAAAAGAGAATATCCTGGACGATTACTGCGCCCTTAGCGCCGCCACGGAACTATACCGTGCCACATCCAAAAAGCTATACCAGGATGCGGCGGAGAAGAGGGCCCGGAGCCTGCTGGCGCGATTCAGTTCCTGGGGCAGGTACAAGGACTACTGGAGAGCGGACAATGGCGATCGGCCTTTCTTTCATCCGTCTGACGCCGGTCTGCCGCTGGTAAGTCTCCTCTATTACTACCCCCTGGCCCCTGATTCCACCCAACGTCAGATCAAGGAAGCCGTCCGCCGTTCCATGCATTTTGAATGGGCCATTACGCATGAGGTAAACAATCCCTTTGGCTATAGCCGTCAGTTGACACAGGATACCCTCGGTGAGCGCCATAGCTCTTTTTTCTTCCCTCATGGCAACGATGCTTCCCCCTGGTGGCAGGGTGAGAATGCCCGGCTGGGTTCCATGGCGTCGGCTGCCCGGCTGGCTGCTCGTCTTTTTCGGGATGACCGGCCTTTCCAGGACTCGCTGGAAAGTTTTGCGGTGGATCAGCTGAACTGGATATTGGGTTGTAACCCCTTCGATGCCTCTATGCTTCAGGGCACGGGACATAATAATCCCGCGTATGGTTTCTTTGGGACATTTGAATATACCAATGCCCCGGGTGGTATTGTGAATGGCATCACATCGGGGCTGAATGACGAGGAAGAGATTGACTTTAATTTGTCCTATGCGCAGACAGGTAAGGACAATGACTGGCGCTGGGCGGAGCAATGGCTGCCTCATGACGCGTGGTATATGCTGGCCGTGGCTGCCCGTGAGAGCGTCCGTCCTTCGGACGAACATGCGGATGATCATCCCACGCTACCGATTGGCGCGCCGGCGCCGGGTTTTCAGCTTAAAGGCGTGGATGGGAAAACCTACACGCTGCAATCTTTTAAAGATGCGAAAGTCCTTGTCGTCGCCTTTATATGCAATCACTGTCCTACCTCTCAGGCTTATGAGAAAAGGCTGATCCAGCTTGTGAAGGATTATAAAGACAAGGGCGTCGAGCTGGTGGCTATCAATCCCAATAATCCCGACGGGCTGCGACTGGATGAGCTGGGGTATAGCGACCTGGGCGATTCTTATGACGATATGAAGGCCCGCTCAAAAGATGCGGGCTATAATTTCCCCTATCTCTATGATGGGGAGACGGAGGTGGCGTCAAAACAGTACGGACCGGTGTCGACCCCTCACCTGTTCGTCTTTGACGAAAAAAGGGTATTGCGCTACAATGGCCGGTTTGACGATATGGAAGACCCAAAAAAAATGCCCCATAGTAATGATGTCCGCAACGCCATCGATGCAGTGTTACAGCATGAAAACCCGCCCGTCGCCGTCACCAAGGTCTTTGGGTGTAGCATCAAATGGAAGGAAAAAAGTGACTGGATCCGCAAGGCGCGTGTCACCTGGGCCAATGAGCCCGTGTCACTGCAATCTGTCGGCGTTGACAGCATTCAGTCCCTTGTCCGCAACAACAGCAGCAAGCTGCGCCTCATCAATCTCTGGGCCACCTGGTGTGTGCCGTGTGTGCAGGAGTTCCCCGAGCTCGTCACGATCTCCCATATGTATAGGGATCGCGGGTTGCAGTTGGTGACCATTAGCCTGGATGATTCGGCGGCGCAAGAAAAGGCTTTGCGATTTTTGCAACGGGAGCAGTCTTCTTCTACCAATTATCGTTTTGCCGGTGACGACAAGTACAAACTCATCGAGGCCATCGATCCCAAGTGGCAAGGCGCCCTGCCCTATAGCATGCTGATCGAGCCCGGCGGGAAGATCGTATATGCCCGGCAAGGACAGATCGATCCGGAGGCGTTGAAGAAGATGATATTTGATGATCCGTATATGGGGAGGATATATAAGTAGACCTCATCAATTATTTTTCGGTAAAGACTAGTACGAATGCGCCTCTTTGGTGTTCGTGCAACTATTTAGTTCATTCACTTCAAATACTCTAAAAAGATCTTAACAACTTAGCAAATTCATCAAAAAATATTCTTCGATTCCTCGATTTTTTCAAAAATCCCAATATATTGCACTGAGTCCTGAAATGCAGCCCAGCCACGATTTATCAGCCGATTAACATATTGAAAAAAAGCAATACATTTAGTGTGAATTTTGCCCTTTCCTTAAAATTTCCCGCTACCAACCAAGTTATTGCCTTACCTAGAAGAAAGAGTTCTAAATAACAAACGGACTTTCTAAAGCTAACTGTTATGCAAAAGGGATTAGCCCGGGAAATCTTCCCTTCGGTAGATGCTCCAGCCGAAGTTAATGGCTCTGCACTTTTAGTGCATATGCCCGTTTACGTTAGCATTTGTGAAATAGAAAAAGAAAGTAACCAGAGTCGCTCAAATGAGGATGTACTTGATAACCTGCACAAGGTGGATGAAGAAGCTTTCAATGCTATTTACGATAAATACATATATCAGCTGATCAGTTTTGCCAGGCAGTTATTGGACAGGAAGGAGGATGCAGAAGATGTTGTTGCGGATGTGTTTGTTAATTTGTGGAACTTGCGTGATCGGTTTTTTACGATTCAAAATATCAAGGCATTTTTATATGCCTCTGTTCGCAACACTTGCATCAATATCTTAAAAAGAGCTCAGATACGCAGGATGAACTTTTTGAAGGAGAGTGAAGAGTCGGCTGAAATTCCGGATCAAATACTGATCGAGGTTGAATACAAAAAATGGTTGCGAACGGAAATCGATCGTTTACCGGATCAACGAAAAAAAATTCTTACTTTGGCTATTTATGAGGGAAAAAAAACAAATGAGATTGCCGAGATTCTAAATATCGCTCCTAAAACCGTAAGCAATCAAAAAAAAGCGGCATTTGAAACGATTCGCCCTCGCATAAGAGCTATCACTACAACACTGTTCTCCATCATCTCAATAATCATCGCTTCCAACATTACCGCCGTTACATCACTCTAGACATATGTCTATAATAACAAAAAAACTCGACAAGCAATAGGAGTTTTTTTGCAGACAATTGTCCTAACAGTAACAAACCTCCCTTACCGGAACTGTAATCAGTTTTCCCATGTCTGAATCAGAAATAAAAAGAATAGCAGAATTACTTATAAAGTATTCAAGAGAAGAGTTGACCTTAGCTGAAGAAAAGCAGCTTCAGGAATGGAAAGAGGCCAACCCAGGATCATTTGAAAAACTCTTCTCCGATCAGGTTTTTTTAGAACTGGGTGAAGAAGATGACTCCAGGAAGAGAATTGCGGCAACTATAAGAGAGAGGATAGCTCAAAGTTCACAAGAGGATACTATTAAAAGTAGTTCCCGGCGAAGAATATTAATAGCCAGGACCTGGTGGGTGGCTGCCCTTGTATTGATAATAGGCTCCGTAATTGGTGTAGTCTCAATTGTTGGTCATAAAGTCAACAGTGGGTCAGCTATAAATTCACATGGGAAATCCCAAAATGATATTTTTCCTGGCAAAAATAAGGCTATACTTACTCTGGCCGGCGGATCTATCATTGTTTTGGACAGTGTTCAAAACGGCACGCTGGTCAAAGAAGCTGGAATAAGTATAGAAAAGAGGTCGGATGGAAAGTTAGCCTATTCTTCATCACATGAAAAACCATTGGCTATCCAATTCAATACACTGACCATACCGCGTGGAGGGCAATATTTTTTGGAATTATCAGATGGTAGCAAAATATGGCTAAACGCTGCTTCTTCTCTTCGTTATCCAGTGTCATTTATTGGCAATGAGCGAAAGGTTCAATTGACCGGCGAAGCCTTTTTCGAAATAGCGAAGGCGACCGATCGGCAAGGCACCTTACCATTTATTGTGGATGTTCTTACTTCCACAGACGGAAAATCTGCTGCTAAGATAACAGTACTAGGAACGCACTTTAATGTGAATGCCTATGATGACGAGACAGCAATCCGAACTACCCTTCTGGAAGGGCGTGTAAAAATAAGTATGCAGCGCATTGCGGGGGGCAACAGCAGCGAACAGGGGGAAAGTGTGACACTGTCACCTGGACAGCAGGCACTGGTAAGAGAAACTAATCCTGCGAGTAACGTTGCACAGGGAATTAAGGTGATAAATGATGCTGACACGGGAGAGGTCGTTTCCTGGAAAAATGGAGTTACATCCTTCGTTAATGAAGATATCAAAAGTATTATGCGAAAGATCTCCCGCTGGTATGATGTCGATGTCGTATACGAAGGCAATATTCCTGAGCGGTCCTTCATGGGAGGCATACCAAGGAACTCGAATCTTTCTGAAGTCCTTAAAGTACTGGAGTTGAGTAATATACATTTTACGGTCGAAGGGAGGAGGATAACAGTGAAACCTTAAGATCCGCATCCTCAAGGATTGTGTCTATTTCAATCTGTATATAATACCATTGCGCAGCTTGCCCATTGACCATTAAACATTCCAGGTTTGTTTTCTCTTCCTAAACCCGGAGGATGCAGCCTGGAGTGTTTCCTGGGAAGATATTTTCAAAACCTGAACAACTATCACTTTATGAATTCGAACTGCAATTGCGGGCATCCATTCCCGCCAGACTAAGTAAGATGCCACACCGATATTGTCGTTAACCTCAATATCGAAGGGGAACCCATAAAAAAACCGGGTGTGATCTGACCACCCCCGGTCGCCAGCTTGTTTCCAGCAAGCCGGTAGCTGGGTTAACCCATTGTAGACGGTCATTCGACCGTTTGGATATACATGATTTACATAACCCAACTAATACAAATGTAATGCTATTTACGAATACAATGGCTGCCATTGTTGGAGCTGACACCAACAATAGTGGTAAGGGTCAAAATGGTTTTTTCGACCGCCAAACCAGCCAGCGACCCAAGGCCCGAAAGCAACTCATCAAAACGCTGCGTGTTATGAAACTAACCGCAATCATCTTATTAGCAGCCTGCCTGCAGCTCAGCGCAAAATCGAATGCGCAAATAAAAATTACCTTATCGATGAGAGATGCTCCACTTGAAAAAGTTCTTCGGGCCATCGAGAAGCAAGGAGGCTACATAGTGTGGTGTGAAAAGAGCTTGCTGGAACATACTACCCCAATCACTTTAGAAATGTTGAATGTTCCTCTTGAACAAGCAATGATCGAAATTTTACGAGATCAGCCGCTTAAATTTACAATTATTGGAAGAACAATCGTCATAAGTCAAAAAGAAACAATAACAGTAAATAAAATCATACATCAAATCGACGTCTTGGAAGGAAGAGTTGTCAATGAAAAAGGGGACCCAGTTGTGGGCGCAACGGTTTTCATCAAAGGAACGAGCAAAGGTACGAATACCGATGAGTATGGGTCATTTTCACTAAAAGAGATTCCTGATGACGCCACTATTGCTATAACCTCAGTCGGATATTATGATACTACATTTAATGTAGCCGGCAGAAAGAGCATCTATGTACAAGTTCGGGTTAAATTAACCCAGTTAGATCAAGCCGTTGTAACAATTTCCACAGGATACCAGCAAATTCCCAAGGAAAGGTTAACAGGATCATTTGTACAAATTAACAACGAATTATATAATCGTCGAATATCCTCAGATGTACTTACCAAACTAGATGGAATATCAAGTGGAGTTTATTTCAATGGCTCTGGCAGTTTCTTAAATTCTGATTATACGTTACCGCGTACTATCAGGCAGCCTGATCCCAATAATAAGGTAGGAATAACGATTCGAGGGCAGAGTACTTTGTCTAACCTCGTAAGTAAAGACCCTCTAATTGTTCTGGATAATTTTCCATACGAAGGGGACATCAACAACTTGGACCCCAATATTGTGGAATCCATTACTATCCTTAAGGATGCAGCGGCAGCGTCCATATGGGGCGCCAGGGCTGGTAACGGTGTCATTGTAATTACGACAAAAAAAGGGAAATTCAACCAGAAGATGAAAATCGATTTTAATTCCAACATTACAGCGGGAGCAAAGCCCGATTTATTTAAAGACAGGAACTTCTTAAGTTCTTCAAATTATATCGATGTAGAAGACACCCTTTTTTTAAAGGGTTTCTTTAATTCTGACCTCGCTAATACCACTAATTTTCCGGTATTAAGCCCAGTTGTTGAAATTTTATCCAATCAGCGAAACGGGCTTATCTCCAGCAGCGATACGAGGACTCAAATCGATGCCTTAAGGAATTTGGATATCAGGAATGACTACAAGAAATATATTTATCAGAGTTCAACTAATCAACAGTATGCTATTAATCTACACGGCGGCGGACAAAACTTTTCCTACAATGTTGCAGCAAGTTATAATGCCCTTAATTCAACCTTGATGAAGAATGACTACAATAAAATAAATATAAATTCATTAGGCATATTTGTTCCTGTCAAAAACCTTGAAGTAACATCTGGGTTTGTTTATTCCCAAGTGAATTTGAAGGCCGACAACAGCTTTCCCTGGGGCCCTCTGAACGGCATAAGCATCGGAGGAAACAAATATTTTAATATTTATCCCTACACTCAGTTTTCTGATTCCAAGGGAAAGAATTTACCTCTAATGAAAAATTATAGACCTATTTATATAGATAGTGTACAGAATCTAGGTTTTCTAAATTGGACTTACATCCCCCTAGATGAGTTGAACCTTGCAGACAATACTACAAAGCAAAATGATGTTATTTTGAACGTTGGAGTTAAGTATAAGTTTAACTCTTCGATTAATGCAGAGGTAAAGTTCCAAAATGAAACCCAGACCTCTGTAAACCGAATCTATTATAGTCCCCAATCTTATTATGCCAGGAATCTTGTTAACCAGTTTTCGCAATATGATTTCTCTACTCAGGCCATAACATACCCTGTACCATTAGGAGGTGTCTTGCAGTTGACACCTAGCGGTCTGGTTTCCAATAATCTTCGAATCCAAGCCAACTACAATTCAAATTTCAGCATAAGGCACATTATCACCGCAATTGCCGGAGCAGAGGCCAGGCAAATTAAAGGAACTATTTATTACAGAACTTCTTACGGCTATAATGATACTTACGGAACTTCGAATAACAATTTGGATTTTTATGATTATTTTCTAACAAATCCCAATGGTTCCGGCTATATACCAGCACCAAATGGAGACTATACAACTACTACGAATCGCTTTGTCTCCTATTACGTCAATGTTGCTTATGCCTTTAACGACCGATATACGATTTCCGTAAGTGGAAGAAAGGATGGATCCAATATTTTCGGCGTAAAAATAAATGACAGGATCACTCCTTTATGGTCGGCGGGATTTGTCTGGAATCTCAGTAAAGAGAGATTTTATCAAGTCATTTGGCTACCAACTTTAAAATTCAGGGGGACATATGGCTATAGCGGTAATGTTTATAATGGCTCCGCCTTTCTTACTGGCTATTATGGCACCGCCTATCCAACTGGTCTTCCAACCTTCACAGTCTCGAGTGCTCCTAATCCAGAGCTTCGATGGGAAAAAATTAGAAATATTAACATAGGTCTTGACTTTACAATTAAAAACAATATTATTTCCGGAACCTTAGAATATTACGAGAAGAACGGAAAGGACCTAATTCAACCAGCTCCACTCGCTACATCCACGGGATTTAACACCTATACCGCGAACGATGCAAGTACCCGGACCAGAGGTTTTGACATTAGCATCATTACAAAGAATGTAAATAGGAAAGTGAAATGGACTACTAATTTCCTGCTTAGCACAATTCACGATAAAGTTCTGAAATACGACGTTCCACAGACTGCCGGTAGCATTCAAAAATCCGCGGTAAGTCTGCTTGGAAAGCCATTATATGGTGTTTTCAGCTACAGATGGGCAGGAATTGATCCCTCCAATGGAGATCCACAGGGGTTTCTTAGAAAATCCGTAAGTAAGAATTATGCTGCAATTATCAATAATTTCAGTCCGGACAGTCTGGTTTTTAACGGCTCGGCGAGACCTACGGTCTTTGGGTCCTTAAGAAATACCATATCCTATCACGGTTTCTCTTTTTCTTTCAATATAGTGTACAAAATGGGCTATGTTTTCAGGAGGCCGTCTACAAGCCTCAACTATAGTCAGATCATTTTCCAGGGCGCCAATTCCGATTTTATCAAAAGATGGCAGAAACCTGGTGATGAAAAGACAAGTAGTGTACCATCCGTCGTCTACCCCGCTAATGCCAAGCGCAATATATTTTATCAATATTCAGAAATATTAGTTGAAAAAGGAGACCAGATCAGGTTGCAGGATATCAGTATAAGTTATGACTTTAAGCCGGCAAAAAATATAGAATACATGCAAGTGTATACCTACATAAATAATTTAGGTATTATCTGGAGAGAAAATAAAAAAGGAATAGATCCAGACGCCGTGTATGCGCTTCCTACTCCGAGAACTTTCTCTTTTGGACTTAAAGTCGGTCTTTGACAAAAAAACAAACTGATGAAAACACTTTATACTAAAACGGCGTCCTGCACGTCATTCCGCACTGGCATCGTATGCATTATTCATTTTTTACTGTTTATTTCCTCCTGCAAGAAACAAGACGATTGGCTAAATGTTAAGAGCACCAATTCATTGATTACGCCCAGCACACTGGAAGATTACCAAGCTTTACTTGATAACACAGATCTAATGAATTCGAATTATGCTATACTTGGCTCGATAGGTACAGACAACCTATATATTCCAGAAGAGAATTTTGGAAGTATCAATGAATATGAAGTATCATGTTATTTGTGGTCACCAGATTTATATTCAACTGAGCCGAAAGTTTATGACTGGGATGCTCCATACAAAGTAGTAGAAAGCGCAAATATCGTATTAGACGGAATATCTACACTAAAAAATAAAGACGAAAGCTCGGCTGCATATAAAAACGTGAAAGGTTCAGCACTCTTTTTTCGATCATTCGCATTTTATAACTTGTCCCAAATATTCTGTAAGCCTTATATTTCGTCCTCAGCCTCAATCGATCCCGGGATTCCACTGCGATTATCATCTGATGTAAATATCGAATCCACAAGACCCCCAGTAAAGCAATTATATGATCAGCTAATTACAGATTTGAAGACGGCAATTGAGTTGCTGCCAGTGAAGAGCATTAATCTTTATCGGCCTTCTAAAAATTCCGCAAATGCGCTTCTTGCAAAAGTTTATCTAAGCATGGGAGATTACTCAAATGCCGGTTTGTATGCAACCAATTGTTTAAATACAACGAGTTCATTAATAGATTTTAATACGATTGATTCAACTAATGATCGCCCATTCCCAAATTACTCGTCGCAAGTGGGCCAAATTAACCCCGAATTGATTATATGGATGGAAGCACTCGATTATCCCAGCATTGGAGCAAGAGAGGGAAACGGGTATATCGACACGAGTTTTTTTGCCTCCTATGATATTAATGACCTCCGAAGGGTTATATTGTACGAACCTTATAATGGGAATTATCATATTTTCAAAGGGAGCTATGTAGGATATGGAAATTTCTCCGGTATTGCAACAAATGAAGTTTACTTAATCCATGCCGAATCAAATGCGCGCGCTGGCAACTACCAGGCAGCCTTGGATGATTTGAATAGTTTGCTGGTCAATCGCTATAGGGCTGGGACATATACCCCATTGACTTTCACTTCGCCGGATAGCGTATTATTAAAAGTTCTTCAAGAGCGAAGAAAAGAATTACCATTCACAGCTCAACTCAGATGGGAAGATCTAAGGCGCTTAAATCAAGATTCTCGATTTGCGGTTACACTTAAACGAATTATAAATTCTGTTAATTATGAATTGCCGCCTAATGACGACCGATATGTACTCCCAATCCCCAGTTATGAGATATCATTGAGTCATATTCAACAAAATCCACGATAATAGCTTGTAATAAATCTCAAAAAAAAATACAATATCATATGACCATTATCAATCGAGCTAAAAATAGTAAGCATATAGCGGCTATTATGTCATTAGTATTATGTCTCCTGTCTTATTATGCTTTTGCTTCACCCAAGAACTCAATTTTAATAGAAGGGAAAAGCTCTACTCGTATCAACGTGTCGATTTACGATGCAACAACTAAAGATACTCTTTGGGCTGTGATTTATGATCCTTGCATTAAGGACTGGAACGACTATTCATTGCCCCATATGGAATTCTTCTCCGCAATGGGTTCCGACAAAAAATATCACTTCGATCTCACCAACTCATTAAAAGGGACTGGCTATATCTCCCTATGCAAAGGAAGAGCTTTTAACGGCCTAGAAAAGTATAACCCTATTTTGGTTCTTTATCTTATTAATCCAGGTGATAACATTGACATTACTGCCTCGCCTCTCAGCACCAAAAGGCATGGCTATTATTTTACTTTTGAGGGATCCGGATCCGCAAAATATAATTGCAGATGGCAAACCGATACTTATAAGCGGAGCAAAGATACAATCCTGTCAAAATATAAAGACTCAATGCCAAAAAAGGATTACGAAATCTTAAAATGTAACATCGAGGGCATAGAGAAGGGGGGCCAGCTTAGGTCTCTTTCTTTTAACGACAGTATTCCAAATGAAGAAAAAATGAAGGACAAGATCTTTTCAGAAGTCGACACCTATTCCCCAGATATTGTCAATTTGTCAAATTCCTATCCCCGGTATCTAATTACTAAGATCTGCGAAAAAAATTCCTTAGCAGTAACCCCAGGCTTTTCCAACAAGTACTTTCAAAATTATCTTGATATCCTATCCAAATTCTCAGGATCGCTACGTGACAAACTCCTTTTTATCTATTTTACCGAATACTTTGACTATTTAAACGATTCTGCTAGAGTCGCAATACTACATAACATCGATGATATTTACTTAAAGCATCTAGTCACTGAGTGGGATAAATCCTCTAAAGGTTCACTTGCATATGATTTCTCGCTGCCTAATGAAGCCGGTCAATTTATAAGGCTGTCGAACTTTAAAAATAGAGTTGTCCTTTTGGATTTTTACTTTACAGGATGTGCAGCGTGTTTAAGTTATTATCAGAGAACTCTTTGCCAAGCGGAGAAATATTATAAAAACAACAAAAATATTGTATTCATTGCTATTTCAATAGACTCCAATAAGAATCTGTGGCTAAAAGGCATTAGCGAAAGTATAGACAACCATTCTCCCAACAAAGAAGATCAACACAATAAATATACCTCCAGAAATGCCATCAACTTATACACTAATGGCAATGGAGTGACAGACTCGGCAATCATTCATTATAAAGTCAGCGAATTTCCGCAACCTATTTTAATTGACAAGGCCGGTAGAATATTTTCGCGGGATGATAATGAGCTCAGAAAGGGCGGCATTGATCAGCTGAAAAAAACAATAGATAAAGCCCTAAATGAAGAAGTATCTAAAAGATAGGGTGAGATTTTCATGCTAAAACCTCACCCATGTAAACAAATAGCTTACTTATTAGTGTAAATCTTACCAGTCTGCAAGTTGCTGATTAAAGAACTGGTCGTTAATATAGTCGAAGGAAGTGCACCAGTACCGGTATATGTAAAGCTGCATGTCTTTCCTACAGACAGGGCACATTTCTTATTTAGTTCATCAAACGTTGTAATTTGATATAGCCTGTTACCGGATCCATCAGTTGTTGTTCCGGTAATACCAGCGTGAATGTTGAAATACCTGTTAGTGAATGCACTGGTAATTCCAACCAATGCTGCAAGGGCCATAAATCCTAATTTTACATTTTTCATAACTAAAAGTTTAATAGTAAACAATATACCAATTTAAACAGGGCTGGCATTTCCCCCGATTTATGCATAAATATCTTTTCTCTTAAAAATTGGGTATTATTTTTTGGAGTATACGGCATTTGTAATTACTGTTCCTGGCACTATCAGGTTGCTTGTCGTTGGTATTGTGGCCGGAAGAAATGTTCCAAGATAATAAAAGCTGCAGGTCGCTCCACTTTCAATCTTGCATTTACCGTTCAATATATCAAATGCGACTGCCTGGTAACATCTATTACCTGACCCATCAACAGTAGTGCCAATAACTCCGGCGACAATATAAGTTTTCCTATTTTTAGAAGAACTCAATATTCCAACTAACGCTGCAAGTGCCAATAAAAGCAATTGAATTTGTTTCATACTACTTACGATTTTTAAAGCTCGTTCTGAACGGCCAGTCATAAGCTTTGTGCTAAAACATTATATGGCTGCTTGTGCCTGATAGTAATTATTCCAATTATCCCAATAAAATCAAAAAAAATATTTAAATATAGATGCTGGGTCCAGCTAAGACTCTGAATTACTCCGCCACAAGTGCATGGAATATGCCCGAAGTATTTATTTAGACCCAATACTATATATCCAGTGAATGCAAGCATAAGAATTTCTGACAAGTAAAACCCCATTATCCGCTTAGTGGTGCTGAGAAGAAAAAAAACCGATATAATTTCGAAAAAAGGTATGCCATAGATCAGATAAGGAATAAATGTCTTATCAATAGGTTGATTATACATCGAATGTGAATAGCTTTTAAAATTAGACAATTTGCTACTAGCCGTATAAGTAAAGAGAATTATAAACAAAATAGAAATTATATTACTAACAACGTTTTTCTGATTCGTCTTCATACATTAAAAATTAAATTTTGATAGTTCTTTTTTTATTTCGTTCTCTATGCATTTTAACATAGGCCTTTCCTCTGGATGTGGAGAGATACATTGCTTGATTAAATCACTAAGAATGTTACTATCACAAACTTCTTCAATTATATTCAAAAGGTCGTCCTTGTGATCGTTAAAGAAATGTATTGGTGCAATGCCAGTAATGCTATGTAAAAGCAAAACCCCAACTGAAAATATATCCTGTTCACGCGATGGCTTTAACATATACTGTTGCTCTGGAGATATATAGCCCAATGTTCCTAAAGTAAACGGAGGATCTGGCTCATTGTATTGAAGGGAATAAGACAACTCAAAATCCAGGATACACAGCTCATCATCCGGCAATACAATGAAATTTGCGAGGGTAATGTCTCTATGTACATAATCATTCTCATGAATAATACGAATTATGCTAATAATTTTCAAGTAATATTTTAATATAGCACTCCGGTCTTCTGATTTTAACAACCTCCATGGAAGGTTTTTCTTAATATAAAACATTTTGTGCTCCAGTATAACCCCTTCAACGTGTTCCAGAACGAGACAGATATCTTCAGATTCTTTAAAGATACTGATCACTTTTGCAGTTCTAAGTTTGTCTTGCAACTTGCAAATAACCCTGTGTTGCCAAATCAGCCGATCCCTAATATCTCTATCGAAATGGTCATCATTATGATGTGCCTTGCCACGCTTTATAATACAAAGCTCAAATCTAAGTTTCTTAAATTTAATGGCCTTATATATACTGCATTTAGCATCATCACGAATCGTTTCGATGAGTATATAATTTCTTCCTATAATTTTCTTAAATGGATTCGGCGCTATTAGGTCATCCCTTTTCAATCTGATCGGTAATGCAGAAGGCTTAGGTTTTTTAAAGCTGAATTCAAACCCAGAACCATTTAATTTAGTTATTTTGCTGTGAGCCACATAAAGAATACTTCCAATCTTTAGGGCTCCCTCAATCTGAGGGCCACTGTATTGATTTGTCAATACCTGTAGCTTCGGGATAAGATACGCACATTCATCATCCGATCTTGTAAAGATTGTGAACGCCTTTGCAGACTCACCCAGGCTAACAAAGTTTGAATTTAACTGATAATGTAAGACTTGATTTTTTATTATCCTGAATGGAACTTCTCGTTCACTTAATAAATCCAAAATATCCTCCAATACCTTCGGTGTTTGACTTGTACGCATTGCCAACATAAGTATCCACTTATTATCAAAGGATAAAGTTCCACATATTAGCCAGTATTCATCCTCAAGGTACTTGATTTCAAATTTATCCAGTATAGGACTATACTCATAGAAGTGAGCAACCTTCTCCCTTGTATCAATTTTAAACGTTTCCGGGTACATCTTCTTCAGGTTTATAGTCTAATAATATCAACGAAAAAGCAGCCAGAATTATCATTGGCACAACCTGGTATCTCAAAACAACAGGTGTGGAGAAAACACTAAAGCAGAAATTGACAATAAGAAATATTGCTGAAAGAATAATCGCCCTCCTTAAAAATGAAGCCATATAACTAAACCATCGATTGGCGAGCATCAGTACGAATGTAAAGATGTATATCAGGTTCAACGAGAAAAAAAATGATGGGTATGTTGCAAACAACCTACCCTGAAGTGTTTTGGAAACGGATCTAATTTCAAGAGTGTTATACTGAAACCAATATTGAGCCAATGGCCATACTTTATCCTGCTCAAGATTATAGGTGCTAAATTTTTCCAAATAAGGCGTAAAATAATTCCCGATATTGGGTAATATATAGTATTTAATGAATGGTATTGGGTACTTTTCGATTAAGTATGCTCCATATACCTTATAAATCGGGGATACCATACCCCAATCATGAAACTGGCCAATCGCGCCTTCGGACTTATAATGTGAAAAAAGATACTTTTTTAGAGGTGCATTTTGAGTCTTAATAAAAAAGGTCCCCTCAATAGTCGATACGTCTCTTTGTTGGGGTGGGATAGTAGTAAAATATTCTTTTACCATATTGTCTAAAGAAACTGTAGCTGGAGGCAACTTGCTCTTCGGAACATTTATGTGATCATACATATATAATGCGTTATTAGCTATTTGCCATCCGCCAAATACGGAGAATTCAGCTGTGCCTGTTATTTTCTTGGTTTCATTTTTAGTATATACAACAAAAGGAATCATCAATGCTATAGGAGATAAACTGCCAGTCAATTTCGCCCATACCTTTTGTTCTGAAAGTAGAAATGACATTGCATTAATAATGGGATAATAAACAGCAGTATACCTTATCGTAAATAATATTCCGATCAAAATGGCGGAAATGATGCAATCTCTAGGGTGAGGATTCCTAAGCATTCTAAAAATTTTCGTCATCCAAACAATACTAAGTGCACAAAATATAGCATCGCTTAGTACGCAATTTGCTAGGTAAAGAAATAGAGGGTTAAAAAAGAGAAAGATGAACAGTATTCTAATTGCATTCTTCCTTAAGCTGAATAGAAACAGTATATTGAAAAAGAAATACAATATACTTAATTCTATAAGGAAATACTGAATAAATACCAGAAAAGTGTCTAATGGGGTGATCGCATGTATAAGTAATAAGAATTTTGAATAACCTACTGGCCATAAATTTACATTCATGTTGAACAGATTCGTTGCAATATAACAATATGAATCAGAGATAAAATCTGGAAAAGGATACAGCATTTTAAAAATAACGAACTGTACGATTGTTCCTGCAATCGCGATAGCCAAATAACGTCTATTGATCTTGGTATTAAATACAAACTTCCAGAAAGGTAATGCCGCTATCTTCTTCTCTTTGTGTGCCCCAGAGCCGCTGTCAAATCCAGCTGCTAAGAAAGAAAACAGTTTCATATGGACAGCCTCATTTTTCTTTGAATAAATAAATACGCCAACGTCGCCACAGCAAATCCAAGAATAAAAGGAAATGCCAGCAACTCTAAAACTGTCTGCAGCAGCCATAGCGCCAAACATCCGACAAGGAAGAAAAGCCCGCTAATCACAATAGCAGCATAAGTCAACACACTACCGGAGGATATGATAATTCTATGTCTCATGCAGAAATTTTTTAAAAAACAAACCTGGAGGGCGCCTTGCCAGGAACCTTATTCAACTGACAACACGCCGCTGCCAGGTATTTATATGGGATTGCTAATAGTCGTGGAGCCTTAATCCTATACACAAAGTTTGTCCGCTAACAATATGCAAATTATACCCACCCCATCGCCTTTTCAAGTCACACTATCGCCTTTTCAAGGAAAGATGTCGCCTTTTTCGGCACGGGTATTTCCATTCATTGGGTTCATACCATTGATGGCATCATGCCCAACAACCATAATAGATTCATTAAATAGAAACCCATCTTGCAATAGCCTGAGCCGATAATCCTGCGGACTAACCCCATTTTGTTTCCTGAACTGGCGTCCAAATTGAGTTACAGATTTATATCCATTCTTGAACGCAATGGCCTTGATTGGCTTACTGTAATCCAATAATTCCTCGAGCGCATGCTCGATTCGAACCTTATTTTGATAGGCATGAATACTTAGACCGGTTAAGTGCTGAAAAACCTTTTGCAGCAGCTTGACGTTTATATTGATGTCAACCGAAAGCCATTCTGGGGGTATCTTATCCCGATAGTGTTGGTCTATATAAGCGATGGCTTTATATCCACGTTGCAGATCGAACGTAGTAAATGTCCCGTTAATAGGCATAATAGGAAAGGCTTTAACAAATAATAGGATTCCATTTGCCACTAAAAGCCTTCTCCAAAATACGGTTACCAAGGGCGGATCGAAAATGGATCGGGATTTAAATTAGTTTTTTTAAACTATCTAAGACGGAGAATTAATTATCCAAATGGCATATTCTTGAGTAGAATATATGGTTATTTGTAGCAGGCCGCAAGATTGCCGCGGACAACATGGCTGTGCTTTCCCAAAACCACTATATTTGCCTTTCCAAAAACCGCAAGATCATGAAAGCTTGGAAAGACTACCAGGAAAAAAATAAAGAACGTTTCCTCAACGAATTGCTGGACCTTCTCCGCATACCTTCTATCAGCGCCCGCAGCGAGCATAAGGCCGACATGACTAAATGCGCCGAAGCCGTAAAACAGTCCCTTCTCCAGGCAGGCGCCGACAAGGCGACGATCTATCCCACCGAAGGTCATCCCGTCGTCTATGCGGAAAAGATCATCGACCCTTCCAAGCCCACTGTCCTTGTTTATGGTCATTATGACGTGCAACCGGCAGACCCTCTGGAACTCTGGCACAGCGGCCCCTTCGACCCCATCATTAAGGATGGGAAGATCTTTGCCCGCGGCTCAGCCGACGACAAAGGGCAGTTCTATATGCATGTCAAGGCGCTGGAGACCATGGTCAATACAGGCACCATGCTGACCAATGTCAAATTCATCATCGAAGGAGAAGAAGAGGTAGGTAGCCCCAATCTGGCAAAATTTGTCACTACGCATAAGGATCTCCTGAAGGCCGATGTCATCCTCATCAGCGATACGGCGATGATCAGTCTGGAACACCCGTCCATCGACGTGGGCGTGCGGGGGCTGTCCTATATTCAGGTAGAAGTCACCGGCCCGAACAGGGACCTGCACAGCGGGGTATATGGCGGCGCCGTTGCCAATCCAATCACTATCCTGGCCAAAATGATCGCTTCCTGTCACGACGAGAATAACCATATCACTATCCCCGGCTTTTACGATGATGTAGTTGAAGCCACGACAGCAGAGAGAAAGCTAATGGCGGCAGCGCCTTTTGATGAAAAGGAATACAAGGCCGACCTGGGTATAAAGGAACTATGGGGTGAGAAAGGCTATACCACCAACGAACGTACAGGCATCCGGCCAACGTTGGAACTCAATGGTATCTGGGGCGGCTATACGGGAGAGGGTTCCAAAACCGTACTTCCTTCCAGGGCTACGGCTAAAATTTCTGCAAGGCTGGTACCCAATCAGCCCTCTGCCAAGATCACCGAAAAGCTATTGAAATATTTCCAGGATATAGCTCCGGCCGGGGTCACCGTCAAAGCAGAAGAGCATCATGGAGGCGAGCCCTATATGACACCCATCGACAGCAAAGCCTATCAATCCGCCGCCAAAGCTATCAAGGCTACTTTTGGGAAGGACCCAGTCCCGGTGCGAGGCGGAGGTAGCATTCCGATCTGCAGTCTTTTCGAGAAGGAGCTGGGTATAAAGATCGTCTTTATGGGATTTGGGTTGGATAGCGACAATCTCCATTCCCCCAATGAAAAATATGATATAGCGAACTTTTATAAGGGCATCGAGACCATACCGTATTTTCATCAGTATTTTGCGGAGTAACTTAATTTGGCGCCGATGGCAGCCAGAAGTTCCCGGTAAGACTCCGAGGCAGATAATGCTCTTGAGTTACCAATAATGATCAGCTGCTCCACCGCCCTGGAAACACACACGAGCAGCTTCCTGTCCACCAGCGACACCTCATCCTCCGCTACGCTTTGTATGGTTCGGATCTGGCGGGCATCCTGGATAGTGGTGGAGAAGATAATGACCTTGCGCTCGTCACCCTGGTAGCGCTCTACGGTGTCGATGATGAGCTCCTCACCACGTAACAGCTCGGGCCGGAGATGTTCCTTGATAGCTGCTATTTGTGCCCTAAAAGGTGTAATAATGCCGATGTCGGCAGGCCGCACAGCGCCGGTGGCCACCAATTCATGAACAATAGTAGCCGCCATCAAGGCCTCCTTATCGTTCCTCTTTGGTCCTCCTTCGGCAGGCGTCTCCACAAATGCTACCCGCTGATCAGCCAAGGAACGCAGGAAATGCCCTTCCGGCAGGGAATACACCGGCGCCCGGCTCGACTGGCTGGAAAGACCAGCTTTCAGCTCCACCCGGTAGTGCTTCGTGATCAGGGCCGCAATATCCTCATGCATCCGGTAATGGTCACGAAGCTGGCCATAAGCCTCGGTCCATCCCTTGCGACGGGCATTATCCATCAATCTTTCAAAAAGGGATACCCGAAGATCATATATACCCAGTTGGTTCAGGTACGTGCTATTGATGCGACACAGATGGTCGTCCTGGGTAATGACGGCAGGCAGCTGCTTATGGTCCCCGATCAACACAAACTTGTCAAATAGGGTCAGCACACTGCTAAGGACAGCCTCCGTCAGCTGGGACGCTTCATCCACCACCACCTCGTTAAAGGGAATAAATTGCCGCAGCAATTGCCAGTTGTTATGAAAGGTGGTCACGGTACTGACAAAGACCTTATGCCCATCGATGATCTTCCGCCAACTGTCCGGGTTATCGTCGTCCTTTATCTGCTCGGTAAAAAGATTATTATCTTGTACATGCCGGCTACCCAGGCGGAGATAAGGTATCGAAGCTCCCTCTCTGGGTTTCCGAAAGGCTTCGCATATCTTGTCCACTGCCTTGTTGGTAAAAGCCAGCACCACTATGGGTTTACCCGCCCTACGAAGGCCCTCCCTTACATAGTTCACCAAAAAGGTGCTGGTCTTACCCGTGCCGGGGGGGCCTTGCAATAAGTAATAATCCCGTGCATCCAGGGCCTGCTGAAGGACATCCCGTTGTGTCTCCGTCAACCCTACACTCGTATACAGCTGTTCCCGTAAAAATACAGGTTGCTCATGCCCAAACAATATCTTCTTCTTCCGCGCACTAGCTGTCAACACATTAAAAAGACAGGAAATGCCACTCCAATAGTTCTTCTCGAAAATATCAGGCTCTACCGCCCAAGTCTTATGATCCCGGATGAATTTATAGTCGGTCTGTTTGTTATTGAGACAGACAACGAGCCTGTCCGGGTGTACCTCATCCAGGCTGCCTTTTAAAATATGATGATGAAGGACGTGGTAGCCGTCATCCGATTTAGGATAAAGGATCACCAGATCGCCCTTTCGAAATGCGTGATCTATCTTCCGGGTGAAATTCAAATGAACATAACCCTGCCCTTCCCGGATCTCCACGGTCTCCAGGTCATAAATGATGCGAAAATCATCCAGCTTGACTTCGAGATTATCCAGCCATAAGCCCGCAAATCCGTTAGGCTGATCTTCCTCATCCTCCTTCAATAGGTTCCCCACCTTGGTATTGATATTCTCCCGGATGAGAAAAGACACCATCTCCTGGTAGTATTCCGTGGCGATCCTCCCCGGCTCATACGCCTTTTGAAAAAGGGTCAGCACCTGGTCCTTGAACACAGGCAGCCCTTGTATCCCCTGGACCTTGATCCTCTCCAACACAGAAAAATCTTTGGTGGCCAATCTATATATCTGCGCTACGATCTCATTACGCTGCTCCAGGATCTGCATTTTCTCCCTGTGCTCGCTTACCAGATGGCGATAAGGAGAGATCTGACATTTTGAATAAAATACGGCGTTGAATCCTTTCCTGTCTTTTCCATAAGTGCTTTCCAACATCATATCATAGCACACCACCTGCATTTTGTGGTTGGGGAATGCCATCCTGCCTGCATTGGGATTGGGGGAGCTGCCACTCTTTAGTTCGATGATATCCTGAACCCCATCCTTCTTGCAAAGAAGGTCCAACCTTCCCTGCAGACCGTACTCAGTGGAGAAATAGGTAGGTTCGATCCAGAGCTCCTTGGTCGCCTCGCGCCCCACCAGTTTCATGATATTGGGTAAATGTTCGGTATAAATAGACTTCCGGACTTCCTGCATTTCTCTTTTCCCTAACTGCGCCGCCTTCATGGCATAAAGCCGCTGAGCGTTGAGGTAAATTTCCTCTTTATCCCGCTGAGGGTCCCGAACCAATTCGTCCAGATAATAGCCGACAATGCTACCCTTTAAAGCTGCAGCCCCTGGCAGGTCGCTTACCAGGCGATTGAGAAAGAACAGGTCGCTATAAGCGCCATAATTGGTATAGCATTCCCCTACTTCCGTTGCATCCACCAGGTAGTCAGGCTCCAGCGTGATCAGCGTGTCGAACGTGGTTTCGTATTCATTCCCTTCTTCGCCAATGGGCCGGATATTTTGGACATATAGAATAGCATTTTCTTTTAGCCATGCCCGTATCTGTGTGTAGTTGTAATATTCATCTCTGCGGACAACGATCTTTACCAGCTCACCCAGATCTTCGAGGTCATAGGCTGACAAAATAAAATATATTTTCCCATTGTCATTTTGCAGTTCCGTCCAGGATGAACAGAGGAGTTTAAGATCGGTGAGTTTAGTATAGTTTCTTTTGGGATACAGGCGGGTGAAATACCCTTCCTGGTATCCGGCTTCCTTCTCCGGCTGCTCCCCCGATGAAAGGACCAGCAGCTGCTTCATCAGCATACCGCCCTGCTCGAAGGCTTTTTCATTTGTCTTCTCCCTGTCCTTCAGCAGTCTCCGGAAATTCTCCAGGTTGCGTCGCTCCACATCCCGCAACGGCAGCGTAGCCAGCAGATAGCGAAATCGCGCATAAAAGTTGCGGAATGCCACCATCTCATCGGTCGTGATAGCTTTTACCACGCGGTCGAACAGTTTGCCCAGAGCCATTATCCGGGGGGGAAGTGCGATACGAGAGCCCCGGATCAGCTCCAGTTCGGAAAGATATTGTTCGGCTTTGACAGGGTTCAGCATGATGGTAGGCCCGATTGGGACCTGCAAAATTAACTAAAAAATCCCGCTCACGGGAGGCGTTCATTCACCCGCGCCAACGCAGGCAAATTGCTTGCAGGACGATCCAAATAAAAATAGGTGGTGGCGGCATAGTCATCACTCCGGTAAAAGTTCAGCCAGTCACCATGCACAGCCTTGGCAAGGGCTCCTTCCTGCCCTGGCTCGAACAAACCTCGAAAGCCGCCAGGGCCAGCCAGGGATATAGGTTTCAATGGAACGCCTCTGGTCTGCATGGCAATCACCGAGTCCGCAAAATACCCGCCTATCTGCTGTATGCCGACCCTGCAATCTTTGTCGAAATAGATGGCATCCGGCATATGCCACCGGTAAAACGCATACTGGTTCTTCGGGCTATCCGCCAGCAGGCATCCCTGGTATTGATGTGCAAACCTTCCTTCCCCCCAGCCGGTACCGATATAGTCCTCGGCGCCGGTGCCGTTGATTGTTGGATACCTGGTATCCCCGTCCAGCCAGGCTTTTACCTCTCCCTCGCCCCACCAGGTGCTCCCATACACAGGATTGACATTTACTCCCACGCTTACTCCAAGCAGCCGGCCTCTGCCAACAACTGTTGGCAACAGCACAGCGTCCTGCCCTACGGGCGCATTTCGGGTCCGGCTCCAGCAGGCATGAAAATAGAGATCTCCAGATCCCAGGTTTGGCAAAGTGATATAATCGATGTCGAAGAAAAACAGCTCCAGGTCCTGGCTGCTTTCATTGGTTAACACAACCCTGGCGGCTGTGCGGAATGGCATAGGAATGATGCAGTTGAAACTCCTGCCTTCCGGATTGCTGAACAGCGCGGATTGAAAAGCCACGGGTTGCAATGCCGCGGCAAAGAAATCCCCGAACGGAACATCTACGGCCGGCTTGACGGCCCCATCCCAGTACATTTGCAGCCGCAGCGCTCGCAACATCTTAGGACTTCTGTCAGATATGGTACACCACATTCGCTGTAGCCTTCCGGCCCCGTGTATATCTAAAAGCGTTTTACGCTCTCCGGCCTTTAGGGACTCGAATGCATGTCCTTTAGCAGTTGCATTGCGCTTACCACCCTGCCCCTTTGCGCCATTCAGGTTCTCAAAACTACTGACACGGGAGTGAGCGCCTGGCGGCGCCTGATAAAGTTCCTGAGCGGCCAAATTGGAGCCTGCCAGGAGTAGCGCAATAGTAAATATCTTCATGCAAATAAAGATATGCTATTCTGAGCGCAAGCTCTCTACGGGATTGGTCAGCGCCGCCCGCACGGCATGGAATGCCACGGTGGCCAATGCAATGACCAGCGCGATCAACCCCGCCCCCGCCAGCATCCACCACTCGATACTCACCCGGTAGGCAAAATCCTCCAGCCATTTGTGCATCACCATCCCGGCCAGGGGAGAAGCTATCAGCAACGCAAGACCTACGAGAATGATGAAATTGCGGGACAACAGCCGCACGATGTTGGCAGGGCTTGCCCCCAATACTTTACGAATGCCTATTTCCTTCACCCGCTGACGGGTGAACAAGGCGATCAGCCCAAAGAGACCCATGGTGGCTATAAAGATGGTCAGCAGGGCCACATAGTTGGTGGCCTTCAGGATACCTTCCAGCAGCGCATATTGATGATCCACCCGGTCGCTCATATATTCTAATTGCAAATTGCGTCTGGCTGGTATCTCTTTGAACGCTGCTTCCAGTTGCTGTTGCACACGCTTTTCACCTCCGGGGGTGGTGCGAACGCTGAGATAGGTAAAGCCCATCTGCGTATGACCCGCATAGTGATGCATCAATGGTTCCACATCCCGGGTCAGCTCCTGGTAATGAAAATCTTCCATCACCCCTACCACTTTATACAAGGTAGGATCGCCTCCCCCGGCCCGCAGCTGACGACCCACGGCCTTGTCAAGGGTCCAGCCCAACAGCCCTACGGCCTTGCGGTTGATGATGATATCACGCATATACAGGCTGTCGGTGGCGGTGGTGCCATTTATAAAATTGCGGCCCCTCAGGATAGGTATGTCGTACGTCGACAGCAATCCGGCATCGGTATACGCATGTCTGAAAGATAGCTGTTTACCCGTGATAGGGTCTGCATACTGATTGTAGTTGTCGTCATAGCCGGTGGGGATGACTTCGCTGGTGGAAATACTCTGTACGGCGGGATTGCTGTGCAGCTGGTTCAGCAATGCATCAAACCGGGCCGCCGCTGCCTTATCATCCTTGTAAGACAGCTTTAAATTACCTACCAGCACATCGTCCTTCTGAAAACCCAGCGCTGCCCCCTTCATATGCTGTATCTGGCTGTGCAGGATGATCGTGATGCCGATAAAGGTGATGGCCAGTACAAACTGCAGCGTGATAAAGATATTTCTTGTATAGGGTTTGTCGCTGCGTCCCGCTCCCGTCAATCGGCCCTTTATGACATCGACGGCTTTGAGCTTGCCCAGATGCCAGGCGGGATAACTGCCTGCGATGACGACAATGATCAATCCTGCCAGGACAAAGAGCAACGCTACTGGATAGTCCCGTCGCATATGCAAAGTGATGCTGCCAAATCTTTCCTTAAGGATGTCGTTCATAAAGGGCATCAGCACGCTGCTAAAGAGCAGGAAGGCCAACGCAAGGCTGGCGCCGACAAGGATGGCATTCTCTATACAGAATTGGATAACGATGTGCCGCTTGCCTCCCCCCATCATTTTTTTTACCGCCACCTCCCTGTATCTGCTAAATAATGTAGCTGCATTCAGGTTGATAAGATTTGCAATGATGATGAGCAATATAAAAAAGATGGTCCCTATCTCTCCCTTGATCATCACCTGTACGATATTGCCCGACTCCTCCTGTACGAATCTGGTATACGGCACCAGTCTCGGTCTGACCTTTTTTATCTCCGGGTGAAAATGGGTCAGGGCTATCTGTCGCAGCTGGGCATTCAGCTTTGCCGTGTCGGCCCCCGGCCTCAGTATGAAGTAATTTTCCGCAAAAGTATTATACCAATCAGCGCCGGATAAAAATCCGGGCTGGTCCTTCAACAGTTCTGTGGAGAGAAGCACCTCTGCCCGGAGGGTTGTATTGGAAGGGATGGTTTGCAACACCCCCGTTACTTTCAACGGAACGCTGTCATCCATGGTCAGGGTCTTACCCAGTGGGTCGGTCCTGCCAAAAAGCCGCTCAGCCATTTCATGGCTGAGGACTACGCTGTATTTATCCCGTAATGCTGTGGTTGGATCGCCGTACTCCAGCGGGAACGAAAAGACATGAAAAAAGCCCGTGTCGACAAACCGGGTCTGGTCCTGGAATTCCTTATCCCCCACCTTTAACCAGGGCCAGCTCCAACTCTGTACATGCGTGCCGGCTTCCATATCCGGACAGGTCTTCAACACTTCGTACAGGAAAGGATACGGTGTTTGTCTGTAATCATTGCCATCCGCATTGCCTTTCACGTAATACATGCGATCCTTATGCTGGAACTGGCCGTTTGTCGTCAGGTATTGGTACAGCATGACGGTCAGCACCATGATGGCTGACAGCCCCAGTGCCAAACCGACGAGGTTGATAAGGGAAAAGCTCCTGTGGCGGAACAGATTTCGTATACCCGTGCGTAAATAGATCTTAAACATGGCAGTAGATTTTGGGGATAGACCAAAATGCTGCCACAGGCATGCCAATTTTGTAGAATTCTGTAAATCAGTATAGTACACCATTTCTTCCAATAGTAACTGTCCGCTTTTGGAAAAAAAGTGTTCGTCCGGGGTCAGAGTTCCATCAGCGAAGCAATAGGGAAATTTTCTTCATAAATTTGTCCCCCGGGTAATTTAACGCCCGTCCTGACGCATGCCCGAAAAAGAAAAACTTCGCCTGGATAAATATCTCTGGTCCATCCGCCTGTTCAAGACCCGCAGTGAGGCCACAGAAGCTTGTGGAAAAGGTAAGGTCAAATACAACGGCGATGCCGCCAAAGCTTCCAAGACCGTTAGTGTGGGAGATGAATACGAAGTAAAAACAGAGAATAAACGCTGGCGTATCAAGGTCGCAGAGCTGCTGGATCACCGCGTGCAATATGCCCTGGCCATCAATTACTATATAGATATCACGCCGGCGGAAGAGATCGAACGTCTGCAATTCCAGGCCGCCTCCTTTAGCACCGGCAAACGGCAAAGCAAGATCGGACGCCCTACCAAGAAGCAGCGGAGGGAACTGGATGATTTTTTGGAGGAAGGTTAGAACTACTTGTTTCGATGAAGTCCGGTCATCTGTACAGAGATCTTGATATCCGGTGAGTATTCTAAAATGACGATCCTGCGAATAATACTCCTTAAACCCATGAATAGATGGTCCCATTCCTGTTCGGTACTCAGGCAGGAGAGATCCATTTCTACTTTGGCAGAATACAGCTCGCTGTCGCTGTAATCTATTTCGGTGCGAAGACATTCGCTACCAATAGGGTCAGAAATCTCAAGAAAATAATCTTCAATGAGTTCCTTCCGCATTTCCTTTTCGGGGTCGCTCTTTTCGGGGTCGCTGCTCATAATAGGTTGGTTTTAAATATGGTACCTATGCAAACAGCCTTGTATCCGAAAAGTAGGGTTCCAATCGGGAGTTTTTTAAAAAAATCAGGGACATACCTACCTATATTGGCCAGGTCTAGTCAATAACAATAAAATAATTGGAAATAGCAGGACACAGCGCTGTGGACACTAAATGGTTCTGATAGCAGTTCTGACGAAAATGCGCAACGCGCCTTAAAAAATAACTTGTAGCAAAGGACATGACGAATGTACAAAATATTCCCGATGTTAAAATTTTCCGAGTTAAACTTTTTTAATTTCGCCGAATGAAGATCGACATTCTCACCGTGCTGCCTGAACTTCTGGAAAGTCCCTTTCAACACTCTATTCTTAAGAGAGCAAAGGATAAAGGTTTGCTGGAAGTACGGGTACATCATCTCCGGCAGTGGGCGGTAAATGAATATGGGCAAGTGGATGATTATCAATATGGTGGAGGGGCTGGCATGGTCATGATGCCCGAGCCGCTGGCCAATGCCATCGAGGCGCTGTCCAAGGAGGCTCCTTATGACGAGGTCATCTATATGACCCCTGACGGGGCACGGCTCAACCAGCGTATATCCAATCAGCTGTCCTTAAAAGAGAATCTGTTGATCATCTGCGGGCATTACAAAGGCATCGACCAGCGCATCCGGGATCAGTACGTCACAAAAGAGATCTCCATCGGAGATTATGTCCTCAGCGGTGGGGAACTGGCAGCCGCCGTGCTGGTGGACAGTATTGGGCGGTTGATACCCGGCGTGCTCAATGATGAAACCTCCGCCCTTTTCGACTCGTTCCAGGACGATCTCCTTGCTCCCCCAGTATATACCCGTCCGGCGGACTTCAGAGGCGCTAAAGTGCCTGAGATCCTTCTCAGCGGCGATCCTAAAAAGATCGATGACTGGCGTCACGAGCAGTCCGTGCAGCGAACACAGGAGAGAAGGCCGGATCTCCTCCAACCATAAAATTTTGTCATGCTCAAGGTCAGCGCTCTATATATCTATCCCATTAAATCATTAGGCGGCATTCCGTTGAGGACAGCCACGCTAACAGACAGGGGATTTGCCTATGATCGCTGCTGGATGCTGGTTGACAGGGACAATAACTTTCTCACCGCAAGGGAATTCCCCCAAATGGCATTGATCAGGACCGAACTATCAAAGGATGGCCTCTTTGTCCGCCATATATTTAACGACTCCGGTACCTACCATGTGCCTTCTCTACCTGTGGGTGACCGTTGTACCGTTAAAGTATGGGAAGATGTCTGTGAGGCCCAATACGTCCATGAAGAGGCGGATATATGGTTTTCCCATGCGTTGGGGATTTCCTGCCGGCTGGTTTATATGCCGGAAAGTACACAGCGGAAGGTCGACCCCGACTATGCTCATCGTGACGAGATCACCAGCTTTTCCGATGGCTTCCCCTTGTTATTGATCGGGCAAGCGTCCCTGGATGATCTCAACAGCCGAATGTCCATGCCCATGCCAATGGAACGTTTTCGGCCCAATATCGTATTTACGGGCGGCGCCCCTTACCAGGAAGATGAAATGAAGGCATTCAGGATCGCGGACACCACCTTTTATGGAGTAAAGCTCTGCGCCAGATGTGTCATGACTACCGTCGACACATCCACGGGGGAGAAGGGCAAAGAGCCCCTACGAACGCTTAGCCAATACAGACTGAAGGATAAGAAGGTCTTATTTGGCCAAAACCTGCTTTTCGACAGTACATCCAATACATGCACCATCTCCATAGGAGATGCGATCACCCTCTTATAAAAGCAGCCACCAGCAATTGCAAAAACAGGTAATACGCCAGGATAAGCAGTAAGTTGTAGATAATGGTCTTCTTCATAGCTACGGATTTAAACAAGGACCCTTTACAATTACTAAAATAATACCAAAGCTGCCTTATTCACATAGGAATTCTACCCATTCACCCATGAAAAAATCTCAGTAATATCAGCAAGCTGTCTTTTACGATGCGTTTACCGGTAACTTTTAACAATTCGCCTGCTTTAATCCTGTATTAATACCCTAATAACAACCTGTGCATAACATTTGTACGTACAGCCGGAGATACATCGATTGTATCACATAAACTCCTGGCTATGACTATCAGCGGTTTCACCATGGTGCGTAACGGCGCTAAATACTATTACCCCATCAAACAGGCTATATCCTCCATTCTTCCCATTGTAGATGAATTTGTAGTGGCGTTGGGCGCCGGTGATCCTGACGACCGAACCCTCGAAGAGATAGAGAGCATCGGTTCCGACAAGATACGTATCATTCACACCGTATGGGATCTGGAAAAATATCCCCGTGGTATGGAGCATGCTCACCAGACGGATATTGCCAAGGCGGCCTGTAAAGGGGACTGGCTCTTTTATGTGCAGAGCGATGAGGTGGTACATGAGGGCGACCTCCCCGGGATCCGCCAGCGCTGTGAAGAACTCCTGCATGACAAATCCATTGAAGGGCTATTATTTAAATACAGGCATTTCTGGGGGGACTATGACCATTATATAACTTCCCATGCCTGGTATGCCAACGAGATACGCATCATCCGTAATCACCCGGATATTCATTCGTGGGAGTCGGCCCAGTCTTTCCGGCGAATACCCGATTTTGATGGCATCCAATACCGGAAAAAGGAAGGGACCTATAAGTTGAAGGTAGCACGAGTAGATGCCTATATCTATCACTACGGATGGGTGAGACCGCCCCATTATATGCAGAACAAGCGAAAGGCTATGGAAGTCATTCACCAGGGGCAGCAGCAGGCGGATGCCAGGTTCAGCCTGGAGAAACCAAAGTTCGACTATGGGGATCTAAGCCTTTTGACGGTATTTAAAGACACCCACCCGGCCGTCATGTGGGAACGTATGCGTCTCTTCAATTGGGCAGATCAACTGAACTATGGTCGCAAACTGGCCAACCGGCCCAAACATGAAAGAATGAAATATCGCATCCTCACCTTTATAGAGCAGCATTTACTGGGTGGGAGGCAGATCTTTAGTTTTAGGAACTATCGGTTGAAATAAAAAGGTGCGGAGTGAACCGCACCTTTTTAAAATTAGCTTTTGGGCTTCTCGAAGATCACAGGATCGATGTCCTTGTTCACCTCAATCTTTTTGTTGGTGATGTTCAAAGTTATTTGAGGCAGTACTATCTGTTGGGAATAAGGCATTACCAATCCTACATCCGTCTTTTTATAGTCACTGAATATTGCCGTGGTTTCTATATCTTGACCATTTATACTGATCCTGTTCACAGCTTTGTCAATGAAGTAGGTCTTATTGTTGATATAATAAACGATCTCAACACCATCTTTGGTAGTGAGCTTTACTTTATAGTCGGCGCTATCTTTACCCTCGAATGTTACCTTAAAACCTTTGGATGTATAATCCATCAGGGGGCCGCCCAGGTTTAGATTTAGCTGTGAGCTCTTTAATTGATCGCCAGGAATATCCGTCGCCGCCGTTTGACCCATCAAAGGGTTAATGCCCCAACCACCCTTGTCCGTGACACATTGGATGATCTTAGAACCGTTGAAGTCGAGCTCGTTCCTATAACCCTTGCCATTGAGGATATAAGTAATAGAAGGGGCTTCGTTCCCCATAAGGTCTACCGTGCTTTCCACATATACGCTCCTGACCGCGTTGATCACAGTCTTTCCTCCCAGTGCGTCGAGGTGCTTATTAACGATATCATCTACCGATTGAGCCTTTACAGTCGCTACGCCAAGGGCTGCCGATAGGAACAGAGCCCCTTTAATCAGTGTTTTCATTTAGTGCTTTTTTAAAAAATATATTTAATACCAGACAAACATATATATAATTTCTTGCTATAGCATTACCTTTCGTAAAATTCCCCATTTATTGGGCTGCTGGCCTTGGTGGCAGTGGTGTGTTAAAAAAAGTCCTTTTTCGCATATACAAGACAGAAAGAAGGCGTTATTTTAGCAAAATATTCCCGATTGGATAGTATAAAGTTACACTCGAAATAGGCAAGATTGTAAATCCTATACGATATTTGTTTAAGACAAAAACAATTTTTCGGATCTCGAATTAAACCTTATTCTTATGCAGAAAGAGATCTTTCAACGGTTGAGTCATATAGATAGACTCATCCGAATCAAAGGGACGGGTACGCCGTCGGAGCTCGCCGACAAGATCGGCATTTCCGAGAGAAGTACATATGAATATATTCGGCTCATGAAGGATTTTGGGGCCCCTGTCCTCTACTCCCGACAACGAAAGAGTTATTACTACAAACAAGAAGGTAGATTTCTAATCAGCTTTTTATCGGACTGACATGGAAGGCTTGGCATGTCCGGCTAAAATTATTGTATAACACACCCTTATCCTAAGGCTAATGGTCTTCTCATTCAACCAACAGGAATACAGGTTATCCCGGGACATTCCCGCCGAGCTGACCCGGTACAAGATACCGGGCAGCGATGCATCTGCTATCGCTAACAACCACCTGAAATTGCTCGTCCAGGAACTTCCTGCCGACGCATCAAAAGTATTTTACTCTGTCAATCTCGTAGACAAAAAAGTCACCTTACGCACAAAGGATGACGCTCCCTTCTTCAGCGCCTATCTAGCCCTGCAGCATGACGGAAACCTTGAAGTAGCCGGACTGGGAAAAATGTTGATCAAAGAGGGGCAATTCAACCTCATCTATTCTCCCACTATCGACGTTGTCAGCCATCATGATGGAGTTCTTGAATACATTACCCTTGCTATAGAGTACGATAAGACCGTACTGGATGAATGGGCGCCCTACTTTCCTCAGCTGTCTTCGTTCCTGGAGAAGGTCGAGGCCGGCGAACCAGCCCTCCTGCTGCCCCGTAATGAATGGATCACAAAGGAGATCCAGGATATTGTATATAGGATAGTGCATATATCCCTGGAAGACGGCTCATCAAGAAAGTATTTTACCCTTCTGGTCAACACCCTCCTTTTCCATCTCTTGTACCAGGCAGTCCAGCAGCAGCCGGCCAGCAACTATACTCATTATGAAATGGACAGCATACAGGCTGCCAGAGACATGATCAGGAAGAACATACGCTACCATTTCGTTATCCGGGAAATAGCTCAAAAGGTGGGGATGAATGAGTTCAAGCTAAAGAACGGCTTCCGTGAGCTGTTCGGTAACGGTGTCTATGAATACCTTCGCAGCGAGCGTATGCAGGAGGCTCGCCAGCTGCTTGGCGAATCCGGCCGCAGCATAAAGGAAATAGCTTCCCTCACAGGCTATCGCAGTGTCAATAGCTTTATAAAGGCTTTTAAAAAAATGTATGGGGTAACACCTGGGGACTTTCGTAAAAGGGCTTGATCCATCAGAACAAAATGATCGTCATTTTAGGAATACAGTTACCTTTTTGCCATCTATCCGGAAATGTACCCAACCGGTGGCCTCTAAGATCTGCAAAAGCGTGGAGAGGTTGACTTGCCTTGGGACTGTCCCACTGAACTGTTGTTTTACTTCACCGGAATAGTCCACCTCTATATCATACCACCGGGCGGCTTGGCGCATGATGGATTGTATGGAGGCATTATGAAATTGAAACAGTCCATTCTTCCAGGCAACGATCTCATCGACGTCAGGATTCATGATAAGACTTAAAGAAGAAGTTTGTTTATTGAGAGCGACTTGCTGATTAGCGCTCGCTATCACTTTCTGACCACCGCTTATCATCGCCACATTACCACCGAGAAGAGTAGTAGTCTGGTGGTCTTCATCGGCATAGGCCATCAAGTCAAATTCAGTACCCAGTACTTCGACCTGCGTTGACCCGGCTGTTCCATCCAACGAACTAACTTTCACCCGGAAAGGTTTGGATTTGTCCTTTTCCACCTGGAAATAAGCCTGCCCGATGAGCTCTACCAGCCTTTCATTACCTGCAAATGCAATGGGGAATCTCAGGCTGCTGGCGGCATTGAGCCATACCTTACTGCCGTCCGGCAGGATCACCTGGTACTTGCCGCCCTTGGGAGTGGCGATGGTATTGTACTTGATCTCGCTAATAAGACCAAAGCCCTCACTGCGGGATTTACCGACCTTATACACCAGCTGCCCACTATCCGACTTGACAACACTGACGGCGCCCTGTTGAGCCAACTCCCCGTTGCGGACGTTATCCAAAATGATCTTTTTCCCATCCGCCAGTTCCAGCACCGCCTTGTCTCCGCCCGGATTGACGTCATTGTGATAACGCTCTTTCACAGGCAATGAAGCAATATTGGTTTTTCCTTTATTTAGTGTATAGAACACCGCTGTACCGATGACTGCCATTAAAACTGCAGCGGCTGTCCAATAAAACTTGTATTTATGTCTTCGCTGGGCTATCTCCACCACAGGAATGTCCGAACGAACTCCGAAATCAATTTTTTTTTGAAGGTCCGCCAGCGCTGCCTTTTCGTCAAAAGAATACATCACCTGGAGGGCAGACTGCAATTGATCCCAATCAGCACAATTTTCAAAAAACTGCCTGCTCATCGGATCCTGCTGACTGAGCCAACTATCCAAAGCAATCTGCCCATGAATATCCAGTTCATTCGTCAGGCGGCGGAAGAGCAATCCCCCAATGTCCTGCATAGTTTGTATTATCTGTTGATCGTTGTTAGACACTATAATGAAAACAAGCATGCGTGCAGGAAGTACTAGCTAAAAGCCTGAAATTTCTTATTTTGGGTGGGGTTCCCGGCTAAAATTCAACTTCTCTCCACCCTGAATAGCATAAGGTCGGGATCGCGCTGCATCCTGCCCATCTCCTTCTGCACGATCATCTTTATATCCGCCTTCACCTGCATATACACCTCCCGCAGTATTTTTGCATGGAATACCTTGAACTCCATTTCCTTGCCGGGATCATCGGCCACCACTCCCACTAATTCCCCGGAAGACAGGGTCGCCACCCCCGCAATATCTTCGGAAATCGTTCACTTACTCTCAACGCCGTCTCTCCTCCCACCTGGCCACAAAACACATTCCCCGCAATGGCCAGGATCATGTCGGCCTCCCCCTTCGAATACTGGGTCCGCAACTGGTTGATATCCTGCATAGACAGCACAGGAACGATATTATTACTCCTTGCCGTCGCCATCGTCGTCACCATGCTGAACGCACGCACGGTGGCAAATTCATCACAAACCAGTGCACAGGGATGTCTCCCTGCCCGGTTTACCAGCCTGTTAAGCTGATCGATATACAATGATAACACAGGCCCCAAAGCCTCCTGCCGCGACGGATCGCCCCCCAGACAAAGAATTTTAGGCGCAGCAGGATCATTGATCTCCAGCGTACAATCATTCCCCGTAAGGATATAATACAGATCGGGCGAAGACAATCTGGCCAACGGTATCTTCGCCGAAGACACCTGGCTGTCCAGCAGATCCATAATCCCATCCCGGTACGACATGATAAAGGGATTGATCAACGTCCTCACTTCGTAAGTAATTTTTACTTTAGCAGATCTTTTACGAAATCCGTATTCGCCTTCTCCTGCATTGCTACCAACACCTCGTCCATCCGCAACAGGAAAGCCATCCCCGCGTCATAAGTGATGCGTATATTCAATGCCGCTGCACGGATCTTTTCATATCGCTCATTGTCTTTCATCCTGACCACCCCATCCGATGCCAATAGATCCAGTTCCTCCAGCTCATATCGTAAGTCTTTCAATATTCCTATCATATAGGCGCTGAGCCATCGGATATTTTGCTCCGTAAATTCAGGGTCTTTACTATAGTTCTTCATCGTCCGTAACACCTGATTTATCAGGGCTTGTGCCAATGCATGACTGGACAAGAATTCCGGGCTGTTCTTTAATGCAGGTTTGACAAACGGCAGGCTCTTTAAAAACTGCGCATGCTGCGCCAGCTCTTCTTCTGCTATCGCGCCTACGGAATCCACACCTTCTTCCGCGCCTTCATAGCCCTTCTCAATGGTTTCCTTCAATATTCCGAGAATGGCCGCCTGCTGCCGTAGATATTTGATCCTTGTCTTTTTCTGTTGCCACCACTCCGAAAAAGTTTGCCCATAGGTGACAAATCCGGCGAAACACAAACCCACCGTGATAAGGGCAGTAAAAATGATTGTTTGCATAAGATTAAGTTTTAATGAATGTTATACAATGTTTGGATGAACCGTATGTCCTGCTGGTCCTTGCTCCGTTGCAGGCTGAGTAGGATATTTTCCTCGGTAAAGACAAGGAGGTCTCTCCTGTTTCGATCCATTTGCTCTTCTAACTGATCGATTGCTTCCAGTCTGCCGCCATCTTCCATCTGCGTGAGCCATGCCGTGTTCACGGTCGTCAACTGCCCTGTCTGTTGAATACTCCTGTCCAGGATCGTGCTATACACCGCTCCTATATGATCCAATTCTCCGGCGCTGAAATGCGGGTCCTGTCGGATAGCCGCCCACGCCTTTTTGTAGGCCACCGTCAATTGCACCTGTTGCTCCGTGATATCCCTTACCTTTTGATGTTGTACCCAGTCCGCGATGTCCGTCAGCCGCTGTAATCGCATGGCATTCTCCACGGCCTTCTGCGTATTTTGCACGGCGATGGTTGCTGTCCGAAGACGTTGGATGGCCAGGTCAGTGGCAACGATCACCTTTTTGATCCCCGCCTGGACAATGTCTGCAATGGGAAATTGCGCCTGCACACCTTGAGAAGGCATGAGAGCGGAAAGGAACAGCAATAATGCCACTGCCCACTTCACCGATCCATTGCAGTCCGTATTGTTGAGGATGGCCTGTTTTATGATGGGGCTCGAGATAATATCGTCTACCTCCTGCGTGACGACGATGGCTTCTCCATAGAATTTACGGACAGTCTTGAAAAGATACTTCAGGTATTCGCTCATACCCTGACGGGCAATGGCCTTCCAGGATTCTTCGATAAGAATGACCTTTCGTACTCCCTGCAGCTTGCGCATCTTCCCGATAAAAACCTCCATGATGACAAGAGTGACGACAGGGAATAAGATGGCGTGATCTTTGATGACATCCAGCTCGAAGACGATGAATCGTTGTTGCAACAGGTCTAGCTGCTCCCGGGCATTGAGCAGGAAGTCATACTCTCCCCCCTTGTAAAAAGGGTGTAGCACATAGAGGAAATTGTCCATATCGAATTCCTTGTTCTTTACCTTGTCTTCCACCAGTACTTTGGTAAATTCATCCCGCAGGAACTCGTAAAAGGTATTGAAGCAGGGAAAAAGAAATGCGTCTTCCACAACCTTGGCATAGTACAATTGAAGGGCATTGGATAGGGTGACCATCTCGCTGCGGATAATAGTATCTCCTTCCATTTTCCGGAGGCCCAGGATCAACGCTTTTAGGCTTTCCAGCTTTTCTATATCAGGCATTTCTCCAAAGGGTATCCAGAAAGGGTTCAGTTTAAGAGGGGGCGATGCGGTATACGTAAAATAGTTCCCCTCCGACAGTTCACACAACCCCTGATAGCTATTGCCGATGTCGACGACGAGGACATGCGCGCCTTGTTCATGATAGCTTTGCAGCAGGAGGTTCATGGTGACGGACTTACCGCTACCCGAGCCTCCGAATACAGCCTTGTTGCGATTGCCGATCACGCCGGCTTGCAATGGTTCGTCTGACAGGTCTACTTGTAAGGGTCTACCCGACAGCCTGTCCCCCAGACGGACGCCATAAGCGCTGATGCTGTCCTGGTAATTTGTCTCCTGCGGTAGGAGGCAAAGGGCTTGATCCGCCAGGATGTCGAAAGTTTCATAGGCGGGCAGGTCAGCGGCATTACCGGGTATTCCGGCATACCATAGTTCAGCCATATTTACTGTTTCCAGATAGGGTGTCGCCCCCAGACGGGCGATGGCTGCGGCAACCATATCGCTCATAGAGCGTTCGATATGGCCTACCCGCTGCTCAGTGCTGACCAGATCGTCCGTCGTCAGACGGTGGCATTGCAAAAGTCCGCTGTCCTTCAAAATGCGTATGAATTGATTGACCTCCGTGGCAAACTCCTCCACGGCGCCTGAGGTGAGTGTATCCTCAGGAGTAAGACTTGTTTGTAATAATGCCTTGCCCGCGGTGGTCATTCTACGTCGGGGGCGGCGGGTGATGTGCAGATAACAATGTTGATTCATCCACGGCCGCTCGTGGTGATATTGTTCGCTGCTGCGGGAAAGAAAGCCGCTGTCTTTTTCGAAGTCGGCTTGCCAGCTTGTCTGCCAATACCAGTCCTGGATATGTACGATAGTGTTGGGAGACAGTACCTGTAGGGCCTTTATCCAGGAGTGGAAAACCATATTTAATTGATCAGCCGACAAGGTGAATATCTCCGGCTTGAAAAGGGCAAATACAAGTGTGATCTCGCCCATTTCGGAGACGATGCAGTCCGCGGCTACCTCCCAGATAGGCAGGCGGACCCGATAATTCCGTGTCATATGTTTATTTTTTGGGTTGTAGGTACACCTGGCGAGTCCCAGACCTCAATACCTTTGGCGATGCTCGTGTCCTTCGTTTTTTGCGCCACCCATATACCCCATAGCGTTGGCTCAGATGATAAGCTCCACCAATGCACAACGCCCCAATGCCAAAGCACGATAGCAAACAGAGATAACTATTGACACCGGCTATATAGAGAATAGCGAAAAGTACCATACAGGCAATCACAGATGCCCCTGCGTAAAGAATATACTGGCCTTTAAGTCCCTTAAATTCCACGGGTGCATTCACCCGCCGGTGTACCTTAAATACTGTGTACATAACACTCGGTCTAAAGTCCAAAAAAGGCTTTCAGGACAGTGGCCACCACTATCAGGAATATACAGGCGCCAAACCAGATAGCGATCTCGCGCCCCATATCATCCCGTTGATGTCGTGTACCGATCCTTATGGCTCCGATAAGCCCATTATAGCACCAATGGCATACATCAGTTGAACATCCGTTTCGTAATAGCCCCGCACCATGGCATTGGCCTGAGCCAGACCGTTATTTCCGTCGGCAGTTTGAGCGTAAAGGCTAACCTGAAAAATAATAGCAGTGGTAGTAAAAAGAGAAAAGTAGAAGAGTCGTTTTGATGATGTCAGAAGATAATTACACATACAAAAAGGTTTAAATGATGATGGAATAGAAAAACGGAATTCACCGGTGCTGAAGAAATTGTCTGATTTCTCTCCGGTAATACAGCAGGCCGATTACCATGTAATAGCCCACACTCAGTAAAAGCATTGTTTGGGAAAATCGCTACCAGCCGATGGAATGAAGCATGACACTATGTTTTGATTAGCAAACAAAAATGGTCAATGCTTCGAATATAGATTCTCTAAAAATAGAATTTCTTAAATGAATTATTTTTTGTTTCTTCTCCTATCGTGATATTCCTTTCGGGCAGCATAAAAGGTACTTTCTCCGACGCCAATATAGGACGCCAATACTCCTACCGGCAGACAATACAGCAAATTCTCTCTTTTCTCAGCAAGAGCGGCATATTTGTCTACTGCCGGCATTAATTGCATTTCGTCATGCCGGTCCTCACTACGACAATAATATTCTTCAGTTATATATGCCCGGTGGAGCAGAAATTCCGGAAAGAGTCGGCAGACATCCTCCAGTTGTTTACGGGTTATACTCCAGCAAATACAATTTTCCAATGCGATGATAGTATACTCGGAGGCTATCTGTCGAAAAAAACTCCTGGGTGAGATAAAAATGTCTTTTTGCTCAAGGATCCATCTTGTTACAATTACATCCTCCATGCGATAGATCTGAACCAAGCCAACTTCAATGAAGAAAATATGTCGGCAGATGGCGCCTTCTCTTAGTATGACCGTCCCCTTTTCAAATACCATTCGTTGTAAGATATTCCTAAGATGTGCTTCCAGTGCCGGGGACATCCTTGCAATGGAATGAAGGTAAGCAATGAGTAGTTCCATATGTAATAAGGTTTCCGGCAATTTAACTTCTTTTCTCAATTCGAAATCTTGATAATTATCAAGACAGCCCGGACACTTTATACGGAAACCCTTACACCACCGGAAAACTAATCCCATCCCCCTCCCAATACGTCACGGCCAATCTGCGCTCCCCTACCAGTATCCCAACTCCTTTAAAGCTGGATTTTCCACTCACTACCCACTCAAAGGAATAATGGGTGATCCTGGATTCAATCTTTAACGTCCCCGTCACAGGCCCGCCCTTCTCTTCTATCCAGCTCATATAATATTCGCCGGCGATAGGGTCTTTCTCGGCACTCTTCTTTTTCCGGGCAATCTCATTCATGACTTTTTTACTTTCCGTATGGGTATTGGTCCATACGCCGTTGAGACACCCATCTCCGATGATGTCGTACAGGATCATGCCCCATAGCTGAGCCCCGCCACCTTTCTTATTCTTCATGACGATTAAAGGGTATTGTTTTTAGTGGTAAATGGCAACGGACCAGGCTCCCCGGTATCTCTACCGGAGGAGCAACTGGCGGTTACAAACTAACTAATAGGGAGATTCCTTTAGATAAGATTCTATACGCTGCACGGGGCGCGCAGCCTGGACCAGGTCTGGTTCCGAAAAGAAAGGTTTAATGATTCATGGTATCCGATGTCGCGCAGCCCCCATTACCGTGTGACGACGATCGTATTCTCCTGCATTCTCACCTCAAAATGCAGGTCCGGCAATTCGAGATCCCTCAACAGCCTTTTTATCGGCAGGTCACGTTGGATATTGCCAGACCCAAACGGACTATTTTTTATCTTGTCATCAAACAGAATACGCATGTGATAGGACTCGGCGAGCTTCGTTAAAGCCTCCTTTTGATCGAGCCCGTCGAAATTGAAATACTCTTCTTTCAATGCCAGCATACTGCTGAGATCCATATTCGGATCTACCCTAATTTCTCCTCCTTCACCAATATTGACACCCTGGGAGGAGCGTATTTGAGCCGATCCCCCACCGTTGCGCACCCTCACCAATCCGGACCCTACAGCTACTTTCGCTTGCTTTTCGCCCGGGTAGTCCGAAACGACGAAATTGGTCCCAAGCACCTCTACCTCTTCCTTATGCGCCCGTACGATAAAGGGATGATGGCTATCAGGAGCCACATCAAAAAATACCTCGCCCGTCACTTCCACGACCCGTTTATCACCGGTGAAGGCGACAGGGTATTTTATGGAAGAACCCACATTCAATTTCACCTTTGTACCGTCGGACAACAACAGCTTGAATCTGGCGCCATAGGGAACAGTCAATATATTATAGACTGCGGAGGAGGTCTGGCCGGCTGATGTAGTGACATATTCCAGCAATTTGCCATCCTCGGCGACGCTTGCCTGCATATTTCCCTGCCGGGCCACCACCCCATCCTTCATGGAATCCAGGTATCGGGTAGCTCCATCTCCTAACGTCAACCTTACCGAGCCGCTGTCAGGAGCGTTGCGGGAATAAAAAGGATCAGTAGGTCCCCCGGCAGGAGTCATCGCTGTTTGGTCCTCTTTACCGGGGGCCTTTAATAGATAAGTGAGGATAAGACAGACCAGCACAACCGCTGCCGCCCCCCATAAATAGGGCTTCAGACGGCGGATCGATGGCCTGTATAACGGTACGGGCAGAGCTTCAGGTTCTGAAAAAGAACGATTTTCAAGGACGCCAGCGTCGATCTTTGCCAGAAGAGAGGCCTTATTCATGCCCATAAATACCTTTAGGTCATCAATGATAGATGCATCACTGGTGACCATTTGTAGGAAAACCTCATTCTGAGCAGACGCCGCACGCCAGCTATCCAGTTCCACCCTTCCCTCATCGGTCAGGTCCCTGCATACGAGTTTAACCAGCAATTTAGCTATGCGTGTTTCATCCAGCATAATAGATTCCTTGGGTGGGAAGGCTTATTTAATTTTCCATAGTTATCCGGACCTCCCATTTATAAAGACACAGGTCCTGATCGAAAACTTAAAAATCGGGGAAGTTTTTTTAAAAAAATTTTACCGCATCAGATCCTGGAGAAGGACCACCAACAGCAGCCCCTGCCAGCTGTCCGCCTTTAACGCATTAATTTTCATTTGATTAATGGCTTTCTCGCCATAGGTCCTTACCTGATATTCCGAGAGCCCCATCTTATCGGCTATTTCCAGGATCTTCTCGTTATTGAAGTATCGTCTGCAAATGATCTCCTGTTGTTGGGCCGGCAAGGTCCTGATCAATGTGGCCAGCATCTCCCGCATCTCCGCCCGGATGACATTCTGCTCATGCTCGGCAGCCCATTTTTCCTCGACGGCAGACAGCTCCTCCAGGGCGGCAGGGTCGGCCAATGAGGCGGGGACCAGCTTCTTTCTCAGCACATTATAACAGGAATTGCGGACGGCTCCATACAGGTATTGCTGAATATTTCTGACCTCGGCTAAAGAATTTTCGTGTTTGAGTATACGTATGAATACATCCGCCACCGCATCGCTGGCCAGATCCTTATCATCCAGCAGCGTGAATGCAAAGAATTGAAGGCGCTCCCAATGCTCATCCAGCAAAGACCTGGGGTCTAAATTTTCATGGCTCATAAATGCAGTGCGTTCTTACTTCACCGGCCTGTTGCCGGTAGATGAAGGGAGTGATGCAGATAACTATGGAAATCTAAAATACTAAAAAATCGGGAAATTTCTCCGGCCCAGGGTTCATCCAGGGCGGATCATATTTGTGAGGGAATAATGATCAGTTTCTTTCGATCAGCTCCATACATTGACTCGCCAGCAAAATAAAGAGAATGATCTGCTTGTCGGAGAATCGCATACGGAGGAATTGCAGGGCCTTGCCCTTATGTTCTTTCACCGTATGAATGGAGATCTCCATATGGCTGGCGATCTCATCATTCTTCATACCCTCCAGATAAGCCATCTTGAATACCATACGGCGTTTTTCAGGCAACTTCTCGATCTCGGCATAGATCTCCTGCATTAACTCCGCCTTGATCATCTGATTGATGACAAGATCCTGTCCTTTTTCCTCCTCGAGGTACATGAGCTCTTTACGGGATGATTCTTTCACCTGCACATGCCGGAGAAAGTTGAGACAGGCATTGCGGGTAGTGATATATAGGAATGCCTTGATGTTTTGCGGGGTCGCAAAATCCGTATGCTTTTGCCAAAGCTTGACATAGGTGTCTTTTACGATGTCCTCTGCATCCGGCTGACTCCCGATGAGCTGGGAGGCAAAATAGCAAAGAGGACGGTAATGCATTTGAAAAAAGGTGGTAAATGCTGCTGGATCACCCTTTTGAAAGTCGATGATGATGTCCGGATTTATCCCAGGATGGTCCATGTGTAATCTCTGTTTTTGCTACTTTATGATGATTGTTATCAGAGGGTCCCGTTATCGGAAACACCGTGTTGATCGAATTCTTTGATTTTAGCGATTGACGAATAGGAAAGACAAGAGGGCCTTATAATCATCATGACAGGAACACAGCGCCTCGGCTCTTACAATTTCATCAAGGAAGGCAATCGTTCAATTTGTGTTCTCAGGTGGTGGTAATACCAAACTAATTAATTCTTACGGAAATAACAAATAATTTGTCCTCTCTGAACATTTCCCGTTTTGATAGGATTCGGTAGGGTTTTCGACATATACAGAAGCACCTGGAAGGGGCTCGTCCAGGACCGGAGGTCCCGACCGAGGTATCCGAGGAATGGTGCGGCGAAGACCAATTTCCGCACATTTCCTACATTGGAAAGCCCCTTTCCCGTGGCTGGGAAAAGGGGGCTTAGAGGGTAGGGGGGTAGTAATTATTTGACCTTCTGGCAAGACATTCCCTCGATCCGGCATACGGCCGGTGACACAATCATAACGATGACCGGTAAAATTTTTCTCATTGGGAAAGTTAGTTATAGAATTAAGATAAATACTTCATCTTCAAGGCTTCTTAGCCATCGGTTGGACACAGGCCCTAATCTGGAGAGGGGTTTAATGGAAATGAAGGAGGTAGGGACTCCCTGCAGTATAAAAACACTTAAATGGGGAATTGGAACTACTCCAATAAAAGAAAAGGCGGGACCTCCCGGTCCCACCTTCGTAATAAGCTATTCTTACTATTTTTTCTGCCAGTTGCGTAGTATCATTTCTACACGCCTGTTCTGCGCCATACCCTCCGCGGTCTCATTCGAAGCTATCGGGCGATGAGCGCCATACCCATGTGTCTCCAGCCTGTCCTCCGCAATACCATGCGCCATCAGGTACTTCTTCACCGCCATGGCCCTTCTCACCGACAGCGCCGCATTCCTTTCATCCGTACCCTCACTGTCCGTATGACCCTGGATCACCAGTTTCAACGTGCTATCCGCCTTCAGCACCGACACCACATGATCCAGTTCCTTCAGACAGTTCTTCTCCAGGTTGGCCTTGGCTCGTACAAAGAATATGCGGTTGGACGCACGGCTCACACTCATCACCAGGTCCGTTCGTATAGGCGGGCATCCCGCATTGGCCAGGGTCCCCTTCACCAATGGACACTTGTCGTCGTCATCATTCACACCATCCCCATCGCTATCCGGGGCCGGACATCCATCAAAGTTCGGCGAACCCTTGACATCGGGGCACTTATCCTTGTTATCTGGTACGCCATCGCCGTCCCTGTCAGGGCAGCCCAACAGCTGGATGGGACCCGCACTATCCGGACATGCATCCTTCTCATCTACGACACCATCACTGTCACGGTCATGCGTGATGAGGATCTTTCTATATAAGGTATCGGCTTTCTTCTGGTCCTCTTTGTCTTTCTTCTTATCCTTCTTCTCCTTTTTCTCCTCATTCTTATTATGCTGGAATATGGGCACGGTCAATCCCACATGTACATCCGCATGCTGTATGCGGCTTTTTATCAGATTGCTCATCACCGATCCGCTACCCACGAACAAAGGGCCTATCCCTACACCGGCGCCCCAGTTCAATTGCCCCTGCACATTGTACGACACAGGCGAATAGATGCTGAACCATTTCTTCTCCAGCCGGGGCGTGATCGTGGCGGTGGTAATATAGTTTGGCGTCAACTGGTTGGTGTTGGCCACAGTGTTGAAAAGGATGTCCGCATTGATAAATATCTTTTTGTAGATATGGTAGTCGGCATTCAAATGCACGGCGGTGGGCAGTTTGGCCTTTACCCTGGATGACGAGCCCTTGGCTACTATCAGCCCACTGTCCTGCAGACGGGTAAAATATTGGTTCACACTCTCGGTATCCGATTTCACCAGTTGGCTGGTATTATGACCGGTGAGGGTCCCCATATAGTTCTGTCCGTTGGGCGAGTTATAAAAATTTATAGACCCCAGATCCGTAAGGCTAAAACCCAGTCGCAGCTTATACGAGTCAAACTCCGGCTTCCATTCATATACAAGACCCAGGTCCATACCCCATCCGGTGCCGGAATTTTTAGTAAGCGCATCACGTATGCTGCCGCCGGTACCAAGGTTGTCCATATTGGGAGTGTATCTTACGTTCACATCTCCCGTGAAATTGGTTATCTTATTGGTGGGGTCGATATTCAGGTTCATCTGTCCGGTGGAGATACTGCCATAGGATATTCCCGAAATATACTTACCCGTGATCCCCACCTTCAGCCGGTAATCGGCGGTCTGCTTCAATATCCTGCCAAGGGAAAGACCCACTTCCGCAAAGGACATGGTCTTGACCTGAAGGCTCCGGTTGATAATATTCGTATTGTAATAGCTTGGATCAGGATTGCCCATCAGCCGGAACAAGGGATCGCTAAGGTTGAACATATTGCCGATGCTTCGTACACGGGTGATGATGCCGATAGCATCCCTTTTGTCGATATTGAACATCGCCGAAGGACCAAGTATATCCGTATTCAGGTAGAGATATTTATAGCTCGTATTGGAAGCTTTATAATAACCATTGCCTTCCGAGAGATGAGAGAATTTCAAGGTAAAGAGATTCTTCTTATCCAGCTCGTAGGCGTTGTTGCCTGCAAGGGCGCTAAAGGAGATGATATTTACATTGACCTTGTATTTACTACCCGCCAGGCCACCGGGGTTGAGAATAACACCATTGATGCCGGAATAATTGTCATAGCCATAGCCAACAAAGGATTGCGGCAGAGCGGCCAGGCATCCTATAAGGCCCACTACGAGCAGGACCGTCTTTTTCCATTGACGCACAGGCACATAGGTCTTCAGTCTCGGTTTCATACGAACGGGTCTTGGTTTTTAGAAATGGATATGGATCCCTTTTTTCAAGGGTGCTTTGAACTCTCTAAAACGGAAAAAGCCCCATTCTATTGTAATAGCAATGGGACAATTACGTCGTAATGTTTGCAAACTGATCACTGTACCTCGGCGGTCGTGAGCCCATCGGCAGATACAGTTGCCATTTTCTTTCGATATTTATAACTGCTATACCCCGAGGCGCGCAATATTAATGACATTAGATCAAGATGCTTATTAAAAGCTTCCACATTATGCGATACAGCGTCGGATTTACCCTCTTTCCCGTAGCCATCTTCTTCAATAAGTTTTTTAATAAGGGGAAATGTGAAGAATAGGTCCGTTAGACGATGTGTATTGATAATGTAAGCCACAATCAAATAGAAATAAATTTTGAATGCCAGCGTAAATGCGCTTATAACTAATACAATAAGCTTATACTTTTCATTATCAAAAAATACATATAATGGTTGCACCGCGGCATATAGCACCAATACGCTGATCAGCACGGATGGGACATTGATAATTTTACTATCGAGTCTGGCTATAAGAAGCGCCAGCGATAGACAATTGAATATACCGCTTATTATTTTAAAAAACAGGTTGACGCCGGCGGCATTTTCTCTGATAATTGGGGCCATTTCTTTGGCAAAAGGGTAGTCAATTTTGAGAAAATAAACCAACAACGCCAATAAATGCAATACGCTAAAACCAATGGTTATCGTGTAAAGCATTGATTTGCTATTTAGAAATCTGTTAAACTGCTTATCAAGATCCAACTCGTCGTAATGCAGAGAATTGAGAGGGTTTTGAATAATAAGAAAACAAAGAAAAAGGTTCGCCATGCTGAAGTTGTTCAGGAACGTCTGAAGAACACTTGATATGATGAAGTAAACAGGCGCCTCATTCTTTATGTTAAATAAATCGTGCAAAGAGAGCACAGCATATAACAAGAATATCCATTTCCAGAACAATAGCCAATATCTTGCAAAGATGTTCAGATTCAAGTCTGTCACTTTCCTTGCTGCTTTTTCCTGATCTTTCGTTAAATGCTTCCCGAGAAGAGTTTTAAAATACTTCTTATACCTGTCTATCGGAACTTCTTCACCAAAACTTTTTCCATTCAGGAAAAAAATTACCAATAAAATAAAAACACACTGGATGATAAAAACCCCGATTAATGAGCCATGTTGTATTGCATCAGGTTGCTCTTCCTTGAATATCTCTTTAAAATGGGCAGGAACCTCCAGGACGGCAGTTACAAAGCCAAGAAGGGCTAAAAACTGAGTCCAGAAAAAACTTGAATTGGATTCCAACCAATTCATAAACTCAGATCTGAATTTCTTTCTATGTTTGTGAGAGCCTTCTTCATGCTCTCCTTGCAGCAATTCGTTCATAAAATGGCATTTTTACGGTGATCCGTCGCAACAAATGCGTTATGCTCATTTTAAAGGTAGCACGCAGGATTTCGGGAAAAAAGGGTATTTTCACCCAAAATTTAATGGTGAAGTCGTGCCGCAATATGCCCCCCGATGCTAATTCCCCGGCTTGCTCAGCTTATCTACGTCCACGTCTTTGTTGATCTCCAGCTTTTCGATGCTGGTCTTCGCGCCAAAGCCTCCGGCAATGATGGTATTGGGAAAAACATAACCTTCGGGCGTTTTTTGGTAGTCGCCAAAGTCTATATTAAAAGGAGCATTGGGATCACGACGACCGCCGCCACCGCCCATCATGGAGCCTCCCTTGCGGCTCTCCCGGTCGATATAATAGGTTTGCACGTCGATGTAATATGTTACTTCCTGTCCCGAAGGAAAGGTAACCTTGAGTTTGTAGCATTTCTTTCCACCCGACACCGTATCCGCGCCCTGCAGCTCCACTTTATTGCCCTTTGCAGCATAGTCCACAAACGGTCCCGAAGGGTCCATCTGGGGTTGGGCTGCTTTTAACGCTTCATCCGGCATAGGAGCAAAAGCCCCGCCATTCCGGGGGTTCGAGGACCATCCCTTCGTGGGAGTGGCGATGATCACCACATTGCCCATACCAAAGGATATCTCCTGGCGGTAGAGCTTGTCCTTTACCTTCCAGGTCTTCGTGTCTATCTCCGTCCCATTGGCCATGACAGCCACCCCTTCCATATAGAGGGATCTCAGGGCCTGGAGCTTGTCCTTACCACCCATGGCGTCGATATGTTTGGCAATGACCTCATCCGCCGTCTGGGCTTGTAGATGGACCCCAGCCGTTAAAAGTATAAGTGTAATGCTGGCAATTCTCACGTTCATCATATAACAAGATTTGGAGTGCCTATAAAGATATTATTTCTTTAATTTCCCGTCTGAATAGCAACACATATATATAATTAAACCATTCGAATGATCCGGATCACAGGCCAGTTAGTAGACATTTTCACTCAGAAGATATATCCTGCGGAGCTCGTCATGGCAGACGGTAAGATACGATCTATCACCCCCCTGGAAAATCCGGATGCCGGAACGCCCCTCCCCTATATCCTGCCCGGCTTCATCGACGCCCATGTTCACATCGAAAGCTCGCTGCTCATCCCCTCCGAGTTTGCCCGCCTGGCTGTCGTCCATGGCACCATCGGCACGGTCAGCGACCCCCACGAGATAGCCAATGTCTGCGGCATGGAGGGGGTGGAGTTTATGATCCGTAATGGAAGGACTGTCCCTTTTTATTTCAACTTTGGCGCCCCCAGCTGCGTACCCGCCACCACTTTCGAGACGGCCGGCGCCAAGCTGTCCGTGGACAGCGTAAAAGAGCTGTTGCAAAAGGATGAGATAAAATATCTGAGTGAGATGATGAACTTCCCCGGCGTGCTGCACAACGACCCCGAAGTGATGGCCAAGATCGCCGCAGCCCATCAATTGAACAAGCCGGTAGATGGCCACGCTCCCGGACTACGGGGACAGCAGGCCAAAGAATACATCGACGCCGGCATCAGCACCGACCATGAATGTTTTACAGCCGCGGAGGCCCTGGACAAGCTGCACGATGGCATGAAGATCCTCATCCGCGAAGGCAGCGCCGCCCGCAATTTTGACGCCCTCATCGACCTGCTCCACGATCATCCCGACGACATCCTGTTTTGCAGCGACGACAAGCATCCCGACAGCCTCTTGCTGGGACATATCGACCAGCTCTGCGCCCGGGCCATCGCCAAAGGCATTCCCCTGTTCAATGTGCTGAAAGCCGCCTGTCTCAATCCCGTCCAGCATTACAAACTTGACTCCGGGATCCTCCGACCCGGCGACCCCGCCGACTGCATCGTGGTAGAAGACCTGCAAAGGTTCAAAGTACTGCAGACCTATATAAAAGGACAGCTCGTGGCCGAGAACGGAATATCCAGGATCACTTCCAGCCCGGCCGTCATCCCGATCAATAATTTCAATGCCGAACCGCATACTCCCGCCGACTTTGCCTACCCTCTCGATAAATGGGGTGAGCAGGAAAATGTGGAACAGGTATATGTCATCGAAGCTCTCGATGGCCAGCTCATCACCAACAAGTTGATCCTGCCCGTAGCCGACACCCGTCCCGCTAACGGCTACCTCCAAAGCCATCCGGATAAAGACATTCTGAAAATAGTGGTGGTCAATCGCTACAACGCCGCCCCCGTCGCCAAATCTTTCATCAGGAACTTCGGTCTCAGCCGCGGCGCCATCGCCTCCTCCGTGGCCCATGACAGTCATAACATCGTTGCAGTAGGTGTGGATGATGAAAGCATCTGCCGGGCAGTAAACTTGGTCATAGCCCAACAGGGTGGCCTCTCCTGCACTGACCCCGCCACTCATACGGAGCTGGTTCTTCCCCTCCCTGTAGCAGGCCTCATGAGCGCGGATGATGGATATGCTGTCGCGGAGGCCTATACGGCTATCGATCAGATGGCAAAGGGACTGGGATCTTCATTAAGGGCGCCCTTCATGACCTTGTCATTTATGGCTCTATTGGTGATACCCCACCTTAAGCTCAGCGACCTGGGGCTGTTTGATGGAGATCAATTTAAATTACTATAAGCGGTTAATTTCTTTATACGAATAGGGTTATCTATGACTAACTTTTCCAAGGCCCACGCCGGCATTATTGAGCTTGCAAAAATATTTCAAGATCAATATCACTATTTCATGGATAAATACAGTGAGGCCGAAGTCAGAAAAGATTTTATCGACAAATTTTTTACCGCTCTCGGCTGGGATGTAGATCACAACTTTCAACATAATCCATATACACAAGAGGTAAAAGTTGAAAAATCCCAAAGACAAAGCCACGCCAAATCACAAAAAAGGGCAGACTATGCCTTTTTCTTACGGCCGGACTATAAGAACCCCAAGTTCTTTGTCGAAGCAAAAAAACCTTCCAGAAACTTAAAAAATGCCGACGATTACTTTCAAACGATCCGTTATGGATGGAATGCCGGAACTGGTATCTCGATTCTAACTGATTTTGAAGAGCTGCATATCATCGATTGTAGATACAAGCCGGATATTGACCAGGTTTTCACGGGACAACATAAAGTTTTCAATTATCAGGACTATTTAGACGCCGAAAAATTTAGCGATATTTTTTGGTTGCTTTCTTACGAAGCAGTTGCAGATGGCAATATCGAAAAGTATGTCGATGCGCTGCCAAAACCCAGAGGAGGGGCCAGACAGGCGCAATTATTCAAGGGTGGTTACATGTCGATTGACAACAGCTTTCTTGAATACCTGGACGATATTCGGGAAAAGCTGGCAAAGGCATTTAAACAGCACGACGAAAACTTGGACAGTGAAATATTGACCGAGGTGGTACAAAGGACTGTCGACAGGCTTGTGTTTATGCGATTTTTGGAAGACAAGCTTATTGAACCGGAAAACCATGTCAGTGAATTTGGGAAAAGAAACACAGCTTGGAGAGATTTTATAACCACCTGTATGAAAATGCAGGCCAAATACAATGGCCTTGTCTTCCAAACTCACCCCTTCGACAACCAAAATCTCTCGGAAACTTCAGACAAGATGTTCTCTCAGGTATGCGAGAATTTCTCGCACTTGAATACCCCATATGACTTCAATGTAATTCCGATCCATATATTAGGCAGTATTTATGAACGGTTTTTGGGAAAGATTGTGGTCGCGACTGGCAAAAGAGTGCGAATAGAAGAAAAACTGGAAGTACGCAAGGCAGGAGGAGTTTACTACACCCCAAAGTACATAGTGGATTATATAGTAAAAGGGACGGTTGGAAAACTCATTGAAGGCAAGACTCCTAAAGAGATCGCAAAATTAAAGTTCATCGATATAGCCTGTGGCTCAGGGACTTTCTTAATTGGCGCCTTGGAGACACTCTTCGAATACCATATCCAATTCTACAATAATTACCCGGAGGAGGCCAGGAAAGACAAATGCCATCAAATCGATGGAGCTTTTGCGTTGACCATCAAGCAAAAAAGCAACATACTAAAAAACAATATTTTTGGGATTGACATTGACCACCAGGCAGCAGAAGTTACCCAGCTAAGTCTGTATCTAAAAATGCTGGAAGATGAAACTACTGCTACCGCCAATGAGATGATGGTATTATTTCATGAAAAAATACTCCCGGACCTAAGCACAAATATAAAATGCGGGAATTCTCTTGTCGATATGGACATCTTGAGAACTCAGCTATTTGACTTTAAGGAAGAGAGGCTGTTGAACCCATTTAATTTCGACTCCAGCTTCCCTGACATCATCCGTCGTGGCGGTTTCGATGGCATTATTGGAAACCCTCCATACAGGACATTGTTGTTGGGAAAAAAACAATTTGCTGAACCCGAATACCTGATTCAATATCTTACGGTAAATTACCCTTACTCTTCTACCTATAAGCTTAATCTATTTTCTTTATTTATTGAAAAGAGTAAACACCTTCTGAATAAGAACGGCGTATTTGCTTATATCATCCCCAGTGCCATTAATCAAGCGCATCAGTTCAGGCCTTTGCGTAAATTCATATTGGACAATTTCAATATCGACATAATCTATGATTTGCGATATAAAGTATTTAATGAGGCTGAAATTGGGGGCAACACGATCTTTGTCTTCACAAAGTCCAAAAAGAAAGACCAATTTTCTCTGCTGACAGCCAAAAATGAGAAAGAGTTCGGGATTCCCCAAATCTCGGACATTTATTTCGCAGATGTGGAGAAGGACATCGATTACTCCTTTGTCATTGAAAAAAGCGCCAAAACATTGTTAGATAAGATCAGCGCGAATAACTCCGTGCCGTTAGACCAGGTTGCCCGAATTTACCAGGGCATTATTACAGGAGACAATAAAAAATTTCTTTCCAATACGCCCAAAGACGACAAATGGAAGAAAATCCTTCGAGGGAAAGATGTGCACCGATATGCACTACAATTTAACAACAATTATGTTCTTTACTCACCCGAAGAGCTATGGAGCAATACAGATCCGAAGATGTTCAACGTACCTAAAAAAATAATAAGCAGGCAGACAAGCGATAAGCTGATTGCTTCTATTGATGAAGAAGGATATTTTACGCTCGACAGCACCCATGTCATCCATTTAAAGACCGATTCTATTGCTTTGGAATATCTTCTGGGGATCTATAATTCCAAATTATTCAACTATTTATATCAGTCTCGGGTCAAAGAATCCGGAAGAGTCTTTGCGCAGGTCAAGACGGTGAATTTGAAGCCCCTCCCTATAAAACTAGTTGATAAAAAAAAGAGTCAGGATATTGAAGACCACGATATGATGGTACTCCTGGTCAAACAGCTTTTAGACGCTAAAAGGCAATTTAACACATCCACTTCTCTTAAAGACCAGGAATATCTCACAAGAAAATTCATTTCTCTTGACCATCAGATCGACCAACTGGTTTATAAGATCTATGCGTTGGACGAATCAGATATTCAATTGGTCGAGTCAGCCGCCTCACCGTAGCCTTGTGCTCATTGATATATACAGAGATCTCGGTTTGTTGAGTGGGTATGCTGAGCACCAGCTCATTGTTTGTCTTCCATTTTGCCTTGAGCAATTCAGGTTCGGCCATCCCCGCATCGACGTCCAGCGAACAAACCCACAGTTTGAATTTTACTAACCCCGCTTCTTCTACGACGACATAATGATCGAATGCATCAAAGGTGGGATGGACGACGATTCGGACAAGGACGCCACCGGGGCGTTTTAGACAGAAGTTTCTCATAAATCAGCTTTGATCTATGAATTTACCTCTCCGAGCGTCCTGTTTTTGTCAATGGAAATCAAACAGATTATTAAAAGATCTTCAACCTACTCCTAATGAACCGCATGCTGACCAGGATCGTTCCCATCGCCCTTTACCCCTACCTGGCTTATTTCAGCTCCATCACCGCCAGCTTCGCATCTCCTTCGCCAGCATTCTGAAGGTCCAGGTCCGAACCCGCCGGAACAAATACATAATCCCCTCTCTTACGCAGCTCCGAGTGATATACCTTCACATCCTCCCCATCCGCCACACTCACGATCACAACAGCACCCTTACGAGCTCCGATATGCAGGTCCTTTTTTCCCGTGAGCGATACCCGATAACCCCGCACTGGCTTCTCGTCGAACAATAAATGAAATGCATCTCCTCCCAGGGGTGGGTCGATAGTTTTATGTATTTGATGGGGCAGTTCCATATCTATGACATGGAACTCATGGTCGTCCGCATTCCATACCCGGTGAATACGCGGTGTGTCATAAAATCCCTCGAACCAGATATTCCCATCCGCAAAGGAGGGCTTGCCCGGCTCGATCTTAACCTGCGAACCAGTTTTGGTATTGCTAAGGATAAGAAATACCGACGGCGTCGAATGTTTATGCCAAAGACTCGTATCCCCCGGAGGGATATGCACATCCAGGATACGTACCCACGCATTCTCGAACACCTTATGATGCCGGGGCTCCCGGGATACCTGTACCTGTGCCTGGCTGACATAACTCAGACCCACCGACAAGACCATACATACAATTATTCGACGCATCTTTTTTTTTTATAAAAATACGATATTACACCATGACCATCCAGCAAGCCTTCGATCTGATCAGCCCGGCGGCGCCATTCCTCTCCACAGGACCCAGCCCAGCCACACTGCCGACCCAACAACCCCAATATTGGGCCGATCTTGGTTGTGGCTCCGGTCTCTTTACAGCAGCATTGGCCCGACTACTCCCAGCAGGCAGCACTGTCTACGGCATCGACACCCATCCTACCGTCCGGCAGCAAACTATTCACTCCGCCGGCAGCACGGACAAGCCAACATCTATCATCCCCATCAAGGCCGACTTTGTCAAGACCCCGCTCGACCTGCCTCCACTCGATGGCATCCTCATGGCCAACTCCCTGCATTATGTAAAAAACAAACCCGCCCTTATTCAAAAACTCCGATCCCACATGCACCCCAACAGCCCCTTTCTCATCATAGAGTACGACACCGACAGACCCGTTCCTATCTGGGTGCCCTATCCCATCAGCTACGACTCGCTCACCTACCTCTTCAAAGACCACAAAACGCAAAAATTAGGAGAAAGACCCTCCGCCTATGGACGCTCCAATATGTATGCAGCACTGGTCCGGCCCAGGTAACCTACCCGTGTGACAACCACCCATGTACCACCCTGTTGAACTCAGCAGACTTCTCCATGTTCAGCATATGGGCCGCGTTGGTAATCTTTATCAGCGTGGCCTTTGGTAATTGCCGTTTATAATAATCCGTCACCTGTATGATAAAAGGAATATCCTTATCACCCCTTATGATCAGCACCGGGCATGCAATATCCTTTATACGCCTGGCTGCATAGTTCGTGTCGTACACGGGCCAGCCATTGTCAGGAGTATGATTGTTTGACGTAGTCGTATAAACATAGTTCCGTACATTCATAGCGACCTCCGACGGTGTCCGGTAAGGGCCGATACACCACACCGCGACAAAGCCTGCTGCAAATGATGCATGATCACCCGTTCTCTGGATACTGATCATCCTGTCGAATAGTTGTTTGCTCAATGTATCCATCGTCATTACCAATGGCCACCCACTAAGCCCGGGAGAGACAACGATCAATCCCGTGACACGATCCGGATAGTCCAGGGCAAAGTCCGTGGCACAGGCCGCTCCCATGGATAGTCCGATGACCGTAGCTTTCCGGATATGCAGCGTGTCCATCACGGATCGTATGACATCCGCCACCAGCATACTGGTATCCACACCCGTCGTCTGACCATGTCCCGGCATGTCGATAAGCACCACCTTATAAGATTTGGAGAAATAAGTTTCCTGGGACGTCCACATATGCAGGTCCTGATACCCCCCATGACAAAAGACCAGGGCATCCCCAGCGCCGCTGACAGTATAATGTACACGCAAATTGCCAACCCGAACATATGAGTCGGACGCCCGTACAGGGCCGGCAGCCGCCAGGACCGGCAGACAGCTCGTCAACGCCACCGTCAATCCAACGGCAGTTATAAACAATTTTTTTAACATGTTGTAGTTTTTTAACTACATATCAGTAGTAAATAATAGGTACTTACACTTATATGGGGCAGTTTTTCCACAAAAAAATATGTATTACAGAAAAATCGCCGTTTCTATGTATTAGAATTTGTACTACATAGTAGCAGTAGGTTTAACTACAAAGACGCACTTATCCGACCATCCTTTTCGTCGAACTTTGACCGCTCGGCGACGACCTTAGATCTCAACGGCTCGACAGCCATTGGCCATGGCTGCGTATTTTCTGACTGTTATCTGATTAATGATCTTGCTCTCGGGATTACCCCAGAGTAGGTGGGTACTTATTTGAAAACACTTCTTGAGGACATTATCCTTAAGATACCATTTAATCTTAAACCAATGAAAAGTCATTTGGCGTTGACGCCGGTATTGATACTGGCAGCGCTGCTTTATCCTTACTCAAAAGCAACCGCGCAGAGTTGCTCTACCACCGTCGGCCCTGACAATGGCGGCACTTTCGGCACGATGGCATATGCCGGATCTTCCTTCAACTGGTCCAATGCGTCCAACGCGCAATTCTCAGACGCGAGCTATGCCACCGCTGGCACCTTCTTGGGGATCTTGTCTACCGCCTACTCGAATTATATTACCGTGCAGAACTTGGGGTTCTCTATACCGGCTTCCGCCACTATTTGTCAGATCATGGTGAATGTACAACGGAGCTACTCCGGGCTGGCCCTTGGCGCCGGTGTGCAGGACAAGTCCGTTCGCCTGCTGCAAAATGGCGCCCTCTATGGCAATGACCTGGCCAGTGGAACAGCCTGGCCGGCATCCGACGGGACCGTCACCTACGGCAATGCATTGCTGGCAAGTACCTGGGGGGGGAGTTGGCAGCCCGCAGATGTCAACAGCCCTAATTTCGGAGTGGCTATTTCCACCGAACTGTTCACTGCCCTTGCCGGGGTGGCGATGCAAGGGAAGATCAACCAGATCACGGTCACGATCATCTATGATCCCAACTCTGTATTGGCAATCACGCTTGGTAAGTTCTCAGCAGCCCCTTCTCCTGACGGCGACGGACATCTGCTCACTTGGACCGCCGACGCAACGGCAGGTGGCAATTTCATCATTCAACGGTCCGGCGATAGCCGCAACTGGCAGGATATTGCAACGGTCCCGGTGACGGTAGCATCTTCGGGACACGACCAGCCGGGTTCAGGCTCCATGACATCCTATACCTATACGGACCATACCCCGCTGGTCGGCGCCAATTTCTATCGTCTGCATATGGTCAGCGCCAATGGAAGATCTACATACTCAACCATAAATGAAGTGTCCATGGAAAACCAAACAACCATCCGATGCTGGCCCAACCCTTGTGTCCGGACCATCAACGTATCGAGCCCGCATCCTGTCACGAGGATCACCTTAAAGGATCTGCAGGGACGTACACTGTATATGCGGCAGGCAGCGGCTCCCGCCAATGACTGGCAGATACCAACCGAAGAACTGCCTCCGGGATTGTATCTTATACAGGTGGGTTCAGAGACCCTCCGCGTATTGAAAGCACTACACTAAAAAGACTCTTTTACCCTCCCCGGCGGGTGATAGCCATAATCCCCGGGGGTAACTTTATACGGCAACCAATTGCCGGAAATAAATGGTCGGCCCCACAGCGGGCCGGAACCAGGGCTCTCTCAAACCATGGGCCTGGCGAGGACGTTGCCAGGCCCTAATTTTATTATTTCTTCCCCCCTTCCCCCAGCCAAAGTATCGCGCCTTCGAACAGCCTGTTTTGAATGGGTGAGACGAAGATCTGATCCCCATGCCCCATATTTATATATAACATCCTATACTTCGTATTCGTCCACACCACCGGAATATCCCCTTCCCGGATCACGTCCTTTTTCCCCAGGGGATAATTGCTCGTATCCAACGTCATCAACACCCGCACATCCCTATTTTGCCGGGGATTGGGATTCCACCCATACCATTCATTTATCGGCGCGGTATACCGGGCGGGAAGATGACGGGTTGCCGGATGCTTTTGATCATTGACGATCAGCTTAGCCGGCAAAGGGGGCCAGTTATTGTTATAGAACACAGCCCCTCCCAGCATATCGACAAACCAGCGCCATTTCGTATACCTGTCGTTGTATCCCGCCACATGGAAGCCCATCCACGCGCCTCCATGTTGCATATAGCCTTCGAAAGCCACACGCTGTGCATCCGTTTTTGGGAATTCATTGAGCCAAAGAACAACCTGGTATTGCCGAAGGTTCTCACTGTTGAGATTATCCCAGTTCGTCGTCGTGTCGAATACAAAACCTTTTTGTGCAGCCAGCACCGAATAATAATGAATGGCGTCCCGGGCAAAGTCCACATGATCCGGCTCCACATTAGTGGAATACAACGCCAGCGCTTTGAATGTGACAGAACCTGCCGCATGGACCGGCGCAGGCGTTCCGCCCCTGGTTGCGGCCGCCCAGAAGATGGAATTGGTTAATATTCTCTTATACGCATCGTTGTCGAAGAGTATAGGAGAATGTCCCATGAATATATACACATTCCTCGCCCCCATCTTTGGATTGCTCCATATCACAGGATGGTCCCCCACCTTCACCGTCGTGTCGGGCTGGTAGGACCCCTCATCTACATTGGCCAGCACCTGTACATTTGGTCTGGGACTCTTATCCCATGTATACCATTCTTCCTTTTCTATGACAAATGAGTCCGGTACGTCCATCATCACCGGATGATCCCTGTTTTCCACATGGAGCACCCCGCTGGCAAATCGAGCGATATAGTCCTTCCATCGTATGCCCCCCATAAAATTCGAGAACCAGGGCCACATCGGATACCCGTCAAACTCACCCAACAAAGTGGCATGATGCATCCCGATCCACCCACCCCTCCCTTCCTCGATATATTTTTGCAAGGCCGACATTGCTTCCGGCCGCCACCCATAAGGCGCATAGTCGAGCTGAATGATCAGCGCATATGCCGACAGATACTTCCCCGTGATAGTATCCGGCCGTGTGATATAGTCTATCCTGAAATTGCTGTCTGCCGCCAGCTGGTCCAGCCATATTTTCGCCCGCCTGGAATATTCCAGGTGATGCCCGCCATTCTCGTACAATGCCAGCACCCTGAATCGCGGACTTGACAAGGCCGTCCCCCCGGGACTACGCATATTCTGCCCCGTCTTCCCCGAAACCGCCGCAGCCTGATCCTCCAGCGCAAACACGGACCCTGCCAGCGAGGCCGTCGCCGAGTCCAATCCGGCAAAGATCCTTCCATCCGCCGGACTCCACGGATGCCCGTTGCGATAATCCCACCACCGGTACTCAACCTTGGAAAACTCATTGGATATACCCTTCTCCGCCGGCCGCTCATAATAATGGTTCATTGTCAGTAAATAACCGCTGTCCGTCGCCTTCATCGCCCAGTCCCATCGCAGGAAATAATGACTCCCCTTTTCCCCAGTCTCCACTCTGCACACAGCCGTACCGGACAACGTTCCTCTATCCTTGTCTTCCGATGTAATCGTCAACTTCGAATCGGGGAATCCCGGAATAGGGTGGCTTGCCGCCAACCGCATCCATCGTAACTTCTCTGCATCGGAAATGGCCTGCTTTAGAATATACTGCTTCTCATATTGGATAATACCCTGCTTCATCGGGATGGGAGGTAGTATGGCAGTATTTACAGCCTCGTCCTGGGGCCGTCCCGCCAGTGCAGTGGTCAGAAAGAGAAGGAAGAGCAGCATTCGTTGTACGACTTGACGCATGGCGTTCGTTTGTTTTATCAAATATCAGCTCCCCAGCCTGGAAAGGCAATTAGCACGCCCCTACATTAATACTACATTGTCTGTTTTTGAGCAGATTGTGCTATTCTTTCCTAAATTGTTGCTGCATGAAGAAATTGACAGGGATCATCCTTCTTAGCCTGCTCATAGGGTTGTCTGCCATAGCTCAGTCCTCTATCGGACTTCCAACGATCAGGAGCTATAGGAACACCGACTATCATGCCGACATGGCGGTCTGGGATATGGCCCGCGATAAGAATGGCTTGCTTTATTTTGCCAACAACGAAGGACTCCTGACCTTCGATGGCGTTTATTGGAGGACCTATCCCCTGCCGCATTCCGCAATGATCAAATCCCTCGCTATCGACAGCTCCGGAAAAATCTATGTAGGCGGCCAGGATGAAATAGGCTATTTTTCACCGGGACCCCAGGGAGCCCTTGGCTACCATTCCTTAAAAGAACTGCTTCCCCCCGTGGCAAAGCAGTTCGCAGACATCTGGAACATCGTCATTTGGAAGGACCAGGTCTTTTTCCGTACCATTGAATCGATCTATCAATGGAAGAATGGCCGGATGTACACCCATGACGCACCGGGTGGATGGCGTTTGCTGACACAGGCAGGCCCTAACCTATACGCCGAAGACAGGTTGAATGGCTTGCAGCTGTTCGACGACGGACAATGGGTCCGGGCCTGTGACAAATATCCCTCTTTACACATCACCGGCATCCTGGAATATAATAAGGACACACTCCTCGTTACGACCCTGAAGGATGGCCTCTACCTGCTCACGGACAGGACCCTGCTTCCAAGACCTACCACCGTCGACCCATTACTAAAAAGCTCCTTGATCAATTCCGCCAGACAGCTCGACAATGATCGTTACGCATTGTGTACTGCCGCTGGCGGTCTTTTTATTATCCACCGCAATGGACGCCTCATCCAACGATATTCCACCGCCGAAGGGCTGCCAAACAACAATGTCCTGAACGTATTCTCCGACCATTCCGCCCGGCTGTGGCTCGGCCTCGAGAATGGCATCGCCTGCATCGATGACAGATCCCCTTTCACACATATCTATCCGGTCAAAGACAACCAGCTTCGAAGCAATGCGATAAAAATCTTTGACCGCTATCTCTTCATTGGCACCTCCAATGGCCTCTATAGCGTACCCCTCGACAGTACACAAAAAGACATCAGCAAGATGACAGGCGCGTTCACGGCGGTAGCCAATACCAACGGACAGGTTTGGAGTCTACAAGACATCGATCATACCTTATTTGAGGGACATCGCGACGGGGCTTTCCTCATCCGGGAAAACAAGGCTATCCCCATCAGCACCGGACAGGGCGTTTGGGACCTTATCGGGCTTCATCCCACGGACTCCGCCGGGCCGGCCGGCCAAGGCCGCGACATCATCGCCTCCACCTACACGGGCCTGCGCCGGATAAAATATGACAACGGACAATTCTACGAAGGAGATAAGCTCAACGACCTCTATGAGTCCTTGCCCAATATTGCCATCGACGACAACAATACGATTTGGGCATCACAGTCCCATCGTAGCGTCTTTTCAAACCCCATAGACCAGGCATCCCAATTTAAACATTACACCCGGGCAAAGGGTCTTCCATCCGACCTGAATAATTATGTCTATAACATCGATCACCACATTGTAGTCGCTACCGAGAAGGGCGTGTATGAATATGCCCCTTCCACCGACAAGTTCATTCCCTCACCCTCATTTGCCCCCATCTTCGACACCACCGCCGTGGAATACCTCCGTGAGGACAGTGACCATAACATCTGGTTCGTCAGCAATGGAAGAGTGGGTGTGATCCATCGTAGCAACCCTTCCACAAGGAACGTCATTTATTTTCCCGAACTGACCTCCCACACTATCAAAGGAGCCGCTTGTATCTATCCATACGATAAGGAAAATATCTTTTTCGGCTCCGACAATGGGGTTATCCATCTCAACTTTAAAAACTATGTTGCGACCCCAAAGAACATAAACGTACTATTAGGCGCCGCCAATGTCATCAACCAGCGGGATAGCCATTTCGAATACGCTTCTCCCGACTGCATACAGCCGGGCAACATTCAATTCAGCTACAGGCTGACAGGATTTGACAACGACTGGTCCGCATGGTCCGACAGGACAGAGAAAGATTATACAAACCTTCCTCATGGCAATTATACTTTTTCCGTCAGGGCAAAGGACAACCTTGGTAATATTTCACAACCCGCCTCGTACACTTTCTCTGTCCCGGCACGCTGGTACCAGACCACCTGGGCCTGGTTGTTATACCTGGCTGCAGCCGTCCTGGCAGTGTATTTGCTCCGCAAGGCCCATCACAGAAGGCTTGCACTCCACCGGAAGAAGCACGAGGAGGAACAAGCTCGTTTACAATACCTCCATAGGCTTGAACTGGACAGACAGGAAAAGAAACTGATCGAGCTGCAGAATGCCAAATTGGAGGACGACCTCCGGCACAAGGACAAAGAGCTGGCCACCGTGACCATGCACCTCGTCGAGCGTAGCAACCTCCTTTCCAGCATCCGGGAAGAGCTGCTGGCCGTTATAAAAAAGCTCAATATCGCCGGTCTGCCTTATGAGCTCCGCAATGTCTTTAAAATGCTGGGCGACCCCGAAAAGAATGACGACGACTGGCAACGTTTTGCCATTTACTTCGACCAGGTGCACAATAATTTCCTGTCCACTCTCAAATCAAAATTCCCATTGTTGAGCGCCACCGACCTTAAATTATGCGCCTACATCCGGCTGAACCTATCCTCGAAGGAGGTAGCGCAGATCCTCAACATCTCCCTCAAAGGCGTTGAAGTCAGCCGTTATCGTATCCGAAAGAAATTAAATCTACCCACAGAGACCAATCTATATGAATTCCTTCTTACCATTACTTCCTCTCCGCCACCGGCCAGCCCCATTTCCTAAAAAAGGGCCTCGGTAGTGGTAATGTAGTGGTTACAAAATAGCGTATTCGTATACAAAAACAGAATATTGTAACATGGGAGACAATACCAAGACACGAAAATTCCTCATTGCCACCCACGGCACGTTTGCCCAGGGCTTAAGATCGTCCCTGGACGTCATAGCTGGTGCACAAGAAAATGTATATTTTATACAGGCCTATCTTGACAACATGGATTCCATACAGGACGAGCTGGAAACACTCCTAAAAAACAAAGGACCACAGGAAGAATGGGTCATCTTCACCGACCTGCTGGGAGGCAGCATAACCAACCAGGTGGTTAGATATGCATCCGGGGAGCATGTGCACATCATCGCCGGTGTCAATTTACCTCTCTTGCTGGAATTGGTGCTTACCGATCCCTCTATCCCCGTAGAGGCCGTCATCGAGGACATCCTGATAAAAGCCCGCGAACAGATGGTCTATGTCAACAAATTACTCCAATCCAATAACGACCCCGACAATGGTTAAGCTGACACGCATCGACGATAGACTCGTCCACGGACAGGTGGCTTTTACCTGGGTGCCTGCCCTCGGCATCGATTGCCTCATCGTAGCCAACGACAGAGTGGCAAAGGATGAATTTCTCAAGACTACGCTCAACCTTGCCAGGCCCGCAGGCATAAAGTTTTTTATCCGGGCGATAAATGACGCCATCGCTCTCATCAACGATCCCAAAAGTCAGCCCTTCCATATCCTGCTGATAGCAGAGTCCGTAAAGGATGCTCATGCGCTTGTTTCGGGTATCCCTGAGATCAGGTCCGTCAATTTTGGCGGCATCCGGAGCAGTGCCGGCTCAAGGCTCGTGTCAAAAGCCATCGCACTCACCGAAGAAGATATAGCCCGGATCCGGGACATGCTGACAAAGGGCATCGAGCTGGAGGCAAGACAGGTACCCACCGATAGCAAACTGTCCGTAGAAAGCCTTATTCAATGACCATGCTGACCTATTTGTTGATAACATTGATCGTCGTCTTCGGGCATTCCGAGGATTTTCTGGGCACAACCCTGCTGGGCCGGCCTCTTGTGCTGGGGCCGCTGGTGGGATGGGTGCTCGGGGATATACACCAGGGTGCTGCCATAGGCGCTACACTCGAGCTGATATTCATGGGCAATATCAAGGTGGGGGCCGCCATTCCACCCGACGTGATCACTGGCGGCGTATTGGGTACAGCATTTGCCATCGGGTCGGGTAAAGGGGCCGCCGTGGCGCTCGCGCTTGCCATCCCCATTTCCCTGCTGGCCGAAATGGTATTGAGCGGCCTTTTCGTATTCCGTTCCATCTTTAATAAAAAATTCATGGAATATGCGGAAGCGGGAGACTTTCGGAAGATCCAGCGATTACATATAGTCTCGGGGCTTCTAAAACCCATTCTCATGGGGCTGATCACTTACTTCTCCCTGCAGCTGGGGTCGGATGTGATAAAGTCTTTTTTGGATACCATCCCTTCTTGGGTCAATGAAGGCCTGCAATTGGCAGGCAATATGCTCCCCGCTCTTGGCTTTGCGCTTCTGATGAACCTCCTGTTCAAAAAGAATGTAGCCCCTTATTTCTTTCTCGGGTTCATACTGGCTGCTTATTTAAAGCTGCCCGTCATTGCCATCGGCGGACTGGGTATTATCATCGCCCTTCTCGTTACCGCCACGCCTCCAAAACCCATACCAACAGACGAAGAAGACCCCTGGGGCACATCGGAAGAAGAGGCTTCCCCTGCTCCCTCCAATACTACCCTGTCCCGTCCATTGATAAGACGGCTTTTTTTCCGGTCCATGGCCCTCGAAGCCAACTTTAATTTCGAGACATGGCAGAACACGGGTTTTGCATTTTGCATGATCCCAGTATTGAAAAAGCTATACCCCTCCAAAAAAGCCATGGCCCAGGCGCTCCAACGACACCTGCAATTCTTCAATACCAGCACCTTTGGCTCGACGCTGATCCTCGGGATCACCGCTGCGATGGAGGAACAGAACAGCCGGGATATAAGCTTCGATGCATCGTCCATCAACTCTGTAAAGACAGGTTTGATGGGACCATTGGCAGGTGTATTCGACTCCCTGTTCTGGGGCACCCTAAAGGTTATTGCCGCCGGCGTGGGGGCATCGCTGGCGGAAAAGGGAAATATCATGGGCGCCGTCCTTTTCATACTCCTGTTCAATGTACCCCATTTGTGGCTGCGATACCGGCTGACCTTCACCGGCTATACCACCGGCACCCGGTTCCTGCAACAGCTGGCTAAGCATAATGTGATGGACAAGTTGACATTGGGTGCATCAATACTGGGGTTGATGGTTATAGGGGCTATGCCTGCCACCCTCATGTCTATAAGGACACCCATCGCCATCAGCAACGGAACATCCCCCGTCGCGTTACAGAGCATACTCGACCAGATCGTTCCGGATATGATCCCTCTGCTCCTGACCTTCCTGGTATATTTTGGGATCAGGAGGGGGATCAAGACCATGTGGCTATTATTGGGATTGCTGGCGTTGGGACTGCTGGGCAGTTGGCTGCATTTATTCAATTAATTTTTACAAAAGATGAGAGGCATCGGTGTTTCGCCGGGTATTTCGATAGGAAGGGTCCTGCGGGTGGTTCGACAAAAGGCTGCAACGACAGGCATCCTGCTGTCCGGCGATGAGGCCGTGCGGGAGGAGGTCGATAGATACCGGGCCGCAATAGATCATTCCGTTGCGGAGATCAAAACCTTGATTGGTGCCCAGACGGGAACGACGCCCTCCGGGGCGGCCGATATTTTAGAAGCGCATATTGAAATGCTCACCGACCCACAATTGGAGAGTGACGTACTCGAACGGATACAGGTCGGAAAGAAGAATGCATCGGACGCCGTGCTGGAAGTCACCAGCCGGCTCATAGAGACATTCAGGAATATGGAAGATCCCTATCTCGCCGCAAGGGCGGCCGACATCGAGGACATTGGGCAGCGATTATTAAAACATCTCGGGACCCTGCCATCCCAAACCTCTCCCCTGGAAGGGTCAGCCCCGGCCCGGCCCGGCGAACATTCAGCCCAGGCTGACCTCCCCTTTATCATTGTCGCCGAAGATCTGAGCCCATCCGATACGATAACGATGGATCTGCGTCGCATCGCCGGGTTCGCCCTTCAGAAGGGCGGAAGCACCTCCCATGCAGCCATCGTTGCGAGATTGAGGGGTATCCCCGCCGTGGTCGGTTGTGGTACATCGTTAGACCAGGTCGCAGACAATGACATTCTCGTGCTCGATGGCGCTACAGGACAGCTATGGGTAAATCCCGGCGATGCCCTGCTTGCAGAGCTCCGGCGAAAGAAGATCGCCCAGGCGGAGAACGCTCTTTTGCTGGCGTCGTTAAAGGATGTCCCCGCCCGCATGGTCGATGGCCGGCGGATCAGGCTGCTTGCTAATATTTCCCATGTGGGAGACATGAAGGATGCCTTCCGGCACGGCGCAGAAGGCGTAGGCCTTTTTCGTACCGAGTTCCTGTTTATGGAAAAAAGCAGCTTCCCTACGGAAGAGGAGCAATTCACCGGCTACAAGGATTTGGCTCGGACATCACAGGGCACACCCGTTACCATACGCACCCTGGACATTGGCGGAGACAAACCATTGCCCTATTTCCCTATGCCCAAAGAGCAAAATCCGTTCTTAGGCCATCGGGCCATCCGTATCAGCCTTGATAAAAAGGGCATCTTTCTCACACAGCTGAAAGCCATTTTACGGGCCAGCTCTTTTGGCAAGCTGAAGATATTGGTACCCATGGTGAGCAATATGCAGGAGCTCCGGGTGGCAAAAGAGCTTTTCACCACAGCAAAGAACGAACTCATGCAGAAAGGTGTATCGTTCGACAAGGACATACCTTTTGGCATCATGATCGAAGTACCTTCCGCAGCCGTCACTGCCGACCTCCTGGCGCAAGAGGCCGATTTTTTTAGCATTGGCACCAATGACCTTTGTCAGTATACGATGGCTGCCGACAGGATGAACGATAAGGTCAGTCATCTCTGCGATCCTTATCATCCCGCCGTGCTGCGTCTCATCCACTTTGTCATCCAGCAGGCACAACTGAACAATATTCCCGTCAGCCTTTGCGGTGAGATGGCGGCAGATCCTCTCGCTACCTTGCTGCTGACCGGGATGGGGCTCGAAGAATTTTCTATGAATGCGCCGTCTATACCTACGATCAAGCACATCATCGTCAAGAGCAGCATGAACAAGGCCAGACAGGTGCTGCGCCAGGTGATGGAGTTCGATGATCCTTCAGACATCACACAGTATTTACAAGATATCAACGCATGATTGAAAAAGAGTACATCATAACAGCGCCCGAAGGCATGCACGCAAGACCCGCTACCGCGCTGGTCAGGCTGGCAAAGAATTTTACATCCGTCATCAGCATTTGGGAGGGTAACAAGACTGTCCCGCTCAACAGTCTTTTGAACCTGCTTTCCATGGGCATCAAAGGTGGTGATGTACTTAAGATACGCATCGAAGGAGAGGACGAGATCACCGCCGCCGAAGCATTGGACCATTTTTTCTCGCAGATAAAAGACCTGTAAATATTAAAACAATATGATCAATGAAGATCACTATCACCAACAGTACAAAGGAATTTGATATCACCGCCGCCTGGCGGATCATTGGGCAGATGCTTACGAACCCCCAGTCCGTCATCGGGCTCTCCACCGGTGAGACCACTAAGGAAATGCACCGCATCGTATCCGCGATCCATCGTGAATATCCGTTCGATGTATCACAGGTGACTCTCTTTAATGTGGACGAGCTTACCAATCTGCCCAGGGAATATGCAGGCAGCTGCTATACGATGATAAAGACCCAGCTGGCAGGTCCCTTGAGCATCCCGGAAGAAAATTTCATTATGCCCCCCACCCTGTCCGATGACTTTCAGGCCGAGGCAAGAGAGTTCGAGCGGCGACTGGCTGAACGTGGCGGGGCCGATCTTCAGATGCTCGGCATCGGTATGAATGGTCACATAGGTATCAATCAGCCCGGAACGCCTTTTGAAAGCGAGACATGGGTATCACCCATGGACCCTGACTTTGAAGCCAGAGTTCGAAGGGAGACACAGGTGCCCGCCGATACGATCCTGGGCGGCCTGACAAGAGGTATTCGAAACATCATGCATACCCGAAGAGTGATCCTGATAGCAAAAGGCGCACACAAGGCGGAGATCATCCAAAAAGCTATCCAGGGCCCTGTGACTACAGACATACCCGCGTCGGTCATACAGCTCCACCCGGATTGCGAAGTACTCTTGGACCCCGCAGCGGCCTCCCTTCTGGGCTAATGGGCTCGTAGATTTACGATACATCCCTTCGGCTAGTACCCGGTGCTAGGTGTTTGTTCCTAACCCCTGGTAAGTTTACCGATCAACATTCTCAATACCTGTCACAATTCCTTGGCAACCGGTGATATACTTCCCATCTTTGTTCTGTCATCGCGAACGACCCGTTGTTAGATCCAAATATCCAAAAACCAAAATCCAGTATCCTAAAAACCAAACCCTAAAAACCGGAACCCCTTACTTACCTGACCCCTTTTTAATCCAATACCTGATGCCGACGACGTCCTGCCTATGAAAACATCCGATATCCGTATTCTACCCGTACCCATGAATCATCCAATGTCCGTGTATCTAAACCGTAAACTGTCGCAAACCCAAACCCAACCGTACCCTAGTCAGCCTGGCCTGTGCGCCGATCCAGTACTTTGTGAACCACTGTAACTCGCAAAAAGAAGAAAAGACCCTAATACAGTGAACGCATTACCCGCCGTGACCCCGGCGGGTTTTTGTTGTCTCCCGGTCAGGGCATGTTTCCCGGACATCTTCCACCGACAAAATACATCCTTTCACCGCCTGTTGGCCGAATATTGCCTATTGCCCCTTGTAACTGCTGGCCTAAGCCCCTAGTTTTGAGAAAAAAACATACAATGACGGACGAAAAGGAAAAATCTCATGGCAGGACGGCGGGACGGGTAGGTGCAGGCTTGTTTCTTCTGCTCATCGGAGGGTTGCTCCTGCTGGACCAGATGGGTTTCCCCCTGCCGGACTGGCTCTTCAACTGGCACATGCTCCTGATCGCAATAGGTATTTTCTTAGGTATACGACACGGCTTCCGGGGCGGCGCCTGGCTGATCCTTATCCTCATAGGGGGCTTCTTTATGATACAGGACAATTACCCCAAGATCCCCCTTCACCGCTTCCTCTGGCCTTCCGTGCTCATTTTCGTGGGTCTGCTCATTATGCTCCCCCGCCGGCGTCACCGCTGGAGGCATGAGTGGCGGGAAGAATATGGACACCATTGGAGAGGCCGATCCAGGGACAGATTTACCCAAGCCTTTGCCTCCTCCAAGGAAGGCTATTCATCGGAAGACTATGTAGACTCCACAGCCATATTTGGCGGTGTTCATAAAAAGGTTGTATCAAAGAATTTCAAAGGTGGAGATGTCACCAGCATCATGGGTGGCACCGAACTCGACCTCACCCAGGCCGACTTCACGGGTGTCATTCACCTCGACGTCACACAGGTGATGGGCGGCACCAAGATCATCGTCCCCCCCCATTGGGAGGTCCGCACGGAAGTGTCAGCCATGTTCGCCGGCTTTGAAGACAAAAGACAGCAACCCGCTGTCACTAATCCCGATAAAGTATTGATCATTGATGGCACCTCCATTTTCGGGGGCATAGAACTCAGGAATTTTTAAATCCAAAAGCACAACGCGCTATGAACTGGTATCTCTCAAAGATCATTTACAGGATCATCTGCGGGGATGGAGACCATACCCCTCAATTTGACGAGCAGCTCCGGCTTATCAACGCCGTCGACGAAGAAGAGGCGTTCCATAAGGCAGTGACCATTGGCGAAAGGGAGCAGGACGGCTTCTACAACCATGAACAAAAACTGGTACAGTGGAAGTTCATCAACGTGGCTGAACTCTATAAGCTCAGCGGACTATTGGACGGGGCGGAAGTATACTCCCGGATACAGGAGACGGACGATCCCGATAGATACATCGAATTCACGAACAGGAAGGCTGCGCATATACAGGGTAATAGCACGCATAAGTTGCTAGAGCTGCTGTAGCGCCCCGCAGCGCCAGAGGCGCTGCGCTCGAAGTCTTTGTAAAAGTCTAAAATAGTTTCTCTTGGCGCGATCACCGCTATCCATCGGAAAGTTCCTCCTCATCTTCGTCAGCTGGTGGCTCATTTGGGCCTTCCTGCAGACCATCCTTCTCATGGGGTTCGGACTCAGCTTTGGTATTGCCCTTACCGATAGCCTGGTATCCAATACGCTCGTTGCCCTCTCCTGTGGATTTATCAGTAACAACCTACAGTATTATCTTCCGAAAAAGGAACGGTATTGGTATATCCTCTTCCTTAGCCTTGGACTTTCCATCCTGATAACGATAGCCTGTAAGGGGATCCTGGTGCCGCTGCTCGACAGCCTTCATCGCGACCCCAACTACGCCAATTTCTTTTCCAGGTCCTGGCCCGTACGCTTCGATATTATTTTCCTGCAGGTGGGCTGTATGACCATCCTCAGCGTGTTGTGGTATTCTTCGGAGGAGGAGCAGCAACAGCTGCAGCGCCGCAGCGACGCCGAACGACTGGCGAAGGAGGCTGAATTGTTCAAGCTACGTCAGCAGCTGGCCCCCCACTTCCTGTTCAATAGCCTCAATTCCATCAGCGCCCTCATTACCTCCCATCCCGAACAGGCGCGGAAGATGATCCAACAATTGTCCGACTTCCTCCGGGGCAATGTGAGAAAGGAAGAGCAGCAGTCCGTCCTGTTGGCCGAGGAACTACAATATTTGCAGCTCTATCTGGAGATAGAAAAAGTAAGGTTTGGCCATCGCCTCATCACCGTCATCCATCATGACGAGGCCAGCCTGAACATGAAGCTGCCCCCAATGCTCTTACAGCCCATTGTAGAAAATGCCATAAAATTCGGGTTATACGACACCACCGAAACAGTCACCATTATGATCGAAGCCAGGGCGGAATACGCTAATGTCGGTCCTTCGGACGAGTTCCCTCCAGGAGCTCCTAATTATGTAATAATTTCGGTACAGAATCCTTTTGACCCCGAGACCTCCCGTCCCAAACAGGGTACGGGCTTTGGGCTCAGCTCCATACAACGGCGTCTGTATCTGTTATTTGCCCGGGGAGACCTCTTCGAGACCCGTGTAGAAGGTCCTCTGTTCACCACCATCGTAAAGATCCCTCAAACAACACACAACACCAACATATGATCAAAGCTATTATCATCGACGACGAACCGCTGGCAAGAATGATCGTGCAGGAATATCTTCAATCCTACCCCGAGATCACGGTAGTACAGGAATGTGGCGACGGCTTCGAAGGTATCAAGGCCATCCAGCAACACCGGCCCGAGCTCATTTTTTTAGATATTCAAATGCCGAAAATTAATGGATTTGAGATGCTTGAACTGGTAGAAGAGCCGCCCGCCGTCATCTTTACTACCGCATTTGACGAATACGCCATCCGGGCATTCGAAAATCACGCCGTTGACTATCTGTTAAAGCCATTCAACAAACAACGCTTCGATAAGGCCGTCCGCAAATGGCTGGACCAGTATATGGCCGTGCAGGCTCCCATGCCCGGCGATGCGCCCGTGGAGAGCACTACCGTTTCCTCCGGTAATAAGACCCGTGAATTGCTGGAAACCGCCTCCCATTCACCCTCGCAGCAACAACGTGTGGTCGTCAAGACGGGTGGGAAGATCAAGATCATCCCCGTAGAGGACATCCACTACCTCGAAGCATCGGATGATTATGTGAAGATCCATACGCACAACGGCGCCTTCCTCAAAAACAAAACAATGAACTACTTCGAACAGGTGCTGGACCCGTCCCAATTCGTGAGGACCCATCGCAGCTATATCCTCAACGTGCAACAGGTCACCCGTATCGATCCGTATGAAAAGGACAGTCATCTCTGCATATTGCAATCTGGGGCATCCGTTCCCGTTAGCAAGTCAGGTTATGTAAAATTGAAGGCGGTGTTGGGGCTCTGACCCCCGCCGCCCCCTCACACCTCCTGCCCGATCCACACCGCCCCGCCGATACTATCCCGCGACGCTCCGGTGACAGATGCATAAACATTATTCTCTTCCCGCCAGCGCAACACCCCGATCAGGGCCATTACCAGCGCTTCTTTATAATCCACCAGCTGCACATCCGGCACCATTACTTCGATGCCCATCGGTAACAACAGTTCCCGGAGCCGGCCGATCAAAAACCCGTTGTGTGCGCCTCCACCGGTCACCAACATCCGGCCGTTCCCCGCCTGCTCCCCGCCCCGCCCATTGGTCTGCACCAGCTCCGCCGCCGCACGCCGCACCTGTATAGCGATGTGCTCCACAAAGGTTCTCAATGCATCCTCTACCGTAAGCCCCGCCTCCCGTATCATAGGCAGCACCGTCTCCGTCCCAAACTCATTGGCCAGCGACTTCGGATAGACCTTATCGTAATAGGGCAGCTTGTTCAGCCGCCTCAGCAATTCTTCGTCTATCTTCCCGCTTGCAGCCAGGGCGCCATTATCATCATACTCTTTCCCCGCGAGCCCCGCGAGGCTGTTCAATACCCTGTTAGCCGGACATACGTCGAAAGCTGCAAAACCGCCACCCTGGCCGCTTTCGGTACCCCGGCCCGCTCCATGCGCCGAGACATTGGCAATACCACCCAGGTTTAGAAAGAAGGCATAGTCCTGTAACAACAATCTTTCACCCACCGGCACTATCGGCGCACCCTGCCCTCCCAGCGCCACATCCATCGCCCGCAGATCGCTCACCACATTGATCCCCGTCAGAGCAGCCAGTGCAGCCCCGTCACCCAGCTGTGCCGTCATCTTATGTTCCGGTGAATGGAAAGTAGTATGCCCATGGCTGGCTATCAGCTGCACCTGGTAATGGAGATGATGTTCCTCTATAAAGCGCTGCACCTGCTCACCCAGATATTGCCCATAATCCGTATGCAACAACAAATACTCCCCAGCCGGGAGGTCCCGCGCGCCGGCCAGCTTGTCCCGCCACTCTTTCGAATAGGGGTAGCAGGCAGCATGTAATATGGAAAACTCCCATTTGCGGGAACTGTCTTTTATGGAAGAGGCTCCCTCCTGTAAATGAACATAGACGATATCCAATCCATCCAGGGAACTGCCGCTCATAAGACCAATGACTTTATAGACCATAAGGCGGCAAAGGTAAGGCAATTCCTATCCTCACCCCTCCTTCCTAAACACCAACCAATCCCCCACCTGCCAACTGATCCCATCCCTGCTCGTCTCATAGCTCATCTTAAAGCTCTTCTCCCCCGTCCGCTCATAGATAAAATGTTCAAAATACAGCCCCACGCTTGGCAGCCAGCCCTGACCCGACAAGATCAATCGCCCATTCCTCCACCCATTACTCTCAAAACTCCTGTGCCCCTGAAAATTATCAAAACAATACGCCACAAACCTTCCCGATACCCCATCCACACCCCAATAAGAAGTGGCCTTCCAATTATTGGGCAGCCGGTCACGATGCTCATACACCAGCCAACTACTGTCCAGGGACAGGCTAAAAGAGACCTCCGCGGCAATCTTCGCTCCATTGCTAAAAGCACCCTCCCCACTCCAACGGCCTGCAAAAAAGTTTAATAAGGCCGTATCCGCCCGGAGAGACTTATTCTGCGCCGAGCCGGATACTCCTATCAGCATAACCGTAGCTAGCATAGCTGTCCATACTATCTTTTTATCACGCATATATAGTTTTTAATAAAAATACCCACACCGCCCCGCCAGGACAATTTCATTCAACACAAACACCCATCTATTCAACCCATCGGCCAGCCTTTTCAATCGACCTTGAACATCCCCACAGCCCCCAAACCATCGCCACTATCCTCCGCAAACCCGTGTCTCCCCAAGCCCGGGCAGGCCGGATTCTCCGGATTTTAGCGTAGGTTTGCCCAACCAAAGCCCAGTACGGGACAAAACCCAATTTTTCATATGGTCGTCAACTTAAGTGAAGAATATTCCCTGCTATGCAATTGGATCAGCGAGATCCGCGATGAAGATATCCAAAAAGACAGGATGCGCTTCCGCCGCAACCTGGAACGCATCGGGGAAGTAGCCGCCTACGAGATCAGCAAGGGTCTCGCCTTCGAAGAAAAGGAAGTGCAGACACCCCTCGGCACCGCCATATGTAAAGTACTGAAAGACCAGCCCGTAGCCGCCACTATCCTCCGGGCCGGACTGCCCCTCCACCAAGGCATCCTAAACTTTTTTGACCGGGCGGACAACGCCTTTATCTCCGCCTATCGCAAACACCAGCGGGACGGTAGCTTCGAGATCAGCCTGGACTATGTATCCTGCCCTGAACTGGAAGGCCGCGTCGTCATCGTCTCCGACCCCATGCTCGCCACCGGCGCCTCCCTGGTAAAGACCATCCAATTCCTCCGGGAAGAAGGCCATCCCTCCGAAATTCATGTAGTGGTCGCCATCGCTTGTACAGTAGGAATAGAATACGTCCTCCGCAGCGAACCCAACTGCAAAATATGGTGCGGCGCCATAGATGACGAATTGACAGCCAAGGGCTACATCGTCCCCGGCCTCGGTGACGCCGGCGATCTTGCCTACGGCACCAAAGTCCAGATGTAAGCTTGGTATTGCCGAATTTTTATGTTATTTTTCAAACTCTACCCTTTTGAAGCCAACCGTTTGAAAGATTTTGCCGTCTAATTACGTAAAGAGTACACTGGCCATCTGCGGTGTCCCACCCGATTGTAAACGAGAGACCTTAACTGTTTTATGAAAACAATGTTGCTCAAGAGCCGACAATCAATACACCTCCGCACCAGCAGAGCATGGCTGCTATTAATCATGGGACTTATCTTCACCACCCAGGCGCTAAAAGCACAGGATCCCGGATTCTCCCAATTCTTCGCCTCTCCCCTGACACTCAATCCCGCGCTCACGGGAAAATTCAATGGCGTTCTGCGGGTTGCCGGCAACTATCGCAACCAATGGCCCTCCATCAACAATGCCTTCGTTACATCCACCATATCGCTCGACGCCCCCATCCTCCGTAACAAACTGCCGGAAAATGACACGTGGGGACTTGGCCTCATGGCAATGACCGACCGTACCGCCAGCGGCGTCCTCAACAGCAATTTTGTAGCTTTCTCCACCGCCTACCACAAAAGCCTGGACGAGGACGGTCTTCAGCAGATAGGGGTCGGCTTCCAGGGCACCTATGGCAACAGGACCCTGGACGGCACCAAGCTCACCTTCGAGGATGGACTGCAGTTGGACGGCACCTGGCTGAGATCGCCCACGGAACAGATCAATTCACAATATGTCAGCGTACACTATTTCGATATGAACCTCGGCGTATTGTACAACGGGTCTACCAATGGGAATAATAACTACTATTTCGGCGCTTCCATGTACCATTTGAACAAGCCAAAGGAATCATTCCTCGGCGTCGATACCATCAATATACCCGTTCGCTATACCGGTCATGCAGGGGCCTACTTCCCCGTAGCAGGCTCGCCCAGCACCATCTACCTCAGTGGCCTTTACAACACACAGGCAGGGGCGCACGAACTGGTCTTTGGTGGCGCATGGGCCATCAGCGCCACACAGGATGAATCCTATCCTGTCAATTTTTACGCAGGAGCCTGGGCACGATTCAGCAATGTGACGGATGCTATCATACCATATGTGGGGCTTGATTATGGCAATTTCAGTCTGGGTGTTACCTATGATGTCAACGTATCTTCTTTAAAGACCGCCTCCCAAAGCCGCGGTGGCATCGAGCTCTCGCTTATTTATATCAAGAAGCCTTCTGACGGTCATCATGGTGTGCCCTGTCCGAGGTTCTAAGAGCACTCATTCCCCCCAACACGTGACCACCAGGTCTCTCGCACCGCTATGCTGGATAAATACCTGGCACATGCCTTTTTGTATCTGCCTGATCTCAGGCATCCCCTCCAGAGGACTTCGTCGGAGCTGCTTCGACACGCTCCTCCTCGTTCCTAACCTTCGTTTCACTCGGTTACTCTTGTGATAAGATGAAATCCTCTTCTTCGCTCTCTTAAGGTCAACGATCGCTGAAATATTTTCATGAATTTTTAATTTTCTTCCCACTGACATAGGGGTTGCCTTTTACATAAAACCTATAAGGCAAGGCGGCATCTGCACCCGCGTAGTCTACACCGATGCGTGGAGTAGCGATAATTTCGGTCTTGCGGGGCCGGTAGCCATCATCACCTATGTATATTTCCCCTTCGTATAACGAATAGCCCGTATGCAGGGTCGCCAGTCCCATGGCCCTGGAAAGATTGCCCGGGCCGCGGGTCAGGGAGTGATCCAGACGAACCTTGCCCGCTCTTTTTAGCATGGTAGAAATACCTTCCAGGGGCTCAAGTCCCCGAACCAGGACGGCATGAGGGATATCCTGCTTATTGGTCACCACGTTAAAAAGATGGTGGATTCCATAAATAAGGTATACATAGGCGGTTCCCCCTTCCCGGTACATCACTTCCGTCCGGCGGGTCCTTCTGCCAGAATACGCATGGGACGCGCGATCCACCACTCCATTGTATGCTTCCACCTCCACGATCCTTCCCGAGGTCAGCTTGCCGTCGAACTCCGTCACCAGCACCTTGCCCAGCAATTCACGCGCGATCTTTACGACATCCGGGCGGGCATAGAAAGAATTATCCAGTTTTTTTATGGCTCTCACCAAATAAATAATTTAAGTTTGAATGTCGTTAAAAATACAAAAGCTTCTCATTTTGCTTAAGGAAATAATCATAGCTTTCCAGTCCTACGCCAAGGCCCATCACTTTATTACTAAGCACAAATTGTGGAAATGGATCGTTATACCCGGGATACTCTATGCCCTCCTTTTTTGCATAGGCATGTGGTTCTTTATAGATTCCTCCAGCACCGCCGTCACCTGGCTGAGGCAGTTTACCGGCATTGGGAGATGGCTGCATCATCAGCAGAGCGCAGGCCTTAGCTTCTTATTCATGATGGGGGAAATGATGGTGCGGCTCGTGCTCCTGTTCTTTTATTTTTCCCTGTTCAAATATTTGTTCCTGATCATCTGCTCCCCCGTCTTTGCCTATCTCAGCCAGCGGACAGAAGCGCTGATCAACGGTAAGGAATACAGTTTTCAGACAGAATTAGTGCTGCACGACATGCGCAGAGGCATCCGGCTGGCCCTTCGTAACAGCCTTTGGCAGACCGTATACACCATATCTATTCTTATCCTCTCCTTTATACCCCTGATAGGCTGGATCACACCTGTCGTTTCTACGTTTGTCGAGAGCTATTACTACGGGTTCTCCATGCTGGACTACTCTTGTCAGCGACACAATCTTACCCAGTCCGCCAGCATCTCCTATATCGGCCAGCACAAAGGGCTGGCCATCGGGAATGGGCTGGTGTTCTATGGGATGCATTTTATTCCCATAGTGGGTTGGGTGCTTGCTCCTGCCTATGCCGTCATCGCCGCTACCATTAGCCTGTATCACCAAAATCTGGAATAACAGCTATGCATGCCCCTTCCACTGTATATCTCATCCCCGCCTGGTTGTACGAGCACGAGCTGACACCCCTGCCACCCTATATACTGGATGCCGTAAAAGCATGCCAGGTCTTTTTTGTGGAGAATGAACGCAGCGCCCGCCGGTACTTAAAAGCATGGTGGAAAGAGATGGTCATCGATGACTATGCATGGCATCCCATACACAAGGCCGAAGAAGAGGTAAAAGCCCTCTTTCGTCAGCAGCTAAAAGAAGGAAAGACCATTGGTATCATCAGCGAGGCCGGATGTCCCGGAGTAGCCGACCCCGGTCAACTATTGACGGAGGCCGCTCACCAGGCAGGCGCCATTGTCCGCCCCCTCGTAGGTCCCAGCTCTATATTGCTTGCCCTTATGGCCAGTGGTATGAATGGACAGCAATTCCGCTTCTCAGGCTATTTGCCCGTGGACAATGCCGGACGAATAAAAGCCCTTCGCGACCTGGAGACCGAATCCCAACGGCTACGCTGCACCGAAATATTTATCGAGACCCCCTATAGGAACAACCAGCTGCTGGAGACGATCCTGCAGACCTGCCGTCCTGCCACCCGCCTGTGTATTGCCGCCAACCTCACCGCGCGGGAGGAATACATCCGGACCCGGACGGTGGGGGAATGGAAACAGCTGGCTATCGCTAAGGATCAATTTCCCGATCTGCACAAACAACCAGCGATCTTCTGCCTGATGGCCGGGTAGCTCTATTTCTCCGGCTCCGTGATAGACACGATGCTGTCCACTATAAAATTACTATAACCCCTCCACGGTATCCTCCCCCCATATTCCTTATAATGTAGCAACACGCTCTTACCGCTATTGTACATTAACTTGTTCGCTATAGCCGTATCCGTAACGGAAAATTCAAACTCATACGATTGCACCGACCCTGGTGTCTTCGATCGAAATCCTGCTTGTATCAGCTTCCCCTCATAAGTCTTGAAGAGCCATCCCTTCTTCACGACATAATTCAGTTCTCCGAACTTCGTGCCCTCCCCGAATGCTTTGAAATAATAATAGTAAATAAAAATACCCAGCCCCACAACAAGCACCACCGCAGTGATCGAAAGGACTTTTTTCATATAAGAATTTTTACCAGATACCCGGCGTATCCCTACCTGGCCGGCCATCCATATTTATCTACAAGGTATATCAATGCCGCCATACTGAATGCCCCCAGCTCCATTTCCCGCTTGTTCACCACCTCCAGCACGTCATTACGCGTATGATGGTAGTCGAAGTATCGCTGCGAGTCCGGCCTCAATTCACCCACGACTACCCCCAGTTTTTCCATGGGCTCCACATCCGACCCGCCACCACCTTTGTTGAACGCATAAACCCCATACGGCTCCAGCAGCTTTATCCAGGGTTGTACAGCCGCCAATTGTGCATCCGACAGCGACAGGCTAAAAGCGCGGGGCGTAAACCCACCCGCATCGCTCTCCAGGGCCAACAAATGTTGTTCCCCTTTCTTCTTTGCCTCGTCTGCATATTTTTCGCCACCCCGTCCCCCATTCTCCTCATTGGCAAAAAGCACGGCACGGATGGTACGTTTGGGCGTATACCCCACCGCCTTCAGAGCCCGCAACACTTCGATGGATTGCACACAGCCCGTCCCGTCATCCATCGCCCCTTCCGCAGGGTCCCAGGAGTCCAGGTGACCACCTACTGTGATATATTGGTTGGAAGGTTCGCTGCCCTTGAGCTCGCCGATGATATTGTGTGCCGGCGTATCGGCAAGCATCTGGCCCTGGGTACGAAGATATACCCGTATTGGGTTGCCGGCCCCCGGTGCATGCCCGATAGCATCCGCCAGCCAGTCGGCATCCTTAAGCCCCACCGCCACAGCCGGTATCTTTGGGAAGCTGTCATTGTATATCAGGGCGCCCGTATGCGGGTTGTTGTCCACCGAATGGGACATTGACCGCACCAGCACCGCCACAGCCCCATAGCGGGCCGCCATGCTGGGCCCAAAGACCCTGTAGCGTACCGCATCCCCATAGGAGCGGAAGGTCTCTATAAATTTGGGGTTGAAATGATAGTTATAAAATACGATCTTACCCTTTATCGCATCTTTATGCGCTTCCAGCTCCTCGAAATTGTTGATCAGCAGGACAGGCGCCGTCAGGCCTTTGGGTCCCGTACCTTCCGAATTGCCAAGGGCAATGACATCGAGACCATGCCGCTTGCCCCCATTTGCCGCGACCCAGGATGCCGAATCTTTACCCCCTCTCACCCAATGCGGCACCATACATTCCTGCATCCACACTTTATCGGCTCCCGCATCCGTGAGGGCTTTCAAACCCCATTGCTCCGCCTTATAATACCCCGGACTACCCGACAGACGCGCCCCCACCTTCTTGGTCAGCACCCGCAAATCCTCATAAGCCCTCCCATCTGTCAGCACTACATCGGCCAGCTTCCGCAAAAAGGCAGAGTCCGATCCATCCATTGGCCCCTGCCCCCGTCCATTCAACCCCAATCCGATACATATAAATAAAACCAATCCAGCACTCAACAATTTATTAGCCATTTATGTTAGTTTTCAGCTAAAGTTACATCAACCAAATTGATTTACCTTCGGCCCTGCAATCTTATATCGGAGCCCTGGAAGGACTCATTGTTAATACAATAACCTGAAAAAATGCGGATTGGAATTGTTTGCTATCCTACATTCGGCGGCAGCGGCGTTTTGGCTACAGAATTGGGCAAGGCCCTGGCCGACAAGGGGCACCAGGTCCATTTTATTACCTATCAACAACCCGTACGGCTAAACGAATTCAACGCCAATATCTTCTACCACGAGGTCCGCGTCACCACCTACCCCCTCTTCGACTATCCTCCTTATGAAACGGCCCTGTCCAGCGCCATGGTGGACGTGATCATGAATCACCAGCTGGACCTGCTCCATGTACACTATGCCATCCCCCATGCCTCCGCCGCCTATATGGCTAAAAAGATTGTGGAGACACAAGGCAAACGCATCCCCGTTATTACCACCCTCCACGGCACTGATATCACCCTGGTGGGAAGGGACAAGACCTTTGCCCCCGTCGTCGCCTTTTCCATCAATCAGAGTGACGCCATCACCGCCGTCAGCCGCAACCTGCGGGATGAGACATACCGCAATTTCACTATTGAAAAAGAGATACGCGTCATACACAACTTCGTGGACACCCGGAGATTCCGTAAAAAGCCCCTCGATGCATTCCGCAAGGTCATTGCACCCAATGGCGAAAGAATACTGCTGCACGCCTCCAACTTCCGCAAGGTCAAGAGAGTACAGGACATTGTACGCATCTTCGACATCGTGAGAAAACAAATCCCCAGCAAGCTCCTCTTCGTAGGCGATGGTCCCGAAAGACCCGGAGCGGAAGACCTTGGCCGCGAGCTTGGCGTTTATGAGGACATGCGCTTCGTAGGCCGCCAGGAGCAGATGGAGGACATCCTGGCCATTGCAGATCTCTTCCTTCTCACATCCGAATATGAGAGCTTTGGTCTCGCTGCCCTGGAAGCCATGGCTGCGGGCGTACCCGTCATTTCAACCAATGCGGGCGGATTACCTGAAATTGCTATCGAGGGGGTTACTGGCTATCTGAGTAATATAGGCGATGTACAAGCCATGAGCGAACAGGCGATAAAGATACTGGAGAACAATAGTACGCTGCAACAGTTCAAGGCTAACGCCGCTGCACATGCGCAGCGATTTGATATCAACACCATCGTACCGGAATACGAAGCCTTGTACAATCGGTTTTTGTCATAGGTTGGATCATCGGCCGCCGGGTCCCGGCCATCACCGGCCCTTACACCGGCATCCCTATGTGTTCTGTCAAATAGCTGACGAGGCTTTCCCCGAAATGCTCGTTCCAACCCATTTCGCAATCGTTATAGCACTCCGCTCCGGGGACCAGCCCGACATGCGTCATCGTCACTTTTGTACAATCCCCCGACGGCTCGATCTCGAAGATCACTCTTGTACCATTCCATTCCTTTTTGTCTTTGATCCAGTGAAGGTTGCAATCCCTCACATCCCAAACGATCTTTTTTCCGGGAATATCCTCCATGATCTCGAAAGTGACAAAGGTCGCGCCAAATCGGGTGGTGAAAACATCCCAGCGTTGCTCGCTCCGGCCTTCTACCTTTTTGGCCCACCAGCCCCGGACATCCTTGATGCCTTCATATGCCTCATGGGGCGTAACATTCACCATAATGCTGCGTTGATAATTTTTTGGTTGCATGACAAATGGAATTTTATTGTTTAGTGCGTGATGACATTCTTGATAGCCTCATTGGTATTACGCAGGTCGAGCCCTCCCTCCAACGTGGATTTCAGGTTGGTGAGATAAAATACCCATCCCTTCGAGTCCGAGACGAATTGCTTTGCTACCGACCCCTCGTCCGTGGGCAGATTGCTCTCGATGAGCTCCACGATCGTCTCGTCGTGCTCCTTATAAATGGTAATGGTCACGGGGATGTCGTTGGCAAAGGAGAAGCTAAAAAGGTCCTTGCCATTCGTCTTCAGTACCTTCCCTTTTACTACCGGCTCGTCCGGCTTGAAAGGAAGATACATGGCATGGCCATCTCCTACCTGGGCTATCTCATTGTCACCGCGAACCCTGCCCTCCGGGTCCGTAAAGATCGTCTTGCCGAGGAACCAGGATCGCTGTCCCGCCGATGTTGCCCATGCCTGAAATGCATTTTCTACGCTGGTCTTGACATTGACCCTAAGCTTGAATGTGCTGAAGTCGTGTGTGATTGCCATATCTTATTTTTTGTTTTGATAAGTCAAAGCTACTGCACCGCGCCGCCGGCCCGTTTATCGAAAATTGAGAATTTCACCCGGCCCATCGCAACCAGCCCCGTTCAGGAGGGCTCCCCCTTCCGCAACTGCGAGGGCGGCCGGCCAAAGCGCTTTTTGTAAAGGATGCTGAACGAAAAGATGCTCTCGAACCCGACAGCCAGACATATATCGTTGATCGTCAGCTTGGTAGACTCCAATAAATGTTTGGCCTTCCTCAGCTTCAGGTCGATGAGGTATTGGTGTGGAGTGATACAATACACCTGTTTGAACATTCTTAAAAAATGCTGGCTGTTCATCGATGCCACAGCGGCTATATCTTCCAGTGTGATAGGAGTATTGAAATTCTCCTCCATCCAGTTCCTGGCCAGTGACACGCGCCGGAAGATCTCCAGTCTGGTCGATGCCTTGACGGCCTGTATATTTTGAGAGAATTTATATGCTTCACGGTTGGCCTTTAGCAGGTCTTCAAAAATAGCCCTCACCGCCGCATCCGCCTGTATATCGGCAAAGGACGAGCAGCTGCTGCCCAATTCTATCAGGGAAATGATCCTGTCACGCAGGCCAGCGTCAACATGCACTCTTTCCAGGTAAGAAAAATCATAAGGCAGATTATCAAAATTCTCCAGCAGCACTTCATCGCTATAGATAAGACTGTGCTGTACCAGGTCCGGCAGCTGTGAGTTGAAAAAGAGCATGGTGGGCGTCACCCCGAACGCCGTGGTCTTGATGGCCAGCTGGCTGCCCCTGTTGACAAAGAATACATTATTTTGATCTATCTGATTCTTTATACCGTTGACATAGTAATTACAGCTGCCTTTCTCACTGACCAACAGCCCTATGCCCGATGGATGCTCAGGACATTGGTAGGGCATCTTCAACGTCTCGGAAAATAAAAAGTGATCTACGTAGACCGGTGGTGTTATCTCGTTGTCAGGATTGAATGTCTTTGGCAGCGGCCGAACAAGCATGCATTGGTGATGATGCTGCTAATATACTAATAAAGGAAGGTTATTTGTTTTTCCCTGTCTTCTCCCGCACCAACCATTTCTCCGGGTCCTGCCACACATCGTTCGGATCAAAGATCCTGAAATCGACCTGTCCCGTCTCCCCCACCTGTCCCAACACGTCTCCCGCCGACACCACTTGTCCTTTCACCACGATGGACATCGACAGGTCGCTATAGATCGAAAAATATTTGCCATGGGCTACGATGATCGCCTTAGCATCGCCAATATCCATTACATCATCCACAACCCCGTCATAGACCGCCCGCACGCAGGAGTCCTTGTCGATAGCAATATTGATACCCAGATTATACCTGTATACGCTTGGATTGGGTTCATACCGCTGGTACCCAAAGTTGGTGGCAATATTTTTTGAATCCACCGGCCAGGGTAAATGCCCTTTCTGTTTCCGGAACACCTCCGTCATATACCCGCTGGTCAGATCCGCCTCGTTGGTCGTCTTGTCGGAAACATGGGGAAGTTCCCTGCTGGTTCTGCCCAGGGTAACGCTCAAGCCAATCTTGTTCTTTGTCCGGGCGCTACTCGCCGTCTTATGATGAGCCTTCTGACCCCGCGCATGCTTGTGCTTGCCCCGGGCCGTGCCTTGTGCACCGGCCTCCGTCGACCACGCCGACAAAACCGCCATCAGCAGTAGCGACATCGCCGCTGTTCGCTGTGCCCCAGTGGCACGTATTAATTTTTTTACCATACAAAAGGGAAAGACCGCCGGCGTCGCCGTAGGTCCTCACGAACCGTTTACCTCATCAACCACCTCTCCGGGTCGAACATATGATCCTTCTCGTCAGACAGTACGAACTCCAGCTGACCGATATCACCCACCCGTCCAATGATCTGCCCCGTCTTCACCTGTTCTCCTTTACTAACGCTGACAGTGGACAAATTACTATACGTGGTGAAATATTTTCCATGACGAATAATGACCGCACTGACATCTCCCACATTGAATACGCTGGAGACCACCCCCTCGAACACCGCCTTTACGGCCGCACCTGCACTGACATCGATGGTAACTCCCTGGTTATTATGGATGATCCCTTTAATATACTCATGGGGGCCGAAGGCCATCGACACCGTACCCGACACCGGCCAGGGCAGATGCCCCTTGTTCTTTTCAAAGTTCCCGGAAAGATGCATATCTGCATCGGAGGAGAACACCGTCTTGGAACCCGACTTGATCGTGTTCAACGAGGCCGCCGGCTCATCCGCCGCGGTTTCAGCGGGCTTTGTTGCAGGTTTTTCGGCAGCAGTTGCATTCTTCGCCTTGGCCTCCTTGATAGCCGCATCACGGGCACGTTTGATGGCAGCGGCAATGGCGTTCGCCAGCTTCTGATCCTGCTTTTGTTTGGCCGCCATCTCTTTTTTCAGTTCCTTCTCCTGCGACTTCAACCGGGAGACCACCGCATCCTTTTCTTTTTTCTCGTCCTCCAGGATACTCCGCTCCTTATTCTGCTTCTTCAACGCTTCATCCTTCTCCACACGGGTGACCTTCAGCCCATCGATCTTGCTCTGAAGCAGGTCCTGGGTACGACGGATATTCTCCGCACGCTCTTCCCGGTAGGCCCGGTAGGACTTCAGGTATTGAACACGTTTGATCGCGTCATTAAAGCTCGTGGCCGAAAAGATAAAATTGAGAAAGTCGTAATTGCTTCTGTTCTTATAGGCGAATACGATGCTCTCGGCGTATTGTATCCGAAGGGTATCCAGTTCCCTGCGCAGCTTTAATATCTCCCGCCACGACTCATTCATGTCCCCCTGGATGACATTGATCTGATCGTTGATATTGCGGATAGCCGATTCCCTCAGCTTGAGCCTGCGTTGCAACAGGGCCAGCTGACCCAGCGTTTCACGCTTGTTCTTGTGGGTCTCGTCCAGGCTGCGTTTTACATCCTCGATCTCCTTTTGGATGGCGGCCCTTTCCTTCTCCAGCTCGCTCCGGCTTTGTGCAGGCGCCTGCGCCCTGGAAAAAGCGACCATGATCAGTAAAAAGGCCCCCGTCAGTAAGGTTTTCAGCATATCCTCAAATTAATCAATTTACTCAGGTATAACGCCTATCTGTGCCGGTAATTTTTCGGGATGGTAAAAGAAAAACTTAAGTTTTCGTTAAACTTATACTGCTTGTATCCCAACTCTATATCCACCTTGGTCTTCTCGGCCACGGATATCTTACGATAGGTGGAGAATCGCAGCGTATCCCTTTGTTCATAGTCCCCATAGGTAAGGTCACAGGTGCGCGCCCGCATCGGGTCCACATCGTCCAGCTTGCAGTGACGTATGGTATTGTCGCCGTTGAGGGTCAGATAATTTTTAAAAAGGTCTCCTGCACTGAGAAGGGAGATGCCGGATGCGTCTTTTTTATAGAAAAGGATATTCGTAGTGTCCAGGTAGATAGGATTGCCCATCAGCAGGTCCTGTACCGTCCTGAAGTCCACAGGCAGGTGTATTTCCTCCTGCAGGAAGCTGACACTGCGCAGCCGGGCCACTTTCTTTAGCTTGTCCAGGATCTTTACGCTGTCGGGTGTGATCAGCAGCCGGAAAGCCTCGATGCCCAGGGCCGCATTGATGGACACCCAGATCATGCTGTCCTTCTTTATATGTATAAACGCGTTGAACTCATAGTCCTTTCCATCACTACCTTCATAATGCACTTTCATCCGGGAGGAGAAGGTCTGAAAGTTTACTCTATTTCGAACAAGCCCATTTACTGCCTGCTGGATAACCCTCAGACTGTCGGCATGACGGTCTTCCGGCGGGGCCACAGTCACGATCGTTGCCGCCGTATCCTTCCGGGCGGTACTGGGGGCGGCAATTACTTTCTGGATCTTTTTGGTGCTTCTACAGCTCACGATGCTTCCAAAGAGCGCTATTACCACAGCAATGACCGCTAAGAATTTTTGCATTAGTTGAGTTGAATATGACAGTTCTATTGTTTTCCCGTATGGCCAAAGCCGCCTGCACTGCGGACAGTCTCATTAATGGTCTCTACAGACTCCCATTCTATCTGCTCCACGGCAGCGATCACCATCTGAGCGATCCGGTCGCCAGGATGCAGCGTTTGGCCCTCCCCGGAGAGGTTGATAAGGATGACCTTGATCTCCCCACGGTAGTCGGAGTCGATGGTCCCCGGCGTATTCAGACAAGTGATGCCTTGCTTGATGGCCATCCCGCTTCTGGGGCGGATCTGAGCCTCATAGCCATGCGGCAGCTCGATAAACAGCCCTGTGGGAATAAGCTGTCTTTCCAGGGGTTTTAAGACTATCGGGCCTTTAAGATCAGCCCGGATATCCATCCCTGCCGACCCTTCTGTAGCATAGGCGGGGAGATCATTGGGGGATTTGTTGATAATGCGAACGCTGATTCTGGATTTTGATGACATACTTGAATTATTGGCGCAAAGGTAATGCATTCAGCGTATCCGCTGGATTCAGGATTGATCCTTCGTTAGCAGCACGGTCGCATACGCCATCAGCCCCTCTCCCCTCCCCACAAAACCCATCTGTTCGGTAGTCGTAGCCTTGATGGAAATATCCTCCGTCCCGATGCCCAGCACCACGGCCATCGCGGTCCGCATAGCGTCCGCATATTTCATGATCTTCGGCGCCTCCAGACACACGGTACTATCGATATTGACAACACGATAACCTTTCCCAAGCACCAGGGCATAGCTTTTCTGCAAAAGCAGCTTGCTGTCGATGTCCTTATACGCCGGGTCCGTATTGGGGAAGTGCTGCCCGATATCCCCCAGGTTCAATGCCCCTAACAATGCATCGCAAATGGCATGCAGCAATACATCGGCGTCACTATGCCCTAATGATCCTTTTGTATGGGGGATGAGCACACCCCCGAGCCACAATTCACGCCCCTCGGCCAATTGATGAAAATCCACTCCAAAACCTATCCGGTAAGACATAAAAAAAGCGTTCCGTTTTGTCGGAACGCCATAAAATTATCGCTTTTATACCATTATTGGCCGGCTAGGTTGTTCGGCCTAAGGTGTCGTGGTCTGGCTGCTGCCGCCGTTGTCGCTGTTGCTGTCCAGGTCGAAGGACAATCCAAAACGCAGTGTATTCGACAACGGGTTACGCGTAGTACCGCTGCCGGAAGGCACCAGGTAAGAGAAATTCAGCCCCAGCACATTGTACTTCAATCCAACCCCTACGCTGAAATATTTCCGGTCGCCCTGGCCCCTGTCCTCATAATAATAGCCGGCACGGAAGAAGAACTGATCCTGGTACGCATATTCAGCGCCGAGAGAGGCCTGCAATGTTTTGAATTGACTCGGCCCGCTGAAGCTGCTGAACCAGCTGCTCACGATGCTCTTGTTGTGGTAATCCGCCACCGCTGCAGAGTCGGAGAGGTTCGCGGGGGGGGCAGGCACCAGCAACTTGTGAACATCCAATCCCAGCATCAGCTTGTTGTCCTCATTGAACACCATCGTATAGGTAGTACCCAGACCGAGATCGGCGGGGATATAATCCTTGTCTGTCGCCGAGTTGGTATAGCCGATCTTACCACCCAGGTTGGAGAGTGCAAGGCCGAAATTCCAGCCACCTTTATCTTCCGTCACGCCATGATAAAAGAAGGAGATATCCGCTGCAAAGGTCTTGCCAGGCTGATACGTAGTGCCACCGCTGGAAGCATAGCCACCTGCGAGGTTGGAGTAGATATACCGTCCCGCTAATGCCACCGACATCTTATCGCTCAATTTCCGGCTATATCCCAGGTCCAGCCCCCATTCGCGGGGATTACCCGTACCAATCGGCTGACCGTTGTTATCCGTAAACTGGATATTACCCAGGCTGAAATATCTGACCGAACCCGATATCGCAGAGAATTCATCCAACTTCTTGAAGCCCGATGCTGCCAGCAGATATACGTCGTTCAATCCAAGGTCCTTTAACCAGGGAGTATAGGTCAGGCTGATGCCGACATCATGCTTATTAAAAGGCGTCTTGGAAAGATTATAAAAGTTCGAACTGGCATCTGGCGTTGTTGCAACGCCCAGGTCCCCCATACCGCCGCCTCTTGCATCCGGTGATATCCTAAGGAATGGCACCGCTGTGGTCGTTATTGGCTGTGTCGTCTGAGCCCGTGAAACCTTAATTCCTCCAAAAAATAATACGGCCGTAGCAGCTAACCCCAGGTATGATCGTTTCATGAGTTTGTTTAATTTTCTTTTGTAATCACGCAATTTGGGTTCTCGTCCCAGAAAAGTAAAGGTTGAATATAGGCTGCTAATTGTTTGGTTATTAAAATAATAAGCCTTCAATGGGTTACAAGATATACAACTTTTGGAACACATCCACCGTGGATCCATCCGTCGCCCTCACTCTCAGCCGGTAGATATAGACTCCCCGGCCTATTTTGGACCCGTAATCGTCACGGCCGTCCCAATCGATGTCACTCGAACGGTTTCCGACCGTATTTATTGTTCGTCGCAAAGATTTCACCAGTTTGCCGGACACTGTCAATATTTGTACCAAAACCGATAGGTCTTCCCCTGGCCGGTTGTGTTCAAACCAAAAGGTCGTATGGGTACTGAATGGATTCGGATAATTCAATACATGTGTCAGGACCAGTTTCCTCGATCCTACCACCCGGAACGTGAGCGCGGTCTGTCCCGAATTGTTTGCCACATTCCAGGCTTTGATGAGCAGGGTATGTTCTCCTTCGGTCATTTGCGGCAATGGATAACGTACCGTCCCCTTTTTAAAGGTATTCAGGTCCGCCTCGTAAAAACTGTTCAACACCAGCGGGTCCTGTGTATTGTTATCCAGCACTGCCGTGATATCGTGTCCAATGCCCGTACCGGTGATATTGATACCCAATGAATCCGACAAATGCAACAGGAGAATGGGGTTGGCATTGGTGATCCCTCCATCCACAAATCGCTCGTCATTGAGAAATGCCGTTATCGTCGGCCCACCCGTATAACCCGTTCCGCCACCCGATCCACCGATGATCACATCCGTATAAACGCCATTGCCGTCGGTCCCGATACCGCTCGTCGTACCATTATTGCCCGCATAGTAGCTGATCCTGCCTTTGCCATACTGGTAATTGATATCCTTTGGTACGACAAAGCTGACGGAAAAGTTGCCCTGGCTCACAGGTACTTTTCCTTTATATAAGATATTATTTTGCTCCTGAAACTCCGTCCGGTAGCTTACGGGGGTATTCCCCAGCGTCGTTGCCATGCGGGGCTTGTCATAAACCGTCGCATACAGCACACCGTTGAATCCATTCATTATGGCGCCGCTGTTATCCGTGATCACACCCGAGACAGACACCTGGTTCAACGCCTTCAATGTATCGGCCACCGCCCCGCTCCCGCCTACCGCCTTGCCATTAATAGCAGTAGTCCTTACCTTATATACAGGCATGGCCAGGGTCAACGCGGGGTCCCCCAGTAAAGTAAATTTTCGATTGTTCACCGCATCGGCCTGGGTGGTATAGGTGAAATTCTTTGTCAGGCGACAGGCATCACCCAAACTATAGTAGGAGCCATCCGCCCTGGGCGTCAATGCCAGTTGGTAATAGTTGTTATTGATCGTCTTGTTGCTAAAGGCAAATACCAGTCGCGTGGTCGTCATCAGCGCGATGGCCCCCGAGCCGGGCCTCATCAGCAGACTGGCGCCAATGGATTGGATCAGGGGATTGTCGTGGGGAGCGAAGTCGCAGGTAGCCGTGATAAAGAGCGGCAGTTTGTCCGGATTGTTATAAGCCGCCACGGTGGATGCGTCCAGGATCACCGAGTTGGACAGCCGCGCATTGCTGCCATGACCCGTGTAGTTCCATACCAGCGTGCCGCTGTAAAGTCCTCCGCTGATGGCCTGGTTGACATCCGGATAACGCCCCCCCGCCGGCGTGGACTGTTGCTTATACGCATCTAAATATATCTTATCCACCCCAAAGACTGGAGCGTTGGCCCCGATGGTGCCCGCAAATGTCTCCGCATCCTGCAAATGAAGATTCTGATCCCCGTCATCCGCCACCAGTGTTAGTTCGTTACGCCAGGGCCCCTGTGTCTTTATATCCGCATAGTGAATGATCTTGTCAACTACGGCCCCGGCTTCCGCGGCTGTGCGGACATTGATTCGTCCCACCCCGATGTCCAGCAGGCTTCTGCCATCCAGGACATTCACATCCGAACCGTCCTGTAACATCCCGAAAAAGTCATCCGAAGTATACGTGTTCAATGGATCGATAGAGACACTGCTTTCATACACCGGCACTCCATTGACATTGCCCTGTATCCTGTCCTTATAATCAAAGGACCCCGCCCCAAACAGGAGAAGATAACGGGGCCGCTTAGTCGAATCACCGCCGCTGCGGTCATAGAGCATCTTCACAAAGTCCCTTAGTGAGGTTGGATCGGGATTGCCGCCGGCAAATTCATTGTACACCTGTGGCGAGGTCACCACCAGCGTTCGGAGGCGATCGTGTTGTATATGAAATTGCGCCAGCCGCTGCGCAATCCCCAGCAGCGCCGGATCGGTAATGATCAGCAGATCCGCCATCACTGGCTGATGCAGGTTCTGGTTGTCTACTTTGCCGATGGGCAGGGGAGTAAAAAGTCCCGTAGCCCCCAGGTCAGCGCCGTTGGGATCTCCGGCCGGCAAAGTTTTCCCACCCGCCTCAAACGCCACGTATTCGTGCAAGCTGCTGCAGTCGCCCGTAAAGTTGAACGATCCCCCCGACAGGCTTCCCCCCATGTTCACCGGGTTCGCAGGGTCCGTCACATCCCAGACTTTGGTCTGCGCATCCGCCCCCTGCAGCATGAATGCCCCGATATGGCCACTCCCGACACTACTCCAATCCCTGAACTGTAATTGGGCCTCCCCATTCAACGACAACGCGCCCTGTCCTGACAGTTCCCACCAATCCAGCCAGCCCTGTGCATTGTATCCGCCAGGCGTAAATTGATAGGACAAGGTCAACGGTCCCTGCCCCGCCGCAACGGTATTCGTGAAATTCACCGCCCTTCCAAATACATCATAGCTCCCATCCGTCACCGCACCGATGTCCAGACCACCCGCCGCCACACCAGCCAGCGTTAGTGCAAAATGACTGGATGCGCCAATGCTCCGGGCCATGCAAGTAGTGGATAAAGACACAGGGACGCTCCTGTCCCTCCCCGGAGGGCTGATAGTAAAGCTTCGGGTGGCAACCCCGCCCGGGATATTGGAGAACTCTTCCCCGTACCAATCCTTGCCGCTGGAGAGGATATTGACCGTATCGAGCTCATGAAAAGCCCTCCAGCTATAGGTAGAAATGGAAGTGTTGGCTGTAGGCAAACTGCCTTGTGACGCCACCCGCCGCCCCGTCCCACCACCGATGTTGATGAAATAGTAAGCCTGCTCGGTATATATATTTTTTACATGTGTAAACCGGCGATTGACTGAGTCTTTAACCCAGTGATGCGGCCCCGGGGCGTAAAAGAGGAAATAGTCGCCCTCACCGAAGTTCCCGTCCCCGCCATCCACCATTTCTATGGCATCTTCGATCAGGTCGTCGGTACGTGTCCCGTTGCAGGGTTCAGGCAGGAGGGCACCTCCATTGCCGAACAGTCGGATAGAAGAGGAGGGAAGACCCTGGGTGCCCGCCCCCAGACTGCGGAGAAGGGACAGGTCAACCTTGTATATCCCCGGGGCGGATACGGCGATCTTATACCAGCTGCCGGAGGCCAGTGAACTGGCGGATTTATAGACCCTTTGAGCCTCTCCCGGGGGCTGCAGGAGACCCCAAGCCGCTAAAAATAGCCAAATCCTTCTCATACAATCAGTTACTATGGAATTTTTTGAGCAAAAGCCCTAATTTTACCAACGGGGCAACTGTGGATAATTAAGCCCCGTATTTTAATACAATATTTGATTGTCTGCTGCGTTTAATACGTTTACACTTAGTTTACAAATTACGGCTAAAAGCGTCACTTATGAACTTGAAAAACCTAATTATCCTGGCATCAGGCCTGACCCTGGTAGCCTCCTGTAAGCACAAGCCGGAGCAATCCAGCGTTACAGGGTGGAACTACAATGACTCAAAGATGGGGGGCTTCCAGGTTTCCAAAGAAAAAGAACAACGTACCGGTCCGGGGTTGGTGTTTGTGCAAGGTGGTACCTTCACCATGGGCGCCACACAAGAGGACGTTATGAGGGACTGGAACAACATACCCAGACGCGTAACAGTCAACTCTTTCTACATCGACCAAACGGAAGTGGCCAACATCCACTATCGCGAATACCTGTATTGGCTCAACGTCGTATTTGACGCCGACGAGTACAAGGCTGTCCGCGAAGGCGCTCTCCCCGACACACTGTGCTGGAGAAGCGAGCTGGCCTACAATGAACCCATGGTTGAATACTACTTCCGCCACCCTTCTTATAACTACTACCCCGTCGTAGGCGTCACCTGGAGACAGGCGCATGACTTCTGTCTGTGGCGTTCGGACAGGGTGAACGAAAAAGCCCTGATAGATAGAGGCTATATCAACCAAAATTCCGTAAAGAACCTGCAGGGCCTGGGACAGGAGAACTTCAATACCAAGGCTTATCTGATGGGTGAATTCCAGGCGACCCCCGGCAAACAAGCCAAATCCAAGAAGAATGCATTGAAGAATCCTAATGGCACACCCCGTACGCAGGTAACGTTCGAGGACGGTATCCTTCTTCCCAACTATCGTCTCCCGACAGAAGCCGAGTGGGAATATGCCGCACTGGGATATATCAACCAGAACCCTCTCCCCGCCAAGAACGATAAGAAGCGTGGGGAAGAGCTCACCGCCAACAAACAGGTTTATTCCTGGAGCAGCAACGTAAACGGTCTCCGCGACACACGTCACGGCAGCTGGCAAGGTACATTCATGGCCAACTTCAAGCGTGGTTCCGGTGACAACATGGGCGTAGCCGGTGGTCTGAATGACAACGCCGTATATACCGCTCCCGTCACTTCTTTCTTCCCCAACGGTTTCGGCATATATAATATGTCCGGCAACGTGAGTGAGTGGGTAGGTGACGTTTACCGCCCCCTTTCTGCAGAGGACGTGGATGACGTATCTCCCTATCGTGGTAATAAGTACGAGACAGTCGATCTGGGTAAGGAAGGTAAGGGCGAAAGAGATTCACTCGGTAGGATCAAAATGCGTAATGTCACCGACTCTGAGAGCAAGGCCCGCCGCAACTACCAGAAAGGCGACGTGATCAACTACCTGGATGGTGACTCCACTATCGCAGGCATCGCCTACGGATATGGCAAGACCACCCTCATCAGCAACAAGTCCCGTGTTGTAAAAGGCGGCAGCTGGAATGACCGCGCTTACTGGCTCAGCCCCGGTACCCGCCGATTCCTGGAAGAAGACCAGGCCAACAGCACCATCGGATTCCGTTGCGCAATGGACCGCGTAGGTAGCCCTGCCGGTAACGGACGCCAGACGGGTATCAACTACAAGGCACGCAGACAGAATACACGCAAACAGTAATTGTAAAATATTCATTCGAAAGAAAGCCTCTGCTGAAAAGCAGGGGCTTTTTATTGCGAGCCCTTCTTGGGCTGTTTGGCTGATCACTAACCTGCGCGGCGGAGACTATTATTTTTCGGAGAGCAATTATTGGTTTAAAAAAAGCTAAATATTAGTACCTCAAGTACTAAAATCCGAGAAAAAATAAACCATTTTGCAAGCCTCTCAAAAACACATATCCGCTCAATCCCCTTTTGAAGATCGCATGGGCGTTCCCCGCCTCCTAACGGAGGCCGGGTCGGGCTTTTCGGTTCAAGTCCTCGGCTTACAGCCTCCGGGCTTTCCCCTTCAATCCCTAACGAACCTGGACGCACATCGCTGTCTAAAGGATTATTGATCTTTGTTCATTCCATTCGCAGGCTTTTTGTCGGATTCGACAAGGCCGCTCGGATGGCCTGAAAACTCACCGTTATCAACGTGATCATCAGCGCCGCACCACCCGACGCCGCAAAGACCCAGCCGGAGATCTCCGCCCTGTAGGTATAATTCTGCAACCAATCGTACATAAAATAGTACGCTGTCGGCGCCGCTATCAACAGTGACACGATCACCAGCAAAAAGAACTCTTTTGACAACAATCCCCAGATATTGAGTACCGAAGCTCCCAGCACCTTCCGTATACCCACCTCCTTGGTACGCTGCTCAGCCGTAAAGGAAGCCAGACCAAACAAACCAAGACTCGAAATAAAAATAGCCAGCGCCGCAAAAAATCCGGCCAGCTTGCTGGACCTTTCCTCCGAGGCGAATTTGGACGCATAGTCCTCATCGGCAAACTGATAATCGAACGGCGCGCTCGGGACCAGCTTCTTCATGACAGCCTCTATCTTTGGCAGCGCCTTATGCATGGCCACACTGGGCTTGACCTTTACAAGCATCCAGCTAAACCCGCCGTTAAATCCTTTTTGATAAAACACGATGGGCCGCATATTGTCATAAGGCGACTGCATGATCATATCCTTCACCACTCCGATGATCTTATAATGCAGCACTTTTGTCCTGTCCTGCCACCATGTCCATGTTATATCCATACCCACTGGATCTTTCAACCCCATAAACTTCGCGGCCGACTCATTGATGACCATACCCGTCGAATCACCCGCCATCTCCCTGGAAAAATCTCTTCCTTGTACAAACTGCCATCCGATGGTCCTGCCATAATCCGGAGACACCGCCAACGTCCCGAAATTTTGGTCCTTTCCCTGATCGCTGCCCTGCCACTCGAAACCACCGTTGTTGGACGCCATCTCCGTGACTTTTCCCATCGACTCGGCAAACTCCTCCACCACACCCGTTCTTAACAGCTCGTTCCTTATAAGATCATATTTTCCATAAAAATCACCGGATTTCATTTTCATCATGACCAATCCCTCCCGGGTATACCCCACCGGCCGGTTCCTCGCATGGTCCACCTGTCGCAGAATAATAATAGTGCAATTGATCAGCGCCACCGAGATTGTAAATTGAAATACCACCAGGACCTTACGAGGAATAGTAGCCCCCCGCCCCAGCTTAAACGCCCCCTTGAGTGCCTTGACGGGTTTGAAGGAAGAGAGGAACAGGGCCGGGTAGCTGCCCGAGATGATTCCCGTCACAAGAATAAAGGCCACGCTCACCATCCAGAACAAAGGCTGGCCCCAGGGCATCGTCATTTCTTTGGCCGACAGCTGATTGAACCAGTTCAGCGATACGGCGGTCAGCACCAGCGCCACCACAAAGGAGAAGAACACCATCACCAGGCTCTCGCAAAAGAATTGAATGACCAATTGTCTTCTCAACGAGCCGATAGCCTTCCGTATACCCACCTCATGCGCCCTCCTTTCAGAACGCGCCGTGCTCAGGTTCATAAAATTGATACAGGCCAGCAATAGCACAAAGGCCCCGATCAGGCACACCATCCATATCATATGCTTTACCGATCCATCGGGAACGCCTCTCCAGCTCCTTCCTTCAAAATGCCAGTCCCGCATAGGGTCCAGCAATACCAGGGGATGGGCCGCAAACAGGCTCCGGGTATTCTCATCGTCGATGTTCCTGATATGATCCAGCTCGACATTTTCTATCTGGCGGCTGACAGCGGCAAAAGTCGTCCCGGGTTTTATCTCCGCATAAAGGTGCATAAAATGGTTCCACCACTGGTACTTGGTCTCCCTCTCCACCCATTCATTCCAACTAAGCCACAGCGCCATCGGGGCAATGAATTTTGTCGTGTGCAGCTCCGTATTCAACGGCAGGTCCTCGTATACTCCCGCAACCGTTACATTGACATCGTTATTTATGCCGATGATACGACCCATCGGGTCTGTATTTCCAAATAACGCTTTAGCCGTCGATGCGGAAAGGAGTATGGAATGAAGTTCCCGCAGCCCGGCCCTGCTGCCCCGGATCATTTTCAGGCCCAGCATATATGGAGCATCCTCATCCATATATTGCCCGATCCGTGATATCTTATTGTCGCCTGATGAAAGGATGGATTCCCCCATGTCCGTGGATCGAACCAGGTATAGGAAATGATCGCTGTAATGGTCCTTCAACTCGCTGATCAGCGCGTAGGACAGCGGCACATTGAGGTAAGGCCCTTCCTTGGAGACACCCTTTATCGCCACCCGGGCGATACGGTCGTAATTTTCGTGATACTTGTTGAACGATAGTTCGTCGTGCAGCCACAACCCCGTCAGCATGGCAACAGCCATCCCCACGGCCAGACCACCGATATTGATAAAGGAAGAAACCCTGCTCTTCTGCAGGTTCCTCCAGGCTATTTTAAAATAATTTTTTAGCATATCATTCGGCTTTTAAGCTTTTTACGGGATTCGCCATGGCCGTCCTCATCGCCTGAATGCTGATCGTCGCCACCGCGATCAATATCACCATCCCACCCGCTATCACAAATATCCACCCGTCGATATCCGTCCGGTAGACAAAATCCTGCAGCCATTTATGCATCGCCCACCAGGCTATAGGCGACGCAATGACAAATGCGATCAGCACCAGCTTTACAAAATTGATGGACAACAGTCCCGTCAGATGGCTCACCGTAGCGCCCAGCACCTTCCTTATACCTATCTCCTTGCTCCGCTGCTCCGCCATAAATGTCGACATGGCAAAAAGCCCCAGACAGGCAATGATCACCGCCAGCATCGAAAAGCTCGTAAAGAGCATTCCCGTCCGCTGTACATCCGCATACATCCGTGAAAAGCTTTCATCCATGAATACATAGCGGAATTCCTGGTGGGGGGAAAAGCCCTTCCACGAGGCCTCTATACGTCTCAGCGTCCCCTTCACATCGGCTGCATTTACCTTTACTGACATCGTATTGGCCCAATTGCCAATGATCAGGCAGAGAGGCCCCACCTCCTGCCGCATGCTCTCGAAATTAAAATCCTTCATTACTCCCACTATCGTCAGCTGCCATTTACCACTCCCAAAACGCTTGCCCAGCGGTTCTTTCAGTCCCAACTTCCGGACCATGGTCTCATTCACGATAGCAGACGTAGAGTCCGTGATCAGGCGGTCCGAAAAATTCCTTCCCTGCGCCAGCTCGATCCCCATCGTGGGGATATAGCGCTCGTCCACATTCCAGAACTGCGCGCCTACGCCTGTCTCCTCCTTGTCCTTACCCTCGTTGTATACCGTGCCCATATTCCGCTTGCTGCCCGCCGTCGGCAAAAAGTCGCTCAACGAGACATTTCTCACCCCCGGCACCTTTATCAGCTCATCCCTAAAACTCTTCATCTGCTTGTCCAACGAACCCACTCCTTCTATCTGCACTACCTGGTCCTTTTCAAAACCCAGTTTCCTGTTCATCAGAAAATTCATTTGTCGGCTGACCACCAGCGTGGCAATGATCAGGATGATGGAAGTGGTGAACTGGAAGACAACCAGCGCGCTCCGTAGCCCCCCATGTCGCGCACCCAGGCTCACCTGTCCTTTCAGCACCTCCACCGGCTTGAAGCTGGAGAGATAGACGGATGGATAGATCCCAGCCAGCAGCCCTACCACTACGGCCGCAACCGTCATCGCAGGGAACAACCACCATTCCTTCCAGGGGAAGATGATGGAAGTAGCCGCCATCTTATTGAAAAGAGGTAATAATAGCCATGCCAGACCGATTGCCAGCAGGAAAGAAAAAAAGCTCAGCACCAGGGATTCCAGGAGGAACAGGCGTATGAGCCCCGTGCGTCGGGAACCCACCACCTTACGAAGCCCTACTTCCCTGGCCCTGCCCGCGCTCCGGGCCGTGGAGAGATTGATAAAATTGATACAGGCCAGCAGTAATATAAAACCCGCTACGGCTCCGAATAGCTTGACGAATCTTATGTCCCCATGGCTTAGGCCATCATCCATGTCCGCCGTCAGGTGGACAATACTGATGGGCTGCAGCTGGACGCTTATCGTTTTCACCAGCTTCTCTGCGTCTTTCATTCCCGACTGGGTCCACAGCGGCAACAGCTTGCTCCTCCACATCGTCTTCAGTTTCTCCTCCATCTGCGCAGGATCGGTACCCCGTTGCAGCTTCACATACATATTGTAATTCTGGTTCCACCAGGTGTCCTGTTCTCCACCCCAAAGCTCATGACCCGTCAGGGATAAAAAGAAGTCGTATTGCAAATGGGTAGTAGCCGGCATATCCTCCATCACCCCGCCCACTTTCCATGGTTTTTTCATGTCGTTGTTCAGATAGAAAAGCCTGCCGATGGGATTTTGATGCGGAAAATATTTTTCCGCCTTGCGCCGGGAGATGACAATCGTATTGGGTTCTGCAAGGGCATGTGCCCTATCGCCATATACCATGGGCAATTGCAGCATATCCAGCAGGGACTGGTCCGCATAGGTGAACCCTTCTTCGTAGGCATTGTCTGTCTTACCCTCCGGCATTATCTCGTTGCTGCCGGCCCCCCAAAACAAAGGGTAGGGCATCAGGCGTGCCGACTGCTCTATCTGCGGAAATGTCAGCTTTACCGTCTTGGCCATTGGCGCTGAAAAGGCCGTCCCCTTCCCGACCTTGCCGTTGTTGTCGTATAAGGCGACCACCCGATAGATCCGGTCCGCATCCGGGTAGGACTTGTCATAGCTCAGCTCGTTACGGATATACAGCGTGATCAGCAGACAGGTGGCGATGCCTAAGGCAAAGCCCCCGATCTTGATGGCGGAATAGAATTTCTGTTTCCCCAGTTGTCGCAGAGCGATGGTGAGATAATTTTTGAACATATTCCAAGGACACCATCTCAGGGAATTTGTTGCATCCGTACATCCACCGTATCGAAATCGCACATCCTTGCAGCCTGGCCGGCACAAACTGAACTGACCATCAACGGGATACGACACTGGCACCCTTTTGGTGCGACAACGTCCATGTTCAGGAACTACTACAAGATCGCGCTCCGCAACCTGCTCCGCAACAAAGTCTATAGTTTTGTAAATATCTCCGGCCTTGCCATCGGTATGTCCGTAGCCCTGCTTATCGGCCTGTGGATATGGGATGAGGTTTCCTGGGATCATGTCCATACCCGTCATGCCCGCCTGGCCCGGGTGATGGACACGCAAATAGAGAATGGTAAAGTCAATACCGACTGGGGAACAAGCGACCCTCTGGCGGATGAACTGCGTACAAGATTTGGCAGTGATTTCAAACATATTGCCAAAGGCGCAGACATGGAGGGCCATATGCTCACTTCCGGCGATAAGAAGGTCCAGAGTGTAGGCTACTGGTGTCAGCCGGAGCTGCCAGGCATGCTGACCCTTCACATGCTCAAAGGCAGTGTGGACGCCCTGAAAGACCCATCCTCCGTATTGGTGGCCGCCTCGCTGGCAAAAACGCTTTTTGGCAACGACGATCCCATGAACAGGAGCATACAGGTAGACGACAAGTGCCAGGTAAAGGTAGCCGGCGTCTATGAAGATATTCCTTCCAACTCCTATTTCCACCCCGTAGATTATTTTCTCCCCTGGGAAAAATATCTTGACAGCCATCTATGGGTGAAGAACACACAAAATACATGGGGCTATAACTTTATGGTTACATATGTGGAGCTGGTTGACAACGCAGACATCGACAGGATCAATGCACGCATCCGCCACATCCCTGCAGAACATCTTCCCCGGACAAAGGAAGAGATATTCCTGCATCCCATGGATAAATGGCATCTCTATAATGAGTTCAAGGAGGGCAAACCCTCCGGCGGGAGGATACAATTTGTATGGTTGTTCGGCATCATCGCCGGCTTTGTACTATTGCTGGCCTGTATCAATTTCATGAACCTCAGCACCGCCCGCAGTGAAAAACGCGCCCTCGAAGTAGGTATCCGCAAGACCTTGGGCTCCTTACGCGGTCAGCTTATCAGACAGTTCCTGGGCGAGTCGCTGATCACCGCCTGTCTTTCCCTGGTCCTGGCAATCCTGCTGACACAGCTGCTGATGCCAGTCTTTAATAATTTGTCCGGCAAACAGCTCTCTCTACCCTGGAACCAACCCGCATTCTGGCTGGCTGCCCTGGCCTTTACTCTTTTTACAGGTCTCATCTCCGGCAGCTATCCGGCCCTTTATCTCTCCCATTTTGAACCTGTGAGGGTTTTGAAAGGCTTCACCCGCACCGGCCGGCTGGCCTCACTGCCGCGAAAAGTCCTGGTGGTAGTACAATTCACTGTCTCCGTCGTCCTGATCATCGGCACCCTCATCGTGTACAGACAGATACAGTTTGCACGCAGCCGCCCCATCAACTATGAAAGGGATAATCTCATTACCGTCAATCTTCTGAATATACCCACCATCAAACCCCATTTCAATGCCATATGCAACGATCTGCTGCAGACAGGCGTCGTCGACAATGCAGCAGGGTCTTCCGCCACCGCGACGGATAGCTGGGGTACGCGCAGCGGTTACAGTTGGCCTGGAAAGGACCCCGAATTCAACCCCTCGCTCAGCCATTCCGCCATCACACATGATTTTGGCAAGACCCTCCACTGGCACATTGTAGAGGGTCGTGATTTCACCAAGGCTCTCCCCACTGATTCCGCTGCTATTGTCCTGAACCAGGCAGCCGTCAAACTCATCGGCCTTAAACATCCCGTTGGCCAGGCCATTACATGGGACAATCATCCACATCCCGTCATCGGTGTGGTAGAGGACATGGTCACCGACTCCCCTTACGATCCACCCATACCCAGCGTATATTTCATCGATGTCACCTGGATCAACTTTATCACCGTCCACGTTAAAAAAGGTATCCCCCTCGCCCAGGGCCAGTCCGCGATACAAAAAGTATTTAAACAATATGATCCCGATGGGCTTATCGGCTATTGGTATGCCAGGGACGCCTTTGAGGCAAAATTCGCGGGGGAGCAGCGTATAGGCAGCATCGCCACCTTCTTTACCGTCCTGGCCGTCTTCATTTCCTGTCTCGGTCTCTTTGGTCTGGCCTCCTTTGTAGCCGAACAACGCACCCGCGAGATAGGCGTGCGAAAAGTACTGGGCGCCTCCGTATTCAATTTATGGAGCACCCTGTCCAGGGACTTCGTAGCACTCGTACTTATTGCATGCGCCATCGCCATTCCCCTTGCCACCTATATGCTCGATCGATGGCTTTCCCGCTACACCTACAGGACCGGCATCCCCTGGGGGCTCTGTGCAATGGCAGTGCTTGGCGCCATCCTCCTGACCCTATTGACCGTCAGCTACCAGACCCTCCGTGCAGCCGTGGCAAATCCGGTGAAGAGTTTAAGGACGGAATAGCTAAATTTGCCCATGACTATCGACCAACTCTATCAGATCTTCCTCCGCCACCCATCCGTGCAGACAGATACCCGCAAGCTCAGCCAGGGGGATCTCTTCTTCGCCCTGAAAGGCCCCAACTTCAATGGCAACCTCTTCGCCGCCCAGGCCCTGGAGCAGGGCGCCGCCTATGCCGTCATCGACGAAGCTCCCACGGACGACGATGCCCCCCTCGACAGGCTCATCCTCGTGGAGGATGTGCTCACCACCCTGCAACAGCTGGCCCTGCACCATCGCCGGCAGTTCAGTATCCCTTTTATCGGCATCACCGGCAGCAACGGCAAGACCACGACAAAGGAATTGGTTCACGCCGTCCTCGCCTCCACCTATATCACCTATACTACTCAGGGCAATCTGAATAATCACATCGGCATTCCCCTTACCATCCTCTCCGTAAAGAAGGATGCACAATTTGCCGTCATCGAAATGGGCGCCAATCATCAAAAGGAAATTGAAGGGTATTGCAAATACACCCTTCCCACACATGGCATTATCACCAATGCCGGGCGAGCGCATTTAGAAGGTTTCGGCGGACCGGAGGGAGTAAAAAAAGGGAAAGGAGAGTTATACGACTTTCTCCGAAGCAACCAGGGTACCGCCTTCGTCATGTGGGATTATGATTATCTCCGTACCATGAGCCAGGGCATCCCCCATATTATAAAATATGGCACCCACGATGCGGACGTGACTGGCAATGTCTCGAACACAACAGACACAGGCTCCTTCCTCTCTGTAGACATATTCGGTGGCCCCACCATCCACACCCAGCTCGTCGGTGACTATAACCTGCCCAATGTGCTGGTAGCCGTGACAGTTGGACGTCATTTTAAAATACCTGACACCGCCATCCGGGCATCCATCGAAGCCTATGCTCCCAGCAACAGCCGCAGCCAGCTCATCCAGCGCGACAGCAATCATATCATCCTCGACGCTTACAATGCCAACCCCTCCAGCATGCGCGCCGCTATCGAAAATTTTGCAAGACTGGTCCCTACCGGTACATCAGCCAGCCCCGAACCAACCAATAACAAGGTCCTCATCCTGGGCGCCATGGCCGAGCTCGGCACAGACAGTCTCGCCGAACACCAGGGCATCGTCGACCTCATCGGACAATATCCCTGGAAGGAAGTGGTGCTGGTAGGAGGAGATTTTCAAAAGCTAACCCATCCATACAAAAAATTCGACAACAGCCAGCAGGCCGGGGAATGGTTCAAACAATCCTGCCCCCACAACGCTTACATATTGATCAAGGGGTCGAGGAGTACGAAGATGGAAGAGGTACTCCAACCAACGACCTGATCCTCTTCCCTATTTCATCCCCCTGCAACCTATACTCCACCGAAAAATCATCCTTATTCACGTGGAATACAAATAGTATCTCCTCCTTATCGTCCGACAGCACAAATTGTTCGTTGTCCTTCCATTGCCTGTTCGCAAAGAACCAGAAGAATACTTCCGGATCCTCATGTCCTTTCAGGAATTTTATCCTTTTCCTCCACTTGTTCTGCCGGGCTGAAATGATCAGGTAATAGTCCGCATGATCCGGGTAAAGATCGCAAAAAAACTCCACCTTATGCTGCTTGTCCGGAGACATCAACACCTTCCCATAAGGCACCTTCACAAAGAATCCCTCCCCCTCCATCGTATGATAGAGCTCTCTCAGGTCTGCAACAGGCCACTCTTTTCTGGTCCAAAACAGCTCCAGCGCAATGAATATCGTTTTATAGACAGTGGGGAGATTCAGACTGCCGTCCTTTGTACGCCATGCACGCGCATCCACATACCACCGGATATCCGCAATCCTCCCATCATCCCACCATAGCCCCATCCTCGAGGGCTCATAGTCCGCGTCGTGGGTCACCTGCAGGGATATCCTTTTGTAATGGCAGTATTTTAAACCATTGATGTTCTTCTGAATATTGTATTTAACATGGGTCAGGTCAGGAATATGCATGTCTGCGCCCACACTTAATAGGAAATGGGTAAACATTCATTTATCAAATTATCCTAATAAGATAGCAGTTTCCGGACTTTTATCATCATTTTGGGACCTAGATTTCACGAACGTGTCGAAATTAGCCATAGGCGTGTCGATTGGGGCAACCAGCGTGCAGGGGGTCAAACCCCGATAGCCTTCCGCTCGATGGCATGGATGGCCCGCACGGTCTTGATCACCGAGTCCGGTGTCACCGAGATGCTATCGATACCCTCCTCCACCAGGAACTGGGCAAAATCCGGAAAGTCCGATGGACCTTGTCCGCAGATGCCGACCTTGACACCACACTCCTTGGCGGTGCGGATCAGCATGCGCAATAATGTCTTTACCGCCTCATTACGCTCGTCATAAATATGCGCTACCAGCGAACTGTCCCGGTCGAGTCCCAGCGTCAGCTGCGTAAGATCATTGCTCCCGATGGAGAACCCATCGATGTGCTCCGCGAACTGCCGGGCCAGGATAATATTGGAAGGCAGCTCCGCCATCAGGAATATTTCCAGCCCTTTGACTTCGGCATGGCCATTTCCACTCTCCTTTCCGCTCTTGCCCTGCACTAGTCCATATTCGTTCATCACCTGCTTCACCTTATGCAGCTCTTCCACCGTCCGGCAGAATGGGATCATCACCACCACATTGTCCAGCCCCATCTCCTCACGCACCCTGCGGATAGCACGACACTCCATTCCAAAAGCCGCCTTATATTCCTTCGAATAATAGCGTGACGCCCCCCGCCAGCCTATCATCGGGTTCTCTTCATGCGGCTCATAATATTTTCCGCCTAACAAATTGTAATACTCATTGCTCTTGAAGTCGGAGAATCGCACGATAACCTTCTGCGGATAAAATGCTGCCGCGATACGCGCTACTCCATACGACAGCTTGCGGATAAAATAATCCTCCTCATCCGCGAACCCCCGTATCTTCTTCTTTATCGTATCCGACAGCACATCATCTTTCAAGGTGCGATGGGTCAATAACGCCACCGGATGAACGCCGATGTAATTGTTGATAATGAATTCTTCCCTTGCCAGCCCCACCCCGCAGTGCGGCAGATGCGAATAATGAAAGGCCATGGCCGGTGTACCCACATTCAACATCAGGGGCGTACGTATCTCCGGCAGCCCTTTCAGGTCCGTCTCCGTCCTTTGGAATTCCAGTATGCCATCATAGACAAGCCCTTCATCGCCTTCTGCACAGGAGGCCGTCACTGATTGACCACCGGCAAGCAACTCCGTCGCATTGCCGCATCCTACGATCGCAGGGACACCCAACTCACGTGCTACGATCGCCGCATGACAGGTCCGGCCGCCTTTGTTGGTGATGATGGCAGCCGCCTTTTTCATGATAGGCTCCCAGTCGGGGTCCGTCATATCCGTCACCAGCACATCTCCCGCGGTGAACTCATGTCCCTCCGTCACCCGCTTGTCCAGCGAATGCATGATATTTACTTTCCCCGCGGCGATCTTATCCCCCACCGCAATCCCTCTCAAAATAGGCTGAGCAGCCTTTGCAGCATCCGACAGTTTATATTCCGTCAACGTACCATGTTCCTTGCGGGAATGGATCGTCTCCGGCCGGGCCTGCACAATGAACAGTTCCCCCGAAAGGCCATCCACCGCCCATTCCACATCCATCGGACACCAGCGTTGTTTTACATGGGAATAATATTCCTCTATCTGGCTGACCCATTGCGCCAGTTTCAGGATCATCGTTTCCTCCAGACAGAATCGCTGCTGCATCTGCCTTTCCGTCGGTATGACCTTTACCCGCTCGTCCGGATCGTCGCCATATACCATCAGCTTGTCCTTCGACCCCAGCTTCTTTTCGATGATGGACGCAAAACCTTTCTTCAGGGCGGGCTTGAATACGATGAATTCATCCGGCGATACTGCCCCCTGCACGATCATCTCACCCAGTCCATAGGACCCATTGATCACCACCGTATCGCGGAATCCCGACTCCGTGTCCAGGGAGAAAGCAACCCCCGATACACCCAGGTCGCTGCGCACCATCTTCTGAACACACACCGACAACCCGACCTCAAAATGGTCGTAACGAAAAGTCTCACGATAGCTGATAGCCCTGTCCGTAAAGAGGGAGGCAAAACAATTACGCACCGAATCCATCAGCGCAGCGGGACCGCGTACGTTGAGGTAGGTTTCTTGCTGACCGGCAAAGGACGCATCCGGCAGATCTTCCGCCGTAGCAGAGGAACGTACAGCCACATCCGTATCCGATTGGCCGTACTGCCCCGAAAGATCATGATAAGCTTTGATGATAGCCGCACTGAGCGTGGGAGGGAATTTGCTGTTACGGATCAGCTGTCGTATCTGCAGACCCGCGCGGCGCAGCGACTCTACATTATCGAAGTCGATAGACTTGACCAGCCGCCGGATCTCGGACTCCAGTCCGCTGGATTCGACAAACTCACGGTAAGCATGCACCGTAATAACAAATCCGTCCGGGATCTTAATTCCCAGATCGTCCAGGTTGTTGATCATCTCCCCAAGGGAGGCATTCTTTCCGCCGGCAATACCAATATCGGATAGGCCGACCTGCCGTAAAGGCAAAATGTAAATGGGTGTTGTCATATGTGAATCGTTTAGCATCGGCCAACAGGCCATAATTATGAGAAGATCAAATAGCTCGAAAAAGTGGTCTACAGACAGATATGGGAGATGTGAGCTGCCAGCATTTGCATCAGCAGGCAGTAACGAGTGCGTTTGTCAGAGAATATTTTGGACGGATAATCAGGTCTCATTTACAAGAACAAAGATAATCAGCTCTTTGATATATTAAAACAATTTCACCTATGTAAAATGTACATGATAAACCGTTTTAGCAGCTTTAGTAACCAATTAATAACAGTAAATAATTACTTCCCCTATCTTTACGGGCCATGAAGAAGCTCATCTGTCTTTCCCTTCCCATCATCGCACTCGCCATTGTCTCCTTTACCCATCGCCCGCTGACATGGGTCGCCATCGGGGATTCCATTACCTATCTCAACGACCATACCAATGAGACAGGGGGGCGTGTCACGAAGGGGTACCTGTCCCTCGTCACGGATAAGCTTCCTTATATACAATATGTGAACCAGGGACACAATGGATGGACTTCCCGCAGGATCGCCGATTCTATCGAAAAGCTCGGTATCCCCAAGGCCGATGTCTATAGCGTATTCCTCGGCACCAATGACTGGTGGCGTGGTGATCGCATCGGAAGGTGGGAGGATTATGCCCATGCGACAGGAGACACCACCATCTATGGCGCCTTTCGTATCATCACGGATAAGATCCGCTCGCTGAACCCCGACGCCGTCATTGTTCTTATCACACCCCTGCAGCGCAGCGATTTTGTCTACATCAACGACGCAAAGAACAATGCATATGGCTCTTATAAGGACCGGGCCGGTCAGACCCTGGAGCAGGTAGCAGGCGCATTGCGTGATATAGGGGAACACGAACACTTCAAGGTCGTCGATCTCTATCACAACAAAAAGCTGTCTATCCCCCATCTCGTACAGTACAAGCGTCTCCGTGACCCCCAGACAGGGGACTATAAGAACTATACCTATCCCGACTATACCAAAATTCCCTTCGACCCCGGGAAAGATCAGTATCCTTATCCTCCGGACGCAGTAGGGATGACCTATGACGGATTACATCCATCAGATAAGGGGAATGAGGTCATCGGGAAAAAATTGATCCGCGTGATGAAGAAAATGAAGTAATATTATTATTCAATGATTGTAAAAAAGCTGTCCAGAAAATATTTGATGTTAGTGGGTGTTATTATTATCACCATAGTTTTTTTTATAGCCGTACGTATGCGTCCATTTTGTCTTGATGTCATCGTCAGGGGCTTTTCCAGGATACATTATTTTGACGACGTTGATACGACGGACGCTATAATAAACAACCTCCTTCTTTTTTTCTTCTTTAGCATTATCACATTTTATTGGAATGTACGTTCGCTTAAGAGCATTGGCAAATTGACCGTCATCGGACTGAGCCTCCAATGCTTTTTAGACCTCATGGCGATCCCGGTATGTATCTTAATAATGGTGATAAAGTACAACAGCAGAAAGGATATGCCGAACCTGAACTCGCTGGTCAACCCATTTGCGCTGGCAGTATTTCCTGTATCCAAACATCTTATCATTGCGCTGGCAACGCGGAAGAAGTGAGTGGCAACTTCACCGTCAGCACACACCCATCCCCCGGTTTCGACATTATCTCCACCTTCCCCTTGAACAACTCCGTCCGGCTGATGATATTGGTGATCCCCACCCCCTTGCGATGCCGCGACATATCGAACCCTATCCCATTATCCACCACCGTCAGCACAATATCCTCACCCTCGATGGACAGCCGGATCATTATCTCCGTCGCCCTGGCATGTTTCATGATATTATTCAGCTGCTCCTGAATGATCCTGAATAACGTCAGCTTGCGTTGCTCATCTACCTCCGCCTCGATGATATTATGAATATCCAGCTGGATATGGATCCCCTTCGCCAACTTCATATCATCCGTAATATCCTCGATGGACTCCAGTAGCCCTATTTCCCGCAGCCCCGGCGTGATCAGCGATTTGGATATCTTTCTTATCTCGTTGATGGCCCGGCTGATCAGCTCCGTACTTCGTTCCAGCAGCTCCTGCCGCATGTCGTCATCTGTCATCGCCGTATTGACATAGAGATTGCTGGCCCCTAAGATCTGGTTTACATTGTCATGCAGCTCCTTGCCTATCTCCGTCCGCTCCTTCTCCTGGGCCACGATCACCGCCTCCGTTATCTGCCGCTGACGCGTCATTCTCTGCTCGTTAAGCTCATTCTCCAGAATGATCCGCTCCGTCACATCATTGGCCACCGCCAGAATGGCCGGATGACCCATATAATCGACATTGTGCCAGGCCATCTCCACGAAGATGATATCCCCATTCTTCCGCTCATGCTCCAGCAGTCCCATCTGCTGTACCGGACCTTCCCGCTGCAGCGCGGCCACCTCCCGTTTCAAGGCCTTCAGATCGCCATGCCTGCGTATATCCGCCGGTGTCAGCTGAAGGAATTCTTCCGCCGTATATCCATAATGCTCCACCGCCGCCACATTGGACTCCAAAAAATGCATCGTATACACGTCAAAGACCCACATCGGCATCGGGTTGTTATTGAACAGCTCCCGGTATCGCACCTCGCTCTCCCGCAATCGTTGGAGATTACGCTTACGTTCCAGGCTGTAACGGATGGCCCGTGATAGCAGCTTCTCGTCAAAATCGCCTTTGACAAGATAATCCTGCGCACCCATTGACAAGGCCTGCAAGGCAACATTCGTATCGGAAAGCCCCGTCAGCAGGATGACAGGCAGGTGCTCAGCCTCAGCACTCAGGCTGATATAGGAGTCCAGCCCAAAGCTGTCCGGCAGGGACAGATCCAGGAATACCAAATCAATATTTTGTCCCGCCAATACTCTTTTGGCCTCGGACAGACGATCTACTTCGAAAATATTCCCGATGTCCAGGTCCGTGGCATGCAGGAATTCCTTTAGCAGGAAAATATCCCCCGGATTGTCCTCTACTACTAAAAAAGAAAGTTGTGTATTGATCCCTGACATCTAGGCCGTTTTTGGAAGTTTGACAATGCTGATCCAGAAATCCTCGATGGTACGGACTACGTCCATGAACCTTTCGAGGTCCACCGGCTTGGTGATGTAGCAGTTGGCGTGATTGTCATAAGAGGTCAGTATGTCCCGCTCCGAAGAAGAGGTTGTCAGCATGATCACAGGGATACGCCTCAGCTCGGGGTCGTGCTTGATAATACCCAGCAGCTCCGTGCCATCCATACGTGGAAGGTTGATATCCAGCAGGATCAGGTCAGGCGATTCATGCTGCATAAAAGGAGGCTCTTTTTTAAGGAAGCTCAGTGCCTGTACTCCGTCATAGGCCACTGATATGCGATTGACGATCTTTGCCTCTTCCAGGGCTTCTTTGGTAAGGAGGATATCACCCTCATTGTCGTCTACGAGCAGAATGTGGATCTCTTGCATAGAAAGGATAGATTTATGATTGAGTTACTATCGTGAAATGGAATGTGCTTCCTGCCCCCGGTGACGACTCCACCCATATCCTGCCCCCATGCCGCTCCACGATCTTCTTGCAGATGGCGAGCCCGATACCCGTACCCGAGTAGTCGCTTTTATTATGCAATCGCTGAAAAATGATAAATATCTTGTCGAAGAATTGGGGATCGATGCCGATACCATTGTCCTTCACCGAAAACTGCCATCCCCTGTTCACCTCCTCCGCCATCACCTGTACATGAGGCGGGTCCTCACCATGATATTTCAATGCATTGCTTATCAGGTTCTGCATCAATTGCATCAGCTGCACCTTATCCCCCTTCACCATCGGCATTTCCCCGATGTCTATCCGTCCCCGACTGGCAGCGATCTCGTCGCGGAATATCTCGCTCACCCCCTTCACTACTTCGCACATACTCACAGATTCAAAAGCCCCCTTGCCCGTACCCACCCTTGAATATTCCAGCAAGTCGAGAATAAGCGTCTTCATACGCTCGGCCCCATCTACTGAATAGCGAATATATTGGTTGGCTTTTTCATCCAGGTGACCATCGTATTTCTTCTGCAGCAGCTGCAGAAAGCTGCTGACCATACGCAAAGGCTCCTGCAGATCGTGCGACGCGATATAGGCAAAACGTTCCAATTCCGCATTGGAAGCCGCCAGCTCCGAAGCCCGCTTCCGCAGGTCCGTATTTAGCTGCCGCAGCAATTCCTCTGAGCGCCGCCTTTCCGTAATATCGTTGATGATGACCATGCGCGCCTTTCGCTGCCCGTATTCGATGGCATGGGCCGTCAGTTCCACGTCGATGATCTCTCCGTTCTTCTTAATATGCCGCCAATTGTTATCTACATAAGTCCCCCGCGAGGCCCGTACGTCTTCCATATCTTCCATCAGTCTGGGTATATCTTCTGCCGGCCGGATATCCCTGATCGTCATATTCCTGAATTCGTCCTGGCTATACCCATAGTGTTGTATGGCCGCCTCGTTGACCTCCAGGAACTGGAGGGTGTCCTGATCATAGATCCATTTGGGGAGAGGGCTCTTATAGAACAGGGTCTTATATTTTTCCTCGGAGGCTGCCAGGTCGGAGGTCTGTGACCGGACGGTCTCTTCCAACGCCTTGTTGAATTGATTGAGCCGTGCTTTTAGTTGCCTTTCCCGGATCATGTCCACGCGGATCTTTCTCACGACAATAAAGACAAGAAGAATAGTGGCGGCAATGAGCCCCCATAAGACATATTGCGATTCTGATGCCCTACGCCTGTTTTCCTGCCGGCGCATATCCAGCAGCCTGTTTTCTTCCACTCTTAGCCGGTCCGCCAGCTGCTCGATCTGATAAGAATAGCCCGCTGCTGCGTCCTTGCTGATCATCGTACCCGCCCCTGTAATATCGCCCCGCTGGCTTAAAAAGATGGCGCTATCCAGCAGCGCCTGATTAGCGTTTGCATATTGGATCAGCGTATCGATGCGTCGTTGTTGAAGGGGATTGTCGCTTGTCAGCTGTTTTAGGTCCGCCAGGCGGTTGTGGAGCCGGGAAGTGAGTTCGGCCGAGCTGTCGAGCGAGGTGGAGACGCCCGTAAGAAGAAAGTTCTTTACTCCCAGCTCATGCCGGAGGTTCATATCCAATACATCTTCTACAATCCGCAGGACCTGGTTAGTATGTCTCACCAATGTAGTAGTATCTTCCACACGCCTGTTTTGCCACACTGATATCAGCACAAAAGCCACTACGCATATTGTAACGGCAATAAGACCTCTCACCGGCGTGATTTCGATGGTTTGTTTTTCTTTCATTGGTTTTTTTGCGACAGAGGGTCTGGAAATTTACAAAATTTTCATCAATGGACCATTCCCAATGATTGCATTGCCAAAGAAAAAGCCCGCTCATTTTCCGCAAGGATCAGCAGCCGGTCGTCCCCCCTCAGCACCGTGGACCCCACCGGCGTAATATAGTCCTTTCCCCGAACCACCAGCAGGATCTTAGCCGTTTTGGGGAAATTGATCTCCACTATGCGCCGTCCATTGACAACGGCATGATGCGGTAGCACCACCTCCTCCCTCACCGACATGGTGGGGTCGATAAATTCCAGGTCACTGCCCGTCCGTCGCTTGGCCCTACCGGGAACGGTCAGATGCAGCATTTTTGCTACCGCCGGCAGCGTCGTACCCTGCACAATGACCGAGGACACCGCAATAAAAAAGACCAGGTTGAAGATCATATCGCTCTGAGCGATACCCGCAATCTTGGGATAGGTGGCAAATACGATGGGAACCGCCCCGCGCAGCCCCACCCAGGAGAGGAAAAGCTTGCTGCGCCGGTTGGCCTTATTAAAAGCCAGGCTTCCGAATACCCCTATCGGCCTGGCCACCAGGATGAGAAAAGCCGAGATCACCAGCCCCTGCCAGCCCACGGCCAGCACCTTCGAAGGGAATACCAGCAGTCCCAGCGTTAGAAAGAGGATGATCTGCATCAGCCAGGCCACGCCGTCATAGAACTGGATAAGGCTTCGCTTATGTATGAAGTTGGATGAGCCCAGGATCACCGCGCAGATATAGATGGCCAGAAATCCATTACCCCCAAAAAACTCAGTGGCTGCATAGCTGAATAAGGCCAGCGCCATCAGCAATACAGGATAAAGCCCCAGACTGTTGAGATTTATACGATTGATCAGCCAAAGGCTGAACTTTCCCGTACAGTATCCCATCGCGCCCCCGATGATAAAGCCCTTTATAAAAAGGGCCAGCAGCTCGCCAACGGGGAAATGCCCCTCCTTTACCACCGCCGTGAGCGAAATGGTGAGGAAGTAGGCCATCGGATCATTGCTGCCGCTCTCCAGCTCCAGTACGGGGCGCAACGCGCCTTTCAGACCGACACCCCTGCCCCGCAGGATAGAGAATACCGCCGCCGCGTCGGTGGATGAGACGATGGAGCCCAGCAGCAGCCCCTCCGGCAGACTGAAGCCAAGGAGATAATGTACAAAGATCCCTACAGAAAGAGCCGTCAGGAGCACCCCCAGCGTCGACAGGGCCAGCCCCGTACTCAGCACCGGACGGATGGAATGAAATTCCGTGCTGAGACCCCCGGAAAAAAGAATAAAATTGAGCGCCGTGATGCCGATGAACTGGGCCGTATGCATGTCGTCGAAGGGAATGCCACCCACCCCTTCCGATCCGGCCAGGATACCCACCAGCAAAAAGAAGATCAGTGTGGGAACGCCCCATTTGCTTGTCGTCTTCCCACCGATGATACTCAACAGCAGAAGAACAGATATTACCAATAAGGTATGTTCCGCGGTGATATGCATGACCGCAATTTAGGGAAGAATGCGCGGAAAATTGTCTAGTTGGCCGGAACTGTTACATCGTGGATAATGCCTGTTGTTGTCCTGCCCCTCCCTTCCCTGTGGACAGGCAGCTCTGCATAAGAGATAGTATGACGATGGTCGATGATGGGACGCAGCTTCCGCTGCAGGTCCTTTCCATCCTTGTCGACGAGGTCCCCATATTCATCCAGCACCGGATGTACCGCGATCTCGATATATTTTCCCGCAGGACGCCGCTTCTCCGACAGCTGCAGCCAGTCACTCGCATACCCCGACAGATCGGGGCCGCAGATACCCTGGTATCCCGCTGCAAGCCGGTGGAACAGCCACCGGTAATGCCCGCCGATCCCACGCATCATCGGACCCATGTTCCGGGAAAAACGTACCCGCTGGATCCCATATTCACGCGCCAGCGATGCCAGCAGGGTGGTCTCCAGCTGAGTCTTCAATTCCTCATAGACCGCCTGTTTTTCATGTTTGGTCAGCACCAGCACCCGGCTGCTTTCTTTCAGAATAAAAAATCCCGATTCATGACAGAAGGAAGTACAGTCACGGATGGCCGAAGTAAGCGAAAAACCTTCGGTAAGATTCAGGCGAACGCCTATTTTCCCCGAGAGGTGGGAATGGCCATGTACCATCTCAACGGCGCTCTCGAATCCGGGCATGTTCACCAGGAGAGAAGCGCTTGTCACCAGCCATTTTTGAAAACATTTCAGTACAGCGCCGTTCACGGCATCACTATACCCGAAATCATCTGCATTGATGATAAACTTATTAGCTACGCGCATACAGGGTTAGGTCAGGTTAGGTCCTAGCAGAAACGCAATAGTTGGGGAATTATTTCCACAAACCCTTATAACTTCACCCTGAACCTCCCATCCTTGATAACCACTGAATTATTTGTGTTCGACTGTGCGAAGATCGTACCCTGGAACGTGCCCTGGATCACATTGTTCGCCACCGATGTTACAGTAGCCTTTACCTGGCTGAAAGGATAATCCAGATAGATGTCGTAATTGGGTTGATTGGTAAAATTCAGGTATTGTCCGTAGTACAGCAGCGCCAGGTCTTTCCGCAGGAGGGCCGTATCCGAGCGTGCGCCCGCAGCAACGGGATTGCCATGCGCATATCCGATCCGCAGCAATATAAAATCCGACAGGGTCTGTTGATATCCCCCCGAATAGATCAGCGTATCCATGCCCGGCACCCCTTTATAGGCCGACAGCTCTATCAGCTGCACCGATGAATCTACCAGGGCCGTCACCAACGTGTCGAACTGCACCCGCACACCATTTATAGAAGCCTCTATATAGCTCGCCGGAGCCGTATGTACATCCTTCTTGCAGGCGCTGCCGATGGCCGCCAGCAGCAATCCCGCAAACCATAATTTTTTCATAGCCTGTCCATTTGAATGTGCGGGAATTGGTCTTGTCCGAAAAGTAGCCCAATTCCCGCGTATCGCTAATGTCTGTCCTTCGGACGAACCGCTCTTGCGGTTCCTGGATTCATCAATTTTTTACCCAGGTCTGATTTATTGCATAGGTGACATACCCCAGTCCAAAATAATAGCTCAGCGACAGCGAGTCCTTCCCCAGTATCCGCACCCGCGCCAGGTCTCCATAGGCGCTCATGATCGTATCCTTCCCGGCCACCGTCGAATCCTTGTATATCTTGAAAGTTATCGTGTCCGAACCATAGTTGATATCCCTCCCCGGTATCACCCACTCAGGGGCCGGGTTTCTTCCGGATTGCACGAAGGAAATAACATTGATCGTATCTGTAAAAACAAGACCATTCGGTAATATCGTCCCCAGCGAGGAGTGATCCCGGATGATCTGGCCCGCAAATTCAATAACGGTATCCCCACCCGGCGGATAATACACCGAGGCATCTTCTCTGACATGATAAGTCCCTACATATTTTTTAGTCTTGTCTTCAACTGAGGGAGTGGGCTGGGCAATCGAATGAACTGCGGACTTCTTACAGGACGCAAAAAGCAGCGGCAGTATAAATACCCATCTCACCGGTATGGCAGAGGATGGAAGCAGTAGTTTCATAAACAATTTTAGGAGTCCTTGAATTTACGGAAATACTCCCATACATACAAAGATTTCGCGATATTTCGCCCTACCCGGTGGGCCCACGCCCGTTACCCACTGGATACCCGGCCACTACGCATAAACCCCAAAAAATCCGTACCTTGCCCCACTTTACAGCCCTCGCCGCAAGGCGCCATATAAATATATGTTTGAATTCCACAAGGACAGGAAACAATATTTCGACATCCAGGTATCCAATACCGCCAAATACGTCATCCCCTTTGTCCGGGAAACCCTCCCCCTTCAAAAAGGAGCACGGGTATTGGAGATCGGCGCCGGTGAGGCAGGTGTGCTAAAAGCCTTTATCGACGAAGGCTGCATCGGCGTCGGAGTAGAGCTGGTGGAGGAGCGCGTCGTCAACGGCCGCAAATGGCTGGGCCCCGAGCTGGCAGATGGCAGGCTCACCTATATCGTCAGTGATATTTATAATGTAGACATCGAAAAAGACCTCGGCGGCAAGTTCGATCTCATCGTCCTCAAAGATGTCATCGAGCACATCCATGACCAGGCCAAACTGCTCCGCAAGCTGCATTCCTTCCTTCTCCCCCATGGCGCAATATTCTTTGGCTTCCCTCCCTGGCAGATGCCATTCGGCGGTCACCAGCAGATATGTACCAATAAGGTCCTCTCCAAGATGCCTTATTATCACCTTCTCCCTGAAGGACTGTATAAATTCATATTGAGGAAATACAAACAGCCCGTCGAAGAGCTCATAGAAATAAGAGATACCCGTCTGTCCCTGGAGAAGTTTGAACGCATCCTAAAGCGCACCGACTATCGCGTCCTGCACAGACGGCTCTTCCTTATCAATCCCATCTATGAGTACAAGTTCGGCTGGAAACCCCGCGTACAATCGTCCCTGATAAGCCGTATACCCTGGTTCCGGAATTTCGTGACTACCACCGCTTATTATCTCGCGGCGCCTGTACAGGAGACAGTCCCGTCCACCGTGGCCTCCACAGCATCTAAAATATAGTCTATCTCCGCATCCGTCATCGTGGGATGTATGGACAGTCTCACCCATCCCGGCTTGCGTCCCATCTCCCCGGCTCTCAGCGATTGCAATATTTCGAGGCTCCGACGCTCATCTATTCCTAACAATACATGTCCATAGGTACCCGCGCAGCTGCAGCCACCCCTTGTCTGAATACCGTACCGGTCGTTGAGCATCTTTACGATCAGGTCATAATGTGTATGCTTCACCGTAAAAGAGATAACGCCAAGCCGTCGCCTGCTCGCCCCAAGGATCTCGATACCCGCGATCTTCTCCATCCGTTCAAAGATCAGCCCAAGCATCTCCTCTTCCCGTTGCAACATCTTCTCCACTCCCATTTCTTCCTTTAGCACAATACACATCCCCGCCTTGATCCCCTGAAGGATAGGCGGAGTACCCCCGTCCTCCCGTTGTTCGATATCGTCGATATATTCATGTACTTTCCACGGGTTGCTATAGAGCAGGGTGCCGCCACCCGGCTGATCAGGTATGCGATTCTTATACAGCTTTTTATTAAAGATCAGGACACCCGGTGTGCCCGGCCCCCCCAAAAACTTATGAAAAGAAAAATAGATGGCATCCAGATCCCCTGAACAACATCCGGGATGCATATTTATATGAACATAAGGCGCAGAACATGCATAGTCCACAAAACAGAGACCCCCATACGCATGCATGATCGTTGCAATGGCATGTACAGGCGTTTCGATCCCCGTGACGTTTGAGCAAGCCGTCACTGCCGCAATCTTATTCTTCCGATGCCGGTACCGCTCCAGCAGCTGCCCGAGATGTTCCAGGTCGACATTCCCGTCCTCCGCCGGCCGGATGACCTCCACCGTAGCAATCGTCTCTAACCAGCTGATATGATTGCTGTGATGCTCCATATGGGTCACCAGGACCAGCGGTCTCTCCGCCTCATCCAGCTGCAGGCATTTTACATAGTCCATAAACCGTTCGGGCAGCCGGAGGCCCATAATTCTTTGTAGCTTATTGACGGCGGCCGTCATGCCATTCCCACAAAAGATCAGGATATCGTCCCCATTCGCATGGACGTGTTCCCTGACCAACGCTTTTGCTTCCTCATATGCCGTGGACATCTTCTCCCCCGTAATGGTTGACGCCGTATGGGTGTTCCCAAAAAAAGGCAGTATTTCATCCCGCATCTTCGACTCCATCGGCTCATACCCTCTCCCACTCGCCGTCCAGTCGGCGTATAATATTCTTTGAGGGCCAAAAGGAGTAGTAAAGGGCTGATCATGACCGATGATCTTTCGGCGGAAAGAAGAAAAATAATCCTCCAGCGAACTTACCCTGTACATACTTGTATTCATGGCTTACTTCGATTTTTCAGATATCGCAAACAGATCATGAGGTTGTTTGCTATAATATTTATCCACGAAGACCCCGAGCAGGATCGTGAGCGCAACAAATGCAAGAACGACAACCAGCTGGGACGCCGAGGTTTTTTGAATGTCCTGCCTTGATCGTACATCGCAAACCTCCCCGGGGCAGTATTGCACCTTCTCTTTAAAAAAGAGGGGATAGAACTTGCATCCCAAACAAATTCCAAAGGCGGACTCGAAAAAGAGGAATACCAAACAGACCAAACAAATAATACCCGTTATCGGACTATAGGAATTTACCACCACCATCAACACGAACATAGTCGCTGACAGGACCAGGCCAATGATCCACGCAAATCTTTTTTGACGGGCGCCTACATATTCGGGTGTTTGTCTGCCTACGATGAGCCGGCCAATGATCAACGTCGGCGAGTACCGGGGATTTATAAAGACCCGGATGACAAAGTCGGTAAAGAACAGCGTTATCACATATTTTATCGGCAGGAAATTACCCTTGAACAGAATAAACATCAGCGAGAGAAATGTCGCCAGGAACAGTATCCCGGCTGCCGCCCTGATCTCCCGCTCGTTCAAGACCCGGATGTCATACCCGGCTATATCCTCCCCGAACTGTATTGTCTTACTCATGGTCGTGTGTTTTCATAATAGTACCTAATTAATTCAGATGCTGCAAGTTATGACAACAGAAAGGGGAGGAAGGTATACCAAACCACCTTTGGGGTCAACGATCGGGGCCCGTTGGAAAGGACGAAAAGATTTACCGATATTTAGTGAATGAAGTCCCTCCTGGATATGCGGCGGTTTAAACTATACGCCTGGATTGGCCTTGGCTATCTGTTACTGGGTCTCCTGGCAAATTTGGCTGGACACCCTGGTGGTGAGTTCGGGAAAAGATTCCTGGACGATGCATGGAGAATTCCCTATGCCACCATTCTTAATTATATATTGTTTGAATACACAATTCCAAGGCTCCGGTGGAAGAAATTCATATCATCGGCACTGCTTGTCATCGCCCATCTCTTTTTATACTCGGAGGGATTATTTCTTTGGAGGGAGCTCGGGGTCGCTGCCACCATCTATACACCCTTTCCCGCGGGTTCGCACGAAGTTGAGCCGCAGATGGAATATAGCATAGGGGCCCTTTTATTCTTTTCCATCATCCGGCATATCTATAATCATATCAAGCTGAGACAGGCAGCCCAGCAATTAAGGATCGAAAAGCAGGCGGCCGAATTGAACTATCTCAAGTCTCAAACCAATCCGCATTTCCTGTTCAATACGTTGAACAATATCTACTCGCTGGCAAGGGACAAGTCCGACCGTGCACCCGAATCGATATTACGGCTGTCAAAAATATTACGGTACATGCTGTATGAGGCCGGTGGCTCGTACATCGCTATCGAGCAGGAGCTAAAGATCATCGAAGACTATATCTCCCTTGAAAAGCTGCGCTACGATGACTCTCTACGGATCAATTTCAATTACAACATCGAAGATATGAAACAGGCTTTACCGCCATTGCTGCTGATGCCGCTGGTCGAAAATGCTTTCAAGCATGGGGTCTCCGAAACAAGACATCAGCCATTTGTCGATATTCATCTTTCCGTCGAGAGGCGTCAATTGGCTTTTTTTGTAAAGAATTCTGCGGAAGGGCTCTCCAGCGGTGGGAAAGTACAAGAGAATATCGGTCTTTCCAATCTCAAACGACAGCTTGAATTGCTTTACACCGACTATGAAGTATTATTAGAACAGCGCGACACCGAATTCTCGGCTACTTTAAAGATCAACCTGGCAAGCCATGTCTAAAATAAAATGTATCGTTATAGAGGATGAGCCGCTGGCAGTAAAGGTCCTCACGGATTATATAGCACAGGTGCCTTTTTTAGAGCTGCAAGCATCTTTTAAGGACGCCATCCTGGCAACCGACTATCTCCGGAACACCACCACCGATCTTATTTTTTTGGACATTCATCTACCCAGGCTAAAAGGCATGGCCTTTTTAAAGACCTTATCCAATCCGCCTGCGGTTATCATCACCACAGCTTATCATCAGTACGCCGTGGAAGGTTTTACGCTGAATGTGACGGATTATTTGCTGAAGCCCATCGAGTTCGAGCGGTTCCTCGTGGCCGTTAACAAGGTCAGGACGGCACATAGCGAAAAACAGGAGCCCGCAGATGACACCGGTCGCAAAGACTTTGTCTTTATCAACGTTCAAAAGAAGAAGGTAAAGATCCTCTTTTCAGACATCGTTTATATCGAGAGCCAGCGGGAGTATATCAAAATCACTACCACACAAGGCGAATATCTTTCAAAGATGAGCACACATGAGATCGAGTCCATACTACCCACTCATCTCTTTATACGGGTACACAGATCATTTATCGTCAGCATACGCAGGATCGAGTCCTATACCGCCGAGATGATCGAGATCAATGGGGTGTCCATTCCGATTGGAAAAGGTTATAGAGATGGTCTGGCCAGGTTGTAGTCACCCGGCCGGCCTGGCCCGGCATTCCGCCGGACCCGAAAGGTCCCTCACTCCGACCGTAAACTGGTCGCGGGATCCAAAAGCGCTGCTTTAATACTTTGAAAGCTTACGGTCATAAGGGCGATGCCTATGGCAGCCACACCGGTTCCGGCAAAAACCCACCACGTCAGTTTCACACGATAATGGTAATTCTCCAGCCATGAATGCATAAAATACCAGGCCGCTGGCATGGCGATCAATAGGGAGATCATAACCAGTATTAGGAACTCTTTTGACTGCAGTTTCCACAAACTAAACACGGACGCGCCCAGTACCTTGCGAATGCCGATCTCCCGGGTGCGTTGTTCGGCTATAAAGGATGCCAGCCCAAAGAGCCCAATACAGGAGATCAATATGGCAAGGACGGCCGCCACGGTGGCAAGATCACCGATGCGCTGCTCATCACTGAACTTTCTGGCATATTCTTCATCCGCAAATTTGTAGTCGAAGGGCGCCCCCGGAGAATATTTTTTACATACAGCCTCAATTTTGTCTATCGCTTCGCCCACGCTGACGTCGGGATTGATCCTGAAATTTAAATACCCGCCCCACCGTGAAAGATTGTACACCGCCGGCTTCACAGGTTCATAAGGCGAAGCCATGACTATGTCCCGGACGACCCCTACAATGGTATAGGTCTTGTCCCAGACCACCTGCTCGCCCAGCGGATGCCGAAACCCCATATATTTCACGGCAGCTTCATTAATGATCAGGGCATTGCTGTCCGCCAGTGACTGATGTACAAAATCCCTTCCCTCGACAAATTGCCAGCCCACGGTCCTTCCATAGTCAGCAGAAACACCCACCGTTGTGAACTCGTCTCTCATATTGGGGTCCTTGCCCTTCCAGAAAAGCCCACCGCTACTACCGCCTTCCCTTGTAATGGAATTCCCGGATTCCGCCATAGATGTCACCGCCCCTGTTGCCAGCACATCGTTGCGCATCGAATTGAAGTGATCATGGTAGTCCGACGAAAAAGGCCTGACTAGGATCAACCCCTGTTTACTATACCCCACCGGACGGTTTCTGGCAAACTGCACCTGACGATATACCACCACCGTTCCGATGATCATTATCGCCGATGCCGTGAACTGGACCACCACCAGGCACCTGCGCGGCACGGCAGACCCTGGTCCTGCCCTGAATGTACCTTTCAATACTTTTATGGGTTTGAAAGAAGACAGATAAAGGGCCGGATAGCTGCCGGCTATGAGGGAGGTCACCAGGATACCACCCACTACCAACAGCCAGAATAGAGCGCTGTCCCACGGAATGGTCATTTTCTTCCCGGTGATCTCATTGAACAAGGGCAGCGCCAGCTGTGCAGCCAGCAAGGACAGTAAAAACCCGATCATGGCCACCAAAAAAGATTCTACATAGAACTGACCGATCAATTGCCTTCGCAGTGAACCTATCGCCTTGCGAATACCTACTTCCTTTGCCCGCCGTTCGCTACGCGCCGTGCTGAGGTTCATAAAATTGATACAGGCCAGCAACAATACAAAAGCTCCAATGACGACAAACATCCTTACGTATTGGATCGCCCCTCCCGTATTGACGCCATCCTTAAAGTCTGCATACAGGTGCCACCTGCTCATCGGCTGCAAAAATATCCGGGGGTTCAATTGAGCTGCCCCTTTACCCAATGCTCTTAACTTGATATCTTTTATCGCAGCCGATACATCGTCCATCCTCCGGCCATCCGCCACCCGGGCAAACAGCTGAAAGGAATTATGGTTCCAATCCCCCTTCGCACTTTCATTCTCGGGCATGCCCGCATAAACACTCCAGGGCGCGATAAAGCCGACATCGTGAAAGCTTGAATTTTCCGGCAGGTCTTCATAAACACCCGCCACCTTGAGAGGCATGGCGTCCAGTTTAATTACCTTCCCAATGACATCCCCGCTTCCCAATAACGATCCGGCCACCGAGCGGGAGAGAAGTATGGAAGAGGGGTCTTTCAGACCCGCGGCAGAACCATCGATCATGCTCAGTGTCAGCATGTCGGGAGTCGACTGTTCCATAAAATTGCCCGGACGCGACAGGCTTTTTTCTCCATATGCAAGCAGGTGCGGGTTTGTCCACGAAGACAATACAACGCAGGTAAACTCCGACGAGTACTCCGTGTGCAACGCCTCCCCTAAAGGCATAGGCACAGCCTTATCCGTGTGTATCCCATCGCTGTAATGCTGATGCTGCATTACCCGGGCAATGCGGTCATAATTTTTATGACAGGTATTGAAGGACAGCTCTTCATGTATCCATAGCCCAATGAGCAGGGTCACCGCCATTCCTATAGCAAGGCCACCGATATTGACAATACAAAAGGTCTTGTTCTGGATAAGGTTTCGCCAGGCGACCTTAAAATGGTTCATTAGCATGCGTGTAAATATTTTATTGTTCTGCCCGCCGAAACTACTCCGACCGAAGGCTCTTCACCGGATTGGCCAGCGCCGCCTTGATCGCCTGCAGACTGATAGTCCCCAGCGCCGTCAGCAAAGCCGCCCCCGTCGCCAGCGCGAACACCGTCCAGTTGATGCTTGTCCTGTATGCAAAATTTTCCAGCCATTTATTCATGAAATACCAAGCCAGCGGAGACGCCACCAGGATAGCAATAAACACCAGCTTTAAAAAATCCCTCGTCAGCAGCGAGAGGATACCGCTCACGCTTGCCCCCAGCACCTTGCGAATACCGATCTCACGGGTACGTTGTTCAGCCGTGAACATGGCCAGCCCCAGCAATCCCAGACAGGCGATAAAGATGGCCAGCACGGCAAAAGTGATACAAAGCTTGCCCGTCTCCTGCTCCGTCCGGTACAGGTTGTTGAAATCCTCATTCATAAAGGAATAGTGGAACGGTTGACCCGGAGCCATCACTTTCCATTTTGATTCTATCTGTCCTATCAGGCTGGCAGTATTCTGAGTGGAGATACGGGCGGCGATCCGGCTGTTCTCTCTTCTCCATCGTATGGCCAGCGGTGTTATCTGATCACGAAGGGAGTTGTAATTGAAATCCTTCACTACCCCCAGCACATGCAGACGTGTCAGGTCCGGCTTGGGAAAATTATCCAGGGCATAAAGGTCCTTGTTTACCGCATCCCTCCAGCCCAGCTGTCTTGCCGCCGATTCGTTGAGGATGATGCCCGTGCTGTCCGTAGGGAAGTCGCGGGAGAAATTCCTGCCCTGTACCATCCGCATGCCCAGTGTCGGTATATAGTTCTCATCTACATCCCATATCTGCATGGACGCAGCCCTGGAAGCATCTCCGCTTGGATCCGTGAACAAAGGATAGTCGCTTCGCCAGGTGGCCGTAGGCAGAAAACCCGTCATCGTCGCACTTTGAACGCCATTGATCTTTAAGATATCTTCCCGGAATGCCGCCGTCTCCCCTTTCAAGGCATTTGTATTTTGCAGGACCAGGACCTGCTCCCTGTCGAATCCGATGTTCTTATTGTGTATATAGTTCAATTGGCGGTAGATGACGATCGTCCCCACCATCAATACCACCGAAATGCTGAATTGGAATACCACCAGCCCGCTCCGCAGCCACCCGCTCCGGAAGCCCGACGCCAGCTTGCCCTTCAATACCTGCGCCGGCCGGAATTTGGAGAGAAAGATGGCCGGGTAGCTGCCCGCCAGGAACCCTACAACGACCGTCAATCCCAACAGGGCCGCTATCAGTGAGGGCTTGCCAAAAAGGGACGGGGTCAGCTCTTTAAATGCCAGCTGGTTGAATAAAGGTAGCAGCGAAATGGCGATCACCACCGCCAGCAGCAGCGAAATAAAACACACCAACATGGACTCTATGAGGAATTGCCGGATAAGGCCCTTACGGGTAGAGCCCAGTACCTTCCGCACACCCACTTCCTTGGCCCTGCCTGCGCTCCTCGCCGTAGACAGGTTCATAAAATTGATACAGGCTATCAGCAGTATGAACACCGCGATGGTAGAAAAAATATATACGAATTGCATACTGCCATTGGCGCCCAGTTCCCCCGACTTGCTGGAGCGCAGGTGGATATCGAGCAACGGCATCAGCGAATATTTTACGTAATTGCCGCTCTTGTAGAACTGGTCCATATCGACGTGCATTACAGCCTGCGCCTTCGGACCGACATATTTAGCTACTATTTGAGGAAACCTTGCTTCGAACTTCCGCGGGTCCACGCCTTTCTTCAGCACGACGTAAGTATTGAAATTATTGCTCAGCCAGTCGTCCAGCTCCCAGTTCTGGATGGATTTATTGGCCGAGATAAAAAAATCGAAGTTGAAATGCGATTGTTTGGGGATGTCCTTGATGACACCCGTCACCTTTAGATTGGAAGTGTCGTTGACGACAAGGTATTTACCTACCACGTCCGTCGAGTTGAAATATTTCTGCGCCATGCTTTCCGTGATGACCACCGATTTCGGTTCCACCAGCGCATGTTTGGGGTCACCCTGGATCATGGGGAGAGTGAAAACATCGAATAAGGTCGAATCCGTATAGATCACCTTGTCCTCTTGCAGGTTCTGCTGCCCCTTTTTTACCAGCATCCCGCCATACTGACGGAATCGCACCTCCTGCTCCACATCCGGATAGTCCCGTTTCAACGCAGCGCCCATCGGTTCCGGCACCGAGGCGATGATCCAGTAGTTACCGCCGAAGTGCAGGTTGCCATCCACCCGGTAGACCCTGTCCGCCTTTTCATTATATCGGTCATAGCTCAATTCATCCACCACATACAACAAAATGAGCAGACAGGTAGCCAGCCCGATGGCCAGACCCGAGATATTGATAAAGGAGAATGCCTTGTTGTTTTTCAGGTTCCTCCAGGCGATGAGCAGGTAGTTTGAAAGCATGATGGCTAGGCTTGTAGGTATTTTCCCGAAAAAAGGGTGCCGCATTCACTACCTTATATAATTCAATAAATTATAATATCCCTTTGCCATCCGGCTGTACGGTTTCGATACACCCTCTGTCTCAATACGGGTTGTTGTTCCATACGCATTCAAAGCCGACGTTGGAAATGGCCAGGGAATACACAGCATGGCTGAAGTATAAAATAAATAAATTACTCGATATGTACGAGCTCCCTGCCCCCTGAGATGGCTGGTCAGAGTTTCAACAACTCATGAAATGCCAGATGTGCACGAACAGGTGTTCCCCCCAACAATACCCTGGCTTTTTCTATTTCTTCCTTCAGCTCGTAATAGGGAAGTATAGCAAATATCTTATCGAGCATTTCTTCAAAGGCCATGTCTTCGGGAATGACCAGCGGCTCGATGCCATCCAGGAAAGGATCCCCCGCAACGGCTATTTCCTGAAGGGTACGCGACATGCCCTCCTCATCCCCGAGCAATTGATAGACAGCAAGTTTACCATACCAGGCAGGTAGAAGATCTCCGCACGCATCGAAACGCTGCAATGCCTCCTGCAGATCGTTGTGTAGCAGGAACAAATGTCCCGCATAATAGCTGTCTATCCACGGTTCGCCCATGGGCTCTCTGCCCATTGACTGTCCGGCCTCCGCCGGCTTGTCCCCCTTTTGTCTGACCTGCTCGATGGCGTACGCCAACCCGGTATCAGGCTCTTTAAAATCCAGGGCCGCAAGGACCAGGTAATATTGATCTCTCAGGCTCAGCGAATAGGGGTGCTCTTCGGCGTCGAATTGCGTGTCGAATATCCGGTAGGCCGTTATAGGGTCCCCCATATAATAATGCACGATGGCCTCCAGAGAATAATATTTTTCCGGATGGGTGGCGGGGTAGCCCTTCCGGCGCAGGCGGTCCAGGAACGCATCCCAGTTCTTGCAAACAGACGTCAGCCACTGGATGGTAGAAAGATCGGCTTCCACCCCCTTTCCCTCCCCATTGCTTGCAAATATCGCCTTTGCAATATAGGGGGCCGGGAAATGCTCCGTGAAGATCCTTGCCAGCTGAATTTTGTCGAAACCAAAATAGTACGCGCGCTTGTAATGGATGGAGGCCAGTTCACGTTCCTTTATGGCATCGTAAACAATGCCCAAACCAGCAAATGTCCTTCCATGATTGGGTCTTAGCGCAATGGCTCTATTGTAGTCGGCTATTGCCTTCTGATATTCCCCTTTCTTACGCCAGGCCGACCCGCGGTTGTGGTAATGATCATATGCTTCCGGGTCCAGCTCGATGGCTTTGGTAAAGGCCTGGATGGCCTGATCATAGTCCTTTGTCTGTAACAAGGCATTACCAAGATGGCGATAGGTAGATGCGTGATTGGGGCGCAGTTCTATGGCTTGGTTGAGATCTGCGATGGCTTTATTATACTTCCGTTTGAAGGACCAGACGAGACCCCGGTTCTGCCAGGCCCGAAAATAGTCCGGACGCAAGTCCACGGCCTTGGTCAGGTCGTCGATGGCTTCGTCATATCGTTGGAGCTGCATCCAGGCGATGCCACGTAAAAAGTACAATTCGGGAGTGGTGCTTTCCTCGAGGATGGTCCGGTTCAGCAGGTCGATCATTTCCTGATACCTGTTGTCCTTGAATAATTGGTCGGCGTTTTGCAATACGTCGTCTGTCCTGATCATAAGTAGGTAAGGTTTAATGTCCGTTCCGCAGGCCTTCGTCAGAGCTCCATGTATTCGCTCTTCCTCGGTCGTAACCTTCGCCCGATGGGCTCGGTTACCGGTAAAGCCAGGCGGCCAGCTTGTAATTATCCGTAAAATACGAAATTTCAGGCGCATCCTTCGCATTGTAGATAAATACCGGCACCCTTGCCTCGTACACAGACCCGTGACTGCGGTATGTCTCCGGCAGCGCCTGCGACTCGGAGGATTCCAACTGCCCGAACACCGTCGTGCTGTCCGCCAGCGCCATCAGGTCGCCTATACGCTCCCCCATCAGGTGATATCTCCGGACCGCCTCTGCCCGCGGGATCACTTCTTCCACACCTTTCAGGGAAAGGATCACGTTCCTCACCCGGGCCGAGTCTGCCGGTTCTTTAAGATAGACATACTCCGAGCCGCCCATACCCATATGATGTTTAAAATACTTGTCTTTTTCCGGATTGATCGCCGCGCGTACCGGTATACCCCGGGCAGCACAAGCCTTCTCCAGGTCCCAGCATAGGGATTTATGATGTACGTTATGATCCGCCGTAATCAGGATGGCCGCATCCGGCGCCGCCTGTATCAGCTGGGTCAGGTACCCATCCATTCGGTGAAGATGTTCTTTCGACTCCGCACTTTGCGGAGACCAGGTATGCATGGGATAGTCGGTTGTATGGATATAGATCAGACCCAATCCCGGATCATGCCGGATGGTGTACAAGGCAGCCTCCATGATCCAGTAATTGACCTCACGGCTATAAATATCCGGTTTGGGCCCTAAACGCTGTATCCATTCGGACGAGGCCGTCTCCCAGGCCAGCGTATCGCCCGCCCCACGGCTCAGCAGCCGCACCGTCTTTGTCTTACAGGAGAAAAGTATCGATCTTACTCCCGCCTTGCGCGCCCGTTCAAAGATCGTAGGCTCCAGTACCAGGTCCGGATCTTCCGTCAGCTCCTCCTTGCCCGAAGCAGGATTGAGAAAAACATTCCCCGTGATCCCATTCACTTCCGGTGTCCCGCCCGTGATGATCGAGGCATTGTTCACATTGGTCACCGATGGCATCAGCGAAGGCACCACCTTGTAAAGCCCCATCTTCTCCATGGATCGCAGCGCAGGCATATCGCTGTTGCGATAGTAGTCCTCTCCGAATCCATCCATCATAATGACGATGACCCTTTGTTGGATAGTTTTCTGTGCGGCCAGCTGCCGCTGGCCGATGGCGGTCAGCAGGAGTATCAGATAGAAAATGCGTGTTATCATGACCCAAAATTGCGGTATCCACATTACCGGAATGTTATCCAATCACCCCCCCAAATAAAAAAATACTCCGATTTTCTTGTTGAACTACAAATATAGTTTTAGATTTAAACTATAAATATAGTTTAATGAGATCCCTGACCAAGGCGGAAGAACAAATAATGAAAGTGCTTTGGCGCATGGGAAATGGCCTGTTAATGGAGATTGTCGAGAACATGCCGCCTCCACAGCCGCATAAGAACACTGTAGCGACCATTTTAAAAACATTGGTTGACAAGGGGTTTGTAAAGATCGAGAACATCGGAAGGATCCACCGATATCACCCGGCGCTCACTAAGGAAGAATATTCCAAATCCGCCCTTGTCAACGTTGCAAAGGGTTACTTTGACGGCTCCTTCCCCGATGTCGTGTCATTCTTGGTAGATGAAAAAAAGCTATCCGTCCGGGAATTGGAGGTTTTATTACAGCAATTGAAGAAACCCAAAAAATGATATGACTTTTTTGTTTGCATATATTATAAGATCCATCGTAGCCAGCGGGATATTGTACGCATGGTACCTGGTGGCTTTACGCAACAGAAAGTTCCATGTCTATAACAGGGTCTACCTGCTGTCGGCGGTGGCTGCCAGCCTGATCCTACCCTTTGCAAATTTCAAATGCTTTGATATAACCCAGGCGGAGAGCACAACATTTAAAAGTCTCATCTCGGCATTAAGTTTACCGGAGGCCGGTCGTCATGGCGCTTCATTGAATGCGCCTGTTCTGATCACCTGTATGACCATGATCAGTCTTTTTTTATTGACAGTTATGGTCCTGAAAATAATCCGGGTTCACCGTATAAAAAGAGCATATGGCTGTATTCGACTCGGGAACATCGACTTTATCGAGACGGGTATCAGGGAAGCGCCCTTTTCTTTCTTCAATAATTTATTTTGGAGAGAGGACATATCCACTACCGATAGCAATGGTAAAAGAATATTCCGGCACGAAATGACGCATATCAGGCAACGGCATAGTTATGATAAGATGTGTGTACAGACGGTGACCTGTATTTGGTGGATGAATCCCTTCTATTGGCTTATACAGAAAGAGTTGAACGTGGTGCATGAGTTCATGGCCGACGCGGCAGCTGTTGAAGAAGGAGACACCGGCTCTTTTGCAATGATGCTCCTCCAATGCCACAACCAGGGCAGGCACCTCGACCCCTCGCATTATTTTTTCCAATCGCCCGTGTTGAGGAGATTAAAAATGATTGCATCCCCGGGGAACAGATCATCCGGCCTCTTACGGAAATGCCTGGTGCTGCCCCTCATCGCATTACTATCGATCTTATTCTCATTTAAGATGAGCCCGATAAAAAATGACGCTCCGACAGTGCAGCAGATAGAAAAGGAGTATCCGTCTTCGCCTCAGTCTGCACGGTCCTTCTCTATAAAGTATCGCTACTGGACAGATATATAGGTTCTTTTGCCAGTATACTACATGTGGGAATGTTTCTTCCAAAAACGAATCATATGGACATCATTCTCAAAAAGCGGCGATGGACCAGGAAAAGGGTCCTGACCTATGGCGGTATCGTCGCGCTGGTGGCGCTCATCGGCGGCAGTTATTATTTTACTTCCGGCCCGAGAAAACTATACGTCGAAGCCGATCGCCTATCCATCAATACGGTCATCAAAGGCCCCTTCCAGGAGACCATCCCCCAGAATGGCACCGTCCAGCCGATGAAAAGCATTTATCTGGATGCCACCGAGGGCGGAAGGGTGGAGGCCAAATACGTCGAGGAAGGGATCATTTTAAAAAAGGGCGATCCTATAGTAAGGCTGTCGAATAAAGCGCTGGAACTAAGCCTCGTTACACAACAGACCAACGTATATGATCTGTTGACCCAGATCCACATCTCCCGTATTGCAGCAGAGCAAAACACAAGCTCCAAGCTAAATAACCTTACAGACGTCGAGAGTGGTCTCAGCGATGCGGAACGCATTTATTTTCTGGACAAAAAACTGTATGAAAAAAAGGTTATTGGATCTCAGGAGTTCAAAAAGGCGGAGCACGATTATCTATATTATCAGAAGAAGAAAAGGATCAACGATCAGATCATGAAACAGGACTCCACCTCCAATATCAGACAGCTGGAACAGATCAAACAATCATACCAGGGGTCACAAAAGGCGCTGGACCTGTTGCGGGAAAGAGTGAGTGACCTCATCGTGCGGGCGCCTGTCGATGGTCAGCTGACATCGCTGGATGCGGAAATAGGACAGACAAAAAAGGAAGGCGATCGTTTTGGGCAGATCGACGTAATGGGCAGTTTTAAGGTCAGCCTCACCGATGTGGACGACCATTATAGCCCAAGGATCGTCACAGGGCTCACAGGCACTCTTACGTTTATGGATTCCATTTACAATCTGCGGATCTCAAAAATTTTCACCCAGGTGACCAATGGTCATTTCCAGGTGGACATGCAATTCGTGGGACCTGCGCCAAAAGGCTTGCGCCGCGGGCAATCACTCCAGGTAACACTGGCGCTAAGCGACAAGACCACCGCAGTACTGATCCCCAGAGGAGGCTTCTTTCAACAGACGGGAGGTAATTGGATCTTTAAGGTCAGTGCGGACGGCAAAAGGGCCTACAAGGTGAATATTCAGCTCGGACGGTACAACCCGGATTATTATGAAGTGTTGCAAGGCGTGGAGCCGGGTGACAGAGTGATCACTTCCAGCTATGAGAACTATGGGAACATCGAGGAGCTGATCCTGAAAAATTAGATCACTCAGTCCCACAATCCAAACTCACTCTTTATCTCCTCTATCTGCAGCACATGTCTTGCCGTATGCGCCCCTTCCAGCAAGAGGAACTGGAAAAGGTTCACCGTCCCAACAAAAGGATGGAACGCATGCCGGTCCTTCAAACCATCTTCCGTATGACGCACATAATCGATGAGCCGGTCCCGCTGTTCGACAAAATGCGCCAGCGCCGCCGCCGTATCGGCAAATCTACCCGAAGGCAGCAACCCCGACAGGGAAGTACATTTCCTGCTGCGGTCCGACATGATACAAATTATCTTTTTGATGCTCATTCTTATCTGCTCCCGCCTTTCCGGCGTCGGCCCCTTTCCCAGCAGCTCGTGCAGTATCTTCCAGGTGATATCGCCCGCCAGCGCCAGATGCTCGATATTCTCCGCCATGCTCCATCTGTCCGGTTCCGTCCGGGCATCCATGGCAGCCCTGCTAAGACCCGCTATACTGTCCAACAACAGATTCTTTGTAAAAGCCAGATATTCACAGGCAAATTCCCGCTCGCCCCTGGTAAGGGACGAAGGCAGCACCTCCCGGTGGTACAGTGACAAAGCTTCCATATTTTTAAGTTTTAGCCAGCGTCCCGCAGTCCGCTGAGTGAACAATTCAGTACTTCTAATGACTATCAGATCGATTCAAATAGGACAAAAAACTAAAATTAATTTAGGCGTGCTGTCCCCCCTCACGCAATACTGGCAAACAGCCGCTCCACATCTCCCATATCGTTATACAAATGCGGTGCGATCCGCATATTGCTCCCCCTGAAGCTGATATATATCTTATTTTCAGCTAATTTCTTCTGCAGCCCCGCTATCCTCTCCTGTGGCATTCGGACTCCGATCATATGCCCCACGCTCTCCCCCGGCGCCACCTCCAGGCCAACCTCGCCGGCCTGTTGCACGATAGCGCGCGTCAGGACGGACAACGTCTCGTGTATATTCTCCACTCCCCAGGCCAGTATTTGTTCCAGCGCCGCCTTCGCCATGGGTATGTGAATAAAGCTGGCAAACTCTCCCGCATCAAATCTCCGCGCACCCGGTTTATAATCCTCTGTATAGTCCACTAGTCGGGTGAAATCATCGCTGCCCTCCTTGACCATCCAGGACCACTCGATAGGACTTCCCTCCGAATGATAAGCAGGCGCCGCATAGAGATATCCCAGATTATAAGGCCCCAGCAGCCATTTATACCCCACCGCCACTACAAAGTCCGGCTGGATCTTTCGCACATCCAGCGGATAGGCTCCCAGCGACTGGCTCGCATCGATGACCAGCCTTGCTCCTACCTCTCTCACTTTCCTGCTCACTAGCTCCAGATCGATAAAGCTCCCATCCGTCCAGTGACAGTTGGGTATGGCCACCAGCCCCGTACGATCATCCATCGTCCTCAGGATGGCCTCTGCCCATGACTCGCCGCCTTCTCGTTTCACCGTCCCGATCACTGCCCCGGACACAGCCGCCAGCTCCTGCCAGGCATAGACGTTGGAAGGATATTGCTGATCCAGTATCACAATCGTCTGGCCAGGGCGCAAGTTCATATTCCTTTGGGCGATCGCCAACCCGTAACTTGCGGATGGGATGAGGGCCACATGATCCTTCTCCGCCCCAATGAGCCGCGCAAAGAGGGAGCGCAGCTCTTCCGCCGGCTCAAACCATTGATCCGCACTGATCGTCCAGGGATGCCGTCGCTGTACGATGGCACGAATACCCGCCTCCTCCACAGCATGCAGAAAGGGAGCCATATTTGCGCAATTCATATATGTCACTCCCTCCGGAATGGAAAAGAGCTGTTTTTGATGGGGGATGACCATGTTCGCCGATTTTCTCGTTGGTTTCTACAGTCAGAGGGTTCAAAGATAATTACATCACTACTCCAATGGGGGTGGCAAACGCGCCAATCTGATGTCAATTTGCGACAAAGTGCATCCCCTCCCTCAATGGGCCGGCAAAGTATAAAATTGGAGAATTACAACGGTAGAATATTGTATAAATGCGACATTCTCTTGTATGAGTTGCAATATTCATGTGTGAAAATTTTATCCCGATCGCTGCAAGGGTGGAACGCACTCAAATAAATGTTAAAACCCCGACGCCCATCGGCACTTTACGAACCGATTCGTATATTGATCCAAATCTCCCACTATGCAAAAGACAGTCCTTTCCCTGATCCTCATCGGGGGCCTGCTGGTAGCCGGCTTCCGCACCGTCGCACAAAATTCGACTTCTTCCAAAATGGGCTGCATCAGCTTCAACGAGCTGCTCACCGCCATGCCCGAATTCAAAAAGGCCGACACGTTGCTGGAAGCATACAGGGTAACGCTGGAGGAGCAATTCGAAGCGATGAAATCAGAGTATAACGATCAGCTTTCAAAACTCACGGGCCCGGATACAGCCAGGTTCACAGAACCACAACGCGCCCTGAAAAAGCAAAATCTTTCCGAGCTCATAGCTAAAATACAAGGCTTCGATCAGCAGGCAGGCGTGTTGCTAAACCAAAAAAGGTCCTCGCTGCTCGAGCCTATCCAGCGGCGGGCAGAAGATGCCATACAGGCTGTCTCGAAGGACAATGGCTATGCGTTCGTCTTTGAGAAGGACAATCTGCATGTATATCCGCCATCCACAGATATTCTTCCATTAGTAAAGAAAAAGCTGGGACTTTAGTATCTTTCCTGAATGGATACGACGCTTCCCCCAAGACATATCCTTACTTATCAGGGTGCTACTTTCCGCAGGGCCGGATATTTTCTGATTGCTGCGGTGGTTTGCCGCAGTCGTATGTGTCATATCTGCCATTATGGATGCCTTATTCGTGGTGGGTGTTCGATTTGGCAGTATAAAAAGCTTTGATGAAAAGAATCTCTATATCACCCGTCGAAACAATGAGACAGTAGTTCCTCTTAATACGATCACGAGCATCCGGCTGGCCAGCAATGGAGGCGTGGGAAATGATATCAGAGGTACGTATGCTGTCTTTATAATAGATTACGACAGCAATGGCCTTTCCCGGGAAACAGAAATATGTGTATACCGACGCCAAAAGGATAATTTCAATCTCTTTAAAGAGAGGGTCCAATATTACAACCCCTCTGTCGAGATCAGGAACTGGTCAACTTCCCTGGACGGCCTGATCCGGCTATTCCGCAGGGGCCGAAAGTAAAGCTCCTCCTCGATAAGCTCAAAATGTCAGCTTGTAGGAAAGATTAGGGATAACTGGTAAAAAGCCTGTTTGAGTGACCGAAGCTTTTTGTGTCACGGGGTCGATCGTCCTGTACGCAAACAAAGTGTTGTCCCGCCCATAGACATTGTATACAACGAGAGTCCAGGTAGATGTAATGGTCCGCCGGTGCACGGTCCGCTCTTTATGGTACGACAGCCCCAGATCCAGCCGGTTGTACGGCGTCAGCCGGTAGTTATTTGCTTCATCCTGAACGGAAGGCACAGTGGTACCGTCATCTTCCTTTTCACTCTCATATAGAGGGTTGTCGTTGGAGCCGGAATTATTATTCCCTCTTGTTGCATGCAGGGTGAACGCCCTCCCCCCGGACAGGACCATATCTGCGAAAGCCTTCCAATGTCGATCCAGCTCATAGGACAGGGACGCAGATACACTATGCCGCCTGTCCAGGGAAAAAGGGAATTTCTTCCCTTGGTTCAGCGAGTCGAATTGTTGCCAGGAATATGCATAAGAGTATGCCAGCCATCCTTTCCATCGCCCTTTCGTCTTTCGTAACAGCAGCTCGCTTCCGTAGCTCCATGCCTTGCCGAAGATGAGCTTGTCCTCCAGGCTGTTGTCGATCACGGGACTCGTTACGCCTTTAAACAGTGATTGATGATCCATTGCCTTGTAATAGATCTCGATGCTCCCCTGAATATTGTTGTCGTGAAAATTTCGGAAAAAGCCTGCCGTATATTCATCTCCTGATTCCGGCTGGGCCAGGGGGCTGCTGCCTAGCCATATCTCCGCAGGAAAGGAAGCATTATAGCTTTGCACGAGGTGGATATATTGATGCATGCGGGAATAGGATATCTTCACGCTGCTGTGATCGCCCGCCCTGTACAGCAGTGATAGTCGTGGCTCGATATCTACATACTCCACCAGCGGGGTCCAGTAGAAGGGAAGCCTTACGCCCGCATAGACCTTGAGATGACTGCCCCATCGCATGTCATCACTGAGATATACAGCCGACCTCCATGCATCTTTATGCGGAACACCCGCCGGGTTGATAGGAAAATTAGAGTTGAAGGAGCTTGCCCGATCAGACACTGCCGCCGGGAACAGACTTTGGTACAGGACGTCGCCCCCCATATCCAATTTATGGGCGGCTGATAGATACCAGCTTAGGTCGGAACGGATATTCATATCCCGTATACCCGAGTACAGCTCTGCAAAATATCCCTGCTGCGAGGCAGACAATACCTGTTGATAATGGTTGTAGATAATGGAGGTGTTGGAAAAAAGATGGCGGGAGTACAGGTGATTCCACCGCAGCGCCAACGCCAGATTGCCGAAATCGGTATGATAGCCAATGCCGGCGTCCTGTGACGCGTCATGTGAATAGTCATTCTTGTCCATACCCCTGTAGAGACTGACGATCAGGCGGTCCCTGCCCGACAGGCGCCAGTTCATCTTGGCATTGACATCGTAGAAATAATAATTGCTGAAGTAATTGTCGCTGGCAAAAGGATGCAGCCAGACATCGATCATGCTCCGTCTGCCCGCGATGAACCACGAAGACTTCTCCGCTGCCAATGGTCCATACAGCGCAATCCCCGATGCTATCGACCCGGCCTCTACCGATCCGCCCACGGCCTGGCTGCTGCCATCTTTTATCGACACATCCAGCACGGAGCTTATATGATCTCCATTGATGGCCGGGAATCCCCCTTTTACAAAATCCGCATATTTCACCGCCATAGGATTGAATATGCTGACCAGTCCGAATAAATGACTGGGATTGTAAATGGATGCTTCATCCAACAAAACAATATTTTGACCCGTATTGCCCCCCCTGACCGAATAGCCCGGAGTACCTTCCAGCCCCGCCTGAACCCCGGGCAACATTTGCACCGCATGCATTACGTCTCCACCTCCCGCCGAAGACGGCGCCGCCCGCAGCATGTCACTGGAGAGACTCACCAGCGAACTGCGGTTCTTTTCAACATTATCCAGGCTTTCGTCGGGAGCCACAATAGTCGCAGGGATATGCTGCCGCTCTTCATTCTGTTCCAGCGTTATTATTATCTGGGAATCCCTTCGCGCAGGCAATCGCCGGACCTGATCCGCATATCCCACATAAGTGAACAGCAGCGTCGCCGTATCCGATGAAGACACTTCCAGGGAGTAGAATCCATATCGATTGCTCATGACACCTGTCTTCCCCTCCGGCAGGTATATGCTGGCATTGATAAGCCGTTCATCCGTTCGCAGATCCTTAACAAACCCGCTGAACGTCACCTTTCCTAAGTATCCGTCTTCCCGGATCACAACCCCCTTCCCGATGAGCGTATAGGCCAGACCTGTCCCCCGTAAAAGCTGCTCCAGGACAGCACGCAAAGGCATGTCCCTCACCTCCAGTGACAATTTCCTCTTCCCTTTCACTACCTCGGGATTGTAGTCGAAGCGAATACCCGTCCGTTCGCCGATGGCGGAAAACGCATCCTGCAATGTCGCCTCCTTTAACGAAATACTTACCGTAGTGTCGGGCAAAGACTGCCCCCGGGCGATAGTGATCCCTCCTCCTGTCAGCAGCAGGCAACACAACAATAATATTTTGAACCTCATTATTGGTCTGTCCTCTTTTTCAGGATGCCGCCACCGCTCACCTCCATATAGCTAAGGTTTAGAGAGGTGCAGATGATCTTTATGGCATCCTCATAAGTCTCACCGTCAAGGCTCGCCGTCAATCGCAGTTTCTCCAACGACGCATCCTGCAGCCGTATGGATTTGCCGGTAGCCTTTTCCAGGATATGTATAACCTCTGGCAGGGGCGTCTCTTTGAACTGCAGCAGATTGCCGCCGCCGTCTCCACCATTTCCCGACAGCACAGCAGGTAAGAACATCCCCGATGCCCGGCCATAACCGATAGACATGCCCCCGCCGATGATATGGGATTCTCCCGTCGTCTGCTTGATACAGGCTACCTTGCCCGTGATCACTGCAACGAAGATACTGTCTTTCGTCTGCTCTATGCTGAACCGGGTGCCAATATCCTTTATGCTCAAATTACCCGCACGCACCTCGAAGGGGACGTTCCTGTTTTGCACCACATCGAACGCCACCTTGCCATTGTCCATTTCCACCATACGGCTGGTTGTGTTATAGTCTTTTCCTATCCGCATCCTTCCGCCGGGCTGCAGGATAGCAAGTGTACCGTCAGAAAATTTTATATGCATAGGGCCGCCTGTCATATTCTCATACACCCTTACCGTTCGCATCCCGCCGATCCACTGTTGGATCACAAAGATCAAGGTAACGATCACTGCAGCCGCCAGCAGCCCCTTGCCCAGGCTCTTCCGCCATCTCACCGGCAAGGCCTTCACCGTTGCCGGCGGCACGACGCTCGCATGCATCCGCTGTCTCAATTCTTTCCATCCGGCTTCCTTATCCGTCTGCTCGAAATAGGCATAGCCCCTCAACCGTTCCAGCCACATCTTTCGCAGAAGCTCATACCGTTGCCCGTTGGCCACATCTGCAGAAAGCCAGGACTCGAGCTCCAGGCGCTCTTGCTCCGTGAGCTCCTCCTCGAAAGATCCGGTAATGAGATCCCATGGAATATTATCGTATTGCTCAGAAGATGACATAACGCATAATTATTAGACAACACAATCCGGCAAGGGACCCAATAAGATCAAAAAAAATTCCACACAGGATCAGCAACCTGATCACGCCACGTTCCACCAAAACCCTGTGCAGCCGTTTGAGCGCATGATTGATATGATTCTTTACCGTCTTGACGGAAAGCCCCATCTGATCCGCGATCTCCCGCTTTTTCTTCGACTCGAACCTGCTCAGTTTGAAGACCTTGCGACATTGCTCGGGGAGTTCGTTTATCGCCCGGTACAGTTGCAGGTTCAATTCATTCTCCTCAAGGGTATTGTCCTGTTCTACTACGGACGGCATCTCCGGTAGCTCCTCCCGGCGCACCGCCTCCCGCTTGCGCTTGTGTAAGATATTGATACAATGATTGATCACCGCCCGGTGGAGATAGCGTTTGAGCGAGATCTCGATGTGCAGGGACTCCGCCCTTTCCCAAAGGGTCATGAACACGTCGTTCACCGCCTCTCGCGCAACAGAGGGGTCATGCAGGTATTGGCAGGCCACCAAAAAGAAATCTTCATGATACTCTTTATATAGTCGCTCAAAAGCCTTTTCATCCCGCCTCCTTATCTTGTCCAGGATTATTGCTTCCTCCTCCAACATGGCGGGAAATTATCATTTTGTCGCCGCAATTCCTATGATATTTATCCGAACAAAAAAATTTTGGCGCCGTCTTGGGCCCCCTTTCTTCCATTCCTTGTCTTATTATATAGACGCCTGTTAAAGGCGATGGCCCGTTGAACCCGATACCCGATTTAAAACACCAGCAATGCAAAAATTCAAGTATCCGGGCTTAGTGGCCCTAGCCGGTTTTATTGTTTGGCTGTCTGCCTGCCGCCATGAACTACCCATATCCGGCAACACCGGCGGAAGCGCCGATACCACCGGCTCCGGCACAGGATCAGGGTCCAGCTCTTCATCGGGCGGCGGATGCAGCGCCGACACGGTATATTTCGTACAATCCGTACTGCCCCTGCTGACCTCCTCCTGCGCCCAAGCAGGCTGTCACAATGGACAAACTGGCGGCGACGCAGGGGACTATACCCTCAACACCTATGCAGGCATCCGCCAAATAGTACAGCCAGGCAATGCCGGCAGCAGCAGATTAATATCCATCACCAGCTCAGGCTCTATGCCGCCCTACGGATACACAGCGCTCTCCTCAGACCAGATCGCCATGCTTTCCAAATGGATCAACCAGGGAGCTGCCAACAATAGCTGTACCGCCAGCTCCTGCGATACCACTGGCGTCACCTACTCGAAAACAGTCGTACCCATCCTCCAGACTAATTGCACCGGCTGTCACAGCGGTAGCGCCCCGGCAGGCGGCGGGGTCGACCTGACCACCTATGCCAATGTATCGACCCAGGTAGCCTCCGGCAAACTATGGGGTGATATCAGTCACTCCACAGGCTACAATGCCATGCCACTGGGCGGCTCCCAGCTATCCGCCTGCGACCGCAGCAAGATACACGCATGGATCAATGCGGGCGCCCCTAACAACTAGAAAGGATCAGACAAACAAAATGGAAGCTATGTATAGAATTAAAAAATACATGATCGGAATTGCTATCCTCACCGGCCTCGTGCTCACCTTCAATGCATGTTATTATGACAAAGAGCAGCTGTTATATCCCGTGTCCTTCAGCTGCTCAGGCGCCGCCCCCTCCTTCTCGACGGCCGTTATGCCCATTATCAACACGAGTTGTGCTCAAGGTTCCGGCTGCCATGGAGCAGGCAGCTCCCACGGTCCGGGAGCGCTGACCAACTATTCACAGATAAGTAACGCCGGGTCGCAGGTGCTTTCATCCGTACTCAATGGCCGCATGCCGCTGGGGCCCGCACTTTCTGCGGCACAGATAAAGACTATCAATTGCTGGGTCTCCAATAATATGCCCAATAACTAAATTCCATCACTTATCCAACTGACCATGCGTATAAAAAAGATCATACTGCCGCTCGCCTTGTCAGGTATATCCATCGGTGCGCTCTATGCCTACCGGGAGTACTCGCGCTCCAATATAGACATCTCCAATGTCAGCCCCGACTACCAGGTGCAGGACACCACCCTGCTCAATGCTTTCCTCTACAACGAGCAGGCAGCTGGAAAGAAATTCGTCGGGAAGGTCGTGTCCGTCAGCGGCGTCGTAAGAGGTGTCGAACTGAACAAACCCGGAAACAGCTCCGTTGTCCTGGGACAGGGACCTGCCGGGTCCTCCGTCACCTGTATGCTTGATAGCAATTATATAGCTATGGGCCATGGCATCGAGACAGGGCACACAGCCACCTTGAAAGGAGTAGTCGTGGGGTTCAATCGGGATGAAACCGGTCTGCTCGGATCCGACGTACAACTTGTCCGATGCGTCCGGATCGATTCCCGGAACGGTCAACAGAAATAATAATCACATAGCTATGAAATATTCAACACTCATGCTGTTTTGCTGCCTGATGGGCATCGCACAGGCAAAAGCACAAGAAAAATTCTTTACCAAACAAGGGACCATTTCCTTCGACGCCACCGGCGGCCTGGAAAAGATCCAGGCTACCAATCATGCCGGGATCTGCGTCCTCGACACAAAGACAGGCGCCTTGCAGCTTGCCGTCCTCCTGAAAGGGTTCGAATTCGAAAAGGCGCTTATGCAAGAACACTTCAACGAGAATTATGTCGAAAGTGAGAAATATCCCAGGGCCGAATTTAAAGGTGTCATTGTGAACAATTCCAATATTCCCTATACAAAAAATGGCGCCTATGACGTACAGGTGAAAGGAACATTCAGCCTTCATGGCGTCTCCAAAGAAGTCACTTCCATTGGCAAACTGGTCGTTCAGGATGGCAGGATACAGGCAACATCGGCATTCGATGTCCTTTTCTCGGACTATCATATATCTATACCCGGCGTTGTAAAAGACAAGATCGCCGATCATGCCACTGTCCACATTGACTGCTCCCTGCAATCTTTAAAAATGTAATGACCATGAACCCTACATTCCTCGGACGCCCCCTGATTCTTTGTTCCATTCTTGCTATCGGTCACAGTTTGCACGCCCAGCAGCAAGACCTGCTCGGCCTCGTGGAAGACAAGACGCCTAAAAAAGAGTATGTGACAAATGCATTCAAATCCACCCGCGTCATAGATGGACAATCAATGGAATTCCTTGGAAAGGGGGTGCTCGACACGCGTATCCTCCACCGGTTTGGCCTCATCAACTCGGGAGCCAATAACCTTTATGGACTGGACCAGGCAAATATGCGCCTGGGGTTCGACTATGGCCTGCTCGAGAGCCTGATGATCGGCATCGGCAGATCCAATGTCAATAAGGAGCTTGACGGTTTTATAAAATTCCGCCCATTGTGGCAATCCACCGGTCCCCATTCCTCCCCTGTCTCTATCGTTCTCGTCACAAGCATGACCCTCACCACCGGCCCCTGGGCGGACACCAGCCGGAAGAACTTCTTTTCCTCCCGGATGTCCTTTTATAACGCCATCATCATCGGGCGAAAATTCTCTGAACAGTTTAGCCTGCAACTGACACCGGAAATGGTACACCGCAACCTCGTCACCTATACCGCCGACCACAATGACATATATGCGCTGGGCATCGGAGCCCGGTACAAACTGTCGAAAAGGATCGCCTTCGTCGTGGACTATCATCACATTGTCACCGGATTGCGGCGCAATACCTACCAGGACCCCCTCGCCGTTGGCTTCGACATTGAGACAGGCGGTCATGTCTTCCAGCTTCACTTTTCAAACAGCCTCGGCATGAACGAGCGCGCCTTCCTGACAGAGACAACCGATAATTTCGGCAAGGGCGCCATACGCTTTGGATTCAACCTTTCCAGGGTATTCACCCTTCACTCGAAAAAGTAAAAAAACTTTACCAGGGTTGAGAACCTCCCGCCTCAGCGAAACTATCAAATGAAATTTCGTATATTAGGTTATGGATCAGCCCACGCCATTACCTTATTTTATTGACTATTCCGCGCTATACCAAAAGGCCGAAGCAATATCTCATGCCTATCGCAGCGGTAATCTCGTATTCTTTCTCGGCGCAGGAGCTTCCAAAGCCTTTCATTCCAAATTTCCCAGCTGGCCGGAGCTTCTATCGCTTCTACGCACCCAAATGACCATTCAAAAGGTCGAAGACCGTGACGAGATCAATAAGCTTGTCAAGGCCGGTAAATACCTGCTGGCAGCCGAAGCCATCAAGCGATTTGCAAAGGTCGACAGAGACTCCCGCGACGAAGCCGTCGATCGAGAGGTATCATCCATACTGGATCAACAGGCCATGACGGACGGAACCCCCATCCTGCAAATGGCCGTCCTTGACTTCCAGGCCCCCATCATCACCACCAACTTCGATACCATCCTGGAATATACCCTTCGAAGCGTTGATCTCGATACAGCCTATCCTGTTTTTACATACGAGGATCAACGCGAGATAACACAACGGCTGGATCCTACCGAAGATCACAGCCGGTATATCTTCAAGCTGCATGGCAGCATCCGGAAAGGAGGCCTTATCCTGGACGAGGGCGATTATGCCAACATCTATTTCCACGAGCGATGGCCGGTGGCGCTGGCCCTGCTGCGTCACATACTGGCGACAAAGATGGTGGTATTCATCGGCTTCTCCCTTTCCGATCCCGAGATCATGCCCATCCTCCGGGAAGCCACGAGATATGCAGGCTCATATCAGCATATCGCATTTTTAAAGGATACGGATATCTCCCGTATCGAGCAGGACACCCTTCGCTCATACTACAGCGTTGAGCCGATCTTATACCAGCAGCATTCGGAGTTGCCTCTTTTTGTGATGGAAATGCGCAATTTCAACCCCCGGGAAGAGCTCACGTTAAAGCTGCAGTCAAAAAGAAAAGACCTTCTTACCACATTGACGGACATTATCCTCAACCATAACCTGGACGATGACGCCTCCATCATTGTCTTCGGCTCATGCGTAAAATATGGAGACCTTGCTTCCAAATCGGCTGACCTGGATATACTGGTGATCTATCCACGGGCCACTGACCTGAAGAAGATCACGACTCCTGATGTAATACCGCTCGTCGGCAGAAGATTGGATATCACCGTTGTAACACGCTTTGCCTTTGAAGACCTCCTGGCGCAGGGGGACGCCTTCGCGAGCAGTGTCCTGGTCACGGGCTGCCCCATCTCCGACCCCTATGGCTTTTTCGGGATCCTTGCCAGGGGTTTCCGGCCGGACTATGACGTATTGGATGTCAGAGGAAATGCATTGGAAAGATGCCGGATGCGCTGGCTTCGTCTATGCGCGCTACAGGTCTCGGGCGACCACGCGGACCTCCGCCGCGCCTGTCTTCAATGGACCCTCTCCTTCATGCAGCTGGTCATCATTCGTCGCAAGACACCTACTAACTTACTTGGAACCAGTCTTCTGGGCAACGCCCGTTATGTGATCCATGAATTTGTTCATATACTGGACAGCCGGGATGAGTTATTTTTTCTCGACCTCCTGAAAGTAGCCAAAGGGCTTGACACTATGCGTGCGGATGACTGGCCGGCCATCAGGGATGTCACGGGCAAGCTTGCCGCGGCCATCGGAGAGGCGGACGACTATGACGACCTTGAGCTCATCACGCCCGGCGCGGCGCTGCAGAAACTACCAATAGAAAGGCTCATACAGGTGAGCAAAGGCGTAGCGGCCATATTGAACAAAGTCCAGTCCAACGACATGCAGGAGTCGCTGCCGGGACAGATGGAGGAGGACCTTGACCGACACTTCAGGCAAGCCCAATTGGGACCCGGCATAAACAGCTATGATCTGCTTTTCTTTTTCGAATTGATAAAAGTAATAGAAGCCCCATATCAGGACAACAACGCCATGACGGCCGCCGTCGAGAAATTCCGGAATGAATGGAAATAAACCTCCGCGTAATGAGACACCACTAATCCATCTTCCCCTCGTTGGCAAACAACGGCCAGTTCTTGTCCGTGACATGCGCTTCCCGCATCAGTGACCTCATTTTTTTTACAATGTCCGGGTGTTGTGCAGCAACATTATTTTTTTCCACCACATCCTGGCTGAGATCATACAATTCCACAGGAGCGTCGGGGTTATCATGTACATTCAGCCGGACGCCTTTCCATTTGCCCCAGCGGATGGCCTGCCGCCCGCCATTTTCATGGAACTCCCAATACAGGTAGTCATGTTGTTGCTGATGTACCATGTCGCCGGACAATGTAGGCAGGATCGACACCCCGTCGATAGCAGGTCTCGCCCGACGGGCGGCCGCGTCATGTCTTCCGCCCCCCGCCATCTCGCAAAATGTAGGATACAGGTCCCAGAAGGCGCCCGCAAATCCCGAGACAGCCCCGGCCCTGATCGCACCTGGACAGCAGGCAATAAAAGGTACCCGGATCCCCCCTTCATACAGATCTCTTTTGATCCCCCTCAAGGGTCCATTGCTGTCAAAAAAATCAGGGTCATTCCCACCCTCTTTATGGGGACCGTTGTCACTACTAAAGATCACCAGCGTATTACGGGCAATACCCAGACTATCCAGCAAGGCCCGGACCTCTCCCACATACCTGTCCAGCCTCGTCACCATGGCAGCATAGGCCGCATGCGGATAGGGTTCGAACGATGCCTTCTCATAACGGGGTGTCTCCGCCTGACTACGCGGTGATTCATGGAACTTGTGTACATAATGATCATATACCGTATCATGCGGTACGCTCAATGCCGCATGAGGCAATGTATAGGAAAGGAATAAAAAGAAAGGCCCATTCTTCCGCTGCCGGAGGAACTCCAGCGCATGTCCGTGGATCAGGTCTGCGGAATAAATGGCATCTCCCGTCTTGTTCTCCGTGAGCTCGACGCGCTCATCGTTCTGCCAGAGATGATCAGGGTAGTAGTTATGCGCCTGGCTCTGACAATTATAGCCGAAGAAAGTGGAAAAGCCCTGTTTGGATGGTACACCCGAAGAGCCCGGATAACCCAGCCCCCATTTCCCAAAATCCGCCGTATAATAACCCAATTCCCGGAGCCGCCCGGCAATGGTCACCGTCGTGTCTGGTAAAGGAAATTGTCCCTCGGGTTGGAAACCCCGATTGCCGCGGACGGGAGTATGCCCCGTATGACGCCCCGTCATAAAGCTCGCCCTGGATGGCGCACATACCGCCGTACCGGCATAGAACTGGGTGAAACGCATCCCCTCACGCGCCAGCGCATCGATATAGGGTGTCTCTATTTTTTTCTGACCATAACAGCCCAGGTCCCCATAACCCAGGTCATCCGCGAGGATAAAAATGATATTGGGCCGGGCGCCGGAGGCGACATCGGTCTGCGCAGCAGCAGTGAGGGACAGCGTGGCCATGGTAAACAGCAGCAGACAGCGGGAAATAATAAACATGCTTAAAGATAAGCCGTTTTACGAGGATCACCGTCGGCAATGACGGCGGTCATTTGCCCGCATAGGGAGACAGCATTATTTTGTGTCAATGTTAATAGGTCTTATACTGGGGGCTTTTTTCCTACTGTTAATAGCCATGTTGTTATGGTCTCCACTTCTGATATGGGCCGATACACGGATTCCGGTACTACAGGTGGAATGGAAAAGGATCGCCACCCTCCGCCTTGGCTATGAAGAGGGAAGTGCCTATATCCGTTTGAAGACCCTGTTCCTGACGCATACATGGGCACCCGGATCGAAGCCGGCGGGCCGGCGGCGTCAAAAGAAAAAAAGGTCTGCACACCGCCCTCGAAAAAAAGCCGCCGGCTGGCCCAAAAAGATCATGCGAGTGATAAAAAGCTTTACGGTCATCAGGCTGGAGCTCTCGCTCGATACATCCGATCCCGTCATGAACGCTCAACTGTTCCCATTGAATTTTTTTCCCTATCCTGACGGAAAATGGATCCACATCAATTTCCTTGAGGAGAACTACCTGCTGCTGCATATCAGGAACACAGCCGGACGGATGCTGAGAGCCTGGTTCAGCGGCTGATTTTTGAAAACCTTAAATTTTACAATTATGGCATTCAATTTTGATGAGCAGGTCCAAAAGCTTACGGATTTTCTAAAGACAGAAGCCAAGACGGAGACAGTGGTAGGCCAATCCTTCCAGTTGGGTGAGTTCACCTGTGTGCCCGTGATCAAGTTCGGCATCGGCCTTGGTTATGGCGGAGGGGAAGGCAAAGGCGACCAACAAGGCAAAGCCAAAGGTGAAGGCACAGGCGGTGGCGCCGGCGGAGGCGTGGGGGTAGAGCCTATCGGCTTCCTCGTGTCCCGGCAGGACCAGCTTTCTTTCGTCCCGACCCGCAATCCGAAAGGCTTAACCGCAGCATTTGAAAAGCTACCCGATCTGCTTGAAAAATTCATGAACAAAAAGTCAGCGCCAGTGGCCTGACAAAAAACCCGCGCCGCAGCGCGGGTTTTTTAGTACCTCCCGTCCGAAAGCTCAAGGTGGTATATTAACAAATTTTACCCTATTTTTATCAGACTAACTAACGACTCGCCTATGAAAGAGCTCACGACAAAAGATGGCCAGGAGTTCACGATCCGTCAACCTACCGCCGATGATGCCCAGAACATCATCGACTATTCAAAAATGCTCTTCGCCTCCACCGACCAGGTACTGACCACGCTGGAAGAGTATACTATCTCCGTCCAGCAGGAACGAACCTGGATCACTAATTTCAATGACGATCCCAATTCCATCATCTTCATCGCCGAAATGCAACATCGGATAGCAGGACTGTTGTTCTTCGTCGGCGGTTCCAAGAAAAAAAATGCCCACACAGGAGAATTGGGCGTCAGCGTACATCCCGCATTTCAGGGATTGAGTATAGGACGACAGCTCTTGGATTCGCTGATACAATGGGCTCAAAATAATCCCGCTATCGAAAAAATATTTCTCAACGTTTTTGCCACCAATCAAAAGGCCATCCGTCTTTACAAGGACCTTGGTTTCAGAGAAGAAGGCCGGTTCATCAAGGCGATCAAACAATCGGATGGAGAATATGTTGACGTGCTGCAAATGTATATCATGACAAAAAAATAATATCTGTCCTGTCGGACGAACCGCCTCCGCGATCCCTGGTTTCCAGTCATCCCGCCTCTCTACCGTCCATCCTGCACATGCATTTCCACCCCATCGTTCATCAAATATTTCGCGGACGATTTAAGGCCATTTACCGAGATTTTCGCCCCTTTGGCCATATTCATCTGGATCGACCCATAATAGCGGGGTAAATTTGCGCATTAAAATTAACCTCGTGAGAAAGTTGCTATTTACGTTATCGTTGTTCTTATCGTTTGCACTAGTGAGTATGGCCCAGGCCCCTGCCGGACAAGGGGGCGGCGCTAAGCCAGGCGCCCCGGGAGGACCCGGAAAACCAGGCGGACCCGGTGCAGGTGGCCCCGGTGCAGGCGGCCCCCCATCTATTGGCCGTGTGTACGGAAAAATTACCGATTCCACCGGACAACCTATGAGCCAGGCATCCGTGCTGGTAATGAAGTCCACCGTCGACCCCAATACCAAAAAGAAGAAACTCGTCCTTCTCAAAGGCACAGATACAAAGGCTAACGGCGAATTTGATCTGGAAGATCTTCCCATCGCCAGCCAGCTCGTGCTGAAACTGTCAGCCACAGGCTACAAGCCCCAGGACGTATCTTTTATGATCGTCCCCCAGCAGGCCGCAGCAGCGCCCGGCGGCGAGAGCAATCCCATGGGAAATCTCCCATCCTTTAGCAAGGACCTCGGCATCATCAAAATGACCACCGACACCAAGGAACTCAGCACCGTCACCGTTACGGCAAAGACACCCGCCATGCGGCTGGACCTGGATAAAAAAGTATTCAACGTAGACAGGAACATCGTCAGCGCCGGCGGCACCGCACAGGATGTCATGCGCAATGTACCTTCCGTCAATGTGGACATCGACGGGAATGTCACCCTCCGTGGCGCCTCACCCACCATTTTTGTGGACGGCCGCCCGACCACTCTTTCGCTGGACCAGATCCCCGCGGATGCTATTGAAAGCGTGGAAGTGATGACCAACCCTTCGGCCAAATACGACGCCTCAGGCGGCGGCTCCGGCATCATCAATATCATACTGAAGAAGAACAGGAAACAAGGCTATAACGGATCCATCTCCGCCGGTATGGATTCCCACGGCGCACCCAATGCCCTTGTAGGACTCAACGCCCGCCAGGGGAAGGTCAACGTCAGCCTCAACGGTATGTACATGGGTATGAACCCCAAGACCGTGGGCACAACAGACCGGTACACCTTCCTGTCAGATACAACCACACATATCCTGCAGAGTGACCTTCAAAGAGGCAAAGGACATTTCATGTTTGGACAGTTAGGCTTCGACTTCTTTGTCAGCAACAAGACCACCATATCCGCCTCGTATATCAAGGTGGGCGGCAGGTTTACACCTACCGATATCTCCCATCTGCAAACAGATTCTATCACAAACAACTGGACAAGATCGATCTATTCCCTGAGGAACTCCAACGCTGTCCGTAGCTTCGACGTCAATGGCGCTCAGGTTGGCATGAAACACCTTTTTGCCAAGGAAGGTCACCAGCTGACAGCCGATGGTTCGTATTTTCACGCGACATCACATTCATCCTCGCTGTATACGACGGATTACTATACAGGGCTCCCCGGCACGCCCATCGATCACACCACGTACCAACAGGTGCTGGGTACCGCCAGCCCTTCCTTTACCACCATCCAGACGGACTATACCAACCCCCTTGGCAAGGTCAAGCTGGAAGCAGGATTGCGCGCGTCCTTCCAGAGCCTGAACAATTTCATGGATACCTATAATGTGGACAAAAGCGGGAATGCGCAGATCACGCCCTATGGCACGAGCAATTACAAGAGCACCAGCCGCGTATATGCCGCCTATGTAAACCTTTCCCATACCTATGGCAACTTTGGCTATTCGCTGGGTCTGCGTGCTGAAAGTTCCAACTACTCAGGCGATCTGCTGAACACGCCTCAGAAGCATTTCCACAACAGCTATCCCTTTGCCTTCTTCCCCTCTCTGTTCCTCAGCGAGAAGTTCAAGCATAACCAGGAGCTGCAGCTCAGCGCCACCCGTAAGATCAATCGGCCAGGATTCTTCCAGCTGATACCCTACACCGATTATTCAGATACATTGAATATCACCCGTGGTAATCCTGACCTCGTCCCCGAATTCACCTATACTTTCGAAATGTCCTATATGAAGACATTCGCACACAGCAACACACTGCTCGTGTCCGGGTATTACAAGTATACGACCAACCTGATGACAAGGTTTCAGGACAGCGGTCTCAATCCTATCGGGAAACCCGTGCTGATCAATACGTATGAGAATGCCAACAATGCCTATACAGTAGGCGGCGAGATCACCTCCACCGACAATATCACCAAATGGTGGGACATCACGGCCAACATCAATGTCTACAATTCGCATATCAATACGGAAAATCTGAAACAGATATCCCAGGACGCCCTCTGGAGCTGGTTTGGCAAATTCAACAGCAATTTCAAGCTGCCCGCCAACTTCTCCATACAGGCTACCTTTATCTATCAGTCCAAGACGAATATACCGGCCAATCAGCAGCAGAACCAATTCGGCCCTCCGGGATCGACCACCCAAAGCTCGTCCCAGGGCTATATCAAACCTTTCTATGGCTTCGACATAGCAGTAAAGAAGAGCTTCCTGAAGAACAACGCGGCTTCCATCACGCTCAGCATGAGCGACGTGTTCCGCAATCGTGAATCGAGAATGTACAGCTTCAGCGACCTGTTCCACCAGGAGTACGATCGTCTGAAAGATCCCCAGCTGTTCAGGGCAGTATTTGCCTACAGATTCGGAAAGATGGACCTCAACCTCTTCAAACGGAAGGATACCAACGCAGCAGGCCCCCCATCACTGGGTAACTAACATAAAAATCCCTGGCAGTCGCCAGGGATTTTTTTTACCAAGTAAATCACTTAGCCTACACTAAACATAGTAATTAATTATATTTCTTCCGCACTCCTGCAAAAAACTCCCGAAACGATCTGCTTCGAGATCCAACGCAGTGGACAGGACGATAATTTCACGACCATTGGCTTTGTCCCTTCCTCCCACCCCGGCGGCAATAGCAGCAACAGCACACAATACAGTTTCACTGACAATTGCCCGCTTGTGGGGAAGACAGAATACAGATTAAGGCAAATAGACCTCGACAACAATTATTACTATTCATCCGTCATCACGACAGATCAGGGCAATCCTGCACAAAAGCCTGAAGTGTATGGCGCCCATGACTACATCGTTATATCACTGCCCTCTCTTTCCAACACCTTTATCATGTGGCTCTCCAGGCGCCGGACGGCAGCAAACTGACAAAAGCGATCTATCTATATTAGAGATTATTACACGCGGGGATGCATCTTCCTGCTCATCCATAATACCCCCACCCCCATCATCGAAATGATGAGATATCCCACTCCTATCTGCATTTGCGAGGAAGGCCGTAGCAGTGCCGCAATACCATAGCTGAGCATGGCTGTGAGGGTATAAGCCAGTCCTCCTGCCAGACCGCCCGCAATGCCAGCCGCACGTGGGAATCGGGCCAGGCAATAGGTAAAATAATTATTAAAAATAAATCCGGCCGTCACATGTATGAGAAATGCAAAACCTACCATGGTCCGGATGTTGGACACCCATGATGCACCTACGATCATAGCCGCCACCAACACCGCCTGGACAGCATACGCCACCCTGTTCTTTGATTGAAAAGGTCTCCGGATCAATCCCTTTCCCAAAAAACCACCACACATCCAGGCCAACCCCAACAGCAGCGATACATAACCGGCCACCACAGGAGAGAAATGCATGACATGCTCGATCACAAACGGGCCCGTCAGGCTGAAAAGCATGATCATCGCATAGCACAGCCCCAGCATGAGGATGCCATAATTGTAATCCCGCGCAGAAAGGATCGCCTTATAGTTGTCAAGAACATGAGAAATAGACAAGGGTATCTTCTCCCGGATGGTCTCGCCCGAGAAAGCCCACTGAAGGATCAGGAGCAGTAAACCATAAACACACAGTGCAAAGAAATTAGACCGCCAGCCGAAACTATGCTCCAGGTACCCACCGACAAATGGGGCTACAATTGGGCCCACCGACCAAACGATTGTCATCAGGCTTATATAATGCTTCCGCCGGTCGCCATCATAGATGTCCGAGAAGAAAGCCCTCGAGGCCACCACGATAAAGCCGATACAAAGCCCCTGCAAACAACGCATCGCATATATAAGGATGATGCTATGACTTAAGCCCGTCGCCAGACAGGACAATGAAAAGGCCAGCAACGCCCCCAGGCTGATCCTGCGCCGGCCGAATGTATCCAGAAAGGAGCCGGAGATCAATTGCGAGAGACCATAACTCACCAGGAATAAGGACAGTGTCAGCTGTATCTGTGCTTGCGGTAGACCCAGCTCCTGCGCCATGGCTGGCATCGAGGGGAGATAAATGTCCGTACCAAAACCCGAAATAGGTACGATAAAATAAGTGACTATCGTGGCTATCTTATATTTCCCGGGCTGTAGTCTTTTAATGTCCTTCATCAGTTGAACGCTAAGGTATGTCTTTTTTTATTTTGCTTTTATAAAAGTACTTTTATATTTTTGTAAAACATCTTTTATAATCATATGCACGATATATTAGCCCCATTAGGCCATCTTGCAGGAGCATCCCGGTTCAAAAGGATCAGCGACAAGCTGTACATCGACGGCAACAAAATATACAGGGATAAGGGCCTCCCTTTCAAATCCACCTGGTTTTCCGTTTATTATGCATTGGCCAGCGCCGAAGCCCCCCTCACCATTCTCGACATCGCGGAACACATCGCCTTCACCCATATCACCGTTAAGAACATCCTTCGCGAAATGGAGGATGAAGGGCTCGTCACGATCAAACCCAACCCCAACGACAAACGCTCCAAGCTCGTCTCCCTGTCACCAAAAGGGAAGACCCTGTTAAAAAAACTACGACCTCTCTGGACCTCCATCTCCCGGGCACTGGGCGATGTGTTCAGGGCCGGTCACCCCGACATTGTCAATATCCTCAATCGAATAGACAAGGTCATCGAAGAATACCCCATCTACCAAAGAGTAGATGAGCTGGACCAGGCGGCCAGGATCACTATCATCGATTACACACCGCAATTAAAGACGGCCTTTCAACAGCTCGTAAGACCCTGGCTGCTGGAAGTATTGAACGGCACGCTGGAAAAAGAAGACGAGTTCGTATTGGAGCACCCCGATAAAGCATACCTCGATACAGGCGGATTCATATTTTTCGCCCGTGTCGAAAGACCCGCCCGTTCGGAAGGCAGGCCCCCGGCCCCCGGCATCGCCGGTTGTGTAGTGCTGAAAAGGCTGAACGAGGACGAATTCGAATTTGCCAAGCTGTATATAAAGAATGACTATCGCAACCTCGGCCTCGCCACCCGTCTCATCGAAAGATGTATCACCCGGTGCAAGGAGAATGTTGCCACCCGCCTCTGGCTGCAGACCACCCTGCGCATGCAGGCAGCACATAAACTATATTACAAGCTCGGCTTTAAGGACAGCCCCGCCCCGCCACATATGGCTGTTCTTTCAAGAACGGAAAAGATCATGAGCTTAGACCTATAACAAAGCACCATGGAACACCCACCCGTCCATATCATAAACACCACGCATGAAGATCTCCCGCTCGTCTACTGGCTATTCGAGCAGGCCATCCTTTATCAACGGCAACATGGATATCCCGCCTGGAGAGGCTATGAGAAAAATGCCCTCACCTCCGAAGTAGAACAGCTCCTGCAATACAAGGTCCTGCAATACCACGATGTCCTCGCCATATTCAGCGTTTCCTACAGCGATCCCGCTACATGGGGGGAATGGGACACAGGCCAGGCCCTCTTCCTGCACAGGATCATCACACATCCCCAATTCAAAGGACAGCGCGTCTTCGAAAAGGTTCGTGATTGGGCTCTTCGAAAAGCCAGGGAAAAAGGACTCCATTACATTCGAATAGACACCTGGACCGACAATCCCACCATCATCGCCTTCTACGAAAGATACGGCTTTCACGTCGTCGCTGCACGCGTCACACCCGACTCGCCCGAACTTCCCACCCAGAACAGGAATCTACGCGTCACACTTATGGAATTGCCCGTGGCCTAGCGCCCTTTTTTACCCAATTCCCACAATATACTCGTTTGCATTTACGTATTAGTGGCGAACGAGCCATGAAATATGCCCCTTACCTCCTTCTGATCGCTCTGCACGTACTGCCCTTGCATTCCCATGCCCAGCCCTCACATCTGAAGTTCCAGCATTTGGGAAAGAGCGAAGGTCTCACAGAGAGCAATATCACCTGTATCCTACAGGACAGCCGGGGTTTTATGTGGTTCGGCACAAGAGATGGATTGAACAGATATGACGGTTATGGGTTCACTGTCTATCGCAATCAGGAAGGAGATCCTAAAAGCATCAGCAACAATTTCATCACCAACATCATCGAAGACAAAAAAGGCAATCTGTGGATTGGCACCTGGGGCGGCGGACTGAATCGATGGGACAGAGAAAAGAACAGATTTGTACACATCGACGGACATCTTTCCAATGACTTTATAAATTGTCTTTTGCTCGACGACAGCAATGCATTATGGGTTGCCACCGATGGAGATGGCTTGTACAAGCTCGACCCGGCAACAGGCGCTTATAAGACCTGGTACCTGAATGATGACAGAGATCCCTCCAGCCTTGGGGACAATGACGTATATACCATCTTTGAAGACAGCCGGAAGAACATTTGGCTGGGCACGGCCCACGCAGGGCTCAATCTGCTGGACAGAACAAAAAATTCTTTTACCCGCTTCATACACGACAATAAGGACAACACCTCCCTGTCCAACGATGCCATCAAGTGCATTTATGAGGACAGCCGTCACCGGCTCTGGCTGGGCACCCTGGGAAAAGGTCTCGAGCTTATGGTGGACCCACGGGGAAAGTTTCGCCATTTCCCCAATGTTTCTCAAGACCCATACAGCCTTATCTATAATGTGGTGCTATCCCTTGGTGGAGATGATGCCGGCAATCTCTGGATAGGCACCGACAATGGAGGGATCAGCATACTGGACCCCGGCATCGATTCATTTCAGGTATACAAACAGGACGACATCGACAACTACAGCCTTGCCAACAGTTCCATACAGGCGCTTTACAAGGACCGACAGGGCAATATGTGGGTTGGGACATACAGCGGCGGCATAGGTCTCTGGAAGAAAGGACAGACCGATTTTTTGCACTACCGGCATTCTTCCGACCCCGGCAGTCTCAGCAACAACGATGTATTGGACTTTATGGAAGACTCGCGTCACCGGATGTGGATAGGCACCGATGGTGGGGGGCTTGAACTGTTCGATCGTCATACAGGGACTTTCACGCATTTCCGTCACCAGGTGAGAGACCCCAACAGCATCAGCGGTGATTTTATTCTGGCGCTGCACGAAGATACCAAGGGCTCACTTTGGATAGGCACCTGGGGCGACGGACTCACCGTGATGAATAAGGACCTGACCCGATGCCGCAGGTACAAGAATGATCCCGCTGTTCCTTCCAGCCTTGGCGGCGACAATATCTATACCATTGCAGCCGATAAAGACAACGACATCTGGATAGGCACATACGGCGGAGGGCTTGACAGGTATGATCCCCACACCGATGGCTTTGTACACTACAAGCATCTGTTCAGCAATCCCAACAGCCCCGGTGGCGACAGGGTCCAGACCCTTTGTGTAGACAAGGATGGAGCGTTGTGGCTAGGCACTTACGATGGAGGACTTGACAAGTTCGACAAACGCACCGGCATCTTCACGCATTTCCGCCACAATCCTTACAGCAATAGTCTCAGCAATAATTCCGTAAACTATGTATATGAGGACAGCCGGGGTGGTATTTGGATATGTACCACTGTTGGGCTCGATCACCTCGACAAACGCACCGGGAAATTCACCAATTATTTTACCACCGATGGCTTGTCCGGGGATGTCGTCTTTGGCATCCAGGAAGACAGGAAAGGACGGTTATGGATCAGCACCACCAATGGGCTCTGCATGCTGGATACCCGACGCCGGCATTTTACAAAATTCAACGAGGACGATGGTCTGCAGTCCAGCGAGTTCAAGGCCCATGCCTGTATCATGGACCACAGCGGCACCATGTATTTCGGTGGTGTCAATGGGTTCAACGTCTTCCAGCCCGACAGCATACGTCCGGGCGCGGGCGAGGCTCCACTGGTCATCACCGCGTTCCATATCTTCAACGAAGATGTTCCCGTGTCCGATGGGGACAGTGTAAATACACCTTTAAAAAAGGATATCACGGAGACAAAGGATCTCACACTCCCCTACAGCAGTTCCGTCTTCTCGTTTGAATTTGCCTCTCTCAATTATGTCACTCCTTCCAAAAGAAAATATGCCTACAAACTGGAGGGATTTGACAAGGACTGGATCTACATCAACGATCCCCATCAGCGGGGTGTCACCTACACCAACCTCGATCCCGGTAATTATACATTCCAGGTAAAGTCGATGAAAGAAGACGAACAATGGTCTTCCAATATAACCAGCATCCGTCTCACCGTCACACCGCCATTCTGGGCGACATGGTGGTTCAAGCTCACCGTTGCGCTAGTCATTATTGCAGGAGTCCTCGGTCTTCACCGGCTACGGGTACAACGCATCCGGCAGCAGAAGAAGGAGCTGGAACAGCAGGTGACGGAAAGGACCAACCAGCTCGCCCAATCCATCGAGTTGGAACGCACCGCCCGTAAGGAAGCCGAACATGCCAACCAGGCCAAGAGCCAGTTCATGGCCAATATGAGCCACGAGCTCCGCACCCCCATGAATGCCATCCTGGGATTTACAGACCTCGTACTCACCACAGACCTGCAAAAAGTACAGCGGGAATATATCCAGAATGTAAATAAGAGCGGCCACAACCTCCTTAACCTCATCAACGACATTCTCGACTATTCGAAGATCGAGGCCGGCAAGCTCTTTATCGACAACACCGTCTTTGGTCTTACCCGTCTGGTCGAGGACACGGTCGGCATGTTGGCTATAAAAGCGTTCGAAAAGAATTTAGAGATCATTTGCGAGATCGATCCCCGTCTACCCGACCTCGTTCTGGGCGACCCCGTGCGTATCCAGCAGATACTCGTCAACCTGATAGGCAATGCCATAAAATTCACCGACAAAGGAGAGATAGTCGTCACGGTCCATAGGGAAGAAGCGCCCCTCCGGGAAGCACATCACCGGGAGCTACCCCATCGGGAAGGAAATAAAAAATATCAGCAGTTGTCTATCCTCGTAAAGGACACCGGCATCGGCATCCCCCGGGAAAAACTAGACAAGATCTTCGAAAGCTTTACCCAGGGCGACGCTTCGACTACCCGCAAATATGGCGGTACCGGCCTTGGCCTTACCATTGCAAAAAATCTCGCCGGGATGATGGGTGGCGCCCTTACCGTGGACAGCCAGCCCGGCATTGGCAGCACTTTTACCCTGCTGCTGGCGCCCGAGATCATACAGGATGAGCCCGTAAAACCACAGCCACAGCGACCCGCCCTTCGCCGCATCCTCGTAGTCGATGACAATCTCACCAATTGCAAACTTCTGCATGAGCTTTTCGGATTCATGAATGTGGAATGCTGGCTCAGCACCAGCGGAGAAGAAGCATTGACTATCCTTAAAAAGGCCCGGGCCGATCACAGGTGTTTTGACCTTATCATCACCGACTACCAGATGCCTTCCATGGACGGCATTACGCTCGTAAAAGAGATCAAGGCCATATTGAAAGACCATGCCCAGCCATTTATATTGATGCTTTCCTCGCTCGAAAGGAATTTGCACCGGGATGAAGCCGAAAGAATAGGCATCGACCTGTTCCTTTCCAAGCCCGTTCGATTCAACGAGCTCAACCAGATACTTGCCTCTATTTTTTCTGATGGATCTCCCACTGCACCCGCAGCCGATGCCATTCCCGTGATCCATCGGGTAGGCGGCAACAGGACCATCATGGTGGCAGAGGATGAACCCATCAACATGCTGCTTATCTCCGAGGTATTACATAAGATGGGCTTCAGGGTCATCAAAGCCCTGACCGGAGCCGAGGTCCTCGATCTCTTACAGCAGCATGAGCCCGACATCATTTTTATGGATATCAATATGCCCGAAATGGATGGATATACCGCTACCCGCGCCATACGCCGCCTCGAGGGGCCTCAGTCCGACATACCTATCATCGCGCTCACCGCAGACGCCATGATAGAGGACAAACAACGATGCCTGGATGCCGGTATGAATGGATTTGTCTCCAAACCTTTCCGGCTGGAGGAGATAGAGAGCGTGCTGCAGCAATTTGCATATGTTGGGTAACACAAATTGTTTTTATATCTTACTCTTATGACCCTTTCAAAAGTATTGCTCAAAATGCGCCATCCCATCTGCTGGTTCCTTCTTGCCTTCTTCGCTCAGATTTCATGCAGGTCATCACAAAAGCCATCACCCGATGTTCCCGCACCTTCCCATGACGCGCAGAACATTAAGAAGTATTCTGTAGATTCTTCCCTCTTTACAAAAAAGGACAGCATAGTTATCTCATTTGCTGACCGCGACACATTGACCTATTCAAGAGAAGAGTTCAATCACATCATCGTCCATTTCCCCATGCTATACCGGGAATTTCCTTCACACCCCGACGAAGCATATGCCGCGGCCCTGGAATATCCCGACACCGCTTATTCATTTGGGAGCGAGGTGGGACAGGATAACTTTTACATGCTGTACGCCTACTTCCTAAGCCAAAAAAACAAAGGCCCCATGCTGGCAGGCGCCAGAGATACCCTGATCCGCATCTTTGAAGCCATCAACCACATATATGGACAACTGAACCACGGCGGCACTTATTTCGGCCATCAATACAGCAGGCTCATCGGCAATGCGGAATATGAGATTTATATATTGTCGGAAGAGCCCGGGTGGTTTAAAAAAGACTATCCTATCGTCGCCCAAAAAGCCAAATTCATCGACCTCATCCGTCAGCAGATCACAGATGAGGTCAGCGTCGACAATTATTTACTTGGTCCGGGCGAAAAACAAAAGGCAAGACAGGAGATGCAGAAGGACCTCGATAAGATGAATGCCTTAATAACCAACTACTTCTATTTGACAAAGGCGCGCAGTTTTCTTTATGAGAATTACGACGTGCAATAAAGTACTGTCTCCCCGTGAGACCGAACACCCCACTATATCAAAACCGGACACTCCCCGGTAGCACCCGTCTGCCATACGCACTGACTATCAACCTCCTGCAAATCCGGCCCCATATTCGCATCTGCTTCTCAAACCATCCGCAATGTTCAGCAGCTACTTTAAGACCGCCTGGCGCAACCTCACAAAAAACCAGGCTTATTCCTTTATCAATATAGCAGGCCTTTCCGTTGGTCTGGCCGTGACCATGCTCATCGGTCTTTGGATCTGGGATGAATTTTCCTTCGACAAAAATTTCGATAATTACAGCCGCATCGCCCAGGTCATGCAGACCGAAACGCTCAATGGGGTAGTCAAGACAGATAAGGGAAATGTAATGCCCCTTGCCGCGGAGCTGCGCAAGAACTACAGCAGCGACTTTAAAAGGGTCGTATTGTCCACATGGTCTATGAACAGTCTGGTTGCAGCAGGTGATAAGAAAATTAGTGTCCAGGGCAACTATATGGAATATGACGCACCCGATATGCTCAGTCTAAAGATGCTGGCAGGAACACGCAAGTCCTTTAACGCCCCTTCTTGTGTCCTTGTATCCGGGAGCACCGCTAAAATGCTCTTTGGAAACGAAGACCCCATCGGCAAGACCATAACCATCAGCGGCGATATACAGGAAAAGGTCGTAGGAGTTTATGAGGACTTCCCTGAAAGTTGCTCGTTTAATGTGGTGAAATTCATTGCACCTTTTCGCGACCTAAAGAGCTGGGTCGATGGCAACGAGAACAACTGGTATAATGAGTCGTTCCAGGTCTTTGTGGAAATAGCAGATCACGTCGACATGGCCACCGTTTCCGAAAGGATCAAAGATGTCAAGCTGAAGAAAGTGGATGCCCGGACCGCTACGACGGAGAAGCCCGCTATGGTCCTGCACCCTATGAAGCGCTGGCACCTTTATTCCGAATTTAAAGATGGCGTCAACACCGGAGGCGCCATCCGGTATGTGTGGATGTTTGCCATCATCGGCGGCTTTGTCCTGCTGCTGGCATGTATAAACTTTATGAACCTCAGCACGGCCCGGAGCGAACGACGGGCGAAAGAGGTCGGCATCCGAAAGGCCATTGGCTCATTACGCCGCCAGCTCGTCAGCCAGTTCTTTAGCGAGTCCGTGCTCGTAGCTTTTTTGTCATTTGTATTTTCCCTGGTCCTGGTGATCTCCATATTACCCTTTTTCAATGACGTATCGGGGAAGCAGATGCATATTCCCTGGGGTAATTTCTATTTCTGGATCGCGGGTTTGGCCGTCACCCTTTTCACCGGACTGGTCGCAGGTGTCTACCCCGCGTTGTACCTGTCTTCTTTCCGACCTGTCAAGGTTTTAAAAGGCGCCTTCAAAGCAGGCCGCTTCGCCGCCATGCCGCGCCGGGTCCTGGTGGTAACACAATTTGCCGTATCCGTCGTGCTGATCGTCGGCACCATCGTAGTCTTCAGACAGATACAGTTTGCCAAGAGCCGCCCCATAGGGTACAGCAGACAGGGCCTCATCACCATTGCCATGCAGACATTCAACTACCATAACCACTTTGCCAATATGCGAAACGAGCTGTTACAGCAAGGCGCTATTGCAGAGATGGCCGAATCCAATACACCAATCACAGAGAATGACCATTTTAACAACGGCTTTAGCTGGGAAGGGGTGGACCCGACCGTCAGTCCCAAATTCAACATCGTGTCTGCAACGCAGGAATATGGAAGAACAGTGGGATTCGAAATTCTTCAGGGTAGGGATTTCAGTAAGGAATTTAGAAATGACTCATCTTCCCTCATTATTAATGAATCCGCCGCCCGGTACATCGGCTTTAAGAACCCCGTCGGCCAGATCATCCGGCAATATGGCAAAAGCTATACCATCATCGGGGTCATCAAGGACATGGTGATGGAGTCCCCATACGAGCCTGTCAAACCCACTATCTATAATCTCGACTATAGCATTGGTGGGATCCTGAACATAAGGCTGAGCCCTAATAAAACCACTTCCTCCAGCCTGGCCTTCATCGAGGCCGTGTGCAAGAAATACTCCCCCGAAGAACTTTTTAGTTACACCTTCGTCGACGAGGAATATGCCCGCAAATTTTCGGATGAGGAGCGCATCGGGAAGCTGTCCTCGTTTTTCTCCATTCTCGCCATCTTTATCTCTTGTCTTGGCATATTTGGCATGGCCTCGTTCATGGCGGAACAAAGAGTAAAGGAGATTGGCGTAAGAAAAGTGCTCGGCGCATCGACCTTTAGCCTGTGGCAGCTATTATCGAAGGACTTCGTAAAGCTCGTGCTGATCTCCCTGTTGATAGCCATCCCCACAGCCCATTACTTTATGCACAATTGGTTGCAGAACTATCAATACAGGACGGAATTATCATGGTGGATCTTTGCCATGGCGGGCCTGGCAGCGCTCATGATCACCCTGCTGACCGTGAGTTTCCAGTCTGTCAGGGCCGCTCTCGCCAATCCGGTGAAGAGCCTGCGATCGGAGTAGCAGGCTCTTCGGGCCGAATGGCCCAATCATTAGCGGTTTTGCGGGAGGGGCTACATTTCAGAAAGACCCGACCCGCAAAACAAAGAGCCTGCGATCGGAGTAGTGGGGGTCAGCGATGCGCCCTGACATACGCGCCGTAATATTTCGCGCTGTTCTTTAGAATGCGTTGCTGTGTTTTGAAGTCGACATAGATCATACCAAAGCGACTGCCATACCCAGATATCCATTCCAGGTTATCATGGCTGGACCATACATGGTATCCATATACGTGTCCCCCTATCTTACGGACAGCCTGCACCGCGGCAATATGTCCTTTTAGATAATTGATCCGGTGTGTGTCGTTGACCTGGCCGTTCTTTAGCTCGTCATCGCCTTTAAATCCTGCCCCATTTTCCGTAATGATGACAGAAGGATTGCCATACTCATCCTTTATTCTCAATAGCAACCGCTCCAGCTGATCCGGCCGGTTGGGTCCATTGAACGCATATTCCATATTCGGCATATGGGGGAATGACATGCCGTAATAGTCACTTTTTTCATCCTGTTGTACGAACATAGGGGCATAATAGTTGATGCCCAGATAGGTCAGACCCGCGCCTTGTATCTCCTTCGCATCGCCCTCCTGTATCTTCAGATCAAAATGATGTTCTTTAGCGTACTCCAGAATGTCAGCCGGGTATGCCCCTTTATAAATGGCATCCAGGAACCACCGGTTGGCGATGCCGTCTACAAACTGGGCCGCTGCCGACGACTCCGTATTGACCGCTATAGTAGGCACCAGCGGCAGCGCCACCCCCGCCTCGCCTTGCGGAATATGGTAGGAATGAAAGAGCTTGCCGGCTGCAGCCACCGCCAGCAATTTGTGATTGAATTGGGTCAACGCCCTTTCAAGCCTGTCGGGGGCAGGCACAACCACATTGAAATTTGGCTTCTCTTTCTTGATGATATCCTCAGCGATAAAGCTTATACCCGTCTCGATGAGCATTTCATTACAAAGGACATATATTTTTACCAGGTCCTTAAAATTATCGAATACCACCTTTGCATAGTTGCCAAACCAGTCTACCGACTCCCGCACATCCCAACCTCCCTTTTCAAAAAGGGCTTGTGGCATGTCCCAATGATACAAGGTCATGACGGGTTCGATACCGGCCGCCTTAAGGTCTTTTATAAAGGTGCGATAATGTTCGATGGCCTTCATATTGACAGCCCCTACTCCATCCGGGATGATCCGTGGCCAGGAGATGGAGAACCGGTAGCTGTTGATGCCTAATTGCTTCATCAGCATTATATCTTTCAGGTATTGCTTCCGGTCGTAGAAGTTGATGGCAACATTGCCCGTGACTCCCGGACCGGCAATTTCATATTTATTCATCCATACGTCCCAGTACGAGGGGCCTTTCCCATCGGCCTGATAGGCTCCTTCTACCTGGTAGGCCGCGGAAGCCGCGCCCCATAAAAAAGGATGTGTGGAGAAATAGGAACCGTTGGGATTGTCATTCGTCATTTGCCCCTCCGTGAGATGAGATGATAGCAATACCAGGAGGATAGCAAGCAATCGTTTTGTCATGTGTTAACCTTTATTAACAATATATGACATTTATTGGATATTTATTACCTTCCTGTGAATGAACCAGAGAACCATTACCCTGCTCCTATTTGCCGCCCTCCTTGTACAGCACGCGACGGCACAGCCACGCATCTTTGCCGAGGGCGTCATCTCCACCGGTGATTACGAGACCCATCCCGCATTTTCACCCACGGGTGACACCTTATATTTTTTAAAGGGCCTGCCCGACGCCGGCTTCTTCTCCATTTGTGTGTCTTATAAGAAGGAAGGCAAATGGACCATCCCGCAAGTCGCTCCGTTCTCAGGACAGTACACTGACGCCGATCCGTTCGTGACCAGGGATGGAAAAATGCTTTACTTTGTTTCTAACAGGCCGGCAAAAGCAGGCGAGCCCGCCAGGTCCGACTGGGACATTTGGAAAGTGGAAATTACCGCCAACGGCTGGGGAAAGCCCATTCACCTGGATAGCACGATCAATAGCAGCAGCAGCGAATATTTTCCGACATTGGCGGATAATGGTAACCTTTATTTTGGCTCCGGACGAAAAGGCGGCAAGGGTCGCAGCGATATCTATGTGTCCAGGTTCATTGATGGACATTACGGCCCGCCCGAGAACTTAGGGAATTCTATCAACACCGCCGATAATGAATATGAGCCTTACATCGCACCCGATGAGAGCTACCTGATCTCCGCTACCGAATGGGGTGGTAAAGTGACAAGGGATGGAAAATATTTTTTCTTCGGCAGCAGCAGGAATAAGATCAGGGACACCTTGCCCCAACGGGAAGATATGAAAGCGTTTGACCATCGGCTGCACAGCGCAGGCAATGGGCTGGGGGATATCTATTATATTGAAATGAAAAGTTTGCTGTCAGTATCTCCGTAAAAATGAGAGTGTTTTTTTCCTTATTGCTTCTATCTGGCCTGTCTGGATGTGCTCAGCATCCGGGAGCAGCCACAACGGCACTGCCCATCCGTTTCAAACTGACCATGCCATTGCACATTACTCCTCAAGGCATCATCGTTACGACATACTGGGGCAGATCCGGCCTGCACAGAGAATTGCTTTGGGATAATGATTCGCCCACCTGGATAAATGATATTGCGCTCCTGGACGCCGGCTCTGTCATGAAAAACTTACCAGCGTTCTACTCCACGACGACGGCCGATGGCACCCGCATAAAAGGGGAAGTATATACATGCGATACTGTTGGACTTGGCAGGGTAATTTTTGCTAATGTCCCTTTTTACAAGATATCAGGGCCGATGCAGGGCGCCTTCGGTGAAAACCTGATATCGAAAGGTGTCTGGGAGATCAACTTTAATAAGAATATCCTGACGTTCGCCTCCAGTATCGATTCAATAGGAGATATTGAGGGGGCTTCCTTGCTACCATCTAATTTCTCTGACAATACCATATGGATAAGCTTTGGATTTAAAGGAGGCAGGACAAAACCACTTCAACTTGACCTGGGCTTCAATGGAGGGATGCTGCTACCTTCGAAAGACTTTAAGCAGCTCACAAGAGGTCAGGCTCATACTAATAAACAAATGCAAAGCTTCTCGACACCTGGCAGCACCAACGAATTGGAGACCACCAGCTTCCTTGATACGGTTTTCATTCAAAAAGTGCCATATACAGCGGTCATATCGACCAATAAGCGGGCTGCGGAAAGACTGATCGGGCTTGAGTTTTTTCAACAATTTGCCTACGTGATATTGGATTACAAAAGCCGCCGGGTATATGTGTCGAAGGCTAGCCGATCCCGGATGGAATAACCACTATCCTTTTATTGCCCCGTCCAATAGATCACCTCTTCCGCCTCCCACAATGCAGGCACTTCCAACTTGTCAATCAGTTTTTCCAATACCTGTGCAGGCACTACGGCCTCCCTGTTCTTATTCTGCCGTATTAATTGTTCATATGAACTTTCTACATATATGATTTTTACTGACGCTCCATAGCTCCTGAACAATTCGATCAGTTGTACACGCATGGAGCGGGTAATATTGGTAGCATTCCATACAAACGGTGCGCCACCTCTTAACAGGACACGAGCCTGCTCCTTCGCCGCCTGAATCACCCGCCCATTGCCGGACTTATCCGTTGGACCTATCTTCATCTTTACACGAAGAGCATCCAGGGAGACAACTTGCCTATCTGGGAAATGTCGTCGAATATAGCTATCCTTACCCGCACCTGGCAGCCCGCTCATAAGTACTACCTCAGTCTGGGAAATTTCGAAAGGAGCATAGTCCAATGAACTATGCTCCTGGTTGAGATAATACATACGTGCGTGGTTGGAGGTAAAGGGACGGGGCTGCGCCCAGCAATGGTGTTCTTTACAGAACTCTTCAAAACAACCTATACGGTACAATAGGTCCTCCCGATCCTGGCAAATGCGGCCCAGAGCATCAGCCCGGGCTAATAAAGCAAGCCATCGGGTGTCCACCTCCAGGCTGGCCTTCACCAGGGTTTTTACCGGGTCCGGTTTTTCCAGCATCCATAAGGGCAGGCCATGATGACGAACCAGGCTCACGATCTGCTCGCGAATAGTAAAGGGGGTTGGGACTTCCCTGTAAAGCAGTTGCCGGGTGGTCATAGCGCCTTTTCGGGCATGACCATGCGCAGTGATGCTGCCATCAGCCTCTACAACAGTAACGCTCCGTTTTTCCACATCATGGAGCAGCGCCGATGCCCAAAGTATCTCCTTTTCCTGCTCATGCAGGGATTGGAAAGCCTCCAACCCGGTCAGTGCTTCCAATACCATTTGTGTATGGACCGCAACATTTCCCTCGGCATGATGACGATGATCCTGTGGAACGTTTTGCATGTCCCTCACCCAGGAAAAATTTTCCTCCAATATATTCCATTCATTATTTATACTAATAGTCCACATAGTCACCTCCTTCATAATTTAAGCGAGCTCTTTTCCAATGCCGGGTCCAGTGCACATCCGTCTTGACATGTCCTTTTCTCACGTATTTGAATACGTTCTCCGAAAAATCATTGATCCCATATCTGCCCGCATTCCGGGTTACGATGCCTTCTATTACAGTAGGCTGCCCCGTCATAGACTCAAAGGGTTCGAACGTACCGCGGCCGCTTGTTATGTTCTTGATTTGCTGTTCAAAGGCTGTCTTGTCCGGAGGCGTCTGGAAGATATTAATTTCAGGTACCACCGGCAGATCCAGCATCGAAGCATAGAACTTGGTTTCTTCCCAACTTAGCCATTGATCTCCATCGCGGATGGCAAATACATAGAAATGGTGTTCGATATTTCTATATTCGATGGAATGTATGGCATATAGGTTCTCCAAAAAAACCTCCAATTCACCCAGGTCCTTCCGGATCAGCTTCCAGTATTGCCGCAAGCTCTCTGTCCAGGGAGAGGTTGTTGGAGCCGAATGTGATCGTGCGAAAACACCTAGTTTGGAAAGACAATTGTTCTCCCCATCCAGTTTCTCCGTATGCACCAGTAAAGGTATCCGGCTTATATTGTCCCAATATTCATATTGTATCCGGTCGTCACTACTCGTCCCCGGTGAAAAGGGATAGTGATAGGTACGACCATACTTTCGTGAATTGGTCATAAAATATGATGTTGATTGAAAAAAATAATATCACTTACCTTCCGGGAGGAAGGCATATACACTGTTTAGTATGATAGCGATATTACATAGCCCACTGCTTTGGGGGTTTAAAATATGATCGCAAAGGTATAAAAAAAACTGACAGAATGGCCCGGGTATGATCGTTTACCATTTTTAAGTAGATTTGGCTACTTACTGACAATATATGAAAATAATCCTTAGTCTCCTTATCCTGACCGCTGTCCTATCTGCCTCTTTATCCTGCGGCCTGGACAAACAAGCCTCCTCATCGCTCTTTGGAAATTTATCCCCTCAATTGGTCGATACGCTTAAGTTGATGGGGCCAAAGATGCAAACAAAAGACATCGATCCCTCAAAAGACAACATCCTCATATGGGACGGCGGTACAAGATTCATTATCGCACCCAACACCTTCGTCGATGACAAAGGGGATCCCTATACAGACAAAGTAACATTGGAAGTAAAAGAAAATCATTCGCTTGCCGACTACATTACGAGCCATCTCCAGACTGCCCATGGAGATGAGCTTCTTCAGACACAGGGAATGATCTACTTCACGGCCAGAGGAAAAAATGGTGAAACGCTGGGAATAAATAAGAACAGGCCCATACGGATCGAGTTGCCGGTGAACGACATCACACCGGATGCGAAGATATTCAAAGGCCATAGAGATCAGTCAGGGCACATGGATTGGGATACGATCATAGAACCATCCAAACGATTAATACCCGTCCCCATCAGGTTGCTCGCTTCCAGGTCGATGGGAGAGTGTCCCGCTTATTTCGGCATCACCAGCGATACTGCTTATTATAATAAATATAAGATCTATTACACATTCGACACCGTTTCAAAATACGAGAATACCCTGTTGGCGACGAGAGAATTCCTGAGCAGGTACTATTACCTTTGCATGCCGGACCTCACCAATATCTATATTGCCCATCTCGATAGCAACATGTGGGAGATTGACGAAATGATGGTGGAATATTTTATTAAAGACTCGACCGAAAGGGTCAACTTCGACATAAAACATTTACCCCAAACGTTCAATGGGGAGCCCATCAAACAATTCCAATGGGACGCACATCATAGTATCATCGAAACTGATAAAAAGGTTGGTCACAACTACATCGAGGCTTTTAAAAAATTCGCTTCCCAAAAGCTTACCAAAATAGACCCCAGCAGAAAAATCCCGGACTCGACGATTGCCGCAACAAATTCGCCCTTTGTATCATATGATGCGCTGGGGTTTGGCTGGGTCAACGTCGACTATTTTTATAAAGACCCCCAGGCCGAGAAAATAAAGCTCATCGCAAAGACCAATAAGGATGCTGCGATCGTCAATCTGATCCTCCCCGGAAAAAAGATCATCCTGACAGGCATCCCAAAAGGAGACAATACCTACTGGTTCACCAAACGGGAAGATGGATATAACAAACTGCCAAAAGGCGAGAAGGCGATCATCCTTTGCATGGGCCTGGGCGGGAACAAGCTTTTTTTGCTGACAAAGAAATCACCATCGGCGAGAAGGAAATAGAGACCATCGACCTTATGGAAGCCAACAGTGCAGTCATCCAGGCGAGATTAAAAAGCTATGACACCCTCACAAAATAATAAAAGATATTTTCCAGACCCCGTATGTAATTACTCCGGCACATGCATCCTGTTATCAAAACAGGCCCCCCATGCTGAAAAATGTGCAACTTTCCATCAAAAACCCCTGTTCCGAGAGCTGGGACCGGATGACCCCGGAAGAACAAGGCCGTTTCTGTGCCTCCTGCCAGAAGCTGGTGATAGATTTTACCTCCATGGACGACCAGGAGGTCCTTCAGTGGTTCACCCTGCCCAAGGGGTCCGTTTGTGGCCGGTTCAGACAGGATCAGCTCCGCCGGTCTTTAGTCGCCACCCTGGAGAAAAAGCGAAGTAAGTGGCGGTATTGGCACTATCTGGTCGCAGGACTGCTTTTCTCTTCTGAAATTTCTGCTCAGAGCGATCCTCACCGGCCACCCATCGGTCAGCATATTTCTCCCGGCGAAAGAAACCGGTTGCTGATAGGAGACACAACAGCTACATCTGCCCCTGGATTTTCACAGGATTATGTACGGGGCAAGGTGATGGACGGTAACGGAAATCCTTTACCCGGCGCAACGGTTATGTTCGGCCCCCGGAAGGGTGTTGTCACCGATGAGCAGGGGTATTTCTCCATTGCTTCGAAGACAGTGCCTGCCGGAGCCTCTCTGATCATCTCTTATGTAGGCTTTGTGACTATTACCACCCCTGCGGATAAATTCAGAGTGGACGGCCAGCAACAGGCATACCGTATCGTGACGATGACAGCGGCCGAGACCCAGGGATTGGTCGTAATAGCGGGAAGGGTGAGCGCGCATAAATCCAAAAGAGACACGCTCACGTTGGTCAAAGATACGCTTGCCTGCATCGGACTTGGTAAAAAAGCATTGACGGTTTACCCCAATCCCATAGCACGGGGCAATTCCATTACCATTACAGCAAGGCTCGACCAGCTTGGAATATACATCGTGCAACTGTTCAGCATTTCAGGTAGTCTGCTGGAAACACAGGAAGTGCCCGGTGGTCAAAAGTCCGGAAATATATCAATGAATATACCGGCTACACTGACTCCAGGGGCATATGTCGTCAGGCTTTCAAATTCCACGGCAGGAAAGTCCTATACCCAGCAGGTCGTGGTATATTAGGATCGCGACCGGCCCCTCAATAGTGCATCCAGGCTCCAGCGGTACCCGGGCTGAACACTGAGGAGAAAGCTCGCCGCACTGGCTGTAAACACTGAGTAATTGATGGGAGAAGTGATACCAAAAGAAATGGTCATGGCAATGGCAAAACACCCCGTGAGCACGCCGCTGCCAAAAGCCGCCTGACGTATGAACACACCGAGTAGTAAAAGAATGCCAAAAGAGACCTCCGCAATAGTGGCAATAATGGCCAGCACTTCTGCAAGCCCTCCGGGCAGAAAGCCCATCACCTCATGGGCATAGGCCGAAAAATGTTTCCAGTCACCCCAGCTTACCCAGGGCTTGCCATACGGTCCCCAGAGGCCAAGCCTATCGCATCCGATGATAAAAAAGCCGGCGCCAAGGGCCAGGCGAAGGTAGAGTTGCGGGAGCGCTTTGACCATATGAATACAATTTATACAAACAAATATCCGGCTTTTGTGGATGGCTAATATCATCCAGTTTTGGTTTTTCAGGTAGTCCAGCTACGGCTTTCGTCTTAGCCGCGAATAAATGTTTTAATTTACCATACGTTACCATGCGCAAAAAAGGCAATAAGCGACCTATCCGCTTCCACTCTTCGCAAACTCCTCACCGCAGAGATCAAATTGTTTATCGATTGCCTGGACAACGGCTCCGTGGAAGAGCTGGAAATGGGCAGAAATGCTTCCCGGAACAATCCTGACAAACCCAGGGAATAATCCAAACAATTTTCTATTTTCCCGGTTACAAAATACCAGACAGCTTTTACCAACACAAAGCCGTGGTCTGACCGACGGCATTGGCGTTTTGTTAACCTTTTGTAGTTGATGCCTCTCAATTTTGATGGAGGGGGAAATAGCCTTAACTTTAAAAATCCTTGCAATTCGCCTGTGCGTCATTTGATATCCTTATAAATCAACCTTATCAATGACCAACGAGTTTCCATTTGTCCTACTGGCTGACGATGATCCGGATGATCGCGACTTTTTTTGCGCCGGTATGAAACGTCTTTTTCCCAGTGTTGACGTCGTAGCTTTTCCGGATGGTGATGAATTGTTGGAGTTTATGAATAGTTCCAGGCTGCAGCCCCTACCCGGTTGCATCCTGCTCGATTATAAAATGCCCCGGCTCTCGGGTCCGGAGGTCTTATTGGCCACAGGCGTCGGAACCCCTTATGACCATGTTCCCAAAATCGTGTGGAGTACATCACAGCGCCAGATAGATATCGATGAATGCCTTCGCCTCGGAGCTACCCGTTTTGCGATCAAGCCGGAGTCAGGCGCCCAGCTGGACAATTTGATCAAGTCCCTTGCATGCTACCTGCTTACGCCAAAAAATAATGTCATTTTTGATTAGTGATCCTCGTCGTCGCCATGATGCTTATCATGGTTCTTATAATGGCCATATGCATGGCCTCTCCCACGACCGTGACCAGGTCCGTCATCGCCCTGATCATCGTCATCCCGATGCCGCCGATCCCGAAGAACAGGCTGGCGGTCATTGCAATTCCGATATTGAACATACCTGGCCCGGTATACATCATGACGCATCCAGGGACGTGGGTCGTTGATCACCACCTTATACCCCCTGTACAGGTCATAACCGCTGCATCTGGTCGGTAAACTGGCAGCAAAAACCCATCTGCCGGCATCCAGGTATATAAACTGATGTTGAGGAACATAATAATACGTCTCGATATCCGGCAGGTAATAGTAGTCCACCCGGTCATATCCCGTGGGTCCCCACTCCGGCTGAGTACCTATATTGACGGTGACCCTGACTTGCGCTTGTGCATCGGCCGTGATAAAACAAAAGGCACAAACCGCAAAAAATAGGCTTATTTTATTCATGTGTCGGTTTTTCACCTTTAAGACAATAAAAACCGGGCCAAGTCCCAGTGGTTTGACGTTTTTTTTACCTTCATGGGACTTTACCAAAAACTGCCATGCAGGAAACATATGAGCAAGATCAACAACAAAAAGAAGCTGTCATCCCAGCAACAGGAAGAATTGGTCAGCATACTAAAAGCCCGCTTTGAAAAGAATAAACCCCGCCATAAGGGTATTGAATGGACAAAAGTACAGACCAGGCTGGAGGCCAACACCGAAAAGCTGTGGTCGCTCCGTGAAATGGAAAGCACTGGTGGCGAACCCGACGTCGTTGGCTATGATAAAAAGACAGGTGAATACATCTTTTTCGATTGTTCAGCGGAAACTCCCAAAGACCGCAGGAATGCGTGTTACGACCGTGAAGCACAGACGTCGAGAAAAGAACATCCGCCGAAAAATAACGCTCTTGACATGGCATCCGCCATGGGCATCGAAATTCTAACAGAGGAAGAATACCGCGAGCTCCAGCAGCTTGGAAATTTCGATATGAAAACATCCAGCTGGATAAAAACACCTGCTGATATCCGAAAGCTCGGTGGAGCTCTCTTTGCCGACTTCCGCTACGACCATGTTTTCATATATCACAATGGGGCGCAATCGTATTATGCCGCCAGAGGGTTCCGCGGCTCGTTAAGGGTTTGACCCCTCAAAGAGAATTGCGCCAACCAACGCTCAATAATTTTTTGACCCCTCATAACGGCCTGATAAATAGCTAAATAGATTTCGTATCAATTTCTTAATACAGGCGGTTTGCATTTAATTCTTTCTTTTGAATTCCATTTCTATTCTAAATTTATTTGAGATTTCACCGAAAAATGGAACAGGGAATTAATGAAAAGAAACTATTGGAAAAGATCGCCGCCGGTGACGAGTCGGCATTTAAAGATCTTTTTCATCTCTGGCGGGATAAGCTTTACTTTTTCGTACTCAGGATAACACATTCCTCAGTCATGGCCGAAGATATATTGCAGGATGTATTTGTGAAGATCTGGACGAATCGCGCCACATTGCACACTATCCAACATCTCGATGCATATATCTACAAAATGTCCCAGAACCAGGCCATCTCGGGGATGAAACGCGCAGCGCAGGAAACGCTCATCCTGTCTAAATTGAAAAATGCACCGGACGCGGAAGAATTGGTGACGGATGATGCAGTGATCCACCGGGAATTGAGCAGGAACTTTCAAGCCATCCTGCATAAACTGCCCACCCAGCAACGGCTGGTATATACGCTGACACACATACATGGACTAAAGCACGATGAAGTGGCTCAGCAATTGAAAATATCCGCCTCGACGGTAAAGAACCATATGACCCGCGCACTTTGTACCATCCGTCAGGAGCTGACACAGCATTATGAGATGATCATTATCTCCATCCTGCTGACCCATACACTATAAAATTTTTCAAAAATATTCTTCTCCCATGTAGGAATATTTTCCCTCCCATTGGTCTTATTAGCATGCCCGACCAAATTATCGCCACTCTTATCGATCGACTGCTGGACGGTTCTATCACTCCGGAAGAAAAGGAATTGCTGGCCCAATGGGTCCTGCACGACAGCGATGAGAAGGATCTACATTCGATGATGGCACAGGCCTGGCGTGATTTCAAACCCGGTGAAAGCCTCCCTTCAGAGCAGGCCGATCGGATACTGGGTACTATCTTACACAGGGTAAAGGAACAAGAGCCGACTCAGCCAGTAGCGGCCCCGGTCCACGAACTGCCCGCCCGTCAAGCCCCTGTCCGCCGCATGAGACCCTACAGGATCGCCGCAGCAGTCCTGCTCTTCATCATCCTGACAGGCGCCGGTTTTTATATGCTTCGGAAACAGTCCGGCCCCACACCGGTAGCTATTGCCGCCAAAGACGTAGCCCCTCCATCCGCAACCAGGGCCGTCCTGACCCTGTCCGATGGCAGCAGGATCGTCCTCGACAGCGCCGGCAAAGGCAATATAGCCACCCAACGAACAACAGCCGTCATCAAACAGGGTGATGGGGACATTGTCTATCAAACGGATGGAAAGACCAACGACATCGAATACAACACCCTCACCGTGCCAAGAGGCAGCCGGATCGCGCATGTCACTCTCTCGGATGGCACCAGGGTCTGGCTGAATGCAGGCTCCTCCCTGCGATATCCCGTAGCATTTAACGGACCCGACAGAAAAGTGGAAGTCACGGGCGAATCCTATTTTGAAGTGGCGCAGGATAAAGCTCATCCATTCGTCGTCAGCAAAGGGAATAATGCCATTACGGTGCTGGGCACCCATTTTAATGTCAACGCCTATGACGAGGAAGGCCCCATGAAGGTCACCCTCCTGGAAGGCTCCGTAAAAGTCACATCCGGGTCCGGTAACAGTCTCCTTCTGCCCGGGCAGATGGCCATCATGGATCAGGGACAGAACATCGACGTGTTGAAAAATGCGGACATCGAAAGGGTCATGGCCTGGAAGAACGGCTATTTTAATTTCTCAAGCACCGACATCCGGACAATAATGCGCGAACTCTCGAGATGGTATGGTCTGGAGCTCGACTTCGAAAACGAAACCGCCGAAAAATTCCATGTAGAGATCAGCCGGGATATCCCCCTGTCAAAGGTGCTCAGGATCCTGGAAATGACAGATAAGATCCACTTTTCTATTTCAGGGAACAAGGTGACGGTAATGCCTTGACCATTAAACCTCGTCCATCGGCTCAAACGAACCAACGGACCGGCACCGTTATGTCCATCCGTCTCGCAAAATTTCAAACCAGCGTTACAATATGACACACCAATCATTACTTACTGCTATGAAGCTAACCACGCTCATTTTACTGGTGACCTCCATCCAGCTATCCGCCCGGACATTCGGCCAGGGCATCAATATCAACGAAAAAAAAGCGCCGATCAGCAAGGTCTTTGAAGATATCCGTAAACAGACGGGATTTACCTTCGTCTATGCGGAATCGATCCTCGACAATGCAAAAACCGTCTCCATCAATGTCCATAACGCCACTCTGGAAGAGGCCCTGAAAGCATGCTTCCAGGATCAGCCCTTCACCTGGTCTATTCTGGAACGCGCCATCGTGGTCAAGCTGAAGGAAAATGCTGATCCGGCAAAAGCAAACGCCACTGATACGGTCCCCGTCAAACACTATATCGACATCCATGGCAAGGTGACTGACAGCCTGGGACGGCCATTATCGGGTGTTTCCGTGACAGTAAAGGGCCTGCGAAAGGGAACGACCACCGATGCTGAAGGGAATTTCACGGTCCTGGTCAAAGATGAGCGCTCAGTCCTTGTTTTCAGCATGATCGGGTATAGCGCAAAAAACATCACGGTAGGCAATCTCCAACAGCTATCAATAACATTGATCGAAGCCAGCTCGGACCTCAACGATGTGGTGATCACGGGCTATCAGAATCAATCCAGGCGATTGAGCGGCAGCTCCACTGCAACAGTGGATATTAAAAGCGCTTCCATTCAGCCTGTAGCATCGTTTGACCAGATGTTGCAGGGACAAGCGCCCGGACTGAACGTCAAGACGGGCAGTGGTCAGCCGGGAAGAGCCTCGGATGTGGTGATCAGAGGCAAGGGCTCCATCAACGGGTCCACCGACCCCCTGTATATCGTTGACGGTATCCAGGTCCAGGCAAGAGACTTCCAATCCATGAACCCCATGGATTTTGAGACGGTCACGGTCCTGAAAGACGGAGCGTCCGAAGGCCTGTATGGATCACGTGGCGCCAATGGCGTCATCGTAGTCACCACAAAAAAAGGCCGGGAAGGTCAAATGGCCGTTACCTACACCGGTCAGCTGGGCTTTTCAAAACTACCGCCCGGCAAGCTAAAGACGATGAGTGGCCCACAGCATGTGGATTTTGAAATGAACATTGCCGGCAACCCCTATGGCTGGACACCCGCACAAGCAGACAGTCTCAGAAAAATAAATTTCGACTGGGAGACGGCCTTGTTCCGATCCGCACAAATGCAGGAACATCAGCTGTCATTCAGCGGTGGGAATAATAAGACAAAATACTTCAGCTCTCTCTCCTACCTGGACCAGGACGGGATACTGCTGAACACCAGCCTGAGAAGATACACCGGACGGTTCAATATCGAACATACGCTGAACAATTTCAAATTCGGCACCAACATCGCAGGAGGTTGGAGCAAGATCAGGAATGTAAAGGAAGGCAATGAGAACTTTACTCCCCTGAACACCATTCTTTGGGCCCTCCCTTACGAAGTTCCCTATACATCCACGGGACAATATACCGTGAGCATCCAGGGCGTAGGCAATTGGACAAATCCCTTTGAGGATGTCAACAGGAATATGGGACATACCTATTATACCAAAGCCTATGGCAACGGTTTTGTGGAATATAAATTCCCTTTCATCAAAGACCTAACCTGGCGCAGCAATTTCGGCGGGGACTATACACAGACAGAAACTTTCTCTATCACCAACAATGGCACGCAGGAAGCTGACCATGACGGTCAGAACACATCCCCCATGTGGGGCCAGGGCAATCTGAGCCAGGGATTGACCAAACAATTCCGCTACACCATCACCAACTCCCTTTCCTATAAACAGAGCTTTGGCGCAGAAGGACAACATCATCTGAACGCGTCCGTCTACCATGAGACGGTACGTACCCAGTCCTCCGGATTCGGCTACACAGGTTTTGGCCTGCTGAACCCCTACCCCAATGCCGCCGGACTCGTGGCCGGGACTACTACCAATGGATATATCCCCCAGATCAATAATATTGTCTTTACACCGGACTATGGCCTCGTTTCCTTTTTCGGCATTGTCGATTATGTATATCTGCATAAGCTGATGCTGAGCGGCTCCGTAAGAAGGGACGGGTCCTCCCGTTTGTCGCCGGACCACCGCTGGGTCAACTATGGAGGGATCAGCGGCGCTTATATCCTGTCCGAGGAACAATTCCTCCACAACAACCCCGTCATCAGCCTCCTCAAGGTCAAGGCCAGCTATGGCACCGTCGGGAACCAGGAAGGGATTGGCGATTTCCCATACCTGCAACAATATGCTTCCGGCACCTTCGGTGGTGGCTCTTCCCTGGGTATTGCCGCCTTTGGTAACAAAAACCTGAAATGGGAAACCCGTACCACGTTCAACACCGGCTTCGAAATTGGTTTATTTAAAAACCGTGTTACGGCCAATTTGGAATACTATAACTCCGTCACGAATAATCTTTTCTTCAGTCTCACTGCACCCGCTACCAGCGGTGGCCCCGGCCAGGTATTAGGCAATGCCGGCAGCATGCGTAACCGTGGTTTTGAAGCCAGCGTGAATCTGGCCGTCGTACATAATAGCGACTTCGACTGGAACATCGCCGCCAATTACAGTCTCAACAGGAATGTTATCCTCTCCCTCCCGCTGGGCCAGCAGTCGCAGCTATATCACAAATACCAGATCTTACAAGTCGGCAAACCCTTCAACAGCTTCTATCTCGATCGGTTTCAGGGAGTAGATCCAAATACAGGCAAAGCGATCTACCTAAAGGCGGACGGAAAAACCATTACCAATACCTATGACCCCAATGACCGCGTCACGCTTGGCACCAGCGATGCTCCGTTCAACGGGGGGATCAATAACAGCCTCCGTTACAAAACCTTTAACCTGAGCTTTCTTTGGGTATATTCCTACGGGAACTTCGTGTATAACTATGCGAGAACACAAGTCGAGATCCCTGGTTATTCCAGCGCCGGCTTCTCGACCAATGGCCTGACTGCCTGGACCAAGCCCGGACAGATCACCAGCTTCCCCAGTATGAATGATCCTTTCAAGCAAAATACTACCCGGTATCTGGAGAATGACAATTTCTGGCGGCTGCGTAACGTAATGCTTACCTGGAACCTGCCACAGCAGTATTGCAGGCGACTGAAGATAAACTCCTTCCAGCTCTTTTTCCAGGGACAGAACCTGTGGACATTGTTCAAGCTGCAGGCCTTCGATCCTGAGGTCTCCATCACCAATAGCAGCACCACCAATTCCAATGCCGATATCACGGGCGCACAATATCCCCCGCTGCGGTCTTATTCTTTCGGCGCCACTATTAATTTCTAACCTGTTAAAACGCATTAACAATGTTACAGCACTCTATTATAAAGTTTTCGACACCAGTCCTGGCCTGTGCCTTACTTTTTAGCTCCTGTCTGAAAAATCTGGATACCAAACCACAGACGATCCACACCGATATCAATGATTTCAATGATCTGACAGCCGTTCAGGCCGGCGCTTATGGTGATCTGCAAAACCCTAAGTACTACGGGGGCAGCGGAGGCGCCGCCATGGCATGGAGCAGTCTCCCCGATATTATGGGCGATGATTTTATCGAAGCGTATGAGTCATTGGGTGACTGGGAAAATGCGTCAAGATGGGTATACGCAGCGGACGACCCCATCATCAGCGGGGCATTTACACAGGCCTATGTCGTTATCAGTGCGGCAAATAACGTGATCCAAAATTGCAAGGGATATGAGTCCGGGAGCACAATTGCCAGTGCTTTCCAACTCGAGGCGCAGGCAAGAGCGTTGAGGGCTCATTGTCATTTCGACCTGTTGCGCTATTATGCACAATCTTACACGCGCAATTCGGACAGCCTGGGAGTGCCTTATATTACAATTTTCAGTCCTGACGACCCCCTGTCCGCCAAACCTTCGCGTATCTCTGTAAAAAAATGCTATGACAGTATTTACAACGATCTGAATAGCGCGCTTGCCATCTATCGTCAATATGGGGATGTCAGCAACCCCAATCGCTTCTTTATTGATTCTACCTGTATACACGCCATGTTGGCCAGGATCGGTCTCTACAATGGTCAGTACGACCAGGCTGCAGCTGACGCAACTATCGTCATCGGGAAAATACCATTGGCGAATACCACCGACTACCCGCAGATATGGCTCGACAATACGCTGTCCGAGATCGTCTGGCAAGTCCCAAACGATCAGACTATGCGACCCGGCGTATGCAACAATGGCCTTCATGCCGCCTATCGCGTCGCCAATAATTTTCGCGACCTCGTCTATTCCCCTGCCGGCGGCATCCGGAATGACACCAACGTCATCCGGCGCGATATCCCGGGGACAGGCAATATAAGCCGCACCCTGCTCTACAAATACATAGGCACCCGGAATTTCAAAGTCTACCGTACCAGCGAAATGTTCCTGATCCGGGCCGAATGCAAATACCGTCTGACTCCCGGAGCCGGTCTGGATGACCTGAATACCTTGCGTGCGGCCCGCGGCGTCGCGGCCGGGTCCGAGACAGGCAGCGCTGTGTTCGATGCGATCTTTACCGAGCGCCGGCTGGAGCTCATCGGGGAAGGCCACCGGTGGTTTGATATCAAGCGGACAACCAGGGCGATTGACAGGGATGAATGCGGCAGCGCAGGCGGCTCTCTTTCAAATGTATGCTCTGTAGGCCCTGATTCACGCAGCTGGATCTGGCCGATACCTTTCAACGAGATCAAGCTCAACAGCAACCTGGCGCAGAATCAGGGTTATTGAACCAGCAGGCGGATGCTGCTGGTCTTACCCGCCAAAATATATTCTCCGTAGGCATAGCTGCCGAGACGGATCTCCGCGGTTCCGGGATCATAATGTCTCTTCCAGAGCAACTTCCCGTCCACCGTAAAAAGCGACAGGGTCGTCGGGCTGTTGATGCTGACACGCAGCACACCCGTGGTCACGGGGTTTTGAAGGAGCTTGAATTCGTCTTGTTTGGCCCCGATCTTCACCAGGTCGATAGAGCTGTAATGCGCATTTCCATCCAGGTCTGTTTGGAGTATCCGGTAGTAATTATCGCCCGTTGGCGGGTCATGGCGAACATAGCTGTAAGTGCGGGTGCTGCTGCTGTTGCCGGCTGCAGGCAACGTGGCAAGATTGGTCCAGGAATGTCCATCCGGACTGTATTGTATGGTAAAGTCCTTTGAGTTTTGTTCGAAGGCCGTCTGCCATTGCAGCACCACCGCGTTGTCAGCGGCATGGGCAGTAAAGGATAACCAGGTCACTGGCAGTGTAGTTATCGCAAAATAGGCCGCCTCATTGCTTTCGAGTGTCTGGCGGTCCGCGGTCGAGAGGGCGGAAGGAAAGACGATCAGCTCACCATAACCGCCGCCGAATGAAATATCATGGTATTGATTGCGATCGCTGCCAATATTATTCCAGGTGGTGCCCGTCGAAGGCGTGGATGGTTCCGCCTCTGCAATAGTCAGTGTGGTCGGCCAGGGCGCGGAGGTTGGGGTAAATGCTGGCGCTGAATCGCAGCACAGCCGAGACATGTCCCACCGTTGTCATATCTGCCGCCAGGTTCAGACTGTTATAGGTAGTTCCGCTGCCGAAGAATCTGATAAAGGGGCGATTATTCTCCCTATTGATCGTCCCGCTGTTGACCAGGATGGGCTGGCGGGCGATGGTGGCCTGAGTCAGGTCAAGCCCATGGCCGCTCTGATCATACCAGGTGGTCGCTTGTCCGGTCGATGATCCCACAAAGGTCTTTAACGCGGTACTATCGAGGTCGCCGTTGGCCGTGAATCCGATGTCCAGGAGCGTGTTGTCGCTGGTTCGGAGTACGCGCAGGGCATAACCCGAGTAGCTGCTGCTGAGACGGCGAGTGCTATATGCGGCGGAGGCTGTAGCGCCAGACCCGAGTCCGGCTTTGTCAAGGGTGTTTTGGGCTTGTGCGTTCAGGGTCAGAAAAATAACGAAGCAAGCCAGTTTGGGCAATGCAATCCGGTAAGTCACAGATAAAGTTTTGTGGAATTAAAACTACACGAATTTAGCCACATTTTGATAATACTGTACCTTTGAACGAATTATTTTATTTGGCGTACCTTAATACTATACCTCGCCCATTGAATTCCCACCCGACCGACAGCAACACACATTTCTTCACACGCAAAAGGGAAAAAATGACAAATCTCATCATTGCTACCTTCAAGGAGGAAGCAGAAGCCATCGAAGCTTCGCAAAAATTTCATGAGCTGGACTCCATTGGCGACATCACCATTTATGAAATGGTCATTGTCAAAAAAAATGCGAATGGGGAGGCCCAGGTACTACAGGCTGATACCACCGAAGGCCTGTCGACATTATCAGGCATGGCCATCGGTTCGCTCATTGGAGCGTTGGCCGGTCCCGTCGGCTTTGTAGCAGGCATGTTCACCGGAACAGTGGTTGGCACAGCGGTGGAGGCGGACAATTACGGGTTCGCAGAGGATTTTGTTTCCAAGGCGGCCAATCAATTGCAACCCGGGATGGCATCCGTCATTGCCGAGATAGAAGAGGACGATCCCGTCTTTGTCGACAACTCACTTTCATCGCTGGGCGGAACCCTGACCAGGTCCGATGTAGACTATGAGTATACCAAACATTCCGACGAAGAAATCGATGAGTTGGATGAAGAGGTCGCCGCCGCAAGAGCAAAGCTAAAGGCTGCATCCGACAAAGAGAAGGACAAGATCCGGCAGAAGATCGTCAAATTAAAAGAAGAAAGAAAAGAAAGGATTGCTGAATTCAAAGACAAGGTGAAAGATGCCATAACAGATATTAAGGCATCTGCCAAAGATAGAAAAATTGAAAAATTAAGAAGCAAGATCGAAAAGCATCATAAAAAGATCGCAGATCTCGAGAAACAAATGCAGGCTGTTCTGGGGAAAGAATCGCTAAAAGGTGCGGAGGCCTGATCCAGATCTTTAACCCTCGCCGGCCAGGCGAGGGTTATTTTTAATGCTTATCTTGTCCCTTTTAAAAGTTAAAGACCTAACCAACTTATTCATGGATATTGCATATCCTTTTGTTCCAAAATCAAATGCCAGGTTAAGACCGGGGCATTTCTGGCCTATCAAACTCTCAAATAGCAAATATGCATGTGGGATTGTTCTGGATGTGCCAAAAGAAAAGGGGCTTTATACAACTAGAATGTTTTATGCAGGTCTGCTCGATTGGATAGGCGATAGCAAGCCAACCGCCAATAGCTTAGAAAGCTCACCTCTCACCATCTTACGTCAGGGACATGCACATATCAAAACAATCTTATTTTGTAACGAGGCTATCGAAGGATATATCGATCCGGTAAAAAATAATTTAGAAATTGAATTGGTTGTTGATGCTCTGTATTACTCCACAGCAACCAAGGTATTGAAAGGATTTGAGGTTGTTCGTAAAGCGACCATGCAGGATCATGAGAACCTCCGTAATAAGTCCGCCTGGGGCTATGCGGTTATCAACAATTCGGCTAACCATCTATTAGGAGAGAAGTAAATCATCGACCCCACTCAATCAAATAACCTGGGGAATGGCACAGTACAAAAATTGGGCTGCTCAGGTCGAATTAAAAGTCAGACGGCTTTCGAGAGCCATTTTTTTGTATTCATCACACTGGCATCTTTTAAATGTGAGTTCACCGGCGAAATAAGTTTATAAGGCTTGTTGAAAAGCTCCTGGGATACCTCGAACCGATTGGCCAGCTTACGAATAATTTCCATCGACAACCCGCGCCGGTAATGGACGATATCAGATACAAGGCTTTTACTTACTGCCAATTCTCTGGCAAGGTCTACAGCCTTGAGCTTGTTTTCCTTCATAAGGTAGTCTAGGAGCTCTACAGGGCCGGCATCAGAAAATGTATTATGCTCTTCATCCCATTTCTCAATAAGTAGGTTCAGCAATTCAATCGTATCCTGTTGTTGTCTGGTTTTCTTTTTAATTACGGCGATCTCTTCCAGCAGATTACAATACTCCTTGTATTGATTGATAGTCTTTATAACCAAGAACAGGCAGCCTTGCTGAGACCTTCTATCCTCGCTTTGCTAACGATTCAGTCTAAACCAATGGAAAGAGTTAAAACTCGGAAATCAGGGAAAGCCAACGTGCTGCCGGCGCAACCCATACTTCCTTATACGTTGCAGTGTTGAACTGTGGCCAATAAGGGATATCCTCATTGCCTTTCGATTCCATCCCGACCGGAATGCCGCCTACTGTTTCACCGGGTAATGCCGTATAAAGTTGCGGGTAATTGCTTCCTTCTCCCCAGACATATGATTGGCCAAAGGGGTTTTTTCCAACGATCCAGAACAACTGTTGTTCGGCAATATTCATCAGTTCTTTATCCTTCAGGAATTTACCAGCAAGTGCGGCTGCCTTGCCCGTAGATAGTTGGACCGCGGCATTTCCCCGGAAAGAGAACCATACGGGATAGACCCGCAGGTAGTGGTCGTCATCCAATCTGAAGCCGTGGGCGAGTTGCTGTTTGTAATCGTTGGTGGCGCCGCTGAAAATGCCAACCTGTACTTTGTAAAAGTTAACGGAATCCTTCACCTCATCTATTTGATATACGCCGCTCGGCACCAAACCATAAGGTTCTACATAGCGCGCAATGGTCTTGAGGTAATCGCCATACATCCGAATGGCGCCTTCCCATTTTTTGTAATCGGGATTGTTGGGTTGGGTCTCGCAAAGCGCTGTCAATGCCTGCATGTACACCTGGTCACGGGACTGATGGGTGTAATGTACGATGGACTTTTTATTCAGGTCGCGATAGAAGAATCCCCTGAGCTTATCTTTATCATGGAGGGGGTCCGTTTGCTGACATTGCACCGTGTATTGAATGGCTTTGGCAGCCTCATCCGCGTAGTACTTGTCGCTCGTTAATTGGTACAACAAACTTGCGGCAAATGAAATATTGGCTGAATACTGGCTGTTGGAAGCCATCGCCGCATGGTCACCGCCGCCGCCGATGCTGCTCAGATCATTAAAGCTCAGGCTGTCGAACCGCTTCTTTGCAAAAGTAAAATCTTCTATGGCCACCTTACGGAGATTTTCTTTGAGCGCTGGATCATTTTCGATCTTCATCGATGCATAAGCTTCGATGCCGGCAAAAACAAAATTTTCAAAGGCCCGGTTGTGTACGTGCACCCTGCGCCACCGGCTGGAATCGTCTCCGGTGCCGATAAAGCCATCCGTCCATAAATTGGTGCCCCAGGTTTGAGCACGGTAGCCGTCGCCCAACCGGGATTTCAGAATACAGTCGATACCCCATTCGGCTTCTTCCTGGAGTCTGAGGAATAGTTCATTGTTGGCTTTTTCTTTAGCCCGGCTAGCCATTTCGAGTAAGGAGTAAATCAATTCACCCGATTGGAGTACCTGCTGCGACATATCCGCGGCATCATGCCACCCCCCATTGAAGGGGAAGATCTTGCCGTTGGATACTGCGTGCAGATCACTGTGACAGGCGCCGTGCTTGCCGGGAATCGGGTAGCCACATCGTTCGCAGAAGACATAGTTCAGCATCCGCCAGGCAGAATTGTCCCAAATGTTGCGGCTGATGTAAAAAGGCTTGCTGGTAACATTGCCGACGCGCAGGTAGTACTGGCCTTCCTTTTTGAAATTGCTGAAATCGATGGTTTCGAAATTGCCGATGGCTGTTTTCTTCGAGTCGACCTTTCCTTCATAGACCACGCCGTTGGACACATTATCCACCAATTGAAACCGACCATTGTGGCTGGCTACCCGGACGACCGCGGATTTGTCACTTTCGACCCCATAGCCTGATGTAGAATAGATAATGCGATTTTCGGCCGGCATCCAGCCGCTGACGACTTCCGGGTTGTCGATCGTTTGCAGGGACACTGCATCGATGTCGAATTTCAACGAGTCCCCCATGGTTCGCTCTTTTCCGAATACCTCGATGGCGAAGGATAGTTTTGTTACTTTATCCCGGGCCAGTTCGCTCATTTCCACAAAGCATTCATTCCATTGATGGTTGATCAGGTTGATCTCATGATAACCTTCCCGGCCATATTTATCGGGGACCTTTGTTTTACCGTCGTTCTCGACATATAAGTTAAGATAGATGCTACGGGCGCCCTCACAATTCGGGTAGATATAGAAATGGATACGATTGTATTTTTCCCAGTTGGCTCCTCCGACATCAAAACTTGCCATAGAGGTACCGAAGCCCAGACCCCAGCCGAGGAATTGGGGATAGGTGCTAGGCGCCACCAGCCGCATGCTTTGTTTTCCTGAGATGCTTCGTTCGCTGGTAAGCGACATGCCGCCGATACCCTTATGGGACCATTTGTTCAGGTCTTCCATATCACAGAGCATGTCCGAGACCAGCACCTTTTTGGTGAGCCCGAAAGACTCAAAAGATTTAGTATAATCCAGCGGCAACGGGCTATGTACATAGCCGGTTTTGCGGATGTCATCCTGTAGTTTTGGGTCTATTTGGGCAAATAATAGCGCCGCGGGACAAAGGAGCAGCAATGCCGAGGAGAGTACCTTTTTCATGATTAGCGATTGAGCAAGTCGTTTTGGATGTTAATAATCCTTTGAAGATAAGAAAGATATGCGGGTTTTTGCAAATTTTTTGCAGCCAGTGTCGAAAATTTGCAAAATATTCCCTATTCGTCAACCGCTCTTGGCGTCTAACTGCCTTCTATAGGGTATGAACAAATTTCCTTCTGGACAAAATAGCTTCTTTTCTCTCTTCACTTCAACCTTACCGCTAGTTGAGGCTATGAAGGGTTTTGTCAAATAAAAGTATTTCCTCGTTTGTCTCAATGTCAATGGCCGCTAAACTGTAAGGTGAGTCCATTCATTGCTAAATCGCGCCATTATTCTGGAACACGATCTTGAGATTATCCAGAATAAACTGAGTACAATTTCATCTATCTTCCGGAAATGACTGGACTAATTCAGAATTTGGAAAACGAAGGCACTTTTCTCAGACATCGAATGGAAATATATTGTTGGAATACGCAGGTGGGCGGCTCTGCGTGAATGGCGAATTATTGTACATTTGAAAGATGGCCCATTTTTCTGCGCTAGCCGGTTGCCTGTTCTTATCCATCAATTCGATGGCTCAAACGACGGTTTGCCTCATTAGGGGAGATACCGTCTTTGCTGGCGGTACCGATAGATCATGCATTAAATCTGCTGGTAAATTCAACTTTGTCTTCGAAGGCCCGCTCGATACCACCGTCACGGCAACGATCAACAGGATCGCGCCCGCCTCGCAGGATTTTAAGACATTTGGCGCTTCCTGTGTAATGGCAATGAAGGCGCTGTATACCGATTATTTCTCTGATATTTTGCGCAAGGACCCGGCTTATTTTGATCTGCATATCATGGGAAATCAGGTAAGCACGGTTGTTGGTAAAACATGCCTATTCGGAATTGAGAATAATAAGCCAGTGCTGATATACATTGTCTTTAATATGAATAAAGGAGTAAGACATCCGGTGGTTATCAGCTACAGCTTACAACAGCAGGACTTTGCTTTATTTTCAGCGGGTGATCATACCAGACATAAAGGTATAGTCGGCAGTTTGCCCGATCGCGGCTCCGTGGGTGAAATAAAAAAAATGATCGGGATTGCTACTGATGGCCCGGTCGATGGTACTGGTCCACCGATCGATGTTCTCGTGGTGACGAAGAAAGGAAGAATGTGGATCCGGAAATGACAAAAAGCCGAGCAAATTTATCCAAAGTCTTCTCTTACCCCTGATTACTAGCAAAAAGTAATTAATGATCAACCTATGCTTCATCTTAAAGTGATAATACCTCCTTGGATGACTGAAAAGAAAGATAAATCCAACATTAATTGGGAACATAATCAGTGGGCGATATAATGGAGGCTATTTTTAGCAAGGTGAAAAGTGATGTACATGTCGGGTAATAAAAAGGAGGTTTGCAAGTTGGTAGAAATAAGCTGAAAATCGCATAAAAAATTTCGAACAAAAAACGCCCTCAAATCCAGCGACTTGGGGGCGCTTGCAATTTAAAGCGGAGAGGGCGGGATTATTCCGCGCCCTGCCGGCCGGCTGCATGATCCCAATGCGCGGGGAGCCAGATCAAAGTGATGTCCGTTCGCTACGCTCACTTTCATTTTTGTTTCTGCGCTTTTGCCGGAGCAAGCTCAGAACTTCGTCGGAGCTGCTTTGACACGCTCCTCCTCGTTCGTAACCTTCGCTGCGCTCGGTTACTCTCCAAAACAAAAATGCCCCGCCTGAAAGGCGGGGACATCTCTTTGATCTGCGGAGAGGGCGGGATTCGAACCCGCGATACCCTTTCGAGTATACACACTTTCCAGGCGTGCTCCTTCAACCACTCGGACACCTCTCCGGAAGGGCTGCAAATGTACAGCTTACAACCCTAACTCCCGAATATTTTTTGCGCATTCTCCGTCGTGATCCGAGCCACCTCTTCCCCTCTCACTCCCTTCACTTCCGCCAGCTTCGCCACCACATACTGAAGATAGCTGCTCTCATTCCTCTTGCCCCGAAAGGGCACGGGACTCAGGTACGGCGCATCCGTCTCCAACACCATATACTCCAGGGGGATATCCTTCAACACATCCGCCAATCCGGAGTTCTTATAGGTCAACACCCCGCCAATGCCCAGGTACAATCCCAGGTCGATGATCTGGCGCGCAGCCTCATAACTACCCGTAAAACAATGAAAAATACCCCCCAACGCCCCTTTTTGATGCTCCCGAACCACCCCAATGCTCTCCTGCATGGACTCGCGGGAATGAATGACGATCGGAAGACTGTAATGCAAGGCCCACTCTATCTGCCGGTGAAAGGCCCGATATTGCTCCTTTTCGAAGGTCCGATCCCAGTAAAAATCCAGGCCGATCTCCCCCACAGCCGCCCAGGCCCTCTTCCCCAGCCAGCCCTCCACCAGCCGGAGCTCCGCCTCATAACCCGCATTCACCGAGGTCGGATGCAGCCCCATCATACCGATACACCGGTCCGGATATTGCTCCTCCAGCGCCATCAGCGCCTCATGGGACTCACTATCCACTGCCGGGAGATAAAACTTCTCAACTCCTTCTTTTTCAGCCCGCTGTATTACTGCATCGATGTCCCGGGCAAACTCTTTGTTGTATAAATGACAATGCGTATCTATCAGTTGCATAAACGATATTACTATATGTGATCGTGACCTTAAAAGCCCATACAAGACACTTCATCCATCCCGACGGCGAATATCCCCAAAAACCAGCATATCAATGGGATAAGATATTTATTGATGCATCGAATACTCCCAATACATATATGATCCTTATTGTGCCACCCGAGTAAATTACTTTGCATAAATCAAAAAAAGATTTACCTTTAAACCAGTTTTCATAGGGTACGGATTAAAAACGGGCCAGGGTGTCTACCCAGGCCCAATTCATTTATACAGTACAGTCGTGCATTTCAGCCCATTTCTCCCCTATTATCAGCGCATACCTATTACTGTTTGATCCATGTACTCTTTTCAGAATTTCCCATTTCAGGACTCACCGTATTTTCCGCAATTTTTAGACCGACAGGTCCGGTCTTTTTATGTCGATCCGACAATTTTATTTCCCCGCCGGCAGGACGTCTCCCCAGGAACCAAGGCTCTCAAACCGATACCCCCTTTCCTGAAAATGACCCAATACGACAGGTAATGCAGCCTCCAGCCTGGGAAAGGCCTTCTCACTATCATGCCATACGACAATCGAACCCGGCCCGGCATGCCGGATCACATTGCGCGAACACCGCTCCGGACTGAGCTTCCTGTCAAAGTCGGCACTCAGCACATCCCACATGATCACCTTATACTCAAAAGGAGGTTTACGAAGAAGAGAAGCCTGAAAAGCACTGATACGACCATATGGAGGACGGAAAAGATCCGAATCTATATACCTCGCTGCCTGACGGACATCATCCAGATACGCCTTGTCACGCGTCTTCCAGCCATTGACATGATGTTGTGTGTGATTGCCTGTCCGATGGCCTTCCTCCAGTATCCGCCTGTAGAGATGTGGATGCTCCTGCACGTTCTTACCTATACAAAAGAAAGTCGCTTTTGCCCCATAGGTCCGTAATGTATCGAGAACAAAGGGAGTAGCCCGTGGGTGGGGACCGTCATCAAACGTCAGGTAGAGTACCTTCTCATCCGTCGCGGGAGGGATGTCCCAGATAAGACCCGGATACCATTTCTTCAGCCACCAGGGCGTCTTTACGAGATAGAACATAGGCCGAAGTTACATCCCCTCTTTCAAAAAAGTATTCACATGCACCACCTGCGTCCCCTCTTTAAAGATCTTCCCATTCTTTAGGCAGAATTCCTCCTGGCTTTTCTCATCCTTCAGCAGCTTGTCCATATAACGCCGGATGGGCGGGTCCTTCATCGTCACAGGGGAGCCGAACAATAGGACATCATCGATATACGAGTGTAGTAAAGGATCCAATTGATAATAAAAGATATCCCGCGTCGCGAAGATATCGCTCCCGATGATCTTGTCACCCGAGATAGCTACAAAACCCACGATCGTACTGTCGGTGTGCTTGAATTTATTATAGAACCAATTGAAATAGTCATCCTCGCCCGTCTCATATTTCTTATCCTTCTTACCCAGGTCGCGGGAAAGATAGGCTTGTGTCTTTGTCTTGAAGCCCCCGGTTGCCAGTTGCCGGTCAATCTCCCTCCATACCAGCACCTGATTAGGCGTAGAGTCCAGCACCTTTCGCAAGTGCGCATTGGCAATTGCACCATACCCAAACTTTTTTTCCTTCTCGCTCCAACGATCCTCCTCAACGCACATCACCGGTACATACTGATCCTTTTCAGAAGGACGTAGAATAGTATCCCGGATCACCATCCGGTCCTGCCGCCCCCCGGTCATGATCTCACCCCCGGAAATATAAATGGATTTGTCTGAATGGGTATTGAAACGTAGCCAGTGTACATTGTCGAAGGAGGTAGTTCCCCGCTCCGTCACGGTAACAAGCCCCTGGTTCAACGCCTGTTTCAACGGGATAACATCCTCCAGGCCGGCACCCGGCTCACCACCTCCCCCTTTCTTACGTATAGGAATGATTTTCAAATTCTTATAAGTCCAGGCACTGTCATAGTCGACATAGAGGGTCTCATATGTCAGCTGGGCTGAGACGCTGGCAACAACAAATAACAACAGGAGAGACAACAGGCATTTCACTATTAGATAACGGTGAAGACCAAGGATTAGTACCTTTGCCGCCTATGAGTAAGAAAGTCAGGCTTCGGTTTGCCCCAAGCCCCACCGGCGGCCTTCACCTCGGAGGGGTACGGACAGTACTATATAACTATCTTTTCGCACGCCAGCACCATGGCGACTTTATCCTCCGTATTGAAGACACCGACCAGAGCCGCTATGTACCCGGGGCCGAAGAGTATATCCTCGACTGCCTCGCCTGGTGCGGACTCAACCCCGACGAGAGCCCCCTGCACCCTGGCGCCTATGGCCCCTATCGCCAAAGTCAGCGCAAGGCGGAAGGACTCTATCTGCAATATGCCCAACAGCTGGTACAGCAGGGACACGCCTATTATGCCTTCGATACTCCCGAAGAGCTCGAAGAAATGCGTACGCACTACAAGACAGCCGAGAACCCCTCCCCCCAATACAACCACGTTCTTCGCACAAAGATGAAGAACTCGCTCAGCCTGCCCGCCGAAGACGTTCAGCGGCTGCTGGATGCAGGCACCCCCCATGTCATTCGTATCAAAGTCATGCCCGGAGAAGAAATTCACTTCACCGACCTCATCCGGGGAGATGTGACCTTTTCCACCAATGGCGTCGATGACAAGGTTCTCCTCAAGGCGGACGGAATGCCCACCTATCACCTGGCCGTAGTCGTAGACGACCACCTGATGGAGATCACGCACGCCTTTCGGGGTGAAGAATGGCTCCCCAGCGCCCCTGTCCATATTTTATTGTGGAGACATCTGTTCGGAGAAGATAAGATGCCCCGCTGGGCACACCTTCCGCTCATTCTCAAACCCGATGGCAACGGCAAGCTAAGCAAGCGGGATGGAGACCGTCTGGGTTTTCCCGTATTTGCGATGAATTGGAAGGACCCCAATACAGGCGAGATGACAAAAGGCTTCCGCGAAATGGGTTTTTTACCCGAATCCTTCCTCAATATGCTCGCTATGCTGGGATGGAATGACGGCAGCGGACAGGAGCTCTTCACCATCGAAGAGCTGATACAGAAGTTCTCCCTCGAACGCGTGCACAAGGGCGGAGCCAAGTTCGACTTCGAAAAGGCCAAATGGTTCAACCATGAATGGATCAAACGACTGCCCGTCACCCACTATCAGGGCCAGGTACAGTCCTATTTCCAGGCAGCAGGCATAGATACGGCAAAGCCAGGCGCCCCCCGGCTGGACTCGGTGCTCGAGCTCGTCAAGGACCGCTGTCATCTGCTCACCGAGTTCGTACAGCAGAGCGGCTTTTTCTTCCAGGCTCCCGACCCGGCGACCATCGACCTGAGTCCCGTGCGTCCCAAATGGAATGAGGCCAAACAACAATTCTTTATCGAGCTGCTCAATCAGCTGCCATTCATAAAGACATGGGACGCCCCCACACTGGAAAAAGAGTTTAAAGAGATGGCTGCCGCCGCTGCCATCAAGCCCGGCGATCTTCTGCTGCCCCTCCGCCTCATGCTGGTAGGAGGTAAGTTCGGTCCCGGCGTCTTCGACATTGCCGCATTGCTTGGCCCACAGGAAACCATCCATCGGATCAGACAGGTGCTGGGACTGCTGCGGGCATGAGTGGTTCCCGACAGGTTCAAAACATTGCTTACATTTGATCCATACATAATTGTTTGCAGCACACATAATCTAGCATACCATGCCCGCCAACATATCTGATTATTCCTCCCAGCAGCACCCTGGTAACAAGCCCACCTCAGCAGGCGGGACAAAGAGACCTATCCGGGTGCTGGTAGCCAAAGTGGGACTGGACGGACACGACCGTGGGGCCAGGGTCATCGCCACCGCCCTCCGCGATGCAGGCATGGAAGTCATCTACACCGGACTCCGTCAAACCCCTGAAATGGTCGTTAATGCCGCCCTGCAGGAGGACGTGGATGCCATCGGGATAAGCATCCTCAGCGGCGCCCATATGACGGTCTTCCCCAAGATCATACAGCTGATGCAGACCAAAGACATGAATGACGTGCTGCTCACCGGCGGCGGCATTATTCCCGAAGAGGACCGGCAACGGCTGCAGCAGATGGGCGTGGGCACGCTCTTTCCTCCCGGCACTCCCACTGCCGACATCGCGACCTATATCACCGATTGGGTCCGAAAGAACAGGGACTTCTAGCCACCGCATCGGACAGCCGCGCTGTGCGCGTCTTTCCGTACATTTGACAAAATACCCGCCATGTACACCACCTTACATACTTACCTCACCGACAATATACTCACCATCACCATCAATCGACCCGACAAACTCAACGCTCTCAACAAGACCGTCATGTCGGAGCTGGGCGAAGTGGTCAGCGAGATCTACGTCAACAAAGATATCAAAGGGGCCATCCTTACAGGCGCCGGCTCCAAAGCCTTTGTCGCAGGCGCCGATATTTCCGAATTCCAGGGACTAAGCGCAAGCGAAGGAGAGGACCTCGCACGCCGCGGACAGGAAATATTCGCCCGCATCGAAAGTTCCCCCAAACCCATCATCGCAGCAGTCAATGGCTTCGCACTCGGTGGCGGATGCGAGCTCGCCATGGCCTGTCACATTCGTCTCTGTACACCCAATGCACGCCTCGGACAGCCCGAAGTCAACCTCGGTCTTATCCCAGGTTATGGCGGCACACAACGCCTCACCCGCATAATAGGTAAAGGCAAGGCCCTCGAGCTCATGCTCACCGGCCGCATGGCAGACGCACAGGAGGCCCTGCAAATAGGTCTCGTCAACTACATCATCGATCCCGACGAGCTCCTGACAAAGTGCCGGGAAATGCTGGCCATCATTGGAGAGAAAGCTCCCCTCGCCATCGCTAAGATCATTGAGTGCGCCAACATCGCCGCAGAAGGTGGAGCAGAGGACGGTTTTCTTTATGAACAGGAATCATTCGGAGAATGCTTCGGTACGGAAGATATGAAAGAAGGCGCTACCGCCTTTTTGGAGAAGAGAAAACCGAGATTCACGGGGAAATAACTTCCCCGCCCGAGCCAAGGCTCACCTGATCAAATGAGGCACGAACCTGCTCAAATTGTCCGTGATCAGCCCACCCGCCTCGCGAATACCTATACCCGCAGGCTCCTGCCCGATGACCCAGCTCCCGATGAGCGGGTAATTATCTCCAAATGCAGGAAGAGGGAACAGCTCCTGGTAAATAAATCCCTCCTCCCCATACTCACCGCCCGTCTGACAGGCCAGCTCGGCGCCTATCCTGATCTCTATATTGGCGCCCTCCCTGCTCAACAGCGGCTTCTTCACATAGTTCGCCAACCCATCACCGGAAAAAAACGCTGGCAGCAGATAAGGATGACCGGGGAACAACTCCCACAACAAAGGCAGGATCGCTTTATTGGAAAGGATCATCTTCCAGGCAGGTTCGATAAACAACAGCTGGTTCTCAGCCTTTGAAATATGCGTGCCGAACTCATCGGCCAGCAGCCACTCCCAGGGGTACAGCTTGAAGAGGTTCCTGACTGGCATGCATTCGGTATCCACAAATGCCTGCTGCTCCTCATCCCACCCGATGTCATCGATAAACAGGAAATGTGTATCGATACCCGCCTGCATAGCGCAATCCCGTAGGTATTCCGTATTCGTGTAGTCCTCCAATGTATCCCGCAGACAGGAAAAATGTAAAGTACCGGGATGTAAATGATTGCGCAAATAGGACCAACACCCGATGAGCTTCTCGTGTATGCTGTTGAATTGGTCTTTTCTCTTATCCAGGTCCTGTAGCCAAAACCATTGCACGATACCCGCCTCATAGAGACTGGTGGGTGTGTCCGCATTGAATTCCAGCATCTTCACCTGTCCATCCCGATAGCACAGGTCAAATCTCCCATAGATGGACGGGTGATCTTCATCCCAGCTCCTTTCAATAAAAGGCGCCGCCACGGCAGGAATATGGAATTGCTCATACAGCCGGTGGTCGATGGCATATTGGACGGCGTCCAGGCACAGCTCCCACAGTTCGGCAGTAGCTTTCTCCAGGAGCAGTATCTCGTCCATGTCAAAAGCATAATAAACGCTCTCATCCCAATAAGGAACATGGGTCGTATGGAATCCAAACCCAAGCTGCTCTACAGCCTGCTGCCAGTTCCTACGGGAGGATATAGGTATACGTTGCATAACGGATGGTGTTAAATGCGCTAATGTCTGGCCCTCGGCCGCCGGACCCGTGGTCCGCCCTGGTCAGGACGCAGTTGTTGTCACCCCCAGCTTTCCAAATCCCCCGCGGGGAATATATCGAATATGCCTTACGACAACACCCTTGCGCCGATAGGTAACAGGCTGTATCTGAAAAAAGAAATTGAAGTCCCACCCGGGCCAATAAGTGCCCGTATAATACGGATAATAGTAAGGATCATCATATGTAGGATAGAAGGGACAGGCGCTGTCAGCGCTTACCTCATAATAGGCAGAATCCGGCACATACGCCGGATCAGGCTCATCGGGCTGCACAGGAGAGAGATGCCTGTTGCAGGAAGCCAGCGCTGCGGTGATAAGCACCAGCTGTATCGTCTTGGTCTTTTTCATATCGCCGGGGTTTAGAATGTCTGAAAAAGGGTGGTGACTGGTTAGCTCTATAAAGGTCGGCAGAAGGCAAACACCCTGGGTTAATCGCCTGTTAACACCACCCCCTCGATTGATAAGTATATGTTAAAAAAAGCCCTGCTGCTACGCAGCAGGGCTTAACAATATCGACAGAGTCAATCAATACCCGAATACTTCCTCCAGACTCAACACTTTCACTTCCCCCACCTTCTTCAGATCATCCATATTTATTTTCTTGTCATTGGCGACCACACAATACGTGTAATTCTTACCGGACAGCTGATCCTTATGGAACTGCTTGACATCATCCATCGTCAGCTTGTCCAGCGCCTCATACTCGGGCTTACGCTGGTCATAGTCCAGCCCCTTGTCCTTTGCCGCCAGGTAAGAGAATACGATACCATCCTGCGTGACCCGCTCGGTCTCGATGTCCTTCTTCAGGCTCACTTTCGCCAGCTCAAACCCTTTGTCCGACACAGGCAGGTCATTCAGCAGTTCATTCATCCCCTTCAATGCATCCGGCATCTTGTCGGCCTGGCATCCAATATAGGCCAGTATATAGTATGGATCCTCCTTCCTCGAAGGTGTACCATAGGTGGCATAAGTAGCATACGCCAGGGCCTTCGATTCACGAATGGTCTGGAATACGACTGACCCCATGCCGCCCCCGAAATAATTGTCGAATACATCCACTACAGGCTCCTTGCTCACATCATAAGGACCCGCATTGCGTATCCACACGATCTCCGCCTGCACCATATCGTAATTGGTGAACAGCACCTGGTTGGAGGTCTGCGTCGTAAAAGGGAAAAGAGCTCGGGCCGGATAGGCTTTAAACTCCGATGGCATTTTGTGGAGCTTACCAATGGCCGAAGTAAAGGATTCCACTGGCAACTTGCCGTAATAAATAATGGTATGTTTATAACTCAATAACCCGTGGAGGATATTCACCAGGTCCTCCACTTTCAGGTTATTCAGCTCATCCGTGGTCAGCACCGTGTTGTAAGGGTTCTTCGCGCCATAGCGCGCATAGTTGAGCAATCCCTGCAGGATGGCCTGTTTGTTCAGCTTGGCGTTGGCCCTTGCTTTTAAGATTCGTCCTTTCAGCGCAGACAGCGCCGCCGTGTCCGGACGGCAGTTCGCCAGTATGTCCTCAAAAAGAGAGACAGCTTTGTCGAAATTCTCCTGCAGACCCGTGATGCTTATCGTCGTCACATCCGCCGTAGCGTTGATGTTGAAATTACAGGCGATGTTGTAGAATTCTTTGCTGATCTGCTCCGAAGAGTATTTGTCCGTACCAAGGAACTGGAAATACTGCGCCGCCAGGGGCAGCAGCTTGTCGTTGCGATTGCCCATATCCAGCCGGTAGTACAGGTGGAACAGCTCATTCTCTTTATTGGGCACATACAATACATCCGCAATCCCCGCCTTGCTGCGCACGATGCCGCTCTGGAAATCCAGCCATTGCGGGGTCATATTCGATACAGGCATGTCCTCGATCTTTTTTACAAAGGCCGATTGTTTACCCGCATTGGTCTCCACCGGCGTAATAGGCGGCTTGTCCACCTTTACGATGTTCTTATCTTCACCCTTACGCTTGTACAACAGCACATAATTATTGCCTAAATACTGGTTGGCTATTTTAACGATCTCTTCCTTACTCACCTTTGCCTGCTCATCCAGATCCGCCACATCGTCATCCCATTTCGTACCACGGGTTTTGATAAAGGAGCTCATCAATGCCGTGCTCCGGGTACCATTCTTTTCCAGCTCTTCCAGGAGGGACAGCTTGGCATTGGCCACAATGGCCTTTACCAGACTCACATCGAAATCGCCTTTTTTCAAAAGGTCTATTTGCTGCATCAGCAGGTCCTTTACTTCTTCCAGGGTCTGTCCCTGCTTTGGCGAGCCGCCCATGACAAAAATGCCATAATCTTTGTACTGCTGTACGCCGGCAAACGCCCCTTGTACCTTTTGCTGCTTGTTCAGATTGAGGTCCAGCATACCGGCCTTGCCATTGTTGAGGATGCTGCTGATAAGGTCCAGCACCATCGCGTCATGGGTGTTGGAGGCAGGCGTCCGGTAACAGATACGCATATTCTCCGCGCTGGGACCATAGATATCCTTTACGATGGGGGCAGTCAGCGGTTTCTCGGGCGCAGGATTGTACAGCTGCACCGGTTGGTTCTTCATATAGGCAAAGGCCTTGTCGATCCGCTTGATCAATTGATCCGGCTCGATGTCGCCCGCCATGATGATCGCCATATTGTTGGGGACATAATATTTATGGTAATAGTCACGGATGGCCTTTAAAGAAGGGTTCTTCAGATGCTCGATCGTGCCGATGGTCGTCTGCTGGCCATAATTGTGCGTGGGAAATAAATAATAATGCATCGCCTCGCTCATCTTGCTCCCGTCATTGTCCAGGCTCCTGTTCTTTTCTTCATAGACCGCCTCCAGCTCCGTATGGAACAGACGGAAGATGGGATCGCGGAATCTTTCCGCCTGCACCAGCAGGAATTTATCCATCGCATTGGAAGGGATATCCTCTTCATACACCGTCTCCTCTACCCAGGTGTGAGCGTTGGAGCCCTGTGCGCCGATGTTGGTCATCAGCTTGTCGTATTCATTGGCGATGGCGTATTTGGAAGCCAGCCCGCTGACACTGTCTATCCGGTGATAGATGGTTTTGCGCCGGACCGTATCCTTAGTGGAATTATACTCCTCGTACAGTGCGTCGATCTTGTCCAGATAGGGTTTTTCCTTTGCCCAGTCCAGGGAGCCATATTGCTCTGTCCCCTTGAACAGCAGGTGCTCTAAGTAGTGGGCCAGTCCCGTATGATTCCTCGGGTCCGTATTGCTCCCCGCCCTTACGGCGATGCGTACCGATACCCTTGGCTCCTTGTGGTTGGGACTGAGGATCACCATCAGCCCGTTGGCTAAGGTATAGAAACGCGCCTGCATCGGGTCGTTGGTAACATACTTGTAAGTATATCCCCCCGAGCTCGCCTGTTTCCATACATATTTATCCTGCGCCGTCGCTCCCTTGAAGGACAGCGTGATTGCTACGAATACAAATGAGAAGAAGATCTTGGATAATTGCATAAAGTTTTGATTGTGGTGAGCGGACCTGTGGTCCGCTGATGGTGCAATTAATGCATTTTTTCTTAATCGTGCCAGCCATTCATAAAATGGGCGATGAATAAGGGTTTCAAAAGGATATACCCCTCAATTGTGCGGACCAACCCGATTCCCTTTCCCTATCTGGCAAGGAACTGCTACCTTTGAGCCTCCAAAATAAAGGCCGCCTCCGGCGGCTCCGCCAAAGCCTAAATAATTAACTATGGAATACAGGATAGAAAAAGACACCATGGGCGAAGTCAAAGTACCCATCGATGCCTATTATGGCGCTCAGACCCAACGTAGTGTAGAAAATTTCGCCATCGCCCAGGATATCAATAAAATGCCCAAAGAGATCATCCGCGCTTTTGCCTATCTCAAAAAAGCCGCCGCCCTTACCAACCTCGACGCCGGCGTGCTGTCCAAAGAAAAATCCGACCTCATCGGACAGGTCTGCGACGAGATACTGGCCGGCAAGCTCGACAATTGGTTCCCCCTCGTCGTCTGGCAGACAGGCAGCGGCACCCAGAGCAATATGAATGTCAACGAGGTCGTCGCCTACCGTGGTCATGTGCTCACCGGAGGCAAGCTGACAGATAAAGAAAAGGCCCTCCATCCCAATGACGACGTCAATAAATCCCAGTCCTCCAACGATACCTTCCCCACCGCCATGCACATTGCCGCCTACAAAATGCTCGTGGAGACCACCATCCCCGGCATCGAGAAGCTCCGCAATTCCCTGGCTAAAAAGAGTACGGAATTTATGAAAGTCGTGAAGATAGGACGCACCCACTTTATGGATGCTACCCCCCTCACCCTGGGACAGGAATTCAGCGGTTATGTCTCCCAGCTCGACCATGGACTGAGAGCCATAAAAAATACGCTCGCCCATCTCTCCGAGCTGGCGCTGGGCGGCACCGCAGTAGGCACAGGTATCAACACACCTCCCGGCTACGCCGACAATGTTGCAAAAAAGATCGCCACCCTCACCGGTCTCCCTTTCGTCAGCGCCGAGAACAAGTTCGAAGCCCTCGCCGCACACGACGCCATCGTGGAAGCCCATGGCGCACTGAAGACCGTAGCCGTCAGCCTGATGAAGATCGCCAACGACATCAGAATGTTATCCTCCGGTCCCCGCAGTGGCATTGGCGAGATATTTATCCCCGACAATGAACCCGGCTCTTCCATCATGCCCGGCAAGGTCAACCCCACGCAGTGTGAAGCGCTGACCATGATCGCCGCACAGGTCCTTGGTAACGATGTCGCCATCAACATCGGCGGCGCCACCGGCCATTTTGAGCTCAATGTTTTCAAGCCCGTGATGATCTATAACTTCCTCCACAGCGCCCGGCTCATCGGCGACGGCTGCGTCAGCTTTTCTGAACGCTGCGCCGAAGGGATCAAGCCCATCGAAGCAAATATTCGCAAGCATGTGGAGAATTCCCTCATGCTCGTCACTGCGCTAAATACACATATAGGTTATTACAAGGCCGCCGAGATCGCTCAAAAGGCGCATAAAGAAGGCACCACGCTGAAAGAGATGGCCGTCAAGCTGGGATATCTCACACCCGAACAGTTCGACCAGTGGGTAAAGCCCGAAGATATGGTGGGGAAGATAGACTGATCATTTCTTCCGGAAAGTATAAAGGGTCATCCAGACAGATGCATATTGAAAACTATTGGCCACCCCCGACAATAGAAAATACCAGTTTTGGTTCCATGTCCGGGTGAGCTCCATGGAAGCATGGATAAGGATGTACATGCAGGTATACAGGATGGTCCCAAAAGCCAGCCACGAGAAAGGCTGCTGAAAAAGAGACCGCTCCTCTCCCGGCAAAAGACCGTCAACCAGGAACAGACATGCTCCTACCAGCTCGCAAAAGAGGTAGAACAACATGCCGTCGATGCTCTGCGTCAGCTTTACGAGGCTTGGAAGGATGAATATAAAAACGCCCACCGGCACCAGGGCCACCAGCCACCGGCATATCCGCCTGGTCACCCCGTGCGTCATCCCGTGATAGAACATCAGCAGCACCACACAGCAGTCGAAGGGCTCCCAGAAATTGTATACCCAGTTGCCATTATGATGCAGCCGCGCCAACACCGTCACCGTGCCCTCTATCAACACCGTGACGATCAGCCACCACCGCAGCAGTCGGAAGGAAAGGGGTGAATGGCGCCGTACCGTCGTCAACCCATAGATAAGGGATGATAAGATCAGAAAATAGTAATATGCCAGATAAAGGAAGAGATACATAGGTCTCTCCAAATATAATATAATTCTAACGATTGCAGCACGGACTCACCGGATCAGTATCTTCTCCGTAACTAACGGTACAGCATATCCATTAACCAGGCGAAGAACATAGGTTCCCGGTGAAAAAGCCTGTACGTCGATGGAAAAATTATCTTCCGATGAAACCTTTGTCAGCAGCAGTTGTCCCGTCATATCATACAAAGATGCCACCAGGGGCTTTCGCTGACCCTGAACACCTTCCACATACAATGTCCGCCGCACGGGATTGGGGAACACGTGGATGTCAGTAGCCAGGGCAGCGGCAAGAGGTTCCGTATGTCCATTGTCCTGCAGGTTAAGCGTTGTCATATAGATCATCCTCAGGATATACCCCTTATACGGAGGATTGGACACCGATGTCCCCAACGTCCCGGACGAGTCGATGGCGCAGCAGGAATTGTCCACCGATACAAACAGCGTATCACCACTAGGCGCCACCGTTATATTCCGAAGGCGAAGGCCGGGCAGATAATGCAACGTATCCGTCGGCAGGGTCGTACTGTCGATGCCGAGCCCGTCTGCCTTCAGCTTCAGACGAAAGAGGCCGTTCTTCAAAGAGGGCACCAGCAGAGAATAGTTCCATCCCGGAATGGCCGTATTCCCATAAAATGTAATGGCCGCAGGTGCGATGGTGGGCCAGTAATTATTGGCCAGGGCCTGGGCCGCCTTGTTCCTATTGCGACCCCAGTTGTAAAAGCAAAAAATCGGGTCCTGCAGTGTGGTGGGCGTACTATGACAAAAGCTTGTCTCGCTGATCACCGGCTTGCTCGCCAGGTACATCGAGTCGCCCGCAGTGGAAGTATAGTTGTCGTCACAAAGACCCGCCACCCTTGGCCATCCATAATTGGCATGTGGCAGGATAATGTTTACTTCGTCATCCGACTTGTCGCCGTGTTCCGCGCTGTACAGGATATAGCTCGCGCCGCCATTCACCGATCCGAAGTCCAGTCCTTGTGGGTTACGGTGCCCAAAGGAATAGATGGCCGTCTTTGCCGGAGCAGCCGCTCCCTCAGGAAAAGGGTTGTCTCCAGGTATCCACTCCTTGCCGCTGGGCTGTGTGAGGTCGGGCTCCGTATTCAGTCGCAGCACCTTCCCCTCGATGACAGTCGTATCCTGTGCATAATTCGTACGATCGACATTGGCCAGATTACCCGCCCCCATATCGCCGATGGTATAGTACAGGTGATAATTGCCATCCGCCTCTGGCAGGGGATTGATCCGAATACGCCCCGAATTATGATCATTGCTGCCATTCAGTCCTGTGATGACATCGTCCATATAGACGAGGTTGCCTGAAATGTATTGATAGCGGGAGATCTTCGTGTTGTAGCTGCAGTAATTGCCCCCCGACGAGGTCCCGCAGCTCACCAGGTGGTATACATAGGCGATGTACACCCAGGGCTTGCCGGAAAAGAATTGCGGATGTATCGCCAGGCCCATCAACCCTCCTTGCGGCCATGCCGTAGGGTTAGTAAAATCCTTGTCGCCATTAAAATTCCTCACCATCCTCGCCCCTTTGTTGCCGGGGTGTATCTTCCAGACCTTGTAGTCATGAGCAGCCGTCACCCATAGTGAGTCGTCCGGACCATAGACCACCTCCCAGGGAGTATTCATCCCCGTTGTACCCGTGGCCGGATACAAAGTATCGATCTTGAAGGTCTGATCGTAATAGGTAACAGTATGCTGGGGAAATACACAAAGATGCAAGCATAGGCACGCAATAAGACAACCCGCATATAGGATACTGCTTTTCATGGGGATAGGATTTGGCCGGACCCTGTCGGTCAATACTCTTTATTACCGGCTCGCCATCAGGGACTCGCTCTGTCAAATTAAAACCATCGGAAGCATATTTGAAATAGTAGATTTTCCAATTCCTAAGGTATTTATACGATTGACAGCCATTAAAATATGGCCTATTTTTATGTTTGGTTTTAATCCATATCCAGGACCACATCCCATGAAAAAAATAAATCCATGCCATGAAAGCTAATTATACCCGCATCCTGTCCATAAAGATTCTCATCGTCTGCAGCACCACTTTCCTGCTGTCAAAAAAAGGTTGGGCCCAGGGGGCCGATCTTTGTACCGGCGTCACCAGCTCATTGTCTATTGGCGCCACCTGTTCCATCTCAGGTGGCAATATGAAAGGCATGACTCCCACCGCCGGTGTCCCCGGCAGCTGCGGTGACGCAAACTCCGCCGATATATGGTACAAGTTCACCGCCACCACACAATGGCCGGTCATCACTATCTCCAATTTAGGGGCCAATCTGAAAGCAGCAACACCCGTCGTGCAATTGCTCTCGGGAACTTGCGGCGCCCTGACCTCGCTGGCTTGCGTAACGGGCAACACCACTGCCACTTCGATGACAATACTCACCAGCACCGCTGTTGGAGGAAGTGGCCTGACAGTAGGACAGACCTACTATATCCGGGTAGCCACTGCGACCAACACAGGCACCATATCCAGCACCGCCAGCGGATGGACTTTCAGCATATGCATTACAACTCCTCCAAATGCTCCTACTGTAGACTATGGTAAGAGCTATGTCAATATTTCCAAAGGCACCGTCGGCGGCACCGTCGAGCCCGGCGATACCCTCGAGATAAGGGCCACCTTTGTAGTGAAAGCAAACACCGCCTACCAGACAGCCTATACAGATAATATTCCCGCAGGCACCACCTACATTCCAAATACATTAAGGGTCCTTACCAACGAAGGAAAGATATATCAGCAGTTCACCGATGCCGCCGGTGACGATGCCGGTACGCTCAGCGGCTCTACCGTCACCATTAATATGGGCACCAATGCGACCTCCACCACCGGGGGGTCCGTATCCAATACCAGCAAGCCCAACTTCTATGGCAGCACCTGTATCATGGTGGCTTCCTTCCGTGTCGTGGTCAATTCCACCACCGCCTATGGCTCCCAAATTAATGTGGGGCTCGGTTCCATCAACTACAACACCGGCAGTGCGGCAGAAGCCATCAACTTCCCTCAGTACACCATCATGGTATTCCATAATTATGGCCTTTGTAGCAACTCCGTAGGCACGAACGCCATCATCAATGAGTATGGCGGCACCTTTGGTTCCGGCAACGTAAAGGACAGGGCGCCATCTAATAAAGTGCCCTCCAACTATACCTACGTCCTCTTTTCATCCAGCGGCTCGATGCCACAGGACTATTATTATGGTATGTCCAACAATACCAGTGGCGGCTCGACACTGGCCACAGGTTATGCCACTTCCAACACAGCCTGGCCTATACCCGACGGAACAGCTTCTCCCGGCAACCATCGCATATTCGGTGTGTGGGATATCATCGGGGACCACACAGGCGCCAGCAACCCTGCGCTTGGCAATCCACCTACCGATGACCTCAATGGCGCCAGCGGCGGTTACATGGCCGTAATCAACTCCTCCTACCGGACCGACACAGCCTTCCTCGACACCGTATATAACCTTTGTCCCAATACATATTATCAATACACCGCCTGGTTTCGCAACATGTGTTCCCGTTGCGGCTGCGACGTCAATGGCGTGGGCGCCAGCGGTAGCGGATATATTCCCTCCGGACCCGGCGACTCATCTGGCGTTCAGCCCAACCTGACCTTTAATATCAATGGATATGACTATTACACCACCGGGAATATGCCCCACACCGGGCAATGGGTTCAAAAAGGTTTTACCTATCTGACAGGACCTACCCAGACCACCATGATCATTAGTATCCGTAACAACGCTCCCGGTGGCGGTGGTAACGACTGGGCCATCGACGACATAGGCGTAGCCTCCTGTGTACCCAGCATGACCCTGACGCCTAACAAACCCGATACACTTTGTCAGGGCGCTGACGACACCGTGCGTTTCAAGATCTCTGCCTTCTTTAATAACTATACCCAGTGGAAGCTGGAGAAGAGCACCAACAACGGCGTCACCTGGACCTCCCCCGGCATCGATACGACGGGGCAGGCGGCTTCCGGCACCGGCGCCCCCGTATTCAACTCTTCCACCAGTCTGTATGAATACCTCGTAGCCCGCTACTACCGGCTCAACCTCACGGATACGCTGATAAAATACCGGATCACGGTAGCCAGTACCACTGGCAATCTCAGCGACCCTAACTGTAGCTATATTACTTTATCACCCAAGCTCGTAAAGGCGGTCAACTGTATGATCGTATTGCCTACAAAGCTCATCAGCTTCAAGGGACAGGTGACGAATGCCCACGGCATCCTGCAGTGGACATCTGCCAACGAGGTGGATGGCGCCATCTTCACTGTGGAAAGCAGCAACGACGGTCTGGTATTTAATACCATCGGCGCCATACATGGCCAGGCGCCGGCTGGGTCCGGATCGACCTATCAATTTACAGATCCCAACGGACTGTCAGGAGCCCGCTATTACCGCATACGGATCAGCTCCGGCAGCTATAGCCAATACAGCAGCCAGGTATTGCTCACCGATGGCACCATCATATTCGATGTGCGCAATCTGGGTAATCCCTTCACCGACCATATCAACATGGAAATAGCCAGCCCCTCCGACATGCAGGCCCGTCTCAACCTGATGGACATGTATGGCCGGGTCGTAAAAGTGCAGCAACAGTTCATCAACCAGGGCATGAACATCATCGCTATCGATGGATTGGGCGGCCTTTCCAATGGGACTTATATCCTGCAGATCATCGCCGGCGATAAGATCATCACGCGCAAAATGGCGAAACTCTCGAACCATTAGACCACGCTCATATATGCAACACACGCAGACTGGCCGGATTCCTACCGGCCAGTTCTTTTTTAACCCTCCGGGATTCGTTGTTCGACGGAAAGGAATTATGGAGCCGCCTCGATAGCCTGTATCGCATCCCCCGCGGCACGGGAAGAGACAGCATCGTTCATCGCCGCCCTTTGGTCTTTGATCGTCGAAAGGAATTTCGCCACATAGCCCCCCGCTCCATCCTTTTTATATTGTATGGCAACAAGCTTCAGCTCCCGAATGCCATCCTGTGCCAGAACAGGGTCCTTTATACGGCCGATCATATCAGAAAAGCTCCGGACAAGGTGTATCTTCTCCTGTAGGGTGCCGTTCCTCCACCCATTACAGACAAAAGCCCACTGCTCCGTTCCGCCATATCGGGCATAGACATAGGCCATCGCCTGGGTCAGCTCTCCCTTGTGATCCTTCTCCAATGGCCTGGCATACCGCAACGCCGCAGCCGTATCTATCCGCGCAATCGCCCGCAGCGCCATCGCCTGCACGGTATAAGACTCCGACCTCAACGCCTGAACAAATATTGGCATCAGTTCCGGACGGCTCAGCACGATCAGCGTTCCTATAGCATGCGCCCGCACCATCGTATTGCTATCCGACTTCGCCAACTCCGCCAATATCGGCACCGCGCCATGCTGTAATGCAGTATCGAGGTTCCGGATATCCTCATGCTCCCTGTTCAACACATCGAGCGCAAGACTTCGGATACCCGAATATTTATCCTTCAGCGCTGACAAAATGATCTTCCGGCCGCGTTCATCGTCTTCATGTCGGGCCGCAAACTTCACCGCCTCCGCTCTGTCCGCATAAGCCGGAGCATGGAAATACTGGAACAGGTATTCGTCCAGCGTCTTATTATCCCCCTCCCTGGCCACCAGCACCCGCTCCGCATCGAAGTTTACCAGATCCGGCCTGGTAGCCGCAGGCAGTACCAGTGTATCTTCCTTGCCGGAGACCCACACCCGGTGTCGTGTTCGCACACCACCCGCATATATATCAACCGCCACCGGCAGGATATAAGGCTCACCCTCCTGTAGCTGCTTTACAATTACTCTTTCCACCCCCGCCTGTTCGTCCCATTCCCAGCCGGTCTGCAACAGCGGATGACCCGCCCGGTGATACCATTGATCGAACCACCAGTGCAAATCCCTCCCACTGGCCTTTTCCATCGCCAGCCGCAATTGCGCCACCTCCGCGCTCTTATAGGCATTCTCGGTAAGATAGATATGCAGCCCCTTGTAGAAAGCTTCATTGCCGAGGTAGTGACGCAGCATATTCAGGATGCGTCCCCCCTTCTGATAGGTCACCCCATTGAATGCATCTTTTGGCACGTTATAATCATATTCCACCAGCCTTTTGGAAACATTGTCCTCATTGTTGAAATATCCCTGCATACCCTGATACACATGTTCGTCGGCCGCATCCTGACCATATTTATGCTCCAGCCATAGGATCTCTCCCAGGTCCGCCATCGATTCGTTCAACGTTAGATTGCTCCAGCTCTTCGCCGTGACATAATCCCCAAACCATTGATGAAACAGCTCATGCTCGATGCCCGATGAATAGTAGCTGTCCAGGTGCTCACGCCGCGTGCTTTGCCCACCCAGTACACAGGCGGTCGTGTTCTCCATCGCCCCGCTGATATAATCCCTCACCACTATCTGCGCATACTTGTTCCAGGGAAAGTCCACTCCCAATATCCTGGAAAAAAAGTCTATCGCCTCGGGTGTCTCGCCAAAATTATCCTTTGCATACGGCGCATAGGCTGGTTCCATATAATAGCTCACTTCCTTCCCATGCCAGCTGTCCTTGTATATCCTGAAATCCCCCACCGCCATCATGAACAGATAGGAAGAGTGCGGATGATCCATCCGCCAGACATCCGTACGGGTGCCGTCCTTATTATCCTTTTGCCCCACCAGCCTCCCATTGGATAAGGTGACATATTGCGAAGGCACGGTCATCACCATCTCCTGGGTCGCCTTCTGATCCGGCCTGTCCAGCGTGGGAAACCATACAGAGGCGCTCTCCGGCTCACCCTCGGTCCATATCTGCACGGGCTTCCCCTTTTCGCTGCTGTCGGGATTGATAAAATAAAGCCCCTTCTCGTTCTTCTTTCGCCCCTTCACCTCGTTGGGCTTCGACACATATTCGATATAGATAGTATACTCTTCGGACCGCTGGTACATCCTGTCCAGGATGATGACTAAATGCTGGCCGTCATAGAAGAAGGACAGACGCTTCATGGCCCCAGCCAACGACTGCCTGGTTTCCACCATCATCACATTCGCTATATCCATCCCTTTCGCATCCAGCCGCAGGCTATCCGTCTGGTAAAAATGTGGACGCAGCGTCACCCACTCCTTCCCGTACAGATAACATTTCTTATAGTCGAATCTTACATCCAGCTTGATATGAACCAGGTCATTCACCGACTCCGGTGTGGCCCGGTAATGGGCAAGGGCTGGTTGCCCCCAATACCCTTCCTGTGCCTGCAGATAGGCGCAGGCCTGGATGGCCAGGGCCATCCCCAAAAAGATCGTACGCATATGTAAATTGTAATTATTGGTGAGAGCTGAGGAATTTGCGATACATATCCACGAGCGCAGGTGACTTTAATTGATCCAGCTCACGCAACAGCGCGCTATCCCCACCCCGTTGATACAAACGATACATCCTGTTACGTCCATCGAATCCATAAATGATCATCTGACGCAGCGCCTCTTTGATAACAGGCCTTCCATCGCCATCCGGTGACAGCTGCCGGTCATTGCTCCGGATTTCATAGACGATATGACCTTGGGCATCGGTCTCCGCCTCCAGCCTTTTATCATTGTGCCGGTATTGGATATATCCTCCGGAAGAAATGCTGTCAATACCCGTCTCGTCATCTGTCAGTCTGATACTGCCTTCATATCGTATCCGCTCGTAGTCGTCGTCCGTGCGGATGGTGATCGTCACCCGCTGCCGGTGGTCAAAGGCTCCCGGCCAGATGGACTTGTAATACATCCGGAAGAGTATCAGACAAAAACCAACAAGAAAAAAAGCAAGTTTCATCACGTCGTCATTTACTGATTATAATCGTCGCCCGTCTGAGAGGAGCCCCGCTGACGTCCCGAGATAAGATAAAATGCCAGCAGACCCGCCCCGATGCTGAACGCCATGATCGCCACGCTATGCAGCCCAAAAGGCATCGTAAAATTGATAATGCTAAGCCCCAGACCTATAGCCAACAGCACGCATATCCATGCCAGCGCCCCACGGCGGACATCTTTCTTCTGTCGGGCCAGCAGCCGGCTGACCATAGTCTCCGAGGACCCCGCGGCGATGGCCCTGCTCTTTATTCGATGATCCAGGTTGCGCTGCAGCAGCTCCAGTATAAAATTGAAGCACAGATACAATAAGAAAATCGTTGCGCCGATATGGAATGCATCAACCATAAAGTCCCGGTCGATTATTCCCCCGGTTTTGTCCTCCGCTCTTGCCGCCACGAAGATCAATAAGGACAGGATGGATATAAGTAGTTTCTTCATTGCTATAATTGATATATGTTATGAGACAGCCCTGTCTCGAATAAGTTGCAATTATCTTAGGAAAGGTCTAAATTCTTTATTTGATGCCGGTATTGGACGATCATCCCCAGGCCGCGGACAATAGCAATGCCTACCGAGACGCCCACCACGACATAGAGGACCAGCCCGGAAATATCCCCTGCAATACTCAGGAGGGAAGCCTTGAATATCCAGCCGGCCCCCAACATCAGCAGCCCCGTCCCCACCAGCCAATACACCAGGGACCAGTCCCTCTTTAACCTTGGCCTGTCCAGTTTCATCATCACTAACTCCACTACATCCGCCACCGGTACCTCCAGCTGTCCCACTTCCTTAAAGATCAGCCGGTAATTGTCCACCTGAATACGACAGGCTTCACACGCCTCCACGTGCTCCCTCATCCAGGCCGGGCAATTTTCTCCATCCATTGCATACTGCTGTATCGCAGCTTCACTGAGATGATCTGTCATAATTCATCCTTTTTATACTGCATCAAAACACTTTCCTTTAATTGTTTCCTCGCCCGGAACAAATAGCTCTTGATCGTCCCCTCCGGCAGCGAGGTGATCTGCCCTATATCCGAATAGCTCAGCCCCTCCTGATGAAAGAGGACCAGCAGCATCTTGTATAGGGGTGGCAACTCCTCTATCCGGGCAGCAATGATCCCCGCCAGCTCCCGGCCTTCTATCAGCGCCTCCGTCCCGCCGTCATAGTCATGAGCGGCCGCCTCCGGAAAACCCTCGTCGCCCACCACCCGCAGCCTTCGCCGCTTCAAAAAATTGATACAGGTATTATAGGCAATATTGCCTATCCAGGTAGAAAGTTTTGCCGCGTGCCTGAATCCCGACAAATGCTTGAACGTCTTTAGATATACATCCTGAATAATATCTTTCCTGTCCTCCGCATGGCTGATCATCCGACCCACTATCTGCCCCACAAGCTTTTGCGTATCCTTAACGATAAGACCAAAGGCATGGTGGTCGCCCCGCAATACCCGTTCGACAAGTTGCTTATCCGACAGTCTGTTTGCGCTGTTGTAATTCACTTGCCCCTATTTGACAGATGATCCACCCAAAAGTTGCAGGGGGAAACTTTCTATTTACTATTTTTATCCGACTTATAGCTCCCCGGTATGAAATATATGAAATATTTGCTCTTTTTCGTCCTAACAGCCTGCGGCAACAACATCAATGATTCGCTAAAGGCCGCGAACAATTCCGTGATCGATATTAACAACTACGAGCTCATATACCGGACCATCCAGCAGCTCGATAAGGATGCAGACTCCCAAATAGTCGGTCATGCCGACAGCCTTTATAAGGCCGCGAACGCCGCCTCATCGTACATCGGACGTCTAAAAGCACGATTGACGGACGCAGATTCGATAGGAGACAAAACAGAGCCCGCGGCCCGGCTATTGCTAAGAACGCCGGCCAGCGATACCCTGAGAACAATGCTGCTCAATATATATACAGCATCCCATAAATGCTTCGTAGGACAGGACAGTATAGCACAATTGGACAAGGTGCTGTTGGACATAGTCGACCTCCACAACCAGACTGACTGGACCCCGCAATACTTCAAGGACAGTCCGACAGTAGCTGCCGAAACGATACTGTCCAGGTTCGAAATGGAATGTACCGGCGCCGCCAGCCTCAGTCTTCTGACCGTGCTTCACCAGCTTAAGAAGCCCTAAGAACGGCTAGCCCGCCTTACGCCTGCACTGAATCTACCTTTGCAGCCTGCTCGTCCATGGTATGCGCCGTGTGTTCGGAAGAATGCTTGTGAAAAAATTTCTTTTGGAATAAGAGGATGGCGATCACGCCTACAGAGATGGAGGCATCCGCCAGATTGAAGACAGGGCTGAAGAATTCGAACTCCTCACCCCCCACAAAGGGGAACCACGATGGATAGTGCGTCTTTATCAGAGGGAAATAAAGCATATCCACTACCCGGCCATGCAGAAAGGTCGTATACCCGTGGGATGGGAATATCCTGGCCACATGGTCAACAGTGCTCTCTTCAAAGATCAACCCATAGAACATGCTGTCCAGCAGATTGCCCAACGCCCCCGCAAAGATCAACCCCGCACAAATGATAAAACCCCGGTGATATTTCTTTTTGATGATAGACTGAACGTAAAAGATCCCAAATATTACCGCTACCAGGCGGAACAGCGTCAGGGCCATCTTTCCCCAGGTACCCCCGAACTTCCAGCCCCAGGCCATACCCTCGTTCTCTACAAAATATATCTGCGCCTTATTGCCTAATAACTTGATGCCATTGTCATAAGCCGACACCTGCTCCCGGAATAATTCCGGCGGGTGGCTAAGAGGCATATGTGTTTTAACCCAAATCTTCAGGGACTGATCCGCAACGATGATAAGTAATACGATGAGAAATACTGTTCTGGCCTTCACGCGATTTCAATATTTAAAGCTTCAAATATACCATAAAAATCCTGGCCCACCGGCCCTATCATCCTCAATTCATGGCTGTCGCCGGCCCTATTCCTCGAAGTAGACCCTCCGCACCCGCTGGCTCACCCCGGTGAGGATCTCATACGGGATGGTCTGCGCCCAATGAGCCAACTGGTTGACAGGCAACTCTTTACCAAAGACCACCACCTCGTCCCCTTCCTGCACGTCCACGATACCCGAAATATCGATCATCGTCATATCCATACAGACGCTGCCAATGACGGGCGCCAACCTCCCCTTGACCCACATCTTACCCACCCCATTACCCAGTCTCCGGGGGTAGCCATCCGCATACCCTATCCGCACGGTAGCGATCACCGTATCCTGCCCGGCAATACCCCGCCGGTTGTACCCTACGGTCTCCCCCTCCTTCAGATACTTGATCTGTGCGATAGTCGACTTCAGCGTAGACACTTCCCGAAGATCCAGCTGATGCGAGTCTGCACTATCCACGCCGTAAAGCCCGATCCCCAGTCTCACCATATCCAGCCGCAGGTCCGGATGACGAACGATGGCCGCCGTATTGGCTATATGCCGGAGAAAGGGATAGGGCAGCGCCTCCTGTATCCGTGCAACGGCCGCCCGGTAAATACCCCCCTGCCGGTGTGTATAGTCGTCTTGTTGCGCCTCCTCGCTGGCCGCCAGATGGCTGAAAACACTCTGTATCTTGAAATTGGCCGACTTCAATGCTCTTATCAAAGCATCCAGCTCCTGCGATGGCTCGGTGGAAAAACCCAGCCGGTTCATGCCAGTCTCCAGCTCGATGTGTACGGGGAAGTTCATCACCCCCTCCTTTCTTAACCATTTGTCGAAATCCCGCAGCAGGCTGAAGGAATAGATCACCGGCTCCAGGTTATATTGTACCAGCAGGTCGAAAGAGCTGTTCTCCGTATTCATGACCATGATGGGCATATGAATGCCTCCTTTCCGCAACACCACCCCTTCGTCCGCATAGGCCACCCCCAGGTAATCCACGCCATCCCGTTGCAGCCGGTTGGCAATCTCAAAGCTTCCGCTGCCATACGAAAATGCCTTTACCATCGCCATCAGCTTTGTGGCAGGCTCCAGCCGCCCGCGATACTGCCCTAAATTATTCGTCAGGGCATCCAGGTTGATCTCCAGCACCGTCTGGTGTATCTGTTCCGACAACAGCCGGTCGATGTCCTCGAATTCAAAGACACGCGCCCCCTTCAGCAGGATCGTCTCATCCCGGAAATGCAGCTGGAAAAGGGCATTTTTAAACTCCTCCACCGAAGGATAGAAGACCGACGGCGCCGTAAACCATTTTGCGATCAGGGCCGCGTGAAGACTTATGCGCGGACCGACCCCAACCATTCTATCGATCTTCTTTTGCGATAACATCCGGGCGATGGTCGTATAAAGACTGCCCTCATCCTGGCCGCTCTCCAAAAAGTCCGAAAGGATCACCGTACGCCGGGGATGCTGCCGTTGCTGGGAAAGAAAGTCCAGCGCCAGGGAGAGAGAGCTGAGGTCCGCACTATAGCTGTCGTTGATGATGCTGCAGTGATTGATACCTCCTTTCAGCTCCAGGCGCATGGCTATCCGCGTTAGCTGCTGCAGCCGCTGGTTTATCTGCTCCCCCTGCTGCCCAAGATATAACAACACACAAATGCAGTGCATGACATTCTCTATCGATGCGTCGTCCGTGAAGGGGGCGTCAAAGGACATCTTCTGTCCTAAATAAGTGACATGCACCCTGGTAGCTCCGCCATTTTTTTCAACGGCATCCACCCGTACCGCCCCATTCCCGCCACGTCCCCAGGCAAAAAGATTGGGTCCGCCACCGATCCTCACCAGCCACTCATCCACCGCGGTCACAACGTCAGTCTGGTCGCTGTTATAGATAAGGACCTCCGCCTCCGCAAAGAGCTGCAGCTTCTCCGCCGCCTTTTCAGCACGGTTCAGGAACCCTTCGCTATGCGCCTCGCCGATATTGGTAAAAATGCCGATGGTAGGTTGTATGATCCGCTGCAATTTGCCCATCTCCGCTCCACGGGATATACCCGCCTCGAAGATCGCCAGCTCATGTGACTCGTTCAGTTGCCAGACACTGAGCGGTACCCCGATCTGTGAATTATAGCTTTTAGGGCTCCGCACCACCTGGTAAGAGTCCTCCAACAATTGATTCAGCCATTCTTTTACAGTGGTCTTCCCATTGCTGCCGGTGATCCCGATGACAGGAATAGAGAAAGCCCGCCGGTGAAAGGCCGTCAGCCGCTGTAAGGCGGCCAGGGTGTCATCCACCAAAATAATATTGGCTCCCGGCAGGTCGATGGAAATAGTTTCCCCAACTATGAAATTTCTTACCCCCCGCCTATACAGCTCCTCTATAAAAAGCCCCCCATCCCTGCGGGGCCCTTTTAAGGAAAAGAACAACGAGGTATCCGGGAAGATCAGCCGGCGGCTGTCCAGCAACAGATGCTCCACCGTATCGTCTCCCCGAAATTGAAGAAAGCTTCCCCCAACGATGCCGGCTATATGTCGAATGGCGTACTTCATTTATTAATACCTTTCTGATTAGTAGTATACATAGAATACCCTATGGCTGTGGCGATACAGACCAGGATCACCAATAAACTAACGTACACCGGTATATAAAAGTCTAACCATTCCGCCAGCATTTTCAGTCCGACGAAGATAAGCACCACCGCAATGCCTTGCTGCAAATGGGCAAACCTGTCCACCGCCCCTCTTAGCAGGAAGAACAACGATCGCAATCCCAGCACCGCAAATATATTAGAGGTATAAATGACGATCTTTTCACGCGTGACGCCAAATACCGCCGGTATGGAGTCCACCGCAAACACAATGTCCGTCGTGGCCAACAGCACCACCACCACAAAGAGAGTGGTAAAATATTTTTTGTCATTTATGACCATCACCATCTTGCCGCCGCAATCATCTCCCGTCAGCGGAAGAACACGCTTCAGCAGCTTGTACACTCTATTGTCCTCCACGTGTATTTGACCTTCATCTTTGGCAAAGAACATGGTAATACCTGTATAGATGAGGATGCCGCCAAAGATATACAGCAGCCAGTGCCACCGCGTCACCGCTGCGATACCCACCGTGATGAACCCGATACGCAGCACGATGGCCATGAGTATACCAATGAGCAATACCCGGGCATAGTAGGCAGGCTTCACCCGGAAAAAAGAAAAAATGAGGATGAATACAAAGATATTGTCGATGCTGAGACTCCACTCCATCAGATAGGCGCTCAGATATTCCAAAGCCATCTTGTGTCCATTCTCGTACCACAAGAAGCCAAAGAACGCCAGCGCCAGCATCACCCAAAAGGCAGTCTGGAAGAGGGCCCTTCGGATCGTCACCGTTGTCCCCTTCTTGCTCAACAAACCCAGATCAAAAACGACAGCCAGAATTAATACAATGCCAAAAGTCAGATACGAAACATTCGATGAGCTCATGCCGTAAAGTTACGGTATTAACGAAACAATCAAGTTTCTCTGTTACAAGCTATTAGAACTGAATTTTTACCAGGCGCCGCCGCTCTGCAAGAATTACGGTCTGAACTTTGCATACGCAATAAGGTGGGTAATGGTCTCCATAAGAATGGCAGCGACATGATATATGATTTTTGTGTGCTTATCACCTGTTTCAACCATGAGCAACGACTCATCAGATCGCTCCAAAGTATTCATTATCACTCGAAGGGATACTTTGTGCTCATTGTGGACGATGGCAGCGACATACCCCTCTCCCAAACCCGGCTCATAGAACAGCTCCCCGACCCGCCGGAAATAGTGATACTTCGGAGCCCCACAAATGGAGGCATTACCCGGGCCCTTAACGAAGGTTTAACTTATTTGAATGGGACGCACGACGAAGGTCTGACGTATGAGAAGTATGCCGCGCGCTATATAGCCCGGTTGGATTGCGGTGACCTTTGTATGAAAGAGAGGTTTACAAACCAGGTAGAATTTCTCGACAGACACCCGGACATCGACCTGCTGGGTACCTGTTGCATCTTTAAGGATTTTTCATCTGGTGACTCCTATAGGTATTTGGCGCCGCCCGATCATGACCGGATCATGCGTCAAATGCATTTTAAGAATGTTTTTATTCACCCTACCGTGATGTGGCGGGCCTCCGTGACCAGGAGATTGCCTGCCTACCCCGACACCTATCCGCATGCGGAAGACTACGCTTATTTTTTTGAAATGCTACAGCAGGGACGGGCCGCTATCCTAAAGGACTTTCTCGTGATCAGCGAGATCAACCCCAAAGGTATCAGCATCAGCTTTCGCCGGCAGCAGCTCAAAAGCCGCATCGACGTAGTACGGAAATATGGCCACAACAGGCTGTACGGCATCATGGGGGAGCTCCGGCTAAGGCTTTGGATGCTGGTCCCTGCTGCCTGGGCTTTGAAAATAAAGAAATGGATATTATTTGTAAAACCTATCCAGCATCCGTCATGAATATTATACATGTTGTCGAACCCTTTGCCTCTGGAATTGCTACCTTTCTTCGCAGTCTGGTGGAAAATCTACAGGACGATCTTCATATCATCATACATGGGGAGCGGGAGACTGTCATGCGCTCTTCCGAGGTCAAACGCTCCTTTCCCAAGGCCAATACGCTGTTTATCCGCTGGCCTTCCGCACAAAGGAAGATCAGCGTCTGGAAGGACCTCGTGGCCTTCTGGGAATTGTACACCATCCTGCGCCGGCTGAAACACCATTCTCATATAGATGCAGTACATCTCCATTCTTCCAAGAGCGGTTTCCTGGGCAGGCTGGCCTGTCGCCTCGCCAGGATCCGCAAAGTGATCTATACCCCCAACGGCGCCCCCTTTCTTTCCGGCACCAGCCGGTGGAGCAATTATATATACGGACAGCTGGAAAAACTAGGTTCGTACTTCGGCGGCAGGACAGTCTGTTGTTCCGCCAGCGAGTGGCAGGTTTACCAGGACCTCGGCATCGATGCGGATTGTATCCCTAATGGCATCCGCGTGGAAAATGCCCTCGCGCAGACAGTCGCCACTCCATCCCCGCCCGCTCATAAATTTCGCATCGTCACCAGTGGAAGAATCGTCTATCAGAAAGATCCCGCCCTTTTCAATACCATCGCTTCCTGGTTCGAAGAGTTCGGGCAGTTCGAGTTCGTATGGGTAGGAGATGGGGAAGACAAGCACGAATTGAAGGCAAAAAATATTGTCATCACCGGCTGGCTCCCTCCCGACGATATTCATGATTATCTTTCCGGCGCACATCTCTATCTGTCCACCTCACATTTCGAAGGGCTCCCCTTCTCCGTGCTCGAGGCATTGGCCCTGAAAAAACCCGTGCTGTTGAATGATTGCATAGGCAACAGGGACCTGGTCCACGGCGGCCTGAATGGAGATCTGTTCCAGGATGGGAAAGACGCCGTACTCAAAATAATGCGGTACTACAATAACAAGAACATGCTCACCGTCATGGGGGAATATTCCCGCCGGATATGTGAGGAAGAATTCAATGTAGACACCACATTCAACTCCTATCGCCACCTGTATAAAAATTAAAATCACGCCTATGTTCAATACAGTCAGCGATCAGCAGCAGGACTCATCGGAATGGCAGTTCCTTCAGCGACGCCTGGACGATATCGCCAGCCTGCTGGAAAGGGAAATGAACTTCCGGCAGAAGATCATCGACAAACAGGGCGACCAGATCACCCGCCTCCAGTCCCAATTGCAGGAATGCAAACAGGCGGCCGATGGCACCCGCCAGCTGGTCAATAAATTGCTCAACGACATCGAGAAGTACCGAAGGGATATCCAATGGTATCGGCGTACATACGAGACGCGCAGTCTCCCTGGCACCATCTGGCAGAAAATATTCCGCCGGCGAACCAGATCCTCCTCATCGACCTGACAGGGAGCCCACTAAATTTCTTCACCCTCTCATGTCGCAGCAATGAATAAATACACGCTCATTCAAGATATCTATTTGCCACCCGGCAACACACCCTTCGCCTATTCCGATGGAGAGGCAACGGAAAATTATCTCCTTGACAGGATCAGCCGCGCGGAAGACCTTTCCATCGGGTCCGCAGAGCTCGCCGGCGCCATCAACGACTGGCCCACGCTCTATCACCTCAGCCCTGCCAGGGCCGATCTCCTCCGGCCCCTCTCCTCATTGCTGAAAGGGAAAAGAATACTCGAGGTCGGCAGCGGATGTGGAGCCATCACCCGCTATTTAGGTGAATTGGGATGCGAGGTCCTCGCCCTCGAAGGCAGTGAAAAAAGAGCCCGCATCACCCGCGCAAGATGCCGGGATCTGCCACAGGTCCAGGTCGTCTGCGACAATTGGGACAGCTTCGAATGGGAAGGTCCTTTCGATATCATATTGCTCATAGGCGTGCTGGAATATAGCTCCCTCTTTGTAAAGAGAGATAACCCTCCGCTGGAAATGCTGCAGAAGTGCCGGTCCTTCCTCCACACCGAAGGCAGGATCGTGCTTGCCATCGAAAATAAATTAGGTCTTAAATACTTGGCAGGCGCCTCCGAAGACCACACCGGCCGGCCTTACGACGGTATCCTGGATTTGTATGACGGCGACACCGCCTTCACCTTTGGAAAAGATGAGCTTGCCCACCTGCTATCCCGCGCGGGTTTTCCTTTCCGGGATTTTCTTTATCCTTTCCCCGATTATAAGTTTCCCTCCGTCACCCTTACCGAAGCCGCCTTTGCAGCGCCGGACCTGACCCTGACAGACCTGCTCCAGGAAAAGTTCGATCATGCCCGGGGCCCAAACCATACCACCGGGCTCTCCCTCACCCGCCTCGCTGCTTCCGTCCTGGCCAATGGGCTGATGGCTGATCTGGCTAACTCATTCCTTATCGTGGCGGGCGCAGTGGCAGGTCATGGCATGGCAGTCATAGATCATAGCGCTGGCAATATCCTGGCCTGGAGCTTCAACAGCGCCCGGCAAAAATGTTATTGCAAGAGCTTTGTCTTCACCCGGACAGCTGCCGGCAGGCTGCGCGTACATCGGGAACTGCTTCATCCGGAGACACCCTGCCTCAACGACCCGCCCATCCACCAGCACATAATGGACGAGGAATATCTCGCAGGCCGGCTGCTTTCGTCCCGGGCACTGGACATCGTTACCCGCCCCGGATGGACCATGACAGAGCTGAACGAATGGGCGGACAGTTATTACCGCATCTTATCCAGCTACAGCTCGGAGAACTCTATTCCCGGACAGTATCTCGATCTTACACCCTATAACATCCTGATCGATCCAACCACAGCGCCCGTCATCTTCGACCAGGAATGGACCTGCCCGGAGGAACTGCCCCTTTATTTCATCTTTTTCAGGGGCGTCGTCTATACGCTCGCCGGTATTAGCCATTATGCAGCTCCGGCTGAAAACATTCCAACAGGGATCATACCCCTGGCGATGGCGCTCGTTAACAGCATCCTGCCCTTCGACGCCGGCCTCCTGGAAGAAAGCGCCCGGCTGGAAGAATATTATTTCGGAAAGATACCTCTCCGCCCCGGCCAGCCATTCGGCCACGGGGATATCCCGTTCAAAAAGAACTGGAGGATATTGTACGACGACGCCATCCGGCAATGCCAGACCAGCCGCGACGAGACCAGGGCCGCCCTCGATCAGCTGGCAGCCGCCGCCGATCATCTTGCACAGGAAAAAGCCCTTTACCGGATGCGTCTGGAACAGCAAACGTCCAAGGTCCGGCAGGAATATCAGACACAGGTGACCATGCTCCGGCAGCATGTGGACTGGTACCAGCGCACCTACGAACAGCGCAGCCTTACGGGTGTGATCCTTCAACGCCGGCTGGTCAGAGCACAGACCAGTGGAAAATATCTCACTGCCAGCCTGCTGGCATCCATACAGGAAAAAGGATTTCGCAAAACCTTTTCCACCATCCTGCGCGCCATCACATCAAAAGGCCTGTCCGGACTACTGCATCCCAGACAAGCCCTCCTTCCATTGATGATGCGCCCCGCACCCATTCCCTTTACCTCGGCAAGCATGCCCCCGTCCCCGTCACAAAACGAAGATCCTGAAAAGATCACCGCCATCATCCGCGCCTTTACATGGACACCCAAAATATCATTCATCATGCCAGTGTACAATACGCCTCCCCGCTGGCTCGAAAAAGCCGTCGACAGCATCCGGAGCCAGTGGTACACCAACTGGGAGATCTCCATCGCGGATGACGGGTCCACCCACAACGGCACGCTGCAACTGCTCCGCCGCCTGGAAGAAGAGGACAGGATCAGGGTCACCCGCCTGAACAACAACGCAGGCATCTCCCAGGCATCCAATGCCGCCATCACCATGGCCGACGGTGAGTTCATCGCTCTCATGGATCACGACGACGAGGTCACACCTGATGCCCTTTTTGAAATAGTACAAGACCTCCATCGTCATGGGGACGCCGATATCATTTACACCGATGAATGCAAGGTCGATGAAGAAGGCCATCTCAGCGACCCCTTCTTCAAGCCCGGCTATAGTCCCGAACTACTATTGAACATGATGTACTCCGGCCACCTCACCCTCTATAAAAAAAGCTTTCTGGTGAATAAGGTTGGCCTCTTCCGCTCGGCATACGACCTTTCCCAGGATTATGACCTGATGCTGCGGGCCGTGGAAAAGACCACCCGCATCCGGCACGTCGAAAAGGTTCTGTATCACTGGCGCATGACAGCGGGCTCCTCCTCCCAGGGAGAAAAACCACATGCCCGCATCACCAACATTGCAGCATTGGAGGACGCCATGAAAAGGAGAGGCATCCCGGCCGAGGTCTCCGCCCTACCCGCCGCCAACAAAGTAAAGATCCATCCGGATCACGAACCACTTGTATCTATTATCATCCCCACCGATACATGGGACCACCTGAAGGACACGCTGCACGCACTATATGTCCACACGGCTTACAAGCACATCGAGGTAGTGGTGGTGACGAACTCCCGTATCATCGCGGCTCCTCCTCCGCTGCCACGCCCCTCTCCCGGCAGATTGGCTCATCGCGCGCCTGTGTATGTGACCTATGATAAACCCTACAATTTCTCCGACAAGTGCAATGCCGGCGCTGACGCCGCCTCAGGAGAGATACTTATTTTCTACAACGACGACGTCAGGCCGCTGGAAGACCTTTGGCTGGACAATACCATCGAATTTCTTTTTATGCCGGGAGTAGGAGGCGTATCGCCCAGACTGGTCTATGAGGACGACAGCATCCAGTACGCAGGAATGGCCACCGGGGTCAGAGGTCTCACGGGGACTACCTTTCATGGCTATCCGAAGGACTCTACCGCCTATATCAATTTTCCACAGTCGGTGCGGAATGTGTCCATCCTGTCCGGCGCCTGTGTCGCGATAAAAAAAGAAATCTTTGAGAACATCGGCGGCTTCGACGCAGTCAACACACCTATCACCCATTCCGATGTAGACCTTTCCTTCAGACTGCTCGAGGCAGGCTTGCGCTGCGTATATACGCCCTATGCCACCCTCCGTCACATCGGCCACCTGTCGCTCCGGGAGCACGAACATTCCCAGCTCCCCCGGATAAAAGACAAGTCCGATATCTATCTGTTGCGTCGCTGGCCGGATCGTTTGGCGGACGATCCCTATTTCACCACCTCCATGCGGAACCACCTCTATCATGACTCCCCCGAGCCCTATCGCTTGTATGCGCCCCCACCCTCCATCCCCCAAAGGGGGGATGGGGCCGACATCCTGCTGGTCAGCCACGATCTTTCTCTCAGCGGCGCCCCCATCATGCTGCTCCAATTGTGCCGGCAGATGATACAGGAAGGTTCTTTCGTCACCGTCATCTGCGAACAGGACGGCCCCGCCAGGGATATGTTCCTCTCGGCAGGCGCCATCGTTATCATCGATACCCTGCTGCTTCGCCAGCACGAGAGCTTTACACGGTTCGCCAGGAACTTCGACCACATCGTCTGCAATACCATCATCACCTGGCCCGTAGCCCGGCAGATCAGCCGGCAGGTCGACACCATTTGGTGGATACACGAAGCAGAGCTTATAGGGTCCATGCAACATATTCCCGGCTTCCTGGATACATTTTCGCTCGTCGAAAAGATCGTCGCCCCCAGCGATTACGCGCTGCAATTCATCCGCCCCCTTCATCCACAGCCAAAGAAAGTATATTATGGATACCCCGACATCCAGGAGGATCCCCCCGTCGCCCGCAAGGAACGGGGCGGCCGGATCACATTCAGCATCATCGGCTCCATCGAGCCCCGTAAAGGACAGGACGTGCTGACGGCGGCTCTGCAGCGGTTGTCTCCCGACACCCTGCGTAAAATAGAGATCAACATAGCCGGCCGGTCGCATGATCCCGCATTTTGCCAGCAGTTGCAGGACAATATCAAAGCGCTCGACCACATCTGCGACATACGACTATTAGGAGAGATCTCACACCCGCAATGCCTCGATCTCATACGGCGGAGTGACGTCATTGTCTGTCCGTCCCGCGACGATCCATTTCCCGTCGTCATCGTGGAGGCCCTTTGCCTTGGCAAGCCCTGCATCGTCTCCACACACGTTGGATTCGCAGAGCTGATCACCCATGGCGAGAATGGATTCGTCTTCCCCAGCGGAGACTGCCGTGTCCTGGCTGGCATCATAGACAGCATCGTTCAGGATCACAAGCTCCTCATCCCTATAGCAGACAGGGCGCGGAGCCTTTATGAAGAACACCTGACGCAGGATAAGTTTGCCCGCAGATGGATGTCCCTGATGGAAGCCGGTCCCGTCCGCCGTTTTAAAAACGTATCGATATGACAGGGCTCACACTATTCATACATCTATACTATCCGGGCTCCTGGCAGACCCTGGAAAAAAAGTGCGGCGGCGCCTTTCGACAGGCCCGCCAGATCATCCTCACGGCCTGTCACGACGATGTCCTGGATGAGACCATGTCCTCCACCGGCAAGCTCCCCGGCATAGTAAGACTAAAGGTCCCCAACAAGGGGAAGGACATAGGAGGCAAGCTGATTGCCCTCTGCTATTATCTCCGTTGCTGTCAAAAAACAACTTACATCGGTCTGCTGCACGACAAGGTCAGTCCTCAGACCATCAATGCCTCTTACTGGTCTGACACATTATACAGCCCATTCAGTGACAAGGGCCTTCGGAAAGTACTGCAAAAATTGGACAACGACAGCCGGATAGGGATAGTGGGCGCAAAAAGGTTTCTAAAGAACGAGTTCGACCACGGAAATAAAAGCTTTAAAACCACTAACGACAGCCTGCTGCAGGATCTGATAAAAGAATATGATCTGCACAGCAGGAGATATGATTTCATAGCCGGCACCATTTTTGTCTGTCGCAGCGCTATCATGGAAGATTTTTTTTCCAGACATCCTGCTCTCGAAGCCAGAGCCCCGCTCGAAGAAGGCAATGTCATGGACCTGCAACATGGAACCTATACACATAGCTGGGAAAGACTCTTCTGCTTCATCGCGGAACATCAGGGTTATACTATTGAGGGAATATGAAAGGCATGCAACATACCGATTTTATATACAAAGGTCCGACACATCCAAGATCATACAGCTGTCTGCTGGTTGTCCAGGCCGGAGAGCTCGATCTTGCGCTTCTGCCCGGGGACATGAATATTGGCCTGGCGTTGCAGCTCGACCAGCGGCGCCTTCCCAGCCCCGGTCTGTTTCATCATCTGGTGACAGGCGATAGACCCTTTACCCTGCATTTATCATCTTCCCCTCACCCTTCCCTCATCGAATACATTGTTCTCTTGTTGTGCAGCAGAAACTATATTAGCATGGATGGCTCACCTCTCATCGTTTTCAACAGCCCACCCTCCCCCGCGTTCTGGACCACCCTGGAACAGCAGGGCTGGCACACGATCGCCTGCCTCGTTCCCGATACAGAACGCATCCTTACCAGCCAGGACCAGATCCCTGTCAGGGCCGATCGCCTCATCTTTCAGGCCCATACGATGACAGAAGAGTTCTTTTTTATCAGCGGACGGGATTTTTTAGACACCCTTTCGCTCGAGCAGTCCCTCGATCAATATTGCCATGAACTCCTGCTCGATCACCCCTTGCTGGAAACATGGGTCCTCCAACGCCGGCAGCTGCAAAAAAAACTGGACCAGCTCAGCAGCAGGAATAAGGTCACGGAGGAAAGGCTGCACAACGCCGAGGCCACCATCGACATCATACGAAGCAAATACAAAGACGACTACGACACCTTGTTCAACTGGTACCAGCAGGAATACGAAACCCTGCCACGCTGGTACAAACAGTTCGGACAGCTGATAAAAGTAATGACTGGCAAGAGGTCCTTAAAGAGCCTGCTCAACACCATTCGGCGCCGCACCCACCGGATATACGACTATATATCTTCCACAAAAAAGCACGTTTCATGAAGTACTGGCTATTGACAACGGAATACCCGCCCTTTTATGGAGGAGGCATCGGCACCTACTGCTATCACACCGCCTCCATGATGCAGGCATTGGGCTGCGAGGTCACCGTTATTATTTCCGATGACACAGTCAGGGACAGGAAGGAAGAATTAAAGGAAGGTATAAGGATCGTCCGATGGCATACAGACAGGAATCACCTGTCGGATGTCCTGGGTCATACCGCCCGTCTGAGCTATGCCTTTGCCGACATCGTCAAGACCCTTATCCTCGAGGACGGCGCCCCCGACGTCATCGAATCTCAGGATTATCTGGGCATTGCTTACTATCTTACCCAATACAAGCATCTCGGTTACGCATTCATAAAAGACGTGCCCATACTCATCACGCTTCATTCCCCCGCATTCATTTATCTGGACTACAATCGTGTACCGGTATACAGGTTCCCCGATTTCTGGACATGTGAAATGGAGAAACAGGCCATCAGGGCCGCCGACCTTCTTATCTCACCCTCCCTTTTCCTCGTCCGTGAGATACAACAATACATGGACATCTCTCCTGTTCCCGTCCGGGTGCTTCCCAATCCATACGCAACAGACCTGCCCGTGATGCAGCAGTCCTCCTATATACCCGGAAAAATAATTTATTACGGAAAGCTTTCTCCGCAGAAGGGTAGCTTCCAGCTCCTCGAATATTTCAAAGCGCTCTGGGATGTAGGTTTCCCTCACACATTGCAGATAGTAGGAGGTACCGACATCGTCTTCCATCCCGAACAGCGCACCATGGGGCAGCTACTACAAATAAAATATAAGGATTATGAGACAAGAGGTTTGCTGCAATTTACAGGCAGCATTAGTCCCGACTGGATAAAGGACACCCTGCAATACGCACACATCGTCATCGTTCCCAGCATCGTTGACAATATGCCCTATGTCGTACTGGAAGCGATGAGCCTTGGCAAGATCGTTCTGGCTTCCATCCAGGGGGGACAATCCGAGATCATTGAAGATGGCCGGACAGGCTTCCTCTTCGACCACAATGATCCCCCTTCCTTCGTCCGGCAATTGACCAGAATATTGTCCCTATCCCCCGAAGAAATACAGCAGATAGGCGCCAATGCCAGTAAAAAGATCCACACACAATACAGCTATCCCGCCATCGGCCCTCAAAAGCTGGATCTGCTCCAGGAGATGATCAAAGGTGCTTCACCCGCCCGGTATTTCCCTTTCGTCCACCAGGAACCCGTCGCACCAGAGCCCATTATGCAGGGCGGTCTGCACAGTCCCGATCCCGGGATATACCCGCTCCTTTCCATCATCGTCCCGTATTACAATATGGGAGCTTATATAAAAGAATGTCTCGCCTCCCTTTTCAATGCCACCTACCCGCATAAAGAGATCATTGTGATCGATGACGGCAGCACAGACAGGCACAGCATCCAGGTATTGGATGAATTGATGTCGGACAGGAGGCTGACCATTATCCGGCAGAAGAACCAGGGCCTTGCCTACGTCCGGAACTATGGGGCCGAAGTGGCCAGCGGAACCTATCTCGCCTTCCTCGATGCCGACGACAAAGTAGCTACCACCTACTATGAAAAAGCCATCAGTATCCTGCAACAAAAGGACAATGTATTCTTCGTAGGCGCATGGACACAGTATTTTGGCGACAGCCGCCAGCTCTGGCCTACATTCACCCCGCAGCCTCCTTATGCCCTCGTACACAACCCTCTCAACAGCAGCAGCCTCGTATATAAACGCGCCGCCTTTCTGGCCGGGGGTCTCAACGATAAAAGGGTCGATTACGGCCTGGAGGATTATGACAGCGTCATCAGCATGATGGGACATGGGTTCAATGGCGTCACCATACCCGAACCCCTCTTCTTCTATCGTGTGCGGAAGGACTCCATGTTCCGTAAAGCCACCCGGGAGAAACTGCTTTATTCCAATCGCTATATAGCCGACAAGCACAAGGATTATTTTACCCGCTTCGCCACCCAGGTCATTCACCTGCTGAATGCCAATGGCCCCGGGTATCAGTTCGACAACCCTACTTTCGGTGTTTACCCAACCACCGTCCCGGAAAAGGATGCAAAACTCACCCGCCATTTGAAAACAGTAGTAAAAAAGAGCCCCCGCTTGAAAAAGTTGGCCCTATCTATAAAACATAAATTGCATCTCTGACATGATCATTAGTATTGTCAAGGACTGGATACAACGCACCAACAAATTGGAAAGACTTTGGCTGCTGGCCAAGATAGAGTTCAAACTACGGTATTACGAAAACAAGCTCGGTCTTTTCTGGGCGCTGATCAAGCCGCTGATGGACATTGCCATATATTACACCGTCTTCCAGATTATACTCAAACAGGGCGTTCCCGCCTTTGCCTCCTATCTTTTCATCGGATTGATCTTGTGGAATTTTTTCGTGGAATCCACCACCGGCACCGTACAGATCCTGCACGTTAAAAAGTACCTGTACGAATACAGTAATATGAACAAGCTCGAGATCTATCTCTCTACCATCATCAGCAATTCCATCGGCTTTTTTTTCAATTTCTTTATGTTCCTGATCTTTTACTCACTCATAGAAAAAGGCTCGAACGGACTGTCCTGGCAGAATTTCTGGATCATTCCCCTTTTCATCAATCTTTTTATCCTGGCAATGGGGGTATCCCTCATATTGTCCAATATATACATCGTAGCCAAGGACATTCATCAGATATGGACCGTATTCGTATCCCTATTGCTTTTTTTGTCTCCCGTCTTTTACAAGCTGGATGTGTTCAGGCACGCCTTGCCCACATTCGATTACGCCAATCCCCTTGCCGGCATCATCATCAATGCCAGGAGAGTAATGATGGACCACAGCCCACCTTCCTTGAGTCTCTTGTTCTTCGACTTTGCCTATGCCGTTATTTTATTATTCATAGGTCTGTCCCTGCTGAACCAGCTCGGATCCAGGGCCGCCGAAAAATTGTGATCTATGACAAATGCACCCGTTGCCATCCGCGCCAGACAGATCAGCAAGACCTTTCATATTTCAGAGGACAGCCACAACACGGTAAAGCATCGCCTCTTTAATCTCTTTAACCCGCCTCGCAGCAAGAATGTCCATGCTGTAAGCACCCTCGACCTGGAAGTATACAAAGGCGAATGCATCGGCCTGCTGGGAAGGAATGGTTCGGGAAAATCTACGCTCGTCAAACTGCTCGCCGGAGTATATCCCGCGGACACAGGTCATATCGATATCTATGGCACTACGCTGCTTATGAACCTGGGAGTGGGCATGAGCCAGGAACTCACCGCACGCGAGAACATCTATGTCTCCGGCTCCGTGCTGGGATTGAAGATACGGACGATAGACTCCCTTTTCGACACCATCGTCGACTTTGCCGAAGTCCGGGACTTTGTGGATACCAAGGTAAAATTCTTTTCATCCGGCATGATGGCCAGACTGGCTTTTTCCATAGCCGTCAATGCCGGCGCCGATATCATGTTCCTCGATGAGATCTTTGCAGTAGGGGATGTCCGATTTCGCGAAAAGGCGATCAGGGTCTTCGAGTCCAGCTGGATAGAAGGTAAAACAGTAGTCCTCGTCAGTCACAGCATGGATGTCATAGAAAAATATTGTACCCGTGCCGCGCTTATGCGCCAGGGACAGCTCGTTTTCGTGGGCAATACGAAGGAAGCTATCGATCTGTATTTACGCGACAACGCTTAAGAGACGGCGCCTGCCGTCCTGTCCGCCGATCTGCCTTTGTAAGCAGCGATAAAAGAAAAGAAGAAGCCCATCAGCAGGCATCCCAGGCTCCTGTCGAAATACGACTCGACGCTCATGCTCACAGCCATGGCAAGCAGCAACGCCAGCCCCAGCATGTCTCCCGTCCTTGCCGCCTTCCACAAGGGAATGACGAGATAGCCGAGCAGGAAGAGGGCTATGCCCACCACCCCAAACGAACAAAATATATCCAGGTAGTTATTGTGCATGTTCCTCTTGCTCTCCAGGGCGAACGTGAACCCCTTCTCCCTGTATATGGCCATCAGGCTGTCCTGCTTGTCTCCCAGCTGCACCCCCGTAAGCCAGTGCTTTTGCGTCACCTCCCATCCACATTTCCATATTGCCAGCCGGATATTGGCGCCATTCCATTGGTCAGGCATCAGCGTTCCGTTATAATGGCTCTCAGGCGCCACTCTTGTATAGGAATAAGAGGGATATTCCAGCTCCCGAAATCGGTTCATTGTCTTTGGCAATACCTTCATACATAACCCCAGTCCTGCCACCAGGGCAATGATCAGCCCTACTGCCAGCGCCGTCTTTCGATGTAGAATTAAATAGCGCCCGGCCACGATCAGCCATCCGGTATAAAGGATGAATATAGATATCCTGCTGGCCAGCATAAAATGAAATAGGAGCAGCAGTACGACGATCCCACGCACATAACTACCCAGCCGCCCCGAAAAATATCCTTTTCCAATCAGATAGATAAATCCCGCCACCGCCAGCACCACCATCAGGGCATAATAGGAGGACTGTATATTTAGCACCTCCGTCAGGCTGTCGTTATACAGATACACCGCATCGCCCGTTCGGGCACATCGTATCCATGCATAGACGATGCACATCAACGCCCCCAGCGAGATCACAGCGCCATAGGCATGTATGATCTTGTCCTTCACCGCTGCGCGGACAGAAATGAGCCCCAATGACAAAGGAAAGACCAGCAGCGGCGCCCGCAGCGCCAGCATCTTGAATGCTTCCTGCTTGTTATGCGAAAGGAAGGCGCTTACAATATGCAGACAGTAAAAAAGGAGCATGAGCACGATCTCTTTCCGGTGGCGCAGCGCCAGTCGCTTCTCAGCTGGTTTATTATAACACCAGATGAAGACAAACAGCCCGCCGGTAAAAATAGTATTGATCACCGGCATGTCCGGCAACAACAGCGTAATAAAGAACCCCGCCGTCAGTCCATACAGGATCTTTTCCTTCGCGGAGAAATGTTGGAATGTCACGTCAGATACTATGCAAAATGCCGGCCAAATCAGCCGGCGCCAGGTCAACTACCCGACCCGTGCCTTGCCAATTACTCGACCAGCACCTTTACCACCTGTCTGCTCCCCCCCGCCAACACTTCCATGATATACACACCCGGAGTCTGCCCGCTCAGGTCCACCGTCTCCGTATTGGCCCCCGGCCCTCTTTGCGCAGGACTGCCATTTTGCAGTCTCCTGCCCGTCATATCCAGTAGATTCACCCGGACGATAGAATAATCCGCCAGGGTATAATTCAGCCGGAAAAGCCCATGTCCCGGATTGGGAGCCACCACCATCAACGATAGAGGACTGCCCGGTCCCGGCGAGATCGATCCCGGGAAGCTCAACGTTTGCACAAGGGACGTCTGGGGGCGAAGGAGGATATGCTTTTTATAAACCACATTGGAGAGGACGGCAGCCGTACCCAGTACATAAAAATCATTTGAATCGACCACGCTGTTAGACCAACCGTCCGCACTGAGGAGAATAGGATAATTCATCTGCGACCTCTTAAAATCTGCGACCTCGTCGATGATCCGGACACGATCCGTCCAATGCAGCAGGTCATTCGACCACCGCAGGGCAGTCTTGTGCTTATGACCGTCCTTATAGTCGATATAGGATTCCACACCAATAAAATAGTTCGTATTGCGAACCCGCGCCACGGCAAAACGCAGATCGCCATACGCATTATTCCCCTCGTCCCCCATCAGGTCCGTGCTTAAAGGCCCTTTCACGGACAGAAAATCCAGCAACCGCTCCCTGGTAAAGCCTGCCGGCAACGAAGGGCTCCATTGTTCATTACCATCCTTGTCCTGATAATACGCCCGGTACGCATAGGGGTTCAACGCACTGTCCAGAGGCGCCCGCACTACCTTGATGCCTTCATGCCGCCCTTCCTCGTCGTACGGGTTAAACTCCGCATAGGCGCCCGCATCATGATAAAAAACATACACATCTCCGTTATACTGAATGGAAGTGGGATGGTTTACCCCCGTGGTAGCCTTCCCGCCATCCGGCAGCAGATACCCCGTGGACGGCCAGGTGACAGGACCCATATCATTGGAAAAGTACTCTTGTCCCCAGTTGGTGGCCTGGTTATTGGGCTGCCATGCCGCACATACGAATGAATTATAACGGGGCCAGTAGTCGCCACTGAACGGACAGACATTGGCCGGGTCCTGGTTGATCGTATTATGGCAATCATTGCCGTCATGACATACATCCTTGTTCTCACCGTGCAGGAACCCCAGCGAAACAGCACCCACTTCAGGATGAACAAAATACTCCGCGCTGTAGATGGCATAATACACCCGTGACCAGTTGTCTACCTGTACGCCCGGACAGTTATTTCCATAACGCGCGATAGCATGTGTGGATACATCCCGTGGACCCGTCCCGTCATGCCGGATGTCGATAAAGGAATTGTGGACCAGGTCCGCCGGTGAGGAAACAACATAGCTGTTTTGTCCGTCCACCATAAAATAGGAGTGCCAGCCGCCCGGTATCATCCAGGGCGGCACCTCCATTTTCATTTTTTGCGCCTCGAAATTGCATCCGTTGGTAAAGCCCTCCAGACCGTCACATTGGTAATTGAAGCTGACGGCGCCTTCAGAGAGAATGGTATAGCCGCTAAGGTCAGGAAATTGTCCACATACACGGATAAATGCGCATAGGACCAACACAGACACAATCAATCTCTTCTTCATTTGCAGCAGGTAGTTTGGGTGGGGTTGCAGATATACAATGTAAGCTAATTTTTCAATATTTAGCCGTTTCACCCTACATTTGCAGCACCAAAGGCAGCCCGCCGCAAAAAGGCAGCCTGTCAGAAGAAAATTAACCATGAAAAATCATCTGCTATCCGTGGGACTCATAGTATTGTCCCTATCAACTACCCGCTGCAAATCCGGCCTCGTCACCATGTCCAACAGCTGTTATGACATGATCAACACCGGTCAGTCCCAGAACAAGGCGGGCAACTACGCTGCCGCCCTGGACAATTTCAACAAAGTGCTCTCGAAATGTGACGCTTATGACGCCAAAGAGAAAGGCTATGCAGGAAAGGCAGCCTCCCTTAATGGCCTCGGTCAGTACAACGACGCGCTCACCGCAGCCAACGCCGGGCTAAAGATCAACAACAGCAGTCTCGACAATCTCTTCGAAAGGGCCAATGCGGAACTGGCGCTTGGTATGGCTGACAACGCCCGGACTGACTTCAATACCATGCTCAACCTCACCGCCAAAAATCGCAATACCACCCAGCGCGCTACCATCTACGCCAAGATGGCCGAAGCAGAGACCAGGCAGCAGATGTATCCCGACGCCCTCCAGCACATCGGCGACGCCATCAATACAGACAATACCAACCTGAATTTTTACATACAGCGTGGTGATATCAACGTCGCCGCCGGCAACCTTTCCACCGCCATCTCCAACTACGACGAAGCCATCTCTAAAGGGAAGGATGATGGAGAAGCCTGGAAGGCCCGTACTATCACCCTGATAAAACTATACCAGAAAAAGTACGGCGCCGAAGATGCCGCCGTACTAAAGAAAAAGATCAGCGCCTCTGACAAGCAGAACCTTTGCAGCAGCATCCAGACCGCCCAGTCCAAAGGACTCCGGGATGTCCAGGTGGATCTGGTGCAGGCCACCATCTGCAAATAAACGTACCAATTTTAATCATCAGAAAAACACCCGCAAGATCATGCGTACAAAATGGATATTCATACCCGCCACTATCGCCGTCCTTCTGACAAATTGTAAGAGCGCCAACAACACCCAAAAAGGTACAGGCATAGGCGTAGCCGCCGGCGCCACCGCCGGAGCCCTCATCGGGGGCGGAGGAAAAAGTTCCGTATTTGGCGCCCTCATCGGCGCAGCCGTAGGAGGTGGAGCAGGCTATCTCATCGGCCATCATATGGACAAGCAGGCTCAAGAGATCAAGCAGGCCGTACCCGATGCACAGGTCGAAAGAGTAGGCGAAGGCATCGAGATGACCTTCAACTCCGGACTGCTTTTCATGATCAATTCCGCCGCCCTTAGCGATGCCGCCAAGACCAATCTGGAAAAAGTTGCCGGCGTATTTGTAAAATATCCCGAGACCAATTTGCTCATCGAAGGACACACCGACGACACCGGCCCCGCCGACTTCAATATGGAGTTGTCCAAAAAGAGAGCTTACTCCGTTAGCCAATACCTTCAGTCAAAAGGAGTTTCCACCAGCCGTATGCAGGTCAAGTGGTATGGTGCGACACAGCCAAAATTCCCCAATACCAGTGAGGAAAATCGTGCGAAAAATCGTCGGGTGGAAGTAGCGATCACCGCCAACGATCAGATGAAGCAGAAAGCGCAGCAAGGGAATTTGAACTAGGCGTACCTTTTTCTTCTAAGCAATTGGTAAAGGTACCCGCCGATGATCACCAGCAGGATGGGTAGACCGATGTTGATGAATTGCCAGAAGTTGCGGTCCTGCTCCACCTTGGCAGGGTCCAGCAGACGCAAGGTAAAATCCTTGGCCCTTGTCTCGAGAATGCCGGAAGGGTTTACCAGGTATTCAAAGCAGTTCTCCACGAAGTCCTGGTTGGCAAATTGATAGGGGATGTCCTTATTATAGCCCATGGCTAAAGGTCCCCGCTGGGACACGTCATTCATCACGATGTCCGCATCCGCCATCACGATCACACGCCCCGGCTTCTCCGCCGAAGCCAGGAAAGGCTGTTTGTAGACATTCGCCAGGCTGTCCGCCACGGCCGCACCAACCCGACCCGCAAACAGGGACTGGAATTTCCCCTCCAGCAACATCGCTACCGGGATATTATGTTGCGTGAACGCCCGGGGATCGCTGGCTACCTTGACACTTTCAAAGGTGATCAGGGCAGGTGTGCTCACCGTCTTGGAATTGGCTGAAGTCTGTAGCAGCACCGTCTTTTGAATGCCTTCGGCCTTCACCGTATCGATGGAGTTGGCAAATTTCGCATATACAGGGTCCAGGTTCTTGGAGATAGGATGGGTGAGGCTGCCGTTCAGCAGGGGGAAATAAGGCCAGGGTATCAGCTCCAACTGCGGCTTGTCCCCGTTCATACCCACTACCATGTTCAGGGAGGCGCACTGCATGTCCAGCACCAGGTCCGGCTGTATCCGCACACCGTATTTAAAGAAAAGGTCATCCAATTCCAATCCACGGTCGAATGCGATCGTCTCCCTGTCCTGCCGCAGACTGTCCATCTCCGCATAGAGCCTGTCCACCGCCCAGATGATCTGTCCGCCATGCATGACGTATTGGTCAAGGGTCAGTTTTTCCCTGTCCGTAAATTTTTTCGTTGGCTTGACGATGACCAGGGCATTATAATCCGGTGGTATCACCAGCAGGCTATCCAGCCTGACCACACCAAATCGATAGTTGGAGCGCAAACCCTGGATAAGGTTGTACACCGTAAAATCCAGCGGCTCGCCATTGCCCAGCACGTATCCCACGGCCGGCTCATGCTTGCGGGTGATCCTGTCGATGGCGCTGCCAAACTTGAATTCCAGGAGCGTCTCCGCATTCGTATACAATTGTTCCTCTGGCTGCCCTTCTCTACCCACCTGCACCCCTTTCAGCAGGTCCACCGGCACCACCTTATTCTTATAATGAAGCAATGCTCCCGGCAGGACGACGCGCTGGCTCTGCTCCTCTCCTTTCTTTGCCTGTGCCACCTGCGTCTTGGGCTGGATACCCATCCGGCGCAGGGAATCCAGCATCACCATCTTGGTCGTGTCATCCAGATTGGCCAGGGGGTCTACCACTTTTACACGGATCTTGCCATCGGCATATTCATTAAATTCCTGCAGCAGTTCCTGCGCGCTTTTTGATAGTTTTCGTATACCCGCCTTCAGATCGCCCTGTAGAAAAAATTCCACTTCGATGTTGTCGTCCAGGTTGCGCAGCATCTGTTTGGTGGGAGCGCTTAGCGTATAGCGTTTCTCCTGGGTAAGGTCCAGACGATAGTGGAAGTGACCCGCTAATAAATTGAGGACCACCAGCACCGCAATGACACCGCCCGCACCCAGCCAGTCGGGTCGTACTTTGCCAGCCCCTGCCAGCTTGTTCTTCGGCCCCCGGAGCTTCCGCGCGAGGTTCCAATTGGTCCAGCGAAGGAACAAAAAGATGATGCTGAGGAAGTAGATGATATCCCTGCTGTCGATCACTCCCCGACTGATGCTCCGGTAGTGAAAGTCAATCCCAAACATCTCGATATAATAGTCGGCGCCCGCCGCAAATACAGGCAGCTGGCTGATAGCATTGAATCCACTGTATAAGAGGAAGCAGGCAAAGGCAGCCGCAATAAAGGCGACCACTGCGTTGCTCGTCCAGCTGCTGCATAATATGCCAATGGAAGTAAACACCGCCGAGAGAAAGATCAGTCCTATATAGCTTCCCAGGGTTGCCCCCACATCGATCCCCGCCTGACCCGACAGCCGTTGTATGCTAAGGAAATATAAGAGTGTCGGGACCAGCGCAATGATCACCACGATGAGGCTGGCCAGATATTTTCCAATAACCAGCTGCGCCCTGCTCAGGGGCACTGTCTGTAAGATCTCAAAAGTCCCCATCCGGAACTCCTCAGCGAGACTCCGCATCGTGATGGCAGGGATCAGGAGCAGTAAGATCCACGGCGCCAGATCAAAGAATTTCTCCAGGCTGGCATACCCAAAGGCCAGGATGTCCGTGTCCGGGAATACGAACAGCAAAAGCCCATTCAATAACAGGAAAACGATAATAGCAATATAGCCCGTAAGATTACTAAAAGATTGACGGAGTTCTTTTTTGCAGACTGCCCACATGGCCACGAAAATAAAGCGTTATATTCAATTATCTGTTACAATATATAATGTGCATCTCCGTTAATGACCAGCACCATTTATACCCCAAACATTCTACTGTAGAACGTCGTCCATCCGGACAAAATTTGGCTGTCTGGCCGAAGCGGCACCATACATTGTAAAAAAATAAAATGTGGAAAAAAAGTTAAATTAGATGAGTGAAAAAATATACTTGATCAAAAGTTAACCTTATATTCGCATACTCTAGTCAGAACAACCTTCCCTTTTGAAAAAAATATTATGGTTAGGTAAAAAGAAATTTGACCGAAACCAACTGCATAAAAGATCCGCCCCTGCTGGCGGGTTTTTTACTTTATACCCCTCTATCTTCCTCATTCCCCCGGTCATTGCGCATTATTACCAGTCATCATCTCCAAAGATCGCTTCCCTCTATCTACCGGCCCCGGTCAAGATCGAAGTTGATAAATATTAATTATATATTTAATGTATTGATATAAAATTATTCATATGTGTTTATGGCGCCCCATAAGGACTCTCCGCCCTCAATCGTTCCACTCCCTCTCTCAGCCGTTTTATCACATAATCCACCTCCGCCTCCGTATTAAATCGCCCCAGTCCAAAACGCAGACTGCTATGCGCCAGATCATCCTCCAGCCCCAGCGCCTTCAGCACATAGCTTGGTTCCAGGGACGCAGAAGTACAGGCCGATCCGGAGGATAAAGCCACCTCCTTATTGATCATCGTTAGCAGCCCTTCCGCCGACACATACTGGAAAGATAGATTCGTCGTCCCCGGTAGCCGATGCTCCTGGCTCCCATTCACATATACCAACGGCATTTCCAACAACCCTTTTTCCAGTCTGTCCCTCAAAGCCGCTATACGCCCGACCTCTTCATCCATCCCCACCCGGGCAAGTTCGCAGGCCTTCCCAAACCCTACAATAGCCGGCACATTCAGCGTACCGCTGCGCATACCCCGCTCATGTCCACCCCCATCCATCTGTGCCGTCAGCCGCACCCGGGGATCCTTCCGCCGCACATACAGCGCTCCAACACCCTTGGGACCATACAGCTTATGCGCACTGATAGCCATCAGGTCGATGCCATCTTTGTTTACATCCACCGCCACCTTCCCTACGGCCTGTGCCGCATCCACAAAAAAGGCCACTCCATGACTACGCGCAATTTTGCTGATGTCCCGGATAGGTTGTATAACCCCGATCTCGTTGTTGGCATACATGACCGAGATCAGCACGGTTGCAGGACGTATCGCCGCCTCCAGCTCCGTAAGATCGATCATCCCCTCCCGGTTCACAGACAGATAAGTTATCTCACCCCCCAGTTTCTCTATATGATGACAGGTATCCAGCACAGCCTTGTGCTCCGTCGCCACTGCAATAATATGATTCCCCTTGACCGCATACATTTCAAACACCCCCTTTATCGCCAGGTTGTCCGCCTCCGTTGCCCCGGAAGTAAAGACGATCTCCTTCGTTTCCGCCCCAACCAGCCGGGCTATCTGCTCACGTGCCAGATCCACCGCCTCTTCTCCCTCCCAGCCATATGCATGCGTCCTGCTGGCCGCATTCCCAAACTTCTCTGTGAAGTAAGGGAGCATCGCCTCCACCACCCGCGGATCGCAGGGAGTAGTAGCATTGTTGTCAAAATAGATCGGTAGCTTCAGCATGGCTCTCTGAATAATGAAGTACAAATTTACCGATTCACTGTATTTTTATTGCTACAATTCATTACCATGCGTAAAGTCGAACACATTGGCATCGCCGTCAAAGATCTCACCGCCTCCATACCCCTCTTCGAGACCCTTCTCGATACCCCCTGCTACAAGATGGAAGAGGTTGACAGCGAGAAGGTGACCACGGCCTTCTTCCGCAAGGGAGAGACCAAGATCGAGCTGCTGCAAGGACAAAATCCGGACAGTGTCATCACCCGCTTCATCGAAAAGAAGGGGGAAGGCATACACCATATTGCTTTCGACGTAGCCGATATTTACGCTGAAATGAAGCGGCTCGAACAGGCAGGCTTCACGCTCCTCAACCCCCAGCCCAAACCAGGGGCCGACAACAAGCTGATCTGCTTTCTTCATCCCAAAGACACGAACTCCGTACTGATCGAACTTTGCATGGAGAGGAGCTAAAGGTAATGGTTGGGCGAGGCGAGATGATACACACATACCTCATCCACCAGGAGGTCATATACATCATCCTGTTTATAGGGTCTCCGGCCCTTCATCAGCTTTTCGGTGCTCCAGCGGATACGTTGCACATCCGCCTGGGGAAAGTACCCCGATCCGATCAGCGTATCCCGTACAAAGACGGCCATCTTTTTATGCGTATTCTTGTAATTGGCATTCCCGTTGCGCTGCGCCTCATCCCGCAATGTCTCTACAGCCCGCAGCATCTCTCCCGACAGGGATGTATTCGTAGACGAAGGCTCGCTCCATATCTTTTGGACCAGCGCCGGGTAATGCAGCCCAGTGGGGAATTTTGGCTGCACGGTATAGGCAGGCCGCACCGCCGGCCTGCCCGCCTCCCAGCGGGTCACCATCTCCTTTACTTCCGGCGCCGCATGATCCAGCCACGCCCGCGCATTCATATCGTATTTATTCTTCTGATCCAGGTCAGCTCCATGGAACAAGATCTTTTCGAATACCCGATGGGATAATGTACGATCTTTCTGATTTTCTTTTCTCAAAAGAAAACCCATCACCGCCCAGTACACCACATTAGAGCCATCCCCGTCCGGCATATTGACATCCGCATCGAAGTCCAGGAAGAGATCCAGCGCATGGATATACTGGTGCTGCTGCACCGCTATATGCAGACAATTGTAGCCTTTGCTGCAACAGATGTTGGGATTGGCTCCATTCTCCAGCAAATATCTGAGCAACGACAGCCGCTCCGGCTCCGTCGAAAATCCGCTGGACAGCAACACCTCCATCAACAGGGGCATCCAGTAGCTGTCGCTGAGACATGCATTGACATCGAGATGATTTTCTTCAACCAGTTCTTTTACCTGGTCGGTGGCGCCCCGGGCAATAGCCAGGGATAACGCATTCCACACATGGGTGGGGACGAGGGGTGGCATGGCAATCATACCCATAAGATAAAAATTATAATCGCCGTTTGCAATACCCCCGCCGAAAAAATTTGCGGACAACCCGGGCCTCTATTACCTCCTATCCACACGGAACGAGCTCACCCGGCCGTTCCGGCCCTGCTGGTCCATCACCTGCACAAAATATACCCCGGGCGACAGGCTTTGATGGAAGAAAAGAGGAAGATTATTGGAATGATAGAAGGTCGCACTTTGTACCAGCCGGCCATCCGCCGCCCGTATATTTACCAGCCAGTCACCCGGCGCATTTGGGTCGCCCGGCACCCGCAGATTGATATGATCCACAGCTGGATTGGGAAAAACCACCAGCCTGTCTACTCCACCCGATGCCATCGTCACTGACTGAACGGTAGAATAGGAGATGGCTCCCGCACTCACGAGACGCAGACGGTAATACCATTTGCCATTCCCTTCCGGCCTGTCCATATAGGAATAGCTCACCAGGCCTGCCCCTGGCGCGGCTTCAGCCGCCCGGTATCCAATCGTGGTGAAAGAAAGCCCATCCCCGCTGCGCTGTATCTCATAGACGCGGTCTTTCTGCTCCGCGGCCGTGCTCCAGTTCAGTTGCACCGAAGACTCCTGTAACGAAGCCGTAAAGGAGCTCAGGTCGGTTGCCAGCACTCCATTGCCACCGGAATACAGATAGCTGATGGTGAAATGAGTGGTCTCCGCCGCCGTGGCATGATAGCCATAGCTGACATTATTGGTAGCGTGGATATTGGTATACGTGATGGGAGAATAGGTAAAGCTCACCGTACCCGTACCCAGAAAAGGGGCCACGCTGCCTGTTATGCTGTCCGTATTGGTATAATTGATTAAAAATGCAAAAGGAACCTGGACCACCTTGTCCCCGGGGCTTAGAGAATAGGTTCCGATCTTCTGCTCGTTGTTATTGTCATAGGCCGCTGTCAGCGCCGGGCTGGTAAAATAGTCCTCTCTACCCACCCACAGACCATAGGTTCCCGCTGTAATATCCGTATTCTTAAGAGAATAGGAGTATTGAAGATTGACCACCGCACTGACTTTGACCGACACCAGCATCCCGGAATCCGCACTCCATTTGGGAAAATTGATATGATAGGTCCCATATCCCGGGCCCGTTAGCACCGTATCGTATGTACGTACAGAGAGATTACTGGAATATTGGGCAGAGACACTCCCATGCAGAGTCATCCCCAGACAGGCAGTCAGCAGGGCAATTTTCCATGAGGAAAGAAGGTAGTTTTTCATGGTGGCGGGAAATATTGGATTAGGATACCTTTGCGGCCCGTTTTTCGGACATTAATTAAAACTCCTTTTTCTCCCCTTTTATTGTCCTATTGTCCTCCCAAAAGAAAGGGCCGTCCTTATATAAGGACAGCCCTGTTCAGCTTATACCGAGAAATACTTAATTCCGGGAAATCAGGACCTTGCTTATCTGCTTAGTCCCATCCGAGTGGAGCACCTGGATCAGGTAGTTACCCGGAGGATAGTTGCTTACTCCAAAGGTCTGGATAGTACCACCCGCACCCGATAGATTCTTTTCAGCCAGCATCTGACCGCTCTGACCGATCAGGCGGATATGTACCGTGCTCATCTCTGTGGCTGGTATGGAAACATTCACATAATTCGTTGCAGGATTGGGGAATACGCTGACACTTGCTATCGCAGTGGTACGAACCACTCTCACAGGAGACACCGTGGAGCGGCCATCCTTATCATATCCATGTACGCGATACTCGATGGTGCCGGAACCAGGATTGCCATCCGTATAGGAATAGTTCGTCGCAATGGAAGAATTGCCCTTGGCTGCAACCTTGCCTATAACATCCCACTTGGTGCCATCAGTGCTGCGTTCGATGTCGAAATGATCAGCATTTGATTCCAGCATGGTCGTCCAGGTCAGATCGACCGCGCCGCTGTTTACAACCGCGTCGAAATTTACCAGGGTGATGGGCAGCGTGCCGGTAGCAGACAGTGTCTTGGGGCCGGTCAACGTCGTGCCATAAGCGGCGGGGCCATTGCTGCCCACGGTTGTCCCGATAAAGCCGTTAGGCGAATTACCCAGCTGCTTGAAATAAGTCGTCGAACCACCGGAAGTAAAGGAAGTGAGCACACCATCGTATGTTCCCGCAGGAGAGGCATTTACTAAAGAGATGCCGTCAACTACCTTCATCGTGTTCGTCGGGTTGGACCCGTCATTGGGCAGGATAATATTGTAGGAAGAAGCCCAGTCCGTACCGCCGGAAGAAGGGATCAGCAATGCAGCCGCAGCCGATCCGTCGCTGCCTACCTGCAGCGTGCTACCGCCGGACAGTGTAATGCTGGTATTCAGGGTCACCGTGACACCCGCGTTGATAATAATCTTACAGCTGCTACAGCTGGTAGGGGGTTCGCCGCTGGGGTCCCATACGTTGGGGCCGGAAGTGGTGTGCCAATTGCCGTTACGTACGGCAGTATAAGTGAAAGATTGTGCGTTAGCTCCGAAGGTAAGGATTAATCCGCTCAACAACAGAGACGCTAAAGGGTAAAGCTTTTTCATGTTCACAAAAATTGATTATTGAATGTGGTTTGTGGTAAACCATAGACAATGGATTTCTCGGCTAAGCTTTCTAAGAATTTATTGGACTCTACTGGCGTATATAATTCCCTACCACCCGGAATGACCAGGATAAGAGCAGGTTAACAATAAAAAAAGAAATGAAGAATATTGGGGTACACTGTACGTGTGGAGGTAATTTCGGAGGATGTAGTGGCTTAAAGGGGTTCGCCCCAACGGGCATCTAACGACAGGTTCGTTTAGGAGATAAAAGTAGAAAGAAAACTATAATTATGCAAGTCCTTTGTAGATATTTTTATAACTCATTGATGATCAAGTCTCTTCCGCCTCCCGGCTCAGCCCCAGTTTATCCAGCGCCAGTTGGGCCGCGATCTGACTGGCATCTTTTTTATTATAGGCCTTGCCTTGCGCGATCAGCTCCCCATCCACCACAGCCCCTACGGTAAAGAGCCGTCTGCCCCCTTCCAGTCTGTCATCCAGGGTCTCGAACTCCAGGGCCTTCCCATTCTTATTGGCCCAGCCATATAGCTTGTTCTTATGGTTGATCTCCAGGTTCTCCAGATCGTCCAAAAACAGGTAGGGTTGTATGATCCGCTCCATCACCCATTGACGCGTCTTATCAAAACCCTTGTCCAGATAGATGGCCCCCACGATAGCCTCCAGGGTATTGCCAAAGATCTGGCTCATTTTCAGGCTGCTATCGAACTTATTGAAATTGCTGATCTTCTTCAATCCCATCTTGATGGCAATATCGTTCAGCTGGTTGCGATTCACCATCTTACTACGCATTTCCGTTAGGAAACCTTCTTCTTTATACGGGTATTTCTTGAAAAGGAAGTCGGCTATGATCGCGCTCAGGATGGCATCCCCCAGATATTCCAGCCGCTCATTATTCTCGTCGGCCCCGTCCTTTACGCTGCGGTGTGTAAGGGCAGTCTTGTATAATACCGCTTTGCCCGGGATGAAACCCAGCACATTACGAAGCTGTTTTTTGAACGAACTGTCTGCGGCGTTGCCCTTTATGATACGTTCGAGGATTCCCACACTAACAAGCTACAATTTTTTTTCATCGCTAAAAAATAAGAATCAGCTGTCACCTGTCCAAAACGAACCAGGGTTCGTTATGGTATCTATGCCTGGTACTTCTTGACGATGACACAGGCATTGTGGCCCCCAAAGCCGAATGTATTGCTAAGGGCAGCACGGACAGTCTTTTGTTGTGGTTTCCAGTAAGTGAAATCAAGCCGGGGATCCAATTCCGGATCGTCTGTAAAGTGGTTGATGGTTGGAGGGATCTGATCATGCACCACGCTCATCATACAGGCAATGGCCTCGATCACACCCGCAGCTCCGAGGCAATGCCCCGTCATAGACTTGGTCGAGCTGATATTTACCTCGTAAGCCCGCTCGCCAAATACGTCCATAATGGCCTTTACCTCAGCCACATCACCCAGAGGAGTGGAAGTGCCATGCGTGTTGATATAGTCGATGTCGGCCGGTTGTAATCCGGCATCCTTCAATGCAGCCAGCATCACATTCTTAGCGCCCAGTCCTTCCGGATGGGGTGCCGTCATATGATAAGCATCCGCTGTGGCGCCGCACCCAGCTATCTCACAGTAGATCTTGGCTCCACGCGCCTTGGCATGCTCCAGCTCTTCCAGTATCAACACACCTGCTGCCTCGCCCATCACAAATCCATCCCGGTCCTTGTCATACGGCCGGCTGGCGGTCTTTGGATCGTCATTGCGCTCGCTGAGCGCTTTCATGGCGTTAAAACCACCTACACCCGCCTCGCTCACAACGGCTTCCGAACCGCCGCTCACGATGACATCGGCCATACCCAGCCGTATCAGGTTGAAGGCCTCCATAATGGCATTGGTAGAAGAAGCGCAGGCGCTGGTCACAGCGAAATTAGGGCCACGAAAACCGTGCCGCATTGAAATATGACCCGCAGCAATGTCCAGGATCATTTTAGGGATAAAGAAAGGGTTGAAACGTGGAGTGCCGTCCCCCTTGGCAAAGCCGATCACCTCCTCCTGGAAAGTGATCAATCCGCCGATGCCGCTGGCAAAGACAACGCCTATACGGTCAGGGTTCATGGTTTCCTTGTCGATGGCGGCATCTTTTACCGCCTCGTCAGAAGCCACCAGCGCAATCTGCGTATAGCGATCCAGCTTGCGCGACTCCTTCTTATCGAGATGTTGCAGGGGATCAAAACCTTTCAGCTCACATGCAAACTTTGTTTTGAACTTCGAGGCATCGAATAAAGTAATAAGGTCGGCGCCGGGAACGCCGCCCAGAAGCCCTTTCCAGTAATCGTTTAAATTATTACCTATCGGCGTCAGGGCACCGATACCCGTAACAACAACTCTTTTCAAATGCATATTGGCTTTTCCCGGAAATTAGTTTAAGGATAAATCCGCCTTCTAAGCCACTGATTGCTCAAAAAGGCGGATGGAAAGTGTTTATTGCTGACCGACTGCATCCGCCCATCGGCGGAGGGTCTTACTCTTATTTTGCGTGCTCTTCCAGGTAGGAAATAGCCTGACCAACCGTAGTGATGGTTTCAGCTTGTTCGTCCGGAATGGAAATATTGAATTCCTTTTCGAATTCCATGATGAGTTCAACGGTGTCCAGAGAGTCTGCACCCAGATCATTAGTAAAAGAAGCTTCATTTGTAACCTCTGCTTCTTCAACGCCTAATTTATCAACGATGATCTTTTTAACCCTTGTAGCGATGTCTGACATTTTTGTAAGATTTAGTTATACGGCTGCAAATGTAAGTTTTTAATAGAAAACACAATAAACCCGGCATTTTTTAATTTTGCCCCAAATCCCATATGAACCCCAGGTTCATAGACATTAAATCATTACATTTCGGACGCTGCCGACTCGGCCCGGAGTATAAAATAAGGCCGTTTTTTGGACATTTTTAAATAACTTCGGCCTCCTCGCCTGCCAAAGCTACCCGATGCGCAGGCGAGCCTCCAAAATTAATAACAGCATGGCGCTTAGGATCATCGACCACGGAACGAAGGAGTACCAGCAAATGGTAAATTTACGCATGGACATCCTGCGTAAACCACTGGGCCTGTCATTTGATCCGGCGGAGCTGGAGAAGGAAAAGGAAGACGTGCTCATGGGCGCATTCGAGGACGACAGGCTCCTGGGCTGCTGCCTGCTGACAAGACAGGACCAACATACCATGCGCTTACGCCAGATGGCCGTCCCCAACAATATGCAAGGCAAAGGGATAGGTAGAGCGCTCATGATCTTTGCAGAGAACATTGCCCGCGATCTGGGCTATAAAAAACTGTGTATGCATGCCCGCAAGACGGCCCTGGGATTTTATGAGAAGCTCGGCTATACAACAAATGGAGAAGAATTCACGGAGGTCACTATCCCACACTATATAATGGAAAAAGCGCTATAGACGCCCGGCAATCAACCTACTTGATCAGCCGCAGACTTACAGGGTACCGGTACACCTGCCCCTCCGAAGCCCGGACCGTAGCCACGATCACCAGGACGGCATTCATGATCGCTATCACCCAGAAGAGGAACAGCCCTATGGCCACAAAGACCAATATCCAGGCAATAATGTATAAAATAATGACTGTCAATTGAAAATTAAGGGATTCCAGCGCATTGTCCCTTACAAAGGGGGACTCGTCCTTTTTTATCAGGTAGATCACCAGCGGCCCCAGGATGCCGATGCCCGGGACAATAGCCAGTATATGGGAAAGAAGGGCTAGCAGACGTTCTTCGCTCATGGGATAATTTTTACCTAATGTACCAAATTTCCCGCCCTCTCAAACACAAAATCGTTCATCCGTTGCAGGAATCGCAGCAGGTCCGCCATGGCGCGCATATCATCCACCACCAGCAGGAAATGCTTGCCGGCCTGCTTGAGCCTGGCCTTATTGGTATGTTTTTGAATATATTCCAGTACCCGCTTGAAGATATCCGATTCGAAATAAGGCGAATCCGGCCTGTTGATAAAATAACAGCGCATAGTGTCGTCCTTCAGGATCAGCTTCTCGAAGCCCAGCGCCACCGCCAGCTTGCGTATGCGCACCGTATCGAAAAGGTCCTCCACCTGCGGCGGCACAGGACCAAACCTGTCCATCAGCTCTTTATGGAAGTCCTGCAGCTCCTCTTCACTATCACAGTTGTCCAGCCTCGTGTACAGCGACAATCGCTCCGTAATACTCTCCACATAACTGTCCGGTATCAATATCTCCAGGTCCGTATCGATCGTACAATCCTGTACGTAATCATCCGCCTTGGATATCTCCTCCTTGAACAATTCTTTAAATTCCGTTCGCTTCAGCTCTTTGATGGCCTCCTCCAATATCTTCTGGTACGTCTCGAATCCAATGTCCGCCATAAACCCGCTCTGCTCTCCACCCAGCATATTACCCGCCCCCCGTATATCCAGGTCACGCATAGCTATCTGAAAACCGCTGCCCAGATCGCTGTGCTGCTCCAGGGTCTGCAGCCGCTTGCGCGAGTCATCGGGTAAGGTCGCCAGCGAGGGCGCTAATAAATAACAAAATGCTTTTTTATTGCTGCGTCCCACACGCCCCCGCAGCTGATGCAGGTCACTAAGTCCGAAGTGATGCGCATTGTTGACGATGATAGTATTTACATTGGGAATATCCACCCCGCTCTCCACGATATTCGTACACACCAGGACATCGTATTTCTTATCGATGAAGTCGAGTATCCTTTCCTCCAGCTCATGCCCCTCCATCTGTCCATGCGCATAGCCGATGCTCAGGTCAGGACATAACCCCTGGATGAGGGCCGACATCTCCGCCAGTCCCTGTACCCTGTTATAGATAAAGAATACCTGTCCTCCCCTCTCCGTCTCATAATAGATCGCGTCCCTTATAAAATCTTCGTTAAAGGCGTGCAGCTCCGTCTGTATTGGCTGCCGGTTGGGAGGAGGTGTGTTGATAATGCTCAGGTCACGGGCCCCCATCAGGCTGAACTGTAGCGTTCGCGGGATAGGTGTAGCCGTCAGGGTCAGACAGTCTACATGCGTCCGCAGCGTCTTGATCTTCTCCTTATGCGCCACACCGAACTTCTGCTCCTCGTCGATCACCAGCAGCCCCAGGTCCTTGAATTTTACTTCTTTGCCTAATAGGGCATGAGTGCCTATGATGATGTCGATCTTGCCTTCCTCCAGCTTCTTCAACGTCTCCTTTTTCTCTTTGGCCGATTTGAAGCGGTTGACATAATCCACCTTCACGGGGAAATCTTTCAGCCGCTCGCTAAAGGTCTTATAATGCTGAAAGGCCAATATTGTCGTCGGCACCAGCACCGCAGCCTGCTTGCCGTCACAACAGGTCTTGAATGCGGAACGTACCGCCACCTCTGTCTTGCCGAACCCAACGTCCCCGCAGACCAGCCGGTCCATAGGAGAGGAGGACTCCATATCCTTTTTCACATCCGCCGTCGCCTTGCTCTGGTCCGGCGTATCCTCATAGATAAAGGATGCCTCCAGCTCCGTCTGCATATAGTTGTCCGGGGTGTGGGCAAAACCCTGCTGCGCCTTGCGCTGCGCATATAATTTGATCAGGTCGAAGGCTATTTCCTTCACCTTCGTCTTTGTCTTTTCCTTCAGCTTCTGCCATACATCACTGCCTAATTTATTCACCTTCGGCACCGTCCCTTCCTTGCCCGTGTACTTGCTGATCTTATGCAGCGAATTGATATTTACATACAGGATATCGCTGTCCTTATAAATGATACGAACAGCCTCCTGCAGCCGGCCATTGGCTTCTATTTTTTGCAATCCGCTGTATACCCCCACACCATGGTCGATATGCGTCACAAAATCCCCCGGCTGCAATTCCCTCAGCGTACGCAGCGTGATCGCCTTGTTCTTGTTATAAGCTTGTTTGACCTTGTATTTATGGTATCGCTGGAACAGCTGGTGGTCCGTATAACATACTATCTTCAGGTCCTCGTCGATAAATCCCTCGTGAATGGACAGGGGGACAGGCGTGAAAGGAATCGCCGCATGCAGATCTTCAAAGATGGTATGCAGCCGCTCCAGCTGACGGGGATTCTCCGCAAACAGATACAGCGTATATTTCTTGCTTTCCCAGGATTTCAGATCCTTTATCAGCAGGTCGAACTGACGATTGAATGCGGGCTGTGGACGGGTGTGAAACTCGATGACGAAGGGAGAGACCCGCGCCCCGGACTCGGTTCCATCGCCGATGTCGCCGCTGGCCGAAGGACCGAACTCAACCACATGATATCGTTTGACCTGCTCGCTCACCTCCTCCGCCGTGACAAATTCATCCCGGCTGACGTCTTTCCTCTCCAGCTTGTCCTCTTCCTCCCGGCCTGCTTCGCGCGCCAGTGCCGCACGGCTCTTATTCCCCGCCGCCGCTGCCTGGGCCGCCATCTGCTCCCTTTCCTCCGTCCTATGCTGAAGGAAAAGGTCCAGGTCCTCTTCCTGGATGGCCAGACGCTCCCTGGTGAACGCCCAGTCCTGCATCCAGATCACCGTATTCTCCGGCAGAAAATCCAGCAGCGAGATCTTCTCACCCGTCTGTACCCGGGTATCTACATTGGGAATGATATTCACCTGTAGCAGCTTGCGTTCGCTCAACTGCGTTTCAGGATCGAATATGCGGATCGAGTCCACATCGTTGCCAAAAAGCTCTACCCGGTAAGGTTTCTCATTCCCAAAGGAATAGATATCCAATATCCCTCCCCGCAGGGCAAACTGCCCGGGCTCATACACAAAGTCCGTCCGTTCGAACCCTTTCTCTACGAACTGCTCCATCATTCCATTCAGGTTCAGCGTATCTCCCGCCTTGATAGAGATGATATTGCCCGACAGGGCATCCGCCTTCACCACCTTCTCGAACAATGCCTCCGGATAGGTGACGATGAGCTTTTTATGACTGCCCGTCGCCGCATGGGGATTCCGCATCGCGGCCGAAAGCCTTGTTAACGTCTCCGTACGCAGCATGACATGGCTGCTGTTCAGCAGACGATAGTTCTTCTTATTCTTAAAAGAGGAAGGGAAATAAAAGAGGTCCAGGGCGCCCGTAAGGTTTTCCAATGTGTTGTGGAGATAGGCCGCCGACTCGGCATCCTCACAGACCACCAGGTGGTTCAGCTGACTGGTCATCTCATATTTAAAAACAGCATCCAGGAGGAAGGCGGGCGCGCTACCCTGAAGATTTCTGCAATGTATTCGCTGAGGCTGGGACAAGACGAGCCTGTCCGCCAGTTGAAAAAGGCGGGGAGAATGGAGAAAAGCCCCTGATAAAACCTCACTGTTCATTCAGGATGCAAAGATACAAAAAAGATAAGGCAACCGCGTCACCCGTCGGGTCGTATCTACTTAGCATGAACATCAGCAGATTTTTACTAGTCAGTCTTTTATTATCCCTATTAGCAATCAGCCAGGCCAGCGCGCAATTGAAGACCAATGCCGATGTTTTGGAAAGGGCCAGTCAGCTCACCGCACAAAAAGAAACAGCCCGGTACAACCAGTTGCAGACCCTTGCCCGCCAAAAAGGATGGCCTATTTCCCTGCGGGGCAAAAAAGGACGCATTGCCATACTGAGAGAGGTTAATGCCCAGGGCATTCCTATATACTTCACCACATTGGACAATGTGATCTCCGCCGCCACCATCCGGACCAATCTTCTCTGGCCGGGAGGCAGCACCGGACTCGCCCTTAATGGATCCTCCAGTACCGTTAAAGGAAAGATAGCTATCTGGGATGAGGCCAAACCGCTGCCCACCCACGTTGAGCTGACAGGCCGCGTCACCCAAAAAGACAATCCTGGCAGTGTCAGTGACCATTCCACCCATGTTGCGGGCACCATGATCGCTGCGGGAGTCAACCCCCTTGCAAAAGGCATGGCTTACGGCCAGCAGCAGCTGCTGGCCTACGACTGGAATAATGACAATTCGGAAATGCTTGCAGCAGCTCCCCAGTTGCTCGTATCGAATCACTCCTATGGCGTGGTTGCGGGCTGGAATTATAACAGCGGCAACAACCATTGGGAATTCTATGGCGATCCGGGCGATACCGCCGACTATAAGTTCGGTTATTATGACGAGGATTCTCAGATGTGGGACTCCATCGCCTACAACGCCCCCAACTATCTCATCCTGAAAGCCGCGGGGAACAACAGGGGTGAGACGGGCCCCGCAGTCGGCCAGCCCTACTACAGGTACGACAACAATGGGAATATGGTGTACGCCGGTCTCCGGCCCACCGGTATCAGCAGCAATGATGCTTATGACGACATCGCCACCAGCGCCGGCGCCAAAAATATTCTCACCGTCGGAGCGGTCAACCCTATTCCCGGAGGATATTCCAGCCCCTCCGACGTCGTCATGTCCGACTTCAGCAGCTGGGGACCCACCGATGACGGACGCATCAAGCCCGATGTAGTCGCCAATGGTGTCAATGTCCTCTCTTGTATCGGCACCTCCAATACCGCCTACGACACATACAGCGGCACCTCCATGGCCACGCCTTCCGTCACCGGCTCACTGCTGCTGCTCCAGGAATATTACGCCAAACTGCACAGCGGCAGCTTTATGCGCTCCGCCACCCTAAAAGGTCTTGCCATTCACACCGCTGATGAAGCAGGCATTGCCGATGGGCCCGATTATTCGTACGGGTGGGGTCTCGTCGATGTACAAAAAGCGGCCGGCGTCATCACCTCCGATACATCGAAAAAAAGGGACCAGGCCATTTATGAGAACACGCTGACCAACTCCACCGCAGACAGCTACACCCTCGACGTCGTCGCCTCGGGAAATGGCCCTCTTATAGCCACCATCTCCTGGACAGATCCTCCCGGCGCCGTCAGTACCACCAATCTGCTGAACAATCCGGCCAAAAAGCTGATCAATGACCTGGACATCCGCATCACAGACGGTACCACTACCTGGTATCCCTATGTGCTGGACCCCTCTCACCCCTGGAATGGCGCCACCACAGGGGACGATGCGACCAACAATGTCGAAAAGATCGTCATAAAGAATGTGATCCCCGGCCATACCTATACCATCAAGGTCTCCCATAAAGGGACCCTGGCCCGTGGTTCCCAGGCCTATTCGTTATTGCTCAGCGGCATCGGCGGATCATCCTATTGCACCTCCGCTCCCACCAGCTCCACCGGCACACGCATCGACAAGGTCAGCTTCGGGGACATCCAAAACACCACCGCGGCCGGATGTACGACATACAGGGACTATACAAATCTCGGCACAGGCATCCAGCCCGGTCAGCAAATACCCATCAGCGTTACACTCAGCAGCTGTGACGCCAGCACCAACGCCCGCGTCATAAAAGTATTCATCGATTACAACCACGACGGGATTTTTAGCAACAACGAGCTGGCAGCCGTTAGCGACGTACTCGGCGGAGGCGCCACCACCTGGTCCGGCGCCATCACCGCCTCGGCTGACCTCACACCCGGCTCTTATGGGATCATGCGTATTGTAGCCCAGGAGACGACCGATACCGCCGCCGTAAAGTCCTGCGGCTCCTACACGGCCGGTGAAACGGAAGATTATACAGTAAGATTCCTTGCACCCGTCAACAACACCGGCGTCACGGCCATCGTCGCACCCATAGGTGCCGTCTGTTCAGCCGACTTCCAGCTCGTCACCGTCACCATCAAGAACTTTGGATCGGCCAATCAAAGCCAGGTAGGCGTTACCACGGTCATCAGTACGGACGGCAACACCGTAGCCACCTTGAATGCTGTCTACCCCCAAACCATTCCCGCTTCCGGCAGCGTCACGTATACCTATCAGTCAGGTTTTACCATGATCGCCGGTAAAACCTATACTATCACAAGCTATACTACGCTGACCACCGATCAGCTCCACAACGACGACACTACCACCGCCACCGTTAGTGTCAATGCAGCCGTCACCGCCACCGGTCAGGCAGAGATCTGTGGCGCCGATAAGACCTATCTCAAGGCTACTACCGGCGCCGGCGACATAGCTTTCTGGTATGACAACGCCACCGCCACCACTCCTTTCACCACCAGCGCAGATACTTCCACCACCGACATCCCCTCCAATAAGACCTATTATCTGCAGCTCAATGGCTCCGGCAAGGTGGGCCCCACGACCAAAGAGGCATATGCCAGCGGCGGCTACAATGTCTTTTCCGGCAATTTTGTGAATTTCACCAACGACGTGCCCGTCACCATCGAAAATGCGCGTTTGTACATCGGCTATCCAGGTAAGATCACTTTCATAGTAGCCGATATCACCAACCTGGATACGACATCCGGCAGCTACTCCTATACCGCCATTTCTTCGACTACCATCGATGCCTATGCGACAAACCCCAATCCACAAGCCGGCAGCATCACCGGTAACCCTTCGTCGGACACCGGCGCAGTTTTCCACCTCGGCCTGTCCGTACCCACTGCTGGCAAACACAGCCTCATCATCAGCAGCGACGGCAACGCCTCTATCTTCAGGAACAACGGTATTACCTCCCAACCATATCCTTTTACACTGCCCGGCATTTTCTCCATTACAGGCAACAGCGCCCTTTCCACGACCAATTCCAGCCTGTACCAGCAGTATTATTACTTTTTCTATGACATGCAGGTTAGAACCGCCAACTGCCCCAGCGCAAGGACAGCCATCACAGCATCGGCAGCCCCCGCACCCGTGATTTCTATCAATGGCAATATCCTGACGAGCACACAGGCCGCGACGTATCAATGGTATATAAATGACTCCCTGATGAAGGGCCATACTTCGCAGACCGACACGGCCAATGTCACAGGGGTCTACACGGTCGTCGCTACCGATGCATTCGGATGCTCCCAGACCTCCAATGCCATCAGCTACAATGCCGGCAAAGGCGCCATTTACCTGTCCTCCCATCCGAACCCCAGTAAGGGATCATTTGAAGTCAACTTTATCACCGGCAAGGCAGGCAATGTCGACCTCTTCCTTTATAATGTGCTGGGACAGGAAGTATATCACCAGTATCTGGGCAATACGGCGGGCGTATACAGCTACCAGGTCAATGTTCCGGGTCTCGCGGCAGGCATCTACCTGCTGAAGATCCAGGTTGGCAAGGACGCGTACACCGACAAAATACTTATTGCGAGATGATGAGGTTAGTACACGGGCGGCCGGCTGCCTTCAATGTGGCATTCAACTTGCGTCATTTTTCCTTTTACGACCTCCGCTGGTGCGAGATTGTTATCGACATCCCGCCGGGAGGCGAAATACCATTCACCCGACCTGGTAAAAAGGGAATAACGACCTTCCGGCAGGCATACGCAGAAATGTCCTGTACTGTCGGTATCTGCTATGGTGATCAGCCGGGTGCGCAGGGATGAATAATAGGATGAGGAGCCTCTCCGTACCACCTGTGATATATTCGTCAGCTCAAAAACATAGACCTGTGTCTTGACGCCCTGAAAAGGGCCTCTTTTAACTCCTGGTGCAGGCATCTGGTTACCCGACACCACCCGTACCACCCCCTCGATACCCTGGGCTCCCGGACAGGTAGTATCACTCCGTGGAGGCCCGGTCACATACATAAAAGCTATTAACATGAATTTCAACACCTCAGATACTAAAAATGGTTCTGGGTAAGTTAGGATATTAAAGCCTCATAAGCCAATAAAAACACTAATTTTAACTACGATTTTAAACAATCCTTATGACTAAAACTAGGGCAGCCTGCTTAATCCTGGTATCCATACTCCTTCTTTCCTCCCATTTTGCAGATGCCCAGGTGATCACCGACAAGGCCGTCCTGCAACGAGCGAGCCAGCTAAAAGCGGCCCAGGAAGCCGACATGCACCGCATCGTCCTTTCCCTCGCCGCCCAAAAGGGATGGCCCCTCACCATCAAAAATAAGAATGGGCGCCTGGCCTATCTCCGGAGCGTCAGTCCTACAGGGCAACCCCTCTATATCACCACCACCGACAATATTATTTCCGCCGCCACCATCCAGACCAATACCTTATGGGCAGGAGGCAGCACCGGGCTCAACCTCAGCGGCTCCAGCAGCAATATGGCAGGCAGGCTGGCAGTCTGGGACGAAGGCAGAGTGCGGACCACACATGTCGAGTTCACCGGCAGGGCAACCCAGGTCGATGGCGCTACCGACCTTAGCGACCACTCCACCCACGTGGCCGGCACCCTGATCGCGGCAGGCGTCAACCCCGTAGCAAAAGGGATGTCCTATGGCGCCCAGCTGAAAGCATATGATTTTAACAACGACGAGTCCGAGATGTACAGCGCCGCCCAGAACGGACTGCTCGTCTCCAACCACTCCTATGCCGTCATCGCCGGCTGGTACTACAACAGCAGCCAGAGCCGTTGGGAGTTTTGGGGCAGGGCCAACGACACATCCGACTACAAGTTCGGGTACTACGATAACGACGCCCGTGTCTGGGACTCCATTGCCTACTATGCCCCCAACTATCTGATAGCCAAGGCTTCCGGCAACAGCAGGTCCGAGAATGGGCCCGCCGTAGGCCAGACCTACTGGCGGTACAACTCCAATAACGTGATGTCCAATGCCGGCAACAGACCCGCCGGTATCAGCAGCAACAATGGCTATGGCATCATCGCCACCTATGGCAACTCGAAGAATATCCTTACTATCGGCGCCATCGGCCCTATACCCGCCGGCTATTCACAACCCTCCGATGCCGTAATGACCAACTTCAGCAGCTGGGGGCCTACAGGCGATGGACGTATCAAACCCGACCTCGTCGCAGATGGGCTGAATGTGCTGTCCTCCGTCAGTAGTGCCGACAATGCCTATGATGTCTTCAGCGGTACCTCCATGGCAACTCCTGCGTCGGCTGGCTCCGCCTTTCTGCTACAGGAATATTATTCCCGGCTGCATGCCGGCGCTTTTATGCGTTCCGCTACCCTGAAAGGGCTGCTCATCCACACCGCCGATGAGGCAGGGGCTAATCCCGGTCCCGATTACCAGTTTGGCTGGGGTGTGATCAATATGCAAAAGGCTGCTTCCGTGATCACTTCCGACACATCCGCCAAAAGGGATCAGCAGATATGGGAGAACCAGCTTGTCAACACTACCCATGACGCCGACAGCGTCAACATCGTCGCCTCCGGTACGACACCCGTCACCGCCACCATCTGCTGGACAGACGTCCCCGCCACTCCCGTCTCGGAGATTGTCGTCAACAGTACCACCAACTTCCATGATACAAATAGCAAGCTCGTCAATGACCTTGATCTCCGCATCACCGATATGTTCACCGGCATCACTTATCAGCCCTGGATACTGAATCCGGCAGCGCCTTCCACCGCCGCTACCCGGGGTGACAATATCCGGGACAACGTGGAGAAGGTGCAGATCGACAGCCTCATCCCCGGCAGAACCTACAAGGTAAGGATCTCTCATAAAGGAAGCCTCCTACAGGGCACCCCCTCCGGGTCGCAGGCCTATTCCCTCCTCATCAGCGGAGGCGGTGGTACCAGCTATTGCACCTCCATGGGTTCCGCCCTCGGTACCTCCATCAGCAACGTGACCCTCACCAATCTGAATAATTCCACCTCCGGCTGCAATACTTATATCGACTATACTGATAAGGCCGCCGCAAGACTGCCCATCGGACAGAGCTCCACCATCAACGTCAGCTACCTGACATGTGGCAGCAGCGCTACCGCCAACATCGCCGTATACATCGACTTCAATAATGACGGGACCTTTAGCGGCAGCGAGCTGGTAGCGCAAAATTCATCCCTGCTCAACAGCAGCACCACCGCCGCCATCTTCACAGGCTCCATTGCCATACCCGCCACCGTCAAGGTTGGCACTTATACCCGGATGCGCATCGTAGTCCAGGATGCCGCCTCCGTAGCCATCCCCGCCGCCTGTGGCGCCTATACCAGCGGCGAGACGCAGGACTACCGCGTAGTGTTCACCGCACCATCCACCGACGTAGGCGTCACCGCACTCGTAGCGCCCATGCCCTCCAGCTGCGCCAGCGATTCGCAGATAGTCAGCATCCGTATCCGCAACTACGGGACGACCAATCTGAACAGCGTACCCGTGACCACCGTCGTCAAGGATGCCAGCAACAACACCGTAGCTACCCTCACCGCCACCTGCACCGATACCCTCCCTGGGATGACTGATGTTGTCTTCACTTACAACACTACCTTCCCCACCATAGCCGGCGGCACTTATACCTTTATCAGTCAGACATCGCTTGGCAGCGATCCGAATACAGGCAATAACCAGAATACCACCACCATAGCCATCAGCAGCGGCGCTTCCACCGTCAATGGCACCGCCACCGTCTGCGGCGCCAACAGCGGCACCGTGCAATTGAAGAGCAACGCCAGCAGTATCGACCAGGCTTTGTGGTATACCAGCCCCACCGCCACTACTCCCGTCGCCGCGGGCAACAATACCAGCACCACTGTCATTCCATCCAACAACACCTACTATGTAGGGCTCAATGATCTGACAGCAACGCTTGGCCCACCCAATAAGATAGCGGCTTACTCCGGCGGAGCAGGCTCTTATTTCAGACTCGGAGGCAATTATATTAGTATCACAACGGGAGTTCCACTGACCATCAGCAGCGCCAGGATGTATATTGCACACAATGGGCAGATCAAGCTGACACTCGCCACTCTCGGTTCCGTCACCGGCTCTGGCTTTACCTATACTCCCTTGTACAATACCTCCATCGACGTATATGCGACGAAGCCTGTGCCCGACACCAGCCGCCAGATCAATGTCTCGGCAGGCGATAACAGTGACGTGGGCGGTCTCTTCAATCTGAACGTACCCATACCCACCCCCGGCAACTATATTATTATCATTGACTGTTCTGATAGTACCAGCGCCTTTGTCAATGTCGGTAGCAAAGGAGCAGTCCCCTATCCCCTTAGTATACCCGGAGTGATATCCGTCGTTAGCAACAATCTCAGCGATGGCACATCCGATACCGCCACCTACAAAAGATTCTGGTTCCCCTTCTATGACATCAATGTCCAGCTGACAGGCTGCCCAGGGACCAGTCGTACAGCCGTGGTAGCCGGTACCGAGCCCGCACCCGTGATCACGCTCAACGGCAATGTGTTCACCAGCAGCTTTGACAACGGCAATCAGTGGTATCGCGGCGACACCGTGTTATCAGGCGCCACCAGCAAGACCGATACCGCCATTTACTCCGGCAACTACAGGACCATTGTCAACGATGCCGTCACCGGATGCGCGCTGCCGTCCAATTCGATCCTCTTCCTGTCCACAGGTACCAATGATGTCAATGGATCGCCCATTGGATTAAAGATCTCTCCCAATCCCAACAACGGCGTCTTCCAGTTGCAGTTCAATATGACGACAGCGGACAATACCAGCATCCTCCTGTTGAATACCCTGGGACAGAAGGTATACCAGAAAGATTATCCCAACTTCGTAGGGGCCTTCAACAGCACCATCGATGCAGGCTATCTGGCCAACGGGATGTATGTGCTTAAGATCATACACGGCAATACCACTTACGTAAACAAGGTCCTGGTGAAAAAATAAATTGCGCTGACAAAAAAAATTATATATTAGTAGTAACGATTGCCTGCTGAACGATGCGGACGAACCGCCGAAAGGCGGTTCGTCACATTTAAAAATTTCCATCGCATGCCTCCACCTTGGCTCACCGGCACTATTACCCGCATCGAGAATGAAACAGCGCAGACCAGACGGTTCTGGATCGAGATCCCATCCGTAACATCTTTTGATTTCAAACCCGGGCAGTTTGTTACCCTGGACCTGCCCATACACGAAAAAATTAATAAACGCATACGCAGCTATTCCATTGCATCCTGGCCCGATGGCACCAATACCATCGAGCTGGTGATCGTCCTGCTCGAGGATGGAGCAGGTACCAACTATTTATTCAACGAGGTGAAAGTAGGCAGCGAACTGATACTTCGTGGGCCTCAAGGAGTATTCACCCTGCCAGAGCCCATTGAGAAAGACCTGTTCTTTGTTTGCACCGGTACGGGAATAGCCCCTTTCCGCAGCATGGCGCATCATATCCTTAACAACAATATACCCCACAAAAACATTTATCTCATATTTGGATGCCGTCATTTCGGCGATTGCCTTTATGGTCCCGAGCTAAAGGCCCTTGCCGAACAGATACCCAGCTTTCATTATATTCCTACCTTTTCCAGAGAGATGTCGAATGATCACCTCATCCGCACCGGGTATGTCCATGGCGTGTACGAAGAGATCGTCAGACAGCACCAGGAAAATACCGGTCGGCTGCAAGAAGCCTCCTTCTTTTTATGTGGATGGAAGAATATGATCGACGAGGCCAAACAGCGTATTCAGGCCTTGGGGTATGACCGGAAATCCATTCACCAGGAACTATATGGCTAGGCCCTGGTTAATGCGCCCTCTCTTCGGGGTTCGCCCGGATGTTATTTTGTCGCCTTCTCTTTGGAATTGTTGTCCTTGCCGCTGATCTTCATGGGAATGACAGGGATAGACTGCTGTTGTAGTCGATTCTCCAGCTGTATGTATGATTTTTGCAATTCGAGGATCTCGGCATGGCTGTTCATCATCTCTCTTTCCAGCTCTTCCACCTTCGCGCGACTTCTGGCCAGCTTAATTTTACCGGTAACAAAACCTAATAGCCCCCCACTGATCGCTGCTATAAATAGGACTACAGGATTAATTATAAGATCGAGTGTAAACGACATCTTAAAAAATTTAGGTTCTTAACAACGAGGGCTGGGCTGTTCAAAGGGGATTTCTGCGCGGGATTTTCAGGGGATAGGGATATGCAGAACCATTGTGCCATCCGCGTCAAATATACTGCTAAATTAACACAAACACAATAAATCCATAAATAGAGGATAACCACAAATTATCCTCTATTTATCCACCAATCAGCTTGTTGACGATGGCAGGGATCTCAGCTATGGGTACCCGTTCCTGTTGCATGCTATCCCGATGACGCAGGGTCACCGTCCTGTCTTCCTTGGTCTGATGGTCGATGGTGACACAGAAGGGGGTCCCGATGGCATCCATACGACGATAACGTTTGCCAATAGCGTCTTTTTCCTCATAAAAACACCGGAATTGAGACTTACAGGTATTCATGATCTCCCGGCCTATCTCCGGAAGTCCGTCCTTTTTGACCAGCGGCAGGACCGCCAGCTTGATAGGAGCCAGCTTGGGGGGGAATCGCAATACTACCCGGCTATCCTGCTTTTCGGGGGTGCTGAGGTCTTCTTCCACATAGGCCTCGCTAAGCACCATCAGACAGGTACGGTCCAGCCCGATAGAGGTCTCGATCACATAGGGAATATAGTTCTGATTGATCTCCGGATCGAAATACTGCATTTTTTTCTTGCTGAATTGCTGATGGCTTTTCAGGTCATGATCCGTACGGGAGTGGATGCCCTCCACTTCTTTAAAGCCGATGGGAAATTCGTATTCGATGTCACAAGCCGCCTTGGCATAAAAGGCCAGCTTGACGTGGTCGTGGAATCTGTATTTTTCTTTGGGGATGCCCAGGCTCAGATGCCATTTCATCCTTTCATTCTTCCAGTATTCATACCATTGGTCTTCCGTGCCGGGACGGATAAAGAACTGCATTTCCATCTGCTCGAACTCCCGCATCCGGAAGATGAACTGGCGGGCGACGATCTCATTCCGGAAGGCTTTCCCTATCTGGGCGATGCCGAAGGGTATCTTCATCCGGCCTGTTTTCTGTACGTTGAGGAAGTTGACAAAAATGCCCTGGGCCGTCTCCGGACGAAGGTAGATCTCGCTGGCTTCTTCCGACACGCTGCCCAATTGGGTGGAGAACATGAGGTTGAATTCACGGACATCCGTCCAGTTGGAAGTGCCGCTGACACCGCAAACAATATCTTCGTCTTCAATTAATTGCTTCAATCCGGCCAGATCGCTTGCCGCCAGGAGCCGATCCATCTTTTCCTGCAACTCGGAAGCCTCCCCCATCTTATTGGCCTTCTCCAGCTCGTCGATACGCCCCTCGATAAGATGATCGACCCGATAGCGTTTTTTACTGTCCTTATTGTCGATCATCGGGTCGCTGAAGCTGTCTACGTGACCACTGGCTTTCCAGGTGGTGGGGTGCATAAAGATGGCAGCGTCGATACCTACGATGTTCTCGTGCAGTTGGGTCATGCTCTTCCACCAAAGGTCTTTGATGTTCTTTTTCAGCTCACTGCCATATTGACCGTAGTCATACACCGCGCTAAGCCCGTCATAGATCTCACTGCTGGGGAAGATAAAGCCGTATTCCTTACAGTGCGAGATGATAGCCTGGAATTTGTTTGTATCGTTTGCCATAGTCGGCAAATATACAAATTACCCCCTTCCTACTTCAGATATTTCACCAACACCGCCCCCAGTTTCTCATACCCATCCTCATTGGGATGCAGTCCATCCGAGAACAGCCGCTCATCTATCTTTCCATCCGGCTTCAAGAGCACTACTCCTGGATCAATGAACTTCACTTCGATGACCTTCCCCATAGCAGCCAGCCCCGTATTCAATGCCGCCACCCGCTGTTCCATATTTCTCCGGGGATATATTCCCGATAACAATATCTCCGCCGACAGCTGATGTTGTCGTATGGTGCCTATCAGATATTTTATCCCATCGATGATCTCTGCATCCGTATTGAGGCCAATATTATTGGTCCCGATAGTGATCAGTATCTTTTTTGCCCTGTACCCATCGAACTCCCCATGATACACCCTCCACAGCACATTCTCTACCCTGTCCCATCCGAACCCCAGGTTTACTATATTCAGGGGTTTAAAATATTTATTCCAGGACGTGATCCCTCTGTTAATACCGGCTTCCGGCAGACCTCCCCAAAAATGAGTGATGGAGTTGCCCACCACCACGACGTCCGGCTGTTTTTCCCGCACGGTTCTTAGAGCAGCCTCATGCCTTGTCATAAAATCATAGGTGCGCCAGTCCCTTCGCTGGCGTATGGGCATAGTGGTAACAATAGACCCTTTTTCTTCATGGATGATCTTCCGGATGATATCTTCATAAGCATCCGCATATTTCATCATCCCTATATCATTGGGGTGTGTACCGTCAACCGTACTCTCCTCGTCGAAACCGATGGCTTTATCCGTCAACAGGAAAATGTTGGGGACCCCGTTCTTTTTCATTTCATCAAATGTCGCCGAAAGCACGTCGCTCGCCGTCTTGTACTTCTTCACCAACCCCGTATCGATGCCCGACCCGCTCAGACCACAGCAATGCTCGACAAGAAGTATGGGCGTGGCCGGATGTTTGGACTGGAGCGTCTTCACCGCTGCAAGGATACGCCCCCTCACCTCCTCCCGTAGAAATTTATTCTGGTCCACAAGGTTGGGCATGCAGTCCAATACAAATAATTTCCCATCCTGTTCGTTCATGAGATCGAGAAGGGGTTGTTCCAATTGCCCGTTACCGGAAAAACCAAGATTGATGACAGGCCGGTCAAGTTTCCTCCCCAGTATATTCGTCCATGCCAGACCCGGACGCGTGGCACAGGCGCCCTGCATGATAGAGGTGCCATATAGGACCACAGGTTGTTCCTTGCTCACCGGGAATACTGTGAAGGTGGCTCCCGCAGGAACCCCTATATTCATCCAGCTAACAGTATTGTACAACGGTAAATAAAGCCTGAATTCCTCTTCTTTGGCGGAGAGCGATAAGTTGTCAAACCTATATTCGATAGTATCTCCGAAATGATAAATTCCCCGCGCCCATTGCCACACACCATTCACGTCTCTCGCATAAAGGTCCACCCCACTGACACCCGTAGACGGCATATGCGGCATGGCCATACTGCCCGTGACCTTGTAACGCACCACCAGGGAGGTAGCGCTGGTCTTAAAGCTGATGTATTCTCCCGCACTGTTTCGGCCCAGGTCCCACACGGCAGGTCTTACCATTTTTTCCGCCCGTAAAGGCAGGCGGCCATATATATTATTCGAATCACTCACCCGGGTATTTTCCCAACCGCGCCCTTCAATGACGGCGAAAGAGGACGATGCGGGATCATACCATTGTAAAGAAGATGTTTGTGCAAACAGGCGAGGGCCAACGGCGATGCAGACAAGCAGAGAGAGGACAGATCTTTTCATCCTGTAAATTAGGGGTTTATTTTCTCATTCCCCTTATGCCGCTCCCCATCCCGGATGTTCTTCTTCTCAAAATTCTTTTCCAGCGCAGCCGTCAGGTCCACTCCCGTTTGGTTGGCAATGCAGATCAGCACCCACAACACATCCGCGAGCTCATCCGCCAGTTCCTTTCCTTTATCCGATTCTTTAAAGGACTGGTCCCCATACAGACGGCTCATCAACCGTGCTACTTCTCCCACCTCCTCCGTCAGGATCGCCATATTAGTTAATTCGCTAAAATAGCGTACACCCGTAGTAGTGATCCATTTGTCCACCAGTTCCTGCGCATCCCGGATAGTTATCGATTGTTTCATATTACAAAGATATCCCCCACCAGGTAGGTATGCGCCTGCCCTCCAATAAATACCCTGTCCCCCGCCAGCGTGCAATCCAGCCACCCTCTGCGCCGTGACAGCTGAATTGCGGAAAGCTTATTCCTCCCAAGCCGCCCCGCCCAGAAAGGTATCATCATCGTATGCGCCGACCCCGTAACAGGATCTTCATCGATGCCCGACTGCGGGAAAAAACAGCGTGAGACAAAATCCGCGTCCCTGCCCGGCGCCGTTACCACTACCCCCCGCGCCTGTGCGCCCGCCAATATTGTAAAGTTCGGGCTCAGCTCCTCCACCTGCTCCTGACTGTCCAGCACCACCATAAAATCATGACGCCCCCGGTATAATTCCCTCGGTGCGATCCCCAGCCCTTCAAATATCGCCGTATGATCTGCTGGCCGCACACTCGCCGCCACCCCCGTCCCTGTACCCGTCAGTTCAGGCATATTCGCGGGAAAATCCAGCTCCAGGGCACCCGCCGCCTTCGTCACTTTCAGGTCCCCGCTATGCCGGCTTCGGAACACCACCACATCCCCCTTGAAATCCAGATGCCGGAACACCACTTGCCCCGACGCCAACGTCGCATGACCGCAAAGCTCCACCTCCACCGTAGGAGTGAACCACCGGATGGCATAGTCGTATCCACCGACCCCGGCGGCCGAGTCCCCCAGGCCCGCCCGCGGCACAATAAATGCCGTCTCTGCCAAATTGTTCTCCATGGCAATGTTCTGCATAGTCCCATCCGGTAACCATTCCGTCAACGGGACAACAGCCGCCGGATTACCCTGGAATAGGGCTGCGGCAAAGGCGTCTACCTGATAGATTTTCATATTGGAAAGGGTATCTATTCGACCAAATAGGTTGTTTTTACTTTCTTGTAAAATGGTTTATTTTTTTCCAGATTTTAGTACTTGGAGTACTAAAATTCGCTTTTTTTTAAACCAAAGAATACTCTGCCAAAAACACAACTGAAATTACGCCCCCCTATTCCCTCCCCTTCGTATCCACCCATATCGTCACCGGCCCATCATTCAACAGCTCCACCTTCATATCAGCCCCAAATTCACCCGTACCAATACCCCGCCCCAGATCAGCCTCCAGCCGCGCGATCATTTGCTCATACAGCGGAACAGCCACCTCCGGCTTGCTCGCTCGTATATACGAAGGCCGGTTGCCCTTCCTGGTAGCCGCATGCAGCGTGAACTGGCTCACTAAAAGTATCTCACCCCCCGTATCCTTCACCGACAGGTTCATCACACCCGCCTCGTCATTAAAAATACGCAGGTTGACGATCTTACTGCTCAGCCACGCAATATCCTCCGCCCCATCCGCATCCTCGATACCCACCAATACCAACAGGCCGCCCCGGATGGCAGCCTTACATTTTCCATCGATGGTGACGGAAGCCCGGCTTACTCTTTGGATAACAGCTCGCATTTTAAGATGAAGATAAGCTCTCCACGTGGAAGTTCAACATCGGCCGGCCGGCCACCCGTACACGCAATCCCCTTTCATACAATACGACCAGCACCGCACCCACCGATATCAGCAGCATCAGGATGATAGCCATCCATTGCACCTGACACCCGATGTAATAAGACAAAGGATGAAAGACCATCCGGATAATATGCCGCCCCGGAGGAATGGAAAGCCCCCGTAACGCATAGTTCGTACGAATAATGGGCGTCTCACGATCATCCACCCACGCCTTCCAGCCCCGCTGATAGAATATTTCGCTAAAGACCGCAAATCGCTGCTTCTTCGACTCCGACAGATAATTTATCACGTCATTATCGTTGTTCAGCAATTCAATATACGCCGATGTGTCCGGTCCCTGAACCATAACAGGCACCTTCTCCCTGTCCGCCTCGAAAAGAATGGCCTCCGTACCCGGCTGAAAATGTGTCAGACTATCCATCACCGCCTTCGGTGTCGGAAGGAACCGCAGACTGTCCACAAACCAAACGGGCCCCAGACAGTTGGTGTTTTGATATACAAAATCTTCTCCAGCCACATTACGCCGGAGGATATACTTCGTATTCAACATATTGATCACGGGCTGACACATCGGATAATTCACCAGCTGATAATTGATCAGGTCCTCATATACCCGCAGCTTGGCCGCATGGTATCCACCGATGGAATTATGATAATAGGCCGTCATGGCCCCATAGCTCAGGGTATTATTGGCCGTATCCCGCAGATCGAACACGCGGTAATAGGTACTGTCATGCGCTACTTCCTTGTCCCCCGCCGTAGCGGCAAAATTCCCCTGGTACTCCCCCTTCTCCTGGTAATTATCGTAGTTGAGATATTTAAGATCTATCCCCATCAGGTCCACAAAGCAGAGCGCCCCTACCACCCCCAGCAGCAGGGCGGGACGGATCTTCCGCTTGATATAAAGCCCCAGCACCAGCGCCGCTCCTGCAACAAAAAGCAGGCTCCGCAGCATGCTGCCCAGGAACAGTTCCCGCCTGTCCTGCCGCAGTCCCGCCAAAAAAGTCTGCGCATAGCCCACCGCCCGCTTACCCTTGAGAGCGGCCCTTTCCAGCAGATGACCATCCCATGCACTCACATAATCCGAGCCCGCATATATGCCAAAGACGACAATAAAGATACCCAGTATCAACAGCAGCCCCCACCTGTACTTACGCCAGATGTCGGCGCTCGCCACCCCGCTCACCAGGATCTTCTGAAGGGTCAGCGTCGCCAGTATGCAAAGCAGCAGATTGGGGATGACAATGATCATGCTTGGCGCCCTGAACTTGTTGTACATGGGAAGATATTTCAACAACAAGCTGTTGAAAGGCTGGAAATACCCCCCCCAGCTCATCACGATCGTTAGCACCATGACCGACACCATCCACCATTTATGTTTCCCGTCCAAAAGGATCAGCCCCGCCAGCGCGAGGAAGCAGATGATCGCCCCCGCATAAGGCGGCCCCGCAAAAAGGTCGCCAACGCCACCCCAATAATACCTGGGTCCTTCTTCTCCCACCAACTGCCCCAGCTCAGCAGGCATCTTTTGCAGCGCCCGCACCGCATGCGACCTCTCCGCAGGCAAGTCCAGGTCCGTGCTGCCTCCATAAATATCGGGTACCAGCATCACCAGCGGCTCCGTTCTGTACAGGCTAAAGTCAAAGGCCGCCGATTCACCTAGCCCGTCGCTGGTATAATTGCTGTTTTTATCCGCCAGCTCGCTCCCCCCCCGTATTGTCTCATGGGAAGAGTCGGAGGTGGTAAAAAGGACCACCGCATTGGACAGTACGCCTATCAGAAGAGCCCCCACGATCACCAATGTCGCATGACGCAGTTGCCGGAATTCCCGCCGGCGGAGCCAGGGTATCGCATAGCCTCCAAAGAGCAGGACGGCCGTAAGCCACCCATAATAGACTATCTGCATATGGCCCGTGGCGATCATCAGCGAAGTGAAAAGAGCCATCAATGCCATGCCCTGCCAGTATTTTTTCTCCAGTACCAGTATCATCGACCCGATCAGGCCGGGTAAAAGGGCAATACATTGCATTTTTGTGTCATGCCCCACCGAGACGATGACGGGATTATAAGTGGCGTACGCATAGGCCAGGGCCCCGATGATACCGACATATGGGTTGACCCGCAGCACCAATGCCAGAAAATAAAAGCAGATACAGGCCGTGAAAAAAAAGCTCGCCGGCTTTTCCAGATGCAGCGTAAGCAAAAAGTGGAAGAAGGCGGGAAGCCGCGTCGACGGACCGTCAATAGCAATTTGATATCCAGGCATACCACAAAACATGCTTTTGCTCCACAAAGGGAAATGGCCATGCGCCTGCTTGTAGACGAAGGAGCTCTGGGCCATCGCCTTCCATTGCATTACGTCTTCCTGGTAAAGGACCTTGCCCTGAAACACCGGTTTGCAATAGATCACCGCCACCAGCAGAAATATCAACACCGCTATTGCATGAGGTAAGAGTCGGACCAACCACCCTTTACTGGAAAAACGCATGCCTGACACCTGGATAAATGGGCCTTTGGACATATTAGGGGTGTTTTTGCAATTGTCGGACCATATTAACATTTAACTTCGGGTACCAAGTTAAAATCGACTTAATATGCATCCCCGTTCTACCGGACGGTTCCGTCAAAGGTTCAAAATAGTATGAAAATCGATATTACTAAAGAATTAATTTTCCAAACAGCTCGCAGTGGGGGTAAAGGAGGCCAGAATGTGAATAAGGTCGAGACCATGGTAGAAGGGTATTTCTCCATCCGTAACTCTGTGCTCCTGGACGATCAGCAAAAAGCTATCCTGGAAAAGAAATTGGCTGGTAAGATCAATGCCGACGGTTTTTTACAGGTGAGATCACAGGTCCACCGGAGCCAGCTCGCCAATAAGGAGGAGGTCATCCGCAAGATGAACCAGCTCATCGAACAGGGACTGAAAAAGGAGAAAAGGCGGGTGGCAACCAAACCCAGCAGGGCATCAAAGGAGAAGAGAGTAGAGGCCAAGAAAAGACAGGGTCAGATCAAGGAAGGCAGAAAAAAGGTCCGCCGCGGGGAATAAAAAAAGATCCCCCACCCTTTGCAGGATGGAGGAACGACCCGTTTTGTGTTTAATGGTTGATGGTACTTGTCTCTACGAGAGACGGGTTAGGGGTTGGCAAATTATCTCTCCAAAACTCCGGGTCCACCCGGAGCATTTCGACCTTAAAGGTCCTTTTTCCGGGGATTTGTACAAAGCGTACAACTGCTTAAAAAACATAGGTATTTATACGTATTTTATTTAGGCATAAATACCTAGCCGCACTGCTAAAGGGAAATAGTATTATTGTCAGTATTATTGTCGGACATTATATCACCTCTAAAATTGGACATCTTATGAACAAATTCATGAGGCCTGGTTCATTGACCCTGCCGGCCTTCCTGTTGATCGCCTCCCTTGCTTTTACCCTTTTTAGCTGCGGCGGCGGCGACCGTGATCACGGACGCCCCCCCTACAACGTGGACAGTGTTAAGAACCATGTCATTCCCTTAGGTCTGGCCATCCAGTACACAAAGGATTTTCGCAGGACCATCGACACTTTTAACACAAAATGCCCCGGATTCAAGGACTCGTTGCAGTTTGGCCGCTCCGAAGCCTTTAACACCGACTCCTATGACCTCCTCCTCTCACAAAAAGATTCTGTCGGTCGTCTCGCAGCCGGGATCCGCATCTATTACGGCCTGGATAAGGAGGGAAAGATGAGACTCGTTCTCGTACCTTACGACGTCAATGGCAACGACATCCTTCACCACCTCATCAGTGCAGACAGCACAAAAACTCCTGCCGGCGGGGCCAAAACGGAATCGCTGACAGTGGATGGTCCACAGGCATTGGAGGACGGAACACGCTGCCCCCCCGTTTGCCCTCCCCCCGGTCCTTTGAACCCGTAATAGGCAGTAGTCTTACGGTCACAACTTTTCGCCATTCAGACAGCACATGAAATATTTCTTCCTTTTCCTGATCGGTCAATCCATTCTTTTACCAATCATTGCGGGGCTGGTGCGTTTTCGTCGTCTGGACAAAATGTATCAGCCCTTTTTTATCCTTATACTGACGGGATTCCTGGCAGAGCTCGTCGCCTTCGTCGTTGTCCGTTGGATCACCCGTAGCAATGCCGTCCCCAGTAACATCGACGCCCTGCTGGAATTTTCGCTCATCGTCTGGCAATTTTATATCTGGCATCCTACCAAACAGCGCCGGTGGGTCTTTTACAGTATTTGGGCTGTCTGCGCCGTATGCTGGGTGACGGAAAATCTTATTTTTTGGAAGATCGTCACCTTTAGCCCCTACTTCCGGTTCCTATCGTCTTTTGTCATTGTGCTCCTCAGCGTGAACAAGATCAATTTCATGATCACACACGACAACCGGAATCTTTTGCGAAGCCCGGTCTTTCTCATCTGCGTCACCTTTATTATCTATTTTATCTATAAGATCCTCTACGAATGGTCTTACCAGATCAGCATCGCCGGACCCACCGAGGTTGCCCGGACCATCGTATTCTGGATGGCCTATGTCAATGCACTCACCAATGTCATCTATGCTATTGCATTCCTTCTGATCCCAAAGCCTCAGAAGTTCACATTGCAAATACCCCCACCCACCGTAGAACGCCCATAGGTTGGCAATCACAGCAAATGCATGTATTTTTACTTAGAAGATGGAAAATAAGATCCTGGATATTACGCTGCTTTTCTCTCTGATCATAGCAATTATCATTGTGTACTTTTTCGTTTCCATCATCCGGTACCACCGCCGCTATATGCGCCTCCAAAGGGAAAAGATCTTCGCCGAGATCACCATCCGGGAGAATGAGCGCAAACGTATCGCGGGCGATCTGCATGATAGCCTAGGCCCCCTCCTTTCCGCCGTCAAGCTAAACATTAGCAATGTCGATATCGAAGACCCCCAGGATAAAGCCATCCTCGACAAGACAGCCGGATACCTGGACGAGATCATCGGCAGCATGCGCAGGATCTCCCATGACCTTCTCCCCAATACCCTCGAGCGAAAGGGTCTTCTCGAAGCCATCCGGGAATTTATCAACCAGGTCAATGTCAAACAATCCCTGAATATTCAGTTATACGTAGTGAAAGAGATACAGGTCCCCAAAGAAAAGGAGATCCACATCTTCCGGATGATACAGGAGATAGTCCACAATACTCTCAAGCACGCACATGCGGGGAACTTGCAGATAGGCCTCAGCGAAGAAGGCGGCAATCTCTTGTTCCTGGCCAAGGACGATGGGCGCGGCTTTGACAAGGAAAAGGCCCTCACAGGATCGCAGGGACTTGGGCTGCGCAGCCTGGAAAGTCGCTGTGAAATACTCAATGGAGTGCTCTCGCTGGAATCCAAACCCGGCTCGGGAACCAATTATTTTATCAAGATCCCCGTTGGTTGACGGTTCATTGACCCGCAATGTTTAATTTTACCAGCATCCTCTTTTCCTATATGAAGAATATCCGTTTGGTAATAGCTGACGATCATGAGATTTTTCTGGATGGTCTTGCGCTCATGCTCAACAAGCAGGAGAACATGACAGTCGTGGGACAGGCGTTCAATGGCCGTGAGCTCGTCCAGCTCGTGGCTGAAAAGAAGCCCGATATAGTCCTCACGGATATAAAGATGCCCTATCTGGATGGCATTGGAGCCTGCCGGCTGATGCTACAACAGGATCCGCAGCTAAAGATCATCGCCCTCTCCATGTTCGAAGAAGAGGACCTCATCGTGGAAATGCTCGAAGCAGGTGCTAAAGGATATTTGCTAAAAAATGCGGACAAGCGGGAGATACTCGACGCCATCCTCACCGTCAACGAAGGGAATATTTTCTATTGTAAACATACTTCCGCCCGCCTGGCCTCGCTTATCGTCAAGAGCAAATTCGACCCTCAGAAGAAGAAGTCCGGGGACCTTTTTACGGAACGGGAAAGACAGATCATCCGCCTGATCTGCCAGCAGCACACCGCACAGGAGATAGGCGAACAGCTTTTTCTCAGCAAACGCACCGTCGAAGGCTACCGTACCCGCATCCTCGAAAAGATGGATGTGAAGAACACCGCCGGCGTCGTCGTATTTGCCCTAAAACATAATCTCATCGCCGAAGAGGATATCTTGTAGCCGGCAGACCGCCCCCTCAATTCTTTCTCAGTGTCCGCAAAGAATCCAGCGACTGCTGCTCCTTGCCCGCTGATAGCCGCTGCACCTCCTGGTCTATTCTATTTTGCTGCAATTGCCCCTGGTATTTGGCCAGTTTTTTTTGAAGGTCTTTCTGATCATCCAACAGTTTGGACATACGCTTGTGGGATTTCTGTACCGCTTTGTCGTCGCTGCCTACACTGGACTGCATGTTCTGCGTCTCCTTCATCTGGTCCTGATTATTCTTCGCCAGATCGTCCTGCGTATTGCGGATCTTCTTTTCCAGGTCGGTCTGATCATCATGCATGTCTCCCAGCTTTTTCTGCGCCTTCTTGGTTACTCCCTCCTGCGTCTTGATCTTGTCCTCCAGGACACCCGCGTCGATGGCAGGCAGCATTTTTTCGACAAATGCGGATGTACGGCTCATCGCCAACGCGTCACGCCCTGGCCGCGTCCCCGGGTCTTCTCCCGGCCCGGCCGGCAGAAATGTCACCGTCGAGTTGTCCTTGTCCCGGCTGGTCTTACGCTCCACCTTGATATGCAGGTCGTTCAGGGAGGAGGAAGTATCCTCCAGCCGCACATTGTGATACATCTTGTACCCACGGGTGCTCGACCCCTTCCAGCCCCGCTGGGCCATATAATCTTTAATGGTCGACTCCACTACATCCGAAGGATAGGGCAGGTCTACCATGATGACAGACAGCTGGCTTTTTTGATAGCCGACCTGACCTTCATAAGTCTTGGGCGGCACAGGAGACTGCGCATAGAGCCGCGCGCCACTGATACAACATCCAATCCATCCGGCTAAAAACACGAGGTTTTGGTAGAGATACCGTCTCATAGTATAAAATTTTGTAATAATAAAGGTACTACAAAACCTTAAGCCATCGCATTAAAAAGTGTAGGATATCGAACACTCATCGGGTTCATACTCAGTATACGGTATTTTGAAAATTCAGCGTTAATATCGCGGTAACAGAAGTATTTTTGAAGATCAGAATAAACAACGCCGTATTTGAGCAGCATTAAAAAATTAGCCGGGCAGACGATGTGGTATGGAGTAAGCTCCATTTTTGCTAGATTCCTCAACTATCTGCTGACCCCTTATCTCACCCTGGTCTTCACCGGGACCACCGAATTCGGAAAGATGAGTCTCGTCTATTCCCTCGTCCCCTTCCTGAATGTCCTGGTCGTCTTTGCGCTGGACACGGCCTATTTCCGGTATATCCAAAAACCCGAGGCCGAGACCCATCTTTATGACACCCTCATATACAGCCTATTCCTCAATACCCTTCTGATCTCCGGGCTCATCATCCTTTTCCGGCACCCGATCGCCGCTTTTATACACCTGGAGCAGCACGCAGAATACATCACCTTCGTTGCCTTTATCATTGGCCTCGAAGCCCTCGCCGCCCTGCCCTTTGCCCGGCTGCGCCATGAAGGCAGACCCCGGCAATTTGCCTTTATCCGGGTGACGGCCATCCTGCTGAATATCTTTTTTACCTTCTTTTTCCTGTCCATCTGCCCCAAGATGGCAAAAGCACATCCCAACAGCAGCATCTGGCATTTTTTATATGATCCCGGCTTCGGGGTAGGGTATGTCCTTCTGGCCAATCTTATCTCTTCCGCCTTCCAGTTCATCGCCCTCAGCGGGCAGCTCCGGAAATTCAAATGGACCTTCGACAAGGCGGTATGGACAGAGGTCATGATCTATGCCCTTCCCCTCACCATTGCCGGATTTGGAGGGATGATCAACGAGACCTTCGACCGGATCATGCTCGCCCAGCGTCTCCCCCGTGCCGTGTCCGACTTTCAAGTCGGCGTCTATTCCGCCTGTTATAAGCTCTCGCTCCTCATCACCCTTTTCGTACAGGCATTCAGGATGGGTGCCGAACCCTTTTTCTTCCGGCAGGCCGCCGAGGGCGACGCCCCCCGCACCTATGCCCGTGTGATGAAATTCTTTGTGATCACCATCTGCTTCATGTTCCTCGTCGTAGCCCTCTACCTGGACATCTGGAAACAGTTCATCCGGGACAAAAGCATGTGGCAGGGTCTTGGAGTAGTGCCTATTCTCCTTTTTGCCAATATGTTTTTGGGGATTTATTATAATCTGTCCATCTGGTATAAGCTCTCCCGGAATACCCGCGCGGGGGCGTATATTACCCTTATCGGGGCCGGTATTACCCTTATCATCAATTACGTTTTTATTCCCCGGTTCAGCTACTGGGCTTCCGCCTGGGCCACCTTCCTTTGTTATGGCAGCATGATGGTGATATCTTATATCTGGGGGCAAAAGGCCTACCGTGTACCCTATGCCTGGAAAAAGCTCGTAGCATATATGGTCATCGCCGCCCTGCTCTATTTTGTGCATCTTGGCCTCATCCATATATGGCATCACCGGGGCTTTGGCTTTATCCTGGCCACCATGCTCACCGGGGCGTATGCCATCTTCATCCTCCGCGTAGAAAGGAAAGAGTTTCGTCGGCTACCCATCATCGGGAAGTATCTGTAGAGCGCGCTCTATCCCCTAACAAAAGGATTGTGCTTCTTCTCCCACCCGATCGTCGTCTCCCCCCCATGCCCCGGATACACCACCGTATCGTCCGGCAACGCCCAAAGCACCTCCCGGATACTATTCAGCAATGTCATATGATCCCCGCCCGGCAGATCCGTCCGCCCGATGCTGTCACGGAAAAGTGTATCCCCCGCGATCAAAAACCCCTGTTTGGCACAGTAAAATCCTACACTACCAGGCGAATGCCCCGGCAGGAACAATATCTCCAGCTCATCCTCCCCCCACTGCACCTTTTCCCCCGGCTCCAGAAGAAGTAGCGGCCCCCGGTAGTTCTCGAAAGGCATGCCCCAGTCACGCCCTATCACCGGCGCCACCTCCAGCACCGGCTTCTCTTTTTCGTGGAGGTGTAAGGGCAAGTCCCAGGTGTCATGAACGAATTTGTTACCAAAGACATGATCCAGGTGACAATGGGTATTTAACAGGATTTTGGGCGTTAACCCCTGCTGCTCAATATATTCCTCCAATTCCCTCCGCTCATTCCCGAAATAACAGCCCGGATCGATGATGCAGCAGGCATCCTTTTGATCGGATAGCACGTATGTGTTTTCTTGCACAGGGCTGAAAACAAAGGTTTTTACTGTCAACATACGCAATTCATTTAGTTAAAATCAATTTCACCGGTATTTGGGATTTGTATAACTTTAAAACTCTAAAGAATGGGTATGAAAGATCCTAAAGATCCTCAGATTATGTTGAAGTCACACTATTTTTTTTTCGTCATACTGGGGATTTTCTTTTTTGCCGGAGGAGCTTCTGCCCAGGTAAATACCGTAGAGTTCGGTAAGAACCGTCTTCAGTTCAAGAATTTCAAGTGGCAATATTACCAGACCCAGAACTTCAATACCTATTTCAACGAGGGGGGACAGGAACTGGCCCAATACGTTCTCCAGGTGGCCGAAAAAGAGCTGCCCGGCATCGAACAGTTTGTAGAATATGGTCTCCAGCGCCGTGCCAACATCGTCATTTACAATTCCTACAACGATTATCTCCAGTCCAACATCGGGCTCAGCCTCGACTGGCAGACCACCGGCGGCATCACCAAGCTGGTAAATAACAAGATGGTCGTATACTTCAATGGCGACCATAACCACCTCCGGCTCCAGATCCGCCAGGGCATCGCCCGCATCCTGCTCGAAAATATCCTTTTCGGGGACGATCTGGGGGAGTTTGCCACCAATCAAGCCCTGCTTGACCTGCCCCAATGGCTCACGGACGGGTACATCGAATACGCCGGGGAGACATGGAGCACTACCCTCGACGACCAGCTGAAACAAGCCATCCTTTCAGGAAGATATAAGAATTTCTACCAGTTTGCCTTCGAAAAGCCCCTTCTGGCCGGGCATGCCTTCTGGTTTTATATGGCCAATAAGTACAAAAAGGAGAATGTCACCTACTTCCTTTACTTAGCCAGGGTCTATCGCAACCTCAACAATGCCTCTCTGCGCATATGTAAAAAGAAGTTCAAAGAGGTGCTGAAGGACTTTATGGCCTATGAGGAAGAGTTGTACGACAAGGACATCCGCGGCCGCCGCAACTTCCCCAAAGGCACCGTCTCCGTCGTGGAAAATATCAGCGACCGTAAGGATTTCTTTCATTTCTCCCCTCAGCCCACCCCCCGCAGCAACACCTATGCCGTGGTGGAATTCAAAAATGGGAAGTACTCCGTCGTCCTGCACGACAACTTTATCTATGCCAAAACTCTTTTGAAAAATGGCGTGCGTTCCGGCGCCGAGCAGCTCGACCCTCACTACCCCCTCATTGCCTGGGATAATAAGGGTACCCGTCTTGCCTGTATCTATTGGGACAGGGGAAAGGTCAAACTATTCGTCTATGACGTCATAAAAAAATACAAGACCAGCATACAGGACATCCCCGACTTCGACCAGGTGCAGGACTTCAAGTACATGCTCAACGACCACACCCTGCTCATGAGCGCCACCAAAAAGGGTCAATCCGATATTTTTGTGTATGATATCACCGCGCAGACCTATCGGCAGATCACCAACGACGTATTCGACGATCTCGACCCCTCTTTCGTAGCTTTCCCCAACAAGACGGGGATCATCTACTCCTCCAATCGACCGGACGGACATGCCCGGGGTGGCGACACTACCCTGCCCTCCAACTACCATTATAATATCTTCCTCGTGGACAACTGGAACGATATGGAAGGCAAGCAGATCTCCCAGCTCACCTACCTGAAATATGGCCAGGCCCGCTACCCTACACAGTACAACAACAACCATTTTACCTTCATCAGCGATGAGAATGGGATCAACAATCGCTATGCAGGCTTTTTCACCACCAAAAGGGCCGGTATGGACACCGTCTACAAAATAGGCGACGAACTCCTCCACAATCCCGACCCCGCCGACCTCGACTCTACCTTAAAAGCCAATCATAAAGATCAACCCGACACCGTCTATTCATTTACCATCACGAATGACTCTTCCTATATCTTCCCCATTACCAACTACCAGAGCGGCCTCACAGAAACGAAGAGCGCCGGTGAGATCGGCCAGGTCACGGAAGTCCGCCAGGAGGGCGACCTGAAATTTCTTTATAAATTGAAGGTGGACGAGGCCGCGCTAAAAAAACGTAATCTCGTCGCCCGGATGACGGACTATCGGAAGAAGACCGTCACCGAAGCCACCGTACAGGGCGCCGGCATTCTCGCGCCAAAAGTCAAACCGCGCACCGACACATCCCGTCATGCCAACGACTTTTTCGAGAGCGAGTTCGATAAGGACAAGCGCGACACCAGCCAGAACAATCGTCGCCCCGCAGCGCAACAGCCCGTCACCGGGGAGAATCCTTTCTCTACCCGCAACGATACAAGGGAGGAACCCCTGTTGAGGAAGGCCAAGCTCTTCAAATACAAGCTGAAGTTCTCCGTCGATAATTTCTCCGCCGGATTCAACAACGACGTCCTCGTCACCCGTTACCAGCCCTTTACCGGGTCATTGCCCATCAACCTCAGCGGCGTCGATCAGTTCAGCGGGATGCTGAAGGCTTCTATATTCGATCTGTTCGAGGACATCCGTTTCACCGGCGCCATCCGCCTGCCCTTCTTTGGCAGCGGCTCCAGCCCCTCAGGCTTTGCCGCTCAGGGCGGAAAGACCTTTATCCCCGGCAGCTCCTCTTTCTTTGATGGCAGCGGGGAATGGTTCGCCCGCGCCGACTATCTGAAAAAACTATTCGACTTCTCGCTGTTGTATTATCGCGAGACACAGGTAGGCTCTTATTACGACGACTCCCTTTCCGCAAAATTGGGTGGTTTCGCCGGCCCCTTTGACGCAAAAGCCTATACCAATCTCTGGCAGGCCATCATCAAATATCCTTTTGACAGGGTGAAAAGCCTGCGCCTCTCCGTAGGATTCCGCACCGATAAGGTTGTCTTACGTCCATTCGGCACTATCACCGGTCAACCCAATGTCGTCGACTCCGCGCTTCTGCTGCTGCCTCCTCAGAACAAACAGAATTACGGGTTACTACGCCTGGAGTATGTATATGACAACGCCATCATGAAGGCCACCAACATTTACAACGGCATCCGCGCCAAGGTCTATATGGATTGGAATATGCAGATGAATACGACCCAGGGCACCGCCGAAGGCAAGAACATGTACAACTTCGGGTTTGACTTGCGGCATTATCTTCCCATCTACCGCAACCTCATCTGGGCCGTACGCGCCGGAGGCGATTTCTCTTTTGGCAATCGGAAAGTGATCTACTACCTCGGGGGCACCGACGGATGGCTTTTCCCCAAGGCGAACCAGCAACCGCTGCCCGATCCAAACCAGCCATATGCCTTCCAGTCACTGGCAGTGAACCTGCGGGGCTTCAAGCAGAATATAGCCAATGGTAACAATGCCGTTGTCATCAACAGTGAGTTCCGCCTGCCGCTCTTTTCAACGCTCTTCAACAAGCCCATCAATAATGCTTTCTTACGGAATTTCCAGGTCGTACAGTTCTTCGACATTGGCTCTGCATGGAATGGAAGTCCAAAAAACATTTCCCGTCCTACGCTTACTATACCCAGCTCGGATCCCAATCTCGGACCCGGCACGCTGAATGTAAAGCTGAGGGCCGGCGGTATCGGTCCCTTCGCAGGCGGTTATGGTTTTGGCGCGAGAAGTACGCTGCTGGGTTATTTCCTCCGGTTTGACGCCGGCTGGCAGATGAATACTTTCTTTGGTGGCAAACCCGTGCTAAACGTCTCGATGGGCGTGGATTTCTAGGTCAGTCCGTCCGCAAATTCTCCACCGGATTAGCCAATGCCGCCCGCAGCGTCTGATAGCTCACCGTCATCAGCGTGATCAAGAGCGCCCCCATCGCCGCCGCTACAAATATCCACCAGGATATATCCGCGTGGTATGCATAACGCTGCAGCCAATTGTGCATACAGTACCATGCCACCGGTCCGGCGATCAGGATGGACAGGACCACCAGCAGGATAAAATCCGCTGACAGCAGCCGCCACAGATTGAAGACCGTGGCGCCTAATACCTTTCGTATACCTATCTCCTTGACACGCTGTTCCGCCATAAAGGACGCCATGCCAAACAGCCCCATACAGCTGATAAAAATGGCCAGGACCGTAAAGACCAGCGACAGTCTTCCCATGCGTACCTCATCCGAAAATTTGCGATCATACTCCTCATCCGCGAATTTATAGTCGAAGGGAGCCGACGGCACATATTGCCGCAACGCAGTCTGTATCTTATTCAGAGATTCCCGCACCGGCAGCCCCGGTTTCAATCGTATAAAAACAAAGTTGTCTTCCGCCTCCCCTCCCAGGTAATACATCGCAGGCCGTATGGACTCATAGGGCGACTCCATCAGCACATTATCGATGACACCCAGTATCCGGTAATTACGATGATCCCATGCAATGGTCTGCCCCACCGGGCTCTTCAGCCCCATAAATTTTATTGCTGCCTGGTTGAACACCAGCCCCATGCTGTCCGTAGGATATTCCCTTGAAAAATCACGCCCCTCGCTGAAATGCCAGCCCAGGGTCTTACCATATCCATGCGTCACCGAGATGGCCCCAAACTCCGTCTGTACATTCGGGTCTTTCCCCGACCATTCGACCCCGCTGAGACTCATCCATACTCCGGTGGCAGGGCTGGACGACTCCGCCACCTCCTCTACCACTCCTGTGTTCAGCAGCCCATTGCGCAACGTCTCCTGCTTGCCGAACCAGTCCGAGGAATTCATTTGCAGGGATATCAGACCCTCCCTGTCATAGCCCACCGGCCGGTCCTTGACGAACTGCACCTGCCGGTAAACGATCGTGGTACAGATGATCAGCGCCACGGAGACACTGAATTGTAGCACTACCAGCGCCTTACGCGGAACAGCCGCCCAGGGTCCCGCCCGAAATACACCTTTTAGCACTTTCACCGGTCGGAACGAGGAAAGATACAGCGCCGGGTAACAACCCGCGACGAGTCCCGTCACAGCCGTAAAGCTCAGACTGGCGGCCCAGAACCATACCGCTCTCCAGGGCAGCACGATCTGTTTGCCTGTAATATCGTTGAATAACGGCAGCGTCATCTGCACCAACGCCAGCGCCAGCACAAAGGCAAAAGCCGCTGCCAGCGACGACTCCCCGAAGAACTGACCGATCAGCTGTGCCCGTGAAGAGCCCACCGCCTTGCGAATACCCACTTCCTTTGCCCGCTTCTCCGACCGCGCCGTGCTCAGGTTCATAAAGTTGACACAGGCCAGTAACAATACGAACAGTCCTATGATGCCGAACAGCCAGACAAATTGTATCCGGCCGCCCGTACTCACTCCGTTCTTGAACTCCGAAAACAAATGCCACCGGCTCATAGGATGCAGAAAGACCACCGGCTTATAAACAGCCAGGTCCGGCATATTTTTTACCCTGTCCATCTTCATCTCTTTTATCGCCGCATTCACCTGGCTCAGATCCGTATGATCCGCCAGCTGGACATAGATCTCGATGGCATCCCAACCCCAGTTGGTCTCGACTTCCGCCACCCGCGGGTCTACGTGCTTGAAGAGCTCCCACGAGGAGATGAACGCAAGATGGTCGAAGGTACTGTTATCCGGCAGGTCCTCGTATACACCCGTCACCCGTACGCTGGCCGTATTGTCGATGCGGATGGTTTTGTTCAATGCCGGCTCATTGCCAAACAACGCTCTGGCCGTCGAAGCCGCGATCAATATCGAAGCAGGGTCCTTCAATCCAGCTCTCGTACCCTCCAGCATGGGGAGGGACAATATCTCCGGTCCCTCTTCCTCCATAAATTTTCCCTTCTCCGTAAATTTCTTGTCCCCCGCGGACAGGATATGATCCCGCGTCCATTGCGACAACGCCACGCGCCGGAAATAGCTCCCATAATTGTTCCGCAGGACAGCCGCCACCGGTATGGGCACGGCATAGCCCGTACCTATTTCCCCATTCACCGTGGTGGTCTGCATCACACGCGCCACCTTGTCATAATGCTCATTGTATTTTTCATAGGAGCATTCATCCACGATCCAAAGCCCCGTCAGCAGCGCTACGGCGATGCCGATGGAGAGACCCGTGATATTGATAAAGGAATGAACAGGCGTCTTGAAAAGATTGCGCCACGCGGTTTTGAGGATATTCTTTAGCATACAGTTTTGCCACCAAACATATGCCAAATTCCTCATTTCGAGTTACCTTCGTAGTTCGAATGCCAGCCTATATCACCTCATTGAATTCCGGTAGCAACGGTAATTGCTATTACATCGGCAACGACAGGGAAGCAATCCTTGTCGATGCTGGCTTGTCCTGCCGCGAGACGGAAAAACGCATGCGCCGCCTGGGACTGTCTTTTGAAAAGGTCAGAGCGATATTTGTCTCCCACGAGCATGACGATCATATCAAAGGCATTCCCGTCATTGCAAAAAAGTACCAGCTACCCGTCTATATCACCGCCGGCACCCGGCAGAATAGCAGCTTCCCCGTCGACGATCATCTCGTCACTTCCTTCCAGGCTTATGAGCCCATCCCGATAGGGGACCTGTCCATCACCGCATTCCCGAAATTTCACGATGCCGCCGATCCGCATAGTTTTATCATCTCCGATGGACCCACCATCATCGGGGTGTTTACCGACATAGGCGTCCCCTGCGAACATCTTGTCCGGCATTTCCGGAAATGCCACGCCGCCTTCCTGGAAGCCAACTATGATGAGGATATGTTGCATAAGGGCAGCTACCCTTATCACCTGAAGAAACGTATCAGCGGTGGACAGGGCCATCTGTCCAATCGCCAGGCCCTCGAGCTTTTTCTGGCTCACCGCCCTCCCTTTATGAGTCATTTGTTCCTGGCCCATCTTTCGCAGAACAATAATGACCCCGACCTTGTACAGGATCTTTTCAAAGGCCAGTCCGGTGGCATCCGGATCGTACTTGCATCACGTTATGAGGAGACGGCCGTATATACCATACAGGGAGCACCAGGTGATGTGCCGGAGCCATGGGTCGATGTCACCATCCCCGCCGGGCCGTCCGCACCAGCCCCTTCCACCGCAAAGGTCCGCCGCCGCACAGCCACCGGCAAGGGCCAGCCGAACAACCCCCTGCAGCTGCCTTTGTTCTAAAGGATAGGCTTGCTATGCTTCGCAACGGTCGAGCTCAAGTTAGGTAATTTCCCGATCGGACATTCGCGCTAAGAGTTTATTTTATTGTCTTGCGGCCGTCCGCCGAAAAGCCGAAGGGCTAACCCCCTTGTATTTCCTAAAAAGCCGGTTCAGATGGCTCGCATCCGTAAACCCAAACTCATGCACGATCTCGTTCATCTGCATGTCCGTGTAGCGTAACCGCGTCTCGATCAGCCTCAGCTTGTAGCTGGTGATGTATTGTTGCAGGCTTTCTCCCGTCCGGCTCTTGAAGTACTCGCCAACGTAAGTGGGAGAAATATTAAAGTGGGCCGCGATCTTCTCCACCTTCAATTGCTCAGGCATATAGATATGTTGATGGATATAGCTCAACAGATCCGCCGAAGGAGATGAAGTTCCTTTTTTCAGCGCCGGCGTTAGCAAAGAAATATTCCTGGCCGTCACCGCAATGATCGTATTGATGATCTGCTGCACTACGTCGTGCTTATCCGGCTGTTGATTGACATGTTCCCGTATCAGCGCCTCCACCAGGCTCCTGATCAAAGGCTTGTCCGTCCGGTGGTGAACGATACAGCCCGGAAGATGGTTGTGGTTGAGAAAGATATATTCCAGCTTCTGTATCCACTCCCTATTCTGTGTCTTCAGATAGCTGTCGTTAAATCGGATAAAGAAGAACCTCGTCTCCTTATGCACTTCGAATCCATGCGTATCCTGGGGAAATACCAAAAAAAGCTTATCCGCCTTATATGGCAGAGAATGCTTATTGATACTTTGTATGCCCGTACCCTCCAGGATGAACACCATCTCGAAGAAAGTATGCTTATGTTCCTTCACCGAATAGTTCTTCACCTGTAAATACTCGATCTCGTAAGGCTGGTATAGGTTCTTTATTTCCATTCCTTCAAATTTACAAATCCTTCCGGTGATTATACAAGTGACTCACCGTCCCGGTTCGCACCTTTGTAAGGAATAAATTATCTGTTATGAACCCAATCACGTTCTTATTACTCCGGCTCGCTATTGGGGCCAGCATGTTCGGTCATGGTCTCGTACGTCTGCCAAAGCTGGCAGGATTCAGCAAATGGATGGTCGGCAGTTTTGAAAAGTCCATGCTCCCCCTGTCCCTCGTAAGACCCTTTAGCTATGCATTGCCCATACTGGAATTCACCGTCGGGCTGCTGCTGATCACTGGCCTCTTTACAAAGGTCTCCCTCATCGCAGGTGCGCTCATCATGGTCGCCCTTATCTTTGGGACCACCCTGATCGAGAACTGGGATGCCATCACTTCGCAGCTGATACATGCCGCCTTTTTCGCGGTATTGCTGCAGTTTGTTCAGTATAATACTTATGCGCTGGACGGTCTGTTGAAAAGGTAAACTACTTTGAACCCAGATCCGCCCTTATGAAAAGTATTTCCGACCATGTATGATCGATCTGATCCCTAATATCTGTTAAATAAGATGATTCATAAGACCCTGCTCCGTTCGCCGCCTCATATCTTTCCTTGAATGGTTTGCGGAATCCCTTTTCCCTCTCCTTCAATCCCTGTTTGTATCTTGTTGCGATCATATACTGTGTCGGTCCGGAAGATGCGGCCATATATACTGCAACGGACTGATTCCCGGCCATCCAGGCTTTCTTTATCTTCTTTATCTGATCTTCCACCTTATCTCCCCAGCCGGGTTTGGGAAATACGTGTGTGACGGCGACCTTATCTGAAAAATCAGTAAGCGCCACCGTACTCAATTCCTCCTGGTATTCGGCGTACGAAGAAGAATATCGATCCGTAAGAAAGGGAGCTACATTCTTAGCCCAGTCATTCATATGCTCCGCGCCAAGATCACCTCTTTTGTCTATCTGATCCCAGCTGTTGGGTCCTTCATTGACCTGGTAGCCTCCGGCATCCGGACCGGTTTGAATCTCCAGGACCCTCCATTTCCAATCTCCCGTATGATACTTCTGAGCGTGGTTCATCAGCGCCTTTTCAAATTCCGCGATCTTGTCGATCTTGGGGAAAAACCGCTCGGTGGTCAGGACGTTTTTCATCTGGCCAACTCCCATGAATGGCAGTAAAAGCCATACAATAAAAAGCTTTCTCATCTTTTTAAGTTTAAAATGAATGATGAAATACCGCTTGTGGATATTATGGAGGGAAGCTTAGGGATCCAGGTGTGTGAAGTTGCGCAATGAAGTTATACGAACGAAGAAAGGTCTAAAGAGAGCTATCCAGGGAAGAAGGAGTCATCTAATATACATGTAATTTTTTTATAAAGCAAAAATTTTGCCTTCCTTTCAATGCATCCGCCCTGCGGACAAGAATAGCTTCGCCAACGGAGCAGCCACTGGCAAGGATAGTGCTATCAGAACAGCGATTCTCTCCACCGGCCTCATCCGCAACAGCTGCGAACAGACCCTGGATGGCCAGCCCCGAGGGGCTGGTTCCAGGACATCTACGTCTTCCAGGGTGTACAGTAGCAACCGGTGATTACGCACCAGCGCCAGGATAAGGAGTAAGGCCGCGGGCAGATTGATCAGGAACAGGGTATCGGGGCTCCGCATCCTAAGCGCTATCAGGATATTCAATACTACTCCCAGGAGCAGGGTACAGTGGATGAGTACCTCCAATAGGGGAGCGGCAAGCTTTTTTCTCCACATCGCATAGAAATAGGCTGCCAGACAGAGTAGGATCAACGTATAGACAACAGGACGGTACAAAGGGAAAATAATGGTGTAATTACCCCGGCTGTCTCCCGCATCTGCGAAAGACAAAAGCAACGGCGGCAACACCAGAACGACCACCTCCAGCAACAGCGCGCCCCAACGAAATATTCTTTTGCCTGTACAGAGGCAATAGATAACGTCCACATATGCCAGCACAGCGGGGAATGCCATCACCATCGCATATACCTCCATATAGAACAGGTTATACATAGAGCATTGTTTCCACCGGCACATACTCTTTCCAATGCGCGACAGCCTGTTTATTCATATCCACCGGATAGTTCCTCCTGATCCTTTTCAGCATATAGAAGCTGTTCATGAACAGGGAAAGACACATCGCCCCAAATCGCAAGGTCAACAGGCCCCGCAATATGCGTCGCAGCGAATACCATACGGAGAAAGATCTTTTCCACAGGACCCTATGTGACAGCAGCAGCTCCTCCGGACTCATCCTTTTTGGTTTAAATGCGACGTTATACCCATTATAGAATTCCCATCCCTTGTCAAGCATACGATCTTCTTTTTTCAGCTCGTGATAGATCGGCGTTCCGCGGAAGGGCGTCATGACACTGAGAAAGGGAACATCTATACCTATCTCCATGATCCTGTCCGCCATCTCCTCGATGCTTTCCGGTGTGTCGTGGTCGAATCCCGCAATAAATCCCGCCATTACTGCAATGCCTCTTTTATGGATCGCCGCTACCGCCGTCTTGTAATGCTCGATCCTGTTCTGTCGTTTATGCGCATCCGCCAGACTTTCCTTGTCAAACGATTCGATCCCCAGGAATACGCCGATGCAACCCGAATCCCTCATCAGGTCCAGGAGCTTGTCGTCTTTTGCGATATCGAGACTCGCCTGGGTCAGCCACCACTTTTTCAACGGTTTCAGCTCTGTGAGCAGCGCCTGTATATATTTCCGGTTGATCGTCAGATTGTCATCCCAGAACCAGACCACCTTTCTTTGCCACCAATACGGGAAATTGTCGTATGCGGCGTCCCTGATCACATCCTCTACGGGTCGCAGCCTGAATCCGGGATTCAGCGTGGGCACCGTACAAAAGGAGCACGTAAAAGGACATCCCCTTGTAGCCTGCATTACTTTTTTGATAAAGAATTTATTCGACAGCAGATCATACCGCGGTGTCGGCAGGTCTTTCATATCGCAGGGCCTTCCGGAATACAATCTTTTGAGATCGCCGTGTTCCATATCCCTTAACAGCTCCCCCCAGGCAGACTCCGCCTCACCCGTTACGATGGCATCAAAATGGCCCAGCGATTCTTCGACATTGAACGTAACATGCGGGCCTCCTGCAATCACCGTTTTGCCTTTTCGCTTGAATTCCCGTGCAAGGTCAAAGGCCGATGGCGCAAATCCGCTGAAAAACGACAAGGCGATCAGGTCTGCTGTAGTGTCGAGGTCTATCGAGTCCACCTGTTGATGAAAGACCCTGACAGTGTGCTTCTTCGGCGTTATAGCCGCAAGATGTATCCCGGTGATGGGGGGTACGAAGTCCTTTTCATGTCCGAACTCGTACCTTTTCACGTAGGCAATGATGATATCGATGGTCATGGCAAGTTATTTTTCTTCTGTCCATTTTATTTTTCTCGAGAAATACATGACGATACCCAAGGTGATGAATAGTCCGACGCTGCCCATCAGCAAGGCATAGTCCTGCAGCTGTATCAGTGTAAAGATGAATCCGTAGAGTAAGGTCAGCAGCATGCCGATAAAGAGGGCCATCTTCGAGCTGCGGAGGATGCTCCGCACATACCAGGCAATGAGGAGCATGGTCGCCAATGCCGCTACCAGGTAGGCCTTATTAAATCCAATGTATTCCGAAAAGGACAGCAGCAGCGTATAGAACAGGCAGAGAGCAAAACCCACCAGCAGGTATTGCAGCGAATGTATCGCCTTGCGATAGACCCATTCGATGAGGAAAAAGGCCGTAAAGGTCAGCAGGATGATAAGGATAGAATATTTTACGCTTCGGGTGGTCTGCTGATAAGAATCCACCGGCACGATCAGGTTGACGCCAAAGGAGGATTTGTTCAGATCATATTGATTGTCCTTCCACTGCTGCGGGAAATTGCGATTGAGATATAGTACCCTCCAGTCTGCCTGGAAGCCACTGTCCATCACCGTACGCACGTCCGGGAGGTAGCTGCCCGCAAAGCTTGGATCGGGCCATGAGGAGGTCGTTCTGACTGTCGTCGTCTTGCCCGCCGGCACAAAGAGCAGGTCTCCCGAGCCTTTCAATTCCACCGTAGCCGAGAACTCCAACGGGCCATGTATGCTAGAAATGACAGCGGGGAGGGCCGCGCTCAGCGAGTTTTTAAATTGATCCGACGAAAATTTAGCGGGTATCAGGTCCAGGCTGGCCCCCGCCAGATGGAGGGTCATTTCTTCCTTTAATCCCTGTACATCGCTGATATCAAAAAATATCGCCGCCTCGTTCCAGAGTATCTGCTCCGGTCGAACACCCAGTTCTGACAGGCGAAGGCTGTCATAGGAGCCTTTTACCTGCAACGCTGCCGTATAGACGATGACCTGATAGATACCCCGGTATCTTTTCTCCGGAACGATACGTGCTTGAATATCCAGCTTGTCCGGAAGAAAATAGGCCCATTTCTTCACGGTCGATGTTTTGTTGTCATTCGTTGTCGTCTCCGTATAGGGTATCCCGATGACGGGTCCCGTCACAGTCTGGGAGCCAGCCCATTTCGAGCTGATCTCGCTGACGGCTTCCTGTTGCCGGGATTGCCTTTCATTCACCAGGCTTAATATAAAGGCCGTGGGGATCAGCAGCAGCAACACTAGCATGCCGATAAAGAAACTTTTCAGGATGATCTTATTACGATCCCAGAAACTTTTGATGATATTTTCCATATATGAGAGGGGTTGAATTTCTTTATTCAGGATTCGTTCGAGCAAAGAGGTTCCCTTCCGTCATTTTTAACGGTTTACAATGGAGACGCAGACACGATCAGGTCAGCGCCTTACTGATCCTTTTCATCAACAGATAGATCAGTGTCATAAGGATGGAAAAGCACAATACCATGTCCCATACATTTTGATGCCGCAGGGGATGTATGACCAGGGTCGCAATATCCCTCAACAGCCGGAATGGGTCCGTCACGATGTCCCAGCTGTTGTATTGCAGGTATCTGCCGATGTAGATACCGAGTGCGTTCAGCCACATCACAGGGTAGAGAAAGAGCAGCTCGCTTAGCAATGTCAGCCGCGGCAGGAATATCCGCTCCATCTGCCGTACGGATAGCACACCCAGCAAAAGCCCATTCCATACGAAGGAGAGGATCATCGCCAGGTCGAACCACTGCGGCATGGTCCTGTCATTGTACAGGTCCCCAAGGTGATAGAGGTCCGTGATGATATAAAATGAATTGGGTATGAACAACAACCACAACAGAGCCAGCATCCACCATCCCAGACCGCGCCCAGCACCGCTGGTCACCGGACCATGTCCACCCCCTCCGGCCTCCAGACGGCTCTCACCCCCGAGCGTCTCCATACGGGTCAGCTGGGTGGAAATAAAATAGGGTATATAGGCCAGGAAAAGATTCCAGACGAGAAAAATAAAATGACGGTGCTCCGTATGCACAACACGCGCTACTATCAGCAGACAGCTGAACAGCATGGAGAGGAATAGCAGCCTGTCCATCTCGGTGGAGAGGATTCCCCAGCGGACACGAGCAGGGGCGGCTACCCCGGGTACTGTGGTATTTTTATTCATAAAAATTTTGGAATAAAGATGAATAGACCGACGATGACAGCCGTGAACGTGGCGATGAGCACCGCACCCGCTGCCAGGTCTTTAATGATTTTTATTTCAGGATGTTGTTCCCGCGTGATAAAGTCCATCGCCTTCTCCAGACAGGTATTGAGTATCTCCGTCACCCAGACCAGGCCGATGACTACTACCAGTGCTACCGCCTCCATATGAGAGACCTTTAACCACCACGCCAGGATACTGACGACAATGGCTGCTGCAAGATGTATCCGCGCATTGTGTTCCTGCCGGAAGAATCGCATTAATCCGGCTCCGGCATAATAAAAACTTTTGAGCCGGCCGCGGACGGAGAACTTTTGATCGTCTACCATGCTGATTGAATTGTCCATAAATTTACGCAATGGCGTTTTTATCTTGGGTCTAATATCGAATATGCTGTATCAGCGTATACGCCAGCAGTGTCGCCAGCAGCAGCACCGCCTGCAGCGCAATGGCCGTATTCAGCCAGTGGCGCCGGTAGTATACTTCCACATCCCATCCCCAGCGCCCCTTATGCAGCTGAAATTGCAGCGCAACCAGTCCATTCAACACAATGGCCAGCGACAGACAGCCGAAGATGAATTGCGCTTTGTGCAAAGCCAGCGGGTCAAAAGGAGATTGTAAAAAAGACGGGGCGATATAGTGGTAAGGCCTTTTAGTCCCAAAGAAGATACGCGCCAGCAAGGTCAGCATAAAGAAGCTGGCTGGCAGCAGCAGCGTGATACCAAGTATCCCCGAGATCAGAGGCCTTAAGACACCCATGTTATTCCTGTGTTGAGAGAGTGATGTTGTCATTATATTATTTTAATAAAAAAGTGCTTTGAAATACAAAGTCCCATGGCAATAAAAAAAGGTTGTTAAACCTTTTTCACCTGTCCGTCCCCTATCCTTTATTCATCCCCTTGATAATACCTTCCAACGCCTCGAGATGATCCTTGAACGCCTTCTCTCCCGCCTTGGTGATAGAATAGGTCGTATTCGTCTTTCTGCCGATGAACCCCTTATGCACCTTGATAAACCCATTCTCCTCCAGGTTGATCAAATGAGAGGCCAGGTTGCCATCCGTCAGTTCCAGCAATTGTTTCAGGTCGTTGAAGCTGATCTCCTGGTTTATCATAAGAATGCTCATCACCCCCACCCGGATGCGGCTATCGAACACCTTATTCAGATTGCCGATCGGATTTTTCATACACCCGCCCCCCTCTCATACTTCCACCACATGATCAGACCGTATATGATATGCAGCACTCCAAAACCTATCGTCCAGAAATAAAGTCCCCAATGCAGATAATACATGCTGACGCATCCCAGGATGATCTCCAAAAACCCCAGATAGCGAATATCCGTCAACGTGTATTTGCTCGCATTCACCAGCGCCAGCCCATAAAATACCAGACAGGTAGGCGCCACATAATCCCAATCCGCGTGGTAGAGCATACCCAGCACAAAAAACCCTCCCGCTATCAGCGGGATCAGCATATTGATGAACAGCTTCTTGGAAGTGACGTCCCAGATAGGCAGATTGCTCTTCCTCGCCCTGCGCCAGGTGAAAAAGGTAGAGGACAGCAGCGCAGCCGCTAATACCGCTATCGCCAGTCCTATCAGTTTCCACTTCAACCCCTCCGCCTCGTCATGCATATATCCGTGTCGACCGACAGATCCTGGGTCTCCCCCCCTTACCGTAATACCTCCATAGTAACCAATGATCCAGCCATGCGCTATATAAGCCCCGATCAACGCACAAATCCCGGCACTGACACCGCTGAGCCCGCTCAGGGAGATAAAACGGGAAGAGCGCTCCATCATCCGCCGGATGTCCTGGAGGGTCTCTAAAGATTCATTGGTCGGGCTGGGGTGATCCATATAAAAGCACTTTGAATTACAAAGTAAGTAGTATTCGGCGACTCCTGCAAGTTTTTGGGAAAAGAAATTTTTTAGCTTTCTACTGATACAGCCTGACCCAATCCACGACCATTTCCACCGGCAAGTCACCGGGGGCCACTTTCCCAACCCAGCTGCCACCCAACTGCTGGTCGATCAACAGGTACATGGGGGCGTCGAATGGCCATTGGGACGCATCTACATTTTCAACACGGGGATAGGTGAAGGTCTCTTGTCCGTTGAGCAGAAATACCAGCTTGTCGGGATACCATTTCAGACCAAATATATTAAAGTCGTCTACCCGCATTTTGGCAGTCCCATGATGGGGAGGATTTTTATCCTGCTTCAGATTCAGGGTATAATAGGAATGCACCGTCTGATAAATAATGCTGTCGAAATTCAGGTGCTCCATGATATCGATCTCCCCGTTCCTGGGATATTCTCCATGCTTGTTGCTGTCTGCTAATAACCACATCGCGGGCCAGGCGCCACGGGCCGTACCCAGTTTTGCCCGGATCTCGATCTTCCCGTATTGAAAGGAAAACTTTCCCTTGCTGTAAATACCGCCTGTAATATAGGGCCGCTTATCATAGGTCGTATCCGGGTTTACGAGGCCCCTCAAGATCAGAAAACCACCCGACAGCGAAAAACAGCTGGCATCCGGGCTCATATGCCTGTTCCAGTCGGAACGGCCGGCAGGCACTTTCGACCAATGCGATGTATCCAGCTCACTCCTATTAAATTCATCCTCCCACACCAGCTTCCAGGACTTGTCCGCCCGTCCCTCCTTTTGTATATAAATAGGCCCGCCCGCTTTTGAGGTGGACGTGCAGCTATGCAGGACCAATGACAACAAAAAGAAACTGATGATAATTGTGTATCCTTTCAATTGATGAAATTTTATTTATTCGTATTCTTGATCAGGACCTTTCCGCCGGGCCGAAACTGCAATCGCAGCATTCCCCCTTCTTCCGCCACCGCCTCTACGCCCTGCCTGTCGCCAAGCTCCCAGGTTGAAAAGGGTAGCTGCAGCCGGCAGATCCCGCCCTTTTCCGCAACGATCGTCACCTCCCGCACTATGCCGTCGCTCTTTCTGGCACTGACAAGGAATGCTCCTTCCGCCCGCAGATGGTCAAATGAAATATCCCGCCATTGCTCCGGTACGGCGGGCATGATCTCTATAAACCCTGGATAACTTTGCAACAACATTTCCTGCACGCCTGCGGCAAACGCAAAATTGCCTTCCAGGGTAAAGGGTCTGTAATCAAAAGTAGAATAGCCGGATTTCGTCTGGTCGCCGTTGAGGTGAAAGCTGTTGGTGGAACAAAAGGCCTTGACAAATATGCGCAACGCTTCCGCCGCGCCGGCGCCGTCTTTGGCGCGGGCCTTCATGCTGGCCAGCCAGGCATAGGAATAACCACACCAGTATGCGGGACCGATGCTATCCAGCAAATGGATGCTGTTGCGGATAATGGTCCGGGAAGGTTCACCATCCTCCCACCGGATCAACCCAAGGGGATGGATCGCCATCATATGTGAAAAATGCCGGTGCGACTCTTTATACGCCAGGGAAGGCGCTACCTGCAACTCCTGATGAGGGGACAGCGACCATTCCCCAAATTCTGAAAGCACCTGTTTCCAATGCAACGCTTCTTGCTGTAAACCCAGCTCCTCCGCCAGCGTCGCCGCCGTGGAGAACGTAAATCGCATCATGGCAAGATCATAGTTCGTATTCTGAGAGAACCATGCACTGATATCATTGTTGTTTATCTCCGGACTCGAACTGATAGGCAATTTTCTTTTCCCGTCCGCGCCCTTTTGTGTGATCTTTTCGAGAAACGAAGCTGTTTCCTTAAACCAGGGGTAGGCATGCAGCCGGAGGAACTCCCTGTCCATACTATACCGCCATTGCAGGTAGAAATGCTGTGACAACCACGAGGACACCGTGGGTGATAAAGAATATTGTATCCATCCGCCCATCTCCGTTCCATCCAGCGTCGTGACACCCGGGACTGCCAGCCCGTCGATTCCAAAATACGCCTTGGTATACCTGTAAAAATTGCTTTTATTTTTTTCAAGGTTGTTGAGATAGGAGAGTCCTTCTTCCAGGTGATTCCCGCTGTAACAAGGCCAGTAGCTCAATTGTGTGTTCAGATCATGGTGAATATCGCCTTTCCATGGCGGCAGGCGACCGTTATCCGCCGTCCACACGGCCTGCAACGAAATGATAGGCCCATCCTTTCTCGCCACCGATCCGAACTTGTATTGCTCCAGCCACCATTGCTTCTCCAACAGCGGTTCAGGAATATGTATCGACGACTTGCTCCAAAATTCACTCCACCATTTATCATGCGGCTGTTGAGCCTTCATCCAGCCACCAGGGAGCATCTTTTTTGTCGTGGACGCGGCAGACCCCTGAAGCGTGCCGCCCATCCGGGAAGAGATGCTCCAAACAGCCTCCAGCGTATGAGGATCTATGCGCCGCCACCGGATGCTGACCTCATAGGAGAAGCCGCCCCATCCTTTTTGTTCATAGACAATACTGCTGTCCTCCCGGCGAACAACACCCTGCTCATATCCAAGCCTGGAAAGATCGTCCCCACCCACCGGGTCACCAAACACTTTCACCGCCCCCTGATACCTTGGAGGGATCAGTGAGGGGATCAACAACTCTGCCCGCACATGCTCAAATCGGATCCACCCCGCAGGCTCCGTCGCCTGCACAAAAGAGGTCATCTTTTCGCCGTTGTTCCATTCAACTTCACAAAGGGCATTGCGCAAGTGCAGACGGACATCCCTCACCCCGCCCCACTCTTTTATATCAAACTCCAATGCGGCGCCGGGTATCTTGGAAGGCGCCGGCTCCTTGTCGTACGGCTCGTCAAAATATTCCTGTACGGTCCTGTATTGCCCCTGCGCCACCTGCCGGGCTACCCATTCGTAACTGAATTCCGGCCGGTGCAGCCCCTTCATCGGACGCAGATCCCACAGGTCCGCCCGATCCAGGGAAAATCGCAGCCTGCCCCCATTATCCCAGATCAACGCCCCCAGTATACCGTTACCCAGGGGAATTCCTTCATCCCATCGTGTTGGAAGCTGATGCATTGCCAGGTCATGCTCCGCACCCGGCTGGGCATAGGACCATCGGACACACACCAGGATCATTAACAAAATAAACAGGCTCTTCTTCATTGGAAAATAGATTTGCGCTTGTCAGTAACATTCAAGAAACAAAAGATTTTAATAGTATGGTCATGCAAACGGTTGCGTGTCTTTATATTAATTTTCCGTTTTTGTCGCCTGCAAGGCAACGTCCTGAGTTATCCACCCCCCGTATGTGGATAACTGTCAGGTCCGATAGGCCGATCCATATAGGTAAAAACGCTAAATTGCCGTAAGATTTTTCCTCCCTCGTTCCCACCCCTTTAAAACGCCCGTCGTACACTTGCCGCAGTTACCGTTTGTTTGCCCCAAAAATCCCAATAATGTATTACAGGCCACCCATGAACCTTGTTAAGCTTTTAGTTGCCTTCTTCTGCCTTTTCCTTGCAGGTACCGCCGCATCCCAAACCAACACCCCCCGCACGGTCAGCGTCAACGGTAATTGCGGGGGATATATGGAATACCTGCCAGCGGATTATCCCACCGCCACGTCAAAAAAATACCCCACCATCATATACATACATGGAGGAGCTTCCTTTGGCAATGGCTCCGCCGCCAGTCTCCTCGCTATGGCCAACGTAGAAGGGGTACCCCTCTATATTGCCAAGGGCCAGTTCCCGACGTCCATCGTTACTCCTTATGGGGACACCGCCTCCTTTATCGCCATCTCCCCTCAATTCATGCGTATGCCCTCCACCCCACAGGATGTCAAGGGAGTGATCGACTATGTCCTTGCTCATTACCGCGTGGACCTGAACCGTCTCTATCTCACAGGATACAGCCTGGGTGGCAATGCCGTCTGGCAGGCCCCTTTCAACCTGGCCCAGGCGCAGCGGCTGGCCGCCATAGTGCCCGTGGCTGGTTATAACAATCCTTACTACGATACGACAGCCCAATTCATCGCCGGCGCCAATGTTGCCGTCATGGCCATTCACAGTACTGCGGATATGCAGGCCCTCATTGCATGGTCCGTAAATATGGTCGCCAAGATCAACAGCTATAATCCCGCCACACCTGCTATCCTCGCCCGCCTGACCACACAGTCGCACGACAGTACGGTAACAGCCGCATACAATCCCTCATACAGACCATTTGGGAAGAACATCTATGAATGGATGTTGCAATACGCAAGATTTTATCCGCCCATCGCCAATGCTGGGAAAGATACTTCGATAACGCTCCCCGTCAACAGTGTCACCCTGTCGGGCAGCGGCTCTGCCGACCGCCAGGGCACCGCTCTAACCTATCTTTGGACCAAGACCGCCGGCCCGGCTCAATATTCCATTTCCAACGCCGCGACAGCCAATCCCGTGATCTCCGGCCTCATCGCCGGCAACTATAGCTTCACCCTCACGGTCACCAATACTGCCGGTTTGTCGTCATCGGCCACTGTAAAGATCTATGTGATCAACCCCAATGCCGCTGTACCACCCGTTGCCATCGCCGGTACGGACACGTCCATCCAGTTCCCCCAAACCAGCTTTTTCCTGAATGGCAGCAACTCCTACGCTCCCAACGGAGCCATACAGACCTATAGCTGGACGCAGCTCTCAGGCCCAACCCAGGGAGTCCTCGCCAATCCGACAGCGGCGGCTACCACGGTCAGCAATCTGAGGCCCGGCCTATATCAGTTCATGCTCACCGTCAAGGACAACGTCGACAGTGTCGGAAAAGCCACCATCCGGGTCCGGCTGATCAACCCCTTCCGCGATGTTGCGCCCACAGCAAGGGCCGGCGGCAGCCAGACCATCACGCTCCCCGTGAATAGCGTTACCCTCAACGGCTCCGCCTCTTCCGACACCGATGGAGTTATCATCAGCTACCGCTGGCGTCAGCTGAATGGCCCTTCCCAAAGCACCATCAGCACCCCTAACCAGGTTTCCACCGGCGTCACCAACCTGTCCATGGGGATTTATCAATTCGAGCTGGCCGTCACCGATGACAGCAGCTCCGTCGGAAGGGACACCCTGAGCATCTTTGTCAATCCGCAGCCAAAACTTATCCAGGTGAATGTATATGGCGGCACGACGCCCGCCGGCACAGGATGGAACAACTGGAATGTCTCAGGTAACCTCACCGCCACGGCATTAAAATATTCCGATGGGACAACCTCCACCGTGAAGACCGTGCTCAGCGCCAGCACCGCTGTTGCCGACAACGGCGCCGGCTATCCTGTCACGATGTGTCCACAGGAAGTAGGACGGACAGCCAGTTATTTCTATAATGCACCCAGAACCCTCGTCATATCCGGACTGAACAACAGCAGTCAATACAATTTCGAGGCCTATGCGACAAGGGCCAACACCTTTACGACCAATACTTACGCCATCGGTGGCACCACCCTCAGCATCCAAATCAGTAACAATTATACGAACAAGGCATCCTTCAGCAACCTCACCCCCTCGAATGGCGCCATCACCGTTACCATCAACGGCACCGGCTCCTACAATTACCTGAATGGATTCACCCTTACGGAGATAGCCAAGGCTGTCTTGACCGACAAACCGCCCATTGCCAACGCAGGGACTGATCAATCCATCAATTTGCCCACCAGACAGGTCACCGTGGATGGCTCCGCCTCGTACGATCCCGATGGCTCCATCGTAAGCTACAATTGGCAGCAGGTAGCCGGACCAACCTCCGCGACGATCACCACTCCCAACGCCACTACCACCACCATCACCGGCCTGGATACAGGGGCCTATGTATTCCAGCTCACGGTCACTGACAACCAGGGATCCGTCGCGACGGGCATCGTGAATATAACAGTAGGAACAAAGGGGTACAACGATATACCACCGGTTGCCAACGCCGGACCCGATACTACCATTTACTTACCCCTTGATTCCATTCAGCTGAATGCATCCGCTTCGTACGATCCCGATGGGACTATCTCCCAATACAGCTGGTTAAAGGTAGCCGGCCCTGCTCAATACAAGATCAGCAATGCGTCAATAGTAAATCCCACTATCAGTGGCCTGTTCGCGGGCACCTACCAATTCGAGCTCACCGTCACCGACAATGCTGGCATCAGCACAAAAGACACCGTCTTCATCACGGTCACTGCTACCACACCCATACCACCCGTTGCCGAAGCAGGGCCTGACATCACGCTGTCCATACCGACGGATTCTACTACATTGAATGGCTCCGGTTCCTTTGATAAGACATCGAGCCCGCTCACCTATTCCTGGCGTAAGGTCTCCGGCCCTGGTCAATATGCCTTCAACGACAGCACGCTGGTGAGTCCGCTCGTCAGGCATCTCACCGGAGGCGTCTATATCTTTGAGCTCACCGTCACCGACAACAGCGGGTTGACAGGATTAGATTCGGTTACTGTCACGGTAAAGCCCCATCTGCCCCCGATAGCCGTAGCAGGACCAGGACATAGTATCTCATTGGTATTGCCTGCCAGCTCCGTTCAATTGGACGGCTCCGGGTCGAGTGATCCGGATGGCGCCATAGTGTCCTACCGCTGGTCCGAAGTGTCTGGCCCTGTGGTCTTCAGCATCAGTGACTCGACGGCCATCAAGCCTACTATCAGCAACCTGGCAAAGGGCGTTTATGTCGTTGCGCTCAAGGTAACGGACAATCTTGGCGCCACCGGCAGCGATACGCTCACCATCACTGTTTACCCGCCACTCAACATACCCCCCGTTGCCAATGCAGGTCCCCATCAAACCATCATCCTTCCGGCCAGCTCTGCTGTACTCAACGGGTCTGCTTCAAAAGACGCCGATGGCATCATCATCAGCTATCACTGGCGGCAGTTGAGCGGTCCTTCCACCAGCGTCCTGAGTACGCCGGACAGCGTAATCACCAATGTGGGAGGTCTGGTAGCAGGTATCTACAGCTTTGAGCTGGCCGTCACCGATGACAGCCTGGCTGTAGCAAGAGATACAACCCTCGTTACCGTCAGCACCGCAACCCGTCTTGTGAAAGTGAATATCTATGGAGGCTCATTCCCGGCCGGCGCAGGATGGAATAACTGGAATGTATCCAGCAAACTGTCTTCAGGGGCCCTGTTCTATTCGGACAGCAGCAGCTCTGCCATATCCGCCGTATTGAGCGGCAGCAACGGCGTTGCCGATAACGGCGCAGGCTATCCCACCACCATGTGCCCCACAGAGGTGGGAAGGACCACCAGCTATTTCTGGAACCCCAGGACCCTGACCATTTCCGGCCTGGACTCGACTAAGAAATACAATTTCGAGCTGTATTCCAGCCGTACCAGCGCATACCAGAACACGTTCACCATCGGAAGCACCAGCATTGTCCTGAACCCAGCCAGTAACTATAGCAACAAGGCCGCCTGGAATAACATCAGTCCCACCGGAGGTCAGATAGTCGTCAGCCTCTTTGGCAGCTATAATTATCTCAACGGGTTCACCCTCACCGAAAATGCCCCCACCGGCTCCTCTTCGAATGCATCGATGATGACAGCTTCCGCAGCCGGCCTCTCGTCATCACCAGATCCCTCGGCAGCCCTCACGGTGTTCCCCAATCCGTTCAGGGACCAGCTCCAGCTGCAGATCGACAAGGAAGACGCGGGCCAGGTGTGGGTTACCCTCCTGGATCGATCAGGCAGGGTGTTGAAACAGTATGCATTTACCAAGGCGCAGGGGGCAATTATCAAAACCCTCCCTGCACCCGGGCTGCTCAATGGGATTTATTATCTCAAGGTCCAGACGGCTACATGGATAAAGACCATCATGATAGTGAAGCAGCACAATTAGGACATGACATCAACCAGGAGGCATGGAGAAGATCCATGCCTCTTTTATATCCATTGCTTCATCTTATCGATATTGTATCGTATCTGTTTGTCTAACCATTTCCTAAACTTCACCTCTTTGCGGATCACTTTTTTTTCTTCCTTTGACATACCCGCTTCCTCTTCCACTTTCCACGGCTCCCAATCCCGATCAGTAGTGAAGTTGGTAAAAGTATATTCATAATATCCTTCATAGCAGGCCACCGTCAGGTCAAATTGCAGCAGCAAGCTTACATTCTCATCCGACTGATCCCAGTCTTTACGTCGGATCCCGGCCTTGACATGTACGATCCGGTTATCAGGGTCGCCCCAGAATTGCACCATGTGTATATACTCGATCCCCTTATATACAAATGAGCGGGCCTTGTCATATATATCCTGCGCACCGGCGCCCGGCACTTGCACCTTTTCTGTATAAATGACCATGTGAGTCCTTGGGTCTGTCGGAAGATTGGAGGATTGAGCTTGCACAAAAGCAGCCGCCAGCAGAAGGAAGGCCGTTAAGATGTTTTTTCTCATATGGAGCGTTTATAGCCCAAATAACGAAGAATTTCTCTATATACTTAGTATCTTGACAAATATGAGAAATTTATTTTTGACGATTGCCGGCCTCACCCTTTTTGCCGCCATCGGCTGCAACACAGCCGAACAAAAATCAGCTACCGCCAGCGACACCCTCATCGGCAAGGTCGAGCTTTATGATCCCTCCGCCGCAACGCTCATCGACAGCAATGCCAAAGTAGAGGTCATTGGGAAGAATTACATATGGTCCGAAGGGCCCGTATGGGTCCCCTCCCGGCAGATGTTGCTCTTTTCAGATGTCATACGGAACACCGTCTTCCAATGGAAGGAAGGCAAGGATACCCCTTTCGCATATCTCACCCCTTCAGGATACACCGACACGGCCGTTCGTAAAGGTGAGAATGGTTCCAACGGCCTTACCCTCGACAAAGATGGAAGGCTCCTGCTTTGCCAGTCCGGCAATCGGCAGGTAGTAAGAATGAATGCTCCCCTTGACAGTCCCCGGCCGGTCTTCACCATACTGTCGGCCAACTATAAGGGCAAAAAATTCAACAGCCCCAATGACCTTGTCGCCGACCACAAAGGCAATATCTATTTTACAGACCCCATCTACGGCCTGCCAAAACATGAAAATGACCCTACCCGTGAGCTGACATTCGAAGGCGTGTACAGGATCACCCCCAAAGGGGAGACCATCCTGCTCATCGACTCCATCGCAAGACCCAATGGTATTGCCCTCTCTCCCGATGAAAAGATATTGTACATTGGCAGCAGTGACGATCCTCACACGAAATGGTACGCCTACCAGCTTGACACCGCCGGGAACATCGGCAGCGGCAGCGTTCTGCTCGACGGTACCGCACTCAAGGCAAAGGCCACCGTCAAACAGGGAGCAGATGGGTTCAAGGTCGACAAACAGGGAAATATCTTCAGCTCCGGTCCGGATGGTATCAACATCATCTCTCCACAGGGAAAACTGTTAGGGCTGATAAAAGTTTATGGCAGGCCGGCCTCCAACTGCGCCTTCAATGAGACGAAGGATGTGCTTTATATCACCGCGGATGATATGGTGTTGCGGGTGCGGATGCATTGACAGATCAGAACACCAGCTCCATCTGTATATCACAGCGCTCGTAGGGGGATGGAGGGCCCGCTATCTTCCGGAACCCCAGCTTATGATACAGACTGATGGCCGGCTTCAGACGGGTATTGCTTTCCAGGTAGACGCGCGTGCCGCCCAGCTCACGGGCTTTTTCTATACAGGCGCGCCCTAGCAGCCAGCCGATGCCCTTCCCCTTGGCTTTTGGTGACACCGCCATCTTCGCCAGCTCGAACCCGCCATCTTTCATTTTGATGATCGCGCAGGTCCCCACCGCCTGTCCCTTGTACAGGGCGACATAAATATGGCCGCCGCCGTCCAATATATGTTCCTTGGGATGGTCCAGCGCATGGTGATCCTCTTCCTCCATTTTGAACCAGGTGGTGATCCATTCTTCATTCAGGTCGTGAAAGGCCTTCGCATACGCAGGCTCGTAATCTACGATCTGTACCTCGTTGCTCTCCCGTAATTTCTTTTCTTCCTGCACTCTTCGCAACAGACTTTTCTGCTCCAGCAGGAACTCCCATTCCCCGATGGCTTTCCACAGATCGTATTGCGTCTCTTTCATGACCTTCTCGATGGCCGTCGTTACATCTTCCAGCTGATGCTGCATCTTGTCACGCACCTTTATCCCCGCCTCCGACAGGACTACGAAGTTTTTTCTCGCATCGGTTGTTCCTTTCTTTTCTAAAATATACCCCCGGCCTACCATCTCCCGGACGATCTGGCTCACGGACGGATGGGTATGCCCAATCTCCCGGGCAATATCTGTGATCGACTTTTCCTCCCCTTCCGACAGGGAATAAAAGACAGGGAACCACTTTGGCTGAAGGTCCACTTCATACAGGTTATAGACGCTCGCCGCCTGTTCCGTCACCTGCTCGCTCAGTCGGCGAAGACGGCTGCCAAGGGCCATCTTGCCCGTTTTTTCATAAAAATCCATGACAACATTATTAATTACGTAAGTGCTTACGTAAATATAATGAGTTTCCCAGTCCGAACAAAAAAATTATTAGTCCCTTAATTGTCATTATATTACCTACTCATTACCTTCCTATATAAAACAACGATTACATGCCTGCACCTTACATACTTGCTTTAGACCAGGGCACCACCAGCTCCCGCGCCATCCTTTTTGACCAGGGCGGGCGGATCATGCAGGTGGCGCAAAAAGAATTCCGGCAGCATTATCCTCAACCCGGCTGGGTAGAGCACGATGCCGAAGAGATATGGTCCTCTCAATATGGCGTGCTGGCCGAAGTGCTGGCCAAGAGTGGTATCAGTACAAAAGAAGTGGCTGGCATCGGCATAACCAATCAGCGGGAGACCACCATTGTCTGGGAGCGGTCCAGTGGCAGGCCCATCCATCCCGCCATCGTATGGCAGGACCGCCGCACCGCCGGCTATTGCGACCAGCTCAAGGCGGAAGGTCATACTGACCTGATACGCCAGCGCACCGGTCTGGTCATCGACGCTTATTTTTCCGCCACCAAGCTGAAATGGATATTGGACAACGTTTCCGGTGCGCGTGCCAAAGCCCAAAAGGGCGAGCTTGCCTTTGGCACCGTGGACAGCTGGCTGATCTGGAAGCTCACGGGCGGTAAACTGCATATCACCGACAGCACTAATGCATCCCGCACCTTGCTATTGAACATCCACACTGGTCGCTGGGATGCCGATCTGCTGCGCCTGTTTGATATTCCCGAGTCGATCTTGCCCGAAGTAAAAGCTTCCAGCGAAGTATATGGCTCTACCAACAGCGGAGTAATTGCCGGCTCGCTCGGAATGCCTATTGCCGGTATTGCCGGGGATCAGCAGGCTGCTCTCTTCGGACAGCTGTGTACGCAGCCCGGCATGGTAAAGAACACCTATGGCACCGGTTGTTTTATGCTGATGAATACAGGCGACCAGGCCGTCCTTTCGAAGAACAATCTGCTTACTACTATCGCCTGGCAGCTAAAAGGACGTACCGAATACGCGCTCGAAGGCAGCATCTTTATTGCCGGCGCCGTCGTACAATGGCTGCGGGATGGACTACATCTTATTCGCAACTCTTCCGAGGTCGGTCCCCTGGCCGCGGAGGTCCCCGATACAGAAGGCGTCTATATGATACCCGCCTTTGCGGGGCTGGGGGCCCCTCACTGGAATCAGTATGCGCGGGGAAGCTTTTTCGGATTGACGCGGGGCACCACCAAAGCACATATGGCAAGGGCCGCCCTCGAGAGCATCGCCTACCAGACCTATGACGTACTCAAAGCCATGGAGGCCGACAGCGGCATTCATATCCGGGAGCTGCGGGTGGATGGAGGCGCTACTGCGAACGATCTGCTGATGCAATTCCAGTCCGATATACTGCAGGCGCCCGTTGTCAGACCCACTGTGACCGAGACTACCGCACTGGGAGCGGCTTATCTGGCGGGGCTCGCCGTTGGGTTCTGGCATTCCGTCGAGGACATACAACAACAGTGGCAGATAGACAAACGTTTTAGTCCCGCAATGACACCCGGGCATGTACAGCAGCTGTTAAAAGGCTGGCAGCGCGCCGTACGGGCCGCTATTGCCTGGGCAGATAATCCATAAGACACCGGCCGTGGCCATGCTACGTGCTGGCCGGCGGCCACGCCGCCCCCAAGGTACCGGCACATATAAAATCAATAGACAGGATGAATCGACAAGCAATGTTAAAAGCCCTCGAAGTCCAGGCCGGCGCCGTCTGGGACTGCTGTATTATTGGCGGCGGAGCCACCGGTCTCGGAGTGGCGGTAGACGCCGCCTCACGCGGGTTCAGCACCATCCTGCTCGAGCAATATGATTTTGCCAAAGGCACTTCCTCCCGATCCACCAAGCTCGTTCACGGCGGTGTTCGCTATTTGCAGCAGGGAAACATCAAGCTTGTCACAGAAGCCCTGCATGAGAGAGGCATCCTGCATCGCAACGCACCCCACCTGGTAAAAGATCAGTCATTTATAGTACCCAATTACAAATGGTGGGAAGGACCTTATTATGGGTTGGGGCTGAAAGTGTATGATTGGATGTCCGGTCGCCTGGGGCTGGGCCCCTCCCGGATACTGTCCCGCGAAGAGACCCTCGAACTTGCCCCTACGCTGGATGGAGAAGGGTTACGAGGCGGCGTGCTGTATCATGACGGACAGTTCGACGATGCCAGACTGGCCATTAGCCTGGCCATGACCGCCGCAGAACAGGGAGGGGTGTTATTGAATTATTGCAAGGTGGACCAGCTGCTAAAAGACAAGGGCCGTATTATAGGTGTTCAGGCCACGGACAGGATCAGCGGACAGCAGTATACGATAAAGGCCAGGTCCGTGATCAATGCCACCGGTGTGTTCTCTGACAATGTGCTGCAGATGGATGCCCCCGGCAGCGAGCATATCATCGCTCCCAGCCAGGGGGTGCATATCGTGCTCGACAAACATTTTCTGCCTGGCGAGGCCGCCATAATGGTTCCTCACACCGACGACGGGAGGGTATTGTTTGCCGTGCCCTGGCATGATAAGATCATCGTCGGTACGACAGATACACCCGTACAGGAGATATCAGCCGAGCCCCGTGCCATGACACAGGAGGTGGACTTTATTTTGCAGCAGATCAGCCGGTATTTGACCAAGCCCCCATCGCGAAAGGATATACGCAGTGTATTTGCCGGTCTGCGCCCACTCGTGAAAGGTAGTAGCAAAAAGACAGCCGAGCTGTCGAGGGACCATCTGATCACCGTCTCTGCTTCCGGGCTCATCACTGTTGCAGGGGGCAAATGGACTACTTATCGCCGGATGGCCGAAGACGCCGTGAACACCGCCATCAATCGTTCCGGCCTGGAAGACCGTCCCTGTCAGACATCCTGGCTTCCCATCCATGGGTCGTCGCCCGCTGGTGAAACGGTGTCCGCTCCTACCGACTTTCATGCCCCCTTGTATTATTATGGGAATGATGTACCTGCCATTCGCGCTTTGGTAGCAGCGGACCCTTTGCTGGGACAGCTGTTACATCCCCGGCTGTCGTATATACAGGCAGAGATCATCTGGGCTGCGCGGGAAGAGTTATGTATGACAGTAGAGGACGCAATGAGCAGACGTACCAGGGCGTTATTGCTGGATGCAGCTGCCGCTATCGATTGTGCCCCCCTGGTAGCGGAATTGTTGGCCCGGGAGCTGGGGCGCGATACGGTGTGGCAGGAGCGGCAGGTAGAGGAGTTCCGGGAGCTGGCATCTCATTATTTACCGTAAATTGTTTTCTCAACATAAAACGATCGCTTCCATGACACCATTCTTCGGCGAACTCATCGGCACCGGTATGCTTATTTTATTAGGACAGGGCGTAGTGGCCAACGTCGTCCTCCCCAAGTCCAAAGGGCAAAATGGTGGATGGATCGTTATTTCCTTTGGCTGGGCCATTGGCGTATTTGTCGGTGTATATTGTTCTGCCGCCGCCAGCAAGGCGCACTTGAATCCCGCCGTCACCCTTGCCTTTGCTTTTTTAGGTAAGATCCCCTGGGCACTCGTACCACAATATATCGCCGCGCAGCTGCTGGGCGCCATGGCCGGATCGCTGGTCGCCTGGCTCGCCTATCGTGGTCATTATGCAGAGCCCGGTGATCCCAATGGGAAGCTCGCTACTTTCTGCACCGGCCCCGCAATCCGCAAGCCATTGGATAACCTCATCACGGAGATCATCGGCACCTTCGTACTCATATTTGGCGTACTGTATATCGCCAGCCCCTCCAGCAGTCTCGGGGCATTGGACGCGCTGCCCGTGGCCTTGCTTGTATTGGGTATCGGTCTTTCGTTGGGAGGTCCCACCGGCTATGCGATCAACCCCGCCCGTGACCTGGGGCCAAGGATCATGCATACGTTACTGCCTATCCCCGGGAAGAGGGACAGCGACTGGGGTTATGCGTGGGTACCCATTCTCGGACCTGTGCTGGGAGCTTTGCTGGCCGCGATGGTTTTTAAGGTGTTGTAACAAGACTGGCCTGTGTGGCCGAATCGAGTAGGAGGTGAGAGATTATTTCTCTCACCGTCCTCTCACACCACCGGGCATACGGGTCCGTACACGGCGGTTTGTTAGAATAGTTTCCCCTGGTATCCCGTTTTCCAGTGGTAGTAGTTA